>UEXM01000002.1_pt1 | contig 446843 bp, 402 predicted proteins | sample 1796661 | NCBI WGS metagenome assembly UEXM01 (sample SAMEA4772469, study PRJEB27181) | metagenome | reverse complement strand
CTGCTGGTGATTCGGGCTGCGCGGGTGGTGGGGGATGGCCTGCTGGATATGCGCGGTTTGCCGGGCGAGGCGATCACAGACACAAGCGGAGCTGAAGCTATTGGCGGTGGCGGAGGGGCTGGCGGAACGCTCTGGCTGGATACGCCCAACGCAACAAATATGCCGGCAAGGATTGAGCAAATCGGTGGTGCCGGCGGCGGACTCGGTGGCGACGGCGGTGCAGGTCAGCGATTGGCCGCCCGCGATGGCGTCAGGTCGGGATTTGACGTGTTGCCCGTAGCGGGTGTGGCGTCAGGTTATCGCTGCCGGCCGGCGGGCCACTGGATCACCGGGCAAGTCTTTGAGGACAATGGCGCGGGGCAGCCCGCTCTGGCATTTAATGGTCAACCGGATCCGGGTGAGCGCCGTTTGATGGGCTGGCCTGTGAGTCTGGCGGGCGTCGGTAGTGGGCCCGGCAGCATCGCCACGGCTGAAGGGGGAGACTTCCAGTTCCGGCTTTCCGAAGCGCGCAGTCAGGGGCAGTCGCTGAGCCTGACTCTGCCCCTGCCCGAACGTTGGCACGCCCCGCAATTGCCACGCCTTAATGGCCAGGCAGGCGAGCATCACGCTGAAACACTGCGCTGGGGGCTGCGTGCAGTGCCGGATCAACATTCCGGGCCGCTGTTACTGGGGGTGGTGTCTGACCCTGTTTGGCAGGGGCCCAACGATCAGCTTTTGGAGGCGGGCAGCACCACGGTGCTGCGCTTTGAATACCGTGCCAGCCTGACCGGGCAGGTGCAGTTCGCCAGTGGCCACCCTGCGGTGCGCAGCCTGCTGATGGATCGCGACTGTTCTGGCAACAGCGAACAATGGCAGAGCGGTAAAAGCCCGGCCTGGCCAGTGACTGCCGGGGAGCGGGTTTGTGTGCGAGTGCCGGTCATGTTTGAGGGAAAAAGCACGACCCTTTCCGTGACCGCAACCACAATGGCGACCGGGGCTCCTGAGCCTTTCACGCTCTCCCCCCAGGCTGCCACAGTAAAAATGCGTCCCGCCCCTTGAAAGCGGTTTGCAGACCCCCATTTTCTTATCCAGTGACAACTGGCCGGTTGGAGTCTGCAGGCAGTCTTATAACTGCCTGCGGCTCTGCGTCACAGCAACGTTTTTAAACCGTTTTCCAGCGGATGCCTGCGGGGTCTGCTGGTGAGATTGGAATGAGGATAATGTGATGAATACCGGATTTTCCCTTGCCCCGTTGTTTCGCCATTCTGTGGGTTTCGATCGTTTCGATGAACTGCTGGACGCAGCGTTGCGTGCGGACCAGTCGAATGGCTACCCCCCATACGACATCATCCGTGAAAGTGATGGCCGCTACCGGATTGTCATGGCCATGGCCGGCTTTGCGCGCAGCGATCTGGATATCACTGTGCAGGAAAATGAATTGCGCATTCGCGGCAACCTGAAAGCCGAAGGTGACAATGAGCGTACCTGGTTGCACCGGGGTATTGCTCGCCGCGCTTTTGAGCGCACTTTTAAGCTGGCCGACCACGTGGAAGTGGAATCGGCGGGCCTGGAGGATGGCCTGCTCACCGTGACATTGACCCGCGTGGTGCCGGAAGAGAAAAAGCCCCGTGTGATCCCGGTTGACGGCGCGCCGACACCTACAAAAAGTAATTAATCGCTCACAGTTTGTGACGCGGTTTTTGTGACACAGTAAAGGGGCCGGTATGGCCCCTTTTTGTTAGTTTCGGAGGTAGCAAAGACAAGGGCGACGCAATATGGCGGGATGGAACAACCGGCTGGCGTTGTCATCACAAAAGGATCTGATCACGGCGGTGAGCAGTCTTTAGAAACACGGCCGGTCAGGAAGATTGGCGCACGTACGGTTCGCGTACTACACGCACTCAGCGACCGATTGTTCGCCATTTGTTTGCCACAGGGAGAGGCAGCAATGAAACGACTCTACTATTTCACCAAATCACTCGCGTCCGTTCAGGGCATCACCGGGGAACTGCGCCAGGCAGGGATCGGTGAAAACCGCCTGCATGTCATGGGCACCGACACCATGGCCATCGCCCAGGCCCATGTGCACGGCACCACCACCTGGGAAGAAACCGATATCATGCATTCGGGCTTTCTCGGCGCCATTATCGGTATGGCCGCGGGCTTGTTCGGTGGCTTTTTGTTGGCAGGTGCCGACCCTTGGGGAACCAACTTGGATAGCGGCGCCATCATTGGTATGACCTCGTTCGGCACTTGTTTCGGCGCCTGGCTGGGCGGCCTGCGTGGTGTTTCGTCCACCAACCATCACCTGTCTCCGTATCTGGACCGCGTGGAGCAGGGTGATTACCTGATGATGGTGGATGCGGATGACGACCTGCAAGCCACCAAGGTGGAAAAAGTCATGAATGGCCACCGTCACGAAGCGCAAGAAGCCGGCCGGGAAGAGCATTTCAGTCCATTTGATTGACTGAGCGCCGCAGGCCAGAGGCAGGACGCCTGATGCGCGGCGCCGGACAAACAAATAACCGCCAAGGCGCTTGACGCGAACAGTGGCTTTTACACTGTCAGGCGTCAGGCGTCAGGCGTCAGGCGTCAGGCGTCAGGCGTCAGGCGTCAGGCGTCAGGCGTCAGGCGTCAGCTTTTCCATCCAATGCGCTGCCACATCCAGCATGCGGTGGCTGAAGCCCCATTCGTTGTCGTACCAGGCCAGCAGCTTCAGTTGTGGGCCCAGTATTCGTGTGTGGTTGGTATCCACCACGCAGGAGTAGGGTAGATGGTTGAAGTCGCTGGACACCAGGGCCAGATGATTCATCGCCAACACGCCCTGCAAGTCTCCATGGGCCGCATTGCTCAGGCTCTCATGGACGGCCTCCACTGTGGCGGGCTGCTCCAGCAGTAGCGTCACATCCACCAGCGACACATTCAGCGTGGGGACGCGCACTGCCATACCGTCCAGTCGCCCGGCCAGATGAGGAAGCACTTTGCCTACCGCCTTTGCGGCCCCTGTGCCGGTAGGAATCATGTTGACGGCGGCGGCACGGGCCCGCAGTAAATCCCCGTGGGCCTTGTCCACCAGGTTCTGGTCGTTGGTGTAGCTGTGGATCGTCGTCATCAACCCCTGTTTGACGGTAAAGGCGCGGTCGAGCACATCCACCAGCGGGGCCAGGCAGTTGGTGGTGCAGGAGGCGTTGGAGACGATCTGCTGGTTATCGTCAAGCAGGCCGTGGTTGACGCCGTACACCACCATGGCGTCGGCATCGTCTACCGGGTAACTCACCAGCACGCGGCGGGCGCCGGCGTCCAAATGGCCCTGGAGCTGAGCACGCTGTTTGTAGCGCCCGCTGCATTCAAGCACCAGATCCACGCCCTGTTCAGCCCAGGGCAATTGATTCAGGTCGGCGGTGGCGAAGCAGGGCACCCGGCGGCCATCAATCTCCATAGCGTCGCCGTCATAATGGACAGAATAAGGCCAGCGGCCGTGGGTGGTGTCGAACGCCAGCAGATGGGCAAGTACGTTGAAATCGGCCAGGTCATTGATGGCGACCAGCTCAAAGCGATCCCGTGCCGGATGCTCGCTCAGGGCCCGAACCAGGCAACGGCCTATGCGGCCGAAACCATTAATGGCAATGCGAATAACGGGATGATTGTCCATGCTGCCTCCCTGTCCGCTGATAGGCCGGGCAGGGCGTTTGCACGCCCCTGCCCAGTCACTTTGAGTGTAGCCCTGCGGCCCGTTTGGGGCCAGTCTGTTCAAGGTTTAGCCAGCTGATTGCCCAGGCCCTGCGGTCCTCTTGCAATAGCGTGAGGCATTCGCCACAATGCGCGCTCGTTTCGCGGCTGCCATGCCCGAAGCGCGTTATGGTCGACCCGTCGGTCCCCCCGCAACGATAAACTGCGAACCCCGCCAGGCCCGGAAGGGAGCAACGGTAGCAGTGGACTTGTGTGCCGGGGTGCGGCTGGCGGGAAGACCGCTCTAATCCTTAAGTTTTTGATATTCCAGTGCTTTTCTCGGTTGTCGCCTTAGTGATACATAAAGGTGGTACATCGAATGAGCTACGCTCCCTCGTATCTTCAGCTTTCCCGGCACTCGATCTGGTATTTCCGCATTGCTATCCCGGCGTCAGTTCGTGCGCTTTTCGGGTGTGCTGAAGTCAGACGCTCCTTGCAGACTCGTTGTAAACGCGAAGCCCTCATTCGTGGTCGCGATCTCTTGCGCCAAGTACAGGCTCAACTCACCGAAGCCTTCCAAGGTAAGCTCCCTGATAAGAACAAGATCGGGCTCGACGCTGCCACTCCGGCTCAGGCCGGAAGCTGGGAGAAGTGGATAATGCAGGACGCTCCCAAGGTCGACGCAGGGCAGGGCAGTGAACCGGCAGACAAGGCTCACGTCGGCCCAAGGTTGTCAGAGGTCATGGAAGAGTATGGCCAGCGTCAACTTCAGGAAGGGGTCACTCACAAGACTGTCCGTAACAAGGAGTCGGTCGTGAGGCTGCTGATTGATCAGGCCGGGGACTTGCCCGTCAGTCATGTGACCAGAAAGGACGCTCAAGGCTTCAGGAGCTTCGCTTTGAAGCTCCCTCCAAGGTTGGGTCAGCTCGCACAGAAGCCGCTTCAGAAGGCCATAGAAGGCGCTACAGAGACCATCCATGTCAGCACCTACAATCATTACATCAAGAACCTGACGACGGTCTTCAAGTACGCCATGCAGGAGGGGTATTGTCAGACGAATCCTTTTGACGGCTTGCAGATTCGCCAACGACGTAAGGTCAGCGCATCCCGTGCCCGGTTCACTGAGGGCGACTTGCGGGTGCTCTTTAATCCGGTGACTTATGAAGACAAGGGAACCGGGCGGCCATACCGCTACTGGCTTCCTCTTATGGGGCTTTTCACCGGGGCCAGGCTGAATGAGTTGTGTCAGTTGTATCTGGATGATGTGGTCACTATGGATGGTTTCGACTGCTTCCATATCCGCGCCGACAAGGCTGATCAGAGGCTCAAGACGCCGGGTTCAGAGCGACTGATACCCATACACTCGGCACTCAAGAAGCGTGGCTTCATGGGCTATGTGGAGGCCCTGAGAGCAAGAGGAGAAAGCCGATTGTTCCCTGAGATCAGCTGTCACAAGACTCACGGTTTCTCAGCGATCCCTTCCAAGTGGTTCGCCAAGTATCGCAAGGGGCTGGGCTTCACGGATGAGGACGTGCGCAAGGACTTCCACAGCTTCCGGCATACGGTGGCCGACCATCTGAAACAGGAGGGCATGGTGGAGGGACGTGTTGCGGCTCTGCTGGGGCATAGTAGTGGCGGCATCACCTTTACCCGATACGGGAAGGACTTCGATCCGGCAGGTATGGTGCTGGTAGTCGAGTCTTTGAGGTTTGGCCTGTTATGAGCCTTGGGAAACTAAGGAGAGGAAGGCAGGTGCTAGAGTCCCGCCCTTCTCGTGTTGCTTACCAGCTGCATTTATACTCAGAGATAGATGAGCCGATGATAGTGCCTTCTTTAGCGAAACGAAGAGGCATATCAAAACGATACAGCTTTTTAGTCTCTCTATTGATTATTTGCCCCGGAGTTGGGCAGATAGTTTCCAATCCAGGACAAAGCGATCTAATGCGGAATTCATTGTTTGTAGCTGAAACTGCGGCGGGGTAGTCAGGTTTATCTTTTTTGCCAATAGTCACAAAATATAGACTGGTATCGTCACTAACCTCGGCTAGATCGAGTGAAATGCTTATGCCGCTCTGTGGGTAAGCCACGTCTTTATCGACTTTCCTAGATTCTGTATCAATGTTTGTGTGAATTAGATGAGTCATTTCGCAGACAATCTGACTTGGGTATTCAGCAGCTGTCGTCCAAATAGGAAAAACAGCTAGCGTCGCGATTTTGCATGTTGATCGAAAAATTGACATATACCCTCCCAAGCAAAGGCGGGGATTCTACATGCATAGTAATTATGCGCATAATGATTTGCTCTTCTTTGGCCGATACTAGTTCTCAGGGTGGTTGTTTCCTGACGTGTTGGCATCGTTTAGACCAATTATTGATTAACATCCAGATTAAATTCCTCGAGATCGGGCATTGGTTCCCAGTCAATCACAGCCTCAAAGCCGAAATACTCGCGATAGACATTCTCTACAGCCTCCTTAAGCCAAAACCCATGTTCTGTAGCCACTATGAAACTGTCGTGCACAGGGAGCACTGGGATGCGCTTGGCATAGGCTGCGTCCAGAACACGCTGAACGAGCTGACTGTCCATATACTGCAGTCGTTTCCACCCAGACTTGAAGAATCGGTGGTGGATTGGCTGGTTGGCCTCAACATATGCTGCTATCAAAGAGCTGGCTTCGGCTGCAGATACGCCCCTATGCCTCATATAGGCTCGCTGGGCCTGCTCAGGGGACTCGCAATTTACACATAGGAGGCTTATCAGCTTAACGGCGTCACGCTCGAAACCGGATAATGAATAGCAGTCATGGGGCGCTTCATGCTTCTCCGAGTTGTAGAGCATTCGGGGGTGAAGGCTCTTGTAATCGAGTTCCACGGTCGGCTGCCCGTTGACCGTAAGAGTCGGTCGCTCCCCCTTGCGTAGTCCTTGGGCCTGACAGTAAAACCTGCCGCCGGACCGGAAGCTTTGACTGAAAATACGTGAACAGGACAGGCTTTCAGGGTGTAGGACTCTTCGCTTGTCATCCAAGACGAACATGTCATCTGTTTCGAGCGGCACATAGCTCCACACCTGCTCCTGACGCAGTGTATTGGTCAACTCTAGGCTCGTGCGCATCTGGCGGGTTTCATCATCTTCTTGGTAGTCCTGAAGCGACTTGTCTCCACCGCGCAGTATTAGGACTTCCTTGTCCGCTCTATGAGCTACGACAGATAACTCCCCGGCGCTGGATAGCCATTCGAGGAAAGGCGACTCAGCGATACACAAAGTTGCCAAGCCTCTCATTGCCCCTTCGCCCTTGAAGCCTTTTTCCCAGCGCACGAAACCAATCTCGGCGAGGGAGTCCAGGACGCCAGTGAATGTCCTCGGCTTGTAGTCGCTGACGACATACCTGTCAGGCACTGTGCTGCTGGCGGTTCTGCGAGCATGCAAGAACGCTCCTAAGTGGTCTGCTGTGCTTATCAGCGCGGATTGGCTTAGGGCCAGCAAAGCGCTACTCAGAGCCTGCCTGTTAGATTTCCTTGCACGGTTACTGGAGCCAAGCCCCAACGTGACGAATAATTCTGAGACTGACTCGCCATCGAGCCCCAGTCTGTAGTCGGGAGTGAATGACCATATTTCCCTCCCAGTGTTGAAACTGGTGACATCACTTTTTCTGAGGGAGGCTTCCCACTTACGGTTACGTTGGAGGCGGGGGGTTGGTATATCGAGGTACTTCACGTTTCTAAAGGGTTCTACCCCGTTTCCACGGACGGTTTTAAAAAGGCGGTAAACTTGCGATCTTGAGCTGCAACCTTGCGCCGCCTTCTTGGGTTGTGGAACCGCTCGATATAATTAAATACGTCAGCCCTTGCCTCATTTAGGGTTCGATACTTACGGTGATTTGTCCTCTCCCGCTTCATCATACCGAAGAACCCTTCGCACGCTGCATTATCGGCACAATGGCCAACCGCACTCATGCTGCACACCAAGCCCTGCTGTTTCAAATAACGCTGGTAATCACCACTCGTAAACTGGCTGCCTCGATCCGAGTGGAGAATGATCTTCCCATCTCCCTCTCGTTGCCACACCGCCATCTCTACGGCTCGAAGTACCATGTGCCGGTCCTGGCGATGATGCATTGACCAGCCCGCAATGATGTTGCTGTACAGATCCATCACGACGCACAGGAACAGTTTGCCTTCCTTGGTCTTGATCTCCGTGATGTCGGTCACCCACTTGGTGTCTGGCTCCAGTGCACTGAAATCTCGTTTCAGATGGTTCTTCACCCCATCCGGACGAACTGAAGGGGCCTTGCGACCCCGACCTTTACGGCGAGGCCAACCCTGCAAGCCAGACGCTGCCATGAGACGCGCCACGCGATTGAGACTGGCCGTCTCTCCCTCCTCCACCAGATCATCATGCATGCGCGGGGCGCCGATGGCGCCACCGCTGTCAGCGTGCATTTCGTGGATTCGTTTGAGAAGCCGCTCATTATCCTGTGCCCCGCTCGAAGGTGCCCGGCCAGACCAAGAGTAGTAGCCGCTGGGTGAAACCTTCAGGCAGCGACACATAAGTAGAACCGGGAAGTCTTGGCGGCAACGTTCAATCGCCTGATATCTCAGGACGATTCCTTTGCGAAGAACGTCGCCGCTTCGCGCAAAAAATCCCGTTCCTTCTTCACTCGTGCCAGCTCTCGCTTCAGTCGGGCCATCTCCGCGTCACGGGGGGAACCTGAGCCCTGGAAGCTAGGGGTTGAGGTATCATCCGCCTCTCTGCGCCAACGAGAGAGAAGATTGGCGTTGATGCCCAATTCAAGCGCTACCTGGCGGCAACTCACGCCGGGGTGACGAGTCTGCTCTACCGCTTCACGCTTGAACTCGGGGCTGTACTTCTTTCGCTTGCTCATAAACACTCCTTGGGCACAGTGTGCCTCTTTTTAGAAGTGTCCGCAGTAACGGGGTAGAACCCAAACGATCCCTTATGAGCATGGAGTGACTATGAGCTCCTCACAGCCCTGCTTGTGTATATATCTATAATGATTACTACATAGGAGTAGACCTAGTGCCTACCCTAAGCAACAACAGGGTTGAGCGCACAGATCGCCAATGTGCCGGTGAGGTGACAATGTTAATTACAATAAACTATTGTTGCTTTTACTCCCTAAGGTGTGGGCTATCAATGTTCATCGTATCATCAGCAGCATAATGCCAATCAGAGAGAGGTTCAGTAGTACGCCTGCTTTGTCGATCCGAGCTACAATTTTATCGAGTTGATCAGTCATTCTCTGCTTCCTTGGCGTCCGCCAGTATTCGGCACACAGTGGCCTTAGAATAGCCTGAGAGGGCTGCGACTTCATTCAAGCTACGTCCCTCTCCCCTCAACTCAATGACACGCTGATGGCGCTTGTGGTCGGCTTTTCGCCCTTTGTACTTGCCTGCCTGTTTGGCATCTTTGATTCCCTGCGTCTGACGCCTGCGCCGGTCTTCATAGTCTTTGCGAGAGATAGCGGCCAGCATGTCTAGCATCATCCGGTTAATGGCCTTCAGCACGTCCAGTGTGAACGCGGGGCCATCCTGCGCTTGAAGGGCTGCATATGAGGTCGGTAAGTCCTTGGACACCACAGACAAACCCTTGTCCTCAATCTGTCGCCTAAGGTTCTCCCAATCGTCACCCTTCAATCGTGTCAGCCGGTCTACTTGTTCAATCAGAATCACGTCGCCGTCCTGTGCGTCACTCAGCAAGCGTTGGAGGGCTGGCCGGTCTAGCGTCGCACCTGAGGCATTCTCGACGTAGTACGCCGGGATTCTGTGGCCGTACTCCTTGGCAAAGGCAGTTAACTCATCGCGAGCACGCTCTGCGTTCTGGTCAGTGGTCGAGGCTCTCAGGTAGGCGCGGACAAACATAAAGTGGACACCGTGTCACGTTAGGGTTGTCTCAATATTAGGTGTCTCATTTATGTGGTCAAGTAATAATTATAAGCTAGTTTTCAGGTGGTCTCTCAGAGGTATACCTAAAGTGGACAGGAGGCGGCGTGGCCATAGAGGGGGGACGACTCTCTCCCGCGTAAAGAATGAATGTACGAGCGGTGCAGGACCGGGAGGGGGGGTACGGGGGAACAATTCCTTAAGTCAAAGCTGTAAATGGGAAAACACATTCCTGGCTAAAATTTGATTGGCACCTTCATTGAGCGATGCTCGAGCCTTATGGTCGGGATGTCGTATGTCTATGCCTTGCCGACAAGGGGCAATCTATGCATTACTTCATTGGTTGATTAATAAACATATAAATTTGGGGGATTCATTCGAATGGACTTGATTGATCGACTGCAAAACCTATCCGCAAGAATTAAGCGGCAGAAGGATAGCGTCTCGACGGAAGAAGCAGCTAAAACAGCATTTGTGCTGCCGTTCATCCAGTCTCTCGGCTACGACGTGTTCAACCCTTCTGAGGTTGTGCCTGAACTAACTGCTGATCATGGAGTTAAGAAAGGGGAGAAGGTTGATTACGGCATTAAGCAGGATAATCAGATTGTCATGCTGGTCGAATGTAAGCCGGTCGGAGCAGATCTCGCCGCCAAACACGCGGGGCAGCTATTTCGATACTTCTCGGTGACTGATGCTCGTTTCGGGGTGCTCACAGACGGGGTGAAATACCTTTTCTTCACAGACCTAGACCGTCCTAATCAGATGGACCAGCGGCCGTTCTTCGAGTTTGACCTCTTGGATTTTGGTGATCAGGAAATAGAAGAGCTCAAGAAGTTTACAAGGACGAGCTTTGACATTGATACGATTGTCAGCACGGCGAGCAACCTCAAGTATCACCGAGCCTTGATGGTCGAAATCGGCAAAGAGTTCGGTTTGCCGTCAGAAGATTTCGTGAAGATGCTCACCAGTCGGGTCTATTCAGGTCGGTTCACGCAGCAGGTGAAGGAGCAGTTCTCTGAGCTTGCCCAACGTGCGTTTGAGGATTTTGTCCGTGAGAAGGTGAATGCTCGCCTCAAGTCTGCACTTGAAACTGGGTCGGGAGGCAAGGTTGAGCATCGAGCGCCGACAGTTCCTGATTTGCAACCGGAACCTGTGCAGCCCGAGCAAGATGATGGCATTGTGACCACAGAGGAAGAGATAGCCGGTCACCGAATTATTCAGGCCATTGGGGCGGAATGTGTCGATGTCGAACGAATTGTCATGCGCGACGCCAAGAGCTACTGCGCAATCCTTCTGGATGACAATAATCGAAAGTCCATCTGCCGCCTTATTTTCCTGAAGACAAAGATGTCGATTCTAGTTTTTGCCCCTGATGGAGAGAAGAGAAAGGATATTGAGAAAGTGTCGGACATCTACTCAATGAAGGACGACATCCTTGCTGCTATCAGGCAGTACGATCAGTAAAACACCCTGCTTGGAATACGGGGCTCACCTAGATTGAGCCTCGTGTTTACTCCCTGACTTTCGGTTTGTTAGCTTTTCTCAGGCCAACTGCGTCTAAATCTGCGTGATCGTTGAGGTGATATCTCCGGCAATCGCAGTGGTCATACCCATGTCCGTCATAAAACTAAAACCAAGGGCCTCAGCGTTCCTGACGCGGATGCGTTGTTGGGGTAGCGCTTGTTAGCCATGAGCGGGCCTATTTGGCTCCTAGTGGCTAGGTGCCTTCTCGTAGATTCTGAGGGAAGTGGTACAAAGGTGGTACATAAAGGTGGCACATCGGGCTTGAGAGTCATACCCGGCGAGAGGCTATAATGACTCCCGTCGATAACGTGCGATACATCGTGGAAAGCGCTGAGAGGCCCGTCGTCGGTCCCCCCGCAACGATAAACTGCGAACCCCGCCAGGCCCGGAAGGGAGCAACGGTAGCAGTGGACTTGTGTGCCGGGGTGCGGCTGGCGGGAAGACCGCTCTAAATTCTCCTCGCTACACCTCTCCCGCTTTCACGTAACACGCTTCTCGCACTGTCCTCCCTTCGGGAACTTCGATAGCATAAGCGCTCTGATTCCAAACCTTTTGTATTGGTGGCCATGATTGCCGCTGGAGTGCTATGAGTTATCAGGTTCTTGCCCGTAAATACCGCCCTCGTACCTTCGATGAACTGGTGGGGCAGGAGCACGTTTCGCGGGCCCTGATGCATGCCCTGGATCAGGATCGACTGCACCATGCTTACCTGTTCACCGGGACACGCGGGGTGGGGAAAACCACCATTGCCCGTATTCTATCTCGTTGCCTGAACTGCGAGCAGGGCGTCAGTGCTCGCCCGTGTGGTGTTTGCCCTACCTGTCAGGAAATTACCGACGGCCGCTTCGTGGATTTGATCGAAGTGGATGCGGCCAGCCGCACCAAGGTGGAAGACACCCGCGAACTGCTCGACAACGTGCAGTACGCACCGACCCGGGGTCGCTACAAGGTGTACCTGATCGATGAGGTGCACATGCTCTCGGCGCATTCCTTTAATGCGTTGCTGAAAACCCTGGAAGAGCCTCCTCCCCATGTGAAATTCCTGCTGGCCACCACCGATCCGCAAAAACTGCCGGTGACCGTGCTGTCCCGTTGTTTGCAGTTCAGCCTCAAGGCGTTGCCCGCTGAGCAGATCGCCGGGCACCTGAAGGCGCTGCTCGACAAGGAAATGATCCGCTACGAAGACCCGGCGCTGCTGTCGTTGGGCAAAGCGGCTCAGGGCTCCATGCGCGATGCGTTGAGCCTGACGGACCAGGCGATTGCCTTCGGTAGTGAGCAGCTTAGCAGCGAGGCGGTAAATGCCATGCTGGGCACGGTGGATCGTAACCACGTGCTGACCTTGCTGGTGGCGCTGGCGGAACAGGAGCCCGGTGGCGTGTTGCAGGCGCTGGCGGCGGTCAGTGAGCATTGCCCCGGTGAACTGGCGCTGTTGGATGAATTGATCAGCCAGCTTCATCAGTTGGCTGTGTGCCAAGCGGTGCCCGGCAGTTATGACGAGACCCAGCAACAGTTGGCCGCGGCACTGACCGCAGAACAAATTCAGCTGTATTACGACGTGGCCCTGCGTGGCCGCCGTGATCTGCAGGATGCACCGGATAGTCGTGCCGCGTTGGAAATGCTGCTGCTGCGAATGGTGTTGTTTACGCCCAAGGGCGTGCTGGTGCAGGGGGACAGCCCCTCCGCAAAAAAGCCTGAAGCGGCTGCGCCGTCGGCAGAGCCCGGCGGTAAGCCGGATTTGCGTGCGCTGCTGAACAGTACGCCTGCCGCTGCGTCTCCGCCTGCTCCTGTTGCGTCTACCCCCGCTGTGGCTTCGGCCCCTGAGCAGGCCCCGGCTGCGCCCGCGCCAGCCACGCAAGTGGCCCCCGTTGAGGCGGCGGCAGCTCCTGCGCCTACGGATGATCCTCCGCCCTGGGATGAGAGCCCGGCATCCTCTTCGTCAGCCCCTTCGGCCTCTGCTGCGTTGGCCCAGGTGGATGCGCGGCAAACTGAGTCCGCTGCCGAGACATCGCCAGTGGCTGCTGTGCAGCCGCAGAGTGAGTCAGAACCTGTTCCGGAACCAGAGCCTGAGCCGGAAGAAAGTCTGGCGCCGCTGGCGGAGCCGACGGATGAGGCGGAAGTGGCCACTTGGTGGGCAGCGCTGCTGCTGCGCCTGGATGTGGATGGCACGGTGCGCAACATCGCTCGCAATGCGGTGCTGATCAGCCGAGAGGAAAGTGTCTGGACGTTGCGGATCAGCCCCGGGCATCAAGTGTTGGTTAACCGGGAGCGGTTGGAGGAGTTGAGCGGTGCGCTGGGTAATTACTTCCAGCGTCGGATTCAGGTTCAGGTGGAATTTGAACAGCAGCCGGGGGCGACCCCGGAGCTGATGGCCGAAGCCCGCCGGCAGGAACTGCTGGTCCAAGCCAAGGACACCCTGCACGCCGACCCGGTGGTGCAGCAGTTGGTCACAACCTTTGCGGGGCGATTGGACGAAGAGAGCGTCACCCCCAAAGAGATAGTGGAATAATAAACGCTGCACGCGGCATGCAACAGGCAACACGGTAAACCGCTTTTGTCTTTTTACCGTGTTGCGTGAAGCGTGCAGCCTGATGCGTTGTTAGTGGAGCAAACAATGGATTTTGATATTAACAATCTCATGCAGCAGGCCCAGGCCATGCAGGAGAAAATGAAGAAAATGCAGGACGAGGCGGCCAATATGGAAGTGGTTGGCGAGTCTGGGGCGGGCCTGGTGAAAGTCACCATGAATGGTCGGCACGATGTGAAAGGCGTGGATATTGATACCAGCCTGATGAGTGAAGACAAGGAACTGCTGGAAGACCTGCTGGCTGCCGCCGTGAATGATGCGGTGCGCCGGGTGGAAAAACAGCAGCAGGATAATATGCAGAACATGGCGGGGGGCTTTCCCTTTCCGCCAGGTTTCAAGCCGTAAGCCAGCGACGAGATACTGAGACTGTGAAACACGCACCGCTGGTCGACCAGCTGATTAATGCTTTTACCTGTCTGCCCGGAGTGGGCCCCCGTTCTGCCCAGCGCATGGCCTATGCGCTGCTGGACCGCGGGCGCGAATCGGGTCGCCGGTTGGGCGATGCGCTCCATGCTGCCATGGACGGCGTGCAGCATTGCCAGCGGTGCCGGAACTATGCTGAAGCAGAACTTTGCCCTGTCTGCGATGATCCGCGTCGCGATGCCTCACTGGTTTGCATCGTTGCGACCCCCGGGGATGTGCTGGCGTTTGAGCAGTCCGGCGAATACCGGGGTCAGTACTTCGTGCTGATGGGGGAGCTTTCGCCACTGGATGGCGTGGGACCCCGTGAGTTGGGGCTGGATGTGCTTGAGCAGCGCCTTAATGAAGGGCAGATCAGCGAGTTAATTCTGGCCACCGGCACCACTGTGGAAGGCGAAGCGACCGCGCATTATGTGCTGGACCTGGCGCAAGATGCCGGGGTCGGGGTTAGCCGTATCGCCCAGGGTGTGCCCATGGGCGGTGAGCTGGAGTTCGTGGATGGTGCCACCCTGGCCCAGGCGCTCAAGGGGCGCCGACCGTTCGAATGAGTGCAGCAAGGCCGAGGTGTCGCACGACACGATAACTCTCTAACGACGCCGTTTTTTCAGGAGAACCCTTCCCCCGGTTCTCCGGCCACCCCGCTGTCTGGCGGCCGGATCGGTCGTTCCACCTTTTTGCTTTGACGAGTCATCTTTCCGTATTTTTCGTTTTGTGCGTGTCGCGTGAAGCCTGCTGCGAATTCATGCTATGTTATCAACCAAGCAAGCGCTAGGTTGAGCGTAATTAACGAACGAAAGGAGGCCCTGTGAGCGCCCTGAACTATTTCAATGAAACCCACCAGATGGTGCGCGATACCGTCCGAAAATTCGTCGAACGAGAAATTCTCCCGGCGGTGGATGATTGGGAAGAGGCCGGGGAATTTCCCCGTGAGTTGTACAAGACGGCGGCGAATGCGGGCATCCTCGGCATCAATGCCCCGGAAGAATTTGGCGGGACGGGCGAAGATGTCTTTATGAAGATTGCCGCCTGTGAAGAGCTGGTACGTTGCTCGTCGGGCGGGCTTTGCGCAAGCCTGGGCTCTCTGGATATTGGATTGCCGCCGGTCTGGAAGTGGGGCAGTGATGCCATGAAACAGCGGGTTATTCCCGAGGTGATCAATGGTGACAAAATCTCCGCTCTGGCGATCACTGAGCCCAATGGCGGCTCTGACGTGGCGAACCTGCAAACTCGTGCCGTGCGAGAGGGCGACCATTATGTGGTGAACGGTGCCAAGACCTTTATCACCAGTGGTGTGCGTGCGGACTATTACACCGTGGCGGTGCGTACCGGGGATAAGGGGTACGGCGGTATCAGTTTGCTGCTGGTCGAGAAGGGTACGCCAGGCTTTACGGTAGGCCGCAAGTTGAAAAAAATGGGTTGGTGGGCGTCGGATACCGCAGAGCTGTTCTTCGAAGATTGCCGGGTGCCGGCGGAAAACCTGATCGGCCCGGAAAATGGCGGCTTCTACTGCATCATGAGTAACTTCCAGATGGAGCGTTTGATCCTGGCTGTGACAGCTAACAGCACCGCTCAGTTGGCGCTGGATGAAGCCATGAAATATGTGAAGGAGCGGGAAGCCTTTGGCCGACCCCTTGCCGGGTTCCAAGTCACTCGCCACAAGCTGGCGGAAATGGCCACGGACGTAAAAGCCAGCACCGAGTTTACCTACCGGGTGGCGGCTCAGATCGCGGCCGGTGAGAACTGCGTGCTGGATGTGTCCATGGCGAAGAATGTGGCCACTCGCTGTGCCGATCGGGTGACCTATGATGCGGTGCAGCTCTTCGGCGGCAGCGGTTACATGCGCGGCACGATTGTCGAACGCCTGTACCGCGACAACCGCATTCTCTCCATCGGCGGCGGCACCCATGAAATCATGAATGAGGTGATTGCCAAACAGATGGGACTTTAAGAGACGCGACACGCTTCATGCTGCACGCAACAGCGCGGGACCGAGAGTGTCGCAATCTGAAACGCAAGAGGCCGCGTCCATGAGTTTGGGCGCGGCCTCTTTGTTGTTAAGCGTGCCTTGCGTGATGCATGCAGCGTGGTGCGTCTCCCTTTAAGTGCACTCTGCCCGTGCCGGTTCCATCTTGCAGCGAACCTTGCGCAGCAGGGTCAGCATTTTCTGGTCGTAGTAGCCTTCATCGCGGAGCTGATTGCGGGCTTCCTGCATCATCACTTCGTACTCGGCCTTGTCCGCGTCGGGGATTTCTACCCACCAGTGTTCGGCTACCTGCTCGGCTTCTTTGTCCAGTTGATCGGTAATGCGGTGCAGGTTTTTGTAGAAATACTCCCGGGATTTTTGCGCCATTTCCGCAGGGAACCTGTCTTTTTTGGCGATCAGCTGAATGGTCAGTTGGGCCAGCGGATAGTTGATGATGCCACCGTCAGGGCTCAGGCCCTTGTACAGCTCCAGCGCGTTGTAGGCGATCAGTGGCGCGGCAATCACGTCCACTACGCCATTGTTGAATTTGGTGGAAAAATTGGTGATGTCCGAAGCAACGGGCGTGGCACCGACCTGGGAAACCAGTTTGGCCTGGGTTTCATCATATTCCAGCACGGCGACCTTCTTGCCGGCGGCCTTGGCCAGGGAGTTGACCTGGCGGTCGTTCACGAACACATACGCGGCACCGGCCGGTGCAATCCCCATGATCTGATACGAACCCTGTGATAGTTTGTCTGCGCTCTGGGGATGGGAGAGAACCTGTAAAACTACTTTCATGTGATCCATGGAAGGGATGGCGCCAATAGAATCGACGGTGCCGGCGTACTTGTTGAATGCCCGGCCGCGGATGCCGGTAATCAATGAAGCATCACACACACCGGCCTTCAAATCTTCAGCAGCAATGGCTTCGTTGGTGTAGGGCACCAGCTCGGTTTCCAGGCCCCACTCCAGCGCGGCGGCTTTCCAGTCCTTCATGGCGCCCATTACCGGGCCTACATTACCGACAATATCGAATACGCAGATTTTGCGTTTAATGGTCTCTGCCTGTGCGGTAAACGGCGCAGATAAAGCACAAATGGCCAGAACGGCGGTAAACAGCTTCTTCATCAGTGGGTTCCTGTTTGTTATTGCTGGTATCTCTGCTGATGGGCAGTCATTTCGATACTAGGGACGTCGTGCGAGAGCGCAATGCCTTTAATGTCGTGCTTAAAGGCGTTCGGGTCAATCAGGGCTTGAGTCAGGCGCGATGTTGGCGACGAACGTCTCCCGGGTTGCGCCCGGTCCAGTTTCGGTAGGCCTTGCTGAAGCTGGATGGATCGCTGTAACCAAGGAGGCTGGCAATTTTTTCCAGGGACATGCAGGTTTCTTTCAGGTATCGGGTGGCAAAGGTTTCCCGCACCTTGTTGCGAATACCACTGAACGCGGTTCCTGCCACGGATAGATGCCGGCGTAATGAGCGGGGGCTCATGTCCAGCTTCTCAGCGATGATTTCCAAAGAGCTGTTGCGCCCAGGGTCATTGAGGATCGACTGCCTGACCAGGTTGACTACTCGCAGGCTGTCGTTTGTATCCAGCTGTTTTCGGGAGCGGGCGGTGGCGAGAAAGTTGGCCATGCTGGCATCATCGATTCTGGGCTGATGCGGCGAGATCGACATGACAATTCGGTTAGTCGGGCGATTGAAATGAATGGCCACATTGTCAGCTAGCTTGTTCCAGCTGAGTGATTTGTCCGGGCAAGGGAAATCACATTCAAAGGTGAAATCCCGGCAAATTTGCGTGCCCAGTGAATAAATGCTGCCCATGTAGATGCTGATAATGGTTGGTCTTAGTTCTGCGTAATCCCAAGCGTCACTCAGACCGATAGTAATGATGTCGCCAGTGAACTGAATATCCATATCCATGAGAGGAATGGACACGCGAAGGTACTGGACGACCATTCTTGCCAGCTTGCGAGGGTCATGTTGCCGCAGCAGGGCGAATCCTAAAATGCCGTGGCCGTGAAGATCCAGTTGCTGACCAAATCGAAATCCCGCTGTGACATCGTTTAGCAGAATGCTGCCCTTGCGCAGAACGTGACAGACCTGGCGAATGGTCATTTGGGTGTCCGGATCGTTCACGGTATTCAAATCAAGGCCGGAATTTTCGAGCACTGACGTACCAGTTATTCCGTGAGTTTGTACGAATCGTAAATAATGTCGACCGTAATGGGAGGAAACGAGAGGAACGTCTAAAGCTCGTCCCTGGTTTTTCATGGGTTCATTTTCGATTAACAACTGGGCAAATGGTTCAAAGTTGCATAAAGGCATTTCACAAAAAAAACACCTTAGCGATAAGTAAAAAAGATTTTGCCATTTTTAACAAAAAAATGGCCGTTTTTACTATTAAGCCAGTGAGCATTGCTGGCCATGATTGCGCCGGCTTTCACATCAAGAATAAACAGGGGGTGCCGTAATGCAAAGGGAAAAGAGTCACAGATTGAAAGCGCGCTATGTTCCTATCTCTAAAGTATCAGTACCAATGATACGGCGAATGTATGAGGTGTATTCAGGGTACTACGACAATGTTGGTCTTGAACTATTTTGTGATGACTTGTCGGAAAAAAATGGGGTGTTGCTGGTTGAGGATCGGGCCTCAAAAAGGATTGTCGGTTTCTCTACCATGAAAACCTTGGACCTTCGTGCAGGAAACAAAACCGTCAAAGGGATTTTTAGCGGGGATACGATCATTGAGCAGGAGTATTGGGGCAGTAAAGCACTTCAAGTGGCTTTCTTCCTGCGTCTTATTCGTGAAAAGTTGCGCCACCCCTTCCGGCCCATGTTCTGGTTGTTAATCTCCAAGGGCTACAAAACCTATTTATTGATGGCGAATAATTTTTATAACTATTACCCGAATTCCGCGAGCCACTGTGAAAGGCTTGAGGGTCTGGTAGACAACTACTGTGATCAGCTTTTCAAACCCTATTATTGCTCAAATAAACGCATTCTGGATTTTGGCGAGGGTTATACTCACCTGAAATCCAATGTGGCGACTATTTCCGATGAAATGCGCGCCGAGAATGACAAGATTCATTTTTTCGAGAAGCGAAACCCCTCCTGGGAGCGGGGCACGGAATTGCCCTGCATCGGTGAAGTCAGCTATGCCCTCATTTTTAAATACCCTTTTGCGCTTCTGGGTAAGTTGCGAAGAAAGCAGCGAAGGACGCCGGTGCCTGCTATAGCGGCCAATAACTAGGATCAATGGGGTATTAATGTTCGGTCATCGATTATTGAAGCTGGCCACCGGTTCAGGTGAACGCCGCTTTGCCTCCTCGCGCCAGTCCCTGCAACAGGTCCAGCGGGAAAACCTGTCCCGGCTTTTGAGTCAGGTGGCGGGTACGCCAATGGCCCAGCAGACGGGTTTGCTGGCAGGGATGAGTTGGGAAAAATTTACGTCAACGCAACCGGTGACCGATTACGATCACTGGCGTCAGGCCATTGAAGGGCAGCGTACTCTGGGCGAGCAGGGGTTAAGTCGCTCCCCGGTTAGTCGCTTCCAGCCAACCAGCGGATCGACGTCGGCAATTAAGTGGGTCCCTTATACAAAACAGTTTCTTGGGGAGCTGGATAACGCGATTAGCCCTTGGGTGGTCGACCTTTACAGGCAATTTCCGCGCCTGTTAAAAGGGCGCCATTACTGGTCCATGTCCTGGGTGCCCACCTCATTGCGGGAAAGTATGAGCGAGGAGATCAACGATGATCTGCAGCTCATGTCGTTGGGTAAACGGCTACTGGCAGGGGCGACGCAAGCGGTGCCGCAGAATGTGTCTTTGGCTCGAACCTCCGATGATTCCCTGTTTGCGACCCTTGCCTGGCTGGCGGCGGATCCATCGCTGTCGATGATGTCTATCTGGAGTCCTACCTTTGGGTTGGGAATGCTGAAAGACATGGCGCGCTGGCGGGAAGAACTGGCTGATGTGCTTGGCAGTGGACAGTGGGGGCAACGCATGGCAGGTGTAAAAAATGCCGGCTGTCCCAAGTCGCCGAAGGCGGCGGCTATGTTGCGCGAATGGGATGGTGCCTTGAGCCCGGATTTCTTTCGCACCCTGTGGCCATCGCTGGCGCTGGTCAGTGCATGGGATACCGCCGCTTCCGGCCCCTGGGCGAAACAGCTCCACGAGCTTCTTCCCCAGGCGAGCTTTCAGGGTAAGGGCTTGTGGGCCACAGAAGGGGTGGTAACGATCCCATATCAGGGCCGGCACACCCTTGCCTACCAAAGCCATGTGTATGAATTCCAGAATCCGGACGACGGTTGTGTCTATGCCCCTTGGGAGTTGGAGATCGGCCAGGAGGTAATGCCTTTGCTGAGCACCGGTAGCGGGTTATTGCGTTACCGACTGAAAGACTTGGTACGAGTGGATGGTTTCAACCAGGGGGTGCCTGTGCTGACTTTCCTGGGGCGTGCCGGCACCACTGACCTTGTGGGGGAGAAGCTCACTGCTCCGGCACTGGATACCGCGATTGCGTCGCTGTCACTACCAGACGCAGTAACGCCGGTGTGTACTGTGGCGGTGGATGATGCCGGGCAGGGGAAACCGGGTTATCTATTGTTGCTGGAAGGGCAGGCGGACCGGCCTGGGACGATTGCCGAAAAAGTGGAAGACCAGCTGCAACAGCATTTCCACTACCAATTGGCCCGCAATCTGGGTCAGCTTGAGCCGCTGCGATGTGTTGTGCATCCGGGCATGCGCGAGCGCTATCTGCAGCAGTGCCGAGAGCGCGGCATGATCGAAGGCAATATCAAGATGGAGTCCCTGCAATACTGGCCTGGGCCATTGCCGTCGTGGTTGTCCGCATTGACGAAAGTCCCTGCGGTAGCCGACAGGGAACCGGCGCTGTGAGCTATCAGATTCGGCCTGCCTGTGACGCTGACAATGATGCCATCCTGTCGTTGCTACAGGGGACACCCCAGCAGGGGATGATCACCCTGAATTTCGAACGTCAGCCGGATTATTTTCGTGGCGCACGGGTAACCTGTGAGCAACCTGATGTATGGGTGGCAGAACCCCGTGACGCCCAGGGAACTGTGGGGGCAGTCTATAACGTGGGTTGGCGTAATCTCTGGATTAATGGCCAGGTGCGTCCCATCCGCTATGCCCATGATCTGCGCATCGCGCCGGAATTCAGAAATGGCATGATTCTGCATCGTATGTTTCGGCATCTGCGCAAGCAGCTGGCGGAAGGTGAATGGATGCAAACCACGGTGCTCAGGGGCAACGACGCTTCTCTGTCTACGGTGGCCAGTGGCCGTGCGGGTTTGCCGGTGTATTACCCGGCAGGAACCATTGAAACCAGTATGCTCTATACCCGTTCCCGGCGGGTAAAACCGCCGGCGGAAGTGTCGGTACGTCAAAGCTGCGCGGAAGATCTCCCCGCCATTGCGGCACTGCTAAAGAAAGTCGGCCAACAGAAACAGTTTTTCCCATGCTGGGATGTGGATCGTCTGCAAGGCGACGACTATTGCTACGGCTTGGGACCCAATAACTTTCTTTGTTTGTGGGTCGGCGATGAGCTCAAGGGTGTAGTGGGTTTCTGGGACCAGAAAGCCATCAAGCAGACTCGGGTGCTGGGCTATAGCCGTGGCATGGGGTTGTTGCGACACCTGTATAACTCCCACAGCATGTTGCGCGGCGGAATGCGCCTGCCGCCACCAGGGGGAGTGTTGTCCTACCTGACGCTGCACAGCGTGGCGGTGGAAAATGACGACCCGGAATGGCTGCGGTTATTGCTGGATTATGCGGTCAGCCATTTCCATGGCCAGTACGACGCACTGGTATGTGGCTTCTTCGCCAATGATCCATTGGCCCGCGTTGCCGCCCGTTACCGACGCCAACTGCTGCTGAGTGAACATTTTTTGGTGAGCTATGATGGCGACCCCCGCGAGCAGCTGGACAGCCATCGGCCATGGTACGTGGAGATCGCCAGACTGTGATGGCAACGTCGACGGATTATATCGGTATGTGGTACCGGGCCCGCGCTCGCTTGGGCGTGGATGACCGGATCGAGTTCATGTTCATCAATCCTGCCAGCGGCGATCGACGTACCGTGGCCCTGCGTCACCGGCATTACGATGGCGCCGCAGGGATTCAAGTATCGGCTCGCCAGTTGGGTATGCAGCCGCCACAGGCAGCGGCCACCGGTCAACGCAAGGCACCCGGGTTTTGGCGTCGCTGGCAGGGGGCGCCGGAATCGCGTCAGGCGGCAACGCCACAGTGGCGGCAGCAATCTGTCTCTGGCAAAGACCATCGTGAGCCGGTGGTGCAGTGGCTGAGCCGTGAGCAAACGAAGGCGCTTTACCGGCTCGCTGGCGAGCAGAAAGTGTCGGTGAACAGCCTCTTGTTACTTGCTCTGCATCGGTCTATCTCCGCGACTCTGTTAGAGACAGGTCAGCCAGGGAGTTGGTGTTTCCCGGTGAACATGCGCAATAGTCTGGCGGGCCCCCAGCCGGAGATGAATCTATCCAGCGCTTTCTATATGACGGTTGCCGAGGACGATAATCCGGAGCATATCGACCGTTCCATCCGCGCTCACCTCAAGGCGAATGTGCATTGGCGCTATTGGCATCTGGCTCGCATTGGCCGCTGGATTGGCCAGCGTGGTGTGAATTGGTTGTGCGAAAGATTGTTGAACGGCCCTCAGCATTTGGGGTCGTTTTCCAGTCTGGGCGAATGGCAGATGAACTTTGCGTCGGCGGGCATGAACGACGATACCGTGTTTGCCTGTTGCGGGCCGGGCAGCCCCACCCACCCGGTGGCGAATGGTGTAATTGTGGTCAATGGATGCATGAGTCTGGCGTTGAAACTCCATTCTTCCCTGGGGGCGCAGCAAAGCGAGGCTGAACGCTGCTTGCAACACTGGGTTAATGGACTGGGAGTGGCTGAATGAGCGGGCCTGCCGTTTTTCGTTTTTTTAGCTTGCGGGCATTGGTGGCGATACTTGCCATCGTGGCGATGGCGCTGGCGGTTTGGTCTCTCTATCGGATACCACCGGCGGCGCCACCAATCAAAGCCCAGGTGAATGTGCTGGCGTTGGATATTGTAAAGGTGGACTGGCGTGATGTGGTGATCCCGGTGTTGAGTCAGGGGCAGGTCAGGGCACGTCATGAACTGCCGTTGAGTCTCGAGGTATCCGGTCGAATCCAGCAGGTGTCCGCAGTATTTGCCGATGGCGGGCGCGTGAATGCCGGGGAGCTGTTACTGCAGCTGGACCCGGAGCCCTTTGCGCTGGAAGTCACCTCGCGGCAAAACAATGTACACGCGGCGCGCCTGCATTTGGCGGAAACACGAGCCAAAGCGCGAGTGTCAGGTGCCTCTGGGCGCGCCTCGGCGCTGGGGCGTTTCGAGCCGCAACTGGATGAAGCGCTAAGTCGCCTCAGCGCTGCCCAGGCAGGCTTGCGTCAGGCACAGCGTAATCAAGAGCAAACCGAACTGCGGGCCCCCATCAGCGGACGCTTGAAAGCGGTGCAGGTGATGGCCGGGCAGCATGTGCAGGCTGGCAGCAAGCTGGCCCAGCTGTATCAGGAAGACCAGGTTGAAATTCGTTTGCCGGTACGCGATGACTGGCTGGCGTTGCTGGGTATCGTGCCCGGTGATGATACGACCCTTGAAGCTGTCAGCGTGCGTCTTAGCGGTCGTTTTGCGGGCCGAGACGGGCATTGGCAGGGCAAGGTTGTGCGCCGGGAAGGCGGCCTCAACCGCAACCAGATGATGTACCTGATTGTGCAGGTTTCCAATGCGGGCCAAGCCTTACCGTTGGAACCTGGCGTGCTGGTGCAGGCGGAGCTGCATGGTGCGGCTACCTCGGCGGTGGCCGTGTTACCCCGTTCTGCCCAGGCAGGGGATCAGGCTGTTTGGGTGCTGGACGATGAACAGCGTTTGCGTCGTCAGTCAGTATCCGTTCTCCATCAGGATAGCGAAAACCTCTATCTTCATGATGGCGTAACCAGCGAGGCCGAGGTGGTGCTGGCCGGCGACCTGCAATTGCTGGAAGGCATGCGAATTAACCCGCAACCGCGTCAGACCGAGCTGGCCCATCGTAGCGTGGAGACTCCATGAATCGTTCCATTGCCTGGTTTGCCAGTAATGGGGCGGTAGCCAATTTGTTGATGATAACCCTGCTGCTGGCAGGCTTGTTTTCGATTCCCCATACCCGACAGGAAACCCTTCCCAATGTGCCGCTTGATCGGATCGGCATCTATGTGGCCTACCCGCAAGCCACGCCGGAAACGGTGGAGTCATTGGTGTGTACACCGGTGGAGACGGCGATTGACGATGTGGAGGGTGGCACCGAGCTGATCAGCGAGTCTCGCGAAGGTCTGTGCACAGTACAGTTGGATGTCTTGGAAGGTCACGATACCGGGGATGTGCTCGAACAAATACGCACACGGTTGGATGCCCTGGAAAATCTTCCCCAGGGTGCCGCCAGTCCCCGTGTACAGGAACTGATTGTTCGCAATCGGGTGGTGCGGTTGCTGCTCAGTGGCTCGCTGTCGCGCACTGACCTGTATCAGCTAGGCAACCGGGTTCGTCGCCAGCTGCTCAATCACGATGCCATTTCCAGTGTGGATATCGAAAACCTGCCAGAAAGGGAAATGGCGTTGTTGGTCTCCCGCGATGATCTGTATCGCTATGAGCTGACGCTGGATGGTATTGCGGCTGCAGCCAGCCAGAGCGTGCAGCGTGTCGCCGGCGGTGTGTTGCGCAGCGACAAGGGCGACTGGCTGCTGCAGACCGGCGAGCAACCCGGTGATGCCCGGGCGTATGAGCAACTGGTGATCCGCCAGTCGGAGCAGGGGGACTTGTTGAGCCTGGGCGATGTGGCGCGGGTGCAGGACGGTTTTTCCCGAGACACGCAGGCCGCCTGGCTGGATGGCAAACCGGCGGTGGCATTGGATGTGTACCGGGTTGGCGATCAGAACGTGCTGGATGTGGCCGGGGCTGTACGTGACTACCTGGCTAAGGCGGATCTGCCTCCCGGTGTTGGCTTGCAGGTGTGGAGCGACGATGCTCGTCAGTTCAGTGAGCGCTCGAACCTGCTTTGGCGTAATGCCTTGCAAGGCCTGGTACTGCTGACATTTATGCTGGCCATCTTCCTGACGCTGCGGTTGGCGGGCTGGGTCGCGCTGGGGATCCCCGTGTGCATGCTCGGCGCCTGCGCCATGCTGCCGTTGCTTGGCGAGTCCTTCAACACGATTTCCCTGTTCGCGTTTATTCTGGTGCTGGGGATTGTGGTGGATGATGCGGTGATCGTGGGCGAAAGCATCGACCACCAGCGCCGCCAGGGGCTGACCGGCAGGCAGGCCGCTATCAGTGGGGCACAACGGGTGGCGAAACCGATTTTGTTTGCGGTAATGACCACGCTTTTTGCCTTTGCCCCCTTGCTGTTCCTGCCAGGCCCGGAAGGGGCATTGATGCGGGTCATCCCCATCGTATCGATGACCATCTTGTTGCTGTCGCTGGTGGAGTCCCTGTGGATTTTGCCGGCCCACTTGAGCCACGACCGTCCGGCGCGTGGGCTATGGCTGAAATCGGAACAGCTGGCCACGCGACTCAACGATGGCCTGGAGCGTTGGTTGGACCGGCGAGCCCGGCCCATACTGCGCGGCTGCCTGCGCTGGCGGTATGTGTTGGTGGTGGTGTTCGTGGGCTTGTTCATTTTCTGTTGTGCGCTGGTCAATAGTGGTTGGCTGACCATGGTGCTTTTTTCTCGGGTGGAAGGAGACCGGGTAATGGCGGAAGTGGTGTTCCCACAGGGAACCGGTGATCCGCGCCTGGCCCGGGAAGTGCGAGAGCTGGAAGATTCTGCCCATGGGCTGGCGCAGCAGTTGGCGGAAGCGTCGGGCGGCGATGAAAGCGATGCACCGATCCACATCGATGCAGTATTTGCCGAACAGGGGGTGCGCCAGAAAACCTCCAATGCCCGCGATCCGGGGGCCCGCTATCGGGTGCGGGTGACATTGGCGGTCAGCGGCGACACCAGTGTCCTGACGCCGCGTGAAATCGCTCGTTTATGGCGTGATCAACACGGGGTGATCGCCGATGCGCTGTCGGTGAAATTCCATGCCAGCCTGATGCAGGTGAAACCGGACATTCATCTCAATCTGTTCCACCCTGACTTGGGCACCCTCCAACGCATGAGTGAACAGGCGGCGCTGGCACTGACGCGCATGGAGGGCGTTCACGAGGTGGCCAATAACCTGCATGCGCAGCGCACCATTGTGGATATCAAGCTTCGCGATGAAGGTGAGCGGGCCGGTTTGCGGGCCGAGCAGGTAGGCGCGCAGGTTCGCAATGCGTTCCACGGTATTGAGCTGGATCGCTGGTTTGAACAGGATCAGGAGGTGCCGGTGATGTTGCGTCTCGCCCAGGCCGACAGCCGTCAGATTACCGACTTGGAACGGATGCCGGTGCAACTGGCGGACGATGAAATGACTGTGCTCGCTGCTGTAGCCTCACTATCGCGCCGCCAGGCGCCGGCCATGATCAGCCATTACGATGGGCGCCGCAGTGCCACGGTGAGTGCCTTTGTGGATGAGCACACCACGTCTCCGGCTTTAGTCATGGCCGAGCTGCAGCAATCACTGCTGGATCCAATGATGGCGGCTGACGATAAAGCCGGCTGGACTGTGGCGGGCAAGCAAGCGGCGATCAAGGACTTTCTGTCGCATCTGTCCATCAGCTATTTGATTGCGTTGGCGGCCATCTTTTTCCTGCTCACCATTCTGTTCGGGGGCTATGGCCAACCCCTGTTGGTGATGGCCGCGATTCCGTTTGGTCTGGTCGGGGCATTCATGGGGCATTTTTTGCTGGGCTACAGCGTGACACTGTGGTCACTGGTGGGGATCATCGCGGTGAGTGGGGTGGTGGTGAATGACAATCTGGTATTGCTCGATGCCATTAATGAACTCAAGGAAAAAGGGTATGCACTGCGCGATGCGGTGATTGGGGGGGTGAGCGGGCGACTGCGGCCAGTGATGCTCACGTCCATTACCACTTTTGCCGGTGTCGCACCGCTGATGCTGGAAACCAGCGTGCAAGCCCGCTTCCTGATCCCCATGGCGGTATCACTGGCGTTTGGGGTGCTGTTTGCCACCTTGGTGAGCCTGTTGTTGGTGCCCAGCCTGTTGGTGGTCTCCAATGATGTGAAAGGGCTGGTCACGCGCTGGCTGGCCCGTTCGCGTGCGCCGCTGACATCGGAACAGGATACTGTGGACGTCGCGTATGAACGCGGCCAGCTCACCGACTGGTGGGGGGCGGCGAATCCCTATGAGGACTCGGTGCTACGTTCGGCGTGGGAAGCGGGGCGGCAGGATCAGGGGGACGATGGGGAGGTACCGCAACAACTGTAGATTGTCTCCTTGTAGGCGATGATATCGCTTGCAGGCAAGCTCCCACAGCAGCAGACAGCAGGCCGGTACCGTGCCAGTGAAATGCGAAGGACACAAAAAAGCCCGCTCCAGTTTCCCGGAGCGGGCTGTTTGTCAGGCCTCTGGCGTTAGGCGTCTAGCTTACGCCTTACCTTGATTGGCCACTGCTTCCGCGGCTTTCGCCGCTTCTTCCGCGTCGCCCAAGTAGTAGTTTTTGATGGGCTTCAGGTTGTCGTCCAGCTCATAGACCATCGGCACGCCGGTGGGGATATTGAGTTTGACGATTTCCTCGTCGGAAATGTCGCCCAGGTATTTCACCAGTGCGCGCAGGCTGTTGCCGTGGGCGCAGATCAGCACCTGTTTGCCCGTTTCGATTTGCGGCTTGATCTCGCTTTCGAAGTAGGGCACGAAGCGATCGACGGTGTCTTTCAGGCTTTCTGACAGGGGGATCTGGGCTTCGCTCAGATCCTTGTACACCCGGAAGTTGCCGGCGTAGCGTTCGTCGTCCCGCTCCATTTTCGGCGGTGGCGTATCGTAGCTACGGCGCCAGATGTGCACCTGGTCATCCCCGTACTTGGCGGCGGTTTCTGCTTTGTTCAGCCCCTGCAAGGCACCGTAGTGGCGCTCGTTCAGGCGATAGTCACGGATCACCGGGATCCACATCTGGTCCATGTTGTCCAGAATGCTCCACAGGGTGCGCACGGCGCGCTTGAGCACCGACGTGTAAGCCACATCGAACTCAAAGCCGGCTTCCTTCAGTAGCACGCCGGCAGTGCGCGCTTCCTCGCGGCCTTGCTCTGTCAGATCCACATCTTTCCAGCCGGTGAAGCGGTTTTCCTTGTTCCATACGCTCTGGCCGTGGCGGACCAGTACCAGTTTCGTGCTCATTAGCGTCATTCCTGTGCGATTTCAATGCGGCGCAAAGAGTAGCAGAAATGCGCCGGGAAATTGAGCGCCACAGCCCGTATAATCGTCGCAAATTCTGTTATCGCTGCCGGCGAGGCAAGGCCTGTGTCTTTTTTTGCAGGCTATTTCGCCCTTTTCATGGGCAGCGATGACCTGCGAAAGCCCCTTCAAAGGCTTTCCCATTTCCCCGATAAGGCGAAAAAATGGCGTATCTGTGGTGCGAGGACAATCAGGCAATCAGCGAATGGCAGGGCGGGCTGGCAGCAGGCTCCCCGTTGTATCTGGACACGGAATTCATGCGCGAGCGCACCTTCTGGCCGCAATTGGCGCTGGTACAAGTGCACGACGGCGAACAGATTCGCCTGATTGATACCACCCGGGTGGATGGACCCACGTTATCACCGGTATTCCAGCAGCACACCTTGGTCATGCACGCCTGCTCGGAAGATCTGGAGGCCATTGCCACCTTTACTGGCCAATACCCGGCAGCCATCGAAGACACCCAGATTGCCGCGGCTCTGACCGGTGAAGACATGCAATGGGGCTATCAGAAAGTGGTGCAGATGCTGCTGGGAGTCGACCTGCCTAAAGGGGCCACGCGCACCAACTGGCTGAAACGGCCGTTAAGTGACGAGCAGCTCCACTATGCCGAAGATGATGTGAAATACCTGCCGGACGTGGCGGCGATTCTTGCCGAACGGCTCGAAAAACTCGGCCGCCGATCTTGGTGGGATGAAGAGTGCGCGCGGTTGCTGAACCATGCCCGCAGTGTCACACCGGCACAGGATGCCTGGCGCAACGTGAAGGGGGCTGGCCTGCTTGAGGGGAAAAGCCTGGCGGTGCTGGCTGCCCTGGCGCCTTGGCGCGATCGCATGGCCCGTGAGCGGAACCTGCCGAAAAGTTTTGTGCTTAAAGATGCCCAGCTACTGGATTTGGCTCGCGCCAACCGTAGCGACCGGGGGTTGCTGGCGGATCTGGGCTTTCACCCGAAACAGATTCGCCGGGATGGCGATGCGCTGTTGGCATTGATGGACGAGGGACGCCAACAAACCCCGCCGGACCCGCTGCCGGGCCCGCCGGATGCGACCGAGAAAAAACTCGCTAAAACCCTGCGCAACCGGGTGGGCCTAATTGCTGAAGAGATGGACATGAAACCCGACGTTTTGATGCGTCGGCGCTGGCTGGAAGCCCTTATTCGCCACCCTGACCGGGTGCCGGAGCCGTTGACCGGCTGGCGCAATGAGATCGTCACCCAACCCCTGCTGGAGTTGTTGTAGTGAGTGAGGGCGTGTTGAAAGGCAAGCTGTTTTGTTCGATCTACAAGAGTCGTCGCAAAAGCGGTATGTACCTGTATGTGGATCGTCAGAAAGGCCTGAAAGAAGTGCCAGACATATTGATGGGCCAGTTTGGTCATGCCGAGCATGTGACCGATATGATCCTTAACCCGGAGCGGCCCCTGGCGCGTGCGGATGTGGCGCAGGTGATGGGCAAGATTCGTGAGCACGGCTTTTACCTGCAAATGCCGCCGCCGCCGGATGAAGACCTGTTTATGGCCGATGGCCACCCGGATAAACCGGCTGGACGTGATGCCTGAAGAGACCCTGCCACTGCGCGCGCAGTTTTGGACCCTGCCGCTGGGCGAGCTTAATGCCCGCGAGTGGGAAGCGCTGTGCGATGGCTGTGGCCGTTGTTGTTTGGTCAAACTGGAAGATGAAGACAGCGGCGAGTTGGCGTTTACCAATCTGGCGTGCCGTTTTCTGGATAGCAAAAAGTGCCAGTGTCGGGTGTATCAAGAGCGTTTTGAACGGGTGCCTGACTGTATCCAGGTGACCGAGACCATTGCTCGGGATACGGACTGGTTACCGTCCACCTGTGCGTATCGCCTGCGCGCCCATGGCCAGCCTTTGCCTGCCTGGCACCCGCTACTCAGCGGCGATGCAGGCAGCGTGAAGCAGGCCGGAATCAGCGTGGCCGGGCGCGTGGTGTCCGAGCAACTTGTGCCGGAAGACGATTGGGAAGAGCATATTGTTCACTGGATCAACTGAATGCAGGCGAGGGCCTGGCAGTGGGTTCAATCACACGAGTAGGAGAAGTTGTGACAACACAAGCATATCTATGGGGCTGGTTCGCCTATCTGATCGGCAGCATCGGCGTATTGTTTGTCTGGTGGTGGCTGACGAGGCCGCTTTCACCCTGGGGCAAGGTGCCGCTGCGTACCTTGCTGACTGCCCTGTTGCTGACCCCCTGGTCTGTCTCTCCACAGCATGACGAATGGGCCCCGGCTTGGGTGGTCAGCCTGTTCGATGGCCTGGCGCAGGAAGATGTGAGCCTGTGGCGCGCCGGTGGCCCCTTGTTGGCCATGCTGGTGGTGGCATTGGTGGTGGCGGCATTTGAGCTGTGGCGGCAGCGGCGCAAACAAGCGGCCATGCCGGTTCAGCAATGAGCCAGTGTATTTTCTGCCAGATCCAGGCGGGCACGTTGCCCGCCAGCGTGGTTTACGAAGATGAGCAGGCCCTGGTGATTCTGGATCTCTTCCCGATCCGTGAAGCCCATTGCCTGGTTATTCCGCGCCAGCACGCCCCATTGCTGGAAGGGCTGGACGCTGGCGTGACGCACCATCTGATGGATCTGGCGCGGCGGACTATTGTGGCGCAGAAGCGTGCCGGTCTTGCGGTCAAAGCGCACAACGTGGTGGTCAACGATGGTCGTGAAGCCAATCAGCATGTGCCCCACGTGCACGTGCATGTGATTCCCCGGCGCGGCGGCGATACGCTGGTAACGGCGTTGACCTGGGCAACCCGCCTTCTCAACGTATTCGGGATGGCCAAACGGCGCCGGCGGCTGGATCGGCTGGCTGGCCTGTTGTCCGAACATTTCCCCAACGAACTCTGATTCGGTTCTGGCTTGCCGCTGCGATTATCTTTCACTGGGCGCCCGGCTTTCGCCAGGCACGCACCCGTAAAGGCCAGTGCACGGTTCGAGTGTTCGGGCCCCACTGTTTGCGTAATTCTTCACTGAATGGGGCGAGCGGATGCTTCCCGGCTCTGGCGGCCCGCACCAGCGCGGACCAAGTATCTAGATAACCGATAAACGCTTCTACGGACCACTCCCGTTTTATGGTGGTCTGCGCAAAGGGCAAGGTTGGCCAATGCAGCTGCGCATGTGGATGGCCAGCCAGTACATCGGCGCGTTCCGCCGGCCACCATGGGCCCAGGGCGCCATCATGGAATGCCCTGACCTTACCTTCTAGGCCCTTCACATCACACAGACCATAACTGACCAATGCCATCACCCCGCCGGGTTTCAGGATTCGCTCAGCTTCAGAAAAAAACGCGGTTTGATCGAACCAGTGAAAGGCCTGGGCGACAGTGATCAGGTCCACGCAGGCATCCGCCAGGGGAAGTTGATGTGCCTGGGACGCTATGAATACCGCGGCTGAAGTCGGTGCTGCCTGAAGTTGTCGGAAGCTGATATCGGTGCCGATGACTTGCTTAAAATGAGGCTCCAGGCCGCGGCTGGCCTGACCGCTGCCACAGCCCACATCCACAGCAATATCGGTGGTGGGGCTTTGGGCGCTGAGCCATTCAAAAAGGGTGTCGGGGTAGGAGGGGCGAAACTGCTGGTAGTGCTGACCGCGTTGAAACAGGTTGTCAGTCACTAAAGTAGCCGCTGGTATCAAAATGCGCTGCCCACAGGCGTCCATCGGCCCGTTCAAGATCCAAGGCGACGCCGGCAAGTAGGTGGCCTTCCGGTGCTGCGCACCAAGCGATGGTGCCATAAATATGGTAGGTGCCATGCCCTTCGAGTAGGGCAACCCAGAGTTCCACATCTGTATTCGGTTTGATTGGTGCAGGAAGCTCTACGCTGATGCCGGCCAAAGAAATGTCGTGAGTGGTTAAATAAAGTCGATCTTCCGGGTCAACGGAGCTTGATCCGGCCGGTAGCAAGGTAAGAGACAGGTTCTCTTCCCGGCTGATCCGTGGGTGACGTCGGTTGTCCATTGTTGTAGCCATATGACTTACCCGTAAATCATTCTGTCAACAACGTAAGCTGCGGTGGCCATGGTGGCAACCACTCCGGCCAGAAACAACAAGAAGAGTAGTGCGGGCTTGGCTGTTTTAGGAAGCGGTTCGGTTTGCCGTGAAGCTTGGGGTTCCTGCGTTTTGCTCATCAGTTATCTCCCTGACAGATACACGCACCTTACATTATCAGTTATTTTGGGACGATAGGAAACTGACTACTCACAGGTAGATGATTGCTCGGTCCCTAGTCTTGGGTATTGCGTTGAGACTTGTCGAGTCAGTCGAGTTTTGGGGCCGTGTTAGGGGGGGGAAGAAAGCCGCAAGAGTAAAGAAAATAGTCTGTGGGGGTTAAGTGGGGGGTACTGCTTGCTTGGGCAGAAACACAGTGCTGGAAAACAGTATCGTTTGTTTCGCATGATTTAAAACTAAAAAAGGGCCCGTCTGGGCCCTTTTTTAGTGGTTTCAGCTAGCGTTAATGAGCGCCGGCCTGGATCTTCTGGAACAGGAACTCGTGAAGTGAGTCTGACAGCAGCGGCAGGTAAGACACCATCAGCAGGGCAGTCAGCATCACCGCGATTGGCAGCAAGAACTTCTCGTAGCGGCGATAGAAACTGCCGCCCGGTACCTTGGCCGATTCCACTTCCTCGTCGCCGACGACTTGCCTTGTCAGCAAGTGGTTCAACGCCACAGGCGGTGACAGATAACCCAGCTCAAAGGCCACCAGGGTGATCATCCAGAAGTGCAATGGATCAATGCCGTTATCAAAGGCAATTTGCGCAATGGTGGCGTTCACCAGGATAACCGCCCCGTAGGGGTCCATGATCATGCCGATAATGACCATGGTGACCACCAACAGAGTCATGGCCAGCCAGATACTTGGGAAAGTTTCTGGGAGCATTTCCATGACACCGGAGCGCTCAATGATGCCGCCGACACTAACCGACAGAGCCATCAGCATCAGCAGTGCGCCAATGTGACCAGTGGTTTCGTTGGTGGCAAAGCGCAAGGAGTTTTCCATCTTGTCGCCCACGCCTTGTTCCGGCTGGTAATGCGGATCCATATCCGGTGTTTTTACCATGTAATGCACGATCAGGGCCGCACCGAGAATGGCGTTACGCCAGAAGAGACTCCAGAACAGACTTTCCAGATCGGCGGCTGAGGTGCCGGTAGGAATGGCACCCGCATCCAGTGCACTGTTGATAATCCACAGGTTGTAGCAGGAATACACCAGCAGTGGCACCAGGATGACAGAGAAAAAATGCAGGCTTTTGGTGCTCAGCTTTTCATACGCGAGGATGCTCAGCAGCATCACCGGGAGAATGATCGGCGCGTAGTTCTCGTTCAGCTGGGTATCAAGCAGATCACGGAACACCACGACCACTGTGCCCATAAGAATGACATAGGGGAGCAGGGGAAGCAGGCGTTTCAGGCTCTGCGGAACGGCTTCTGAGAAAGGTGCGATACGTGCCGGGGCAGTACGCGCGAACTGGCTGTAGATGAAGAACAGGAACAACGACAGGCCGAAGATCTTCAGGCCGGAGGTGAACAGTTCGTCGGTGGTCACACTGTTGTTCAGGGCAGCAATAATTACCACCAGAAGACAGGGACGTAGCACCACACCCATGGAACCGGACATGGCCGTGGCCGCCAGGGCCAGTTGCTTTCGAGCACCAGCACGAACCAGCTCATTATAGATAGTGGCACCGGCAGCAATAACGAAAATACCGGATGCGCCCGTATAGGCAGTAGGAACGGCAGCAACGGCAAGCACCACGAAACACATCAGTTCCGGGGACATTTTCCAGGGGCGCAGCACGTCGAATACCAGATGCGCCATTTTGGTTTGGCGCAACAACATACCAATCCAGATATACAGTGCCAGGCTCAGGAACAGAGTAGATAGCTCCATCATCATGCCGAGATAGACGCTGATGCCGTGGTAGTAGCCTTGGCTGATGAACTGCGCACCGGCGGTAAGACACATGAAGCTGTACAGGGGAATGGTCAGCATCGCCTTGCCCCAGGTGCCGCCTTCTTGCAGATCTTTGGGCGGGCGGACCAGCTGGTACAGGGCGGCCATAGATAGCAGCAGGAAGCCGCCTATCCAGAACTGGTGCAGGTAGAAGTGGTTAACCTGAACGCCATCGGCCATGGCGCTGACTTCTTCGCCCCGGTACAGCCAGGCAGACATGAGTAGCATGACGTTGGCGGCAAGTTGCCCCACGCTGGACACAAAGTGATCTTTTCGAGTGTGTGCCGGGCGCAGCGAAATATGATGGCGGGTCAGTGTGGCAGTCGCGGCACAGATCATCACCAACAGGCAAAGCAGCAGGCGTTTGTAGTTACCCAGAGTAGTAACCACTTTGGCAACGCCGCCTTCCAGGGTCCGGAAGGCAATCACACCGGCGGTGGCCTTCTCCTGAATAAGCTCGAAACGCTCCCACTTGCCGCGACAGTTCGTCCTGGACGATTCCAGCGACTTGCGCAGCGCAGTCTCATCGACATCTGTGCCGAAGATGCCTGCGAGTGGGTCGTCAGCCATTTGCTGTTTTTTCTGCTTGATGGCTTTTTCAAGTTCCTGATCCAGGTCTGGATCACGATTACAGGTGGGTTGTTCCACCATGCCCGCGCCACGCAGTAAGTAGTAGCCGTCCCAGGTATTTTCGCCGATTTTCAAAAGCTGAGAGTGAATGACTTCGCCGGAAGCCAGAAAAATAGTCAGCAGAAGAAGAATCAGGGTGGGAAGGGAGGATAACCATTCCGCCATGGAACGGTTTGCAACAGTCAGAGAAGGTTTATCCATTGTGCACCCGGTTATTGTTTTACCGCTGAGAAAGCCATAGAGGTGAGGGCATCAGAGGAATCAATGCCTTAACCCCCCACATTTCCAGAACGGTGTAAACGTGTTGTTTACCTGGTACCCGGAGATAGGGTATCAGAAACTCTGGTTGTTAGGGAAAACGGGGCCAAGCTAGCCCCGTTGGATCATACAGAACTGCTTATTCGACAGGGTTTACGCATTCCGCGCGAGAGGCTTCATGCTTACAGCGTACCTTGCGCAACAGAGACATCATGTCTTTGCTGTAAGTGCCGTCTTTGGTGAGGGCGATGCGCGCTTCGCGCATCATTTCGTCATAACGAAGCTTGTCGGCCTCAGGGATGCGAATCCACCACTTCTTGTTTACTTCATTGTTGGCATTTTCAATCACTCGCATGGCACGGTCAAACTGGCCCAGCATGTATGTGCGCGATTGCGCGGCGAAGTCGGCGGGAAACTTGTCCTTTTTCAGAATCACTTGAGCCGTCAGTTGGCCGAGGACGTAATCAATGATGCCGCCGTCTGGCTGCATGCCCTTATATAGCTCCAATGCAGAGTAGGCCGCAATCGGTGCAAAGCAGATATCCACGGAGCCGTTGTTGAAGCGCCCGGAGAAATTAGTGATATCTGACATTACTGGGGACATGCCCACGCGGGACGCCATGTTCGCTTGCGCGGTATCGTATTCCAGTACCGCGATGGATTTGCCGGACAGCTCGCCGACGGTATCGATGGTGCGGTCTTTCACGAACAGGTAGGCCGCCCCCATAGGTGCAATGCCGCCCACTTCATAGGGGCCGGAAACCAGCTTGTCGTTGATGGACGGGTTGCCGCTGGCGAGTACCGTCATAACGGTGCGCATGGCGTCATAGCTGGGGATGGCGCCAATGGAGTCCATGCTGCCTGTGTACTTGTTGAACTGACGGCCACGGATACCCGTCAATACAGCCGCGTCACATTGCCCTGCCTTCAGGTCTTCAGAGGCAATCTTTTCATCGGTGTAGGGCTTGAGCTCAAGATCGACACCCCAATCCAGGGCAGCGGTCTTGTAGTCCTTCATGATGTTATAAATGTCGCCGTTAGCGCCGATAATATCGAATACGCACATTGTGCGTTTCTCGGCAGCCTGGGCGGGGTTTAGCGTCAGTGCCAGAACGGCAGTGGCGGTGGCTGTTAACGCCTTAATGTAGCGCATGATTGTCTCCTGGTTACTTCTAAACTGAATCAAAAAGCGGCCCGAAGGCCGCAAAAGGCTTAAAGCAAATCGTCAATATTTACAGAGGAGCCGGATTTGGATTGGTCATCCCAGAAGGTACCAATGCCACCAATCGGGGTCCGTTTGCCGGTGTTTTCGGTCCATTCACGGTCTGAAATGCCCAGAATGATGAAGCCGGCAATGGCATCCAAGAGAGCGTAGTCAGGGTCAAGGTTGTTGTCGTTGGCTGCGTAGTCTCGAACAGCTTTACGCAGGCGCTCGTCATTCCCTTTGCTGAACGCGCTCATGGCATACAGGGCGCTGCCCAGGCGGATGCCGCTGTCGAAGCCTGACTTGGCAGACGCTTCAAGCTCTGCCCACGCATCGGCGTTAGGTGGAGCCAGCATTGGCAGAAGGTTCCAGACGGCAGCACGGGTACCGCGTGGAACACCCCACCACTTGTCATTATCCAGACACTTCATGTTGCGCTCGACTTTGGCAGCGATATCGCGTGGCACACCTACCGCACCATCGGAAGCACCATCGTTTAGCACGGCCTGAACGCCAGAAATGTTGCCAACCATCCACACCATTTCGTCGAAATCTGTTTTCATTTTGGGGCATTCACCGTCCTTGACGTTACCGAAGGACTCAACCATATGGTTGTATGCCTTGAATTGGCGCTGGGCGGCGACGGCGGACCAGCGTTTTTGCTCGATACGCGCATCTTGAGCTTCGCTGACCCGTCCGTCTTTCACTGAACGCATATAACGAAGCTCTGCTTCTATCGCGATTTGTTCAGCGCAGGTGCCAGCGGTGGTGAAGACCATGGTGCCCAGTTTTTCGGGGGTTGAGCCAACGCGTTGGAAAGACATCAACAAGGGGGTTTGTGCTTCGCCAGTAACGCACGCCATGCGTACGTCGTCGTAGGTCATCATGTAGGGCACTAATTCGGCACGCCCGAAACTGATGAGGACATCACCAGTGGTTTTGTAGATAACACCACAGCCTTGCAGAGCCAGAACGGCGCCCCCTACCAAGGCCAGACGGGAATGTCGTAGCATTTTTTTCATGGAAAGAGAACGCATTAGTATGCTCCTTGTTATTGTTCTCAAAATAGCGCCGTCAAAGGTACGAAAGTCCGCCAATTGGCACAAGCGGCAATTACAAAAAAGCCTGCAATCAATTACAAACAATAAATTTGCTATATCATGGATGCTGTTCAATAACCCATGGAATTCACAGGAAAATACGACTTTATTATGAGTGACCACAGTGGCGTTAAAGACATGCGGGCCTGGCTGGCGGGCGAACGGAGTGGCCTTTCTCTGGCATTGAATACCGCTCGGGGCGGCTTGCGTGTTCTCGAAACGCTCGGCGTACTGGGTCGCCAGGGCCTCGGTTGGGCATTGGGAGATCGCCCACCAGTACCGGCTTTGCTGCGTACTACCTTTGAATCTTTGGGGACCACTTACATCAAATTAGGGCAGTTTATTGCCAGCTCCCCATCGATTTTCCCTGAAGAATATGTAGAAGAGTTCCAGCGCTGCCTGGACCGCACGCCCCCCCTACCTTTTCATTACATCCGCGAAACCATTGAATCCGAGCTGGGTGCCAGTCTGGAATCGCTTTATCAATTTGTTGATCCCAAGCCATTGGCCAGTGCGTCAATTGCGCAGGTTCATGCAGCAAAAATGAAAAACGGCCAGGACGTGGTTATCAAGGTTCAGCGCCCGGGTGTGAAGAATGTACTGCTGACAGATTTCAATTTTCTCTACTTTGCCGCACGAATTACCGAAAAGCTGGCACCGGGATTGTCCCGTTCGGCCATTTCCGGGGTCATTGAAGAGTTGCAGGCCGGCATGCTGGAAGAGTGTGATTTCATCAAGGAAGCGAACAACCTGAAGGCGTTCAACGTGTTTTTGCGCGACACCGGAAACACCCAGGCGGTAGCGCCGGAGCCGATCATGTCGCACACCACAGGCAAGGTGTTGACCATGGAGCGTTTCTTCGGGGTGCCGCTGACGGATATGAATGTGCTTAAAAAGTATACTGATGATCCGGCAGGCACCTTGATCTCCGCCCTTAATACCTGGTTTTCTAGCCTGATGTTGTGTGATTTCTTCCATGCGGATGTGCATGCGGGCAATTTGATGCTGTTGGAGGATGGCCGGGTAGGGTTTATCGACTTTGGCATCGTTGGGCGGATACGCCGAGAGGCCTGGGATGGCATGGCGACCTTTTTTGACGCCATTGGCCGGGGTGATGTCCGCCAGATGGCAGAGGCCATGGCTGTGATCGGCATGACCCGTGAGGAGGTGGACGTCTCTGCACTGGCTCGCGACATTGAAGGTCTGCAGGGCTCTCTGGGGCAGGTGGATCCGTCAGCACTGGTGCAGGCTGACCGGAACGACAAGGAAGTGAATCGCCTGCTGATGGATATCGTTAAGATCGGTGAAGGACACGGTATCCGTTTCCCGCGAGAGTTTGCCTTGTTACTGAAACAGTTCCTCTACTTCGATCGTTATGTGCAGGTGCTGGCGCCGGAAATGGATATGTTCAGCGATAACCGGGTGGACATGTTCGGTGCCGTTGACGAAATGCCGGGTGGCTTTCTGCACTAATAGCAGCAAGCTGCGACCTATGAGCCACAAAAAAACCGTATCTGCGAAGGTACGGTTTTTTTGTTTGGGTCTTGATGCGAGTGACGAGTAACGAGTTTCGAAAATCAAGAGATGGCGTTGTCAGCCTGGTGTTACTTGCTGCTTCTTGCTCTTCGAAACTCGAAACTCGAAACTCGTAGCTATCATTCCACCGTATTACTACACTCCGCTCGGCTGGCGTCCAGCTTGCAGCGGATCTTGCGTTGCAGGGTCAGCATGCTCGGGTCGTAATATCCCTTCTTGCGCAGTTGCAGGCGGGCCTCTTGCATCATGATTTCATATTCCTGTTTGTCTTCCTTGGGGATCTGAATCATCCAGTGTTCTGGGACTTTGGCCGCTTCGATTGCCAGGCGCTCCATGATCAGGTGATAACTGTTGTAGAACTCTTCGCGCACCAGTTGTGCCACTTCGTTTGGAAACTTGTCCTTGCGGCCGATCAATTGCATGGTGATTTGCGCCAGCGGGTAATCGATGATGCCGCCGTCTGGTTCCATGCCTTTGTAGAGTTCCAGCACTTCGTAGGCGACCAGTGGTGCTGCCAGAACGTCCACCACACCGTTGTTGAATTTATTGGGTGCAGAAACAATATCGGACGCGACCGGTGTTGCCCCAATCTGCGAGACCATCTCCGCTTGCGTGGGGTCATAGTCGAGCACCGCCACACGCTTTCCTGCTGCATTGGCAAGGGTGTTGATACTTCTGTCGTTAACGAAGACATACGCGCCGCCAGCCGGAGCCAGGCCGAGAATGACATATTCACCGCTGGCCATTTTGTCCGCACTTTTCGGGCTGGCGAGCACCTGCAGCAGAATTTTCATGTGCTCATCGGTGGGCAGCGCGCCGATGGCATCAATTGTGCCCGTGTATTTGTTGAACTGACGACCGCGTAAGCCGGTAATCAGTGCAGCATCACAAATGCCGGCTTTGAGGTCTTCGGCAACGACGCTTTCGCTGGTGTAGGGCTGCACATCCAGATCCACGCCGTATTGCAGCAGCCGTGTGCGCTGGTCTTCTGCCGCTTTGAAAATAGGTCCGGCGCGGCCTGCGATATCCCAGATGCAAATACGTCGTTTGAGCGGTTCGCCCTGGCTGAAGCCCGCCGCTTTCTGCATGGCTTTGATGCGATCATCCAGGCTTCGGCTCTGGTCGAAGGCAATGGTGCGCAATTTTTCTGCCAGCGCGGGGGTTAACTCCACACCGGGGGCAAAGCTCTCCAGTTCAGCCTGCTGGGCCGGCGTCAAATCAAGCCTGTCATCGCTGATAGCAAAGGGGCTGCCAATTAGCAGGGAAAGCAGAAACAGGTGACGAAGAAATCGCACGATAGCCTCCGTGGTCATTATTGTTTGTTGTTGGCATCACGATCAGGTGTTAGCCGTAATATCGTTACAGCATTGTGGGCAGGTTAGGGGCGGTGCGTCGCTGGCTGATTAGCCCGCCTGCCTGGCGGTGCCGCCAATCGGGCTGATCAGCCTTGCGTGGGATACGGTTGGCTACTCTGCGCTTTGGCTGCATTCCGGTCGGTCTGCTTCAAGGGTGCAGCGTATCCTTTTCATAATGCTCAACATGACCGGGTCATAATAGCCACTGCTACGCAGTTTGATGCGTGCGTCACGCATCATGCTGTTGTAGTGGCGTTTCTCCTCATCCGGGAGGGGAATCCACCAATGTGAAGGAATGCGCCCGGCTTCTTTTTCCAGGGCGGTCTGCACAGAACGGAAACTGTCGGCGGCGACTTCTCGGATTAGCCCGGCAAAGGCTGGCGGGAAGCGATCTGTGTGTGCAATCAGTTGTGCGGTCAGTTGTACGATGGGGTAATTCACAATCCCGCCGGCGGGTTCCATTCCCTTGTAAAGCTCCAGAGCTTGATAGGCAATCAGCGGCGCAGGCAGCACATCGACACTGCCATTGTTGAACTGGCTGGGGGCCGTGGCCAGAGTGCTGGCAACGGGAGTGGCGCCAATTTGGGTCACCATCTTTGACTGGCCAGGATCAAAATCCAAAACCGCCACTTTTTTTCCCGCTACTTTGCCGAGGGAGTTCAGGGCACGATCATTGACGAAAAGGTACGCGGCTCCCGCAGGCGTAATGGCCAGTGTTTGAAACTTGTTGCTGACCATGTTCTCGGCCAGTTGCGGGTGGGCCAGCGTGCGTAGCAGAAGGTTGACGTGTTCCAGTGTTGGCAGCGCACCCAGTGCATCAATGCTGCCGGTAAAACGATTGAACTGACGGGCGCGAAATCCACTCATCAGGGCGGCATCGCAGTGGCCGTTTTTCAGTGAGGCAACCAGTACTCCCTCATTGGTGAATGCTTCCAGGCTGATATCAACATCATAGCGCAGCAAGTCCACGCGCAAATTGGTGGCGCCGTTATACACAGGCCCGGAACGACCAGATAAATCCCAGAGGCAGATATGCCTTTTCAGCTTTTCGTTTTCCGCAAGGCCCATAGACTGTCGGGCCTGCTTGAGCTGTGTTTGTTGTTTGTCGGTAAGCGTCAGCGCTGAGCCATTGGCTGCAGCAAAAAAAAGCAGCGCCATGCATAAGTATCGAAACGTCCCCATGACCAATCCTTTGTCATTAAATGAAACGCTTATAGCATGTTGCCAGGCGGCGAAGTTTTACCGCCTGTATGACAATTGTACGAAGCGCCCTGAAGGGCGCCGCGGGGCTGGGATCTTGTGTAAGTGGCTACCCTGGGAGGTTACTGGGTAATGCTGCACTCGGAGCGTGCCGCGTTGAATTTGCAACGAATTTTTCGTTGTAGCATCAGCATGTCGCTACTGTAATAGCCTTGCTTGCGCAGGACGTCACGGGCGTCTTGCATCATGACTTCGTATTCCTGTTTGTCTTTTTCCGGGATATGGATCATCCAGCGGTCAGGTACGCGTTTGGTTTCTTGTTCGATGCGCTTCATTACCATGGGGTAGGCTTCAAAAGAGGCTTCACGAATCAGCTGCGCCACTTCATTGGGGAACTTGTCCAGCCTGCCGATTAACTGCATGGAAAGTTGCGTTAGCGGGTAATCGACAATGCCGCCATCTGGACTCATACCTTTATAAAGTTCCAGAATTTCGTAGGCAACGAGTGGTGCCGGGAGGATGTCAATCTGGCCGTTGTTGAATTTATTTGGAGCGGAAACGATATCGGTGGTGACCGGGGTGGCGCCGATGGCGGCGACCATTTCCGCCTGGGTCTGGTCATAATCCAGCACGGCAACACGGCGGCCGGCGGCTTTGGCCAGTGAGCTTATGCTGCGGTCATTAACAAAAATATGCGCAGCCCCCGCGGAATAAATACCCATTACCACATAGTCGCCCTGGACCATGTGCCCCGCCTGTTTAGGGTGGGACAGGACCTGCAGCAAGGTTTGCATGTGTTTGTCGTCAGGGACTGCACCAATGGCATCGACGCTGCCACTGTAAAGGTTGAACTGGCGGGCGCGCAGGCCACTCATTAACGCGGCATCACAGCGGCCGGCTTTGAATTCTTCCACCATCACGGTTTCGTTGGTGTAGGGCACCAGGTCCAGGTTAATGCCGTACTCGACAGCTAGCGCGCGTTGCTCCATGGCTGCATTGAATACCGGCCCATTGCGCCCGCCAATATCCCAGATGCAGATGGTGCGCTTCAGCGTGCTGCCAGCGGGCATCTGATCCAGTCCGACCATTTGGCTGATGGCCTTGAGTCGGCTGCGAACCGGCATCTCCCGGGTATAAAAAACGTCTTCCAGTTTTTCGATGATATCGTCGCTCAGGGTGACGCCGGGCAGCAGTGTTTTTAGCTGTGTTTTTTGTGCGTCAGTCAGTGTGGCTGCGCTCAGGGTTGCGCACAGCAGGGAGAGAATAAAAAAAACAGAAAGTCGGGTGCGCATGGCAATCTCCGGGCGATGTTGTTGTTATGGGAAACGCTGCAATGAATAGCATTTTTATGCGCCAATATTTATATGGGTATGGCTATTCATGTATTAATAATGCGTTTCGATAAAGGTTTTATCAGAATATCAGTGGCTATAGAAATAGCATGGCATTAAAGCAGAAAGGAGGACTTTGGCGCAGGGAGTGGCCGCGTTGCGGCAACTGCCGGCAGTCGGGCTGCCGGCAGGTAAACAGTTGTCGTGCTAATGGTGATTATTTTGGCTGGGCATCCAGCGAATGACCGTTAATGTTGCGGCTGTCCGGGCCCAGTAAAAACAGATAAGGCGCCATGATGTCCGCCGGGGTTTTCAGCGTGTTCGGATCTTCGCCGGGGTAGGCCAGGGCGCGCATGTCGGTGCGGGTGCCGCCGGGGTTGATGGTATTGACGCGAATGTTGCTGGTGTTTTCCAGCTCTTCGGCCAACACCTGGGCCAGATTTTCGGTGGCCGCTTTGGAAACTGCGTAGGCACCCCAGAAGGCGCGACCCTTGCGACCGACACTGGATGAGGTGAATAGCAGGCGGGCATCATCGCTGGCGCGTAACAGGGGCAGCATGGCCTGAGTCAGATAAAAGGCACTGTTCACATTGGTCTGCATGACTGACTCCCAAGTGCCTGCGCCGTAGCGGTCCATGGGGGTGATGTCGCCAAGCAAGGATGCGTTGTGCAGGATGCCATCCAGGTGCCCGAATTCTTTATCGAAAAGCCCTGCCAGTTCCTGGAAATCTTCCGGGCGGGCAACGGTCAGATTTACCGGCGCCAGAGCCGGTTCCGGCCAACCTGCTGCTTTGATTTCATCGTAAACCGCTTCCAGTTTTTCCTGGGTGCGGCCGAGAAGAATTACCGTGGCACCATGGGCTGCCAGTGACAGCGCCGCGGCGCGGCCGATGCCAGCGCCGGCACCGGTGACCAGGATAATGCGGTTCTTGAAGGCGCCATCGGCGCATTGGTAGTTGAGGGCTTGTTGCTGGATGTCGGTCATGACGGTTCCTGTGTATCTTGCGCGGCAGGTTACGGCCTGGCGCGTTTAATCGTAGGGCGAAAGCCGGCGGAACCGGTTTCCGCCATGCGGTCAGTGTGGCGCTTGTTGGTAGAGGGCTTGTAAGAGCGGTAACAGATCAGTGCCTTGTTCCAGATAATAATTGGCCTGCCAGCCGCGTGGGTCATCGTCCGCATCAATGTAGCCGAAGGCCGCAACGGCGGTTTCCATGCCCGCATTCTGGCCTGCCTGTATATCGCGCAGATGGTCGCCCACGTAAAGGCAGTTTGCCGGATCTACTTGGTCTGTGCTGGCCGCGATCAACAGGCCTTCCGGATCTGGCTTGCGCTGTTTAACGTCGTCAGGGCAGAGCACTGGCCCCACTCGTTTATGCAGCCCCAGCCCTTCCAGCACCTTGCCGGTAAAGCGAGCCGGCTTGTTGGTGACGATGCCCCAGGGGATGCCGTTTGCTTCCATCCAGTCCAGGGTCTCGTCCATGCCGGGAAACAGCACGGTATCTACCGCCAGGTGTTGCTCGTAGGCGTCCAGCAGTTCGTCCAAGAATGCCGGGAAGGTGAGATCCTCCGGCCCAGTGCCAAAGCCCAGTTCGGTGAGTGCACGGGCTCCATTGGAGACATTGGCGCGTACCGCAGAGTAGGTTACTGCCGGGCGACCGTGTTGCTCCAGCAGGGTGTTGAGCACCGTATGAAAATCCGGTGCGGTATCAATCAAGGTGCCGTCCAGGTCGAAGTAAACAGCTTCAAGGCGTTCCATAGCGTTCTCTGTTCTTTGATCGTTGGTGCTTACGGTGAAGACCTGAAAGCAGACGCGAGTTTCGAGTAACGAGTTGCGAAGATCAAAACCGGTTTTGCCTTTCGAAACTCGTCACTCACGACTCGACTCTTTCTTAGGCCCCTTTGTGGGCGTGCATCAGATAGTTCACGGATACATCCCGGTTCAGCTTGTAGACCTGTGTTAGCGGGTTGTAGACCATGCCGGCGGTGTCTTTGACTTCCAGCCCGGCGTCACGGGCCCAGCCGGCCAGTTCTGACGGCTTGATCAGTTTGGCGTATTCGTGGGTGCCCCGGGGCAGTAGGCGCAGAACGTATTCGGCGCCAACAATGGCAAACATGAAAGCTTTGGGGTTGCGGTTGATGGTGCTGAAGAACACTTGCCCGCCAGGTTTAACCAGGGTGGCGCAAGCGCGGATTACCGAAGAGGGGTCTGGCACGTGCTCCAGCATTTCCAGGCAGGTGACCACGTCGTACTGGCCAGCACGCTGCTCGGCGATTTGTTCCGCCGGGGTTTGCAGGTATTCCACCGCTACGCCGGCTTGCTCTGCGTGAATGCGTGCCACGGCCAGCGGGGCTTCGCCCATGTCGATGCCGGTGACCTCAGCGCCACGGCGGGCCATGCCTTCGGAAAGCAAACCGCCACCGCAACCGATGTCGATGACTTTCTTGCCCGGCAGGCTGACGCGCTCGTCAATATAGTTGAGGCGTAGCGGGTTAATGTCGTGCAGTGGACGAAACTGGGAGTTCGGGTCCCACCATTGCTCGGCCAGGGCGTTGAACTTGGCGATTTCACTCGCGTCTACGTTCTGCTTGGAGGAGTGAGTCTGGGCTTGTTGTTCAGTCACGGTCGGCTCCGGCAATTTTTTCCTGCCACTGCTGGGCATTGTTGAGGATCAGGGCTTCATTGAGTGTGGTTAGCTGGCGGTTGTCCATCAGGCAGCGGCCGCCGACCCAGGTGTGGGTGATCTGGTCGCGGGTGGCAGCGTAAATCAGTTGGGCCACTGGGTCGTAGACCGGCTGGGTTTCCAGTCGGTTCAAATCCACGGCTACCATGTCAGCTTGTTTGCCGATTTCCAGTGAGCCGATTTCATCGTCGCGGCCCAGTGCCTTGGCGCCGTTCAGGGTGGCCATCTTCAGCGTTTCCATGGCGGGCTGGGCATCGGCTTGCAGGCTGACACCCTTGGTCAGGAAGGCCGCAGTGCGGGCTTCACCCAGCATGTCCAGATCGTTGTTGCTGGCGGCGCCATCGGTGCCCAGTGCCACATTAATGCCGGCTTTGCGCAGTTTTTCCACTGGTGCGAAACCGCTGGCCAGTTTCAGGTTCGATTCCGGGCAGTGCACCACGTGGGTGCCGGTTTTAGCCACCAGGGCGATTTCGTCGTCGGTGAGCTGGGTCATGTGCACGGCCAGCAGGCGCGGCGACAGCAGCCCCAGGTGATGCAGGCGGGTGAGTGGGCGCTCGCCGGTGTTGCCCACGGCCATCTGGATTTCGCCGGCGGTTTCATGCACGTGCATCATCACTGGCACGTCCAGTTCTTCAGCCAGGGTGATCACTTTCTGTAATGGTGCATCAGACACGGTGTAAGGCGCGTGGGGGCCGAAGCCGATCTGGATGCGTGGCTCATGCTGCCATTCGTCCATGGCGTCGGTGGCAAGGCGCAGGTAGTCCTCCGGCCCGGACCCCATGGGCGTGGGGAAGTCCAGCAGCGGGCAGAACAGGCTGGCGCGCAGGCCGGCCTCTACGGTGGCGCGGGCTGCATGGGCGGGGAAGAAATACATGTCGGCAAAGCAGGTGGTGCCGGAGCGGATCATTTCCGCGGCGGCCAGCCGGGTGCCGTCATACACAAAGCTCTCGCTGATAAAGCGGCCTTCGGCGGGCCAGATATGCTTTTCCAGCCAAGTCATCAGCGGCAAGTCGTCGGCGATGCCGCGCAGCAGGTTCATGGCTGCGTGGGTGTGCGCATTGACCAGGCCAGGGATCAGCAGGTGATCGCCTAAATGCTCCTCTTCCTCGCTCTGCCACTTCTGGTTAGCCAGGGCGCTGGGTAGCAAGTCGGCGATACGGCCGTTCTTGACCACCAGTGCATGGTTTTCCAGCACGGTGCTTTGCGGGGCCACCGGGGCAATCCAGCGGGCGTGGACGATCAGGTCGGCCTGATTGTCGCTCATGCATAACTCCTTGATCGAACAGGGGGCTGAGCCCTCGATTTGTGCGCCGTAGTATAGCGTGTCACCGCGCCTTTTGCCTTTGCTCTATGACGAGAAAGTGCTCTCAGGCGGGTAGAGGAAAGCCATCTTGCGAGGATCAACGCGAGTATGGCGCCGATACCGTCCAGCTGTGCTATCATCCGGGGCTTTTCCGGGCTTTGTGAACCGGAATTCGCGACGGCAGTGGGGCCGGGTAGGGTGTCTGCCCCCTGAAATTCCACTGCCTATAAGAACAGACTGCACGGGAGGCCATAGGCATCCTGTGAAATCGGCCCGCTGACGGGCCGGCTTGGGGAAGCCGCAGGGGCTTTCCCGACACCTTGTGGACAGTAAGGATCGCTATGACGGATCTCGCCAGAGAAGTTACCCCGGTCAACATCGAAGACGAACTCAAGCAGTCATACCTGGATTACGCCATGAGCGTAATCGTCGGGCGGGCATTGCCGGACGTGCGCGATGGCCTTAAGCCGGTGCACCGCCGCGTGCTGTTCGCCATGCACGAGTTGAACAACGACTGGAACAAGGCTTACAAGAAATCGGCCCGTGTGGTCGGTGACGTAATTGGTAAATACCACCCCCACGGTGATTCGGCGGTGTACGACACTATCGTGCGGATGGCGCAGCCTTTTTCCCTGCGCTACATGCTGGTAGATGGCCAGGGTAACTTTGGTTCCATCGACGGGGACTCCGCGGCGGCAATGCGTTATACCGAAGTGCGCATGGCCAAGATCGCCCATGAACTGCTGGCGGATCTGGACAAGGAAACCGTGGATTTCGTCGATAACTACGACGGCACGGAACGCATTCCCGATGTGATGCCCACCCGGGTGCCGAACCTGCTGGTGAACGGTTCTTCCGGTATTGCCGTGGGCATGGCTACCAACATCCCGCCCCATAACTTGGGTGAAGTGGTGGATGGTTGCCTGGCGTTGATCGACGACGACAGCCTGACGCCGGATGACTTGATGGAATACATCAAGGGCCCGGATTTCCCCACCGCCGGCATTATTAACGGCCGCGCCGGTATTGTGCAGGCCTACCGCACCGGCCGTGGCCGTGTGTACATGCGCGCCCGTGCGGAGATCGAGCCCACCGACAAGAGCGGTAAAGAAGCGATCATCGTCAACGAGATCCCCTATCAGGTGAACAAGGCGAGGCTGATCGAGAAGATTGCCGAGCTGGTGAAAGACAAAAAGATCGAAGGCATCACCGAGCTGCGCGACGAATCGGATAAAGATGGTATGCGCATCGTGATTGAGTTGCGTCGGGGTGAGAATGCCGAAGTCGTGCTCAATAACCTGTATCAGCAGACTCAGATGGAATCGGTGTTTGGTATCAACACCGTGGCGCTGGTCGATGGACAGCCGAAGATCCTTAATCTGCGCCAGCTGTTGGACTCCTTTATTCTTCACCGCCGTGAGGTGGTGACCCGCCGGACTGTATTCGAGCTGCGTAAGGCTCGTGAAAAAGCCCATTTGCTGGAAGGCCTGGCGGTTGCCCTGAGCAATATCGATCCGGTGATCGAGCTGATCAAGGCGTCCCCCAGCGGTGCAGAAGCCAAAGCCAAGTTGCTGGACAAGGGCTGGAAGCCTGGTGATGTGCTGCAGATGCTGGAACGTGCCGGTGGTGAAAACGCGGCCCGTCCGGATGGCCTGGATGAACAATACGGCCTGGTGGATGGCCTTTATCACCTGAGCCCGGAACAGGCCCAGGCGATTCTGGATCTGCGTCTGCAGAAGTTGACCGGTCTGGAACGTGAAAAGCTGATTAATGACTATCAGGAACTGCTGGAGCAGATCGCCGAATTGCTGAAGATTCTGGGTAACCCAGAGCGTCTGATGGAAGTGATCCGCGAAGAGTTGCAGGCGGTGCGTGAGGAATACGCCGACGAGCGTCGTTCCGAGATCGTGGCGTCCCGTCAGGACTTCAGCATGGAAGACCTGATTGCCGAAGAAACCGTGGTGGTGACGTTGTCTAATGGCGGTTACGCCAAAATGCAGCCTATCGACACCTACCGTGCGCAGAAGCGTGGCGGTCGCGGTAAATCTGCCGGGCAGCTGAAAGACGAAGATTATGTGGAGCACCTGCTGGTGGCGGGTACCCACGACACCCTGTTGCTGTTTACGGATGCCGGCAAGGTGTTCTGGTTGCGCACCTTCGAGCTACCTCAGGGTGGTCGAGCATCGCGTGGCAAGCCGCTTGTGAACCTGCTGCCAGCACTGGGTAATGAAGGACGAATTACCGCTATCCTGCGTTTGGATGCGGAAATGGTGCGTCAGCAGAAGGCCGGTGGCGAAGAAGACGTTGTCGATGCAGATGATGTGGCTGAAGTCATTGAAGATGAGGCGGAGAGTGATGTTGAGGTTGAAGCCGAGGCGGTAACCGATACCGTTCCCGGGCCCTTTATCTTCATGGCCACTTCCAGCGGTATCGTCAAGCGAACGGCCCTTGCCAACTTTGCCCGTCCGCGCAGCTCCGGTTTGATTGCGGTGAAATTGCAGGAAGGCGAGCACCTGGTGAATGTGGCTATTACCCAAGGCCACGAAGACATCATGTTGGTGGCTCGCAACGGTAAGGCCGTGCGTTTCCATCAGTCCAAGGTGCGTGTCATGAGCCGTCTGGCCCGTGGTGTGCGTGGCATCAAGCTGGCCGAGGGCGTAGACCTGATTTCCCTGATCGTGCCGGAAGAGAATGGCCAGATCCTCACTGCGTCCGAACACGGTTACGGCAAGCGCACTCCGCTCACCGATTACCCCACCAAGGGCCGTGGTGGCCAGGGCGTAATTGCCATGGTGATCAACGAACGAAATGGTGAGTTGGTCGGTGCCACCCAGGTGTTCGGCGAAGAAGACATCATGCTGATTTCCAACCAGGGCACCTTGGTGCGTACCGGTGTAAATCAGGTGAGTACGTCTGGCCGCAACACCCAAGGTGTTCGCTTGATCCGCTTGGCCGATGGCGAGGCCCTGTGTGGCCTGGCCACCATTCCCGAGCTGGAAGGCGTCGAGGAAGAGGAAGGTGAAGACGGCGAGGTGATCGAAGGGGAAGCGTCCCCGCAAGCACCGGAATCCGACGCCAGCGACGACGCTGAGGAATAAAGCCTCAGAAGCGAGTGACGAGTAACGAGTTTCGAAGAGCAATAGCGGGAAGCGTTTTTGCATTTCGCCACTCGAAACTCGTCACCCGCAACGCCTGTCACGCCTTTTAACCCGATACCAGGGCAAGGGCAGGCAAGCGGAATGATGAGCAAGGTAATTCCCAAGCCCGGTCCCGCCGGGCTTCTTTGATTAACCGGATTCGTTTAAACGGAGAAAATGCATGTCCCGCGCCTATAACTTCTGCGCAGGTCCGGCGGCGTTGCCGCAGGCGGTACTCGAACAGGCCCAGCAGGAAATGCTGGATTATCGGGGGCTGGGTGTTTCCATTATGGAAATGAGCCACCGCGATAACGTCTTTGTGGAGATTGCCGAGCAGGCCGAGAAAGACCTGCGCGACCTGATGGGCATCAGCGATGATTACGCGGTGCTGTTTCTGCAGGGCGGGGCGTCCAGCCAGTTCGCCATGGTACCCATGAATCTGTTGGGCGAAGGGCAAACTGCGGATTACATCAACACCGGGCAATGGTCGAAAAAAGCCATCAAGGAAGCCGGCCGCTACGGCCACATCAATGTGGCTGCCAGCAGTGAAGACACGAATTTCAGTACCGTGCCGCCGCAGGACACCTGGAACCTGTCTGATAACCCGGCCTATGTGCATTACTGCCCGAATGAAACCATTGGCGGGCTGGAATACAGTTTTGTGCCGCAGGTTGGCGACACCCCGCTGGTGGCGGACATGAGCTCTACCATCCTGTCTCGACCGGTGGATGTGAATCAGTATGGGCTGATTTATGCCGGTGCCCAAAAGAACATTGGCCCGGCAGGCCTGACCCTGGTCATCGTCCGCAAGGACCTGCTCGGCAAGGCGTCAAGCCGCGTGCCTGCCATGCTCAATTATCAGGTCCATGCCGACAACGGCAGCATGTACAACACTCCGCCGACCTATGCCTGGTACCTGTCAGGCCTGGTGTTCTCCTGGCTGAAAAAGCAGGGCGGAGTGGGCAGCATGGGTGAAATTAACCAGCGCAAGGCTGAAAAGCTGTATGGTTTTATTGATAACAGTGGCCTGTACAGCAACCCGGTAGAGGTAATCAGCCGCAGCCGCATGAATGTGCCCTTTGTGCTGGCAGACGATCGGCTCGACAAGCCCTTCCTGGATCAAGCACAGGCAGCCGGCTTGTTGAATCTGAAAGGTCACCGGAGCGTGGGCGGCATGCGCGCCAGCATTTACAACGCCGTGCCTGAAGCGGCGGTGGATGCGCTGATTGGCTTTATGGCGGAATTTGAAAAAAGAAACGCCTGAATGAACGCAACATGCACCACGCAACACGCGCCACGCCATGTTTGATGGGGCGGTGGTAGTGTGGAGCTATGTGATTGTTTGAACGGTGGGTAAAACAATGAATTTGAACGGTTGGCGCCAGATCGTAACCAACGCTCCCACGCTTGTTCGCGTGTTGCGTGAAGCGTGCTGCCTGCAAGCGAGGTCTGAATGACCGATAACTTGGACACCCTTCGCAGCCAGATCGACGAGCTGGATCAGCAGCTTCAGGATCTGCTCAATGAGCGCGCCACTCTGGCTTACAAGGTCGCCAAAGTAAAAACGGCCACCGACCCCAACCCGGTATTCTATCGCCCGGAGCGTGAAGCCCAGGTGCTGCGCCGGGTGAAAGAGCGTAATCAGGGGCCGCTGGATGGCGAGACCATGGCGCGCTTTTTCCGTGAAGTGATGAGCGCCTGCCTGGCATTGGAACAGCGTATGAAGGTGGCGTTTCTGGGGCCGGAAGGCACTTTTACCCAGCAGGCCGCGCTCAAGCATTTTGGCCATGCGGTGGAAAGCCTGCCGTTGGGTGCCATCGATGAAGTCTTCCGTGAAGTGGAATCCGGCGCTGCCAACTATGGCGTGGTGCCGGTGGAAAACTCCACCGAAGGGGTGGTGAATCACACCCTGGATACCTTCATGACGTCGAGTTTGAAAATCTGCGGGGAAGTGGAGCTGCGCATTCATCATCACCTGCTGGCGGGTGAGCATACCCGGCAGGACAAGGTGACCCGGGTGTATTCCCATCAGCAGACGCTGGCCCAGTGTCGTCAGTGGCTGGACGCCCACATGCCCGGCGTGGAACGGATTGCGGTCAGTTCCAATGCCGAAGCGGCCCGTCGCTTGAAAGACGAATGGAATGCCCTGGCCATTGCCGGGGAAATGGCGGAAGAGCTGTATGGTCTGACTGCCGTGCAACGCAACATTGAAGACCGTCCGGATAACACCACCCGCTTTATTATCATTGGTCGCCAGGACACGCCGGCCTCCGGCTGCGACAAGACCAGCCTGATGATCAGCGGCAAGAACCGCCCGGGTTTGTTATACGAAGTGCTGTCCCCTTTTCGGGACGAGGGCATCAACCTGACCCGGCTGGAATCCCGCCCCTCGCGTACCGCCAACTGGAGCTATGTGTTCTTCGTCGATTGCGAAGGCCACAAGGAAGACGCCACCCTGCAGGCGGTGCTGGACAAACTGGAAGCCGCGGGCAATACCATCAAGCTGCTGGGCTCGTACCCAAAAGCCGTACTGTAGAACGCTCGAAGCCTGATGCAGGATGCCTGACGCTAGAAGACTCCCCTCGTCAGGCACTTGGCGTCCGGCATCCGGCCTGAAATTGCGGAGCGAATATGGACTACATCAAACTCGCCAACAGCGGCGTTCAGCAACTCAAGCCTTACGAGCCGGGCAAGCCTATTGCCGAGCTGGAGCGGGAGCTGGGTGTCACCGATATCGTCAAGCTGGCCAGCAATGAAAACCCGTTGGGGCCGAGCCACAAAGCGTTGCATGCGTTGCGCCATATGGACGACCTGCATCTGTACCCCGACGGGGCCGGTTTTGCCCTGAAAGCGGCGTTGTCAGAGAAGCTGGGCGTGGCGGCGAATCAGTTGACGCTGGGCAATGGCTCCAACGATGTGCTGGAGCTGATTGCCCGCGCTTACCTGCAACCCGGCGATGAAGCCGTCTTTTCCGAATATGCGTTTGCGGTTTACCCGCTGGTCACGTTGGGTTGCAGTGCCAAGCCCGTGCAGGTGAGCTCCAACCTTTATGGCCATGATCTGGCGGCTATGGCGGAAGCGGTGACCGAACGCACTCGGGTGATGTTCGTGGCGAATCCTAACAACCCCACGGGTACCTGGTTCAATGCCCATGCGCTGGATGAGTTTCTGTCGCGGGTGCCTGAGCGGGTGATCGTGGTGCTGGATGAAGCGTATTTTGAATATGTGGAAGAGAGCCATTACCCGAATGGCATTGATCGTCTGGAAAAATACCCGAACCTGGTGGTGACACGCACGTTCTCCAAAATTCACGGCCTGGCGGGCCTGCGCATTGGGTACGGCGTTTCCAGCCCGCAGATTGCTGATGTACTTAACCGGGTTCGCCAGCCATTCAATGTGAATACGCCGGCTATGCTGGCGGCGGAAGCCGCGCTGGCCGATGAGGACCACCTGGAAAATTCCCGCAGCGAGAATACCAGCGGCCTGGTGCAAATTGCCGAAGGGCTGCAGGCGCTGCATCTTGAGCAGATTCCCTCCGTGGCCAACTTCATTGCGTTTGATTGCGGTCGTGATGCCATGCCGATCTACGAGGGCTTGCTGAAGGAAGGCGTGATTGTGCGGCCTTTGGCGGGTTACGGCATGCCCAACCACCTGCGCGTCACCGTCGGCACCAGCCGTGAAAATGAACGTTTTTTGATTGCCCTGAAGAAGGTGATGGCGGATGGATAATCTCCATCGTTGCGGATACCTCGCGGTAGGAGCCCCTCTCGAGGTGCCAACCTGCTTGCAACGGCCCGTACCAGATTCGATTCGCACCTCGAGAGGGGCTCCTACCGAAAACCTGGAGCGCTTCCATGCCTGAACCGCTTTTCAATCGCATCGCTGTCATCGGCCTGGGCCTTATTGGTGGCTCATTCGCTGCTGCCGCCCGTGAAAACGGCCTGGCCCGCTCCATCGTTGCTGGCTCCCGCTCTGCAAGAACGCTTGAGCAAGGTGTTGCCCTGGGCATTATCGACAGCGGCAGCCAGGACCTGGCGGAGGCGGTAGACGGTGCCGATCTGGTGTTTGTGTCCACCCCCGTGTCCGCCATGAGAGCGGTGCTGGCGGCCCTGAAGCCGGGGCTGGCGAAGGGGGCCATCGTGACTGACGGCGGCAGCGTGAAAGGCGCGGTGGTCACCGCCGCCCGCGATGCTCTTGGGGCTCACTATGCCCGCTTTGTGCCCGGGCACCCGATTGCCGGCAAGGAAAAAAGCGGCGTCACGGCCGCGGATGCGAATCTCTATCGCGACCATCGAGTGATTCTCACGCCCACCGATGCCACCGACCCGGCGGCCACTGCCGAAGTACGGGCGCTGTGGACGGCTATGGGCGCGGAAGTGCTGCAAATGGCGCCGGATTATCACGACCAGGTGTTGGCGGAAACCAGCCATCTGCCACACCTGCTGGCGTTCTCGCTGGTGGACACGTTGGCCAGGCAGGGAGATTCCACCGAGATCTTCCGCTATGCTGCCGGCGGTTTTCGCGACTTCACTCGCATCGCCAGCTCGGATCCGGTGATGTGGCACGACATTTTTCGTGAGAACAAGGCGGCCCTGCTGCAGGCACTGGACCAGTTCAGTGACGGTATCGGCCGCTTCCGCCAGTCGGTGGAAAATGAAGATTCCGATGCCCTGATGGGCATCATGACTCGGGCCAATACCGCTCGGGCCCATTTTTTGGCTATGAACGGGCGTACCTCCTATACGCGCGCCCACCATGTTCAGTGTGCAGGTGACGACGTAACCATGACAGACAGTAATGACGCCGCCCAGAATCCCACTTTTCTGGTAACACCGGGTGGTCAGCTACAGGGCCGCCTGCGCGTGCCCGGCGATAAATCCATGTCCCACCGCTCCATCATGCTCGGTTCGCTGGCGGAAGGGGTGACCCAGGTAGAAGGGTTTCTGGAAGGCGAGGACGCGTTGGCCACCTTGCAGGCATTTCGTGATATGGGCGTGGTGATCGAAGGCCCGCATAACGGCCAGGTGACCATTCATGGAGTGGGGCTGCATGGCCTCAAAGCACCGGAAAAAGCCCTGTATATGGGGAACTCTGGTACCTCGATGCGCTTGCTCACCGGCTTGCTGGCCGGGCAGGCCTTCGATGTGGAGCTGACCGGCGACGCCTCCTTGTCGAAACGGCCCATGGAGCGTGTGGCCAAACCGTTGCGTGCAATGGGTGCACAGATCACCACGGGCGATCAGGGCCGGCCCCCGGTACGTATCCATGGCGGGCAACCGCTCAAGGGCTTTCACTACGACCTACCCATGGCCTCCGCGCAGGTGAAGTCAGCGGTGCTGTTGGGTGGCTTGTATGCCGATGGGGAAACCTCGGTGACCGAACCCGCCCCGACACGTGACCACACTGAGCGGATGCTGGGCGGCTTTGGCTACGAAGTGCGCCGTGACGGCCCCACCAGCGCGCTCAGTGGCGGCGGTAAGCTGTCCGCCGGCAAGCTGGAAGTGCCGGCGGATATTTCCTCGGCTGCGTTTTTTCTGGTGGGCGCGTCCATCGCTGCCGACAGTGAAGTGACCCTGCCGCACGTGGGCATCAACCCCACCCGTACCGGGGTGATCGACATTCTCAAGCTGATGGGCGCGGATATTCGCCTTGAAAATCAGCGTGATGCGGGGGGCGAGCCGGTGGCGGACCTGGTCGTCAAGGCGGCACCGCTTAAGGGGATCGAGATCCCGGAAGCGCTGGTGCCGCTGGCCATTGATGAATTCCCGGCTATTTTCATCGCAGCAGCCTGTGCCGAGGGGGAGACGATCCTGCGCGGGGCGGAAGAGCTGCGGGTGAAGGAATCCGACCGTATTCAGGTGATGGCGGATGGTTTGGCGGCCCTGGGCGTGAGCCACGAGGTGTTCGAAGACGGGATTCGTATTACCGGCGGCGAGTTCGGTGGTGGTGAGGTTCAGTCCCACGGCGATCACCGGATTGCCATGAGTTTTGCCATGGCGGCCCTGCGCGCCACGGCACCCATTACTATTCATGATTGCGCCAACGTGGCCACCAGCTTCCCCGGGTTCGCCCAGTTGGCGACCCATGCAGGCCTCAAGCTGGAGGTGAAATGACACCTGTTCTGACCATTGATGGGCCGGTTTCTTCCGGCAAAGGCACCGTGGCCCGCCTGGTGGCGATCCGCTTGGGTTGGCACCTGCTGGACTCTGGCGCGCTCTACCGCGTTCTCGGATATCACGCCAGAAATCAAGGGGTTGCGCTTGATGACGAGCCTGCCTTGATCGCTTTGGCGCAGGCGCTTCCGGTGCGGTTCATCGAGCAACAGGGCCACACCGCGGTGATTCTCGATGGGGAGGATGTGTCTAATATCATTCGCCAGGAAAGCGTGGGCGAATTGGCTAGCCAAGTGGCGGTATTGCAGCCCGTGCGCGACGCCTTATTGGCCCGTCAGCGGGTGTTCGCCGAGTCCCCCGGCTTGGTGGCCGATGGCCGCGATATGGGCACCGTGGTGTTTACCGCCGCTCCCCTTAAAATTTACCTGACTGCCAGCGCTGAAGAGCGCGCCAGACGGCGTTTTGAGCAGTTGAAGGAAAAGGGCTTTGGTGCTACCCTCGCGACCCTCGTCGAGGACATCCGCACCCGGGATGACCGTGACATGAACCGTGAGGTGGCGCCATTGCGCCCGGCAGACGATGCCGTGGTGATCGATTCCACCACCATGACGGTTGATGACGTGGTAAACCGGATTCTTGATGAGGCTGCCGCACGCCAGTTGGCGTAACGGTGGCACACACTTCGTTAACGCCTCCCGGTGGCATGCCATCGCGAGGTTACTCTGTGTTAAGCGGCCGATCTGCTCAACCCTGAAAAAGTAAGCCAGCTGGGGAAGGGCGGATCTCATCTATTGACTAACCCATGTCTGCTGGTTGGCATGTGCGAAAACTTGAGTGAATTTCATGACTGAATCTTTTGCTGATCTCTTTGAAGAAAGCCTAAAGGACCTGGACGTTGCCCGTGGCTCCATTATCAAGGGTACTGTTGTATCCATCGATAGCGACTGGGTAACCGTTAACGCAGGCCTGAAATCCGAAGGCATTATTGCCCGTGAAGAATTCCTTAGCGAGGCAGGCGAGCTGGAAATCGTCGAAGGCGATGAAGTAGATGTTGCCGTAGACGCCATCGATGATGGTATGGGCTTCACCCGTCTGTCCCGTGAAAAAGCCAAGCGCGCCGAAGTTTGGGGCGAGCTGGAAAAAGCTTTCGACGAAGACGAGATCGTAAAAGGTATGATTTCCGGCAAGGTGAAGGGTGGCTTCACTGTCGACATCGGCCCGATCCGCGCCTTCCTGCCCGGCTCTCTGGTTGATATCCGTCCGGTTCGCGATGTTGCGCACCTGGAAGGCAAAGAGCTGGACTTCAAGGTCATCAAACTCGATCCCAAGCGTAACAACGTGGTGGTTTCCCGTCGTGCGGTGATGGAAGCAGAGCACAGCGCAGAGCGCGAGCAGCTGCTGGAATCCCTGCAGGAAGGCATGGAAGTCAAAGGTATCGTCAAGAACCTGACCGACTACGGTGCGTTCGTAGACTTGGGTGGTATCGACGGCCTGCTGCACATCACCGACATGGCCTGGAAGCGTATCAAGCATCCGAGCGAGATCGTTGAAGTTGGCCAGGAAATCGACGTTAAGGTACTCAAGTTCGACCGCGAGAAGATGCGTGTTTCCCTGGGTCTGAAGCAGCTGGGCGAAGATCCTTGGCACGATATCGTTGGCAAGTACCCAGAAGGTACTCGCGTGAAAGCGAAGGTAACCAACCTGACCGATTACGGCTGCTTTGCCGAAATCGAAGAAGGTGTGGAAGGCTTGGTTCACGTTTCCGAAATGGATTGGACCAACAAAAACATCCACCCGTCCAAGGTTGTAGAGATCGGCGACGAAGTGGAAGTGATGATCCTGGACATCGACGAAGACCGTCGTCGTATCTCCCTGGGTATCAAGCAGTGTCAGTCCAACCCGTGGGATGCCTTCGAAGAGAAGTACCAGAAAGGCGAGCGCATCAGCGGCAAAATCAAGTCCATCACTGACTTCGGCATCTTCATCGGCCTGGAAGGCGGCATCGATGGTCTGGTTCACCTGTCTGACATCTCCTGGGAAGAGCAGGGCGAAGACGCCGTGCGTAACTTCAACAAGGGCGATGAGCTGGAAACCGTGGTACTTTCTATCGACGCAGAGCGCGAAAGAATTTCCTTGGGTATCAAGCAGTTGACAGATGATCCGTTTGCTCAGTATGTTGCTGCTAACGACAAGGGCACAATTGTTAAGGGCGTAGTGAAAGCAGTCGACGCGAAAGCGGCCATTGTTGAGCTGGCTGAGAACGTTGAAGCCACCCTGCGCGCCAGCGAAATCAGCCGCGACCGCGTTAACGATGCGACCGAGGTTCTCAAGGTCGGTGACGAGGTGGAAGCCAAAATCACCAACGTTGATCGCAAGAACCGTGTCCTTAGCTTGTCCATCAAGTCCAAGGATCAGGCGGATGAGCGTGAAGCCGTCGAAGGTCATCAGGAGCAGCAAGACGCTAATGCTCCGAAGACCATTGGTGACTTGATCAAGAAGCAAATGGAAAGCAGTAACGAGTCATAAACGGCTCCTCCCGGGGGCCGGCATCGCGCCGGCCCCACTGGGCTGGGAGCCCAGGGAGTAAGCGGTAATGGCATTAACCAAGTCCGAACTGATTGAGCGTATTGCCGACCGGCAAGCGCAGCTGTCCCCCAAGGATGTGGAGCTGGCAGTTAAAACCTTGATCGAACAAATGGCCGATTCCCTGGCCGGCGGTGGTCGCATTGAAATTCGCGGCTTCGGCAGTTTTTCCCTCCATTTTCGCGCCCCGCGAGTGGGTCGCAATCCGAAAACCGGTGCCAGCGTCGAGCTGCACGGTAAATACGTTCCTCACTTCAAACCTGGCAAAGAGCTCCGTGAGCGCGTCAATGAATCGCTGACAGACTCAGGCGAAGATGTTGATAATAACGGCAGTAACGGCAATCAAGCTGCCGCCAGTTAGTGTTGCTTGGCTTTCGAGCCTGGCCAGAAAAGGACGTTCACGATGCGAAACCTTTACCGGATTTTGGTAATTCTGGCCGTTGTGGCCATTTTTCTTGTCGCTTTCCTCTTTGTTACCAGCAACCGTGACGTGGTAATGATTGATCTGTTGGTGGATGCCTGGCAGTGGCAGGTCTCACTGGGCGTGCTGGTGGTCTCTGTGCTGGCCATTGGCTTATTGCTCGGCCTGTTGGCCGGGGTCGGCCTGCGTGGCATTAAGGGCCTGTTTTCATGAGCGAATCGTTGTGGCTCATTCCCCTGTTTTTTGTGGCCATTTCCGCCGGTTTTTTTATGGGGCGGCGCGAAAGCAAACGCCGTCAACGTCGCCGCATGGCGTCCCTGTCCAAGGATTATGTGGCGGGCATCAATTTCTTTCTCAATGAAGAGCCGGATAAAGGCATCGAAGCGCTTCTCAACAGCCTTGATGTGAGCGAAGAGGGGCTGGAAACCCATCTGGCCCTGGGCAAGCTGTTCCGCAAGCGGGGCGAATTTGACCGTGCTGCACAGCTGCATACCCACCTGCTTGAACACGGGGATTATGGGCGGCCGGTGCAGGAAGAAATTCAGCTGGAACTGGCCCAGGATTATCTGGCTAGTGGCATTTTCGATTTGGCTGAGCAGGTGCTGCTGGAAATGCTGGATCAGGATTGCCAGGCCAAGGACGCAGTGTGCGAACAATTAATGGGCCTGTACGAACAGGAACGCGATTGGGTGAACGCCATCAGTATGGGCGAGCGTCTGCTCAAGAACCGCGCCAACCTGGCGCCGGTGCTGGCCCAGTTCTGCTGTGAGCAAGCAGAAAATCTGCGCCGCGACGGTGATATCAACCCGGCCCGCCGCATGCTGCGCCGGTCGCTATCATTCGATAACCAGTGTGTCCGCGCCAGCCTGGCAGAGGGCGATCTGGAAATGGCGGAATCCAACTGGGGAGTTGCGATTGATGCCTTTCAGCGGGTTTGGACCCAGGATAGCGACTTCTTTGATGAAACCCTGGAGCGCCTGCGCCAATGTTTCCAACACCAGGAAAAAGAAGAAGACTTTATCCAGATGCTGGCCGACTACAGTGCGGAAAAACCCAGCACCACGCGTATTCTTTTGCTCTCGGAAACGCTTAAAGAGCGTTATGGCGACAAGGAAGCCGCGGATTTTATTCGCGAATACATGAAGGCCAACCCGTCAGTGCGGGGGCTTAACCGCATCATCGACATGAGCCTGGCCAGCACGGCGGAAGGTGAAGCGCGTGAGCATCTGGACATGCTCAAACAGGTGTCGGATAAGCTGCTCAACGATAAAAGCCTCTACAAGTGCCGCCGCTGTGGTTTTGAAACGCCGCTGATGCAATGGCGCTGCCCGAGCTGCAAGCGTTGGGGCACCATCAAGCCGGTGGTGAAAGAGGTATAGAGGGAAACCCAGAAGCGAGTTTCGAGCTGCGAGTTTCGAAGATCAAAGGCTAAACCCGCACGTGCCTCCGGGGTTTGTCTTTCGCAACTCGAAGCTCGAAACTCGTCACTGTCTGAGCATTCTTGAACCGCTTTTGCGCAGCGCCTACCATAGCTCCGCCTACCATCACCCAGGATCTCTGCCATGCCTATTTCCAGCCCCGTTATTGTCGCTCTGGACTACCCGGATGCCGCACAGGCCCTGTCTATGGCCCAACAACTGGATCCAGGCAAAGTGCGGGTAAAGGTGGGCAAGGAAATTTTTACCCGCAGTGGGCCGGCGGTGGTGGAGTCGTTGCACAAGCTGGGTTTTGAGGTGTTTCTCGATCTGAAATTTCATGACATCCCCAATACCGTGGCGGGTGCGGTTGCCGCGGCGGCGGACATGGGGGTGTGGATGGTGAACGTGCACGCGAGTGGCGGGCAACGGATGATGGAAGGCGCCGCCAATGCCATTGCTAATCACGCCCAGCGACCGCACCTGATTGCCGTGACAGTGCTGACCAGCATGGATGATAGCGACCTGCAGCAGGTGGGCGTGGTGGATGTGCCCAAGGTGCAGGTGCAGCGCCTGGCAGAGCTGGCGAAAGCCTCGGGTATGGATGGTGTGGTTTGTTCTGCCCAGGAAGCGGCGATGCTGAAACAGGCCTGCGGACCCGCCTTCGAGCTGGTAACGCCGGGTATCCGCCCGGAAGGAGCCGAAGCGGGCGATCAGCGTCGGGTGTTAACGCCGGTGCAGGCACGAGACGCGGGTGTGGATTACATGGTCATCGGCCGGCCCATCACCCAGGCCGCCACACCTACGGACGTAGTCGACGCTATATTACACAGCCTGGCATAGCTTGCTTACAGTGCCGCTCGCCACAGGCGGATAACAGCGGCGCTGGCCTCTCTCTAAGGTGGGCTCTCCATTCAAAAAGAACCGGAGATCTCACATGCAAAAACGTTCCCTGGCGATTCTGCCCTTCCTGATGGCACTGGTCATGCCGGCTGTAGCTGTTGAGCTGCAGTCTGCGCCCGCCGCTGACACCCTCAAGACTGCGTCTGCCGAGCAAGCGGATAAGGCCGTGTCGGGTATTGCGGCTGCCAAGGTAGAAGGCGAGGCCGCCATCAATCTAAACACTGCCAATATGGCCGAACTGGAAACGCTGCACGGGGTTGGTCCGAAAACGGCCCAGGCGATCATTGATTTCCGGGATAGCCAAGGTGGTTTCACCAGCCCGGATCAGTTGCTGGCCATTAAAGGCATTGGCGAGAAAACGCTGGCGAAAATGCGCGATCAGATCGTGGTGCAATAGCGAGAGGGGCCGATTGCTGCGCGGGAACAGCATCCCGCGCAGCGATTCGGAAAATGAATAATCAGGGGTGAGGTTCGTTGTCTTCATCGTCCTGATGGTCGACAGCGCTGAGGTCGTCGGCACGGTCCACGTCCCGTTCAGGTCGTGGCGCCTTGGGAGGTTCGGGTTCGCCGTCTCCTGCCGACTTTTCGCCTTTATCCCCTTTGCTTTCTTTTTCCTTGCTGGCTTTTTCCGCCTGGGCTTCCACTTCCTCGGTACTCTTCTCTTCACCGATGCGGAAGGCCGCAAAACCGGCGTGAACCACCTGATTCACAGCCATGCCCAGCACACGCCCGTTATACGGGGCGATAATGGCGCTGCCGGTATTACTGATCGGGTCGGTGACGGTGCCGAGGATCTGACCCTTTTTCACTTTGTCGTTGAGTTTTACCTCAGACAGCAGAATGCCGCCCTGGCCGGCGCGAATCCATTCTGATTCGAAGAACACCGGCTGCGGGGCGCTCCAGAAGCGGCTGGCCTTACGCATCTCCAGGTTTTCCAGCAGGGTTTCGATGGCCTGCACGCCGTAGTTCACGGCCTGGGTTTCCAGCCGGTTCGGGCCGCCCGCTTCCATGGTCACGGCGGTAATGCCGTCTTTTACCGCCGCATCGCGGAGCATGCCGCTTACGCCTGGGCTGTGCAGTACGGTCATGCCACCAAAGTGCTTGGCAAAGGCCACCACGTCCTGGTTATCCAGGTCGGCGCGTAGCTGAGGGAGGTTGACGCGTTTCTGGGAACCGGTGTGCAGGTCTACCAGGTAGTCACAGTGGCTGACGATATTGCTGAACAATGAAGAGGCCACGCGGCTGGCGGCGCTGCCATCCTTGTTACCGGGAAAATAACGGTTCAAATCACGGCGGTCGCTCAGGTAACGGGTGCCGCTGCGAAAGCCGTCCAGATTGACGATGGGAACACCGATCACGGTGCCGGCCAGCTGGTCCGGTTCCAGTTCGTACATGAGCCGGCGAACCATCTCGATGCCATTCAGCTCATCACCATGGATGGCGGCGGTGAGACACAGCTTGGGGCCGGGTTTGTCGCCGTGGGCGACCAATACAGGCACTGGTGTGGCAATGGATGCGAACGATTGATCTGGCGTCCAGTGCAGGGTGGCAAAGGTGCCCGGTTTCACCGTCTGGCCTAACAAGGGGAGTGGTGACGGTTTTTCCGGCTCAGCGTCCGCGCTGGGGCTCTCTGAGTCAGCGTCGCCCTGTTTGCTCTCACTGCGATGCGGGGCTTTGTTGGGCGTATCGGCGTCAGTTTCCTGTTGCCGCTCCAGTGCCCGTTCTTCGTCTTCCACTTCGGTGGCCCAGACGGGCTGAGCCAAGGCGGCAAGCAGTGACAAGGCGAGCAATGACAGAGTGCCCAGAGTTATCCATGACAGGCGTTTGTGCACAAACGGCTCCTTGCGTGTCGTTTCCATGTGGTGGGGCGCGGCGCACCGCGCCCACGCTAACCCTGTTGGTCCAGCTCACTCCAGCGGGAGAAAGCCACTTCCAGCTGCTGCTCCAGCTCGCTTTGCTGAGCTTCTGCCGCGCTGATATCAGCCGGCTCACCCTTGTAGAAAGCGGGATCGGACATGCGCGTCTGTACCGCGTCCAGATCCGTTTCCAGCTGTTCAATACGAGCGGGTAATTGTTCCAGCTCTTGTTGATCCTTGTATGACAGCTTCTTGCGGGCAGGGGCAGGTTTTTCCGCTGCCGCCGGCTTGGCCGGTTTGACGGTTTTTTCCCGCTTGGGTTCCGGGCGCTGGCGTAACCAGTCCTGATAACCGCCCACGTAGCTGTTCAGTTCACCGTGCTCGAAGACCAGAGTGGAGGTCACCACGTTATCGATGAATTCCCGGTCATGGCTGACCAGCAGCAGGGTGCCCTGGTAGTTGATCAGTTGTTCTTCCAAGAGTTCCAAGGTTTCTGCGTCCAGGTCGTTGGTGGGCTCATCGAGCACCAGCAGGTTGAACGGTTTGGTGAACAATTTGGCCAGCAGCAGGCGGTTACGTTCGCCCCCGGACAAGGATTTCACCGGTTGGCGCACCCGGCCCGGGTCGAACAGGAAGTCCTGCAGGTAGCCGATCACATGCTTGCTCTGGCCGTTCAGGTTGATGACATCGGAGCCTTCCGCCACGTTGTCGATCACGCTTTTCTCTTCGTCCAGAGTGTCACGTAGTTGGTCAAAATAGGCCGCCTGAAGCTGGGTGCCCTGCTTGACGGTGCCGGTGTCCGGGGCCAGCCGATCCAGCAACAGGCGAATCAGGGTGGATTTACCACAGCCGTTCGGGCCCAGAATGCCGATCCGGTCGCCGCGCATCAGGTCGATAGAAAAATCACGAACAATCTGTTTGCCGCCAACGGCGTAGCTGATGTTGTCTGCTTCAACCACGATCTTGCCGGAGTTGTCGCTGCTCTGAATGGTCAGGCTGGCGGTGCCGGTGCGGCTACGACGCTGGGAAAACTCATCGCGCATGGCCTTCAGGGCGCGTACTCGGCCTTCGTTACGGGTGCGGCGTGCCTTGATGCCCTGGCGGATCCACTTTTCTTCCTGGCTGAGTTTCTTGTCGAACTCGGCGTTGGCTTTCTCCTCCGCATCCAGTGCGGCCTGCTTGCCGCTCAGGTACTTCTCGTAGCTGCCGGGCCAGCTGGTCAGCTTGCCGCGATCCAGTTCGATGATCCGAGTGGCCAGCGAGCGGATGAAGGCGCGGTCGTGGGAAATAAAGACCAGGGTGGTGCCGTAGCTTTTAAGGAATTCTTCAAGCCACTGAATAGATTCCATGTCCAGGTGGTTAGTGGGCTCGTCCAGCAGCAGAATATCCGGGTCCTGCACCAATGCACGGGCCAGCAGTACGCGGCGTTTCATGCCGCCGGAAAGCCCGGCGAACGACATGTCGCCGTCCAGGTTCAGCTTGGAAAGCACGGTGTCCACCCGCTGCGACAGCTGCCATGCCCCTAGCGCTTCAATCTCATCACTGAGTTCCTGAAAGCGGGCCAGTACCTTGTCATCACCGTCGCCCAGATGGTGCACCAGTTCGGCGTGCTCGCTGAGCAAGGCGCCTTGCTCCCCCAGCCCTTCGGCCACCATGAAGTGCACGCTGTGTTCCTGGTCATCGGGCACTTCTTGTTCCAGGCGGGCTACACTTAGCCCCTGGGTCTTCTCGATCTGGCCGTCATCCGCCTGAATTTCTTCGGCGATGATCTTCATCAGAGTGGACTTGCCGGCACCGTTACGGCCGATCAGACACAGGCGCTCGCCCACGTCGATGGACAGGTTAACGTGGTCCAGAAGGGGGTGTTGCCCGTAACTGAGCTGAATGTCGCGAAGGGTAATCAGTGGCATACTTTATAAATCCAGGCATCAGGCAACACGCAGCGCGCGACACGGTATAAACAGGACAATGGCAAGGCAGTGAGAATCAGTGCCTCGCGCCCGGGCCTTTAAGCGCGGAGAATAGCGGCCGGATAAGCGCGGTTTGTCCCGTGTTGAAGCGTGTCGCGGGCTGCGTGATGCATCTATCTAATTGAACGCGCAGTGTAGCAGCTTGTTACGGGCGTGTACTGGTACTTGGCGCCCGGCCACGGCAGCATGGCGGGACGTGGAAGCCGCTGTCAGCACGGTCTACAGCGGGAAGAATCAAGGAAGGGATGAACAATGTCGGAATTTCTGCGCGAACGCTACGAAGAAGTGGACCTGACCCCGGGGCAGGGCAAGATCACCGCGACGATCTCAATCGGGCTGGGGTTGCTGGCGCTGCTGGGGAGCTTCTGTTTCCTCTACCCGGAACTGTTTACCACGCCAGAGTTTCGCGTCTTCTATAATGCTGAGGTGTTGCGATGGATGCTGTTCGTGGGCATCGGCACCGGCTTTATCTGCGGCTTCTTCAGTGTTTTTCGCCATCAGGAGCGCCGTTACGGGATTATCGGCATGGTGCTGGCCTGCATGGCCGCCTTGATCGGCTCCGGACGTCTGGATATGCCGCCAATGGATGGCCGCAGCCTCTATGCGGGGCTGGATTATTTCATTCTCACCTTGCTGGTGCTCGGGCTGGTGTTTATTCCACTGGAGCGGGCTTACCCGAAGAACCCGCAGCAGAAGACCCTGCGCGGTGGCTGGATCACCGACATGAAGTATTTCCTGTTCAGCCATGTGGGGTTGCAGCTGATCAGCTTCTTTACGGTTATCCCGATTCAGGTGTTCCTGCATAACAAGGTGGATATCGGTTTTCAGCAGGCCATCGCCAGCCAGCCCTTGTGGTTGCAATTTATCGAGATTCTGATCGTGATTGACCTGGGCAGCTACTGGATTCACCGCGCTTTCCATGAGGTGCCCTGGTTGTGGAAGTTCCATGCGGTGCACCATTCCACCACGCAGATGGACTGGCTGGCCTCGTCGCGTCTGCACGTAGTGGAAATCGTCGCGAACCGCTTTATCGGTTACCTGCCGATCTTTGTCCTCGGGTTCTCGCCGTCAGCGGTGTACGCCTACTTGGTGTTCGTGTCCTTCCACGCGATTTTCATCCACGCCAATGTGCGCTTTCGGTTCCCCGGCATTCGCTGGTTCATCGCTACCCCGGAATTTCACCACTGGCACCATTCCTCGGAAGATGAAGCTGTGGACAAAAACTACGCCGCCTTCCTGCCCATCTACGATAAACTGTTCGGCACTCTGATCATGCCCAACCGGCTGGCCGCCGAGTACGGCACCCGCGCCAGCACCCAGGTGCCGGAAGGGGTGGTCAAACAGTTCTTCTTCCCGTTCCGTCGGGGGTAAAACCATTTTCACCACAGAGGCGCACAGAGTTCACAGAGGCATGTCTCCGTGGGCTCTGTGTCTTTTGTGGTTAGCAAGAGTTTGATATGGACGACATAATCGACATGCTGCGCGAGCGCCATGATGGTGGTTTGGTCGCGTTGGAGCTACCGGACGAAGACCAGTTAGTGGAAATTGAAGAGCAGCTGCTGATCTCCCTGCCGGGGGATTACAAGGAGTTCTTGCTCAACGCCAGCGACATCGTTTGTGGCAGCCTGGAGCCCGCCACCGTGATGGACGACTACGCCCACAACTTCCTCCCGGAAATGGCCGCCAACGCCTGGGACCAGGGCATGCCACGCTACCTGATCCCCGTCTGCGAAGCCGCCACGGGCGTCTACGCCATGTCTCAGGAAGGCGAAGTGGTGCTTTGGGAGCCGGAGCAAGGCATCAACGAAGACGAGGTGTGGGGCAGCATCTGGCAATGGGCCAGAGAAATCTGGCTGGAAAGCTAACCCCATGCCATCAACAACGCCCTCTGTAGGAGCCCCCTTCCAGGGGAGTTTCATTGTAGTAGCGGTGGTTCCACTGCGATGGAAATCTTGCTTCGCAAGGTTCGCACCTTAAGAGGTGCTCCTACAGTAAGCCGGTCAGCGTCTAGAACCCCGCCAGATCCAGCTCATTATTAATCAGCACCACACACTGCGACGCAAACAGCATGGTCGGCCCCAGGCTGATCTTCTCCGTGCCCAGCCGCTTCAGGCTGTTGAAGCTCTTCTTTGGCATGGGGATGTGATCGGTGAGCAGAAAGCAGGGCTTCTCGGCAAAGGTAAGCTCGCGGATGCTTTCGCCCTTGGGGTCCATCATGTAAAGCTGGTGGCCGTCTTCGGCCAATTCCTTCACCAGCTTCTCAAAGCTCTGCGTGCGCACGGTAATCCCGCTCTCCACGGCCTTCATCTGTTCCTTGCCCATGCCGGCAGAAGCATCCAGCGCCCGCACCACCTTGGCCAGCAGCGCCTGCTCATGGAAGCCGCCAATATCCCGCATCTCCGCCGCCACAAAGGTGATGGTGCGGGAATAGTCCTGGGTGCTTTCCAGCACCAGATGCACTACCGCATCGTCTCGATGCGACTGGGCCACAAAGATCGCATTCATCAACGTATGCGCCAGAATCTCGCTATGGGCATCCCCGCCCACATTGGCAAGTAGAGTCTGGCTGTTGGTGGAGGCCGCGCGGGCACGGAGAACAAAGGTACGCATGGGATTGGGCTCTGGAGAGTGTGGGCGTGATTGTACATCAGCGGTTGTGTGATCGTGGATGTCCGCGCAAGGAACCTGGTTGATCGGTCGTTTTCAGCGGAACGTTCCGAATAACCCGGGGGGCGAAATTTCAACATACTGATCTTAATCGATATTCTACTGCCGGGGATTGGGATGGCAGGTACGGAGTTCAAAGGAAGGTTCCTTTGAACTCCGTGTAGAATATTGGCTATTTCACTGTAAGTGATTGTTATGAGAGTGTTTTGATACATTTGTGGGGCGGGTAGCTCGGAGCTATGCGGAACCGAGTTATAAGGAATGTTCTAATTAATATGCTGTTATGTTTCATGAGGATGTCGTGTGATCCCTTCGCGTAAACAGATAAAGCGTGCCTTGCTGGAGTTGTTGGCTCGATCTGGCCCAATGCTCTCGAGCGAGGTCTATGGTCAGCTTTCTGACTAATTCGCCTTGTCGCGGAAAGACCTTGAAAGAACCACAAATGGCGACGAAAACTGCTTTCAAAAGGAAGTTCGGTGGGCCAAGAAAGACTTGGTTGATGACGGGAAGATCAAACGCCCGTCCCAGAGCGGACACGGGGTTTGGGAACTAAGTGAGTCTGCCAAACGAGCTGAAGAACTAGGCCCAATTCTTTGCACAACGCGAGAAGAACTAGAGGCAAAAGTCCGCGATCTTCCGTCCACGGCTGCAATGCCCACGGGGCAGAGTAACCCTGAGCGAAAAACCACAACGGTAGATACATTTGTTCGCGACGCTCGGGTGGTGCGGTACGTACTGGACGCTGCAGATGGCAACTGTGAGGTATGCGGCAACCCAAGCCCGTTCTTCAAGGAAGACGGCGAGCCTTTCCTTGAGGTTAATCATGTAAAGCGTCTTGCAGATGGAGGCAGTGATACCGCCAAGAATGCGATCGCCGCTTGTCCGAACTGTCACCGGGAGTTCCACTACGGCGCTAATCGTGATGCCCTTAGGGTTCTTGTGTATTCGAAGGTCGGTCGGCTCGTGGCGGAATGAAACATAACAAATCGTTGCACCGGACATTTGACCCGCTGCCCATTTTTGCTGCCGCAAAAACAGGCATCGCCTCAAATGGCGGTGAACTCAAGCGTTAGAGAAAGCATGGATACCGAAACATTCTTCTCATTACTTATTGGCGCAGGTTTCGGCGCTTTTTTTGCTGTTTTGAAGAGCAAGTCTGAAAGGTTGTGGCAAGAGAGATTCGAAGCTCTGAAAGAGCTGTGTCTTGCCTCAAACACTCTAATCCACAGTCACGAAAGTGGGCACTTAGAAGATCTTGGGGTTCGCGTCATGGGCGACGCTGAAAGAGAGCGCTTATCGAGTGATGTATTGGATGCAAAACAGAAGCTTCGGTCAGCGATGGCTAATCTGAATCTGTTATTCAAGGAGAAAGATCTAGCTAGCATCGAAGGTGCGTATGTCGCGATGACATCGGCAATGACAGACTTACATAATGCACATCCGGCCGAGAATCGCTCAGACTACATGCGGGTTGTTTCGATGAATGCCGAAACGTTGATAAGAGATGCCAAGCAATTGGCCAAAAAGAAAATTCTCTAACAATGCGAAACTCTGAGGTCAGGCCTTTCATCGTGCACTTGAACGTACTTTCTGGGATTGTTCGCGTTTACGCTTTTCCTCGTGTCGGCGTTTACGGTGTCTGCTTTTAATTCAACGACCATAAACCTTGCCATGGGCATGCTGGCGGTCATTGCGCTATCGGAGCTGCGTATGATGCAATCTGGAGATTGATTGCCGATTTCGCTTTATTCCCACACTCTGTAAGGACATCGAGACCTTTATGTTTATTGCCATGAACCGCTTCAAGATCAAACCCGGCTGCGAGCAGGACTTTATCGCTATCTGGGAAGGTCGTGACACTTTTTTGCAAGAGGTGCCGGGCTTCAAGAGTTTCAATTTGCTGCAGGGGCCGAGTACCGAGGAGTACACGCTGTTTTCGTCCCATGCCACCTGGGAGAGCCGTGAAGCGTTTGAAGGCTGGACCAAGTCGGATGCGTTCCGCAAGGCCCATGCTAATGCCGGCGCCCGCAAAGATATTTACCTGGGGCCGCCGCAGCTAGAGTGTTTTGAGGTGGTGCTGTAAGCCCAGGCTCCCCGTAGCAGCGTCGCGGTTACCCAATCGAGTTGCGAGAAACGAGGAACGAGAAGCGAAAAATCTGACTTTCCCAACGTCCAGATTTTGATTTTCGAAACTCGCTGCTCGCGACTCGTTACTGTTACTCCACCGTATCGCCAGCCACGCTCCTGTCGGATTAGCGCGGATCGCTGCTTTCATTGGACTTCCCATCGTTAGCTTCCGGTGGCGGGGTGCTGTCGCCGCCATCATCTGTTGGTGAATGTGTTTCCAGATTCAGCTGGTCGCCGTTGCTATTGCGGATATGGATATCCAGCTGACTGAAGGCGATTTCCACGTCGTGCTCACGGCACAGGGCGTCGATGTGACGGTTCATCTCGTCGGTGGCTGCCAGGCGGTCGTTGATGTCGTCCACATGAACGCGTAGTTCATGGTCCAGGGTGCTGGCACCAAAGCCCATAAACAGTACGACAGGTTCCGGGTCACGTAGTACGCGCCGGTTCTCTTTTGCGGCCTGCAGCAGAATGTCGCGGCATTTCTGCAAATCGGAGCCGTAGGCGAAGCCGACTTTGAGAATGATCCGGGTCACGGTGTCGGAGAGGGACCAGTTGATCAGCCGTTCGGTGACGAACACCTTGTTGGGGACCAGAATTTCCTTGCGATCGAAGTCGATCAAGGTGGTGGCACGGATGCGAATGCGGCTGACGGTGCCATCCAGATTGTTGATGGTAATCACGTCGCCAATGCGGATGGGGCGTTCGAACAACAGGATGATGCCAGAGATGAAGTTGGCAAAAATTTCCTGAAGGCCAAAGCCCAGCCCGACGCCCAGTGCGGCTACCAGCCACTGCATCTTGTCCCAGCTCAGGCCGAGCGCGCCAAGCGTTAACATGATACCGCTGGCGACAATCACGTAGGAGAGCAGGGTGGTGGTGGCGTAGCTAGTGCCCTGGCGCAGGTCCATGCGCGACAGCACCAGCACTTCCAGCAAGCCGGGCAGGTTGCTGGCTAACAGGAAGGTCACGGCACCGATGACCAGCGAGGCAATCACGTCGCCAAGGCTGATGGGGGAGGTGGTGGCGGCCTGGCCGGCTCCTTCGGCGGTTTCCCACAGCACGATGTTGTCGGTATAGGCGAAGGCATGCAGTACGTCTGCCCAGACCCAATACACCAGCAGGCCGATTGCGGCCACCAGCGCCAGGCGGATCAGGCGCAGTGACTGCTGGTTGACCTGTTTCAGGTCCAGTTGTGGCTCTTCCACTTCCACGGCTTCAGCGCTGCTGGTGTCTTCTTTCTGTTCGGCTTCGCGCTGTGCGACGGCACGTTTGTAGGAAAGCCGCTGGGCTGCCACGGCGAGGCCGCGCACGGCGGTGGCATCCAGAACGATCCACAGTGCAATCAGGTAGAGGCTGTAGATCATGTGCCCGGTGAGGCGTACCGAGGTGTAGTAGTAACCCACGCCGGTGAGCACGATCAGGGTGAGCGGGGCAAGAATGCACAGACCGGTGGCCAGGGTCCTCATGGTGCGACTGTAATGACGGCCGGGGTAGGACTGCGCCACCCAGGGCAGGCTCACCATGATGGTGATCATGGATGCCATCATGATCACCAGTCCGAGCCGGTCATTACTGAGCTGTGCTGGCCATTGGTCACCAAACGCCACCAGAAAGGTAAGGGGGATGAGCGCCAGGCCGGTTACCAGCAGTCGCCGCCGCATTTGATGGTTGTATTCCATGCTCCAGCGGAAATGACGCTGGGCGATGCCATCGCTTTTAAGTAGGCGGTAGAGCACTTCGAATACCAGCCATAGCAAGGCGATCTGTGCCATGGCAGCGCCCATGACGCTGGTGAATGTGCCAGGTTGCACCCACAAGCCGGCGGCCAGCAGGCCAAGGAAAAGCGGGACAGGCGCTGCAATCAGAAAGGTGTACAGCAGGCTCAGGGGAGTATGAGCCTGGCTATCACGGCGCAGGTACCCTACATCCTTGTTCATTTCGTCGATGCGGTTTTTGAGTTTGCTGCGTACCACTATTAGCAGTACTGCCGGGATAAGCAGCCCGATCAGCCAGACCCATTTTCGGCTAAACAGATCGCCGGTTCCCTCCCACAGGTCGCCCCAGGGCATGGTTTTAGCCTGCTCCATGAGTTCTTTTGGCAGCTTGCCAAGCCATTCAAAACTCAGGGGCTGGTTGCTGGGCATCCAGAAGGTTTGTTCGGAAATGGTGTTGTGCAGGCTGCGGGTAATTTTGCGCAGCTGTTCATGGCTGAGCTGGGTGCGAGTGAGGATGGCCAGCTGGCGGCTGAGTTCCTGGTCCAGCTGGTCGTAAATGGCCAGGCGCTCTTCCCGGAGGATGGAAAAGGCCTGCTCCAGTGCCGGGCTCAGGGGTTTGTCCGCCTGTGCCTGTGAGGGCAGGTGTGCGTCATCCAGATCCTGCATGGCCCGTTCGATATCGAATTGGCTGAGGCGCGCGTCAGAAATATCCTTGTCCAGATTCAGTTCGCCCTGATCCTGGGGCAGGCTTTTTTGCTGCTCATAAAGAATGCGTGACAGCAGCAAACTGCCATCGAGCATGCGAATCTGGTCGTTGACGGTGGAGGATAATGAACGTGCCTTGTCCAGTTCGGTCTTGGTGTTGACCGCTTCACGCAGCAGGCTGTTTACACTTTCGCTGGCTCCGGCCAGTTGTTCACGCAGGGCCCGGTTCTTGTCCATGGCTTTCTGGACCTGGGGGTGGTCCAGCACGCTTTGTGGGAGATCGGTTTCCGGAGAATTGGCGGTTTCTTCCAGTTGATTCAGGCGGCGCTCATTGATCAGTGGCTGCAGGGCATCCAGTTTTGCTTCGATGATAAGCTGATGCTGCTTGTCGCTCTGTTGTCTCAGGCGGGCGATGTCCTGTTGCTTATCGACGATGGCCAGCTCCTGGTTGTAGCGCTCGATGCGCGACTCCAGGGCCTGCATTTCCGTGTTCAGGCTCCCCGTCTGTAATTCGGACAAGGGCTCGCCTTCTTCATCCACGCCCTGATTGAGGCGGGTGCGGATGACGTCCAGCCGGTCCATGGCTTTGCTGATTACGTTCTGGGCCTGTTCCGGCAGGGTCTGGGCGCGAGTGAGGTCGCTGTTGGCGTCAGCCAGGTCTTCCTGATTGGCTTCCAGAGCATCCAGCTCGCTGACCAGGGCTTTCACCAGAGCGTCCAGATTTTTGGGGGCGTAGTGTTTTTCCCAATCGGTGTCCCGCTCCTGGCGCAGACGTGTGAGTTCGGCGTTGAGACGTGTGCGTTGGCTGGCGGCCTGCCGGGAAAAGGTTTTCAGTTCCTTGATTTTTTCCTGGTTGCTGTCGATCTCCTGGCGGAATTTCAGGGCCTCCTTGAGCTGTTTCTTGTCGGGATTTTCCGTGCCGTCGGATTTTTTATCACTGGTATCGGTGAGCTGCTTTTGCAGGTCGCCAACGCCGGGCAAGGAAAAACTGCCTGGCTGTGCGATGGCGAGAACGGGTAGCAATATCAGCAGTGCGACAGGCAGTCGTCGATCCATAACAACGAGGCTCCAAAAAAGTGTTGTTGTCTTTGTATCACAGGGTCGAGCGCATTGCTTTCCCGGTGGTTTGTGCTGTTGTTGAAGAGCATCTTGCTGAGTGTGCAGGTGCCCATTCTATACGAAGGGGTGGGCTTGAGAGGAGATGAAGAGGGTAAAGCGGATGATGAGGAAAAGGGTCTGTGCGGGCTGTCAGGAAATGTCCATGTTTTGTCCGTCTGAGCCCTTGGGTTGGTATGCGGGCTTGTTTATTGTTTGATCAATAAACACAAAAAGTTACATAACCACAATAACGGGAGGGGATCCCCATGAAGACGCTTGCACTCACCGGCCTGCTGGCCGCGGCTGTTCTTTCATCGCCTGCCCAGGCGTTCCAGCAAATTACCCACAAGCGCATTGCCATCGATGCGGTGAACTACATGAAGGCGCACCCGACGACCACCGAGTACAACCGGCTGAAGAGCTGGGTGAACGCGGCCGGGTATAGCGTAGATCAGTTCGCGGAAGTGATCGGCCAGGGCGCCTACGACGTGGACGATTTCCAGGATACCTATCTGTGCGGCGCGGTCACCGGGGACTGCGTGTATGCGCCGGTCTTTAACGCCGGGGCCTCACTGGTGAACTACACCTCCTACTGGCATTTCCAGAACCATACCCGTGGCTCAGACGCGCACGGTAATGACCTGGGCGGCTATAACTACGACCTGCTCACCGTCTGGGGGGATATCGACAACATCGCCGCTGCCTGGCTGGTGGGTGACTACATGGATGATGGTAACGGTGGCATGACCGGCTGGTGCTTCTGGAGCTGTGCCGATGACAGCGAGTACAACACCTACGGCGTCACTGAAGCCAACTATCGCCAGGGCAGCACCTCCAGCAAGTCCATGTACGATGACTTTGAAGAAATGCCTTTCCAGCCCATCGATAATCTGGGGCAGTACTGGTACAGCCAGTTCCTCGCTAACCCCACCGCCCAGACTCTGGGTTTCGTGATGCACACCACCGACCTGTTGCAGCCGCACCATGTGTGGACCACCTCGGCGCTGAACCACAGCGGCTGGGAATCCTGGGTGGCGGATTACTATGACAGCGAAAACCTGAGCAACACTGCGCTGGTGGATCAGGCGTTGCTGGATTTCACCCCGCTGGCATCCAGCAGCAACGATATTCGCCCCTTGCTGACTGAAGGCGGAGCACTGGCCTACGGCAATGGCGGTATTGTGCTGTCCAGCACCGACCATGCGGATCGAGTGCAGGTGGCGCAGGTGGTGATTCCCCATGCCATCGCCATGGTGGTGCATGTGCTCAACCACGCTGCCGTGAAGGTTAATCCCTGATAAGACGTAACAAGCGGCATGCATCACGCTACACGTGCTTGATGGGTGTAGGGCGATGCGTGTCTGCGTTGCACCAACAACAAAATAGAGGAAAACGGCCATGGCATTACGTCGAGGGATGTTGGCCATTGGGCTAGCGGTTGTTGCGCTGGCCAGCTATGCCGGTTGGCAGCACTGGGGGCCGTTGCCCGACAGCGTGGCCGCGACAGTGGATAACGCCGTGATTCCGCTGGATACCCTGAACGTGTTTGTGGCTGCTGCCCATCGCAGTGAGCCTGACGTCAGCCGTGAAGCGGTGCTCAAAGGGCTGGTGGAAAACCGGCTGTTGGCAGCGGTGGCCCACAAGCATGACGACCCAGCCGGGCACGATCATGCCGACGCCAGCCGGGTGGGCTATGACGCACAGACCCGACATGAACAACAACGCTTCAAGCTGATTCGTACTGCCTTTGCCGATGCGCTGCGCGTAGCGGTGGAAGAGAGCGGCACGAAAAACAGCCTGGATTATCTTTCTGCGCCGCTGGTGCTGTCTAACGACGCGCTGTCACCGTTGCTGACGCTGGAGCAGGCGCTATACGCCACCATGACCGAGGCCCAGCAACACGGGGCCAGTCAGCTGGTGATTGCCCGTTACCGTTTTGACGAGGATCAGCCGGAACAAACGCTGACACTGTGGGACCTGTACCGCCGGCAGAATATTCAGCTGAAAGTCCAAATGCACAACCTCAATACCGGCTTTATCCGTGAAGCGATCAAGCAACAGCTCACCATGGAGTATGTCTTTTACTGGTTCGACCAGCACTCGGGCTTGTCCGGCGATGCCATCGCCGCCGTGGATGACTGCATTGATGACGCCATGACCCGTGATGTATTGCTCCATGATCTGGGGCTGATGCACGATATCCACGACGATAACCCGCAGCTGCGGGCATTGGCGGCTGAAGTGAGCCAGGCGCAGATCGCTGCGTACTATCAACAGCACAAGGACGAATTCACTCGCGTGGAGCGCGTTCACGCCCACCACCTGCGGGTGAACAGCCAAGCCGAAGCCGACCGGATTTATGCCGAGCTGTTAAAAATACAGCAAGACGAAAGCGCTGACCCGGGCGAGGCGTTTGCCGACGCGGTGGCGCGCTACTCGGTCGCGGTTGACCGCGAACAGGGCGGGGCGCTGGGCTGGATCGACCGCGATAGCCGTGAGGATCACTGGATCCAGGCGCTGGCGTTTGTACAACCGGCCCAGCGGGTGTCGCCGCCGTTCCGTAGCCCGGCCACCGACAGTGCCCCTTATTGGGAGCTGCTCTGGGTGGATCAGAAAGAAATGGGCTATCAGCGTGTGGACAGTGAATCGGTGCGTTATCGGGCGGCCCAGGCCATTGCCCGGGAGCAGATGCAGCAGCGTTTCCAGACCTTTCTGGCGGAGGCCACCGAGGCGGCGTCGTTGCGAGTGAATCACGAGGTATTGTGATGTCTGTGGATGATCGCAAGACGATGCCGATAAGGCGGCATCAGCAACAGCGTGGTCTGTTGCGGTTGGCGCTGCTGGTTGGGTTGGCGGTGGCGGCGAGCGCGGGGGCCTATTGGCTTGTGCCGGAGGAGCCGGCGTCGTCGAGTGCCGTGCATGAGGCTGTGGCAGGCATGCCACCGCATCCGCAACCCAAGGCGGAAGCGGCGTCGACTCCGGCGGCGTTGTCGATGATTGATACGGTGGCGGAGCGCAGACTTCCCCCCCCCGATAATCGCAGTGATCGCGATGGCTCAGCCGCGCCGACGCCCTCACCACAGGCGGTGGCGGCACTGCGCGAAAGCATGCGCAATGGCGATCCGCGCACGCCGCCGCTGGTGCGCAATACGGATTTACGGGAACCGCCAAGCGCTGCCGAACTGGCAGACCCGTCTCAGTATCAGCAATACGAAGCCCGCCAGAACCAGCAGGTGCGCGCGTCTTTCGTGGCGGCGGCCAATCGCAAAATGGCCGAGCTGGAAGGGCTGATCGCCGAGGGAAAGGCATTCGGCATTGCCCCTGAGCAACTGGAAGAAGGCATCGCCAAACTGAACACGCTGCGTGAGCAGCGCGATCAGTTGGTGGCGCAGCCCCCTGAACTGGCCGCCGAAGAGGAGGCAGAGGGGGTAGAAGCAGCAGAGGGAGCAGAGGGAGCAGAGGGAGCCGGCGAGACGTCGCAGGACTGAGCACCCAGCTCACGGGCGCTGTCCTGAATCTCGCTATCGTTCGGTGATACCGACAAGGCCTGACAGATACTTTGCCGTGCCTGTTTGTTATCCCTCGCTGCCTGTTGCGCATAGGCCAGATTGTTCCAGGCGGCGGCCAGCTCCGGCGCATGACGCACTGCTTTTTCAAACGCGGTCCGTGCATCTTCCTGTTTATCTTCTGCCCAAAGGGCATTCCCGTAGCCGAACCATAGCTGCCCGCTTTGCGGGAAGGCGTCTACCGCCGCAGGCCAGAACGCGGCGCTATTGGGTAACGGTGAAATGGCCCGAAACAGGGCGTCGGGTTCGGCGCTGGCAGGGAGCTGGCCGGCTTCCACCAGTGTGAACCCCCATTGGTCGGCCCGGGCCCAGGTGCGGATAAAGCGGTTCCAGTGGGTGCTGTCGCTCTGGCTGGTGCCACTGTGCAGCACCACGGTATCGCCTTGGTCCTGGTAGCCGGTCACCACCGCGAAGTGCCATTTCGGCCAGCGGGGCAACGCCAGGTTTTGCATCACCAGCACCGGGCGGTTGGCCTGTAACTCTTGAAACAGCGCTTCGGCGGATTCCACCGGGTAGGCCATCAGGCCACGGCTGCGAGCTGCGGCGCGCAGCTCGATGCCCAGTGAGCCTTTGCGTTCCGGTAGCCAGACTTCGTTTACCAGTGCGTCTGCACTGACGTCTTTGCCAGCCCATTGCAGCATCATCGCCAGGGCGGCCGGGCCACATTGGTAGGCATCCTGGGAAACAAAGGGCACCACCACCTGTTGTTCGGTGTGGACAGTGGCGCTTTGCGGCGGAGGAAAACTCTGGCAACCGCCCAGCGTTAGCAAAACGGTTACCAGCAGGGCGGCCTGCTTTTTGGCTAACAGGCTGCGTAATGCCATTGCCATTAGTTCACCGGATCAATGACCGGGAACACATCGGTGGCGCCGAGCAGATCCAGAATCACCAGCACCAGAATGATGGCGAGCACCACGCCCAGCACGCCTTGGCCGGCGGGCAGTTCTTCGGATTTCTGGGCCAGCTGTTGCAGTTCAGCATCGGTGAGACGATCGAGCCGCTGGCTCACCTGTTGTTCGTTTACCCCGTATTCGCTCAGGGCCTGGGCGGCCACTTTGTGATCCATCAGCTGCATCACCTGCTGCTTCATGGCAGCGCGGTCCTGTTGCTGGATCACGGTGTCATTACCAATCATGGCGGCCTGGGCCGCAGGTACGATCAGCAGCTGCATGAACAGCAGCATAAAGGCACTGATGATGCCGGTAACGCGCTTTGAGGTTGTCATGGATGCATCTCCTGATAATTGGAAGCGTTATACGCTACCAGTGTGACTGCTATCCAACAGGATCGATGCATGGTTCGGGGGACTTTTTACAAGGACTTTACCGATATCCGCGGCTGCAATGCCTGCCTGATCAAGCTGTTGCAGTGCCTGCTTGGCATAGTCGGCGGGCAGGCAGAACAGCAGCCCGCCGGCGGTTTGCGGGTCACACAGGGCGGTGAGCAGGGCATCGTCCACGGGCTTGGGTTGCTCGCATTGCATCAGAATATGGCGATTGGCGTCACTGAGCGTGCTGGCCACGCCCTGTCGAATTAGCGAAAGCGTGCCGGGCAGCAAGGGAACATTGTGGCAATCCACCGCCAGGGTTACGTCGCTTTGCTGGCTGATTTCGTAGAAATGCCCGAGTAACCCGAAGCCGGTTATGTCAGTGCAGGCGTTGACGGGTATGCCCTGCAAGGCCTGCTGGGCCAATCCGTTGCTGATCAGCAGGTGGCGCAAGGTGGCCTCCAGCCAGGGGCCGTGGAAAGTGATATCAGCATTGCCGGGGGACTGCATCAAGGCGGCAAGTTGCACGCCGCTGCCTAGCGGCTTGGTGAGGATTAACCGGTCGCCGTGGCGGGCGCCGCTTTTGTGCCAGAGCTGTCCCGGGTCCGCTTGGCCGTTGACGGTGAACCCGGCGGCCATCTGTGGGCCTTCAATGGTGTGGCCACCAACCAGGGTGCAGCCGGCTGCATTCAGTTCCCGGACGGCTCCGGCCATCATCCGTTGCAGGTCGCGGCCCTGCAGGCGCGGGTGGTGCCAGGGCAGGGTGACATTGGCCAGCGCGGAGTGGGGGCGGGCGTTCATGGCGTACAGATCACTGAGGCTGTGGAGGGCGGCGATGCGCCCGAACAGGTAAGGCTCATCGATAAAAGCGGGGAAGAAATCCAGGCTCTGCACCAGCCGCTGCCCGGCGGGCCAATCGATGATGGCGGCATCATCGGCGGCGTCTACACCGGCTTCAATGCCCTGTTTCACCACCGGTTGCAGGTGTGCCAATGCGTCGTGCAAGGCATTGCTGCCGACCTTGGCGCCGCAGCCGGCGCAGTGTAATGCGTCCGTGTCTGCCGGGGGAGCCGCCATGGTGGGCAGGTGTTGATCGAACTTGGCCATAAAGGCTCGGTCGATACGGTCTTTCCAACGCCACACCCAATGGCCGGCTAGTGACAGCTTGCCGCCCCGGCTGGCAATGGCGTCTTTGCCGCCGGCGGATAACAGTGACAGGAAGCGCGATTGTGGCCGATAGGCCACTAGCGGTTGCCCTTGAATGGCGGCGCGCAGGTTGTCGGCCAGGGTGCGCGCCTGACGAACCGCATAGACCCCGGCCTTGGGCAGTGATGTGGGAAAGGCGGCGCAGTCTCCGGCGGCAAAAATACGCGCGTCACTGGCCGTTTGCAGCGTGTCGTTTACCCGCACAAATCCTTGCGGGTCGCAGTCCAGGCCGCTGTCTGTCAGTAACGGTAACCCTCGTACGCCGGTGCACCAGAGCACCCATTGGGCCGCTAGCGGCTGATTGTCCATGCGTAGTTGCCGTTGGTCATCGCGGCGGACACGGGTATCGGTATGCAGCGTGACGTGATGGGCGGTCAGCCGCTTGCGCATCTTGTCACGCACAGTGGCAGGAAAGCCCGGTAACAGATCACCGCCGGTGATCAGTTGAATCTCTGCCGGTTGCTGGCGGGCCTGGAAGTACTGGGCCATGGCCAGCGCCATTTCGGTGCCGCCGGCACCGGCGCCGACTACGGCCAGGGACGGCGTTTGTTCACCGGTATCGTGGCAGAGTTGCTGCCAGCGGGTATAAAAACTGGCCACCGGCTTCACCGGAACAACGCCGGCAGAATCGTTGCCGATGGGCGCGAGATCCGGTGTGGCGCCCACATCCAGGCTTAGCCAGTCGTAATCTAGCTGACTGCCATCACTGAGCTGTAATTGTCGCTGTTGTGGATCAATCTGCATGACGCTGGCCTGAATGAAGCGGCAGCCGCTGGCCTGGCAGAGCCGATATACATCCACGTGGGTGTCATTCAGGTCGTAGTGCCCGGCGATCAGCCCTGGCAGCATGCCGGAGTAGGCGCTCAGGCTATCCGGAGAGACCAGGGTGAGGCGTACGCCGGGAATCGGTTTCATGGCCAGCATGCGCAGGACCAGCGCGTGGCTGTGGCCGGCGCCAACAAACACCAGATCGTAATGGGCAGAGGGGCGTATCACAGTTGAAGGTCACCTTGCAGGTAGCAGCGAGCGGTGCCGCTGAGCATGACGCGGTCGCCCTGTAATTGGCAGTGCAATTCGCCACCACGGGGGGAAAGTTGGCGCGCATGGAGGCGTGTCTTGCCGAGTTTTTCTGCCCAGTAGGGCACCAGTGTGCAATGGGCCGACCCGGTGACCGGGTCTTCCGGGACGCCTTTGGCCGGTGCAAAAAAACGGCTGACAAAATCGCAGTCTTCGCCGGGGGCAGAGATCATTACCGCAAAGGTATCCAGTGAGGCGATGGCGGCGAAGTCCGGTTGAAAGTGACGGACCTGTGCGGCGCTATCGACAATGATCAGGGTGTCTCGGGCTTGAAGCACTTCCCGGATGGGCAGATCCAGTGCTTGGCGAAACGGTGTGCTATCAGCGAGTACATGGGCCGGGCGAGACGGGAAATCCAGGCTGAGTGTTTGCCCGCTGCGGGTGACAAACAGTGGCCCGGAGGCGGTGGAAAAGCGCACGCGCTCACCGGGAAACCCCAGTGCGTTGAAGACTACCCAAGCGGCGGCCAGTGTGGCGTGGCCACACAGGTCCACTTCCACCTGTGGGGTAAACCAACGTAACGCAAAGCCTTGTTCGTCCGGCACCAGAAAAGCGGTTTCTGACAGGTTGTTTTCCAGCGCGATGTTTTGCAGCAGGGCATCATCCAGCCAACGTGTCAGCGGCACCACGGCGGCCGGGTTGCCGGCAAACAGGGCGTCGGTGAAGGCATCCACTTGGTACAGTTTCATAGGGCGACTCGTGTCTACTTTTGTTTGGCTAACCACTTACCGGCACGCCGTGGCCGGGGTGCAGTCTCAGGCGCCGTCGCAGTGTGCGCGACAAGGCATCGACCCCCAGATTGAGCAACACCGTGGCCAGGATCAACAGGGCGGTTCGGTCAAAGCGGAATTCCGCCACGCTGGAATCAATATAGAAACCCAGGGTATGGATGCCAAGAATGCCCAGCACGGCGGTTTCGCGCATGATCACTTCCCAGCGATAGAGCAAGAAGGCCAGCAGGTTCGGGCTGATGCGCGGCAAGACCTCAAAGGCATAGCGGTTGACCCCGGTGGGGGCGTCGGCACGCAGGCGCAGGGTTTCGCTGAAGCGGCCGGTCAGGTGAGCAACGATGGCACCGGTATGCAGGGCCAGGGCGAAAATGCCGGGCAACATGGAGGGGCCCAGCAAAATAAGAAAGAAGAAGGCGAGAAAAAATTCCGGGGTGGTACGCAGCACCACCAGCGCGGCCTGGCCCAGGGTGCGGCTGATCCGATTACCGAATAGCGGCGAGGTGAGCGGGAACAGCACCAGCGCCAGCACACCGGTGAGCAGCAAGGCGGCCAGGCCCAGTACCCCGGTCTGCCACAGGCCGGGCCACAGTTGTTGTTGCCAGAGCAGGGCGAACCACTGCCACAGTTCCACTAACCCGCCGCCCTGACGCAGGGGGAACGGAACCAGATCCACCGTGACAAAACGCACCAGAGTAGACAGGCTGCCGGTAAAAACCGGTGGCGCCCAAACCACGGCGGCAATCAGGTACACCGGGATCAATGCCGGGCGCAGCCACCAACGCAGGGTGAATATCAGCGCAAAGAACAGATACAACAGGGCTGCACCCTGGTCGTACACGCCTTCGCGAAAGGCGGTTTCCAGATGAAAGCCCAGAGTGGGTAAACCGATAAAGCCGAGAATGGCAGAGGCGCGCAGGGCGCACTCCAGCCGGTAGCTGCCGTAGGCTTTGAAAGCTTGCCAGACCAGTGGCAGCCGAGCGAAGAAAAAACGGCTGACGGCGGTGGTGCTGACGGGCAGAGAGTGAGACGGGTCTGGATCCGATTCCTCGAGAAATTCCCCGAACACCTTGGCAAAAATCCCCGCGTAGGGGATGGCGATGGCCAGTACCCCGGTGAGGGTGCTGAGGCCGGCTACCTGTAAAAGCAGCAATCCCCAGAACAGTTCATGAATGGCGCGGATGCTGGCGGCGAAGCCGCGGACAGCCCGTGACGACCAGCAAATTGCCATCAAAAAACCGAACAGGGCGGCCAGCGCGGTGCCCTGCCAGGCAAAGGCCAAGGTGTTGGCCAGTGCCTGGCCAAGTTGTTCGGTGGCAAAAAAATCCGGGGCCATGAACCCTTTGCCCATGCGCAGCAGTTCCTGGCCAGGGCTGGAGCGGGCGATCTCCATATCGGCCAGTAACAGTGCTGCCAGCCCGGCCAGGGCGAGAGCGCCGGTGGTACGCCGCCAGCGACTGGCAGTGGTATTCACTGGCGCGCTAGCCGTATTCACGTTGGCGCGTTCATGGATTTACGTCATCCCGATACAGGGCATCCAGATCGCTAAGCGATAGCGAACGGGTGGCAGCGTCGAGGACGATGTTGCCCTGGTTCAGACCAATAATTCGGTCACAGCAGGCCAGCGCCAATGCCCGGTCATGCAGGGCGATCACGGCGCTGGCATGGCGAGCCAGTGATAACGTCAGCAGTGCTTGGCCCTGATGCTCGTCCAGGCTGGAGACGGGTTCGTCGGCGAGCAGAATCGGGCGTTGCGTATAGAGAGCGCGGCCCAGTGAGGCGCGTTGTGCCTGGCCACCGGAGAGTTGATCGACACTGGTGAATAGCTTGTCGTGAAGCGACAGGTCGTTGGCCAGCGCGCCAACCTGGTCGCGCTCGTCTCGACTGGGGCTGATCAGGTTGCGCAGGTTAGTGAGGGTGCGGTTGCGGGACAGGGCGCCCATGTAGATGTTGTGGAACACGCTGAGCATGGGCACCAGGGCGCCGGCCTGGGGACACCAGGCACAAGTGCTTTCCTGCTGGGAGCGCAGGGCATTGAGGAGGGTGGACTTGCCCGCCCCGGAAGGGCCGAGCAGGGCGACTTTTTCGCCTTGCTCGATGGTCAGCGTTAGGTCGTCGAAGACTACCTGGCGGCCATGACCAAGCCGGGCCTGCTGAAAGCGGAACACGCTGGTGCTGCCTTTGGCCGTTAGTCCAACAGGCCAATGGCGCTGGCGGTTTCCTCAATCGGGGCATAGTCCGCATTGGAGGCCGGAATAAACTTTTCCCGTGGGAACGCGTTTAGCAGCACCGGATCGTCGATGGACAGCAGGGTGTCGGTGACGCGCTGGCTGAAGCCTTCGCCGAAGCGGTCATTCAGATCGCCGCGCACGGTCCAGTGGTAGTCCGGGTAGGTGGGGGTTTCCCAGATCACGCTGACTTTGCTGGTGTCGATCTTGCCCTCGGCCAGTTCCCGCTCCCAGACTTTGAAATTCACCGCGCCGGTGGCATAGGCGCCGCTTTGTACCAGCGCGATGGTACGGCTGTGGTCCCCGGAGAAACCCACTTTCTCGAACAAATCGCCGGGTGCCTTGTTGAAGGTATCGCGCAGATAAAATTCGGGCATCAGGCGACCAGAGGTGCTGCCTTTGGAGCCGAAGGTGAACGACGGCTGTGCAATGAAATCGTCGCCGAGAGTCTCCACTGAGCTGAGCCCGGTGCTGCTGTTGGCGATAAAGTACGATTTGAAGGCGGTGTCTTCCTGGCCCTGGGCAATAGCTTCAGAGCCGGGCACCAGGCGCCGGGCCTGTACGCCGGAGAGGCCGCCGAACCAGGCCATTTGTACTTCATTGTTACGGAAGGCGGTCACGGCTGCGGCATAGGATTTCACCGGCACGTATTTAACCGGTACGCCGAGCTGGTCTTCCAGGTAGAGCGCAATGGTGCCAAACCGTTTCACCAGCTGGGATTCATCCTGATCGGGAATCGCGGTAAAGGTGAAGGTGCCGGTATGAGGTTCGTTACAGGCAGATAGCAGCAAGACTGCAGCCAGTGCAGCAAGACATTTCAAACGCATTGTTGTCTCCGTTCAATAGGGAGGCTTACCGAACTTTATGAGGGAAATGCACGGGTACGATTGCGGGTTCGGCCATACGCAAGCGTGGGGGCAGTATAACGGCTTGCGCGCGGTTTTGCGTCAGCGGTTGTTGAGGAAATCGCTGACTTCGGCGCGGGTGCCCTGGAATACAATGGTGCCTTCGCGACGGGACAGCATGTAGTCGTACATGGGGTCGTAATAATCGGCGAGCAGGCGGTGAATCCATTCGCGGTGTAGTTCGGTGTCGCCACAGGCGGCTTGCACGGCAAGTGCTTCCTGAAGTTGCTGGCGAAGTTGCTGGTGGCGGATGCCGCCCAGGCGTCGGCGGATGCGATCCATGGCAGCAAGTAACTCGTCGCCGAGCTGTGTTAGCGCATCCTGTTCACCGAAATAGCCGGCGTATTCTTGCAAGGGGCCGATCACGTAATCCTCCAGTGTTACCTGCACACGGGATGCCAGTGATTCCTCGATGACGATACGTGGCTGCGATTTAATCTGATCCTGCAGGGAAAAAGGCAGGTGGCAGCGGCCGATTAGTTTGCTTTCGTCTTCCACCAGAATACGCGTGGGCTGAGTGTCACGCTGTTTGAGCAGGGCAATGGCCAGGGCGTTTTCGAAATCGATCTGGGTGGGCTGGCCGCCCGGGCGGCGCCCGAAGGAGGAACCGCGATGGTGCGCCAGACCTTCCAGGTCGATGGCGTTGGGCTGTTGTTCAATCACTCGGGTTTTGGCGCAGCCGGTGCGTCCGCACAGCACTTCCAGTGGCAAGCTGGCGATACAGGCTTCCATTTCATCAATCAAAAACCGGCGCAGCGCCTTATAACCACCGGTGATTAGTGGCGCATCGATCCCGGTTTCGCGTAGCCAGGCCTGGGTGGTCTGGCTGCGCAAGCCGCCACGGAAGCAATACAGGTAGCCGTTGGGATTAGCCTGCCACCATTGCTGCCAGGTGTGCATGCGCTGTTCCCGCTCCTCGCCGCTGACTAATTTATTGCCAAGATCAATGGCCGCCTGCTGGCCCTGCTGCTTGTAGCAGATGCCAATCTGGTGGCGCTCGTCATCGTTGATCAGGGCAATATTGACGGCACCCGGAAAGGCGCCCTTGGCGAATTCCACGGGGGCGCGCACGTCCAGCAGGGGCGTGTCATTCAGGAACAGGGAAAGGTAATCACGGGTATCGTCTCGCATGGGAAGCGAGTGTAATTCAGCTACAAGCTACAAGCTACAAGCTACAAGCTACAAGCTACAAGCTACAAGCTACAAGCTACAAGCTACAAGCTACAAGCTTGGATAGGAAAACCGGTAAAGTTCCTCGGTTTTCCTTTTCAACTTTTCACTTTGAACTTTCAACTGACCTATCGCGGGCAGGGCGGTTGCCGTGTGGCCGCGCCGCCAACCCGCGTTGCCGCTTGTGGCTTGAAGCTTGTCGCTGCTTTTATTCCGCCAAACGAATCTGCCCGGCCAGGTGCGGTTTGATGCCGTCTTTGGCGAGCAGGCGGAAGTCGCTGCCATCGGTTGCCGGTTTGTTCTCGAACTTCACGGTGGCGGGGATGAACATGGGCAGTTTGAACTGCACGTCCACGGTGAAGGCTTCTTCCGGCAGCTGGTTCTGCAGTTCCGCCAGGCAGCGGGCCTTGGACCACATGCCGTGGGCGATCTGGCGCTTGAAGCCGAACAATTTGGCTGACAGCGGGTACAGGTGAATCGGATTGCGGTCACCGGAGACGGCACCGTAACGGCGGCCAATGTCACCCGGGACTTTCCATTCCACCGTGTCCGTGGCCGGTTGTGGTTTGGGCGCGTCTTTCTTTTTGCTGCTGCTACCGCCGCCGCTGCGGAAGAAGTTCACCGATTCACTTTCCCAGACCCGCTCACCACCCGTGCTGACGCTGGTGAAGATGGAAAACTCGTAGCCCTTGTCGACTTTCTGCAGGTTGCCCAGGAAGCACTTCACGTTCAGTTGTTCGCGTTCCGCAATCGGGCGGTACTGGGTGATGCTGTTGCGCACATGCACCAGCCCCATGGCCGGGAACGGAAACCCGTCGGAAAGAATCAGGGCCATATGCAGCGGGAAAGCGTGCATGTGGGGGTAGGTCACCGGCAGTTTGCCGTCGGCGGCAAACCCGCACACCTTGCGGTAGGCGGTCAGATGCTTTTCATCGAGGGAGAGATCATTCAGGCGTAGGCCCACGTCTGGCAGGGTGGGGTTGCTGCCCGGCTTAACAGTGGCGCGCAATACGGCCTTGGCGAAGTTGATCACCATGGGCGGTGAATTACGCAGCTCGCGGAATTTTACCTCACTCATTACTCAATCCTTTCCCGTTGATTGCGTTGCAACGTGGGCAACGGTGGCAATGCAAAAGAGTATAGAACAGGGTGGGCGAGTCGCTATTGGCCGTATAGACAGGCGGTACGGTGAGTTAAGCACAGGGGGCGTGGCGCAAGGTCGCAAAGTGTGAAGTGCGTTCAGGAATGGCTCTTGTCAGAGCGCCACATGCCTACGCCGAAGTAAATCAAGCGCAGTTGTTTCTCTGCGGTGATCAGTACTTCTCGCTGTCCGGTCTCATCAATTTCTTCCAGTTCCAGCATTTCCTGTGTCAACGCGGTGACGTTGTTGACGACCAGGCCGGCCATCATTTGCAGGTCTTCGGCATTAATGTGATTGAGGAAGGGGAAGCGCGCCATGTCCATGGCCAGTTCGTTGGTGAACATGCGGATTTCGCGGCGGATGGCGTTGCGCATGGTGGGCGTGCCGCTGGCGAGTTCCTTGGAGACGAACAGAAAGTGAGCCCGGTTGTTGCGCACATAGGTGAAGTAGGTTTCTACGGATCCACGCAGCATGCGCTCGTTGGGCAGTTCCTGCTGACGCACCTGACGCATCATTTGACGCAGGGTACGGAACGATTCGTCCAGCAGCGTGAGGCCCAGGGCGCTCATGTCCGGGAAATGGCGATAGAAGGCTGTAGGCACCACGCCCGCTTTTTTGGTGACTTCCCGCAGGCTAAGGGCGGAAAAGGGCGCTTTTTTAACCACCAGCTCCAGCGCAGCCGACATCAGAGCTTCCCGTGTCTGGCCCCGTTTGGGCTTGCGAGTTCTGCTGGTGCTTTCCTTCGTCATCGGTTTTTGCCTCCAAAATCAGCTGCTTATTCTCTTCTGTGCGGGCTGGTGATGCAACCAATTCCCCTTGAGCCTTTGTAACACCATGATAGGAAAAGACTTTATTTTTTTAGTGAACATGTGTTGACGGAAATGGCTGTGGTGTGAATAATGCGTACAACTGTTCACTTATAGGGCCTGACCCCATGAACTCGATGACACCGACATCCAACCGTTTTCAGCAAGGCATTAACCGCCTGCTGCAGTCCCGTGTGGCGGATATTCTTTCCTATCCCCACGGCGTTGACCGTTATCTGGAAGTGTTCAATCCGCTTTGGTCTGTTAACGAGGTGCGCGCCAGGGTAGAAGCCGTACGCTATCTGACCAATGACAGCGTGAGCTTGACCCTGCGTCCCAATCACAACTGGGAAGGGTTTATTCCGGGCCAGTTCGTACAGCTTTCCGTGACCATCGATGGCAAGCGTCAGACGCGCTGCTATTCCCCGGCCAACTCCCTGCATCGTACCGATGGCTGCATCGAATTGACCGCCAAAGTGCACGCCAACGGCTTTGTTTCCCGTCATCTGCGTGAACAGCTGAGTGCCGGCGACGTGGTGCTGTTGTCCCAGGCGGATGGCGAATTCGCCCTGCCGGCACAGCGTCCGGAGCAGGTGCTGCTGATCAGTGGTGGTAGCGGCATCACCCCGGTGATGTCCATGCTGCGCACCCTGTGTGATGAAGGCTTTGCTGGCCCGATCACCTTTCTGCATTACGCCAACAGTGCCGCTGACATGATCTACGCCAGCGAGCTGGACGAGATCGCGCGGACTCACGACAACGTGACCCTGGTGCGTTGTTTCAACAATGACGGTGAACAGGGCGAACTATCTGGTCTGTTTTCCCGTGAACATTTGTATACCGCTGCGCCAGGGTTTGCACAGGCAACCACTTTTCTGTGTGGTCCGCCGCCGATGATGGCCGCGGTGGAGAAAGTCTGGGAAGAAGACGGCTTGGCAGAACGTCTGCACAAGGAGCAGTTCACTCTGGCGGCGCCGCAGATCGAAAGCGACAGCGCTGAAGGCGAAGTGCGTTTCGTACAGAGCGAAAAAATGGCCATCAATAATGGCGCTACCTTGCTGGAGCAGGCCGAGTCCGCCGGGCTGACCCCGGAATCCGGTTGCCGCATGGGTATCTGCCACGCCTGTACCTGCCGCAAGACGGCCGGTGAAGTGCGCGATATCCGCACCGGTGAGATCACCAGTGGCGATGAAGACATTCAAATTTGCGTCAGCGTGCCGGTGGGCACGGTGACACTAGACATCTAAACGGAATTACCCCAATCGAAGCCTCCCGAGAGGAATCTTCAAACCGGGTTTAAGGAGAAAGCACATGAGTATTTTCAGCAATTTGACCGCCGAACAATTCGAGACCATTGGCCAGGAACTGGACGCCATCCGTAATCGTGAAATGGCGGACCTGGGCGAAGAAGATGCCACCTATATTCGCACTGTGATCAAGCGTCAGCGTCGTTTGGAAGTGGCTGGCCGCGGCTTGTTGATGGCCGGTTTCCTGCCCCCGGCATGGCTGGCCGGTGTGGCGTGTCTGTCCGCCTCCAAAATTCTGGACAACATGGAAATCGGTCATAACGTGATGCACGGCCAGTACGACTGGATGGGTGATCCGGCCATCAACTCCAAGGTCTTTGACTGGGACAACACCTGTACCAACACGGCCTGGAAGCAGACCCACAATTTCGAGCACCACACCTTCACCAATGTGCTCGACAAGGACCATGACATTGGTTACGGCATCCTGCGCATGTCGGAAGATCAGGAGTGGGAGCCTCGCTTCCTGTTCAACCCGATCCTGGCAGGCATCCTTGCTACCTTTTTCCAGCACTTTGTGGCGATTCAGAGTCTCAAGCTGGAGGACTACCTGATCTACAAGACCAAGACCAAGGAAGAGGTGAAGGCTGAATTCAAGCCGACTTGGAAGAAGATGCGCAAGCAGCTGGTCAAGGACTACCTGTTATTCCCGGCCCTGGCGGGTCCGTTCGCTCCCTTCGTGTTCGCCGGTAATATGGCGGCCAATGTGGCGCGCAACCTGTGGTCTTCCCAGGTGATCTATAACGGTCACTTCCCGGAAGAGGTGGAGCAGTTCCCGGAATCGGTAATTGAGAACGAGACCCGTGGCCAGTGGTATGTACGTCAGTTGCTTGGCTCGGCCAACTTCGAAGGCGGCCGTTTGATGCATGTGATGAGCGGCAACCTGAGTTTTCAGATCGAGCACCACCTGTTCCCCGATCTGCCGGCTCACCGTTATGCCCGCATTGCGCCTGAAGTCCGTGCTATCTGCGAAAAACATGGCCTACCGTACAACACCGGGTCTTTCTTCAAGCAGTCCCTGAGCGTCTGGAAACGGATCTTCAAGCTGTCCCTGCCCAGTAAAACTGAAGGCGACAGCAAGAAAGGACCGCTCAATGGTCTGCGTGCCAAAGTGGTGTCCCTGACCAGTGAGCCGCAGTCAGAAACCCGCAAGGCTGCCTGATTGCCTGAAGAGGGTCTGATCTCCTGGTTCGGGCCGGTCCTGCGCTGGTTCCGGCCCTGCCATCCTTATGCTACTCTCAGTGATTCTGAGAGTAGCTTTTTTTGTATTGGGGACAAGGCAACGCATGGCAGAAATGACGGATTCCGGTGTGCTGCTACGGATGGCCTACAAGGCCATGGTAAAAGCCGGTATTGATGCCGATGCCGTGTTGGCGGAGGTTGGGCTCGACAAGTCCATTTTACAGGTTCCTGACCTGCGTACTCCTCATGATGCTCAGGAGTGGTTCTGGCAGGCTCTGGAAAAAGTGTCCAAAGATGAACACATTGGCTTGCATCTGGGGGAGCATATTCCCGTCTATAAAGGTCAGGTGCTGGAATATCTTTTTCTGTCCAGTCCCACCTTTGGTGAAGGTCTGAAGCGAGCATTGGATTACCAGCGGTTGTTGTCCGATGCCGCGCAGGGCGAATTGTTCGAGGAAGGCGATCGGGTTTTCCTCAAGCAGATGATCTGGAGTAATCGTCTCAGTCATCTCAATGAGTGCATGATGATGGGGGTGATTAAATTCTTCCGCTTCGTTACCGATGATGCGTTTGAACCGGTGGAGGTACATTTCGGGCACGCCCGCCATGCGGATCGGCTTGAATACGAACGTCTGTTCGATTGCCCGGTAAAATTCGACATGCCCAGCGTCGGCATGTATTTCGATGCCAAGGTCATGACTCTGCCATCCGCCCATCACGAACCGGAACTGCTGCATTTGCATGAACAGCTGGCCAGTGAGCAGGTGGCCCGGCTGGAAAAACAGGACTTGGTGGCCCAGGTAAACCGTCTTATCGGTGAGCTGCTGGAATCCGGCCATGCCAATCTGGAAGAAGTCGCGGAGCGGTTGGGCATCAAGGCGCGCCAGCTTCGCACACGGCTGGCGGATGCCGGCACTAACTTCAACCAGCTGGTGGCAGACTACCGTTGTCGCTTGGCGAAACGCCTGCTGGCTGGCACCGATGAATCCATCGACGAAATTGTCTACCTCACCGGGTTTTCCGAACCCTCTACCTTTTATCGGGCATTCAAACGCTGGGTCGGCATGACCCCGATTGAATACCGCAAGTTGAAGGCGGAAGAAGACGCAATGGGTTAGCGCCCTTGTGAGCTGAGTACAGAACTGAAAAAGGCGCCAATGGCGCCTTTTTTGTTTGTCACTTGCGGGTTAAAGCACCATGGCGGCCAGCCAACCAGCAGCAATCAATGGCAGGTTGTAGTGCACGAAGGTAGGAATCACTGTGTCGCGAATATGGTCGTGCTGGCCGTCGGCATTGAGGCCGGCGGTGGGGCCGAGGGTGGAATCGGAGGCGGGTGAGCCTGCGTCGCCCAGGGCTGCGGCACTGCCAACCAGTGCGGCCGTGGCCAGCGGAGAGAAACCCAGCGCCAGGCACAGTGGCACATACAGGGTAGTGATGATGGGAATGGTGGAAAAAGACGAGCCAATCCCCAAGGTCACGAACAACCCGAGCAGTAGAAGCAGAGCCGCTGCAATGGGTGGGCTTTGCAGGCCGCTGGTGACCGCTTCCACCAGCAGGGGAACCTGGCCACTGGCGTTTACCACGGCGGCATACCCGTTGGCTGCGATCATGATAAACCCGATCAGGGACATCATTTTTACCCCTTGGGTGAAGGCATCCTGAGACTCCCGCCAGGGCACGACGCCCCCCGCCGTAAACACCAGAAAGCCCACCAAGGCGCCGAGAATAATGGAATCACTGTAGAGCTGCAGAGCCAGCGCTGACGCCAGCGCCAGGGCGGCCACCACCACGTTGCGCGCGGAAAGTGGTGCATGTTGTTCTTCGCCGGGGAGCTGTACAGGGCGGTAATCACGAGGTTTGCGGTAACGGAATATGGCGAGCAGCAGGCCGACAACCATGCCGGCAGCGGGTAGCAGCATGGCCAAGGGCAGGGTGTCGTTGGGTAACGTCAGCCCGGCTTTGGCGAGGCTGGGGCCCAGCTGGGTATGCAGGAAAATGCTGCCAAACCCCACGGGCAATACCATATAAGGGGTAATCAACCCGAAGGTCAGTATGCAGGCGGCCAGCCGTCGATCCAGCCGTAGTTGGTGCATCACTTCCAGTAACGGCGGAACCAGAATCGGAATGAAAGCGATATGAATGGGCACCAGGTTCTGGCTCATGATGGCGGCAGCCAGCAGCACGGTGAGCAGCAGGGTGCGGATGCGACGCAGCTGGGAGGGATCCGGTGAGCGGCCAAGCTTTGCGATAATGCGCCCGGCCAGCCATTCGGTGATACCGGAACGGGCGATGGCCACGGCAAAAGCCCCGAGCAGGGCGTAGCTGAGGGCGATATTGGCACCGTCGCCCAATCCCTCAGTAAAAGCAGAGAGCGTGCTTTGCAATTCCAGTCCGCTGCCCAGCCCTGCCACCAGTGCGGCACAGAGTAACGCCAGCACTACGTTCATGCGGGCAATACTGAGACCCATCAGGATCAATACGGACCAGACAATGGGATTGAATAATGGATTCATGGTGCCTCCACCGGGCGGGCGCTGAATCTACCGCGAGGGAGCGCAGTCTAGCAGGGGCGGCAAGCACTGCCTAACCCGGAGTCGGGTGCTTTTGGCTCGCCGGCGGCGTAATTATCCGTGGCATCCTGTGAACAAAATACGCCTGGGCCAAGGTGGGTGGGGGGGGATTTTCAGCTGGTAGGGCAGCGGTCGAGCTGATGATCAGGTGTGAAAGTGGCTAGCGATCATCCGTGCGGTGCGACTCACCGTCAATGGTGTCACCGTCGAGGCTAGCTCGATCATCATTGCTGCCCGGCTGTTGCTGGAACGGGTTGGTGCCAGCGCCGGTGTAGTGGCTACGCGTGTAGGCAAACCCGGCCCCTTGAACGGTGGTGAATCCCTGCAGTGATCCTTTCTTAATCACCTTGCTGGCCATCCAGCGGCGGGTGCCGGGGAGCAGCAGTGCAAAGCCCACGACGTCGGTAATAAAACCGGGGGTAATCAGCAGAGCGCCGCCGAGCAGCAGCATCATGCCTTCCACCATTTCCTGCCCGGGCATTTCACCCTGCTGCATACGCTGATTCAGCCGCACCCAGGTATCCAGGCCCTGGCGGCGGAACAGGTAGCTGCCCAGCAAGGCGGTTGCCACGGTGGCGATAATGGTAATCGGCCAGCCGATGGCGCCAGCCACCTGCGCCAGCACCAGCACTTCCAACAGCGCAAAACCGAAGATGAAGAAGAAAACGCGACCAAAACCCATGGGGTGTCCTGTTTGCCGTCAATAGTCAGTATATGGTCATGATTGGACCTGAATTCAAGCGTCAGGTTCCTGCGCGATGGTGTGCTCCAGTTGCTGGCGAAGCCAGCGGTGGGCCGGGTCGCGTTGCTGGGTTGGGGACCAGATCATGTAGATGGGGACTGGCGGCAGTGCAACGGGAAAGGGCAGTACTTGCAGCTGCATGGTTTCGGCGTACTGCTGAGCGAGCCGGTCGGGGACAGTGGCAATCAGGTCTGAGCCGCCGCAAACCGCCAGTATGCTGGCAAACTGGGTAACCCGGGCTCCGGTGCGGCGCTGCCAACCGGGAGCATTGAGAATTTGATCCAGGGGCAGCTGCCGGTTGCGGTTCGGCAGCACCACATGTTCCGCATCCAGAAATTGCTGCTTGTTGCAGTGCCCCTTGATATGAGGATGACCCCGCCGGGCGATGACGACCAGTTTCTCTTCAAGCAATACATTGCGCTGCAGGCGGTCGTCATCGGCCACAAAGGCATCCACGGATAAATCCGCCCGGCCCTTGTGAAGCTCGCCGGGCATGTCATCGTCGGCAGCACTGATTTCCAGCACCACATGGGGAGCCTGCTGCCGGAGCGTGGCCAACAGCGGGCCGAGCACTACCATTTCAAAATAATCCACGCTGAGAATGCGGAAATGACGCTGGCTGGTGGCCGGATCGAAGCGATTATCCGGGTTCAGGGTGTCGCGCAGGGCGCGCAGTTGCGGGCCAAGCTGATCATGAAGCTCCCGCGCTCGGGGCGTCGGTGTCATGCCGTGGTGGGTGCGAACAAACAGGGTGTCGCCAAAAGTGTGGCGCAGACGCTGCAGGGCCGCGCTGATTGCGGGCTGGCTCATGCCCAGCGATTCTGCCGCACGGGAGAGCTGGCCGGCTTCCATGATGGCATCGAAGACGGGCAACAGATTCAGGTCGACACTGCGTAAGTTCAGTTTCATGGATATTAGTTATACCAAATATCAATTAGGAAGATAAATACAGTCTGGCTAGTTTGGAGGTGCGCATAACAACAACCGGGAGAATACCCATGGACCAGATACTGACCTTGTCAGTCACCACTTTCATCGTTATCACCGCCATCTGGGAAGTCTTTGCGGGCCGCACCCGCGAAGGAAGAAAAACTCGCCAGGACTGGAAAGTCGCGTTTCTTGCCACGTTCATGATGGTGGCTATTCAGCGCCCGCTGATGCTGCTGTTGATTACCCTGGCGCTGACCGGCCTCTTCCCGGGTAGCGCCGGGTCACTTGCCTGGCTGCAAAGCGAGTATTTCTGGCCGACTCTGATTGCCTTCTTCTGCATCGAAGAATTCCTGCATGGCTCTTTCCACCTGTTTGCCCACAGTCGCCGCCCGAAGAACAAGGCGCTGCAGTGGGTGCAGGCGTTCTACAAGATGAGCCATCGGCCCCATCACGTGGCTGGCGGCCAGGACAGCAAGGGGCAGCTGTCTGTGACGCAGACCTTTGTGAATGGCTGGGCCTGGTGGTTTATCATGCCTAACTACGCCTTCCAGCTGGTTTGTCTGTATTTGGGGCTGGTAGAAGTCTTTCTTGTGGCGACGGCCTTTAAAGGTTTGTGGGCAGCCCAGACCCATGTGAACTGGAACTGGGATCTGTACTTCCACAATCACAAATGGGCCTGGGTGCGTAAAACCATGTGGGCACTGGCGCACGTGATTACCTTTCCGACCCAGCATCACCATCACCATTCCCGTGGCCCGAACTCCGCCAAGAACGTGACGGCCACCCTGGCCATCTACGACTGGCTGATTTTCGGCACTCTGGCCATCGAGAAAGAGAAACCGAAGATGTATGGCTGGCGCCAGAATGATGATGAAGCCAATAGCGTGTTGAAGCGTTACTTCTATTGGGATGTTCGCAACTTCATGCCAGGTGGTGCGGTAAAAGCCAAGGCGCGAGCTGAAGCGAAGGCAGCCAAAAAAGCACAGAAAGACGTGGCCGAAGCTGCCTGATCCACCTCGGGAGGGCGTGGAATATAAAGACCTCACCGGGTAACTGGCGGGGTCTTTTTTTGCCGCTTTACGGCTGCACTCTGGCTCCTACAGCGGCGCTGTAGAAAGATTGGCCTGCAGCACACAAAAAAGGCCGCACCTTGCGGTGCGGCCTTTTTGTAGCTTCTTGCGTGAAGCGTGTTGCCTGCTGCGGGGGTTAGGCCCCCAGCAGCATCTGGCCACACACGCGCACTACGTTGCCGGTCAGGCCCTGAGACGCCGGGCTGGCGAAGAAGGCGATGGTTTCGGCCACGTCCACCGGTTGACCGCCCTGGTTCATGGCGTTCATGCGACGGCCCGCTTCACGGATGGTGAAGGGAATGGCGGCGGTCATCTGGGTTTCGATGAAGCCCGGCGCCACGGCATTGATAGTGATGCCTTTTTCGGCGTACTCGTCTTTGAACGCATCGACCATGCCAATCACCGCTGCTTTGGAGCAGCCGTAGTTGGTCTGGCCCAGGTTCCCGGCAATCCCTGCAATGGAGCTGATGGAGATAATCCGGCTGTCTTTACTCAAGCCGCCGCCGGCGAGCAGGGCATCGTTAATGCGCAACTGACTGGCGATGTTGATGTTCAGCACCATGTCCCACATTTTTTCCGGCATGTTGCCCAGCATCTTGTCGCGGGTTACCCCGGCGTTGTGGACCACCACGTCGTAGCCGCCAATCGCCTTGGCTTTTGCTGCAATGGCTGCCGGTGCTTCGTCAGCGGTGATATCCATTTCCAGGGTGTCACCACCAATCTGCGCGGCGACCGCGTTCAGGTCGTCGGCCATGGGCGGAATGTCCAGCACGGTGACGGTAGCGCCGTCACGGGCCAGTACTTCGGCAATGGCGGCACCGATACCGCGCGAGCCACCAGTCACCAGGGCTTTCTTGCCCGCCAGCGGTTTGTCCCAGTCGAACTTGGCAGCGCTGAAACCGGCTTCACTGACGCGCACGACCTGGGCGGACACATAGGCTGATTTAGGTGACAGGAAAAAGTGCAACGGGGAGGCCAGCTGTGCTTCCGCGCCTTCATCCACGTACACCAGTTGGGCGGTGGCGCCTTTCTTGATTTCCTTGCCCACGGAGCGGGTGAAACCTTCCAGGGCACGCTGGGCCACACGCACGGCGCCAGTCTGTTTTTCCGGGGTACGGCCGATGACGACCACACGGGCACATTTGTCCAGCTTGCGGATCACCGGGTGGAAGAAGTCCCACAGGGCTTTCAGCTCGTCCGGGCTCTGGATGCCGGTGGCGTCGAAAACCAGGCCTTTGAACTTGGCATCGTCATCGCGATTGGCGGTGTAGTTGTCTGCATCCACGCCCAGTTTGCCGGCCTGCTTCTGCAGGTCGGTGGCGTTGGCGGTGTTGGCAAGAACGGCTACCTGAGCGTCAGGGGCGCCTTTCAGGGTGCTCAGCACGCTGTCGATGCCAGTGGAGCCGTTGGCGGCACCTACCAAAACGCGGCCTTTAATAAAGGACGCCTGGCCAGGCTGCCAGCGCTCCAGAATAACCGGGATCGGCAAGTTGATTGCGCCAAACAGCGCCTTGCCCATGGGAGAATTGGCAATCGTCTGATAGGTATCGCTCATGGTCTTGTCCTTTTCCATCGAATGATGAATGTGTCCGTTTTACCTTAGGGTAAGCGGAACGGGTTTAAAGGGGTGCCGCGTAAAGACGGGTGAAAAATACGCCGTCTTTCGTAGGGCAGGAAATCTGGCCCTGTCGCACACTGGCGCGTATTGAATCACTGCAGTGTGACGGGTGTATTGACCGGCCCCGGCCGTCAAACAGTCGTTTGAGCCAATGAGGCCGGCACGGTAGGGGGTAGACTGCGCCCTGTCGAGTGAATACCGTGGCCAAATTCGCCACCGTCGTCATCATTGATGACCGTCTATCTCTAGAGGAAAAGATTATGCTGGCAGGTAAAGCCGTTCGTAAGGTCGCCATTATTGGTGGTAACCGTATCCCGTTTGCCCGTTCCAACAGCGCCTACATCGACACCAGCAACCAGGACATGCTGACCGCAGCTCTGGATGGCCTGGTAGATCGCTTCAAGCTTCACGGTGAGAAGATTGATGAAGTGGCTGCAGGCGCAGTGATGAAGCACGCGCGTGACTTCAACCTGGTTCGTGAAGCCGTACTGGGTTCCAAGCTGGCGCCAGAAACCCCGGCCTACGACCTGCAGCAAGCCTGCGGCACCGGCCTGGAAGCGGCCATTCTGGTGGCCAACAAGATCGCCCTGGGTCAGATCGATTGCGCGATTGCCGGTGGTGTGGACACCACCTCTGATGCGCCGTTGGGTGTGAACGAAGATGCCCGCAAGGTGTTCATGGCTCTGAACCGTGCCAAGACCAATGGCGAGCGTGCCAAGCTGGGCCTGAAGCTGTTGAACCCGAAATCCCTGATGCCTGACGTGCCGAAAAATGGCGAGCCGCGAACCGGCCTGTCCATGGGTGAGCACCAGGCGATTACTGCTGCAGAGTGGGGCATTCCCCGTGAAGCGCAGGATGAGCTGGCATGGCGCTCCCACCAGAACCTGGCCAAGTCCTATGAAGATGGCTGGCAGGATGATCTGGTAAGCCCGTTCAACGGTCTGGAGCGCGATAACAACATGCGTGGCGATTCCACTCTGGAAAAACTGGCAACCCTGAAGCCTTGCTTCGGTGGCCCGAACGGCACCATGACTCCGGCCAACTCCACGCCGCTCACCGACGGTGCCTCTACGGTATTGCTGGCGTCTGAAGAGTGGGCCAAAGAGCGCGGTCTGCCGGTACTGGCTTATCTGACTATCGGTGAAGCAGCGGCTGTCGATTTCATCGGCAAGAAAGAAGGCCTGCTGATGGCGCCGGCGTATGCGGTACCGAGCATGCTGGACAAGCTGGACCTGAGCCTGCAGGACTTCGATTTCTATGAAATCCATGAAGCGTTTGCGTCCCAGGTATTGTCTACCCTGAAATCCTGGGAAGACGAAAGCTTCTGTAAAGAGCGTCTGGGCCGTAAGAAGGCGCTGGGTAGCATCGATCGCAGCAAACTGAACGTGAAAGGCTCCTCGCTGGCAGCGGGCCACCCGTTCGCTGCTACCGGTGGCCGCATTATCGCCAACGCTGCCAAGCTCTTGAATGAAAAAGGCTCCGGCCGCGCACTGATCTCTGTGTGTGCCGCGGGCGGCCAGGGTGTGGTAGCGATCCTCGAGAAGTAATCGCTCCCTCCTGGTATTAAAAAAACCGGCCAATTGGCCGGTTTTTTTATGCCGCTTTACCGTCGGTACACGGTTTACGCAGCATGCACCATACCGCTCTGTTTGTTATTCCCCTTTTGCTATAGCAACCGCCAAAGCCCCGGATAACAGGGGGCAAACCTGTTCTGCTGTCTGTAGACGTCCTTATTGGCGAGGTTAAGGCTGGCGTCAGCCCGGATTCAGGTTCCATTCAGCTTGGCGCGTTATGGTTCTCCCGACTTCAACGAAAAGGAGACAAACATGACTTTGACCAAAACAACGCTGATCGCTGCTGTACTGGGTGTCGCCTCTGTCAGTGCGGTACAGGCTGATGATGTGCCACATAGCCAAGTGGACACGCTGGTGAAAGACGGCACTATCCAGTCCCTGGACAAGCTCGATAAGGTAGCATTGGATAAACATCCTGATGCGAACATTACCGACACGGAACTGGAAAACGAGTATGGCCGCTACATCTACCAGGTTGAGCTGCGCGACCCGCAGGGCGTGGAGTGGGATCTGGACATTGATGCCAGCAACGGCGAACTGTTGGGCGAAGAGAGGGACTGAGTCCTTGCTTCCCCACACATTGCTGGGCCAATGGTCACGCAAGAGCAGGGCGATCTTTATCGCCCTGCTGTGCGTGTGTTCGTTGTCCAGCATGGCCGATGATATCAGCCAAGATGAGGCTCTGCGGTTACGTCAGCAGGGTGAAATCCTGTCGTTTGCCTCACTGCTGGCGACCCTCGATCAACGCTACCCCCAGGGGCGTGTGCTGGAGGTGGAACTGGAGCGTGACGATGGCTTGCTGGTCTACGAAATCGAGCTGCTGACCCGGAATCAAGTGGTACGCGAGATTGAAATGGATGCGCGCACCGGCCAGGTGCTTGATGATGAGCGTGACGACTGATGCGGATATTGTTGGTCGAAGACAGTATCCCGCTGGCGGATCAACTTATGCCGCTGCTGCGCGAGCACGGCTATGCGGTTGATTGGCTGGCGGATGGTCGCGATGCCTTGCCCGCGCTCAACGATGATCCTTTTGATTTGGTGGTGCTGGACTTGGGGTTGCCCGGTCTGGATGGTCTGCAAGTCTTGCAGCGGTGGCGGGCGGAGGGGCAGCAGGTTCCTGTGCTGATTCTGACCGCCCGCGACAGCTGGGCCGAACGCATTGAAGGCCTGCAAAGCGGGGCGGATGATTATCTCGCCAAACCGTTTCATCCTGACGAATTGCTGCTGCGGGTGCAGGCCTTGTTGCGCCGTACCCATGGCCGCGCGAACACCTCCCAGCTAACAGCGGGCACCTTCAAGCTGGACGAAAGCCGTCAGAGTGTCTGGTCTGGGGAAACGGAAATCACCCTTACCGGTGCGGAATTTCGCATGCTCCGCTACTTCATGCACAACCCGGATCGGTTGCTCTCCAAAGGACAGTTGGCCTCCCATCTTTACGATAACGAAAGTGACCGCGACTCCAACGTGCTGGAAGTCCACGTGAACCGCCTGCGCCGCAAGTTGGGAAAAGCCGTGATTGAAACCCGCCGTGGTCAAGGCTACGTCTTCACCGGAGAAGCACGATGACGTCCATGGGGCGCCGGTTGGGGCTCAGCCTGTTTGTCAGCTTGCTACTGGCTGGTGTGCTGATCAGCCAGGGCGCGCTGTGGTGGCTGGAGCGGGATCAACGCCAGGCACTGAGTCTGCAGTTGCGTGATGATGCGGCTGGTGTGCTGGCAGCCCTCGTGACTGGCCCGCAAGGGCGTTTGATGCTGGATACGTCACGTTTGCATCCGGCCTACCGGCGCCCGTTGTCCGGGCGCTATTTTGTGGTGTTGCTGGGCGATCAACGCTGGCGTTCGCGCTCTCTGTGGGATCAGCAGTTGACGCTTCCCGTCGCGCCGGGCGTGCACCCGGTGTTGCAAGCCGGGGCATCGGATCAGCAGTTGCTGCGTTTCCGTGGCGAATACGAGAAAGAGGACCAGGCGGTTACCGTGGTGGTGGCCCAGGATTACACTCCGATTTTGACCACCTATAACCAGACGCGCACGGTCGTGTTGCTGGTCTGGGTGGGGGTGCTGTTGTTATTGGCCGCAGTGCAGCAATGGTTGCTGCGCCGAGGGTTGGCACCGTTACGGCAGGCGCGTAAGGAAATTGAACAATTGCGCGGAGGAAAGCGCCATGAACTGAACGAAGCGGTGGCGCAGGAACTGCATCCGTTGGTGGTGGAAATCAATCGACTGCAACGCCACACCGAGCAGCAGTTGCAGCGTTCCCGCCATGCGCTGGGTGACTTGGGTCATGCATTGAAAACGCCGTTGGCGATTCTCAAGAACCGCTGTACCCAGGAACTTCAGGACTCTGATCCGGCCTTGTATGCCATGCTGTCCGAGCAGCTTGCACACATGGAAGGCAATATTCGCCGCGCGCTGGGGCGGGCACGGGTGGCGGCGGGGGTTACCGCCAGCAATCCATTGCGTCCGCTGGTGGATATCCCATTATTGCTAAAGACCCTGGAGCAGGCCCATCAACGGGATTTGGCGGTTCAGTTGGTGATGCCTGAGCTGTCAGCGCAGCCGTTTGACCGGGATGACATGCTGGAGGTGTTGGGTAATGTGCTGGATAACGCCTTCAAGTGGGCAGACTCGCGCATTGCCCTCACCGTGGATGTGGAAACCGGCAATGATCGCCGGCGACTCACTGTGTGTGTGGACGATGATGGACCGGGTATTCAGGCGGATCGCTACGCACAGGTGGTGCAGCGCGGGCAGCGGCTGGATGAACGCGCAGCCGGCCACGGGCTGGGATTGTCGATTGTTAGCGATACGGTTGTCGCTTACGAGGGTACGCTGGTGCTGGAGGCGAGTCCCTGGGGAGGGCTGCGAGTATTGTTGTCTTTTCCCTATCCGTCATAACGCCGCAAGGTGTGCGTGGGAACCGCTTGGGGCGAACAGGACTCACAGAAAGAAGAAAGATACCGTCGACACTGTTTATCTATCTGGAAGGAGGTTTTATGAGGGGAAAGTCCCTGCCATTGTCCCAGTCACTACAATGGAGACGCTGGCTTGCTGCATTGTGCTGCCTGCTGTTGTCCCGCGCGGCATTGGCCGAGCCGGTGGCGCTGGATGCCCGACTCACTGACTTCGCGTATCCCTACCCGGTGAAGACGCTGACGGTGAAGGATCAGCAGCAAAGCCTGGAAATGGCCTATATGGACGTGAAGCCGAAGCAGGCCAATGGCGAGACAGTGTTGTTGCTCCACGGCAAGAACTTCTCCGGGGCCTATTGGAAGACCACCATGGATGCCTTGCTGGAACAGGGCTATCGCGTGGTGGTGCCGGATCAAATTGGTTTCGGCAAATCGTCCAAGCCCGCCCATTTTCAGTACAGCTTCCAGGTGCTGGCGGATCAGACCCGTCGCCTGCTGGATACCCTCAAGGTGGACAGCGCCACGGTGGTTGGTCACTCCATGGGCGGCATGCTTGCCACCCGGTTTGCACTGATGTTTCCGCAACGCAGCGACTCCCTCGTGCTGGTGAACCCCATCGGTCTGGAAGACTGGCGCCCGGTGGTGCCCTGGCAATCGGTGGATGCCTGGTATCAGGGCGAGTTGAAGAAAACGCCGGAAAAGGTGAAAGCCTATATGACGGCCAGCTATTTTGATGGCGAGTGGAAGGATGACTACGCGCCGTTGCTGACGTTGCAGCAGGGCTGGATTCGCGGGCCTGACTATCAGCGTATTGCCTGGAACTCGGCGCTGGCCTACGACATGATTTATAGCCAGCCGGTGGTACAGGACTTCCCGCGCCTGGCGGTACCCACCTTGCTGATTATCGGCACCCGTGACCGTACGGCCCTGGGCCGTAACCGGGCGCCGGAGCCGGAGCGTGCTCAACTGGGACGCTACGATCAGCTCGGCAAGAAAGCGGCCGAGCGTATTCCCGACGCTACCTTGGTGGAGCTGGAGGGTATTGGTCATGTACCCCAGTACGAAGCCTTTAATGCCTACCGCGGGGCCTTGCTGGACTTTCTGGCGGCGCCGAAGCGCTGACGTTTTGCCGACATCGGCCCCTAAGAGGGGGCCGGTTTCGCAAAATCCTCAATGAGCCGCTGGTGGCGCCAGCGGATCGTGCAACGATCTGACACTTATCCCGCCGCACAATTGAGAGTGCCGGATGCCTGAGGCTTGGAGTCTGAGGCAATAGTCAAAATGCCTTTCGAATGCGTGTTTGTCGTATCAAGTATTAGGCATCGAGCAAGATCCATATTCGTTTCCTTTCCCGCTTGTTTGTCATGGCATGGCTTGCTCCCTTGAGTGTTATGTTATAACGTATCCTTTGTCGTAAACGTCCAGGTTATGCAATCACCCAGCAGTCATGTCTAACGACACCCTTTCGAGCGGCAGGGACAGCTCGATGGCATTTTCCCGGCAACCGTACGGTCTCTGTCCTCCAATAATGAATCGGATAAAGTCATGACAACCCCACCAGCCAGCGTTGTTCGCCAGTTACCCGTCACCGTCTTGTCAGGGTTTCTGGGGGCCGGCAAAACCACGGTGCTTAACCACATTCTCAACAACCGGAGCGGTCTGCGCGTTGCCGTTATTGTGAATGACATGAGCGAGGTCAATATTGATGCCGCTCTGGTTAATCAGAACGTGTCTCTAAATCGGGCGGAAGAAAAACTGGTAGAGATGAGCAATGGCTGCATCTGCTGCACCTTACGCGAAGATTTATTGGTGGAAGTGAATCGACTGGCCCGGGAAGGGCGTTTCGATTATTTAGTCATCGAATCCACGGGGATTTCCGAGCCCTTACCGGTAGCAGAGACGTTCACCTTTGAAGATGAAAACGGGGAGGGGCTGTCGACGGTGGCGCGGCTGGACACCATGGTCACCGTGGTAGATGCCGTGAATTTTCTGCGTGATTACCGAAGCACCCGTACGTTGCAACAAGAGGACGAAAATCTGGGCACAGAAGATCATCGCAATGTGGTGGATCTGCTGGTTGAACAGGTGGAATTTTGTGATGTGATCCTGATCAGTAAAACTGATTTGGTGACTGATCAGGATTTGCAGGTGCTCACAGCGACGTTGCGGTTATTGAATCGTGACGCCCGCATCTTGCCGATTCGGCACGGTATGGTTCCCCTGGAATCGGTACTCGATACCGACTTGTTCGACTTTGAAAAAGCGCGGCAGGCACCAGGTTGGCTGAAGGAAATGCGAGGTGAGCATTTGCCGGAAACGGAGGAATACGGCATTAGCAGTTTTACCTACGAAGCTCGGCGCCCGTTCCACCCGCAACGGTTTTGGGATTACCTCCAGCAGCCCTGGCCCCACGGCACTTTGCTGCGTTCCAAAGGGTTTTTCTGGTTGGCCAGTCGCCCTGCATTCGCGGGTAATTGGAGCCAGGCGGGAGACATTGTTCACCACGGTCCGGCCGGAATGTTCTGGAAAACCGTGCCGGAACAGCACTGGCCCACTGATCCGGAGTACCACGCGTTGATTATGGAGAAGTGGCAGGAGCCGTTTGGAGACATGCGACAGGAGCTGGTGTTTATTGGCCATAATCTGGAACCGGACGCCACGCGGCGGGCTCTGGATGACTGCTTGCTGAGCGAGGAAGAAATGCTGGCGGGTAAGCAGCTGTGGGAGCAGTTGCAGGATCCGTTTCCCGTATGGGAGATGGAAGGATGAGCGCTGCGAGATCGTTTGCTGAAAACACGGATCATGCGCCAGGGCTGTCGATTCAGTCTGATCCAGCAGTGCTGGCCGATATCTACCAGAGTGACGTGCAAGTGGCTGTTTGGGACCGTCCGGATGCGGTAACGGGCAACGCGGTTAGCCGAGCATACCAGGCTGGCCTGGCAGCGAAGTGCTGGTTGTCGATGTCGTCACTGGAATCCTCGCTGCAGCGCGCGCTGCCGCACGACGATTACGGGTCCCTGCGTGAGGATTTGGCGCTATTGGCGGACATGAGCGCCTGCCTGTTTGGGGTCACCGAGCTGGGGTTGCGTGTGACCGCGTTGAGCAAGCCCATGTGCCCGCGCTTCCATGTAGACCGAATTCCTGTGCGATTGCTTTGTACCTACGGGGGCCCGGGGAGCCAGTGGCTACCTGCGGATGCCGTTGCGGCGAATTTGCTACTGCCAGGCGTGGAGCAGAACGGGGCATATCGCGCAGATCACGTGCAGCAATTACAGGCGGGGCAGGTCGCTCTGTTCAAAGGGGACACATGGCGAGATAATTCGGGTTCGGGCGTGGTCCACCGGTCTCCGCCCATGTCTCCCGGGCAGCAGCGCTTGCTGGTCACTCTGGATATTTAACACCAAGGGTTCCGCCATGACTCGTACCGATCGCATCCTCGCCAGCGCCGAGCAATTTTGCCGTGAACAGGGTGTGCGCATGACGCCGCAACGAAAGCAGGTAATGAGTTTGTTATTGGCGCAGCCCGGTCCGCAAAGTGCTTATCAGCTACTGGATCAGTTCAAGTCTCGCTATCAGAGCAATGCTCAGCCGCCAACTATTTATCGAGCCCTGGATTTTTTGATCCAGCAAGGGCTCGCTCATCGACTGAGTTCGACCAACCAGTACTTGGCGTGCGGCCACATTACTTGCCATCACGGGCACAAGGGCACGGTTTTTTTACTCTGTGGCGACTGCGGTGGCGTGCAGGAAACACCGTTGGCCGATGCGGTTGTCAGTGAGCTGGAGCAGACACTGGATACGCTGGGCTTTCATATCCAGCAGGAACCGTTGCTGGAAGTTCATGGTCGCTGCGCCCAATGCGTAGCTTCGTAATTTATCGCTGAATTCCTGGAGATAACAATGCAACGCTTTCGTCTGGATCAGATGGCTATCATCCTGTCCAGTTTGTGCATGATTCACTGTATTGCCAGTGTGGTGGGGCTTTTTGCTATTGGGCTGTTGTCTGCATTTGGGCGTATGGAAGAAGCGTTTCACATGACGGTGCTGGCGATTATCGTGCCTGTGAGTGTCGTGGCTATTGTGGCGGGCTACCGGCGTCATCGCCGCCTTCTGGTGTTGGTGCCGGGGGGGTTGGCATTGGTGGCATTGTCTCTGTTAACCGTGTTTGAGGAACGGTTGCATGGTTCTTTATGGGAGCCGTTGCTGACAAGTTTGGTCGGGATCTGCCTGGTAATCACGCATGTGGCCAACATTCGCACGTGTAAGGATTGTGATGTTTCTCATGGTGAGGTGTCGAATGAAGAATCCAGCCCTGCGTAGCGGTCTGTGTGCGTTATCGCTTTTGCTTAGTGTGTTGGTTAACGCAGCAGGCGTCCATCAGCATGGGCTGGCTGAGGCAGCGGTGGTGCTGGAAGGAAAGACATTAACGGTGCGTTTTCAGGCGCCGCTGATGGATATCATCGGCACCGAGCAACCGCCTGCCGATGCTGCTGAACGTGTGCGTTATGCCAAGGCGTTGGCCCGGGTGACGCAACCGGAGTCATCCATGTCAGCGCACTGTGAGCTTGAGCAGTCGACTCGCCATGATGTGGATGCGTTGTTCTCTCATGGCAAAGCGCAGGGCCACGACGGGCACGACCATCACTCTGAGCACGCGGACGTGGAAAACGAATGGACGTTTGTGTGCCAGAACCCAAACAAAATCAAGGACGTGACCTTGCCGTTCCTGGCTACCTTTCCCAGCCTTAGCACAGACGTAATTTTGTTGTTGCCCACTGGACAAAGCTCACTGCGCCTGGCGCCTGGGGAAAACCGGATTGAATGGGAGTGACCGTGGCACTGAAACTGGACGCGCTACGTTACTGCCACCCGGGTCAGGTACACCCTTTTCTGGAAATACCGTCTTTTTCGTTATCGGCGGGTGAACGTGTGCTCCTGCACGGTCCCAGTGGCTGTGGCAAGAGCACGCTGTTGTCGTTGATTACCGGTATTCGGCCCGTGCAAGCAGGCACAATTCGCGTAGCAGGTCAGCCGTTTTCAGCCTTGCCTCAGCGGCGACGTGATCGGTTTCGCGCGGACCATATCGGTGTCATTTTTCAGGCCTTCAATCTGCTTCCTTACTTAAATGCAGTGGATAATATTTGCCTGGGTGCGAGTTTCTCCCGCCGCCGGTGCCATCGTGAAGGGGCTAGCAACAAGACACAGCAAATCGCCGCCGCCGAACGCCTTCTTACGCGCCTTGGGTTGGAGTCTTCTTCTTGGGCGCTACCCGCCTGGCAGCTCTCTTTCGGGCAACAACAGCGAGTTGCGGCGGCACGAGCGCTGTTTGGCAAGCCGGACCTGATCATTGCCGATGAGCCGACGTCGGCTCTGGATAATGCTAGTCGCGATGCCTTGTTAACGCTGTTGTGTGAGTTATCTGAGCAGGCCGGCAGTGCCTTGTTGATGGTTAGCCATGACCGGCAGGTTGCCGGGCATTTCCATGGCAGTATGGATTTTGCCACTCTGAATCAGGAGCGAGATGATGCTGCTTAAGGTCATGTTGGCTTCGCTTCGCACACGGAGAACATCCGCTGTGCTTATTGTGGTCGCGATTGCCCTCAGTGTGGTGATGATCATCGGTATTGAGCGGTTGCGTCACCAGGTGCGTGCGAACTTTTTCAGCACAGTGTCCGGCATCGATCTGATTGTCAGTGCGCGGGGTAGCCCGATGAATATCCTGCTCTACAGCGTCTTTCGATTGAGCGATCCCACTGCCGGTATTCGCTGGGATACGGTAGAGCACCTGGACGGGCACCCGGACGTGAAATGGTGGATTCCCATTGCGTTGGGGGATTCGCACCGGGGATTTCCGGTGGTGGCGACAAATCAGAGCTACTTGGAGCATTACCGTTACGGGCAGGGTCATTCCCTGTCTCTGGCTGAGGGAAAATGGTTTGTCGGCCAGGATCATGCCGTTTTAGGGAGCGTTGTCGCGGATCGGCTGGGTTACCAGATCGGGGATCCCATCGTCCTCGCGCATGGGGCCAGTGGCCCGGCAATTGTCACGCACGATGAGCATCCCTTTAGCGTAGTGGGAGTACTGGCTCCCACAGGCACACCGGTGGATCAGAGCGTGCATATTTCCCTTGCGGGAATGGCGGCCATCCATCGTGGTGGTGCTTTCCTGTCGGGGATGCCTCCCTTGCCCGGTCAGCAGGCGGATAAACCGGATTCTGTGAATGCGGTGATGTTGGGGCTTAAGCGTCGAACCGCGGTGCTCAGTGTACAACGGGAGCTTTCGCGTTATGACCGAGAGCCTTTGAGCGCGATCATGCCGGGAGTGCAGCTACAGAAGCTGTGGCGAATGACGGCCGCCGGTGAATATGCCTTGCGGGCCACGTCGCTGGCGGTGCTGCTGGTGGCCTTGTTGGTGTTAGTGTCCACGATTCTTGCTGCGCTGGAAGGGCGGCGCCACGAGCTGGCCATATTGCGTGCTGCCGGAGCGGGCCGCTTGGCGATCTATCGCGTGATTGTCGGTGAAGGTGTCTGTCTAATTTTCATTGGTGGCTTGCTGGGCTTGGCAGTGCTTTTCCTTGCCCAGTGGGCATTGGCGCCGCTGGCGTTGTCGGAATGGTCCCTGCGATTACCGGAGTCATTTTTGCGTTGGCGAGAGTTACCTGCCCTCGGCGCCCTCGTGCTTGTGGGATCTTTGATCGGCCTGTTACCGGCTGAAAAAGCGTTCAGGAACAGCCTTGCGGACGGCTTGACGCCGAGGAGTTGATGATGCGTTTTAGGGTTTTACTGCTTGGCATGGTGTTAAGTTTGCCGTTACACGCGGCTGATTCCCTGGATTGGGACGACTTGGTGCCTGCGGGGTACGATCCTGGGAAAATTTATAGCCGCTTGTTTGATGAAATTTATACTGACAAGGAGCCTGAAGACATCGCCGATGGCGATTCCCGTGGTGTGCAGATGCTGGATGCCATCGACAAGGCCTGGCGGGAGGCACCACTGAAAGCGTCGTTGGATAATACCCGGGTTCGCCTGGCTGGCTACGGCGTGCCGCTGGAAGGTGATGAAAACTATGTACGCGAGTTTTTACTGGTGCCTTACTTTGGTGCTTGTATCCACACGCCGCCCCCGCCACGGAATCAGATTGTGCTGGTGAAAATGAAAGGTCAGGGCGTTCCGTTGGATCTGGCTGTTGACGCCATGTGGCTGGAAGGCACTCTCACGGTATCCAGTGAAGATACTGAATACGGCACGGCTGGCTATGTGCTGAAAGGGGAAAGTGCCGAGTTATTTACCGGCTATGAAGAATAATACTCAGTAGTTCCGTTCTCCGGTGAGTGAATCAGGGCGCTGGCCTTGAAAGCGCTGCCATGATCAGGGCAATGGACTGTTCACTCACGGTCTCGATGTCTTCGCGGTTGACGTAAATGCCATCGATCAGCAGGCGACAGAGACCGTGAACCGTGGCCCAGCTAGCTTGCGCCACGCGCAGGGAATCGGTTTTGGCCGGCAGGCGACCTTCCAGCAGTGTGGCCAGCCGCTCGGCGTAGTGCCGGAAACTGCGATAAGCAATGTTTTTTAATTCATCGGTGGGATCGCCACTTTTCCAGATGGTGCGACCGAACATGAGCTCGTACTGTTCCGGGTTTTCGGTGGCAAAACGCAGATATTCCCGCACAAAATCCTGAATCCCCTCTTGGGACCCTGCCTGGTGCAGCTGGCGGTTGATCATATCGTCTAATTGCCTGAATGCCTGGGTGGCCAGGGCGCAGAGCAGCGCATTCTTGTCCCGAAAGTGGTGATAGGGTGCGGTACGCGAGACGCCAGCCCGCTCAGCCAGCTTGCGCAACGATAAGCCTTCTACGCCTTGCTTGCTGAGCAGAGTATTGGCTTCCTGCAGCAAGGTATCGTGCAGGTCGCCGTGGTGATAGCGGCCGGTCTGTGTCATGAGTGTCCTGCCTTTTGCGTGGTGGCGTGTCGTGTGAAGCCTGTTGTGTCTCTCTCGATCTTGACACTGTCAAAATAACCCCTTAACTTGACGCTGTCCAGATCAATCAACGCGTAGCCATCTGTGGTGCAGATGCCCTTGGAGACAACACCATGACAGCCAACCGCTATTCCAACCTGCTTTCCCCGCTGGATCTGGGGCATACCCAGATCAAGAATCGGGTGATCATGGGGTCCATGCACACCGGTCTTGAAGATCGCTTCTGGCAATTCCCCAAGCTGGCGGCTTATTTTGCCGAGCGGGCCCGTGGCGGTGTTGGCTTGATTGTGACCGGGGGGTTCAACCCCAACAAGAAAGCCTGGTTTTATCCCTTTGCCGGGCTGTTCAACAGTCGTTTTGATGTGCGCAACCACCGCAAGGTGACGGATGCTGTGCATCAGGAAGGCGGCAAGATAGCGCTGCAGATTCTGCATGCCGGGCGTTACAGCTATCACCCGTTCTCCCGTTCGGCGTCTGCCATTAAAAGTCCGATCAACCCTTTCAAGCCCAAGGCCATGTCCACCAAGGAAGTGGAGCAGACGGTCAAGGATTTTGCCCACACCGCATTGTTGGCCAAGAAAGCCGGTTACGATGGTGTGGAAATTATGGCGTCCGAGGGTTACCTGATTAATCAGTTTACCGCGTCGTGCACTAACAAGCGTACTGACAAGTACGGTGGTAACCCCGAAAACCGTCGTCGTTTTCCGGTGGAGATCGTCCGAGAAGTGCGCAAGCAGTGTGGCGATGACTTTATCGTCATGTTCCGCATTTCCGTGATCGACTTGGTGCCGGACGGGGCCACCCGTGAAGAGGTTTTGGCACTGGCTAAAGAAGTGGAAGCAGCGGGCGCGAGCCTGCTCAATTCCGGAATTGGTTGGCACGAAGCGCGCGTGCCCACCATCGTGACTTCTGTGCCCAGAGCCGCTTTTGTGGAAGCTACTCGGCAGGTAAAAGACGTGGTGTCCATCCCGGTGGTGGCGTCTAATCGTATCAATGACCCTGACGTGGCGGAAGCCATTCTGGTCAACGGTCAGGCGGATGCCGTCTCCATGGCGCGCCCGTTGCTTGCGGACCCGGATTTCGTAAAGAAAACGGAGCAAGGTAAGGCTGATGAGATCAATACCTGTATCGCCTGTAACCAGGCGTGCCTGGATCATACCTTCCAGCTCAAACGGGCTTCCTGTCTGGTGAATCCCCGTGCTTGTCACGAGACGGAATTGCTTTATCTAAAAACCGCCAAGCCCAAAAAAGTGGCGGTGGTGGGTGCCGGCCCGGCAGGATTGTCCTGCGCCACCGTGGCGGCAGAACGCGGTCATGCAGTAACGTTGTTTGATCAGGCCGGTGAAATCGGCGGTCAGTTCAATATGGCGAAAGTGGTGCCAGGCAAGGAAGAGTTTCATAACACCATTCGTTATTTCAGCAAAAAACTGGAAAGCACCGGTGTCACCATGAAGCTCAATACCCGGGTTGAAATTGCCGATCTGGAAGCAGCCGGCTTTGATGAAATTGTCATCGCTACGGGTGTTCTTCCTCGCACGCCGGGCATTCCTGGTGTGGATCATCCAAAAGTGCTGTCCTACGTGGATGTGCTGCGCGGTAAAGCTGAAGTCGGTGAAAAAGTGGCTGTGATTGGTGCCGGTGGTATCGGTTTTGATGTGTCCGAATTCCTGGCCGAACATCCCCGTGAAGGCGAGCAGCCATTACCGGAATGGATGAAAGAGTGGGGCGTGGATATGGCGGGTGATACCCCCGGTGGCCTGGTGAAAGCGGCACCGGAAAAACCGGCTCGCCAGATCACCTTGCTGCAGCGCAAGCCAACATCGCTGGGTAAAGATCTGGGTAAGACCTCAGGCTGGGTACACCGGGCGACACTGAAATCCCGTAATGTGGAAATGCTGAAGAACTGCAGCTACGAAAAAATTGATGATGCGGGGCTGCACATCAAGATCGGCGAGGAAAGTCGGGTGCTTGACGTGGATAACGTCATTCTGTGCGCTGGCCAGGAATCTCTGCGTGAGTTGTACAAGGAAGACGGCAAGAACTTCCACCTGATTGGCGGTGCGGACCTGGCGGCGGAGTTGGATGCCAAGAGGGCGATTAAGCAAGGTGCGGAAGTGGCTGCGAAGTTGTAAAGGTGGTTGAAAGTTAAAAGTTGAAAGTTGCAACGCGCCATCGGTGGGTTGGATCTGAAACGCAAGAGGCCGCGCTTATCGTTAAGCGCGGCCTCTTACGTTCTAGGGACAGGCAACACCTGTCTCGCGTTTCAACTTTAAACTTTCAACTAATTATTTGCCCGCAGTCGACGGGTCTTGAAGCTGCCAATACCCATGGTTGCGATAACCTTGAATAAGGCGAGTAAGACGCTTTCGTCAGGTTTCGGGTCTTTGCCTGTGCCCATGCGGTGCAATTGGCGGGAGAACCAGGACACTTCCATCATGGCCATGTTATCAATGGTCTTGATGCCGGTTTTTCGCGGGGTCACACGGCTGACAACGCCGCTTTGGCCCGCAAGGATGGCGTTGGGCAGATCCGGTTCCACTGCCAGTGGGCGCGCAATACCGATGATATCGGTAGCGCCGCTATCCACCGCTTCAGCCATGACTTTGGCCGAACGGAAGCCGCCGGTGACCATCAGAGGAACGGAGACGCGTTTGCGGATCTCGTTGGCGTAATCCAGGAAGTAGGCTTCGCGATTTACGGTGCTCTCTCGAACCCCTTTGGCACCGGCCATGGCCGGGTTTTCGTAGTTGCCCCCGGAAATTTCAAGCAGGTCCAGGCCTTCATTCGCCAGCGTTTCGGCCACGGTCATGGATTCTTCTTCGGTGAAACCGCCACGCTGGAAATCCGCGGAATTCAGTTTGATGCTGACGGGGTAGTCCTTACCCACTGCCTGACGAATGGCCCGGTAAATTTCCATCGGGAAACGCATGCGATTTTCCAGCGACCCGCCCCATTGGTCGGTACGGCGGTTATGGTGTCCGGAGAGAAACTGACTGACCAGGTAACCGTGGGCGCCGTGAATTTGCACACCGCTAAAACCGGCTTTCTGACAAATTTTTGCGCTGGTGGCAAACCGCTGGATGATCTCCTGAATTTCTTCTTCGGTCAGCGCCCGAGGCGTTTTGAACGCGCTTTTGAGTTCCTTGCCAAAGGGCACGGCAGAGGGCGATAGCGTGTCGCCGCTGGCCAGCATGCGGGGAATTTGTTTGCCAGGATGATTCAGCTGAACCCAGATGGCACCGCCCCGGGATTTGCCCGCGTCAGCCCAGCGTTTCAGCAGCGGCATATCGCGTTCATCGTCTACCACCACATTGTTCGGCTCGCCGGTGTGGCGACGGTCGATCATGATGTTCCCGGTAATCACCAGGCCGGTGCCGCCTTGGGCCCAGCGGTCATACAGGAGTTCCAGTTTTGGGGTCACATGGTTATCGATTGTGCCGAGCGCTTCGCTCATGGCGGATTTGCCGAAACGGTTGGGCAGGGTGACGCCGCAGGGCAATGTCAGGGTCTGGCCGAGAATATCAGCGTGGTTCACAGTGTCTCCTCCGATGGCGACGAACAGTGGCGACAAGGCATGTCGCAACAATATAGTTTGATGATAATCAAACTATAAGTTAGTTTTATAACCGTCAAACTATTTCCTTGGGAGGTGTCGGTTTTGGCACAGAAAGACACGGTAACGTCGGAGCAGCTTGCCGCAGCCTTTCGTGCGCTGTCCAATCCCAATCGATTGCGCATTTATCAGGTGATTGTGGATCATTGTCGCCAGCATGGTCCGGCTGATCTGGCGAAAGTGCCTGCGGGCTGTGCGTTCGGGGATTTTATGCAGCGGCTTAATATTGGCGCGCCGACGGTGTCCCATCATGTTCGGGAGCTGTCTGAGGCAGGGTTGATCCGTGTGGAGCGCGAAGGCCGTCGTCGGTTCTGTCATGCGGAGCCGGTGATGCAGGAACGGTTGGCGCACTTTTTTGAAATGTAATGAAATTGAACACAGGGGCAGGGAATGACAGGGGATCAATGGGCGCTTTGGGGCTGCGGGCTTTTTTTTCTTACCGGGTTGCTGACCGGGGCTTGGAAATATGCACAGGTGGCCAACAGTGAAAAAGCTCGGGCGCACTATTATGTGGATATCGCCCACCGGGCCAGCTTGATGTACGCCTTTGCGTGCCTGGTACTGGAGCGCTTTGCCTTGCTCAGCGTCTGGGAGGATTGGGTCAATACCCTGGCGGTGCTGGCGTGCCTGATTTTCTTCGCCCTGGCCATCGGCAGCTATATTCTGCACGGCATGCTCAAGGACACTCGCAACCAACTGCAAAAACCCCACAGCATGGGCACGGCCACACTGCCGGAAGCGGCCATGACCGTTTTTATGGTGGCGCTAATTGTGGCGGAGGTCGGCGGCTTTGCCGTGTTGTTCGCGGGCTTTGTGATGAGATGATGGCATGCTACGAGCTTGGATAGGGGGAGGAAAAGTTCCTCGGTTTTCCTTTTCACCTTTTCACCTTTTCACTTTGAACGTTCAACTGATGTTTCGCGGGCAGGGCGGCTGCCGTGTAGCACCGGCCTAACCCGCGTTGCAGCTTGAAGCGCGTCGCGTGTTGCGTCTCTTATCAAGTGCAATAACGCCCGTACTGGCTTAGCGCCTTGCTGCTGTGCGGGTCCACGGTATCGACCCAGACCTGCATGGAATCCTTATTGCGGTTGTTTTGCAGGTTGCTGAAGTCGCCGGGAGTGAATTCGCCGAGCAGTGTGTCCCCTTCCTGGGGGGTGATGCCGTCAAGCTGTTTGACCAACACCATGCCTTTACTGGAATTCAGCAGCATATAGTCGCAGCTTTGGCTGATAATCACGGTCGCTTGCTGGTTGGCATGCGCGGTGTTACCCAACATCATGCATCCAGCCAGCCCAACACCCATGATGGTGTGTTTGAATGCTGACATGTGGCTCCCTTCCTTTTTTATTGTCCCACTTCACCTTACTGCGCCACCGCGGGAGAACCTGTTGTGGTATCGCGGTAAAGCTGTAACCCGGTGTAGTGTTTTTATTGCGGTCCATCGGGTTTCGATACTGGCACACATGATGGCAAGGCAACATCATTGTTATGTCTCTTTGTGCAGTAGGGAATAAGGATGGGTGACTGGTGCATTAGTAATGGGAAGGGCTCGCTTTTTTCGTAAATCAGGTGGTGGGTGTATTTGTGACTGATCGTTTTTTTCATCAGACAAGAAAAAGCCGCCTCTGAGAGCAGAGGCGGCTTTTTTTACCTGGGAGTATTATCCCGTTATTGCTACTTCAGTTCTTTGGAGCTGAGCCCCAGCACACGGCGGGCGATAACCAGTTGCTGGATTTGCTGGGTGCCTTCAAAGATATCCAGGATCTTTGAATCACGGGCCCATTTTTCCAGTAACTCCTCTTCGGTGTAGCCCAGGCTGCCAGCCAGTTCCACGCAGCGCAGGGTGATGGCGTTGCCGACCCGTCCGGCCTTGGCTTTGGAGATGGAGGCCTCCAGGGTATTGGCTTTCTTGTTGTCGGCCATCCAGGCGGCTTTTACGGCCAGCCAGTAGGCGGCTTCCCAGTCGGCTTCCATCTTGTAGAGTTCCGCTTCCACTGCGGAGCAGTTGTCCACGGGCTTACCGTAGTCATAGGTTATGCTGTCTTTCAGCAGCTCTTTGATGCGCTCCAGCGAGGCCTTGGCACAACCGATGGCCATGGCCGCCACCAGTGGGCGGGTGTTGTCGAAAGTCTCCATGACACCGGCGAAGCCTTTCTTGGTGTCGATCTCCGGTGAACCTAACAGGTTTTCTGCCGGTACCCGGCAGTCCACGAAGTTGATGGCGGCAGTGTCGGAGGCGCGGATACCAAGCTTTTTCTCCAGACGGGCCAGTTCCATGCCCGGAGTGCCCCAGTCCACCACGAACGACTTGATGGCAGCGCGACCCAGTTTCGGATCCAGTGAGGCCCATACCACCACGCAGTCAGCGCGCTCACCGGAGGTTACGAAAATTTTCTCGCCATTGAGAATGTAGTGATCGCCGTCTTCTTTTGCGGTGGTGCGGATGGCGGCAGAGTCGGAGCCGCAGCCCGGCTCGGTAATGGCCATGGCAGCCCATTTACCTTTGAAGCGTTCCAGTTGTTCATCGTTGGCGACGGCGGCAATGGCGGCGTTACCCAGGCCTTGTCGGGGCATTGCCAACAGGAAGCCGGTATCGCCGTAGCACATTTCCATGGCCCCAAGGCAGACGCCCATGTTGGCGCCATTTTTGACGCTACCATCATCCTTTACCTTGCCGCTGCCGGTAGTGGCTGCGCCAGCAGAGTTGGCCGGGTCCCCTTCGTTGAAACCATCCAGCACCGAGGCGAGCATATCCAGCTCTTTCGGATACTCGTGCTCACCGCGGTCGTATTTACGCGACAGTGGGCGGAGGGTGCTTTGTGCTACCTGATAAGCATTGTTGATCAGGGGTTTAAACTTCTTGGGAATTTCAATATTCATGACAGTCTCCCTCCTTACAGGTGCAGGCCGCCGAAGGCGACCCCCACAGCACGCAGATCCCGATACCAGCGTTCCACCGGGTACTCTTTGGTAAAGCCGTGGCCGCCGAGCAGTTGTACGCCGTCGGTGCCAATTTTCATGGCTTTATCTTTTACCAGCGTGCGGGCCAGGTGCGCTTCGCGTTGGAAGCTCTTGCCCTGTTCCGCGCGGCTGGCAGCGCGGTAGGTGAGCATACGCATGGCATCCAGCTCGATGGCCATATCGGCAATCATGAAGGCCACGGACTGGCGATGGCTGATGGGTTCACCAAAAGCGGTGCGCTCGTTGCAGTAGGGTCCAACGTAGTCGAGCACGGCCTGGCTGGTGCCAATGGCCATGGCGCACCAGGCGAGGGTACCCAGATCCACGAAAGCGCGATAATCAAAATCGCCGTCACCCAGGCGGTTGTCCGCCGGGATACGTACGTTATCCAGTTTCAACGGGCGCTGACCGCTGGCACGGATGCCCATGGCGGGATCTTCACCGGCGGTGAGGCCGTCGGTGCCGCCTTCCACGATAAACACTGCCGGGCCGCTATCGGTTTGTGCGGCAACCAGAAAAATTTCCGCTTCGGCCGCCAGCGGCACCAGGGATTTTTCTCCGTTGAGAACGTAGTCGTTACCGTCCTTGCGAGCAGTGGTGGTCAGCGCCATAGGATCGAATAACGGGCGCGGCTCGCACACGGCAATGGCGGCCTTGGGCGGGTTTTCTTCCGCGAAGCTGCTCAGGTACTTGTCTTGCTGTTGCGCGGTGCCCCATTGAGTCAGAGCATTGGCCACGCCCATGGGCGCGAGAATCGCGACGGCCTGGCCCATGTCGCCACGAGCCAGGTCTTCTGCCAGCAGCATGCTGGTGACAGTGGACTTTTCAGTAGCGGCGCCACCAAGAGCTTCCGGTACCGCAAAGAAGTTCAGGCCGAGTTCTTGCGCTTGAGCAATGACCTCATCGCTGGTCTGTTGTGCGGCGTCGGCGTGTTCTGCCTGTTCGCGTAGCACGTCGGTGGCAAAACCCTGAACACTGTCGCGGATCATCTGTTGTTCGTCGGTAACGCCAAGGTCGAACAGATCACGGGTGTGGCCGGGTGCAGTCAGGCGCTGGGGTTTGTTTCCTGAGTTACCCGATTTAAACGCACGGGCAGTGGTGGTAAGAACCTGAAAACCGCTTTTGGTCAGGGTGTAGGCAAGTCGCTCGACGCTTTTGCGCATGCCCATCTTGTCGAGAATTTCCGAACTGGCCAGGCGGTTAAGCGCGGTCAGCGCATAACCCACTGCATCTTTCGCCATGGTGTAACCTCATTGTTATGTCTATGCATTGCAATTGATTATGGAGAGGTGAGAGAGAGTCACATTGACCAGTGTGACTGGTAGGTCGGGCATAGTAGCAACCGACCTGGCGCTATGGGCCTAGTCATTGGTGGGCGGAAAGAGTATGGGCGGTTGTTTATCGCGTCGCCAGCGACGCTTCTACGGAAAAAGGGCGGGGGGAGCTTCTGGATGTCCCTTTTCAACTTTTCACTTTGAACTTTCAACTAAATCTCGCGGACAGGGCCGTCGCCGTATGGCACTAAACCCTGCCCGCGTGGAAGCGTACCGCTAATCCTTCACAGATTCTTATACCGGTTCATGTCGAGAATGCCGGCCTGAGTCGGTTCATGTTCTTCCTGATATTGAGTCAGGGCGTGGAAGTAGTGCCAGAACTCCGGGTGGGTGCGGCGGATGCCGTAGGCGTCGACGACTTTGGTGAAGTCCTCTTCGGTTTTCACCGCTTCCATCTGGGTGACGAACGCCTGCAACTGGTCATCCTGCACCAGGAACATGAAGTTGGGGTAGCTGGCCATGACGCCGGGATACAAGGTGAGAGTATCCAGCGGGGGCTGGTAGCGCAGTGATTCGCCCATCATGAAGGCTACATTGCTATGGGCCCGGTTGCGGAACAGGGAGTAAATTTCCTGCTCTCCCTCGCTTCCCTGTACATGCACCATGCTGACTTCCGGCATAAAGTTCACCGCGGGCAGATTGGCCGCACGCCGTGAAGAAATGACACTTAGGGTGTGGTCTGCATGCTGCTTCCAGGTCGACACATCACGGCGCTGACACTCGTCTCCATCACAGCGGTTGATCGGGTCCGGGCGGGCGTTCAAGTCCGCCAAGCGCACCAGCAGGTTGTCATTGAACTCGTTCATCGGGCTGCTGGTGCCATAGTCAATATGGGTGGGCAGTTCGGTATCCACGGAAGCGTAGCTGATCGCCAGGCGCAGCTTGCCGGTATTCTGGTACCAGTTGGCCAACACGGTTTTACGCAGCTCGGCCGGGAGGTAGCGGAGGGTATTTTGCTCGGCGCCGTTGCGGATCAGGTCAAAATAGAGACGGGTTTGCGCTTGATGGGACACGGAACCGAATACATTGAAATTGACTACCAGGTTGTAATAACTGCGCTCAAGTAGAGGGTAGTCCATGACCCAGGTGGTTAGGGGCAAATCACCGATCAAGCCCTTACGTACGGAGGCGTTGTCGTGATGACGGAAGATGGTCAGCAGCGCATTACGGTTGTTGCCGTCGCCATGCCAGAGAGACTCCCAGCCTGGCCCCTGGGGTTCATGGCTGCCATAAGCCTGTTTGCGGGCTTTCAGGTAGTCGTTGCGTTTGTCGCTGTATTTGAGCCATTCCGGGCCGAGCGCCAGCAGATCATCATCTTGGCCGGGCAGGGCAAGCAGGTCGTTGACCTGGGCGCGGTAGTTTTCATCGGTGATGTAAAGGTCGTGGTCCGGGCTTTGGAATACCGCCCAGAAATGGTCGCGAATTACATCGGTGGCGATTTGTCCGCGGCAGACCGGGCCACGAATAAAAGTGCGGATGAAAAATTCAGCTTCATCGAGCATGAACTGATAACGGGCTCGAGAGGGAATATCCGCAAAGGTGACAAAGGGGTTGGCCCGCTGTTTATCGCTGTACCCTGGAAGAGTTTTAACACTCCAGTCGGTGCTGAAAAATTGCTCTTTGGTGCGCGCCAGCTTTTCCTGACTCAGAGCAAAGGTGATGTGTGTTTTGTGGACTATGGTGCCGCGGACCGGGGCAAAGCGATACCAGAACGTTTCTGGCGGCATACCGTTGGGGCGGTCCGTGGCGACGGGTTTTACGGGCTTTCCGGGCGGGGTGCTGGAACGTGTGAGTTTGAAGAAATGGGCCGGTTTGTTGTTATTCCCTTGATCCAGATACAGGTGGGCAAGGAAAAGATGCTCGTACAACCAGCGAGCCACTAGTTGATGCTTGGGATCACTCTGATTGAGGAAGGTTTCCCAGTCGTTGATCAGTTGCTGTTCTTGTGGGGTGGGCGTAATGGTTTCCGGCTTGAAGTTGGCCCCCTGCTCCAGCCAACGGCTGATGGTGGAAAACTCATCGTCTGTCAGGCCGGCGACGGCCAGTGGCATGCCTTCCATGGGATGATCGTCAGCGTAATCTTCGAATTCATCCGGGGCGGGGCATTCGTTCTGCCGGCTCAGGCCCAGGGCGATCTCCTCGGGCAGCTTTTCATTGGGGTTGAAGGTGTGTTGCTTGCCCAGGTTGAGCATTTGATACAGCAAAGACCCTTGCATGCCTGACGTGCTGTCGATGACAGAATAGAACTCCTTGTCGCGCCATTGTGCGGTGGTTTGGGCATCCTGGAAAAGGCGAGTGGGATCCACGGTGTGTTTGCGGCCACCGTTGTACACGTTCTGCTTGCTGGCACCGCGATCCAGGCCTTCCACGGCTTCCATTTTCAGTTGGCAAGGGGCGTCGTAGCAGCCGTGGCAGGCCAGGCACTTGTTCTCGAAAATGGGACGAATGTCGGCGTGGTAATTGGGCGATTCATTTGAGGCAGTCGCTGGGGATAAAGCGGGTGCGGCCAAGGCCGAAAAAGAGGCAAATAATAACCCAAGTGCAAAGGTAATGCGCCGTAACCCGTGCTGTTTCATAGACCCGAATCTCCCAGTAACGAGCCCGTAGTGTAGCGGGGGATGGCTAAAGCGACCACGGTTGCCCCGCCTGCAGGGGCTGTTGTTTTGTAAAAAAAGGGAAAGTTTGCGGGGCAGGTGATGTAATTCTCTGGATATCCACAGTTCACAGCATCCAGAACATGGTTGCGGCCCAGCCAATCAATACGGCGATAACGGCAGCGGCGGTAAGCTGGTGGCGAAGATGCCGATACCAGGTGGGCAGGGTGTCGTTGAATACCATCTGTTCGGTGCCCCACACATACATGAGCCCGGCCGCGAGCATGGGCAGGGCCAGTTCCAGTGGAAGCAACAGGGCAAACCAGCCGAGCAGGGCAGGCATTAAACCAAACAGCAGGGTGGGGTACTGATTGCTGTCGGCCATTTTGTCCAGGGCGCGGCCCCAGTGAATGGCGCCGAGGAAGGTAATGACGATGGCCGCGTAGGTGGCGAGGGTATGCAGGGCCCAGTTGCCAGTCTCGGCAATCCAGGCCAGGCCGGCCAGCCCATAGAAGGGGATCAGGCCTGCATAGGACAGCCCTTTGGCACGACGGATGTTCTTTCCCAGACGTGTGCTCACATTCTTAATCCTGGCGGGTACTTTGCTCGTATTATCGTGGGTTAAGGGTGAAGGTCAGGACAAGGCGGGATAGCCCTCCCAGGGCTGGGGTCTGAGATTCTTGGGAAGATACAGTGGGTGCGCCGGTTCCCCTGAGCCGTTCATGCGGATGCAGTGCATTGCCGGTAACTGCGAGGCTACCTGCAAGGCGCGTTCGTTGAACCGGCCGTGGTTGCCCCAGGCGGCGACGACAAGATCTGCCTGCCGCGCTAGTCGGCGTAACCATTGGTCGTTTTTCGGCCCCACAGGGTCGGTCGCCGCAAACAGGTCTTTCGGGTAGGTGGCTCGGTAGGCGAAGAGATTGGCCACGCACAGACCGGAGTAGCCCCAGTCGTGGGCAAAGCCCATGCAGCGGCGAATGGTGGGATTATCTTGGCGATGATCGCCAGTGGACGGGTTGAGTCCAATGAGCAGCATGAAGTCGTCACCGTCCCCCCATTGGCGCCAGAGGGCGTAGCGGTATTGCCGGCAGCGGGAAAAGTTGGCGCGACGTTGCAAGGTATCGGTGGTCTTGGTCATGGCTCTGCATTGTAAGTTTCTGGCACAGTGAACGCTAAGCGAAAACAACAGGTTTAAGGCATGGAATTTCAGGATGTAATGGCGCAGCGGCATAGTGTGCGGGCGTTTACCGATCAGCCAGTGAATGATGCGCTGTTAACGCAGTTGCTTGAGCGTGCCAGTAGCGCGCCTAGCTGGTCTAACACTCAGCCGTACCAAATCGCGGTGGCCCGTGGTGAGGTTTTGGAAAGCTTGCGCCGTGAATTGCCTGAACGGTTTGATCAACTTATGACCTTGCAGCGGGCCCCGATGGTGAAGAAACTCACGGCGTTGCTGACTAAAAAAGGCATGCCGGATGGTGATTATCGCCCGGTGGTGAAGTACCCGGATGACTTGCAACCCCGACGTGTGGCCACCGGGCATGGGCTGTATAAATTGTTAGGCATCGGTCGGGAAGATAAGCAGGCCCGCCACCAGCAGATGGCGGCGAACTTCCGTTTTTTTGATGCGCCGGTGGCACTTTTCATCTTCGTGCACGAAGGCCTGGGTGTTTACAGTGCACTGGATGCGGGGATTTTTTTGCAGAGCCTGATGCTTGCCGCCACGGATGAGGGGCTGGGAACCTGTGCCCAGGGGGCGTTGGCATTATGGCGTTCGCCACTGGAGAAACATTTCCAGTTACCCGGGCACTACAAGCTGCTGTGCGGGTTGTCGCTGGGCTATGAAGCCCAGGAAACCATCAACCAGTTCCGCCCGGACCGCCAGCCGTTGGATCGTTTACTGATTCCCGAAAAATAGCATAGAACGCCTGATAAATGACGCATGACCCCATAAGCCTGACGGGTGACGCTTAAAATCTAAGGATAAAAGCGGCGGCCACTTCCTGAAAACGTTTTGGTTAGACAGCCGAGCCGTGGTGGCTGGTTTTGGTTTGTCGGGCATCAGGCCTTTGGCGTCTGGCTCTTCGCCATAGATCTTGTCGGTCGACTTTGCTTTAGCCAAGGGCACAGAGAGGCCGAAGGCCGTAAGCCGATACCTCTGTCGGTTTACGGCTGAGCCTAAACCGACCTACTGTTGTGTAAAAACGCGCAGGATGGGGAAGCGGTGGTAGCCGAAAAAAGCCATCTTGCGCTGTTGTTCGCCGGCGGCGAAGGAGCCTTCCAGGTTGCTGGCATGGCGACGGTCGCCGTTGGCGAATTCCGCCACTAGATAGTCGTCGCGCAAAATACGCTGGCCACCGGCATCGTTTTGCAAGGACACCAGTGCCCATCGTTCTCCGCTGTCACTGCTCAGGCTACTGGCGTCCAGCAGGATAAAGCTGCTGCTGTCTGGTTCCAGCGGGTTATCCCGATCAAAGTCGGCATTGTCGGTAATCGCCAGTGGCGTATCAAAACGCAGAACGGCGCTGTTCTCCGCGTGGAGTGGCGCCGTAAAGCCCAGCGCCATGGCGCAGACAGCGCCGGCCAGAAGGTGGTGACGTTGCCGCGTGTTTGCGGTTTTTTTGCCCCCGTTTTTGGGGGGGAGTAAGCACAGACGCATCGCCGAGTTCTCCGTGGCTGGCCAGTAGAGTTCCAGATTACCCGTGTTGTTTGGTGATTATGCCGTGAAACCCCGGCAATGAGGCTGAATCCACGGGCTGAGTATGGTTCCGGTGCGTGCCGGGCGACCTTCAACATTGTCGACGGATTACTCCGGTCACGGCCCCGCGAGGAGGTATGGAGCGCGGGCCGTGACGTCAATAGAGAAACACCGGTTCTTCGCGTTGTTGCTTGGAGCGTGCAGCCTGTTGCGTCCCCTCAATCAATGAATCTCGATACGCCGACTGCTGTGGCTGTGATGCTCATGACGAGGAATGGTGAGTGACAGTACACCGTTGTGGAACACAGCATTCATTTGCTCGGCATCCGCATCGGCGGGCAGGGTGAGCATGCGTTGAAAGCGGCCGAAACGGCGCTCGCTGTAGTGGTAGCCGTCGCGGTCGTTTTCCTGAATGTCCTGTTTGCTGCCGCTGATTAACAATGTGTCCTTGTCGAGCCTGACATCCAGTGCACTTTTTTCTACACCGGGCAACTCAGCGGTAATCAGGTAATGGTCGTCACGCTCCAGAATATCCAGATTGGGACGGAACGGAATACTGGGTGCGGCGCGGGGGGCCGGGGTGGTCCAGGCCATGTCGCCGAGCATCTGTTCGAACCAGTTATCGAACTCGCGCTCCCAGCGCAGCAGGGGATGGCCGGGTTGTCTTTGGGGGAGCGGCCGTTCACGGCTGCCCTCCTGACGAAGCCAATTCCAGGGTGTCATTTTATGCATATCCATCGCGCGTCCTCCTGAGGGGGGTTGGAAAAACGGTTGGACAATGACCGTGTGCTTCATCTCTTGTTATGAGGGAAAGGGGGGCGGCTTTCAATGCCTCGACTCTAGAACGAATGGCGAATTTTTGATCGACTGGGCAAAAGCGCCCCTTGTAATCGGCGGGCTTCGGTGTCACAGATGAAAAGAGATGGATGAGGGCAGAGGATGCTCCAATGAGAGACGCTGCCGCTCAGACACAATGGAACACGTATCGAAAAGGAGAGCAGCCATGTCTGACCATCATGTATACAAGAAGGTTGAATTAGTTGGGTCTTCGCGTACTACCATTGAAGATGCCATCGAAAACGCACTGGTCACGGCTAATGAAAGTCTGGATTTAATGGACTGGTTCGAAGTGGTGGAAACCCGCGGCCATATTGAGAGTGGCAAGGTGGGGCATTATCAGGTGACGTTAAAAGTGGGCTTCAGACTTTCCGGATCGTGAAGCAGTAGCTACGAGCTACGTTCGCTTCGATAAAGAAAGGCGGAAAAGGTCCTCAGCATCTGCTTCTCTACGAAGCCGCTGCAGGAGCACCGTTTAGGGTGCGAACCGAGCGAAGCGAGGACATCGTCCGCAGGACGATCAAAGCTAGAAGCTAGAAGTCACAAAAAAACCGCACCCTTTCGGGCGCGGTTTTTTTGTAGAGAACCCAGCGCGGTGCTCGGCCTCTCAGTCACGAATTAATCATCTTCGTGTTGCAGCGTGAAGCATGAAGCTTGTTGCTACTTTTATACCATTTCCAGATCCAGTGCCTGCTGGCAGACCCGCGCAGTGCGGATCACGTGCAGCTGTTTCGGCGACAGATCTTCCGGCAGTTCCACGGTGCTGTGGTCCTGATGGATCTTGATCGGGCCGATCAGGCGGCTGGGCAGTTTGGCTTCGTTGGCAATGGCGCCAACGATGTTGCCCGGTTTTACACCGTGGTCGTGGCCGACCTTGATCCGGTAGCGACGCATGGTTTTGTCAGTGCGACCTTTGTCGCCGCGGTTGCGCGGGTTGCGGTCTTCGCGACGGCCCCCTACGTGAGCAGATTCGCGACGGCGCGGCTCTTTCACCATTTTGGGTTCTTTCAGGATTAGCGGCTCACGCTTGAACATCATGGTGGCCAGGGCGGCAGCCATGTCGTTGTCGCTGATGTCCATGGCGTCACGCAGCTGATTAACCAGCGCGCGCGCTTCATCCACGTTTGTTCCAGAGGTGAAGCCGGCCAGTTGCTCCTGGAAGCGGGCAATGCGCTTGGCATTCAGGTCGTCAACGGATGGCAACGCCATTTTCTCGATGGTCTGGCGGGTAATACGCTCGATTTGACGCAGCACGTGTTGCTCGCGACGGGCGACAAACAGGATGGCGTCACCCTGACGACCGGCACGGCCAGTACGGCCAATGCGGTGTACGTAGGCTTCCGGGTCGCCGGGCATGTCGTAGTTCACCACGTGGGTGATACGGGGCACGTCCAGACCACGAGCGACCACGTCGGTGGCGATCAGCAGGTCGAAACGTTTGTCTTTTAAGCGCTGTACGGTTTTTTCCCGTTGTTGCTGGGGGATGTCGCCGTTCAAGGCTTCCGCACGCAGGCCGCGACGGTTCAGTTGCTCGGCCAGCTCCAGGGTCGCCTGCTTGGTGCGCACGAAAACCAGCACGGCATCGTGCTCTTCCGCTTCCAGGATCCGGCACACAGCGTCCAGCTTGTTCAGCCCGGCCACCGGCCAGTAACGCTGGCGGATGGTGGTGCCGGTGGTGGCGCCGCCGTTATCGATGCGAACCAGTTTGGGTTGCTTGAGGTGTTGGTCGGCAACCTTGCGAATGACCGGGGGCATGGTGGCGGAAAACAGCGCCAGCTGGCAGTCATCCGGAGTACGCTCGAGTACCCATTTCACATCGTCGATGAAGCCCATACGGAGCATTTCATCGGCTTCGTCCAGCACCAGGGCTTTCAGATTGTTCAGTTTCATGGAGCCGCGTTCCATGTGATCCATGACGCGACCGGGGGTGCCGACAATAACCTGAGCGCCACCGCGCAGGCCTTTCAGCTGGGTGCGGTATTCTCCGCCGCCGTAAATGGGCAGAACCTGCAACCCTTTGATGTCTTTGGCAAATTCTTCACACGCAGTGGCGACCTGGATAGCCAGCTCGCGGGTTGGGGCCAGGATCAGCATCTGCGGTTCACGCAGAGTGGGATCGAGGCGGGCCAGAAGGGGCAATGCAAACGCAGCCGTTTTACCTGTGCCGGTTTGTGCCTGGCCCAGAAGATCGTGTCCATCCAGCAACAGCGGGATGGCTTGCGCCTGAATCGGCGAAGGCTGCTCGAAGCCCTGACGGGCGATCGCAGAGAGCAGAACCTCGGGCAGGCCTAAAGAGGCGAACCCGGAACGGGAATCTGACATGTAGTACCTATGGATTAGGGGGAGGGGCCGACGAGTAGGGGTCGGCGAGGGCGCGGAGTATACGCAGACTTCACGCAAATTGCACGTTTTTTCGCCAATTCCCCGATGGAGAGGAAAGCGGGCAGGCGAGGTGCTGCAGGAGGTGGAAGTGCAGGAACGCGGGCTTGGTGTAGGACTCAACCGCGCGGAATTAAAGGGATGGCGGACAAGGGATTGCCCCGCCAGGCTGGGCGGGGCGGCTTCATGAGGTGCGTTTACATGGGTAGTACTTCAACAGTACCCAGATACTGCATGTAACGCTCGGCGGCTTTGGGGTTGCTGACGTTCTTGTCGCCGGTGCCCGCTTCCAGGAAGTAACGGCCAGCGGAGGGCCACTGGATGTTGACGATGCCTTTGTCATCGCTGGTGACGGACCAGTTTTCCTGGCTGTCACGGTAGCGGGTGCCGCCGGGGACCAGTTCCACCTTGATGCCTGGAGCCGGTTTGCCGTCCACCAGCAGTTTCCACTGGGCGGTTTCACCGGCGTACAGATCATTCGGGTGGGTTAGCAGGTCCAGCTCCAGACCTTTGCCCGTGGGCTTCAGGCCGGTTTTGTTGGGCGCGCCCAGGGTTACATAGGTTTCCAGGCGGTTGAGCACTTCCAGCAATTTTACTTCACTGGCGCCTTTGGGAACCTCGGCCAACATCTTGTCCGCGTCTCTGCCACGGCTGCGTTGACGTTCGCCATCTACTTGATAAGAGACGAAATAGCTGGGCTGGGCCACGCTGATTCGGTAACTGCCTTGCTGTTCCAGCTGCACGTCAAACACACTGCGGGTATGCATTTTGGCAGCGTTCTCCACGGTGGCGGGGTTGCCATCCGGGCCGGTGACTTCCAGGCCATCGACAGGGTAGGCCCGCTCGAAACCGAAGATTTCATTGGAAATGCTGGCGTCCACGGTAATCCACTGGGGCTCGGACACGGTGGTGTGGCTGGGTAGCAGCCATAGTTTGTGGGCCTGGGCGGGCAGAGCGGTGGCCAGCACCAGTGCGGCCAACGCGGCTTGATGGAAACGGACTCGGATCATGGTGGAGCTCCTTGCGTAGTCGGTTGCGTTGTCAGTGTTATTGAGAAACGGTCAGGGTCACGGTGCCTAGTTCGTCAGTGCCTTTAACCTGTTGTTGCTGTGGTGTTTTTTCGGCTGGCCAGTGGAACGGTAGCTTCAGCACTTCGCGGCCTCCCACTTCCCGGGCGGCTTCCACCACCAGGGTGTACTCACCGGCGGGCAGGGATTGCAGGACGTCCAGTTCGCTGAAGTTCACTGTGTGCGTGCCCGGTGAGCGGGTGGCGCCGGTGAGGCCGTCATAGGGCGCTGACTGTCCGCGGCCGGTGCGGCGCCACCACTGGCGGATATCCTTGAGCCACTTTTCCTGATCGTCGTACCACAGGCCCAGAGGTTCCAGGGTGCTGCGATCGGCGTTTTCAACCCAGAAGGCCACATAGGGGGCGTGGTACTCGGCCACGCGTTTGCGCGGGATTTCCACGTCCACCGAAAAAGTATCAGCGAGGGCCTGGCTGGTTAGCAGGGGGAGCAGAGCGAGGTAACGCAAGCGCATGGGGGTGTCCTTTCTCTTTATGTCTCTGGAGTTAATGCATGAAAAACACGATCAACAGCCAAGGCAGTACCAGCCCGGCCAGGGTGACCGGCCAGGTGGCCGGGCGTCGTTTGGCGTGAAGCATCATCAGGCCCAGCCCGGTGAAGGCGAACAGCAGGCTGGCCACGGCAAAAATATCGATAAACCAGATCCACACGGTGCCGGTGTGGCGTCCTTTGTGCAGGTCATTGAAAAAGGCGATCCAGCCGCGGTCGGTGGTTTCCGCGAGTACCGAACCGTCATTCATATCAATGGCCAGCCAGGCATCGCCTCCGGGGCGGGGCATGGCCAGGTAGAGCTCATCCGCAGCCCATTCCGGTTCGTCGCCGGTGTTCTGTAAATCCATTTTCTGCGCGAGCCATTGCTGGACGGCGGTGGGCAGCTGGCCGCTTTGCTGATCTGTCAGTGGCTTCAGTAGTGCCGCCGGCAGTTGGCCCTGGTGCTCGCGGATGATCGGGTCGGCGCTGATCTGGCTGGCGTGGTTGAGGGTGATGCCGGTCAGGCTGAACAGCAGCAGGCTGATCAGGCAGAGCGCAGAGGTCACCCAGTGCCACTGATGGAGTTGTTTCAGCCAGAAGGCTTTGCGTTTTTTATTCACGGTGGCGTTCGGTCGTTCGCGGCAGAGGGGAGAAGATGTTAATGAGAATGGTTATGTTTAAATACCGTTATCTTCGTAAAGAATGTAATGACCGGCGAGTTACCTGAATTTTGTTCAAAAAAAGCTGGCCCAGTTAAATGATAATATTTATCATTCGCAAATGAATGCCATTGTTCAAATCCCCGCCCGTTTGCTGGTTATCGAAGATGATTCGGTACTCAGTGGCCATCTGCACGACTACTTTTCTGAGCGTCACTATCTGGTATCGCAGTGTTCGGAAGGGCCTGCGGGGTTGGAGGCAGCGGCTTCCGGCGATTATGACCTGGTGCTGCTGGATATCCTGTTGCCAGGGCTCAATGGGCTCGAGTTGCTCAACGCTCTGCGCAAGCAAAGCCCGGTGCCGGTGATCGTAGTGTCTGCGTTGGGGGATGAGCAGGCCCGTATTCAGGGCCTGATCAATGGGGCGGATGACTATCTGCCGAAGCCGTTCAGCATGGCCGAATTGGCGGTGCGCGCGGATGCGGTGTTGCGGCGGGTGGCGCTGGAACGTATCCGTCCGGAAGATGAAGGGCTGAAATCCGTCGGTAAATTGGTGCTACGCGATCATGACATGGTGGCGTTTTACCGGCACATGGACCTGGGCCTTACCAACACTGAATTTCGGCTGCTTCAGGTGTTGCTGGAGCACCGTGATGCGGTGCTCAGCAAACCTTTCCTCTATCAGGCGGTATTGCACCGGGGTTGTGGCCGCCATGACCGCAGCCTGGATCTGCACATCAGCCATGTACGCCGCAAATTGCGTGAGGTTGGCGCCCCGGAGTCCGCGTTGCGAACAGTCTGGGGGCAGGGCTATACCTTGATCACTGACGCCCTGTGATGTTGAAACGCTATTCCCTTCTTTGGCGCCTGGCGCTAATTCTGGTTGTTACCGCGGTTACCACCATGGTGTTGGGAACCCGAATTACCAGCGCGCTTCGTAATGATGCCCAGCTCCTCGATGACCACGCGATTGCCGTGATGCAGGGCTATGCGGCGGCGGCAGAACAGGCGTGGCAGGCGGGCGGCCAGTCGGGGGTGGATCAATGGCTGGCAGAGATGCGGACCCGTGAGAGTGGTGATATTGCGGTGATCAGCAGCACCGATCAGTCTCTGAGTAGCACCCCGCTGACGGCACGGGAACGCAGCGGACTTCGCTTTCAGCGGAGCGTCCGGAGCCGCATGAGTTTTCGTTACGGCAAGAAGATGCCCTATCTGGGCTTGCCGTTTCCTGTTGCCCCGGAACAGGGCCGCCTGCTAATGCAGCTACCTCCGCGGTTTCGCCCCGGGGCTTACTGGCCATGGATTGAGAACCTGTTGTTGGTTGGGGTTCCTACGATCTCTGCCCTGCTGTTGGGGGCACTGCTTTTCTGGCGCGCTCGTGTACCGCTAAAAGCCTTGCAGGCGCAGGTGCTGGGCTTCAAGGATGATGCCAATGCGCGAGTGGTTGGCCCGCTGGCGACTCGCTCAGATGAATTCGGTGAGTTGGCTCGTAGCTTCAATCATATGGCGGAGCAGGTGTCCGGCATGCTGGAAACCCAGCGGCAACTGCTCAACGACATGTCCCATGAGTTGCGCACCCCCTTGAGTCGGTTGTCAGTGGCACTGGAAAGCCAGATGAGTGAAACCAAATTGCGTCAGCGGGTGGAACAGGAACTGCACCATATGCGCACTCTGGTCGATGACACCCTGGCGCTGGGATGGCAGGACACCGACACCGGAACCACCGACCTGGAGTCCCTGTCGTTGCCTGCGCTGTGGGACATGATTGTTGAAAATGCGGCGTTCGAAAGCGGCTGGGACAAGCGCCGTTTCCCCTGTGCGCTGCCGGACGATGCGTTGGTGTATGGCAATCTGAATGTGCTCGCCCAGGTGTTTGAGAATCTGGTCCGTAATGCCATTCGCTATTCCCCGGAGCAGGGGACTGTTCAACTGCTTGGGCAGCGGGAAGGGGGCGCCTGGCACCTTCAGGTGGTGGATCAGGGGCCAGGTGTGCCGGACGACAAGCTGTATGCCATTTTTGCCCCCTTTGTCCGTCTGGACGTCGCCCGGGCCGGCCATACCGGTTTCGGGCTGGGCTTGAGTATCGCCCGGCGTGGGGTGGAGCGCCTGGGTGGAGAACTGTGGGCCCATAATCGCGAGCCGGGCTTGTGTGTGCATTTGCGCTTGCCCGCGCCGCCACGTGTATAAATTGTAAATCTCCTTTCGTTACAAATAAGAATCAATATCATTCCGTTTATTGAAGTGGATTCATTACTGCTTCCAGGGGCCTTGTATGGCCTGTTTCCGGGGGATCTGCATTGATTTTATCGCTCGCCTGCCAGACCACGTGGTGAAAGGGGGGAGCGGTTTGCACTCCGGTTTGATGTTGTTGCTTACCTTTCAGGAGTAAAGACCATGGGAATGCGTTTGGGGACGTTGGGGTTGGTACTGGCTACCGCCAGTGGCGCCGTCTGGGCAGACGATGAGGTGCATGAGCTGGGGCAAGTGTCTGTCACGGCGGGTGGCTATGTACAGCAGGTGGAAGATGCGCCGGCGTCGATCAGTGTGATCAACCGGGAGCAAATCGAAGAACGCTTCTACCAAGACACCACAGACGCCCTGCGTGATGTGCCTGGCGTGATTGTCACCGGGGGTGGCTCCGGTGATCGCGGTACCGATATCGTTATCCGTGGCATGCCATCCTCGTACACGCTGATCATGGTTGATGGTAAGCCGGTCTCCACTCGCGAAAGCCGGCCCAACGGCAGCGCCGGGTTTGAGCAGAGCTGGCTGCCGCCGTTGCAGAGCATTGAACGTATCGAAGTGGTCCGTGGCCCCATGTCGACCCTGTATGGCTCCGATGCCATGGGGGGGGTGGTTAATATCATCACCCGCAAGGTTGAGAAAGAGTGGGGCGGTTCTGTGCAACTGGACGCCATTATTCAGGATGATTCGCGCTCCGGCGACAGCCAGCAGGGTAATTTCAGCCTAAGTGGGCCGCTGAAAGAGGACCTGCTCGGCCTGCAGGTGTATGGCGGCTTTTATAACCGCCAGGAAGATTTATTCGTGGATGGTTATGAACAGAAAGATCTGCAGAACCTGACTGCGAAATTAAGCCTGACCCCTACCGATAATCATGACTTTTCCGTGGAAACCACCCGCACTAAAGACAGCCGTCAAGGTTTGATGGGACGCAGTGCCGCTTCTACTGGTTGCCGTGGTGGCTGTACGGACAGCTTCAGCGATCATAACCGTCAATCCTTCGCGCTGACCCACACTGGCCGCTGGGCCATCGGTACTTCGGACACCTACATTCAACGCGAAGAAGCGGAAAATGAAGGCCGTGAAATCACCATTACCAATACCAATGCCAAGACCGCGCTAGTCATGCCCATGGGTAACCATATGGTGACTGTGGGGGCCGACTTTATTGAAGAGGAGCTGAAAGACAAGACCACCAACCGGATCTCGAATCGCACTAAAGTCGATACGTCCAAATACGCCTTGTTCGCAGAAGATGAGTGGATGGTGACGGACACCTTTTCGGTGACCGCAGGTGCGCGGATGGATGACGACAGGGACTACGGGACGCATGTGAGTCCGCGCCTTTATGGTGTGTGGGGCTTTAGTCCGCGCTGGACGCTCAAAGGCGGCGTGTCCACCGGCTTCCGCTCTCCGTCTTTGCGTGAAATTACCCCGGATTGGGGGCAGGTCAGCCGTGGCGGTAACATCTATGGTAACCCGGACCTGGAGCCGGAAACCTCCGTTAACCAGGAGCTGGGCCTGTACTTCAACGCCGGCCGGGCACTGATGGCTAACGTGACCGTGTTCCATAACGACTTCAAGGACAAGATTACCCGCATTACCTGTCCGATCAGTATCTGCCCGGATGGTCCGAACCAGTTCGGTTCTGACCCCACCTACCGGGTGAATGTGGATGAAGCGGAAACTCAGGGTGTGGAAGCTGCGCTGTCCACCACGCTGGCGAGAGTGTTGTCTATCAATCTGAGTTACACCTACACCGACTCTGAACAGAAATCCGGTGAATATAAAGGTGAGCCACTGACTCAGCTGCCCGAACATCTGGCCAGCCTCAACGTGAACTGGCAGGCCACGGACACGGTTTCACCCTGGGCGACTGTGCGTTATCGCGGTGAGGAGAGCCAGCCGACCACCGGGCCGTCAAACAGCGCCATCATTGCGCCATCCAATACATTGGTGGATGCGGGGATTGGTTTTCAGCTGACACCGCAAACCAAGCTCAACACAGGCATCTATAACCTGGCCGATAAAGAAATCTTCTATGAGGAATACGGCTATGTGGAAGATGGCCGACGTTACTGGTTGGGTGTGGTAACCAATTTCTGATTGTCAGCCTGACGTGGGGAAACGTCTCAGAAAAAGCAACGCCGGCATAAGCCGGCGTTGTGCGTTTTGCTGCGCTCAGGATTACATTTTTTCCTGAATGCGCGTGCGGAAGTCCGCATCATACTGTGCCAATTGGGCAATCTGGTTATAGGTGCTCAATTCCAGGCCACTGTCCTTCACGGCTTCAACCATTTTCTCTTGTGCTTCCTTCTGCACTTTCATGGCTTCTTCAGGCTTGTCTTTCTTGGCCTGTAGCTCCTTGGAGTATTTCTGCTGGATGCCGGACATGTCCTTCTGTGCATCGGCGAACGCATCAAGCTGTTTGTCACTGAACTCAGATGCCTTGGGCAGCTGCTGCATTTGCTGTTGCTGCATCTGTTGCTGCTGTTGGCTCTGCGGCGTTTGTGACGCGGGCGCACCGGGCTGCTGTGCGGCTACCGTGCCAGTGAAAGTCGCGGAAATCATCAGGGCGCCGAGCGCCATCATCCGTTTGCTCATGCTTTATCTCCTTGTCAATCGCCCCGAAATTGCCGGGGATTACTGTGTTACCGAAAAGTGGCCGAAACCAAAATACGGCGGCACTGGAAACTCCGACCGCCGTCAGCGTGTAAGTTCGACCTGAAATGTTAAATCGTGATTCACAGTGAAGTAGTTCGCGTATGCGGTGTGTATAAAGCGTGTTCCTGGTGCCAGACAGCGCTTTCAATTCAGGCGGTTAATCGTTTCAATGAAAGACAGGAGCGCTGCTAATAAAGGATGGCGGTCTATAACAATCATAATGAGGAGAGCAGGATGCTGAATTCATTCCCTTTGTCTGCCCGCAACATCGCGCGTGGCGCCGTATCGGCCGGATTGCTGGTGGGGACCGTGGCGGTGCAGGCGGAAATGTACGCCGGAGCCCAGGTCAATCTGATGAAAATTGACCGTGGCGCGGTCAGCGATGCGCAACTCAGTGCACTGACGTTGCGCGGTGGCATGGTATTGCACGAACTGGTCAGTGCGGAGCTGCGTTTGGGCACCGGGCTGAGCGATGATTCCTATCGCAATATCGATGTGGAGAACGACTTTTTCTACGGCGCCTATGCGCGCTTGACACCGCCTCTGGAAGGTCCGGTTCAGCCGTATCTGATTGGCGGGTACGGGTATGTGGAAAACGATATCAACGGCACCACCCAGCGTGATGATGGCAGCTCTTACGGGGGCGGCTTCGACCTGGGCGTGGGGCAGCACTCAACCCTGAATCTGGAGTACCTGCGGCTGGTCGACAACGATTTCGGCAAGCAGGAGCTGATTGGTTTGGGCGTGAATTACTCGTTCTGATAGCGTGCGACGGGGTGGGGCGATGGCAGCGACCTGGCGTCGTACTGCATCACCCATATCCCGTTTCGTTATAAAAGTATCACTATATATTCCTTTATATTCTTCCTCGAGTTCCTATCATGGCCCCTCGACATTCCCGTTTGAGGTGCTGTAGATCATGGGTAGTGCACAGCTGATTACACGTTTTGGTGACAATGCCGCCGGCCTGTCCAAGGAGACGCTGGAGGAGCTGAACCGTGTTTATCGCCCGCTGAGCTTTGCGGAGCGCATTCGTCGTGTCTACGAGGATTTTCCGCCGGACCGCGTCATGGTGACCTCGTCGTTTGCGGCCACTTCCGCGTATTTTCTGCACATCATTTCGACGATTCGCCCCGAACAGCCGGTGCACTTTATCGATACGGGCTATCACTTTGCGGATACCCTGAAGTACCGGGATTACCTGGTTGAAAAATTTGGCCTGAACGTGGTCGATGTGACCCCGGACCCGGATCACCATCAGGTGTCTCAGGAAAATCGCATGTGGGAAACCGACCCGGACCTGTGCTGCCAGGTGAACAAGGTCAACCCGCTGGAAGAAGCCAAGGAAAACTACGATCTGTGGATTTCCAGCCTGATGGGGTGGCAAACCGAACACCGCGCTGGCCTGGAAGTGTTTGAAGAGCGCCGTGGCATGATTAAGTTCAACCCAATGATTGATGTCACCAAAGAACAGCGTGACGCCTATATCAAGGAGCACGACCTGCCGTTTCACCCGCTGGTGACGCAAGGGTATGACTCCATTGGTTGCAGCCACTGTACCTTCAAGGGCGAAGGCCGCGAAGGGCGGTGGAAAGGCAACCAGAAAACCGAGTGCGGTATTCATATGTAACGATGTTCGACTGGTGCTGAACGACGAAAAAGCCCCGCAATTGCGGGGCTTTTTATCGTCAGGCGTTAGGCATCAGCTGGATGCCCCGTTGTTACGCGACAGAGTCCTTGTCATATCCATCCACATCGCCGATCAGGCTGTCCATTTCTGCCAGAAACTCTCGGTTGTCGTGATCCCAGGGGTGAAAGCCGGGTTTGAACCAGTCCAGCCAGGGAAGAATTACCCGCCGTAATCCGCCGGGTTTGAGCCACTGGAATTTGAATGAGGCCCACCAGTCTTTCAAGCTGAAAAGCTTGCCTGTCTTGTACATGTTGATCACATAGAATGGATAAAACAGCGAGAAGAAAATCACCGTGGCCAGTACCAGTCCGCTGGCGCGCAGCAACCAGGATTTGAAGCCTCTTCCGAAGGCGGTGATAAAGACATCAAAGGCCACTGCCTTGTGTTCCGTTTCCTCGAGTGCATGCCAATGCCAGAGCTTCTGGTATTGCGGGTCGGACCCATCAATCAGCTCCGGTTCACGCAGCAGAACATCGGCCAGAATGGCGGTGAGATGCTCCAGTGCCACGGTGGCGGAAAGCTGCATGGCATTGGGCATGAAACGGGAAATCAGGCTTAGCAGCCGGGTGACAATGGCTTCCTGTTTATCCACCGGTAAACCGGCGGCAACCATCTTCTGGTTATAGTCCTCGTGTTCGCGACCGTGCATGGCTTCCTGGCCGATGAAATTACGTACGGCTTCCTGCAATTCCGGGTCATCGATCTGGTCGCGGTACTTGCGCACGCTGTTGATAAAGAAACGTTCCCCTTCCGGGAAAAATAGAGAAAGGGTATTGAAGAACTGGGAAATGCCCGGGCCCTTGTCGTGCCAGTTTAGAACGGTGTCGTCCGGCACGTGAAATTTCAGGTTGCGGCGGACGGGCATGATGTGCATTTTCATTGTTATGTCACCTTTATCCATGGTCCTGACTTCTACTAAACGCCTGTTGCCGAAGAATTACAATTGCACTGTGACAGTCAGATACGTAATTGAAACAATGACGGGATAAACGGTGAGACGCCGACAACGAGAGAGTAATGGCGAGGACTGAAACAACGATGCGAATGCGGTGGCGGCTTTGGCTCAGTGCAGTGGTGTGTGCGGTGGCGATCGCCTGTGCCTTTCATGTTTTTCTTCTGGATCGCATAGGCGTGCCTGATACTGGGCTGCGCGTCACTGAGACTGGCACCGAGGATGGGGGCCGGGATTGGATAATACGATTGTATGGCAGTGTGGGAGTAGAAGCGGAACGGCAGCACTGGCGAGCGATTGGTGAGGATTATCGCATTGATATTGAGCGCCGGGGTGAGAACAGCTTCGTGCTGGATATTGCCTACAGGACGGCCTCACAGGGCCGTCACCGGGTGCGCCAGCAAGTCCGCTTGGGGGAAGGCCCCACATTAGTGGCGGCATTCGGCCCGGCCGCTGATGGCGGTGAAACGCGCATCATTGTTGATCGGGTGAAATAGTCGCTGGCGTCGCGCCCTGTGCGTCGTCGCTATCATCGTCCGGTGTGCGTCGCAGCATAACCACGACGCCCACGGCCGTTATCGCCAATATCACGGCGCCAATGGCAGCATTGGCATGCAGTGCCAGGTTAAAGCCTGCCTTGGCCGCGTCCATCAATGGCTGTGCTATGTCCGCAGGCAGCTGAGCCGCAGCACCGATCGCGCCACCCAGGGTGTCGCCTGCCGCCAGGGCGAGCGTGTCGCTTAGTCCGTCCGGCATGGCCGTCAGCATGTGATTGCGGTACAACGCCGCGCCAATACTGCCAATCACGGCAATGCCCAGTGCCATGCCCAGTTCCGTGGCCGTTTCTGATGTGGCGGAGGCGGCGCCGGCTTTGCGGGCGGGGGCTGCGCTGACCACCATGTCGGTGCCGAGAATCATCATCGGCATCACGCCAATCCCCATGATGGTCATGCCGGCGATCAGCAAGGGGATATGCGCTGGGTTTTGCACAGGTAACATCAGCAACAGGCCAACAGAGGCCAGCAGCAGCCCTCCGCTGACCAGCTTCCAGTGTGGCAGTCGGCCGGCCAGCCGGGGAATCAACAGCGAGGTTGCGGTCTGCACCACGGCAGGTGGCAGCATCACCAACCCGGATTCCAGTGGCGATAGATCCAGCACCCCCTGAAGGTACTGAAACACCATCAGCCAGGCGCCGGACAAGGCCAGAATGGTCAGCATCATGGCGGCCACCGAGGTGCTGAATGTGCGGTTGGCGAACAGGGTCAAGTCAAACATGGGGTCGGCCAGGCGGCGTTGGCGCCGCACAAAGATCACCCCGATGTTTAGCCCAGCTGCCATGGTGAGCAGTGGTGCCAGTGCAATGCCGTTACGCGCCATGTCTTTGAGACCATAGATTACCGCCAAGACCATAGCCACGGATAATAGTGCGCTGGTCCAGTCCTGGCTGCCGGCTTGTTCGTCACGGAATTTCGGTAATAGCACGGGGCCGCAGACCAGCAATAGCACCATCACCGGCACCCCCAGCAGAAACACCGAGCCCCACCAGAAAAACTCCAGCAAGGCGCCGCCCACCAAGGGGCCGATGGCGCTGCCAACAATAAAGCCGGTCATCCAGACGGTAATCGCCAGGGTGCGTTCCTGTTCGAGCTGGAACATGTTGCGCAGCAGCGACAGGGTGGATGGCATCAGGGTGGCCCCCGCAATGCCGAGCAGGGCACGGGTGGCAATCAGCATTTCTGCGCTGGTGGCGAAGGCGGCCATGGCGGAGGCAATACCAAATGCCGTGGCGCCGGTGAGCAGCAGGCGACGCCGGCCGATACGGTCGCCCAGCGTACCCATGGTCACCAGAAAGCCAGCGATCATGAAACCGTAGATGTCCAGTATCCACAGCAGCTCAGCACTGGTGGGCTGCAGATCGGCGCTGAGATGGGGGGCGGCCAGATGCAGTACCGTCATATCCAGTGCAAGCAGCACGGTCGGTAGCATCAGGACGGCCAGTCCCAGCCACTCGCGGCGGGTGGCAGGTTGAAGGGTGGACATGATCTGTTCCTTGCAACAGGGCTTATGGGGTAGTCGTTTCCGGTGAATCCTTTTCGACACCAAAATCGATGCGCAAGCGATGAGAACGCAACATTCGCAAAGGCTAAAGTTTCAACCTGACTTGAGGTCAAGATAAATGACCGTATGTGGTTGGGTGGGCGGTCGAGAGCCAGAGACTATTCTACGACCAGGATGGGCTGAAAGGGTTGCAATAGTAGGTCGTCAATCACATTAAAAGGGCGCCAACTGGCGCCCTTTTAATGTGATTGTGTTGTGTGGGACTACAGCCCGCGATTTTTCAACCGGTTGGCATGCTGCCGGAACACGCTGGCGGGGTTGGTTTCGAATGGGCTGGCCAGGCCGGCAACCTGATTGACCTCATCAAGGTGGTTCATGCGGTAATCGTCACGAATTACCAGGCCGAGGTGGCTGGAGCAGCTGGAGACCAGGCCGTCGTTTTTTTCACCCAAATAGAGAAGGGCAAGCAGGCTCATGCCGGCATCGCTGATGTCCAGCACGTTGGTCAGTGGTTTGGCGCCGGACCAGGAGTAGTAGTTTACCCCGTTGCTGGCTTGCTCTGGGCCTTCCCCGCAGGCTTGTTGAGGTAGGCCTTCAGGGTAGTGGTTGTTGAACTCGGCGCTGCCTGACGTGGACAGGGAATACAGTGCCGCCAGGGAATCCTGGTCATAACCGCCGCTGGAAATCAGATCGAGAAAACCGACCGCAGCGTTGACGATGTCACCCAATAGTTCGGTGGTCAGCGGCAAATTTTCCTGTACGCCAAGCAGCACATCGGCCATGCGTGCGCCGGTATGTGGGCCGGCGACAGACGTGGCAGACGCCACATACTGTGGGTAAACCGATGCCACATAGCGTACCGTTGGGCCGCCGTGGCTGTGCCCGATCAGGTTTACTTTCTCGGCCCCGGTGGTGGCAAGAATGTCTTCCACCTGGCGGGCCAGTTGTTCGCCGCGCACCTCGGTGCTGTTGGCTGCGGCAACCTGGGTCACATAGACCTCGGCGCCGCTGCGGCGCAATTCTTCCGGGATGCGGTACCAGTAGTTGTAGCCGACGATGTCGTCGAAACCGAATAAACCATGACTGAGCACAATGGGATAACGGGTTTCGGTGTAGGTATCCTTGTATAGCCAGTCAAACCAGCCGGCTTGCGCGGGCATGCTGATTGAAAGGCTTAGTAGAAAAAGGGCAAGGCTGAGCGCCCGCATGGGGGCACGGAATAAGGTTGTCATAGTGATTACCTGGCTCGTTGTTGTTATCGGCGGTACTGCCGTTTCTGCGCCGAGCGTTCCCTGGTAAGGGGGTGTGAACACTTTAAGGTAGATGAAATAAAAAGTTAACACTGGTGTTAATATTTATAAGTTATAAGGGGGTTGATAGAGGAAGTGAACTGTTTCCGTCTTTTTGTTTCCATTAATAGTGATTAAAAACAGTGGCTTGATGGTTTTCTTCTGGCCATGTGCTAGGAGTTCTGTAAGGTAACATTGCTGTTAATAAGGGTGGGTGGTAATGAATGAAAGGGCAGCGCAGCGTCGGGGGAGCCCTGCGGGCAAGAATGGCAAGGCGGAAGCAACCCGGGCACGCATTCTCGCTGCGGGGCGTAGCGTGTATGGCGAGCAAGGTATCCACGGCACCACGGTGCAGCGAATACTCAAGGAGGCGGGTATTTCCCGGCCGACCTTTTACAAGTACTTCGCTTCTTCCGCGGAAGTGATCGATGACATTGTGCAAAGCTGCAATGCAGAAGTGGAAGGGCTTTTTTTGAAGGTATTCGCCCAGCCCCAGAAAGCCTTTTATGACTACTTGCCCATGGCGCTGAGCGGCTATTTGAACTGGGGGCGCTCACTGGGGCCATTAATGACCGCACGCTTTCGGGAGCTGCACGATTTGTCCTCACCGGTATCGCGTTACCGTGATGCGCATAACCAGCGTATTGTCACCATACTCCACGACGCTATGCAGGCGCATGGCCGCACGCCACCGGATGGCTTGGCACTGGAAACGCTGGTGCAGGGGATCGAGCACCTGGGTTACCAGTTTTGTGCAGAAGCGGAGCACACCGACATGCCGCGCTATATCACCGTTATGGCCCGGCTGTGCGTGAGCATGCTTGGCAAGCGCGAAGACTGGGACGCCATGCTGGCCTCACCGTTTTTCAGCCGCCTTATGGCACTGGAGGCATAGCGCTAACGGGCATCCCATAGATGTAAGGACATGACATAAAAAGGAGAAAATCATGTCACGTATTCAGTGGACTCTGATCTTGCTTGTCGGATTACTTGTGGCTGTTCTGGTTGTCGTGTTTGTGGTGCCTGCCGGCACGGATTCCGCTGCCGTTGGCCTGACGGAAAGCACAACGAAACCGGCTTTATCGAATCATCCGCATTCCGGCGTTTCTCCTGACAGTTTTCAGGCCGCATTGCGCCGCGTAGAAGCGTTGGGAGCCATGCCCGCATCACTGCGTGGCACCGATGTGGACGGGCACCTGCAAGCGACATCTGACGGGGAGTTGCTAGTGACACCGGATCTGCGTCGCGTGTTTGATTACTTTCTGGCGGCGCAGGGGGAGGAATCTCTGGCGGATTGCCAGGCCCGGCTGGCTGCGTACCTTAATGAAAACCTGCCTGCGCAAGCTGCTGCGCGTGCCTGGCAGTTTTTTCAGCAGTACATGACGCTGGGCGAGGCGATGTCGGCCTTGCCCCCGCATGATGGTTCGCCAGCCAGTATTCGTAGCGCGGTAACGCAACGCCATGATTTGCAGGTGGCATATCTGGGCCAGGAAGCGGCCGAAGCATTCTATGGGATGGATATTGCCTACGACCGTTATATGGCCGATCGGCAAGACATACTGGATCACCCATCGCTGAACGATGCCCAGCGACAGCAGCAACTACAAGGGCTGATGCAAACACTGCCAGCCGCGATGCAGAACATGCTTGAGGAAACCCACGCTCCTGCGCAGTTGGCCGCAGACACACAGGTACTACGAGAGCAGGGGGCCAGCGAGGCCGAGATTCGCCGGCTGCGGGAGCAACAGTTTGGAGCGAAAGCCGCGGAGCGGCTGGAATTGCTGGACCAGCAGAGGGGGCAATGGGAGGCCCGTTATCAGAGCTACCGCGCGCAGCGTCAGGTGATTATCGACAGTGGCCTGTCCCACCTGGATCAGGAAACCGCGCTGGCGCGTTTGCGGCAGCAAAGCTTCAGTAATCAAGAGCTGGGCCGTGTCGAGGCGCTCGACCGAATTCAAGCCCGTTAAACCGGTTTCGCTTTTCGTTACAGTAAAAAGCCGCGCTGTTGCCAGTGCGGCTTTTCAGGTTTTGCCAGGGCAAGATCAGAACTGAAAGCGTAGCCCTGCGCCGAACATGTCGATGCCCGCATCATTGTCAAAGTGCATAAACTCGCCGTACACATACAGCTTGTCCAGCAGATCGATGGTGGCGCCCACACCGCCAAAGGCATCGGTGGAGGATTCATCATCCTTGAAGGACGGGTGCTTTACATCAAAGTCGGTGTTGGCCACGCCGCCTTTGCCGTAAAGCCCCACGGGACCTAGTTCGAAGGTGAGCAGGCCTGCAAAGGTAACCGCGCCGCCTTCAATTTTGCTGCCGTTTTCACCTTCCAGTTCGCCGAAGTCGTAATAGCCCACTTCCGCACCAATCAGCTCGATCGGCCGCCAGCCCAGGAACAGACCGCCGGACGTGTCGTCGTCATCAAATTTGATGTTATCGATTTCTTCGTCGGTGCCGGAATTATAGATACCCGCACCCACATAGAAACCGGCACTGGCCAGCGGCGCCAGTGAAAGGATTGCGGCACCTGCCAGCACTTGCGTTAGGCGTTTCATAAGCATCACTCCCTGAAAAAGTGCCTCCAGTATTACCCAGAATAGACGCGCTGTGTATGGGGACGATCACATTGCCATCGATGCGGGTCGGTAGCTGACAGGAGGGGCTAGTATCGGGGGGCTGAATTTGCTTTCCTTGATGTCAATAACAGGGAGCGGGTCCCGGTAGACGGGGCAATGGGGGAACGCATGAAGCGAAGGGCGCAGCAGGGGCGTCGATATCGGTGGGTGTTGCTGGCGAGTGTTTGGCTAGTGATGGCCGTGAATGTATTTGCTGAGTCGGCATCGGTGCGGCCCTCTGGCAATGTGCAGCTGGACTTGCGTACGGATGTGGGCTGGGAAAGTGACCACTTTCGTTATATGGGCCAAGATTTTAGTGAGGCGTTGCTGATGCAGGCTGGGCAGACGGTTGATTTGACCCTCCTTACCCACAAGACCGTTCCCCATCGCTGTATGCTTGATTTTTCCCACGATTATTGTGACGACCGCGGACATCTGGATACCTGGGGGCGCTCGGCGGAACCGGTGGTTTGTGCTGGCACCACGCCGGCCGCCCGTTCGCTGCTAACCGCTGAGCAGGCCGGTGCCAACCAGCTTTGCATTACTTTTCGCGGGGGCTTTTCCTACCCGGCAGCCGGAGCGAATGTAGCGCCGGATTTGGCCAGCCATTACCGCGCCCGGGTTGGCGAACCTGAAAGCGGGGCGGATCCGGAGACCGTAGCGCTGACGGTGACACTCACACTGGACAGCGAACAGCCGCTGCATCGATTGTCTTCTGACTGTTACGGCTCGGTCTGTACGGGCGATACCTTGTCCAGTGTGCAGGCGACGACCAAGGTGCCGTTGGAGATTATTTCGGGAAAAGGCGTCTGTGGACGGGTGCGTAGTGATCAGTGGCCCGTCGGGCTTTACGCTCAATTCAGGGACAGTCGCATTGCCCGGCTGGAGGTTAAGCCGCCTTCGCTTATCCGTACCGATACCGGAGTTGCCCTGGGCGAATCGCCGCCGTTATATGAACTCTATGAGGACGAGCTGGAGGAAACTCTGGAAGCCGGGCCCGGTTCATTACCTGTAAAGGCGGTGTACTGGCAGGTCCGCGGTGAGAAAGGGCTGCAGTTCTTTTTCGACAGCAACTTGCAGCTCACCGCGATGGCCGCAGGCGGTGAGTCGCTGATGGAGGAATGGCCATGCCGTTAGTGTCTTTGTTCGCCGTTGAGGCGCGGGGTGCACATGCCAGATGCCAATAGCCCGCCAAGCTTTGACGGTATCATCTTTGATCTGGATGGCACCCTGGTGGATTCCCGCCTGGACTTTGCGGCCATCCGCGCGCATCTGAACTGCCCTCCCGATGTGGGGGTGCTGGAATTTATCGACACCTTGCCAGTCAACGAACAGGCGGCGGCTCATGGCGTGGTGCTGGAGTATGAGCGGGCCGGTGCAGAGCGCGCCGTGTGGATGCCGGGGGCTCAGCAATGCCTGGCCAGGCTGGGAAATGGCGGCATTCCTGCCGCCATTCTGACCCGTAATGCGCGCCAGGTTGCCCGCCTCACCCTGGATCGTTTGCAAGGTGCCATCGGCTGCCTGCTGGCCCGGGAAGATGCGCCGCCCAAACCGGCCCCGGATGGGTTGTTGATGATCGCGCAAACCTGGCAATTGGCACCCGCGCGCCTCGCTTACGTGGGCGACTTTAAATACGACCTGCTGGCCGCACGGAACGCGGGCATGTGCGGCATCTACTACGACCCAAATCACACCGGCCTGCATAATCATCTGGCGGATAGGGTGATCCATCATTTTGATGAGTTGCTTGCCTGACACGGGCAGGGTCTGACTTCCCCTTGTGCGAAACCTTTATGGGTTACCCATGGTAACGGTTTCTCTTTTTTGTTGGGCTCCAGCTGAAAAAATGCTTTTCCAGCCTCGGATGTGACGTTTTTGACCCTTTGTTCAACCCTGTTACATTTTACATACTGGAGAGAATGTAAAGCTTCAGATAGGCTCGAAGAAGCTGAATAAATATACACCAGAACAATAAACCCCCCGGGAGAGAGGGACCATGGATATACTCCAGCTGCTGGTCAGCGGGGTCGCAAACGGCTGCATCTACGGGTTGCTGGCGCTGGGCTTCGTACTAATCTACAAAGCATCAGAAGCAGTTAACTTTGCTCAGGGTGACATGATGATGCTGGGGGCCTTTTTAGGCATTACCTTCATCAATGCCGAGTATGCTGACCTGCCATTCTTAATAGGCATTACCTTCGCAGCTATTACTTTAGGGGTCTTTGGCTACCTGCTGGATCGTTTTGTTCTACGCGCCATTTTTGGCCAGCCGCAGTTCGCCATGGTTATTCTCACCATTGCATTGGGTTTCCTTTTGCGCTTCGCCGCAGGGGTGATCTGGGGGCATGATCCTGCGTCGTTGCAAACACCTTTTGTCGGGCGAGTCTGGGATTTCGGTGAGTTAATTATCCCTGTAGTGGATGCCGTTATCATCATTACCACTGTGGCCCTTACCTCGATCCTCTATTTCTTCTTTGCCCGCACACGCCTGGGCGTGGCCATGCAGGCCAGCAGCCAAAATCAGATGGCGGCCTACTACATGGGTATTCCGGTGAAACGGATCAACGCGATTGTCTGGGCCCTGTCCGGGGTGGTGGCTGCTATTGCAGGTGTCATGTTTGCCGCGAAGGGGGCGGTGGAACCATCGGTGGGGCTGCTGTTTGGCATCAAGGCTTTTGCTGCGGCGGTAATCGGTGGGCTGGGTTCCTTGCCCGGTGCGTTGCTGGGCGGGCTGCTGGTGGGCATCGTGGAACCGTTCGCGGGCCGTTACCTGCCTTCTGGCGTCGGTCAGATCGCTCCCTATGTGCTTATGTTGCTGGTGCTAATTCTGCGCCCCGGCGGCCTGTTTGCACAGATCAGCCAGAAGAAGGTGTAGGCCATGAGCAACCGTTTTAAAAGCCGTTACGACGACGATATCAATTTGTTTGAAGGCCGCTGGCACCTGGCCCAATACGTATTGCTGGCAGCGCTGTTGCTGGCGGCGCCCTGGGTGCTCGGTAATTATTATTTGGGAGAACTGACCGCTGTATTAGTTTGGTCGCTGGCGGGGTTGGGGCTGATGCTGATCAGTGGCCACACCGGGCAGGTTAGCCTTGGCCATGCAGCGTTTATGGCTATCGGTGCCTTTACCAATCTGGCACTGATGCAGCGTGGCTGGCATTTCCTGCCCGCACTGCTGGCCAGTGCGGTGACCTCCGGGGTGGCCGGCGCCGTCATTGCCCGGCCGATACTGCGCATGAGCGGCATCTATCTGGGCATCGCCACCCTGGCACTGAGCATCATTGTGGAAGATGTGTCGATCATCGCGGAGCCTGTTACCGGCGGGGTCGCCGGTGTGTTTGCGCCGCCAATTAATTTGTTTGGCATGGAGATCGACCGTTACGCCACGCCAGAGGCTTTCTATTATCTCTGCCTGGGAGTGCTGGTGCTGGTGACGCTGGGCTACCTGAATCTGCTGCGCAGTGCGTCGGGACGATCCTTTCTGGCGGTGCGTGACAGCGAGGTTTCTGCCCGTGCGCTTGGCGTTAATGTGGCCCGTGCTAAAACCCTGGCATTCAGCTTGTCCTGTGCCATTACCGGTCTGGCCGGTGCGCTTTATGCCCACCTGGCTCAGGCCGTGAACTACGAAAGTTTCCTGGTGCTGATTTCCATCACATTGTTGTTGCAAGTGGTGATCGGTGGGCTCGGCTCGGTGCACGGCGCTTTCTTCGGTGCCATCGTGGTGGTGCTGTTGCCGCAAATTATTGCCATTACCAGCGATTACCTGGATAACACTGCCGGTATCCAGATCGCGGCTTATCCTGGCCTCGATACTGCCCTGTTCGCGCTGTTAATCCTGCTCATGGTGATTTATGAACCCCGAGGGTTGTACGGCGTCTGGTTCAAAGTACGTACCTGGCTGCAGCTGTTTCCTCTGTATCGCAAGGGCATGTTCCGACGTACCCGAACTTACCTGAAAACGGAGCGCCAACGATGAGTCTGTTACAGGTTAAGGACCTTTCCATCTCCTTCGGGGGTGTTAAAGCAGTGGACGGGGTCAGCTTCGATGTGGAAGCCGGCGAAGTCTTTACCTTGGTGGGCCCCAACGGGGCCGGTAAATCCACCATCTTCAATCTGATTAGTCGCCTTTATGAACCGAGTACGGGGCAGATAATATTCGATGGTCAGGATATTACCCGCTTGCCCGCTCACGATGTGGCAGGCCTGGGTATCGCCCGTACCTTCCAGAATATTGAGTTGTTCGATCACTCCTCCGTCTTGCAGAACCTGTTGATCGGCCGGCATTGCCGTCGTAAAACACGCTGGTTCGAGGAGCTGTTGTTTTTACCCAAGGTGCGGCGCAGCGAACGTGAACAGCGCTTGCTGGTGGAGGAAGTCATCGACTTTCTCGATCTGGCGCCGTATCGGGACAAATTAATCGCAGGCTTGCCTTACGGGGTACGCAAGGTGGTGGAGATTGCCCGCGCACTAGCCAGTGAGCCGAAATTGATTCTGTTGGATGAGCCGGCTTCCGGCCTCAGTGTGGAAGAAACCCAGAACATGGCCTGGTGGATCGAGGACATGCAGAAAGACCTGGGGCTTACCGTACTGATGGTGGAGCACGATATGAGTCTGGTGTCACGTGTCTCCGACCGGGTGCTGGCGGTGGCAGAAGGCCACCCGTTGGCCATGGGAACCGCTGCCGAAGTGCAGGCGAATCCGAAAGTCATTGAAGCTTATCTGGGCACGGAGGCCACATCATGAGTGACGCGGCAGAGAAAGCCCTGAGCGCCCAGCCCCTGTTGCAGGTGAAAAACCTGGAAGCATTTTATGGCCCGGTGATGGCCCTGCGCGGGGTCTCCATCGATGTTCATGAAGGCTCGGTGGTCACCATCCTGGGTGCCAACGGTGCCGGCAAAACTACCCTGATGAAAACCATTTCCGGTGCGTTGGCACCGCGTAAAGGCAGCGTGACTCTGGCCGGGGAGATCATTGCCGGCAGCGAACCGGACAAACTGGTACGCAAAGGCATTGCCCACGTACCCGAAGGGCGAGAGGTATTCCCTTTCCTGAGCGTGGAAGAAAACCTGGTCATGGGCGCCTATATTCGCCGTGACAAGGCTGCAGTCCGCCAGGATATCGAAATGGTTTATGACTATTTCCCTATCCTCAAGGAGCGCCGTAGCCAGGCGGCAGGCACCTTGTCCGGCGGCCAGCAGCAAATGCTGGCCATTGGCCGTGGGCTGATGTCGCGCCCTTCATTGATGCTGCTGGATGAGCCTTCGCTGGGTCTGTCGCCACTGTTGGTGCAGGAAATCTTCGAGATTATCCGCCGGCTCAACAAAGAGCAGGGCGTAACGTTATTGCTGGTAGAGCAGAATGCCCAGGTAGCACTGAATACGGCTGATCACGGCTACGTACTGGAAACCGGGCGCATTGTCATGGATGGCAGTGCCGACGATTTACTCGCTAGCGATGATATTCGCGAATTTTATCTGGGCCAGTCGGCGGGGGATGACCGACCGGAAAAACGCTGGAAACGAAAGAAGACCTGGCGCTGATGATGACTAAAAATAACACCACACCGACTCAGCTCCACGGTTGCGATACCGTGGTCAAACTCTGGCGAAAGCAATGCCTGGAGCGGGGCAATAATATTGCTCACCGTGAAAAGGATCTGGGCATTTGGCAAAGTCATAGTTGGCTGGATTATTACGAAAAGGCTCGCGCCATTGGCGTTGGGCTCTTGTCTCTGGGGCTGGAACGTGGCCAGCCGGTATCGATTCTCAGCGAAGATAACAAGGAATGGCTGTACTGCGATCTGGGTATTGCCGGCGCGGGCGGTATCAGTAACGGTGTGTACACCACTGACAGCCCCGAGCAGCTGGCCTATCTGATCAACGACAGCGAATCGGTCTTCCTGTTTGTGGAAAACGATGAACAGCTGGATAAATATCTGACCGTGCGCGATCAGGTGCCGTCCCTGAAAAAAGTTATTGTTTATGACCGCAAGGGGCTGCGAGATTTTGACGATCCCATGATCATGTTCCTGGATGAGCTTTACGCGCTGGGGGAACAGATCCCGGATGCAGAAGAGCAATTCAGTACCTGCATTGCCCAAAGCCAGCCCGATGACATCCGGATGCTGATCTACACTTCTGGTACCACCGGAGCGCCCAAAGGGGCCATGATCAGTCATCGCAATGTGCTGTTCCAGCTGGCCGCTGGCGAGCAGGTACTTGATGCCCATGAGGACGATGATCAGCTGTGCTTCCTGCCCCTGTGCCATATTCTGGAACGGCTGGTGTCCGTGGAGCTACCCATCTACAAAGGCTGCACGGTGAATTTTGCAGAAAGCCCGGAAACCGTATTTGAAAACCTGCGCGAAGTGTCTCCCCATACTTTTGCCGCCGTGCCGCGTCTGTGGGAAAAAATCTATAGCTCCATGATGACCCTGCGTGACGAAGCCACCGGGTTCGGCCGCTGGTGTTTCGATCGGGCGGTGGCCGCCGGCGAGGCTTGGCATTGTGATCGTAAACGTAATCCGTTGTCGGCCCTGCAATACCAGTTCTGGAACCTGCTGGTGTTACGCAATGTTCGTGACTTGATCGGCATGAACCGCTTGCGTCGTGGCACCACGGGCGCGGCTCCCATCGCACCGGAGCAGATTCGCTGGTTCCAGTCACTGGGTGTGCCGTTGTTTGAAGGCTACGGTATGACCGAGACCACCGGTGTAGCCTCGCTTAACAGTGCCAAACGCGAGAAGGTGGGCACCGTGGGTGAAGCGCTCCCCGGAACTGATGTACGTATTGCCGACAACGGCGAAGTACTGGTGCGCGGTGATCACGTCTTTGCCGGTTACTGGCGAAAACCCGAAAAAACCGCTGAAGACATCCGCGATGGCTGGTTGCATACCGGCGATGTGGGGCGACTGGAAGACGGCATGCTCACCATTACCGGCCGCCTCAAGGACATCATTATCACCGCAGGGGGCAAGAACATTACGCCGGCAGAAATTGAAAGCCGGATGAAATTCTCGCCTTATATTTCTGATGCCGTGGTAATTGGCGACAAGCGTAAGTACCTCACTTGTTTGATCATGATTGATCAGGAAAACGTGGAAAAATACGCCCAGGATCGCCAGGTACCGTTCTCCAATTTTGCGTCACTGTGTCGGGCCAAAGAAGTGCTGGACCTCATCGACAGTGTTATTCAGGACGTGAATAAACAATTCGCCCAGGTGGAACAGATCAAGTATTTCCGCCTGATCGATGTGCTGCTCACCGCTGAGGATGAGGAGTTGACCGCAACCATGAAGCTGAAGCGTTCCTTTGTGGAGAAAAAACACAAGCACCTGATTGATTCCATGTATTAATGGTACGAGAGGAGAGTGCATCATGAAGAAGCTCTGTCTGGCGGCTGTAACCGCCGTGGCCCTGGTGGGCTGTAGTGACAACAATAATAAGGAAGACGACAAAGCCGCAGCCGAATCGGTGCGTGGCGTGACCGACACTGAAATCAGAATTGGCGGCATGCACGACCTGTCCGGGGTATTCGCAGCGTTTTCTTCACCGGCCGTGCAAGTGGCTAACGACATGTTCGAAGAAGTGAATGAACAGGGCGGCATTCATGGCCGCAAGATTCGTTATATCGTTGAAGACCATGCCTATCAGGTTCCCAAGGCAACGCAGGCGGTGAATAAGCTGGTTAGCCGGGATGAAGTCTTTGCCATGCTGATGAGCCTGGGGACACCTCATAACATGGCGGCGTTTCCGATCATGGATCGCAACAATGTTCCCAGCGTTCTGCCGTTATCACTTTCCCGGCAGATGGAAGAAGAAGGTGACTTCCGCTACCGCTACGTGCTCGGCCCCAGCTATTACGAGGGTGTATTACAGGGCGTGAACCGGTTGGTGGAAGACGAGGCCATTGAAAAAATCTGTGTGATGTATATTCCCTCTGACTTTGGTGAAGAGGTGAATCAGGCGGTCAACGATGCAGCAGACGCCAACGATGCACTGACTCTGGCCGAGAGCTCTTCGCATCGCCCGGATGAAAGTGATTTCAGCGGTACGCTGGCGCGCCTGCGTGATGCCAACTGCGAGCTGGTGGCGGTAGCCCTGCCTGTGCGCCCCATTATCACCGTTGTCGCGACAGCCAAACAGATGGGTTGGGATGATGCTAAGTTCATCGTATCCCAGGCAGGCTTCCATTCTGCCGTTGCGGCGGCACCGGGGGGCGTTACCGAAGGGTTGTACGGTGTTGCTTCCTGGGAAGACATCGTCAGCCGCATGACTCATGTGCCGGAAGCTGAGGAGTGGGGTAAAGCCTACAAGGAGCAATACGGTGAATTGCCCACTGGTGGCGCCGTGCTCGGGCGTGTTGGTGCTATGCTCACCATCAATGCTCTGCGTGAAGCCGGCCCGGACCTGACCACGGAATCTTTCCTGGATGCCTTGGAATCACTGAAATTCAGTGACAAGGTAACCGGCGTGGAGACGGAAATGAGCGAGAGCAATCACCGCGCGGGTAGCGGGATTATTCTGTCTCAGGTTCAGGATGGTATCTGGCGGCCTGTTGCCGAAATGGAATAAAGACCAATAGATTGACCAAGGGCGTTTCTCAGAGGCCCCCTAAAGAAAACCACCGTTCCTGAAAGGGGGCGGTGGTTTTTTAATGTGTATCAGGCTCTTTACGCCAAGTAGTGAGGCTATTTGCACTGCCGTAACATGGCCCAATGCCGTACCGAGGTTCCCGGGATGGCATCTTCATGCGCGACCTCAAAGCCGAACCGTTGATACAAGGACACATTGTTCGGGTTATGGGTATCCAGGTAGCAGGGCAGGCCTTGCTCATCCAGCCGATCCAGTGAAGGTTGCAGCAACGGCGTCGATAGCCCGCGGCCCTGTTGCGACGGATCGATGCCGAGCAGAAGCAGGTATGCATGAGGCGCGCTAAGGACACGGTGGTGTACCGCCTGCATGGCCTCGCCTGCCTGCATCTGGCGTTTTATCGCGCCGGGGCCTTGCTTGAGCATGGCGCGCACCGCGCCGAAGCGCAGCATATCGGCCACGCTGTGCCGCAGGGCTGACGATGGCAGCCAGACAGCGGCGCCATCCTGCGGTTGTTGGGCGGTGTGTACCTGACCGTTTTGGCTGGCATGGGCAACCAGAAAACGGAAAGTGTAGTACGCCCGCGCTTCACGTTGCGACGGGTTCGGGAAGAAGTAGACAAACAGGGGGTCGTGGAAAAAGGCCCGGCTGAACATGTGGGCGATGTCGTTGAGGGGCGCTTGGGTTGTTGTCATGTAAGGGGTATCCGGCTGCGTCATGGAGGAGCATACCGGAAAAGCACAGGTCCGGTGCAGACAGTTGGGCGCACCGGGCCAGGCAGGGCCGTGCTGCGCCGGTTGCTTCTGATCAGAGAGGTTGGATTTCGTTGAGCTAGTGCCAGACAGCTCCGGGCTGAGTGCGCTGGATGGGGGACGAAAGAGCTAACTTCCTATACAAAAGTAAGAGAATGCTTACAGACTAAGGCTGTTGATCTGGTGATAATTTGACCGCCTACTACGTATAATTACTGATCTAACTGCTCGGTATCGATTCTGATCTTTGCCGGCAGGTGTTCACCGAAAGTAATCAAAGGGCGCATTTGCTCCTTGCCTGAAACGCAACATCGTGAAATCCAATGCTGCTGCTGGTTCCTCGTTTGCCCCGGTCCTGCCGGGGTTTTTTCTGGCCTGCTGTAAAGTGCAGGTTGCAAGTATGTCCTCGTTTTCTGCAATACCCATATTGCGCCAAGCATGTCGAAGCCCGCTTTTTTTGCTAGATTTCGTGGACTCTCGTTCGACACCTCAAACACAGGAAGACCCTATGACCCACACCAAACAACAATGGCTGCAAGCGTTCACGGGCGGATTCATCGCCACCTTGCTGTTTCACCAAGGTGTATTGGCGTTGTTTTGGTTGGCAGGCCTGGTTCCGGCGGCGCCCTGGAACATGACGCCGGCACCACCGCTTGCCATTCCTCAGGTGTTGTCGTTGGCGTTCTGGGGCGGCGTTTGGGGGCTGCCGATTTGGTGGTTGATTCGCCGTTGGCAGGGCGCCCGTTATTGGGTCGGGGCCGTGGTGTTGGGCGCCATCGGCCCCACCCTGGTGGCCATGTTGCTGGTCTTTCCCATGAAAGGATTGGAAGTGAATGCAACCAAGGTTGTCGGCGGGCTGATCGTGAACGCGGCCTGGGGTTTGGGGTTGGCCATCTGGATGCAACTCAACCGGTCGCGGTGGAGCTGATCGCGCTGAACGAGGGCTGAGCCGACACCTGGCTGCCACCACCGCCGGGTGAAGTCGTTGTTCCGTGGTGGTGAATAAATGGCTCGAACAGCCCTAGCCAATCCGCCACCCCATCGTGGTAGCGTTAGCGCTCTTTAAAAACGGCGGGAGCCAAGCATGCCCAGTAATACCCATACCGTGATGATCACCGGCGCGTCAGGCTACATTGCCGGGTGGATCGTCAAACTCCTGCTGGAAGCGGGCCACACCGTGCATGCTACGGTCAGGGACCCGAACAAAGCCGCCAGCGTGGCGCACTTGAATGCCATTGCTGAGAAAGCCCCCGGTACCTTGAAACTATTCAAGGCCGATTTGCTCGACGCCGACAGCTTTGACGCCGCCATGCAGGGCTGCGACATCCTCATGCACACCGCTTCGCCGTTTGTGTTGGATGGCTTTACCGATGCCAACGAAGCGCTGGTGCGCCCGGCGGTGGAAGGCACCCGCAATGTGCTGAATGCCGCACTGCGCTGCGACACGCTCAAGCGTGTGGTGCTGACCAGCAGCGTGGCCTCAGTCTACGGTGACGCGACCGACATGAAAGGCAAAAAGGCGTTCACCGAAGCCGACTGGAATACCACCAGCAGCGTTAATCACAATCCGTACCAGTACTCCAAGGTGGCCGCCGAGCGGGAAGCCTGGAGAATCCATGATAACCAGGAGACCAATGCCGAAAACCGCTGGGATCTGGTCACGATCAACCCGGGGATGGTGTATGGCCCGTCACTGACCAACGCCAGCAACTCTGCCAGTATTGGCACCCTGCTGGACATGGGCCGTGGCAAGCTGAAAACCGGTGTGCCGGCGCTGGAATACGGCATGGTGGATGTGCGCGAAGTGGCTGAAGCACATTTGCTGGGCGCGTTTACCCAGGAAGCTGAAGGCCGCTATATCCTGGTCAGCGATTCCGTTTCCATGCTGGATATCGCCGGCATCCTGCGCAAACAGTTCGGTCGCAAATATCCCTTCCCGATGATGAAAGTGCCCAAGCCCGTGGTATGGGCAGTCGGCCCGTTCATGGGCCCGGTCACCCGCAAGTTCATTAGCCGCAACGTGGGCTATCCATTGCGCTTCGATAACAGCCGCAGTAAAAATCTTGGCGTGAACTATCGGTCAGTGGACGATACCTTGAAGGATCATTTCGAGCAGGTGTTGGAAGATGGTTTGGTGCGTCGGCGTTAACTGCTTGCTTGCCGCTCTCTCTTGGCAGGAGAGGGCGGCAGACACCCGCGGGCCGGTGCCCACAAGGAGAACGGCATGATCAACCGATGGGGGGCGTGGATACTGTGTAGTCTGCCCGTGCTGGCGCTGGCCTGCGGCGATTGGCCCCAGGACAGCAATCTGCTGTACCCGGCTGCCTTCCGGGTTAATGTGGCGCAAAATTGTGCCGGGCGGGAGCCCAGCGTGCGGACGCAATGCCTGCAAGAGGTGATGAGCGACTCGCTGATCGCCCATCCTGATACCCCGGCGCTTCTTCCGCTGATTCGCAACAGCAGGCTTCGTGATCTACAGGCTTGCACACCGGACGAGCTGCAAGAGATTCGGCAGGCGGGGGGGCAGTCTGCCTCCCTGTGGGTTTGTATGACTCTGCTGCACTCTCCACAAAACCCACAAAACCCGCAGTCCACCCGCCCGGTACGAGGGGTGGCTGTGGCCGTGGATAACTGGGAAACCGAGGGCGCTCCCGGACAGAGAGCTGCTGTCGCCAAGATCACCCAGATGGTTACGTTGCCGTTAGCGCAATAGCGCACGCGTTGAAAAAGCAGGCCACCCATCAATCGGCCTGCTTTCTCGCCCCTGGGTTATCAATACCCATGGGGGGATCAGGTATACTCGCGGCTTTTGTATCCTTGGGTGATGTTTCATGCAGGCCACGTCTTCTTCCGTCCCCGCGAATGGCTGGCGCCAGCGCCTGACCGTTTGGCTGAACTCCTCGTTATTCGGTAACAGCATTACCGCGCTGATTCTCCTCAACGCCATCATTCTCGGGGTGGAAACCTCCGCCGTAGCGCAGGAGCGGGCAGGGCAATGGCTGACGCTGGTCAACCAAGTGATTCTGTTCGCCTTTACGCTGGAAATTGTCCTCAAGCTGGTGGCCTTCGGCCCGCGCTTTTTCCGCTCCGGCTGGAATGTGTTTGATTTCCTGATCGTGGCTATTTCCTTAACCCCGGCCTCCGGCCCACTGGCTATTTTGCGGAGTCTACGCATCCTGCGGGTGCTGCGCCTGCTGTCGTCAGTGAAACGGCTGCGCATGTTGGTGGAATCGTTGATGCAGGCGTTGCCCGGCATTGGCTGGACGGCTGCGCTGTTGCTGATGATGTTCTACATCTTTGCGGTGATGGGCACCGAGCTGTTCGGTGAAGCGTTTCCGCAGTGGTTTGGCACTTTGGGGGCCAGCATCTATAGCCTGTTCCAGATTATGACCCTGGAAAGCTGGTCCATGGGGATTGCCCGGCCAGTGATGGAAGTCTATCCCATGGCGTGGATCTTCTTTGTGCCATTCATCCTCATTTCCAGCTTTATGGTGCTTAACCTGTTCATCGCTATCATCGTCAGCGCGACCCAGGAAGTGCATGAAAGTGAACAGCGCGCCGAGCGGGAGGCCAACAACCTGGTGGCCCACGATGAGCGCCAGGAAATGCTCGATCTCATGCGCAACATGCACGAAAAAATCGTCGCCTTGGAAGCCGCTCAACAGAGCAAAGACAACCCATAACGGCCTCACCAGAAAAACGGCCCGGGGCGGCCTTGCACAAGGGTCGCCCGGCGATTCTGTTCTCCGTTTGCTCTTGACTTAAAGTCGCCTTGAAGTGGCAAGCTGGTCGATATACCCCATGGCCAAGCCCCGGAGACTGAGCATGAGCACACCTGATATTCCTCGCGAACACCCGTCAACGTTGTGGAAAACCGTGGGAGGTCGCAACTGGGTGGCATCCCAGCAGCTGATTGATCATTTGTTTAAACCCATTGAAGTGTTGCTGGCCGAGGCAGTGAAAGGGCAGTCGTCACGCCGTGTGCTCGATATTGGCTGCGGCACGGGCGGCACCACCCGGGCCATCCATCGCCATACCCAAAGTGGTGGCTATGCCACGGGGGTGGACGTGTCCGAGGTAATGATTGAGGCGGCCCAGCAGGGGGTTAAGCAAGATGGCGCGGGGCAGGCCGACTCGGCTGCCGAGTTCCTCTGTGCGGATGCTGCCCACCATGATTTCGAGGACGGGGTGTTTGACATGCTGGTCTCCCGTTTCGGCATCATGTTCTTCGAAGATTCCGTCCAGGCTTTCCAGAACCTGCGCCGCGCCGCCTCGAAAGACGCCAAGGGGCTGTTCTTTACCTGGAGGTCGCCAAAAGAGAACCCGTTCATGACCACCGCCGGCCGGGCCGCCAAGGCCATCGTCAGCTTGCCACCTCAGGACCCGGACGCACCCGGGCAGTTCGCCTTTGCGGATGCCAAGCGGGTAGAAGGCATTCTTGACGCTGCGGGCTGGCACAGCATTAACATCGAACCGTTGGACTTCGAATGCGCTTTTCCGGAGTCAGAGCTGGTCAGCTATTTCACCCGCCTGGGTCCACTCGGCCGCGTTTTGCCTGACCTGGACAACAAGACCCAAGCACAACTCATTACCGTGGTCAGAGACGCCTTCGAACCCTTTGTGTTCGGCGATACCGTGAAATTCAACGCTGCCTGCTGGCAGATTGAGGCACGAGCATAGGGAAGGGCGACCGCCCAGCAAACGCGAAGTAGGAGCCCCGCTCGAGGGGCGAACCCTCCTTTCTATCTCTTACCCCCCAACACAAAACAAGGCCTCTGAAGCTTATTCATTTATTTGCGTTAGGAGGTGGTGTACATTCGGAACTGGATCACAAATAGACAGATACCAATAACAACAAGCCCGCCAGGATCGTGGGCTAGAAAACAATGAGGGACTGGATGCCTTTATTCTGGGGAACGCCTAACCAGAAAACCTGCCGAGTTATTCCCCAGCAGTGCCGAATCCTCTTCGTTCTGTGCGCACTCCTGTGCTCCCCGTTTGCCTATTCAGCCTTGTTCCTGGGCGTTTCACCCGGTGATTCCTGTCTTGAAACCTATCAGATGGAAATTGCGCGAGGGGCGGAGGCGGATCTGCCTCTGGAAACCATGCTGGAGCATGAACTTCTGGCGTTTGAACACAACACCCCGGATCTCTCTGAAATAACCTGGTATCAATGCAGCGGGGATCGTATTTCTCTGGTTTATTATGGTGCTTGGTTCAAGAATGAGCGAAGGCAAAATCGTTTCTTTAAAACCCATCAAGCAGCGTTAGAGAGAAAGTTTGGGCAGTCATCATTCGATGCGTTTGATCCCGGCTGGGTGGCGAAGCTCGTTATGTGGCTGGAGGGAAAAGAAGACATTGAGAAAAAGCTGCCACTGGTTCAGTGGCAGCAAGAAGATGGCGGGATAATCATGCTTGAATATTCTTCCCTGGACGTTAATGGCAAGCCCTATGGGGTCACCATGAGCTGGGAGCAATAGTAACCATGGCCGCCGATCCAAAATAATAATGACTAAATGAAGGGTAATAGCTTGAGACTAATTCTAGTTATGGTTGTCGGCCTGATTGCCAGTGGATGTGCTTCCTTGGGGCCGATGCAAAGCTCGCACGGGTTACTGAAAACAAATGCCTTCGATCCAATCTTTATTAGCACAATAGATGAAGAAGGGGATGAGGCGGTGATGTATCGGGCTGTTTCATCAATGTTCAAGGGTGAGCCTGGCATGGATTTCGTGCCGAGGGATACATTGGTCATAACGAATCAATCTATTTATCTAGTTCAGTGGGACACAATGAACTATGACTTTGTGCATAAGGTGAATATTCCAATTTCAGAGATTGAAAGCGTAAAGGTTTCCGCTGTGGATTCATTTTGGAGTGCTCGCAGTTGGGGGGATTTGTTCGTTAATAGTCAGAGCGGGGATGTCTTCATTTTCAGGGTTTACGATGGATCAGCAGAGATTGCAAAGAAAGTGGTTATGGATACCTTGGAAAGGAACGGTTCATAAAGGGGCGTGGACTAATGGCGAAATATTGCTCTTGTCGTGTGGTCTAGCACTCATGTCAAGAGCGACTTTCCGAACGGGAAATGAGAGACCTGACCCCAGTGCTTCTGCGTGGAGGTGCCCAGCATTCAAGTCTTGCTCGTTGAGCAAAACAAGCAATCAGCCGGGCATCCGCTTTGTCGGTTTTGTTCCGGCTTAACTCACTTTGGGCATAGCCTGAAATGCGGGCGGGATTTACCACACTGATCGACCAGCCTAAATCAGCCAGGAAGATGGCTACTGCTTCACTGTAGGGTCCGGTCGCCTCCAGAACAACAGGCGTATCAATGGGAATATCTCGCTGCTGCAGCCACGCATGTAGTGCCTCGTGACCGCCAGGGGAGTTTGCAAAAACCTTACTTTTGAACTTGTTGCCGGTGGCAACACATATATCAAGCTTCTTCTTCGATACATCAATGCCCACGGCCTGCTCGTTCATCTTATCCTTCCTCGTATTCAGGCTCTTGGTTAGAAACCAGGCCTAAGTTACCCTTCGAACTGTATGAACGAAATTACAGGTCGGCGGACTTATCTGACCCACAGGCTATGACGCCTAATGTCTCATCAGCCTCAGCCGACCCGGCCGCTTCATCAGAACTAGCATCCTGATTCGAAGAGGCAGATTCAAGATACGAGGTCTTGCATCGTGCGACAAGAAAAGGTCAAAACGCTATGCACGATGAAAGACCTGACCCCAATGCCCATTGTTCCCAAGAGTGGCTACAAAAAATGCTATATTTAGTAGCTATTGCCTAAAACCCGAGGGGCTCCTGATGTCAGTATTGTTTGATGAAAACACAAACTGCTGGTCGGTCATGATGACATGTACTGTCCGCAGCTATGTTGAATATATTCGCCCAACTTTCACGCAGCGTGGAAACATAGATGGGCAGCGTGATGTGTTGAAAACAGCAACGGCAAAAAGAATTCGCGCACGGATGATTAAAGATATTGCTAGAGGAGCTGTAATACCTCCGGTTGTTCTTGGTGTGATGGGTAATTACACCTATACGGAGCAAGTTCTCAATGAGATTGATGATCCTATAGAGTTTCTAAGGAATATTAATGCTGAGGCTTCAATTATTGATGGTATGCAGAGGACCGGAGCTCTAATAAGCGCTTTAGAAGAAGGGAATGAGATTTCTAGCCGCTCAATCCGGCTGGAAATATGGTTGGCTGAATCAGTGAATGCTCTAATCTACAGGATGCTGGTCCTTAATACTGGCCAAGTTCCTTGGACTTTGTCGCGGCAGCTTTCAGTAGTTTACTCCCAGCTTTTGGATGAAGTTAGGGAGAGAGTTCCGAACATAAGAAGATTGTTCGATGATAATAATGTTGGGCGAAGAGTTGGCCCTGCAGAGTACTCTGCTAGTGATTTGGCAGAGGTCTACATAGCATTTTCAACTCGAAAGACCCAATTTGATGCAAAGGAAGCTCTTTCTGACGACTTTTCGAAAATGGACTTTATTGGAAACCTCTCGAATACTGATTTTCAGGAGAGTTTCTATCAAATGTTGGATGCCATGGCGCAGCTCGATGTTGCGTTTGATCGATTCAATGAAGAGCTCGTCATTTCTTATTCAAGAGGCCGACACATATTTGACAAGCAGCCTGCGCGAATTGGTTTTATGGTTGCGATGGGTACACGAATAATGGGGCGTCCTGGAGATGAGAAAGAAGAAGATATTAGAAGAGCTGCTGTACAAGAAATCGCGGAGGGTGTTCATCGTTTTGTCAACAACCTTAACGGAATGAATGATGAGGAGCTTAGAGAGTTTTTGAAATTGGATATCCTTAGAGAGGTGATGGACCGCAGAGTCGGTCAGGTAGGAAGGTATGAGAGAGGTGTTTTCTTTGATGCGTTTAAGGTGTTGTTAGAAGAGAGTTTTGACCTTCGTAATATGGAGGTTTGTTGGCGAGCACATAATGTCTAGAAATAAGATTGAGTGTAACCAGAGACTGTTTGGTGCTTTGGATCAATATTGCGCTGAAAGAGAAGAGCCTATAGGGAATGCGGGACGACCTAGGTGGATGAACTCTAGTGGTGACAATGATGGTTTTCTAGAAAATGCCAAGTTGCAATTTAGTCATGAGATAAGTTTTGGCCGCGGGTTTTATTATTATGTGAATGGCGGTGTTTCTTACATTTTCACAGTAGGGTTTTATTCTGTCGAATTTAACCATTTTCATGTAAATGTTGATGAGGTGCCTGTTGACGAAGCTAAGGCTACTGTTGTTATTTCTGAGCAGTCGATTGCACCAGTAGCAAGCTCTTTCGAAGTAAAGAATTATGTCGAGGTAGGTGATGGAAGTGTTGATGGCTATGATGGTCATCAATGGTCAGACTGTCTGGAAAATGTCTTTCCGCCCATTTATTGCTTCGCCGTGCCAATAATTCCTGAAGATGAGTTTAATCGCTCTGTTTTCTCTGCGTCAATATGTCTCTCGGATGAACCCGCGTGTTGGATATCTCCATCGTTAGTTGAGAGTTTGTCGGTTCTTCGCGATATTGATTTGCATGGATTTCCTTACCAAACTTTGAGCCGTTCGGTCTTTGACAATGACCCAGGTGCGCTTTTTCTCGCACTTTATCGTTGTTTGGAAGCGCTTTACTCCTATGAAAAATCTTTAGAAGTTAAAAATCAGTTTTCAATCTCTGCTGACTGGGAGGATATCAGCTTTGGTTTGGATAAACTGCTGGGTTGGAGACCAAGAGAGGAAGATAGTTTGGTGTCTTTATTTTCCGGAGTTGCCGAGAAAACTAAGCTTGATATGCTTGATGCTCTAAATGAGAGCTTCGTGCCGGGAGATAACAATTTAGATAGGTTTTCAGCGCGACGCGTATATTCACTTAGGAATAATCTTGTCCATTACAGAGCCGGCTCGCCTCAGGATTTTTTCGGTATTGTTAAGTGGGAGAAATTGATTCAATGCATGATTTCCGCTGTTTTTGATGTTTATTACGATGTTCGTGGTTCTCGGCTAGAGCGGACATCACAAACAATATGACTGAGCCACAAGCGAACTGCCGAACTACCGGAACGTACACACACACAACAACACAACAGGACACCCATCAATCAGCGGATCTCTCACGCGCTTGATGGGCATTGTCTGATGTTGAGGATTCAGGGCCAGGTCTTGCCCCGTGCGTTTCGACACAGAGGCCAAGCCCGAGGGCTGAACAACTCTGTTCAGCCCATCTGATTCTCTAGATAATCTCGGCATGCACCTTCAACTCGCTTTTTCACGTTTCTCTCGACTAAACGATGAAGACGACGAAAAGTTCGTCGCATTCAAGCTTTCAACAATCTTATGCAGCTTGCGACGCTGGCGCATTGAGGTGAGTTGCTTGGTATCCCACGAAGACGGCTTTAGAGAGAACTGCTCCTCGTTGTAGGTCAGGTCAAAGCCGCGTTCTGCTCCGATGGGTTTGTTCTCTGGGCCATAGATGCCGATAAGTCGCAATTTGATGTGGGTGAACTCCAGGTCTCCCTTTGGCATATGACCGTTCATTTTGATGCCTTCATCTCGGGCCAGGCGCTCAATCAGTTCACTGAAAGTACCTATGTGTGAGAAGCCGCCGGGCTTGATGGGGCCTTGCCGTGTGTTTTCTGATGCATCGATGACACCTGACGGTGAACCGGCATTGTTGCTGCGCTTTTCCGGGTTTTCATCGCCCTGGCTGTATTCCTGCTCGAAGTCTGTCACATCCATGGTAATGGTGCCTTCGGAGGTGTGCAGGTCAGCGATGATGTATTGAATGAAGACGGATTCGGCACTCATGTTGCTAATCAGGCAGAGCGCATTGATATCCTTGTTGCGGCCACGATTGATAATCAATCGAGAGCTCCGTTGCCGCCGAAAACTCAGATAGAGAAGTTGGGCATAGACCAGCCAGATAAGTACTGAGCTGAAGCTGGCAATGACTGACAGGGTTTTTTGGTGCTCTGCAATCCAGCTAAGCATGCATTGATCCTCCATGATTCAGGCTGATAACGCTTTACCGTCTTGCGCGTTTTGCAGTGACAGAATTTCACACTGTACTGGAGGGAATGGCTGGAGTGCGAGGGGGCAGGGTTGCGGTGGGTCCAAGAATGAGAATAAGAGTGTTAAATAAAGAAAAACCCCGGCGGGTAAGCCGGGGTTTTTTGTTTCCAGTCCTGCCCTTGTGAGGCGGGCCGGAAATAGGGTGCCGGGCCTGAGCACCGGATCGCATCCGGCGTCAGGCTTCGGGCGTCAGGCGTTTTCGATGCCCAACTTATACACGCTCGATCACGGTAGCGATACCCTGACCCAAGCCGATACACATGGTGGCAAGACCGATTTGGCCGTCTTTCCATTCCATGACGTTCAGCAGGGTGCCGGTAATACGTGCACCGGAACAGCCAAGAGGGTGGCCCAAGGCGATAGCGCCACCGTTCAGGTTCACTTTCTCTTCCATCTTGTCGATCAGCTTCAGGTCCTTGGCCACCGGCAGGGACTGTGCAGCGAACGCTTCGTTCAGTTCTACATAGTCGATGTCGTCGATGGTCAGGCCTGCGCGCGCCAGTGCTTTCTGGGTGGCCGGTACCGGACCGTAACCCATGATGGCGGCGTCGCAACCGGCTACAGCCATGGAGCGGATCTTGGCGCGAGGCTTCAGGCCCATGGCCTGGGCACGCTCGGCGCTCATTACCAGCATGGCGGAGGCACCGTCAGACAGGGCAGAGGAGGTACCGGCAGTGACGGTACCATTGGCCGGATCGAATACCGGACGCAGTTTCTGCATGTCTTCGATGCTGGCGCCAGGACGGATCACTTCGTCGATTTCGCACAGCACTTTGTGGCCATTCTGGTCGTGACCTTCGATGGGAACGATTTCGTTGTCCCAACGACCTTGCTGGGTCGCTTCCCAGGCCAGGCGGTGTGAACGAACGCCGAAGGCGTCTTGCTGTTCGCGGGTGATGCCATGCATCTTGCCCAGCATTTCTGCGGTCAGGCCCATCATGTTGGACGCCTTGGCGGCCACTTTGGACATTTCCGGGTTCAGGTCGATGCCGTGATCCATGGCCACGTGGCCCATGTGCTCTACACCACCGATAACAAATACATCGCCGTTGCCGGTCATGATGCTTTGTGAGGCGGAGTGCAGTGCCTGCATGGAAGAGCCACACAGACGGTTCACGGTTTGTGCAGCGCTGGTGCGCGGCAGGCCGGCCAGCATGGAGATGTTACGGGCGATGTTCATGCCCTGTTCTTTGGTCTGGTTTACACAGCCCCAAATTACATCTTCAGTGAGCTGGGTGTCCCAGTTCGGGTTACGGGCCATCAGCGCCTGGATCAGCTGGGCTGACAGTTTTTCGGCACGCACATGACGGAACTGGCCATTACGGCTCTTGCCCATGGGGGTACGGACCGCATCGACGATAACAACGTCTTTTGGATTCAAGCTCATTTCTAAATCTCCTGTGTCCGTGGCTTAGGCGAAGAACGACTCGCCCTTGGCGGCCATGTCTTTGAGCATCTGCGGTGCTTCGTAGATGCCACCCAGGTGCGCGTACTTGTCACACAGCGCGACGAATTCTTTAACGCCAACACTGTCGATGTAACGCAGCGGACCGCCACGGAAGGGAGGGAAGCCGATGCCGTAGATCATGGCCATGTCGGCCTCGGCAGCGGAACCTACGATGTTGTCTTCCAGGCAGCGAACGGTTTCGGTGCACATGGGGATCATCATGCGGGCGATAATTTCTTCCGCATCAAATTCCTTGGTGTCCGCAACGTGCGGCTTGATCAGTTCGTAGGTGGACTCGTCGACAACCTTTTTGGTTTTGCCTTTCTTGTCCAGCTCGTACTTGTAGAAGCCGATGCCGTTCTTCTGACCGTAACGATCGTTTTCGAACATGACGGTAGACACATCTTTGAAGTCGTACTGCATGCGCTCGGGGAAGCCTTCAGCCATAACCTGAGCCGCGTGAACACCGGTGTCGATGCCAACCACGTCCATCAGGTACGCCGGGCCCATGGGCCAGCCGAACTTCTGCATGACTTTATCGACCGCCTGGAAATCGGCACCGTCGCGCATCAGCATGCCGAAGCCGCCGAAGTAGGGGAACAGTACACGGTTAACCAGGAAGCCGGGGCAGTCGTTAACCACGATGGGGGTTTTGCCCATTTTCTGAGCGTAGGCCACCAGGGTGCCAACGGTTTCGTCGGAGGTCTTTTCACCACGGATCACTTCCACCAGCGGCATCATGTGTACCGGGTTGAAGAAGTGCATGCCGGCGAAGTCTTCCGGACGCTTCAGCGCTTCAGCCAGTTTGGTGATGGAGATGGTGGAGGTGTTGGAGGCCAGCACGGTGCCCTCGGTCACTTCGCCTTCCACTTCCGCCAGTACGGACTGCTTGACCTTCTGGTTCTCGACAACCGCTTCAACAACCACGTTCACGTTGGCGAAGTCGCCGTAGTTCAGGGTCGGGCGGATAGAGGACAGAACCTGCGCCATTTTGGCCGGCTTCATTTTCTTGCGATCAACGCGCTTGGTCAGCAATTTGCTGGCTTCGCTCATGCCCAGGTCCAGCGCCTTGTCGGCGATGTCCTTCATGATGATCGGGGTGCCTTTGGAGGCAGACTGGAAGGCGATGCCGCCGCCCATGATGCCTGCGCCCAGTACCGCCGCCTGGTTGATCTCTTTGGAGGCCTTGGCGGTTTTGCCGTTGACCTTTTTCACTTGCTGGTCTGCCAGGAACAGGCCGACCAAGCAGGTAGCCTGGGAAGACTTGGCCACTTTGGCGAAGCCTTTGGCTTCCACTTCCAGGGCCTTGTCGCGGTTCATGCCACCGTGCTTTTGCATGGTGTTCACGGCTGCAACCGGTGCCGGGTAGTTCTTGCCAGCCTGGCCCATCACCATGGCGGTGCAGGTCTGGAAGGCCATCATGTTTTCCATGGGCGGCAGTTTCAGCGGCTCAAGCTTCTCGGCACGCTTGGCGCGGAAGTCGATCTTGCCGGCCAGGCACTGCTTCACCAGGTCGATGGCAGCGTTCTGCAGTTCGTCAGGGGCGACAACAGCATCAGCCACGCCGTCTTTCAGTGCTTTGTCGGCCTTGTGCTGGCCAGCAGCGGCGATCCATTCAACAGCGTTGTCCACACCGATCAGGCGGGGCAGACGCACGGTGCCGCCGAAGCCCGGGTACAGGCCCAGCTTCACTTCCGGCAGACCGACCTGGGCTTTTTCGCTCAGTACGCGGAAGTCTGCGGCCAGGCACATTTCCAGGCCGCCACCCAGAGCGATGCCGTTAACGGCCGCTACTTTGGGAATGTCGAGGTCTTCAAAAGCGTTGAAGACTTCGTTGGATTTCAGACACCAGCCGGCGATTTCATCTTCCGGCAGCTTGAACATGTCTGTGAATTCGGTGATGTCGGCGCCAACAATGAAAACCCCTTTGCCGGAAGTCACGATCAGGCCTTTGATGTCGCTGTTACCTTTAACAGCTTCCACAGCCTTACCGAGGTCTTCCACGGTTTCCTGATTGAACTTGTTAACGGACTCGCCCTGAAGGTCAAACTTCAGTTCGGCGATGCCGTCGTCAAGCAGTTGTACGCTTACGGCGTTGCCTTGATAGATCATAGCTTCTGCTCTCCAGTCCCAAAGTACGCGGCTTTAATGACCGCTTTGGTGTGCCCCAGGCCCCGAATTCCGGGGTGGGCGCGCCGTTTATATAGCATTCATGTGAGTGTTTGCTTACATAAACAACGAAACTCGTAGGCCCGCAAGTATAGGGAAGCGGGATGACTTTTTTAGCCCTAATTTGTGACTATCTGGTCGTAGTGGTGATTGTGGGGCGCCGTATGGTGAAAATTTCATCACTTACTCCTTGTGTTCGTGCTGTTCGAGCGACGCCGTGGCAGACTGCCGGGCTTGAGCTTCCACTGTAGGAGCGGCGCTTGAGTCGCGAACCGAGCGCAGCGAGGATCGGGATCGTTCTTTGAACGATTCCGCGTTATCGCGGTTCGCACCTCCAGTGGCGCTCCTACAAAAAAGTCGCGCCCCTAGGTCACCGAGCACTGCCATGCCCATCGACAAACCCAGCTTGCCCAAGATCACCCGCCGGCCGCAGCACACGCCGGACTGGCCGGATGTGCCGCCCATGCTGGCGCGGATTTTGGCCGGGCGAGGGGTCACGGATCCGGCCCAGCTGAACCTGGGCTTGAAACGCCTGCCCCATCCCGAGCAGTTCACTGGTTTGCGTGGGGCTGTGGAGCTGCTTTTACAAGGGCGGGCTGACCATTGGCACATTTGTATTGTGGGTGACTACGATGCGGACGGCGCCACCGCCACCACTTTGATGGTGCGAGGCCTGGAGCGGCTGGGGTATCCACGCCCGGACTTTCTGGTGCCGGACCGCTTTGAATACGGCTATGGCCTGTCGCCGGCCATCGTGGACCTGGCCAAAGAGCTGTACAACCCGGACCTGATCATCACCGTGGATAACGGCATTGCCAGTGTGGATGGCGTGGCTGCTGCTCGGGCACAGGGCATGCGGGTGCTGATTACTGACCATCACCTGCCCGGCGATACCCTGCCGGAAGCGGATGCGCTGGTGAACCCGCGTCTGCCCGGTTGCGAAGATTTTCCGGCCACCAATCTGGCCGGGGTCGGGGTGGCGTTTTATCTATTGATGGACCTTCAGCGGGCGTTGCGTGAGCTGAACGTGGTCGCCAGTGCGCCCATTACCGACCTGCTGGATTTGGTGGCATTGGGCACGGTGGCTGATGTGGTGGTGCTGGATGATGCCAACCGGGTGTTGGTGGAACAGGGCCTGCGGCGGATTCGCGCCGGTAAAGGCTGCCCGGGCATTCGCGCGTTGTTACAAGTCGCCGGGCGTGATCCCAACCGCGTGCTGGCGGCGGACATGGGCTTTGCGGTGGGGCCACGGCTGAATGCGGCGGGGCGCCTTACCGATATGACCCAGGGTATCGCTTGCCTGCTGTCGGAAACTGACGCCGAGGCCACCGAGATGGCACAGGACCTGGACACCATTAACCGCGAGCGTCGCTCCATCGAACACGGCATGCGCGATGCGGCCATGGAAGAGGTGGCTCGGCTGGATGCGGACAACCTGCCTGCCGGGCTGTGCCTGTACGGCAAGGAGTGGCACGAAGGGGTGGTGGGGATTCTTGCTTCACGGGTGAAAGAAGCCATTCATCGTCCGGTGATTGCCTTTGCGCCTGCCCAGCAGCGCGGCCAGTTGAAAGGCTCTGGCCGGTCCATTCCCGGTTTGCATCTGCGCGATGCCCTGGATGCAGTGGCCACGGCCAACCCCGGGCTACTGAACAAGTTCGGTGGCCATGCCATGGCGGCGGGTCTGTCGCTGGAACTGGATAAGCTGGACACGTTCAAGGTGGCCTTTGAAAAAGCGGTGGGTGAGTTGCTGTCACCGAAAGCGCTGGAGCGTATCGTCGAAACCGACGGTGAGCTAACCGATCAGGAATTGTCCCTGACCAATGCGGAATTACTCAGCCACCGCTTCCCCTGGGGTCAGGGCTTCCCGGCACCGAGTTTCGATGGCGAGTTTGAGGTGCTGAAGCATCGCATCGTTGGCGAGCGGCACCTAAAGCTGACCCTGGGCCTGCCCGGGATCAGCGGGGTGATTGATGCCATCCATTTCAACGTGGCCGTGGAGGCGTTGCCCAGCCGCATCAGCAAGGTGCGCGGGGTGTACCGTCTGGAGGTCAACGAATTCCGTGGCCAGCGCAATCCCCAGCTGTTGTTCGAGCATTTGATTCCGATTTAGTGGGTTGGATCCGGTGGGGTGTCGGTTTACGGCTACGCCTAATCCGACCTACATAACCCGCCAGCCCCCGTGACTATGTAGGTTGAATTAGCCTGAAAGGCGTAATCCAACATTGGGCCTCGAATCGAAACCGCTTTATGTTCCCCCCCATCGACTCCTGCAAAATTGTCGACAATGGCTGTCGGGGGGCGTGGTTTTTGCTAGCATTGCCCATCGCGCTCGACACCGGGCGCCTTTATTTCTTTGGTGTACGGCCCAAAAGGCCGTACCTGCAATGACTTTGCGGCGTGGCTATCGCCACCGCCGTGGTGTGTCCTTAACGGAGGGGACTCAAATGAAGACGATTCATAAACATCGGCTCAATACCAACAGTGACGTGCAGGACATCCGGCTGCCGGCAGAAGGCAAGGTGCTGCGGGTAGATTACGTTCTGCAGGAAGCGGTGATTTTTATGTGGGTGGAAGTGGACGCGGATACGGTGATCGACACCCCCAAGGAAGTGCGTCGCTTCAAGGTGTTCAACACCGGTTCCGGCATTCCCAATAATGCGAGCTACATCGGCACCACCATCGATAATATGAAAGCCGCGGCCTATCACGTCTACGAGCTGAAAGACTGATCGGCGCTACCGTAGGAGCGTCGCTGGCGGCGCGCTCACCACAGTCTTGAGTTGCGAGAAGCGAGTTTCGAAAGGCAAACCCTGGAATGCGGGCAAGCTTGATGATCGCTTCTCGTGACTCGAAACTCATGACGGGCTCTATCGCGCCGCCGGTGACGCTTCTGCCGGGCGGAGCAGCGTCGCCCCCTCGTCAGTTAACCTGCAAACCGGTAAACTGCGCCGCTTGCCGAGCGGCCATTTAGCCAGGCACCAATTTCAGTCATTTCAGAGAGACGTAATGGAAGTCAATCCGCTGCGAACCCACCTTTCCGACCTCGCCGGGCGTGTCGAAGCGCTTAGGGGGTATCTTTGACTACGCTCACAAGAGCGAACGTCTGACCGAAGTCGAGCGCGAGCTCGAAAACCCGGATGTCTGGAGCGATCCGGATTACGCCCGGGCTCTGGGCAAGGAGCGGGCCCAGCTGGAAATGGTCGTGAACACCATCAACGTCGCCTCCCAGGGAGTGGAAGACACCTCTGCTCTGTTGGATCTGGTGGTGGAGGAGGGAGACGAAAACACCCTCTCGGAAGTGGAAAGCGACCTGCGTGATCTGGAAAAAATGGTGGCGGATCTGGAATTCCGGCGCATGTTCTCCGGGCAAATGGACGCCTGCAGCGCCTACCTGGATATCCAGGCGGGTTCCGGTGGCACCGAGGCCCAGGACTGGGGCGAAATGATGCTGCGCATGTACCTGCGTTGGGGTGAGGCTCACGGTTTCAAGACCGAGCTGGTGGAAGCCTCCGCCGGGGATGTGGCCGGTATCAAGTCTGCCACTGTGCGTTTCGAAGGCGAGTACGCCTACGGCTGGTTGCGTACCGAAACCGGGGTGCACCGGCTGGTGCGCAAGAGCCCGTTCGATTCCGGCGGCCGCCGCCATACCTCGTTCAGTTCGGTATTCGTGTCCCCGGAAGTGGACGACGATATCGATGTGGACATCGACGTGGGCAGCATGCGGGTCGATACCTATCGTGCCTCCGGTGCAGGTGGTCAGCACGTTAACCGGACCGATTCGGCGGTGCGGCTGACCTATGAATACACCGATGATGGTGGCGAGAAGCACACCTTGGTGACCCAGTGTCAGAGCGGACGTAGTCAGCACCAGAACAAGGATCAGGCACTGAAGATGATGCAGGCCAAGGTCTACGAAGTGGAGATGCAGCGCCGCAACGCCGAAAAGCAGGTCCAGGAAAGCAACAAGTCGGATATTGGCTGGGGCAGCCAGATTCGCTCTTATGTACTGGATGATGGCCGCATTAAGGATCTGCGCACAGGCGTAGAGAGCCACAATACCCAGCAGGTATTGGACGGCGCGCTGGATCAGTTTATCGAAGCCTCCCTGAAAGCGGGATTGTGATTGATACGCCTGAGGCCTGAGGCCTAACGCCTGACGCTAACCCCAAAGCGTCTGGTGTTAGGCATCCTGCGTTTGGCGCTTTACCGGAAGCACTGAGTTATGAGCCAAGACGAAACCACACAGAATGCTGACGCCTCTCAACAGGCGGCCACCGAGAACCGCCTGATTGCCGAGCGCCGTGCCAAGCTGACCGAACTGCGCGAACACGGTAATCCGTTCCCGAACCATTTCCGTCGGGATTCGCTGGCCGCCGATCTGCAAGCGCAGTACGGCGAGTTCACCAAGGAAGAGCTGGAAGAGAAAAACATTCAGGTGGCAGTGGCTGGCCGCATGATGCTGGACCGCAAAGCCTTCAAGGTGCTGCAGGACATGTCCGGGCGCATCCAGATTTTTGCGCCCAAGGATGAAACCCGCGATGTGCGCAAAGAGACCAAGAGCTGGGATCTGGGCGACATCATTGGGGTGCGCGGCACGCTGTGCAAATCCGGCAAGGGCGACCTTTACGTGATGATGGATGAGTATCTGCTGCTCACCAAGTCTCTGCGTCCGCTACCTGAGAAGCACAAGGGGCTGACTGACACCGAAGCCAAATACCGCCAGCGCTATGTGGACTTGATCGTCAACGAGGACACCCGCAAGGCGTTCCAGATCCGCGCCAAAATCGTTGCCGGGATTCGCAATTTCCTGGTGCAGAAAGATTTCGTGGAAGCGGAAACGCCTATGTTGCAGGTGATTCCTGGTGGCGCCACGGCGCGGCCCTTTATTACCCATCACAACAGCCTGGATATGGACATGTACCTGCGCATTGCGCCGGAACTGTACCTGAAACGATTAGTCGTGGGCGGCTTCGAGAAGGTGTTCGAGATCAACCGAAACTTCCGTAATGAAGGCCTTTCCACCCGGCACAACCCGGAATTCACCATGCTGGAGTTCTACCAGGCATACGGGGACTTCCACGACCTGATGAACCTGACCGAGGAAATGTTGCGTACCTTGGCTGAAACCGTGCTGGGTACCACGGATGTGGCTTATCAGGGTGATGTATACGATTTTGGTAAACCCTTTACCCGCATGACGGTTTTCGATTCCATTCTGCATTTTAATCCCGATATGGATGCTGCCAAATTGGCGGACCCGGACGGGGCCCGCGAGATCGCCACCGGGCTGGGCATTCCGCTCAAGGACGGTTACGGGCTGGGCAAGGTGCAGATCGAGATCTTCGAGAAGACGGTTGAACACCGCCTGAAAGATCCGACCTTTATTACCGAGTACCCTACCGAGGTGTCGCCGTTGGCGCGCCGCATGGACGATAACCCCTTCGTGACAGAGCGGTTCGAGTTCTTCGTGGGTGGCCGCGAAATCGCCAATGGCTTCTCCGAGCTGAACGACGCGGAAGATCAGGCCGAGCGCTTCCGGCAGCAGGTGGAAGAGAAGGCGGCGGGTGACGATGAAGCCATGTTCTATGACGAAGATTATGTGGTTGCGCTGGAGCATGGCCTGCCGCCGACGGCTGGTGAAGGCATCGGCATCGATCGTCTGGTAATGTTGTTCACAGATGCACCGTCCATTCGGGACGTGATTCTTTTTCCGCATATGCGGCCTCACGGGCGGTAATGGCGGTTTTTCGGGCGCACGTTGCGCCCGCTGCTTGCGAGTTTGAGGTCGGGAGAACGACACACAAATTCAGGGCTTACAACAAAGGCTCGCTGCGTCCATGACAAGTGCAATTCAGTACCAGGGAAGAAAAGCGCGCCGCACTGGTAGCGAGCAGCGCCGACAGGCCATTCTTGAGGCCTCGCTTAGCATTATCGTGCGTGAAGGCATCCGTGCCGTTCGTCACCGTGCGGTGGCCCGTGAAGCGGAAGTGCCGCTTTCGGCGACCACCTATTACTTCAAAGATATTTCCGATTTGATCGCTGACACCTTCGCTTTGTTCGCGGAGCGAGCCATCAAGGAAGTGATCGAGCCATTCAAGGAACAGGCATTCGGGCTGATGTCGCAGTTTTCCCGCGATAGCCTGAAGCAGCCCGATGAGCGAGCCCGGTTGGTGAAGTTGCTTGCTCAGATGATGGGCGCTTTCATCGTTGATGAGTTGCAAAACCGTCGTGGTCATGTGGTGGCCGAGCAGGCCTTTATTCAGGAAGCGGTTCTGGATGCTCGCCTGCGGGAAATGGCTGATATGTATTTGGCCCGGCACGTGGAAACGCTAGCTATGGCCTGCGAGCTGTTTGGCTGCAAAGAGCCCAAGCTGGACGCAGAGTTGATTTTCTCGACCTTTTTATCCATTGAGCAGCGTTTGTTAGTGCACCCGGAAAAAATATCCCAGGAGTATGCGGAAAAACGGATGTACAACTTGATGGAGAAAGTGTTGCCCCATGGTTAATCCTGATGCCGTGAACAATCCGGATAGTAAGGCTGTGCAGTTAGAGCCGGGTTGGAAGCGGCATCTGGCGGGCGAGTTCGAGCAGGATTACATGGCACAACTGCGCGCTTTTTTGGCAGAACAGAAGTGTGCGGGTAAAACGGTCTTTCCTCCCGGGCCGGATATTTTCAATGCCTTCAACCTGACGCCGTTCGAGCAGGTGAAGGTGGTGATTCTGGGTCAGGACCCTTACCACGGCCCCGACCAGGCCCATGGCCTGTGTTTTTCTGTTCAGTATGGTGTCAAGACGCCGCCGTCTCTGGTGAATATCTACAAGGAAATTCATCGGGATCTGGGTTTTGCGATTCCTTCCCATGGAAACCTGACCCATTGGGCTGAGCAAGGTGTGTTGCTGCTCAATGCGGTGCTTACTGTGGAAGCCGGGCAGGCCGCTTCTCATCAGAAGCAGGGCTGGGAAAGGTTTACCGACGAGGCTATCGAGCACCTGAATCGTGAGCGTGACGGCCTGGTATTCCTGCTGTGGGGCAGCCATGCCCAGAAGAAGGGTCGGCTGATTGATCGCGACAAACACTGCGTGCTCACCGCTCCACATCCCTCTCCATTGTCTGCCTATCGCGGTTTCCTCGGCTGTGGCCACTTCTCCCGCGCCAATCAATACCTGCTTCAGCAGGGAAAACAGGCCATCGACTGGTCGGTGCCGGAGTGAACCAGCTACGAGCTGCTAGCTGCTAGCTGCGACGCGAATCAGGCTTTGGTGCCGCACAATTCACGCAGCGCGGGGCGAGGCCCTTTCTACAAGCATGGCCTTTCCCCGTGTTGCAGCTTGTGGCTTGGAGCTTGCCCCAGCCCGCGGTACCATCTTTGTCGAATTGAGACCAAGGAGTTGTTGTGTCTGACTGCGTGTCGTTTTCTGAAATCGAAACCCGCTGCGGCCGTGTAATCGCCCGGGCCACCCTGAATGCCCCCAAATCCCTGAACGCGCTTAGCCTGGAAATGATCCAGTTGCTGAGTGAAAAGCTGGATGCCTGGGAGCAGCGCTCCGATGTGGTGGCGATCTGGTTGGATGGTGCGGGTGGCAAGGCGCTCTGTGCGGGCGGCGATATCGTGCAGATGCACAAGTCCATGGTGAAACATGCGGGCGAAGGCCGTAACCCATTTACCGAAGAATATTTCGCGGCGGAATATGTGCTGGACTATCGGCTGCACACCAGTGCGATTCCGGTAATTGTTTACGGTGATGGCATTGTCATGGGCGGCGGCATGGGCCTGCTGCAGGGCGCAGATTTTCGTCTGGTCACGCCTCGCTCGCGCATGGCTATGCCGGAAATTACCATCGGCCTGTTTCCTGATGTGGGCGGCAGCTGGTTCCTGAATCGTTTGCCTGGCCGTGTTGGTTTGTTTCTCGGCTTGACCGGTGTGCATATCAACGGCCGCGAAGCGGTAGAAGTGGGTATGGCAGACCGTATGGTGGACGCTGATGCAGACAGCTTGTTGAGCGCTCTGGCCGAGCAAAACTTTGTGGATGATGAAGCGGGCAACCGCGCGGTGATGTACCGCCTGTTCAAGGAGCACGCGGCGGACATGAAGGATCTGCCTCATCCTCTGATTGACCACTTGCCGTTGATCAATCGTTTGTGTGATGGCGAGAGTATTGAGGTGGTCACCGAGCAACTGCTGAATGTGAAAGAGCGTGATCGCTGGTTGGACAAGGCACTGGGCAACCTGGAACGGGGCTGCCCGCAAACCGCTCACCTGGTCTGGGAGCAGCTGGACCGCTCTACCTATTACGATCTGGCTGAGGTGTTCCGCATGGAGTGGTGCTTGGCGGTGCAATGTTCACTGCACGGGGACTTCCGGGAAGGGGTGCGCGCCTTGTTGATCGACAAGGATGGCAAGCCCGGTTTCCGGCATCGCGATGTGGCGTCGGTGCCCAAAGATTACATCGACAGCTTCTTCCGCTGTCCGGCACCGAAGCACCCTCTGGCGGATTTGGGTAAGACCCAGTAATCCCGGCAATGCAAAAAAGGCGCTTCGGCGCCTTTTTTGTGTGGAAAGGGGGCAGTTGGCGTAGGTCGAATTAGCCGAAGGCGTAATCCGACACAGGAGGTGGTCGTGGCGGCACCTTAGGTTGTCGGATTACGGCCTTCGGCCTATTCGACCTACTGGCGCGTGCGGGCTGTGTAGGGATCAGTCCTTCCAGGGCAATGTATAGGGCAGGGTGCCGAGCGTGCTGTTTAGTGGCTCGTCGTCCTTAAACAGTACGCCGTCGGTATCCCGGCGGAGCACTACCAGGGCGCTGTAGCCGTTGGCGGTGCGGGCGCTGCTGACCACTTCGCCGGCGGCTTTGCCGTTGCTGTTGCGCAGGGGCTCGCCTGGTAGCAGCTCAACGTCGGCGGTGTAATCGATGCGTTGCATGCGTTGCTTGAGTTTGCCCTTGAAGTGCATGCGCGCGACCACTTCCTGGCCGGTGTAGCAGCCTTTCTTGAAATTCACGCCGGCAGTGACGTCGTAGTTGAGTACCTGGGGCAGGAACAGGTCTTCCGCACCCGGGTAGACCATGCCTTCGCCTGCATCGATGTCGGCTTGCCGCCAGCCGTTGGCATTGGTGGCGGTACGGTCCTGGGCTAATACGGTCCAGACGGATTCGCCCTGTTCTTTGTCGGTAATCAACAGGGCATGATCCGTATTGGGGTAGCGTAACCACAGGCCTTGCCCGTTACGGCCGGTTTGCCCCGGCTCTGGCAGGGTGGTTGGTAATTGGCCGGTCAGGCCGATGATGACGGCTTGCTCGTCTACCTGAAAGTCCACTTTGGCGCGCAGGCGGTATTTCATCAGTGATTTAATCACCGCCTCGGATTGTCCGGTGGGACAAAGCATCAGGTAATCGTCGCCGTCACGGACGGTGCGCACGCTGACCAGGCCCCGGCCTTTCAGGCTCAAATGCATACCGGTGAGGTGACCGCCGGTATCTACGTCATGCAGGTCGCAGGAAAGCTGCCCTTGCAGGTAATGGCCCGCTTCCTCGCCGTGGGCACGAATGACGGCCAGATGATCGCAATGGCTTAATGCCGGTGCGGTGCTTGCCTCGGCATGTTCGACGAGGGGTTGGGCGGCGATAAACTGAGACCAGCTCATGGGGCTCCTGTTGTCTTGTGGTGTGTCTTGCTGTGCGACCCCGGGGGAGTCGAGAAATCATCAGGCATGATAGATAATGCGCGCACAGCCTGAAAGCCATGGCTGGTAATTGGCGCAAGACGCCGGAGTGTCTGATCAGGATAGCGCAGAAATGAGTAATGAAGACCTGAAACGTAAATATCGCTGGCAGTGCCGCCGGGGCGCCTCGGAAGTGGAGGTGGTGCTGTACGGTTATCTGGATAACCATTTTGATGTAGAGCCGGCGGAGCGCCAGGCGCAGTTCGCCACTTTGCTCGCGTGCGAGGATGCGGATATGTTCGAGTGGTTCACCTACCGCAGTGAGCCCACTGACCCGAAGTTGCAAGAGTATGTGAGCCATGTCCTCGGCCTGGTCTCCGCGAAGAAAGGTTAAGTTGGCCTCCTCCCGCTATCCGGCGCGTCTGCGCTGGCTGGCGATAGGGTTGGCGGCACTGGTTGTTGTGCTGTCGCCATTGCCGGGCTCGGCTACCTTGCTGTTGCTCGTGGCGCTACCGTGGCTGGTTCGCGGTTGGCGCCTGCCGCAGCCGGAGACGCTGGAGTTGCACGCGCAGACGTTGACAGTAACGGGCAAGCACACCCAGGTGATGGAGAGGCCCCTGCGGGTTATTCGTCATGGCCCCTGGCTGGCAATGCAAACGCCGAAGGGGTGGCTGCATGTGTTTGAGGACCAGGCACCGGTGGCGGAGTTGCAGCCGTTTTATCAGTGGCTCTGGGTGAAGCGCAAGAGAGGGTAGCGACAAGCTTGGACAGGGAAGCCGGAACAGCTCCTTGGGTTTTCCTTTTCAACTTTTCACTTTGAACTTTCAATTGATCTTTCGCGGGCAGAGTGGCCAACGTGTGGCAGCACCTCCAACCCGCGTTGCAGCTTGAAACTTGTGCCTTGCCGCTATTTCAATCAGAACGCCCCCGGCACGAGCACCGTATCCCCGGTTTCCTCATTGATTCCCGGGAAGTCCCGCATGAAGTGCAGGCCACGGCTTTCCTTGCGTTGCATGGCGGAGCGGATGATCAGCTCGGCGATCACCACCAGGTTGCGCAGCTCCAGCAGGTCGTTGCTGATGTGGTAGTTGCTGTAATACTCGGCGATTTCGTTTTTCAGCAGCTCGGCCCGGTGCAGGGCGCGCTCCAGGCGTTTTTCCGTTCTCACAATGCCCACGTAATCCCACATGAAACGGCGCAGTTCATCCCAGTTGTGGCTGATGACCACGTCCTCGTCGGAATCGGTGACCTGGGAGTCGTCCCACTCGTTGTCGTCGCGGGGTGTAGGGATGCCTTCCAGATGGGTGCGGATATGATCGGCGGCGGCCTTGCCGTAGACGAAGCATTCCAGCAGGGAGTTGCTGGCCATGCGGTTGGCGCCGTGCAGGCCGGTGAAGCTGGTTTCGCCGATGGCGTAGAGGCCGGGCACATCGGTTTGTCCGTGTTCGTTGATCATTACGCCGCCACAGGTGTAGTGGGCGGCAGGCACCACGGGGATCGGATCGCGGGTGATATCCAGCCCCAGTTGCAGGCACTTGGCGTACACAGTGGGGAAGTGCTCGATGATGAAATCCGCTGGCTTGTGGCTGATGTCCAGATACAGGCAGTCCGCGCCGAGGCGTTTCATTTCATGGTCAATAGCGCGCGCCACTACGTCCCGCGGGGCCAGCTCGCCACGCTCATCAAAGCGGTTCATGAAGCGTTCGCCATTGGGAAGTAGCAGGTGCCCGCCTTCGCCGCGAATGGCTTCGGTGACCAGGAAGCTCTTCGCCTTGGGGTGGTAAAGGCAGGTGGGGTGGAACTGCATAAACTCCATGTTCGCCACCCGGCAGCCTGCGCGCCAGGCCATGGCGATGCCGTCGCCAGTGGCCACGTCCGGGTTGGAGGTATAGAGATACACCTTGGACGCGCCGCCGGTGGCCAGCACCACGGAACGGGCCAGGATGACGTCTGTTTCTCCGGTTTGAATGTTGTGTACGTAGGCGCCGCAACAGCGTTTTTCTTTGCCTTGTCCCCCGTTTGGGTCGTCGTGCTCCTGCACGATCAGGTCCACGGCCACCCGGTGTTCAAAGCGGGTCACGTTGCTCTTCCGGCAGACCTGCTCGATCAGGGTGCCGGAAATGGCTTTGCCGGTAGCGTCGGCGGCATGAATGATGCGCCGGTGGCTATGGCCGCCTTCGCGGGTCAGGTGGTAGGGCAATTTGCTGCCATCGCCGTTGTCAAAACGGGTGAAATCCACCCCCAGATCAATCAACCAGCGGATGGCGTCCGGGCCATTTTCCACGGTGAACCGCACTGCATCGTCATGGCACAGCCCGGCGCCGGCTACGTGAGTATCGGCCACATGGCTTTCCAGTGAATCTTCCTGGTCCAGCACCGCGGCCACGCCACCTTGGGCGTAGTAGGTGCTGGCACTGGTGAGCTCCCCTTTGGAGAGCAGGGCAACCTGACACTCATCCGGCAGGCGCAATGCGGCGGTCAGACCTGCAGCGCCGGAGCCGATAATGAGTACATCGTGTCGGTAGGTGGCCATGGGCGATCCTGTTAGTGAATGGCTCGGAAAGGCCGTCAGTATAGCGACGATTGACGCCCCTGCTAATGACGTTTTTATCGGGGCATCCCTCATTTGGGTGATGTCTGCCGTGTGACTTGCTGCTAGATTGCAATGTGATTTTCATCTCATCTTTGTTGGTGCTGCCGGATAGCCGGTGGTAGGCGGTGGGGAATGCCTGTAAGCCAGCGAAGCGATTGATACGACTGTCTGGGGAAGGCAATGAAAAGAATATTGATGCACCTGGCTGGGGCCGTGGTGCTTGTGGCGGGGCTTAGTGGCTGCATGTCGGCGAATTACTATACCGAGCAGGGGACGCTGATCACGCAGGACACGATTGATCTTTTTAACACGAATCCGAATAACCCGATTATCCCTTACAGCAAGGGGAAGGCTACCTATAACGCCTACCCGTGGGCCAGTGAAAAACACCAGCAATGGTTGAGCGAGCAGCCGAAAAGGAATGCCAACGATGAAATGGCGTTGGCAGCGGATTACTGGCTGCATGATGGCGGGATGCCGCCGTTGGATATTACGGTGACGCGCCAGACCCCTAAGAATAGCGTTGGCACCATTGCAACGGTGGTAGTGACAACCCTGGGGTGTACGTTCAGCCTTTGTCTGGTCCCCATGGTCGCGCCGCAGCAATTTGATACAACGATTGAAATGCGATCAGAAGGCGAACTGGTCTACAGCGCGAAGGCGCATTATCGAGGAACGGTTTTCATGAGCTGGTTTCCGCTAGGCAAGTTGCGCGGGACTCAGAAAATCACGGATGCGGCCTGGTATGCCACCTTCTTTTCCCATGAAGAGAAGCTGACACGTAATATCGTTGCGGAAGAACCACTGTACGATTCACTCAAGAAATCAAAAGATACGGATAAGCTGGCGGCAGCGCTGGATAACCCGCAACTGAAGTTCTATCGCCCCCTGGTTTCTGCCCGTTTGGCGGAGGTGCTGGCGGGGCAGAAACGCAACGAACGCCTCAAGGCCTATGCCGCTATCATCGAGAAACATCCGGAATTCGCTGGTGACATTCGGGGCAATGAGAGGCTGTTGTTTGTCGGGCCGACGGATCTTCGGGTGCTGGATGTGCTCAAGCAGACCTACCGTAAGCGTTCCGCTCCTGCCATGTCGGCCAGTATTAAGGCGTCAGGTCAGCCTTATGCGCTGTTCACGCCGGAGGAGTCCAGTTGGCTGACCCGCGAAGGGCTGCCGGCCGATGTGGTGGCCGCCATGATAGAGGCCAGTGAGCCAAAGGCGGCACCAAACGCCGTGCCTGCGGACTTGGTGGCGGGTGTTGCGCCGGGTGGGCAGGCCGGGGCGCAACCGGTAGCAAGCAATACCCTGGAAGCCACGGCCACGGAATGCTCCAAGGCGTATGCGGCCAAGAAAGTCTGTGAAACCATGCCCGGTGACCCTTTCGGCCTGTTGATGCGAGGCTGCATGGCCCAGGTGAAGAAAAAATTCGGCGGCTCGGGCTGTTCTATTTTCTGATCTGCCCCGCGTTCGATTGCCTCACGGGCCTGCCTGGGCCCGTGAGAGCGCCTATGTTGTTGCACCAGTTCTTACTCTAGTCTTGAGAATGTGTCTGGTTTTCATATTTTCCGGAACCATCGGGTCTTGCGTGTGTCCGATTCTGTCCTATAACAGGTTGTAACGCCGGTACAGCGCCGCCACAGAAATGTTCAAGCAATGTGAAAAGGTGGCGAAATCGCGCTCATGGTGTAGCCGCCACGCCGGCAACTGCTACAATGGCGCGTTTTAGTGGGTCGTCATAATACGGCCATGGTTACTTCACGCGTTTCGCGATAGATCCGGGGGATCGGTGTCAGACGAAGAGTTGGTCAAGAAAGCCAAAACCGGCGATCAGCGTGCCTTTGAGGTGTTGGTGCACAAGTACCAGCAGCGCCTTTTTGCGTTGATTAGCCGCTATGTGCGTGACCAGGACGAGGTCCAGGATGTTGCCCAGGAAGCCTTTATCAAAGCCTGGCGCGCGCTGCCCCGATTCCGTGGAGACAGCGCCTTTTATACCTGGCTTTACCGTATCGCGGTCAATACTGCCAAGAATCATCTGGTGTCTGCCAGCCGGCGGCCACCGGGCTCTGATCTGGATGCTGCTGAAGCCGAGCAATACGCTGGCGCAGAAATGCTGCACGAGATTGGAACCCCGGAGTCCCTTGTGTTGTCAGAGGAACTGGAGGCGGTAATCCACGCAGCGATTAACGAGCTGCCTCAGGAACTGAAGACCGCTGTGACCCTTCGTGAATTCGAAGGTTTCAGCTATGAAGACATTGCGGTCGTCATGGAATGCCCAGTGGGCACAGTTCGGTCCCGGATTTTTCGGGCCAGGGAAGCAATTGACACAGCTGTTCGCCCGCTATTGGGCTCACAGCGCGGCGATAAAGGGTGAGAGTATGAACAGGGATTTGGAAACGTTATCCGCGTTCCTTGACGGTGAAACCAGCGAGCTGGAAACCCGCCGGGTGATGCGTGATATCGATGATAGCGAGCTGGATACGTTGGCGCGCTGGCAACTGGCCAGCGATGTTATGCATGGTCAGGCTTCCATGGCGGTACCGGCAGGCTTTAATGCCAGCCTGTCTGCCGCTTTGTCGGAAGAAGCTCTGCCGGCCCGTCGTCCAGCTTGGCTGGGCGGTATGGCGCGTCTGGCCGTGGCGGCCTCTGTGGCAGCAGCAACGGTCGTCGGCTGGCAGACTTGGGAAGGTAGCCAAGCGGTAAATGGTTCGGCCGCACCGGCCTTGGCTGCTGCTGCCCCGGATAACCGCATCAACCGCCCGTTTGGTGAAACGTCCCTGGTTTCCCAGGCGTTCAAGACCAGCAACGTGACGGCGACACCGGCTGCTGCGGTGCCGGTCTCCCAGCCCCGTGTCAACAACATGCTGCTGCGTCATAGCGATTTCGCGGCGCGCCATAGCGGCCAGGGAATGATGCCCTTTGCGCGCTTGGTGAGCATGGATGCCCGCCACGGGGCCCGCTAACGGATGATGCTTCGAGCCCTTGCCTTCTCTCTGACCCTCTGCTCGCCGATGGTGGCGCTGTCTGAAGTGGCGCTGGCGAATACATCGCCAGCGCAGAACCAGCTGCAATCCATGGCACAGGCCAATCGATCCCTCGATTACACTGGTCGTTTTCTTTATCAGTTCGGTGCCGAAGTCAGCACCATGGAAGTGAGCCATGCAGTGATCGGTGGTCGCGAATTCCAGCGGCTGATCCACTTGGATGGCCGTCTGGTAGAGGTGCTGAGCCGGGGAGATGAGGTGGTCTGCCTACACCCGAATGGCACCCTGACCCGTATTAACCGTGAGAAGGCTGGCCCCTTGGCGCTAGGCGACCGGATCGCCAGTGATGTGCCGGAGCAGTACAACATTCTGGTGGATGGTGATGGCCGCGTTGCCGGTCGTGCGGCTACGCGTATGCGCGTGGCTCCCCTGGATAACCACCGTTACGGATACCGCCTGTGGCTGGATAACGACAGTAATCTGTTGCTGAAATCGGAAGTGGTTGATGGCAGTGGCGTGGCCTTGGAGCGGGTGGAGTTTGTTACTCTGACGTTGGCGCCGCCGCTCACCGAGCAGGACTTCGCCATCCCGGAAACCGTGAAAGAAAGCGATCTGAAGCAACTGGCGGATTCTCACCCGTCTCAACAGTTGTTGGTGGATGCGCAATGGATGCCCGCGGGGTTTACCTCCGTGGATAAAGACTGGCGCCAGGGTGGCTCCGATCGCGAGCCGGTGGCAGCACAAGGCTATAGTGATGGCTTGGCAGCCTTTACCGTGTTTGTGGAAGCGGTGGCTGACAGTACGGTAGAAGAGGGTGTGAGTCGCGTTGGTCCTACGGTCGCCGTTAGTCGCAGACTCACTGCTCCCAGTGGAGCCTATTTGGTGACGCTGGTGGGTGAGGTGCCGCAAAACACCGCAGAGCGGGTGATTGAAGGCATCAGCGTGCGAGACAGCCAGCCCTGATGCTGCAAGAACAGGGAGTCGTCGTGGCGGTAGAGCCCGGGGCTATCTGGGTCGAAACCGTGCGTGCGTCCACCTGTGGTGCCTGCAAGGCGAAAGCCGGTTGCGGGCATCACCTTATCAATGAACAGCAGTCCGGGCAGCGTGCCCGCCTGCGAGTTCCTTCTCAAGATTCTCACCAAGTTGGCGATACCGTGAATGTGGAACTGCCCGAGGGCGCGCTGATGCGTGGTGCCCTGTGGGTGTATGGGTTGCCACTGGTCTTGTTGTTTATTGGTGCCTTGCTGGGCTCGGCTCTTGCCATCGAAACCGTTGATGCGTCTGCCATATTCGGTATGGCGGGGCTGTTTCTCGGTTTTGCGATCAACCGTGTCATGAGTCGCCGCGCGGGGCATACTCTGGCTTATCAGCCACGCCTGATAGCATCCGGGGACGATAGTTGTCAGGCGGTGGTAATTAAGCCTGCATCGCAATAAAAGGCCGCGAAAAGGCCTGACAAAGGAGACTTCAATGCGACGAGGATATCGTTTCGCAGCCGTGTGGCTTGTAATCCTGAGTGCCGTACTGGCGGCATGCTCCGACCCTTCCCCTGAACCCTCTGCCCAACGCGGTGAGCCTCTGGTAACCGGGTTGCCTGATTTTACCCGCCTGGTCGAAAAAGAAGGTCCGGCAGTGGTGAATATCAGTACGGTGACGCATCGGGATGAATCCTCCGCTGCGGATCAGCTCAAGCAGTTGCCGAAGTTTTTCCAGCATTTTTTTGAACAGTTCGGCGGTGAAGGTGACATGCCGTCGTTGCCGGAGCAGGAAGATACTCGTTCATTGGGTTCAGGCTTCATCATTTCCGCCGATGGTTATGTACTGACCAACAATCATGTGGTGGCGGAAGCGGACGAAATTATGGTGCGCCTGCAGGATCGCCGGGAATTGCCCGCTGAGCTGATAGGCGCCGATGAGCAGAGCGACCTGGCCCTACTGAAAGTGGATGAAGGGGATTTGCCGGTGGTAGATATCGGCTCCTCTGCGGATTTGAAGGTCGGTGAATGGGTGTTGGCCATTGGCGCGCCATTCGGGTTCGACAGCAGCGTGACGGCCGGGATCGTTAGCGCTAAAGGGCGTAGCTTGCCCAGCGACAGTTATGTGCCCTTTATTCAGACCGATGTGGCGATCAACCCGGGTAATAGCGGCGGGCCGTTGTTCAACCTGAGTGGTGAAGTGGTCGGGATCAACTCGCAGATTTTCAGCCGCTCGGGCGGTTATATGGGCGTGAGTTTTGCCATCCCCATGGATATGGCCATGGACGTGGTCAGCCAGCTCAAGGATGGCGGCAAGGTTAGCCGTGGCTGGCTGGGTGTGCTGATTCAGGAAGTGGACCGGGATCTGGCGGAATCATTCGGGCTGGATTCGCCTCGCGGTGCGCTGGTTTCCCAGGTGCTGGCGGGCTCGCCGGCCGAGGCGGCCGGGGTGGAGCCGGGTGATGTGATTACCCGCTTCAACGATGAAACCATCTATCGCTCCTCGGAGCTGCCGCGTTGGGTTGGCCTGGTAAAGCCCGAGTCGGATGTGGATATGGTGGTGATCCGCAATGGCGAGAAAAAGACCTTGTCGGTGACCATCGGCCTGCTGCCGGATAACCCGGAAATGGCCCTCAAAGGGGGGGAGGAATCCGATAAGGCGTCGCCCGCGGTGAAGCTGGGCCTGTCCGTTCGCGAAGCGTCTGCGTCGGAATTGAGCCGGTTGGACCTCAAAGCCGGGGTGGTAGTCACCCAGGTGAGCGACGGCCCGGCCCGCCAGGCGGGTATTCAGGCGGGGGATATTCTGGTGACCCTGCACAATACCCCGATCAACAGCGCGGCGGATTTGGCCGATGCGGCGGCGGCCTTGCCGGAAGAGGGCACGGTGGCGGCACTGGTCAACCGTGATGGCACCCCCCGTTTTCTGGCCTTGAAGCTGCCATAACCCCTTTTTCAGGGTCTGACAGCGGGTTTTTCGGCGCACCGGACGGTGCGCCGTGCAACTCCCCCCCGATATCCGCTAGAATCGCGGCCCATTGTTTGTCGTTTTGAGTATCACGGTGTGCTGCCCGGCGCAGGGTTGGGCAGCAGTACGGTTCTTTTTGATCCCCGGTTTGTGACCACGGGACGAAGAAGGCCGGTGCGACAACGACTTTTTGTTCAACAGGCCTTATGACTGACATCAAGAATATTCGCAACTTTTCCATTATCGCCCATATCGACCATGGTAAATCCACGTTGGCAGACCGCTTTATTCAGGTTTGCGGCGGCCTCAGCGACCGAGAGCTTAAATCTCAGGTGCTGGATTCCATGGAGCTGGAGCGGGAAAGGGGCATTACCATCAAGGCCCAGAGTGTGACCCTGCACTACACGGCCCGTAATGGCGAAACCTACCAGTTGAACTTTATTGATACTCCCGGCCACGTGGATTTTTCCTACGAGGTGTCCCGCTCCTTGTCCGCCTGTGAAGGGGCGCTGCTGGTGGTGGATGCCGCCCAGGGCGTGGAAGCCCAGTCAGTGGCTAACTGTTACACCGCCATTGAACAGGACCTGGAAGTACTGCCGGTCCTGAACAAAATCGACCTGCCTCAGGCCGAGCCGGAAATGGTGATCAACGAGATCGAGGAAATCATCGGTCTGGATGCTCACGACGCCTGCCGGGTGTCGGCAAAGACGGGCGTTGGCGTGGATGACTTGCTGGAGCAATTGGTCGAGCGCATTCCCTCCCCGGAAGGTTCGCGCGAGTCTGACCTGCAGGCGCTGATTATCGACTCCTGGTTCGATAACTACATGGGCGTGATCTCGCTGGTGCGAGTGAAAGAAGGCCGCCTGAAAAAGGGCGACAAGATTCTGGTGAAATCCACCGGGCAGACCCATGTGGTCGATAGCCTGGGTATCTTCACCCCCAAGCGCACCGAGACCAAATTGCTGGAAGCCGGCGAAGTGGGCTGGGTGAGTGGCAGCATCAAGGATATTCACGGCGCGCCGGTGGGCGATACCCTGACCCTGGCGAAAACCCCCAATGTGGTGGCGTTACCCGGCTTCAAAAATGTGAAGCCACAAGTCTACGCAGGCATGTTCCCGGTGAGCGCCGATGACTATGAAGATTTTCGCGATGCACTGGCCAAACTGACCCTGAATGACGCCTCCCTGTTCTATGAACCAGAAACCTCTGACGCATTGGGGTTCGGTTTCCGGGTAGGCTTCCTGGGCATGCTGCACATGGAAATCATCCAGGAACGGCTGGAGCGTGAATACGACCTGGATCTGATCACTACGGCGCCCACGGTGGTGTATGAGCTGGCGCTGGTGTCCGGAGACATTCTGCACGTAGATAACCCCTCCAAACTGCCCGAAGGCAGCAAAATCGAGGAGTTCCGCGAACCCATCGCAAGGGTGAATATCCTGGTGCCCCAGGAATTCGTGGGCAATGTGATCACCCTTTGCGTAGAGCGCCGTGGTTCACAGATCAATATGCAGTACCTGGGCAAACAGGTCGCTCTGACCTATGACATTCCCATGGCGGAAGTGGTGCTGGATTTCTTCGATCGCATCAAGTCCGTGAGCCGGGGCTTTGCCTCCATGGATTATGCCTTCGAACGGTTCGAAGCTACCAAGCTGGTGCGGGTCGATGTGCTGATCAATGGCGATAAGGTGGATGCGCTGGCAATGATCTGTCACCTGGATCAGTCCGCCTACCGGGGCCGTGCCCTGTGTGAAAAAATGAAAGAGCTGGTGCCGCGCCAGATGTTTGATGTGGCGATTCAGGCTGCCATCGGCAGCAAAATCATTGCCCGCCAGACCGTAAAGGCCCTGCGCAAGAACGTGACCGCCAAATGTTATGGCGGTGACGTGTCCCGTAAAAAGAAACTGCTGCAGAAGCAGAAAGAAGGCAAGAAACGCATGAAGCAAGTGGGGAACGTGGAAATCCCCCAGGAAGCGTTCCTGGCCGTGCTCAAGGTGGATGATTAAGGAGCCGCAGCATGCCGCACGCTTCACGCAACACGCGAGGAGAGACCCGTTCTTCGGGGCTTCATTTGTGTCTGAGATTCTTGCGTTTAGTTTTTCGCTTTTGGCATGTTGCGTGATGCGTGCAGCCTGTCGCGACTCTTTAATGGAGATTTCTATTGGATATTGATATCGGCTTTTGGTTGACCTTGGCGCTGACTATTACGGTTGTTATTTGGCTAATCGACAAAGCGCTAAAACTGAAGAGCAAGGGCGGCCCGGTGGGCAGTGTGGTGGAAACGTCCAACTCGCTCATTTCAGTGTTCTTCGTGGTACTGGTGATCCGGTCGTTTATCGTGGAACCGTTTACCATTCCCTCCGGTTCCATGTTGCCAACGCTACAGGTGAATGACTTTATTCTGGTTAACAAATTTGCCTATGGTTTGCGATTGCCGGTGACCAATACCAAAATCATCGAAACCAACGAGCCTGAACGTGGTGATGTGATGGTGTTCAAGTTCCCGGAAAACCGGAAGCAGAATTTCATCAAACGCGTGGTGGGGTTACCCGGTGATACGGTTCAGGTGAAAGATAATGTACTGACCGTCAATGGCGAGATTGTCGAGCGTGATCTGGTGAATGAATGGGCCGGCACGGGAGTATGGCGCAAGCAATACGTGGAACAACTGGGTGATGCCAGCCATTTGATCTGGCAGGAAGGCAAAACCAATCCCTATACCGGTCGCCAGGTGCCGCAGGCACGCACTCAGGGCGAATGGACCGTGCCAGAAGATGCTTACTTTGTGATGGGCGACAACCGTGATAACAGTAACGACAGCCGATTCTGGGGTATAGTCCCTGAGGGGCTGGTCGTGGGGGAAGCGTTCATGATCTGGATGCACTGGAAACCGGTTTTCTCTCTGCCCAGTTTTTCTCGTAATGGCGCCATTGATAAGGTGGAGGCAAACTAAAATGATGATAACAAGGCCCTCACAGCAACGTGGGATGTCCCTGCTAAGCTGGGCTGTCGTGCTGATTGTTGTGGCTATTCTGGGAACGGCCGCATTTCGTATGGTTCCGGCGTACATGGAGCACAACACGATTGCGACAACCATCCGTTCATTGCTGCAGGACAGCAAAACAGCACTGATGTCCCCGCGGGAAATTCGCGATGGGCTCAGCAAGCGGTTCACTATTAACCAGGTCAATGTGATTCGTGTGGATGATCTGGCTATCGTTAAAGAAGGCGGTGTTCTGACCGTGTCGACGGACTATGAAGTGCGCGAACCGATGTTTTACAACGTGAGCATCGTGATGACCTTCAAAGACGAGTTCAAAAAAGACATTCGCAAGTGAACGGTGACCTTAACCGACTGATGGCCCGTCTGGGCTATCAGTTCCAGGATATTTCTCTTCTCGAGTTGGCGCTGACACATCGCAGCGTCAGCCGTCACCGTAACTACGAACGACTGGAGTTTCTCGGTGATGCCCAGCTTGGGCAGATTATTTCCGTTGCCCTGTTTGAACAGTTTCCTGAAGCGGCCGAAGGACAGTTGACCCGGATGCGGGCTTCTTTGGTGCGTGGTCAGACGCTGGCACTGGTGGCACGCGAGTTGGGGCTGGGCGAGTACCTGGTGCTGGGCGGCGGCGAGTTGAAAAGTGGGGGGTTTCGTCGCGAATCTATTCTCGCAGATGCGCTGGAATCGATTATTGGTGCCATGTTGCTGGATGGCGGCGAGCCCCGTTGCCGTGAGGTGGTGTTGTCTTGGTTTGCGCCACGTCTTGAGGCTATCTCGCCGCAAAGCGCTCAGAAAGATGCCAAGACCCGTCTGCAGGAATGGCTGCAGGGACGAAAATTTGAATTGCCAACCTACGAAGTAACCCAGGTGGAAGGATTGGCCCCGAAACAGACCTTCGATGTGCAGTGCTCACTGGATCAGGTGCAGCAGATATTTACCGCCCAGGGCGCGAGCCGCCGCAAGGCTGAGCAAGAGGCCGCAAGCCTGGCGCTTGAATGGCTGGAGCAGCAGTATGACTGATACCCCAACGTCCCAACCGGACAATTCCCAAGCTACCCGTTGTGGCATGGTGTCTATCGTCGGGCGCCCCAACGTGGGTAAATCCACGTTGATGAACCACTTGATCGGCCAGAAAGTCAGCATCACCTCGCGTAAGCCGCAGACTACCCGTCATCGTATTCACGGTATTCTCAGCCGGGATAATTACCAGATTATCTTTGCCGATACCCCTGGCATTCACACTGGCCAGGAGAAGGCTCTTAATCGCGCCATGAATGAAGCGGCGGTATCCACCCTGTTCGGTGTGGACGTGATCTGCATGATGGTCGATGCCATGAAATGGACGCCGGCGGATGAGCACGTGCTATCCCTGTTGCCGGAAAAAGATCAGGTGCCGGTGCTGCTGATCATTAACAAGGTGGATAACGTGGATGACAAGGCCGCCTTGTTGCCGCATATCCAGACCTTGAGTGAGCGTTACCCCTTCGATGCGGTGATTCCGGTATCCGCTTTGCGCGAACAAAATCTGGTGGAGCTGGAAAAGGCACTGGTTCAGCGCTTGCCGGAAGGGGACTTCTGGTATGAGGAAGACCAGCTTACCGATCGCAGCCTGCGTTTTATGGTGGCGGAAATTATTCGTGAAAAAGTGGTTCGCCAGCTCGGGCAGGAAGTACCCCATCAGGTGAGTGTAGAAGTGGAGATGTGGGAAGATGGCCCCCGCGTCACCGAAATTTCCGCGGCGATTCTGGTGGAGCGCCGCGGCCAGAAGAAAATCCTTATTGGTGACAAGGGCGAGCGCATCAAGCAAATCGGCATTCAGGCCCGTGAAGATATTGAACGCCTGATCGAGCGCAAGGTGATGCTCAATCTGTGGGTGAAGATCAAGGCGGGTTGGTCCGATGATGCCCGCGCGCTGCGCTCACTCGGCTACGATGAGCCGCGCTGAGACGTCCCTGCAAGCCGCCTGGCTGATTCACCGGCGGCCTTTTCGTAATACCAGCCTGACGGTAGACCTGTTTCTCCCGGCGCTCGGCCGCGTTGGCGCCGTGGTGCGTGGCGGTCGCAAAGATCCGTTATTGGCACCGTTTACGCCCTTGTGGGTAGAGTTAAAGCCCTCCGGCGAGATGTATTCACTGCGCGCGTGCGAGCCGCGGGGTAATCGACTCACGCTGACGGGCAAGGCGTTGTACTGCGGTTTTTACCTGAACGAACTGCTTACGCGGCTGTTGCACCGGGATGACCCCAATCCGTCGGTGTGGCCATTATACGAACAGGCGTTGTCTGACTTGCAGACGCAGACACCTTTCGATATTACCCTGCGTCAATTTGAATTGGCGGCGTTGGAGCAAATCGGTTACGGCATTCCCCTGGATCAGGATATTCACGGGCACGGGCTGGCGCCGCAGGCGTTCTATCAGTTAAACCCTGAACAGGGGCTGGCGGAGACAGAAACCGGTGCAGGCTATGCGGGTGCGGATTTGTTAGCGATTGCACAGCGGGATTGGCATCCCGCCGCGCGCAAGGCAGCATTAAGTCTGTGTCGACATTTACTGGCCCCGCATCTGGGCAACCGGCCCCTGAAAAGCCGGGAGCTGTTTCGGGAGAAATGAGTTACAAGTTTAAAGTTCAAAGTTGAAAGCGCGAGGCAGTGAAGCACGGCGCTGCCGGTTCCTGTTGGTCGTCGTCCTTTCCGGGTTTTCAATTTTGAACTTTGAACTTTCAATCGGGTTTTGAAAATGTCCAATTCTTCCCGCGTCCTTCTGGGCGTCAACATCGATCACATCGCCACTTTGCGTCAGGCCCGTGGTACCCGTTATCCCGAGCCGGTACAGGCGGCATTGGTTGCGGAGCAGGCGGGTGCGGATGGCATTACCGTACACCTGCGCGAAGACCGTCGGCATATCAACGACCGGGATGTGGAGCTGCTGGCGCAAACGCTGCAGACCCGCATGAATCTGGAAATGGCGGCCACTGAAGAAATGGTGGGTATTGCTTGTCGGATTCAACCGCCGCATTGCTGCCTGGTACCGGAAAAACGTGAAGAACTGACCACCGAAGGTGGGCTGGATGTGGCGGGCAACAAGGCCTGGATTGCCCAGTGTTGCCAACGACTGGGGCAGGCAGGTATTGAAGTGTCGTTGTTTATTGATGCGGATAAAGTGCAGATTGCTGCTGCCCGCGAATGCGGCGCCCCGGCAATCGAAATTCATACCGGTGGATACGCCGATGCAGAAACGGTGGGCGAACAGCAGCAGGAGCTGGCTCGCATCCGTGAAGGCGTGGCGTTTGCGCTGGAGCAGGGGTTAGTGGTTAACGCCGGGCACGGCCTGCATTACCACAATACCTTGCCGATTGCGGAAATTCCGGGCATCAACGAGCTGAATATTGGCCACAGCATTATCGCCCGGGCGGCGATCACCGGGCTGGATGAAGCGGTGCGCAGCATGCGGGCCTTGCTCGACAAGGTCTAGCCCGGCTTTGCTGCGTGGGCTCAGCACCCGGCTAGCCCAGAGTCATGGCTTCACTCTGATCTTGCCAGAGTTGTTCCAGTGCGCAGATCTCATCACACAGGGCAGAGACCAGAGGCCCCAGGCTGGCTCGGTCGCTGCCCGTTTTCAGGGCTTCTTCCAGCTGCCGGGCGCTCTGCTCCAGTCGCGGCGTGCCACAGTAGCGGGTGGCGCCGTGGAGTTTGTGTACCCGTTCCAGCAAGTCGTCGTTATCGTCCCGGTCAAAGGCCGCTGAGATAGCCGGTCGATCCGTTTCCAGGCTATCGAGCAACATCTTCAGCATTTCGTCAGCAAGGTGATCTCGCTCGCCGGCACGACGGCGGGCCAGCTCAGGGTCGAAGACCTGATCGCTGTTATCGTTGCTGTCAGGTGCATCCGGCAGGTCATCATCGGTGCTTCCCAGTACCCACTTTTCTAGCGTATGGCGCAGTTGCCCTTCTGTTATCGGTTTACTTAGGTAGTCGTCCAGACCCCGATCCAGCAGTTCTCGCCGCTCGCTTTCCAGCGCGTGGGCGGTTAGCGCGACAATCGGCGTGTGGGTACCATCCGGTTCGCTGTCGCGCATGCGCTGGGTGGTTTCCTTGCCATCCATGCCGGGCATCTGGATGTCCATGAAGACTAGATCGAATGGCTGTTCGCGGAAGGCTTCAAGGGCGCTTTGACCGTTATCACAGGCGGTGACGGTGACACCCAATTCTTCCAGGAAGACCCGTGCCAGTTTCAGGTTGCCCGGGTGATCATCCACCAGTAGAACGGAAACCGGCCGGGGAAATGGGCGGCTGACCGAGTGTCGGCGGGGCGCGGGAGAATCCTGGCCGCTTAATGTGAGCAGGGCGCTATGTAGGCGCTGGCGAGTGGCGGGTTTGCCCTGAACTTGGCAATGCGGGTAATCCTCCAGCCAGCGGGACACACTTTCCGGGTTATTGCACAGCACCAGAACCGGCGTGCCCAGTGCAGCAAGATCATCAAGCAGACGTTGCAGGTCGATGCCCGGTGCCCGGCTGGGTAGGCCGATTACCAGAAAATCACTGTGCGACAGAGCGCCCTGATCCAGGCTGGCCATGAGATCGTTGAGGCTGTGTTGCTTATGGATGCGAAGCTGCAAATGGCTGAGCATGTGGTACAGGCCCAACCGGCCGTATTCATCGCTTTCGATCAGAGTGGCGGTGCAGCCCACCAGAGCATGGGGCGGTTGCTGGGCCGGTTGTTTCGGGTCGCGCTCTGTGCGCAAGGTAAACCAGAAGGTGGAGCCGCTGCCTTCACTGCTGTCGATGCCGATTTCGCCACCCATGCCTTCCACCAGGCGTTTGCTGATGGCCAGTCCCAGGCCGGTTCCGCCTTCCTGTCGGCGGGCACTCTGGTCGGCCTGGGTAAAGGCGCTGAACAGATCCTTCTGGGCTTCCGGGTTTAGCCCCGGGCCGGTATCGGTGACGGTGATCTTGATGATCGCCTCCGCGCCCCGGTCTTCCTCCAGCATGGCGCGTACCACCACGGAGCCCAGGTCGGTAAACTTGATGGCGTTGCTGACCAGATTGGTGAGCACCTGGCGAATACGTAGCGGATCGCCCAGTAGGGCCACCGGCACATCGGAATAGATAATCGCCGCCTGCTCCAGCCCGCGCTCTTGCGCCATGGGGGCGAGCAGGGTCTGCACATCCTCGATCAGGTCGTGGAGGTTAAGAGGGGTGTGGTCCAGGGACAGCTTGCCGGCTTCGATCTTGGAGAAATCGAGTACGTCGTTGATGATCGCCAGCAGGGATTCAGCGCTCTTGTGAATGGTGGAGAGATAGTCTTCCTGACGCGGACTCAGGGGCGAGCGATCCAACAGTTTGGTGAAGCCGAGAATACCGTTGAGCGGGGTGCGAATTTCATGGCTCATATTGGCCAGGAACTCGGATTTGATATGGCTGGCTTTCAGGGCTTCCTTGCGCGCCATGTCCAGTTCGATGTTCTGAATCTCAATGGTTTCCAGGGTCTCGCGAAGATCCTGGGTAGCCTGATCCACGTTTTGCTGTAGCTCAGTCTGGGCGTCGGCCAGTGCTGCGACCATTTGCCGCAGGGCGGTTTCCAGCTCGGACAATTCCCCCTTGGCGCGAGTGTGGATTGCCATACTCAGGTCGCCATCGCGGATGCGCTGAACCGCACTGACCATGTCGCCGATGGGCAGAGTCAGCTGGCGGGAAAAGCGCAGGGCGGGAACCATGGCGATCATGATCAGCGCCAGCATGACCAGAAACAGGGTGAGCAGGTTTTCCAGCGTAGACAGATACTGCCCCTGCTGGGAAAACTCCACAGTGAGCTGGGCGGGCAATACACCGCTCAGGTCTCGCTGTAGCTGCCAGCTGGTATCGGTGGTGATCCGCTCCTGGCCATTGGCTGCTGCGGCAACAGGAGCGGGGCGCAGCCTCGGACCTGCGTGCAGGGTGGGCCGGCCATCGTTGAACACCAGGGTGGCTGCGCGAACGTCCTGTTCCTCGAGCAATTGGCGTAATAGGTTCTGCTGTTTGCGCTGGCTATTATGAGGCAGGGTTTCCAGTTGCGCGGCATAACTATCGGTGACCAGTTGCTGACGCTGAGCATTGGTCTCGCGGACATCCACGATCCGGTTGACCATGGAATAGCCACCAATGACCAGCGCCGCCAGCAGGGCGGGCAGCGCGGCCATGAACATCAGGCGTGAGCGAAGGCTTTGGTTGACCATGAATCCCCGATTGCTGTTATTTTTCCCCATTATGCCTGAAGGATAGCAACATACAGCACGCTACACGCAACCCTATTGTTGCGTGAAGCGTGCGGCATAAAGCGGCTTTTTAGGTACAATACGCGCCATGAATCATAAAACCATTGAACAGACCGTGGGGAATACCCCCTTGGTGCGTCTGCAGCGCATGCCAGGCAAGACCAGCAATACCATTCTGGTCAAGCTGGAGGGCAATAACCCCGCCGGCTCGGTGAAAGATCGCCCGGCATTGAACATGATCCTCAAAGCTGAACAGCGCGGGGACATTCAACCCGGTGATACCCTGATTGAAGCCACCAGCGGCAATACCGGGATCGCGCTGGCCATGGCTGCCGCCATGCGCGGTTACCGCATGAAGCTGATCATGCCGGCTAACCAGAGTCAGGAGCGCCGTGATGCCATGGCTGCCTATGGCGCCGAGCTAATTTCGGTTAGCAAGGAAGAGGGCATGGAAGGTGCCCGCGACTTGGCTCAGGCCATGCAGGCCCGTGGTGAGGGGACGGTTTTGGATCAGTTTGCTAATCCGGATAATCCGCTGGCTCACTACGAAAGCACCGGCCCGGAAATTTGGCACGATACCGACGGCAGCGTTACCCACTTTGTCAGTTCCATGGGCACCACCGGCACGATCATGGGGTGCAGCATGTATCTGAAGGAGCAGAACCCGGCTATTCAAATTGTCGGCCTGCAGCCTACCGACGGTGCCTCCATTCCTGGTATTCGCCGCTGGCCGAAGGAATACCTGCCCACTATTTATGATGATTCCCGGGTCGACCGTGTGATGGATATGGACCAGGACTTGGCCGAGCGCACCATGCGCCGGTTGGCCCGCGAGGAAGGCATTAGCTGCGGCGTGTCATCCGGCGGGGCAGTGGCCGGGGCGCTACGGTTGAGCGAAGAGCTGGACAATGCCGTGATCGTGGCCATTATTTGCGACCGGGGCGACCGTTACCTGTCCACCGGCGTGTTTCAGCAAGCTCAGCAAGGAGAGTCTCAGGGATGAACGTACTGGTATTCGATATTGAAACCATTCCGGATCTGGATGGTGGTCGCCGTATTTATGATTTGGACGGCCTGAGTGACAAGGACACCGCCAGCGCGTTGCTGAACCTGCGCCGTCAGGAGAATGGCACCGAGTTTCTGCGCCTGCACCTGCATCGCATTGTGGCTATTTCCGTGGTGCTGCGTTCTGCACAAGGCGTGAAAGTCTGGTCCCTGGGCGATGAGAGCAGCACCGAAAAGGAGCTGATCGAGCGCTTCTACGACGGTATCGACCGTTTCACCCCGAACCTGGTGAGCTGGAATGGCGGCGGTTTCGACCTGCCGGTGTTGCACTACCGCGCGCTCAAACATGGCGTGCCTGCCCATCGTTACTGGGAAACCGGCAACGAAGACACCAGCTTCAAATGGAACAACTACCTGAGCCGTTACCACCAGCGCCACCTGGACCTGATGGACGTGCTGGCCATGTACAACGGCCGCGCCAATGCGCCGCTCGACCAAATTGCCACCTTATTGGGTTTCCCGGGCAAGATGGGCATGAGCGGCGGCAAGGTCTTCGATGCCTTTCAGGATGGCGATCTCAAGGGGATTCGGGACTACTGCGAAACCGACGTGCTCAACACCTGGCTGGTCTACCTGCGTTTTCAGTTGATGCGCGGTGAGCTGGACGCCACCGGTTACGATCAGGAGCTGGCGTTGCTGCAGGACTACCTGAAGGAGGAGGGGCACCCTCACTTCCTGGCGTTTCTGGAGACCTGGCAGAAGGCGTCGGCCAGCTGAGTTGATGCCGCGAGGGCGTCACAAATCTGACGCCAGCGGCCTGAAACGCTACAATCCGCACCACATTGGCAGCCAGCAGCATGGCGGCCCACCCCAGATCTATCCCCAGAGTACTGAGATTTTCCATGGCACGACGTCGCAAGCCGCTACCGGAAACCCCGGAACCCGCCAGCATTGAAACCCTGAGCCACGATGGCCGGGGCATCGCCCGTCGCGATGGCAAGACCACCTTCATTGATAATGCGCTGCCCGGTGAAGAGGTGATGTTCAAATTCACCTACATGCGCCGCAAGTTTGATGAAGGCAAAGCCGTGGAAATCGTGACCGCGTCCCCGGACCGGGTAACTCCGCCCTGTGAACACAGCAATCTGTGCGGCGGCTGTAGCCTGCAGCATATGAGCCCGGAAGTGCAGGTATCACGCAAGGAAGCGGTATTGCGTGAGCAACTGCAGCATTTTGGTGGCCTGGCGCCGGAGGAGTGGCTGGCGCCGCTGACCGGCCCGGTGACGGGGTACCGTAGCAAGGCTCGCTTGGGGGTGAAGTACGTGGAAGCCAAAGGCGAAACGCTGGTGGGCTTCCGGGAAAAGCGCAACAGTTTTATCGCTCAGCTGCGCACCTGCGAAGTGCTGATTCCGGACGTGGGTCATCGTCTGGATGAGCTGCGCACCTTGATGCACGGCCTGGAAAGTCGCAGCCGCATCCCACAGATTGAATTGGCCGCCGGGGATGACGATGTCGCCCTGATTATCCGCCACCTGGACCCATTGCCTGAGCCGGATCAACAGGCTTTGTTGGGCTTTTGCCAGAAACTTGGCTGGCACTGTTACCTGCAACCGGGCAACGAAAGCACCGTGCACCGCATCTGGCCGGAAGAAGGCGAGCAGCGCCTGTACTACAAGCACCCGTCTGCCGGGGTGGAATTGGCCTTTCACCCCACCGACTTCACTCAAGTGAATGCGGACATTAACCGTAAGATGGTGCCCTTGGCACTGGACTTGCTGGAACTCTCACCAGAACACACGGTGCTGGACCTGTTCTGCGGCCTGGGGAATTTCACCATTCCCGCCGCCAAGCGGGCCGGCAAGGTGGTGGGCGTGGAGGTCAGCCAGGCCATGGTCGAGCGCGGTTATGAGAATGCCCGCCGTAACGGCCTGGAAAACCTGGAGTTTCACGCCTGGGATTTGAGCCAGGATGTTAGTGGCCAGGCTTGGGCCAGACAGACGTATGATCGTATCTTGATCGACCCGCCGCGCACCGGTGCGCTGGAGATGGTGAAGTTGATGCCCCGGCTTGGTGCATCGAAGATTGTTTATGTGTCATGCAACCCCGCCACATTGGCCCGTGATGCCGGGGAACTGATGGCGCTGGGCTACCGTCTTAAAGCGGCAGGTGTGATGGACATGTTCCCCCACACCACCCACGTTGAGTCCATCGCTGTATTCGAAAAAGCGAAGAAGAAGTAGCAGGTTATGCCATGGTAACGGTACGACGACAGCCCTCAGAAGGTCCCATAGCTCACTGGCGCGAGTGGATAACGCAGTTGGAAAACCGTGCGCCAGTCCGTGAGCGAGCCTTGCTGGAGCAGGCCTGCGAACGCGCTGAGCAATGTCAGCTGGCCGGTGAAGCTGTGGGCCGGGTATGGCCTTATGGCAAAGGGTGCCTGGATATCGGCCTGGAAATGGGCGAAGTGCTGGTGGATCTGGGGGCCGACAGTGAAATTCTTCCCGCTGCTATTCTTTACCGGGCAGTGCGCGAAGGGCAGATCACCCTGCTGGAAGTGGAAAAGGAATTCGGCCCGGATGTGGCCAACCTGATCGAAGGCGTGCTGCGCATGGCGGCGATCAGTACCTCGCTCAACCCCACTCGCAAGGCAGTACTTGGCCAGCAGGATGGCCAGCTCGACAACATGCGCAAGATGCTGGTGGCCATGGTCGACGACGTGCGCGTGGCCCTGGTCAAACTGGCCGAACGGACCGTGATTATCCGTGCGGTCAAGGAAGCGGACCCGGAGCGCCAGCGCAAGGTGGCCCAGGAAATCTTCGATATCTACGCGCCGCTGGCCCATCGCCTGGGCGTTGGCCAGTTGAAATGGGAACTGGAGGACTTGTCGTTCCGTTACCTGCAGCCGGGGGCCTACAAGAAAATTGCCAAGCTGCTGGATGAAAAGCGGCTTGCCCGCGAACAGTACATCGACAATGTGCTGGAGCAGTTACGCGGCTATCTGGAAAAAAATGAGATCAGCGGTGCTGAGGTGAATGGCCGGGCCAAGCACATTTACAGCATCTGGCGGAAGATGCAGAAAAAACATCTGGATTTCGGTGAGGTGTATGACGTGCGCGCGGTGCGAATCCTGGTGCCGCAAGTGCGCGACTGTTATGCCGCTCTGGGCGTTGTTCATTCGCTCTGGAAGCACGTACCCAAAGAGTTCGACGACTACATCGCCAGCCCCAAGGGCAATGGTTATCAAAGCCTGCACACGGCGGTGGTGGGCCCGGAACGCAAAATGCTGGAGGTGCAAATTCGTACCTTCGACATGCACGAAGAAGCCGAGCTGGGTGTCTGTGCTCACTGGCGCTACAAGGAAGGCGCCAAGAAAGGCAAAAGCGGGGTTACCGATTACGAGCAACGGATTACCTGGCTGCGTCAGGTACTTGAATGGCACGAAGAGCTGGGAGACGACAGCCCGGATGCCATGGTGGACGAGCTGCGCCACGGCTTGGTCAGCGACAGGGTGTATGTTTTCACCCCGGAAGGCCATGTGGTCGACTTGGAGTCCGGTGCCACGCCGGTGGATTTTGCCTACCACATCCATACCGAAGTGGGGCACCGCTGCCGGGGTGCCAAGGTCAACGGCCACATCGTACCGTTGAACTACAGCCTGAATACCGGCGAGCAGGTCACTATTCTCACCACCAAAGAAGGTGGCCCGAGCCGTGATTGGCTGACGCCCTCACTGGGGTATGTGGCCACGTCATCCGCTCGGGCACGAATCCAGCAATGGTTCAAACGCCAGGACCGCGATGTGCATATCGTTCAGGGCCGCACCATTCTGGAAAAGGAAATGTCGCGCCTGGCACTGGAAAAAGTGGATCTGGATATTCTGGCACCGCACCTGAACCTGAAAACGGGTGACGACGTATTGGCGTCACTGGGTGCCGGCGATCTGCGCCCGGGGCATGTGGTCAATCAGGTGCAGGCCCTGCAGCCGGACCATAACCAGCAGGAAATGGAGTTTGTCCCGGCCAAACCGAAAGCCTCGACCAGTGGTGATATCACCATCCATGGCGTGGGCAATTTGCTAACCCATATGGCCGGCTGCTGCCAACCGGTGCCTGGCGATCAGGTCATGGGCTTTATTACCCAGGGGCGCGGTGTCACTGTTCATCGTGCAGACTGCGAGAAGCTGCTGGCCATGCAGGGTGATGAGCCCAACCGTGTCATTGAGGTGACCTGGGGTGAGGCAAACCGGATTACTTACCCGGTGGACGTGTTCCTGCGCGCGTGGGATCGGCAGGGTCTGCTCAAAGATGTTATTGCCGTCCTGGCCAACGAAAAAGTCAACGTAACTGCTGTGCACACCCAGTCTGATCAGGATGACAACACAGCGACCATGCTGCTCACCCTGGAAATTGCCACCTTGGGGAACCTGGGCAAAGTGTTGGCCAAGATGGATCAACTCAAAGGCGTGCTTGAAGTGCGGCGTTATAAAAAATAGTTGTAAGTTGAAAGTTCAAAGGTGAGGAATGGCGTGCCGTGTACGGCTCCGTATTCCTCGCGTTTCACCGTCTCTAGTAAGCAGGCAAAGCTTTCGTGAACGACACGGTTATAGCCTTGCTTCTCAACTTTAAACGTTGAACTCATCTTTTCGTAAGCACGGCCGCTACCAATAGAGGAAAGCATGTCTAACACCGATCTGCTGCTATCCATCATGGCCAAACTCCGTGATCCGGAAACCGGCTGTCCCTGGGACGTAAAGCAGGATTTCAATTCCATTGCGCCGTACACCATCGAAGAGGCTTTTGAGGTGGCAGAGGCGATTGCCCAACGCGATTACCCGGAACTGAAAGAGGAGCTGGGCGATCTGTTGCTGCAGGTGGTTTTCCATTCCCAGATTGCCAGTGAACGCGGCCTGTTCGATTTTGATGCCGTTGTCGATGTCCTCAACGACAAGATGGTCCGCCGTCATCCGCACGTCTTTGGTGATGCCGAAGCAGATGACGAACAGGCAGTGAAAGCCAATTGGGAACAGATCAAACAGCAGGAGCGCGCTCGCAAGGGTCGTGAGCACAGTAGCGTCATCGATGGTGTGCCGGAAGGCCTGCCAGCACTGCAGCGCGCTGGCAAGGTACAAAAAAAAGCAGGCAAGGTGGGTTTCGACTGGCCTGCGCCTGCGCCCGTCCGCAATCAGGTTGATCGGGAGCTGGCAGAGCTGGACGAAGCGCTGGCCAGTGGTCACAAAGATGCCATCGAAGATGAGTTCGGCGACGTCCTTTTTACCCTCGTAAACCTGTCTCGCCATCTGAAGATCGACCCGGAGCAGGCACTTCGCCGCGCAACTAACAAGTTTGAACGGCGCTTCCGAACCATGGAGCGGGAGCAGTCCAAGTTTTTGAAATCATTAGATGAAAATGCGTTGGAAGCTGCCTGGCAGCAAGCGAAAAAATCTGCAGATTGACCCTCAATAATCCCTTCTTGTTCCTGTGAAATAAAAACTTCACATAAGAGAAACTTTTTAGTCATCCACTCTCCCCATACTGCGCCACCAAGCAGTCAACGTTACCTCGCTTGGTTGGGGTTTCAGTCACGCTGTTACTTTGCATACAAAATATTGCCTGATTGAAGGAGTGTTGGAATGAAGAAGAATTTGCTTGCGATCGCTGTGGGGGCCGCTGTAGCCATGCCTAGTCTGGCCCTGGCCGATGGCCCGACTGTATACGGTAAAGTAAACGTTTCCCTGGAAAACGCTGAGTTCGACGACGGCGTAAACCCCAGCGACGATGCTTGGGAGCTGAACAGCAATGCGTCACGTCTGGGCGTTAAAGGGGATTTCGACCTGGACGTGGCCGGCCTGAAAGCTATCTACCAAGCTGAGTTCGAAATCAGTGTTGATGATGGCGACAAAAGCGGTCAGACCTTCACTCAGCGTAACATCTACGGTGGTTTGAAAGGCGGCTTTGGTACTCTGAAAGCGGGTAAATTCGATACCCCGACCAAGAAAGCCCAAGGCAAAATCGACCAGTTCAACGATATCGGCGGCGATATCAAGAACGTTCTTTCTGGTGAGAACCGTGTTTCCAACATCGTCCAGTACAGCACTCCTAAGCTGGGCGACATCGTAACGTTGAATGCTGCATTCATCCCTGCAGAAAACAACGACATCAACGGCGACGGTGATCCGGAAACCGGCCTAGCTGATACCATCTCCGTGTCGCTGGTCGTTGAAAAAGACATGTTCTTCGGTGCTATCTCTCACGATGCAGATATGGTCGACGAGCTGATCACTGACGAAACCACCACCAGCCCCACTATCGATATCACTCGCGTGGCTGTTGGCCTGAAGCCGGGTAACTTCGAAATTGGTGCACTGTTCCAGACTGCTGAAGAGACTGAAGCTGATGGCGAAGAAACTTCGTACATTCTGAGCGGCGCTTTCAAAATTGATCGTGTGAAGCTGAAAGCCCAGTACGGCATGAGCGAAGGTGAACTTTCCGACGAAGAAGCGACTCAGGTAAGCCTGGGTGCTGACTACAAACTGGCCAAAGCCAGCAAAGTCTACGCCTACGGTACACAGCTTGAATTCGATCTGGCCGACACAGAAGAAACCATCTTCGGTATCGGTATGGAACACAAGTTCTAAAGAAAAACGCTCAGGCAGCACCGACTGCCTGAGCAAAGGTTCCTCGACGCAAGTAACAGTTGCCCGCCTTTTGGCGGGCTTTTTTGTTCCTGAAAAAAGGAATGGGCTGCGTTAATCCTGTGGCAAGTGCAACGGCAACAGGTGGTCGCGGCGAGAGACGCCACTGCGAATAACTTCCCGGGGTGCAGGTGACACCTGAACGGATCTTTTGTTGAGGCGTTTTCAATAAAGCGTAAAAGAAGCGATCTGTGGGCTGTATTCTTGTGATTTCTCCGTTTTACTGGTGAAAATGTGGAAAGCGGCTTTCTGTCGCTGAGTTTGCTGAAAATGACTATGTTGAGGGCATACCCATGATGACCAAGACCCACGCTCTATTCCCTGCATTACTGTTGGGGGCTGCTTTAGCCCTTGCCGGTTGTGATCAGCCCGCACCTGATGCGCAAGGTTTGCCGGATGATCGGGCGAAACAGGAAAACGCCGAGCAACGCGTGCTCGCCGGGAAGGTCATGTATCGTGAACGAATGGCGATGCCGCCGGAAGCAACCGTTACGGTCACGCTGGCCGATGTATCGCGGGCGGATGCGCCGGCCAGAATGATCGCCGAGCAACAGATTGATAACCCCGGGAATGTACCGGTGCCGTTTGCGTTGCGCTATGACAAGTCTTTTGCCAATAACGACCATTCGATGGCGTATGCGGTGCGCGCGGAAATTCGCGATGGCGATGGGCGCCTGCTCTGGACGACGACTCAGCGGCACACGGTGGCGCTGGGCGACAAGGACGCGAATCAGAACATTACGGTGATGCTGCAGCGTGTTAATGCAGAAGCCCAGGCCCAGCCCGCTAGTGACAAAGCGCAGGCCAAAGCGGATGGGGCAAGTTTCTGGGCGGTCGGTAACGAACCGGGGTGGCATCTGGCTGTTTACCCGGAGAAACGGTTGGTCTTCGTGTGGGACTACGGTAATAACAGCATGACGACGCCAAACCCGGGAGCCAAAACCGAAGGGACGGAAACCATTTACATGGCGAGCACGGAGACCGGCGCCTTGAAAGTGGAAATCAGCGACCAGGCGTGTGAAGACGTGATGAGTGGAGAGGCCTTTCCTTATCAGGTAAAAGTCACCCGCAATGGCACGCTGTACAGTGGCTGCGGGCAGGATCTTTAATCTGATACAGCGCGAGTTTCTGCTAGCATTGATATTGGCGGCCGGAAGGGGTCGCGGTTAATAACGAAAAAAGGACGGCCGGAATGTTGAGTTATGTGGCCCTGGGCCTGCTGGTTTTTGTAGGGTTGGTGCTGTTTTACGGCATCATCGCTATTCACGATATCCCCTACGAAATCTCGAAAAGTCGGAATCATCCACATCAGGACGCGATCCATGTCGCGGGTTGGGTGAGCTTGTTTACGTTACATGTGCTGTGGCCGTTCCTGTGGATCTGGGCCACCCTGTATCGGCCTGAACGTGGCTGGGGCTTCCAGGACGTTCAGCAACAGCAAGCGGCTGATGAGTCGCGTATGTCAGCCCTTCAGGAAAAACTGGACGCCCAGGCCGAGCGGTTAACCCTGCTGGAACAAGCATTGGCGGAGAAGAGTCACCAGAACGGGGAGGGTCGTCTCTAATGGAAACATTGCTATTGCTGACCTATGCCGCCATCTGCATTTTCATCTTCAAGGTATTCAAGGTTCCGCTGACCAAGTGGACGGTCCCCACGGCGGTATTGGGCGGGATTGTACTGGTGGGCGGGCTGGTTCTGCTTATGAATTATAACCACCCGTTCACCAACAAGGTCCGCCAGGTGTATGTGGTGACGCCGCTTGTCTCAGAGGTGCGGGCACGGGTGCTTGAGGTGCCGGTGAAAGCGAATACCCGGGTGAAACAAGGTGAGCCACTGGTGGTGTTGGACAGTACCCGCTTTGAAGCCAGGGTGGCACAGCTGGAAGCGCAATTGGCGGACATGGGCCAACTGGCTCAGGGTAATGTGGCCGCAGTGGCACAGGCTCGGGCTAAAGTCGCTCAGGCAACCGCGAAACGGGACCAGGCCGTGCGTACTCTGCGGCGCTACGAGGGCGCGTCCTCCGCATTCAGCAAGCAACAGATCGATACCCAGCGTGAACGTGTCGTTGCCACCAATGCCGATCTTGATGCGACGAAAGCGGCGCTAGCCAAGGCTGAGACAGAACTGAACGGTGAAGTGGATGGTGATGATCCCTCTGTGGCTGCGGTTAAAGCGCAGCTTGAAGAGGCCAGATTCAATCTGGAAAACACCATCATTAGAGCGCCGACCGATGGTTTTGTCACGCAATTGGCCGTATTGCCGGGGATGATGGCGGTGCCTTTGCCCCTGAAACCACTGGCCAACTTCGTTAGTGATCAGGAGCGCCGTTTTGTTGCGGCGTTTCGACAGCAATCCCTGTTGCGGCTGCAGCCGGGATATGAGGCTGAACTCACGTTTACCTCCCTGCCAGGGCAGGTCTTTAGTGCCAAGCTGGTTGAAGTGCTGCCCACTATTGCCGAATCTCAACTGGCAGCGGGACAAGCGCTGGTTGGTGGGGCAGCCTTTCAGCGCATGGATAATGAAACCTTGACGGTGATTGAAATTGAAAAGAATGAGGCGCTGGACTCGCTGCCGTTGGGGGTCAGTGCCCAGGCTGCGGTTTATTCAGATCATGTTCACCATGTGGCGGTTATGCGCCAGATTCTGCTGAGAATGATGAGCTGGCAGCATTATCTCTATCTGGATCACTGACGCTGGTCGTCACAGTCCTCTGATGTTTCAGCGCGGGCGGCCTTTGGGTCGCCCGTTTTCATTGTGGGGGCGAGTAAGTGGTAGATAAACCGGCCCACGCCTAACCAGATCAGCAAACTGAGTGACAGAAAGAACAGGCTGTCATCGTTGTAGAGCGCGGCGGCGAGTGGGCCGAACACCACGCCACTGACCAGCACGGCCATGAACATGGCCAGTTGTCGACGGCGGTGCAGGCTTTCAGGTCGGCTGCCTGATTGATTGTGTGAGGGGGTGGACATGGTAATGAACGGTTCGGTCACAGAAGGAATTACCTTACCATAACGGCCTGTGTTCTATCTGTCCCGGAGGCCCCCATCGACGGTTACCCTGTCCCCGCATCGCCGATTGACCGCGAAATCATTATCAATAAAAGCCGTTTTATTACCTGGCTGAGGCCGGTTCACAATCGTGATCAGGCGATGGCGGTTGTCGATGAGGCTCGTCAGCAGTATCCGGATGCATCCCATCATTGTTATGCCTATTTGCTGGGCCGCCCGGCCTCCGCTCAAGCCGCCATGAATGATGACGGCGAACCTTCCGGTACCGCAGGCAAGCCCATCTTCAATGTTATCCAGCACAAGGGCATGAGCGACGTACTGGTAGTAGTGATCCGTTATTTCGGTGGGGTAAAGCTGGGGGCGGGGGGGCTTGTCCGAGCGTATGCCGCCGCGGCGGAATCCGTACTGTCGGCAGTGGAGCGTGTAGAACACACACCGCAAACGCGCTTGCGGCTTGATGTGCCCTTTGCGCTGGAGCAGCGCGTTCGGCTCTGGGCAGAGCAACATGCGGCGCAAATAGGGGAGGTGTCCTATGGGCAACATGTCAGCATGGACGTGCTGTGTCAGACCGCAGATTGTGACGATCTGCTAGAACTGTGTGCGGCAGAGCAGATAACGGTGGTCAGCACCGGATCATGACCCCTTTGTACGCGCTCATGTCGTAATCTGCCCTGTTCCTGGGCTGCTGGAGTCGGCAGGGTAACAGGTAAAGGAGCGCTATTATGAGTGATAAGCCTGTGATTGACCCTAACCCCAAAAAACTGCCGGACATCCTGGCCTCTCTTCCGGCCGGGACCCCCATTGTGATGCTCAATTTACTGCGCTTTAAGGATAAGGCCATCTACAAGGAGGGTGAGGCGGCTTACAGTGGCCGCGAGGCGTACCAGAAATATTCCGACGTGGCGTTCGGCAAGGTCCGTGGGGTGGGTGGTGAAATGGTGTGGAAGGGTAAGGCTCTGGCCGGGGTGATTGCACCGGAGAATGAACAGTGGGATGAGGTCCTGCTGGTTCGTTACCCTTCCAAAGAGGCCTTTGCGAGTATGTTAGCCGACCCGGAATACCGTGAAGCGACCAGGCATCGTACTGCTGCGCTGCACGAAGCACGGTTGGTGGCGATGGAAGCGCACTGAAAGCCCATTGAGAATGAATAATAGGGCGTGGCGAACGCAGTCGGTGGACTGGCCCGATGGGACAGGGCTGAAACAGCGCGTTGGTAATAGCCTTTGTGCTGCGTTATCCCTCTTCAACTATCAATGGGTTCTTTCATGTCCAACCAACCTGTAGGCATTCCCATCCCTGGCGGCCATACCATGCGCGCCCGCTGGCTACGCCCTGACAGCCCTCATCCGCACAAGGCGGCGGTGATCGCCATCCACGATATTTTTGGTTATACCGACGATATTGAGCGCATCGCCCAGCGGCTGGTGGATAACGGCTACCCGGTGTTGGTGCCGGATCTCTATGATTTGCCCGGCAGCAAGGCGTTATGTGTGGTGAAGACCCTGAAAGCCCATGAAACCGGCAAAGGGCCAGCCTTTGCGCAGCTGGAAGCCTGCCGCGAATGGTTGCTGGCGCAAAGCGAAGAGCCGGTGTCTCAAGTGGGGGTAATGGGGTTTTGTATGGGCGGGCGCTTCGCGGTGCTGTATGCCAGCCAGGCGCCGGTGCAGGTGGTCGCGCCTTTTTACGGCGGGATTCCCAAAAAGGCTGAAACGTTGCGCGGCATCTGCCCCGCGGTGGGTGGCTGGGGCAAGCAGGACATGCTTTACGGTGATCATGGCGAGCGTTTGGCCAGCCACATGGAATCGCTCGGTGTGCCTCACGATATCCGCAGTTATGAAAACGTGGGTCACTCCTTCATGAACGATCATCAGACCTTCACGTTCAAGAAGCTCGGCCCGTTACCGCCGCTACGGTCCAAGTTTGACGCGGGGGCTTCCGAAGACAGCTGGCAACGGGTGCTGGTGTTTTTTGAAAAGGTTTTCAGCGGTGAGTTGAGCGTTACGCCTGAGGCCTGAGGCCTGACGCCGAATGCCCGAGGCTAAAAGCGGCTCGGGCGGTTTTGTTTAGTCAGCCCTCAGGCGACTTAAGCTGCCTGTCCTCAATCCCGGGATCCAAGCCTTACTTATCACAAGCACCGAGCCATTTGGCTTCGCTATGGGTGGTCATGGACTGCTTGTTACCGGTGACCGTGATGCTGGTGCTGTAATGTTTGGGATTGTGCAGCACCATTTCACCGCGAATCTTGGTGGGTGTGTTGTTGCCGGGCATCTTGCAGTTGGTGCTCCAGTGCAATGTATTGCCGCTACGGTTCACTTCGCCGGCCCCGCAGCCTCCCTGTTTCCAGCTGTCACGCATGGCTATTTCCGGGCTGGCCGCTTGGGCTTGCGTCAGGCATTCTTTGCGAACCTGATTGCGCATGGCGTCTGGCACGGCAGGTGAATTCAGCTTGGCGGTTATCTCCCAAAGCCCGGGGGTGAGCGGGTTGGCCTGGGTTGCCAGCGAGGCAAGGCTCAAGGGCAGGGCGGTCAGTAAACACAGGCCAAGTCGGGTAGCAGTATTCATAACGATTCCCTTCGCGAGTACAGGTTTGGGGCTGCCCCGGTGTACCGGCGCCAGTTAGCCTGGGCGCTGGCTAAGGGGGAATTCGCACAGATCCGCGATCAGGCAATCGCCGCACTTGGGTTTGCGGGCCATGCACACATAGCGGCCATGCAGAATCAGCCAGTGATGAGCATCGCGCAGAAATTCCTCCGGCACCAGCCTAACCAGCCGTTTTTCGACCTCCAGCACGTTTTTTCCCGGGGCAATACGGGTGCGATTGGATACCCGGAAGATGTGGGTGTCCACGGCCATGGTGGGGTAGCCGTAGGCGGTGTTGAGCACTACATTGGCGGTTTTTCGGCCCACGCCGGGAAGGGCTTCCAGTTCTTCCCGGGTTCGGGGCACCTGGCTTTCATGTTGTTCGATCACAATACGGCATAACTGGATGATGTTTTCGGCCTTGGAGTTAAACAGGCCGATGGTCTTGATGTACTCTTTAAGCCCGTCGACACCCAGCGCAAAGATCGCTTCCGGGGTATTGGCCACCGGATACAGGCGTGCGGTGGCTTTATTGACGCCCACATCGGTGGCTTGTGCCGAGAGCACCACGGCAACCAGCAGCTCGAAATCCGACTGGTATTCCAGTTCGGTGGTCGGGTGCGGGTTCTGGGCACGCAGACGGGAAAAAATTTCGGTACGTTTCTCGCGGTTCATAGCATCATCCTGTGTTCGCGGGGCAGTATAGCGGATGAAGCGGCGGCTGTGAGGAGGAGGACCCTTCGTCACAGCCGCCTGTCGGGCCTGCAGGTGCGGGTCGAAGAAGGAGAGTTAGATGCAGTTTTCCGCCATGGAAACCCTGATGGTTGCCTTGCTGGTGTTGGGCATTGGTCAATGGCTGGTACACCGGATTTCCATCTTGTCCCGCTTGAATATGCCGGAACCCGTGGTGGGTGGCTTACTGGCCACGATCATTGTGACGGGGCTTCAGATCGGTGGCGTTTCCCTGACATTCGATGAAAGCATGAAGGTCCCCTCCATGCTGTTTTTCTTCGGGGCAGTGGGCTTGGCCGCAGACTTCCGTCTGCTCAAGCAGGGCGGCTGGGCTATGTTATTGTTTGCGGTGCTGGTGATCGTGCTGGTCGCCCTGCAGGATCTGGCCGGGGTCGGCATGGCCAAGCTACTGGGGCTGGACCCCTACTATGGCTTGATCGGGGGCTCTGTGACCATGACCGGTGGCCACGGCACGGGCGCGGCCTGGGCCAGTGTCTTCGAGAAGGATTTCGGGCTCACGGGTGTGTCCGAACTGGCAGCCGCATCGGCCACCTTTGGTCTGGTATTCGGTGCCCTGCTGGGTGGCCCGTTGGCCATGTTCCTGATTCGTCGCTACCGAATCGCCGCTCCCGCCCACGGGGCGGCAGATGAGGATGCGGCCTACGACAAGGCAGAACGGCCGCACCCCATTTCGGCGGGTAGCGTGATCCGTATTCTCATGCTGCTATCTGTCGGCGTGGTGGTCGGCAAGGTCGCGGCGGAAGAGTTTGCTTCCGTGTTCCGCCTGCCAACGTTCGTGTGGGTGTTGTTCGTGTGCATCTTGTTGGGCAATACCGCCCGCCGCTTGTGGCGTGTTAACGACGCAACCATCGATGTGGTGGGCAACACGGCGTTGGGAATTTTCCTGGCGATTACCCTGATGAGCTTACAACTGCTGCAGCTGGTGGACCTGGCGTTGCCCATGTTGGCGATGTTGGTGGGCCAGGTGCTGCTGGCGCTGACGTTCATTACTTTTGTGACCTTCCGGCTGATGGGGCGTAACTACGATTCTGCGGTGTTGTGCGCGGGTCATTGCGGCTTTGCCATGGGCGCGACCCCAACCGCTGTAGCGAACATCCAGGCGGTAACGCAGCACCACGGTCCGTCGCCGTTAGCGTTTATTATCGTGCCAGTGGTGGGGGGCTTCATCGTGGATATTGCCAATGCCACGATCATTCAGACCTTTGTGTCGGTGCTGTCCGGCTGATTCAGAAGGCGGGTTCTTACGGCGTGTCGAGCAGACACAAAAAAGCCCGCAAACGCGGGCTTTTTTGTGTGCGGGGGAGGGTTACTGGGTAACCACGTCACCGTCTTCAATGCGCAGGCGCTCGCCGGGTTTTTTGTCCATGCGAATCGTGTCTTCATTTTCATTGAAGGTGTAGGTGACGTCGTAGCCTTCGGTGCGGCTTTTGTCTTCCATCACCGTGTTACAACGTTGCTCGGTGGTGGTCTGGGTGTTTTTTTGCTGCATGCCTTTCTGGATCTGGTTACCGGCAACACCACCGGCAATAGCACCGCCGGCGGTGGCGGCATCTTTACCGCTACCGCCACCGAACTGGTGACCGACAACGCCGCCGATAACGGCACCAACAACACTCCCTGTTACTCTGTGCTTGTCCTTGACGGGTTTTTGACTTTCCACGCTAACCTGCTGGCACACCTCGCGCGGTTCTTGCCAGGTTTTCACAATGGGCTCCACGTTAGTCACTTTGGCATAACCTGATTTTTGCGGGGTGACTGCCTGATAAGCACCATAACCCACGCCTGCGACGGCCACGGCACCCACGATACTCAGGGCGGCAATTGCTGCGCTTTTCATGGCTGACTCCTTATTTCGTTATTTCCCGATTAGAGCCAGTCTGGCATAGAGAGTTCGTCTTGGGAGGGGAACAATTGCAAAACAGTGTGAAGGTAAAAAGCGGGTAAAAAGTCTTCTAAGCGTTGTGGTATTGTCGCTTGTGCATGGGTTTGCAGTCCCTTAAACAGGAATGCTGCTACATGGGGTTGTTGGTACGACGTTGAATCATGTGATTTTTTTACCGCCATCGAAGGTGGGTATAGGGGGGATGTCATGGAACAGATATCGGGCACAGAACCGGTCGCCACTGCGCAGTTGGACGCGCAATTACAGGCAGAATATTTTCATCTCACCAGCCTGATTGATTCTTTTGATCAGAAGTCACTGACGATCAAGGCCTGGAGCGTGACGCTGGCAGGGATCCTGGCCGGTTCCGGTGCGTTTTTTGATCGCCCGGCGCTGTTGTGGGTGGGGGTGATGGGCAGTGTATTGTTCTGGTTGGTGGAAGGGCACTGGAAGGCATTTCAGTCTGCCCATTATGCGCGTATCGAAAAAATCGAGGCGCATTTTCGTGGCGAGGTGGACGAAATCGCCCCCTTCCAGAGCGCCGATAGTTGGGAGCGCAGCCGCCGCGCCGGCGGTATGAAAGAACTGTTGCGCATTCTGCGCTGGCGCCACGTTTTTCTGCCACACGGGCTGGTGGCGGTGGCGTTGTTGGTGGCAGGGTTGGTGCTGTAGGAGCGGCGCTCGAGCCGCGAAAGGGGTTGCCACTGGCGGCGCGATAACAGCAGTTTCTAGACACGAGCTTCGAGTCGCGAAAATATGAAACTTCCGCTCTTTGAGGTTTTCTTTTTCGAAACTCCCTTCTCGCCACTCGCAGCTTTTTTTATCGCGCCGCCAGCGACGCTCCTACGAGGGTGCAATGGTGCGGCTCAACTGACTTTCCCGGTGGTGCGCACACGGCGACTGACTTTGGGTTCGTCGCTGGCTTTGCGTTTTTGGGCCTCTTTCAGGCGTTTGTCGATCACGTTCTTGCCGGCGATGATCAGGCCCAGACCCAGGAAGGCGCCGGGAGGCAGGATGGCCAGTAAAAAACCGCCGTAGTTGTCGATGACTGTGAGTTCCCAGTTGGCCGCCATGGGCCCGAACAGCAGCTGCATGTTGGTGAACAGAGTGCCCTGGCCAACCAGTTCGCGCATGCCGCCGAGAATCAGCAGAATCACCAGGAACCCCATGCCCATCATGAAGCCGTCCACCATGGAAGGAAGGACTGCGTTCTTGCTGGCGAAGGCGTCGGCACGGCCGAGCACTGCGCAGTTGGTCACGATCAAAGGAATGAAGATGCCGAGGATTTCGTACAGCTCGAACGTATAGGCCTGCATCAGCATTTCAATCACCGTCACCATGGCGGCGATGATCATTACGAAAGCGGGCAGTCGTACTGCATCGGTGACGTAATGGCGGATCAGCGAGACGCAGGCGTTGGAGCCCATCAGTACCACCAGGGTGGCCAGCCCCAGGCCCATGGCGTTCACCACGGAACCGGTTACCGCAAGCAATGGGCACAGGCCAAGAATCTGCACGGTGGCCGGATTGTTATTCCACAGACCGTCCATGCTGATCTTTTTGTAATTAATGTCACTCATCGCAGGTCTCCACCGGGGTGGTGTCAGCAGGGGCGTCGAACAGAACACTCTGGTTGGCGGCGAAATACTGCAGGGCGCGGTGTACCGCACCGACAACGGCACGGGGGGTAATGGTGGCGCCGGTAAAGCTGTCGAATTCGCCGCCGTCTTTCTTCACGGCCCAGCCCTGGCTGTCGGGGTTACCCAGAGAGTGGCCGTCAAAACCAATGATCCAGTCAGATTTTTTGGTTTCGATACTGTCACCCAGCCCGGGGGTTTCATTGTGGGGCGGTACCACCCGCACGCCTTGAACCTGGCCCTGAGTGTCTACGCCAACGAGCAGGGCAATAGCGCCACCGTAACCGTCCGGTGCGGTGGCTTCCAGCACCGCGCCGTTATCCTCGCCATTCAGGCGGGCCCGGTATAAATGCTGTGATTCACGGCCCAGTAATGGATCGTTCACGGTGATGCGGTCGGCGAGCAAATCGTTGTCATGCTGATCGTGGGGCATCACCTGGTTCAGCGAACTCATCAGCGCCTGCTGTTTGTTGCAGCGCACCTGATCCAGCGTGGCTTCATTGGTAATAGCCAGGGTGGCGGCGGTACCAATAGCGAACAGTCCGAGGATCACCGCATTCTTGGTGATGGCGTGGCGCATCATCAGCTGACCCCTCGATTGGATGACTTGTGCCCGTAAGTTCGCGGCTGGGTGTAGTAATCAATAAAGGGCGCGGACAAGTTAAGTAGCAACACGGAGAAGGCTACCGCGTCCGGGTAACCGCCAAAGCTGCGAATCACCCAGATTAACACACCGATCAAAAGTGCATAGATCAGGCGGCCCATGCGGCTGGTGGCGGCACTGACCGGGTCGGTGGCGATGAAGAACGCACCGAGCATGGCGCCGCCAGAAAACAGCTGGAACAGTGGGTCGGCAAAGCGTACCGGGTCGATCAGCCAGGCCACCAAGGCAGGCAAGCTCAGGCCGGCGAGAAAGCCCACTGGAATATGCCAGGTGATAATATTGCGGCTGATCAGGTAGAGACCGCCCAACAGAAACGCCAGGTTGACCCATTCCCAGCCCAGCCCGGCAAATTGGCCATGCAGAATGCTGTGGCTGGCCAGTTCAGATTCATTACCGGCCCAGGTGCGGAACGTATCCAGTGGGGTGGCACCGCTGAGGCCATCCACCGGCAGTTGTCCGGTAAACAGTTGCCAGCTTTGTATGAAAGAGGGCGGCTCACCGGGCATAACCCACTGGGTCATGGCCACGGGGAAGGAAATCAGCAGTAACACATAGCCGACCATGGCCGGGTTGAACGGGTTCATGCCCAGTCCGCCATAGAGCTGCTTGGCGACAATGATGGCAAAGCTCACCCCGATCAGGGTTAGCCACCAGGGAGCCGTGGGCGGCAGGGCCAGGCCCAGCAGTACCGCGGTCAGTACCGCACTGTAGTCTTTTAGATAGAAGGCAATATCGCGGCCACGGGCTTTCAGGAACAGCGCTTCACTGATTACCGCAACGGACACGGCCCAGAGCACATTGATGACTGAGCCCCAGCCAAACTGCCAGGTCAGAACGGCGAGGCCGGGCAGGGTGGCGTAGATCACCTGACGCATGAAGGCGCCGGTGTTGTTCTTCACCGTGGCATGGGGGGAGGTGGACGTGATCAGGCTCATAAGCACACTCCGTGTGCAGCCTGAGGCCGGACGCTCGACGCCAGACGCAGATTCGCGTCTCGAGCGACGCTCCTACGGAAATATGGGGCCAGTGTCAGGCGTTTGGCCTCAAGCATCGAGCGTCTATTCATTCTGCCAATCCTTGTTCTTCTACCGCCTGCTTGAGGGCTTTGCGGGCAATCTGGGTTTCGCTTTCCAGCGCCTGTAGTTCAGAGCTGAGCGCTTCCAGGGTGTCTTCCGAGACGCTGCTGCGTTGCTGTTCCAGTTCCTGCTGCTTGTCGGCCAGGGCACTTTCTGCGCGGGCGGCTTCAAGCTTCAGGGTTTTTAAATCCTTGCCGGTGTGGGCGCGGATATCCGCTTTGGCTTCTTCCACCAGCGCATCAAGGGCGTCGCGGGCGTTGTCGGCCTTGGCTTTCAGTTTGTCGATTTTTACCTGCATCGCGTTCAGTTCGTCAGCGCTGGCGGTTTCATTACGCTCGGCTCGTTCGTACGCCGCGTGTGCTTCCTTGTACTGCTTGTGCGCCATGTTGTAGGCGGTTTTCAGGCCCTTGAGTCGCTTTTGGCGCTTGGCGGCTTGCTCCGGATCCACTTCAGCCAAGGACTGCGGTGCCTGTTCTTCCGGCACGGCGGGGCTGTCAGTGGTGGCGGTTGCTGCCGGCGCCGCTTTCGGCGCAGGCGGTGCTGCGGCCTTGGCGTCGCGCAGCTCTGCCTTTAGTTGATCAGCGATGGCTTTCAGGCGAGCGGCTTCGGCGTGCAAGTCTGCCGCGTTGTCGGCGCCATCTTCGTCAGCTTGTTTTGCGGTTTTTACCGCTGCCTTGTAGGCCAGAGACGCATCGCCCACCTGTTTTTTCAGCGCCGATACCGAATCGGGTTGTTCGATCGTTGTGGGAGCTGATGCCGTGGGAGAGGGCGTAGCCGGTGCATTGGCCTTGGCGTCACGTAGATCCACTTTGAATTGATCGGCGACGGCCTTCAGTTTGTCCGCTTCAGCACGCAGGGTGGCGGCATTGTCTGCGCCGTCTTCCTCCGCTTGCTTGGCTGCTTTCACGGCGGCCTTGTAGGCAGAGGAGGCTTCGCCCACCTGTTTCTTTAACTCGGCCACGGGATCGGCTTGAGCAACCGGGGCGCTAGCCGCTGGCGCATTCGCTTTGGCATCGCGCAGTTCCGCCTTAAGTGTGTCGGCGGCGGCTTTCAGCCGGTCAGCTTCAGCTTTTAACTCGGCCACATTGTCAGCGTCATCGGCTTCGGCGACTTTGACCGCTTTTACCGCCGCCTTGTAAGCACTGGATGCGTCGCCAACCTGCTTCTTGAGTTTGGCTACGATGTCTTCCGCCGGTGCTGTCGCAACGGGGGCGCCGTCTTTAGCGTCACGCACGGCTGCCTTGGCCTTGTCGGCCACCGCTTTGAGCCGGTCCACGTCCGCTTTCAGGTCAGCAAGGTTATCTGCATTTTCCGCCTCTGCCGCCTTGGCCGCTTTCACGGCCGCCTTGTAGGCCTTGGAGGCATCCAGTGAGGCCTGCTTCAGGGCAGCGGTATCCACGGTATTGGCTGCTGCTGGTCCGGCTTCTTTCTTCTTGCGATTGGCTTCCAGGCGCGCCTGGCGACGGGCTTCTTTCTCCGCCTGTTCCTGTTCGATACGGGCCTGACGCGCTTCGAAGCGCTGGCGGGCCTTGTCGGCTTTAACCTGATCCGCCGCTTGCTGGCGCACTTCACCCTTGGCGTAGCGGTAGTACTGCACCAGCGGAATATGGCTGGGGCAGACATAGGCACAAGCCCCGCATTCGATGCAGTCCATCAAATTGTGGTGCTGGGCTTTTTCCAGATCGTCGTTCTTTGCGTGCCAGTACAGTTGCTGGGGCAGCAGGTTGGCCGGGCAGACTTCGGCGCAGGAACCACAGCGGATACACGGCTGTTCCGGTGGGGGTTCTGGCAGCTCTTCCGGGCTGGCGGCGATGATGCAGTTGGTGGTTTTCACCACGGGCACGCCTGGGTTGTGCAGGGTGAAGCCCATCATTGGTCCACCCATCACCAGCCGGCCTATGTCCAGACCGGCCAGGTTGCCGTGAGCCAGCAAGTCGCGAACAGGGGTGCCCAGCATTACCTCGTAATTGCCCGGTTGGCTGACCCCGTCACCGGTAAGCGTAGTCACCCGTGAGATCAGCGGTTCGCCATCGCACACGGCTCGTTTAATGGCGAAGGCAGTGCCCACATTCTGGCAAACCACGCCCACTTGGGCAGGCAATTGGCCACTGGCGACTTCCTTGCCGGTGAGCAATTGAATCAGCTGCTTCTCGCCACCGGAAGGGTACTTGGTGGGCACCACACGCACTTCGATATCGCAGCCTTTGCAGGCCCGCTTGATCGCGGAAATGGCCTCGGGCTTGTTGTCTTCTATACCGATCAGGGTGCGGCGCGGGTTAAGCAGGTACTGGAGAATATGGATGCCGGTAACGATTTGCTCGGCACGCTCGCGCATCAGGCGATCATCGGCGGTGATGTAGGGCTCGCACTCCACCGCATTGATCAGCAGCTGTTCCACGCGCTGATGGTCGCCCAGGTTCACCTTTATGCTGGTGGGAAAACCCGCGCCGCCCATGCCGGCAATGCCCGCGTGGCGAATCAGGTCCACCAGCTCGCCGGGGCTTTTCTCGGTGTAATCGGCAATGCCTTGATGGTCAATCCACTGGTCTTCGCCATCCGTGTCGATAACGATACACACCGCATCCATGCCCGATGGGTGCTGGATGGGGCGCGGGCCGATGGCGCTGATGGTGCCAGAAGTGGGGGCATGAATAGCCGCGCTTACGGCGCCAATGGGCTCGGCAATCATCTGCCCTTTAAGGACCTTGTCACCGGGTGCCACCAAGGGTTTGGCAGGGGCGCCGATGTGCATGTTCAAGGGCAGCACCAGCTGCTCTGGCAGCGGGCCGGGCATAATCGGCGTGCCGTTGGACAGGTGTTTCATTTCTGGCGGGTGAATGCCGCCGTGGAAGTCATGAATGGACGCTGGACGCCGGATGCCAGAAGCCAGACGCGCAAAAACCGAGCGAGGCTTTCGGGTTTTGTTTGTTTGTGCCTGGCTCATTTTCGAATCCCGGCGTTGGCGTTTAGCGTTCGCAGGCTGCACGGGGAAAGCGTGTGGCGTGATGCGTGTGGCGTGCAGCGTCTCATAAGTTAACCACCTCAATGCGGCTGTCCGGGCGCTCACCGATACCTGCCGGGCGGTGCCAACCCCAGGTTTGCAAGGTCGGTTTCACTTCCAGCATATCGATACAGTCCACCGGGCAAGGTTCCACGCAGAGGTCGCAGCCGGTGCACTCATCAACAATGACGGTATGCATCAACTTGGCGGCGCCGACGATAGCGTCCACCGGGCAGGCCTGGATGCATTTGGTGCACCCAATGCACTCGTCTTCGCGGATGTAGGCGACCTTGGCCACGTTGGCGTCTTCTGCGCCTTCGTTGTCCAGGGTCAGTTCTTCACGGCCCAGCAGTTCGGATAGCGACACCACCGTGTCCTGACCGCCGGGTGGGCAGCGGTTGTGGTCTTCGCCTTCGGCAATCGCTTCTGCATAAGGGCGGCAGCCCGGGTGGCCACACTGGCCGCATTGGGTTTGCGGCAGCAGCGAATCGATCTGCTCGACAATGGGGTCGCCTTCCACTTTGAACTTTTCCGAGGCAAAACCGAGTACCGCACCGAACACCGCCGCCAACGCCAGCAGCGCCGCCACAGCAATAAGAACCGCCGTCATGAGCACACTCCGTTTATCTGCGTGCAGGCGTGATGCGTGTTTGCATGCAAGCGGCTTCTCATAACTTGATCAACCCGGAAAAGCCCATGAATGCCAGAGACATGAGGCCAGCGGTAATCAGGCCGATGCTGGGGCCGCGAAAGGCTTCGGGTACATCGGCCACGGCAATGCGTTCGCGCATGGCGGCAAACAGGATCAGCACCAGGGAAAAGCCCAGCGCCGCACCGAAACCGTAGGTCAGCGAGGACATAAAGGTGGCGTCTTCCTGGCGCACATTCAGCAGGGCCACACCCAGCACCGCACAGTTGGAAGTGATCAGCGGCAAAAATACCCCCAGCACCCGGTAAAGCAGCGGGCTGGCTTTCTTGACGAACATTTCCGTGAATTGCACCGCCACGGCGATCACCAAAATAAAGCTGATAGTGCGCAGGTATTGCAGCTCGAAGGGCACCAGAATGTAGGCCCAGGTCAGGTAGGCGAGTACGGAGGACAGCGTCAGCACGAAAGTGGTAGCCAGGGACATGCCCATGGCGGTTTCCACTTTATTGGACACCCCCATAAACGGACACAGCCCAAGGAACTGCACCAGCACGAAATTGTTTACCAGCACAGCGCTGATCAGAATCAGGACGTACTCAGTCATGTGATCGCAGGCCCGCTTGCCGAAAAATAGGAGTAGACGCCATGTTTACATGGCATCAAGGGCGCATAGTATGAGGCAGCGCCTGTATACGCTCAAGAATGATAGCGAATAAGCTTAATAGACAAGGGAGTACAGGTCATTGGCCGTCTTTTGAACAGTTGAGCCGGCTTTTGCCACTATTTTGTGGTTGAAGGCGGGCAAACGGTTGCGGTGGGCCGGTCAATCCAGTATCCAAGACAGACGAAAAACCCCGTACCCGTAACCTGGCTGATTGGGAGACACCCGTGCCCGCTTTACCCCGCGATTTTGACCGTGACGGTCTGCTCGAATACTCCGTGGTTTTCACCGACCGTTCCCTGAACCATATGTCACAGCGCTTCCAGCAGGTGATGCGGGATATTTCATCGACCCTGAAACAGGTCTATAACGCGCATTCCGTGGCGGTGGTACCCGGTGGCGGCAGCTTCGGCATGGAAGCGGTGGCGCGTCAGTTCGCCACCGACCAGTCCTGCCTGGTGATTCGCAATGGCTTCTTCAGCTTCCGCTGGAGCCAGATTTTCGAGATGGGCAAGATCCCGTCCAAGGAAACCGTCCTCAAGGCTTCCCCGGTTAACGACAAGCCTCAGGCCGCCTTCGCCCCGGCACCGATTGAAGAGGTGGTGGCCGCCATCAAGGCTGAAAAGCCGGCCATGGTGTTCGCCCCTCATGTGGAAACGGCCTCCGGCATCATCCTGCCCGATGACTACATTAAGCAGGTGGCGGAGGCAGTGCACAGCGTTGGCGGCCTGTTCGTGCTCGACTGTATTGCCTCCGGCACCATCTGGGTGGATATGCAGGCTTGCGGTGTCGACGTGCTAATCAGTGCGCCGCAAAAAGGCTGGAGCAGCTCGCCATGCAGCGCCCTGGTCATGCTCAGTGAGGCCGCAGAAAAGCGCCTGCACGAAACCACCAGCACCAGTTTCGCCTGCGATCTGCGTAAATGGCGCGACATCATGATCGCCTATGAAAACGGTGGCCACGCCTACCACGCCACCATGCCTACCGATGCGTTGACCGGTTTCCGCGACACCATGATGGAAACCGTGGAGCGCGGCCTGGAGACCGTTAAAGCTGAACAGTGGCAGCTGGGCAAGGCGGTACGCGCGCTGATGGCCGAACACGGTTTTGCCAGCGTTGCCGCACCGGGCTTTGAAGCCCCGGGTGTGGTGGTGTCCTACACCGGTGACGATGGCATCAAGAGCGGTGCGGCGTTTATCGCGCAAGGCCTGCAGACCGCCGGCGGTGTGCCGCTCATGTGTGACGAACCGGCGGACTTCAAGACCTTCCGCGTGGGCCTGTTCGGCCTGGACAAGCTCGGTGATGTGGATGCGGCAGTGGCCCGCCTCAAGACAGCGCTGGAACAGCTTGGCTAGACCCGTGGCTGGCCGGGCAGGGGCGCTGGCGTTTTCGCTGGCGTGCTTGCTGGCCTGGCCCGCAGCACAGGCGGAGGAAAACATGAAAGAACCGCAATGCGTTGTGCTGCTGCATGGCCTGGCCAGAACCGCCCACGCCATGAAGAAAATGGAAACCGCCCTGGAGAAAACCGGTTATACGGTGGTGAACCAGGGTTACCCCTCTACCAAACACCCTATTCAAACCCTCGCGGCGCAAACCCTTCCCGCTGCTTTAGCGCAATGCCCCGACGAAGGCAGCATCCATTTCGTTACCCACTCCATGGGGGGCATTCTGCTGCGCCAGTACCTTAGCGAACACACCATTCCTCGTCTTGGTCGCACCGTCATGCTCGGGCCGCCCAATCAGGGCAGCGAAGTCGTCGACCGTCTGGGCGCCTGGGCGCCATTCCAATGGTTCAACGGCCCCGCCGGAAGCCAGATGGGCACCGACCCGGACAGTATTCCCAACCAGCTCGGTCCGGTGGATTTCCCTGTTGGGGTTATTGCTGGCAATCAGACCATCAACTTCCTGCTCTCCACGCAATTACCCGGCCCCAATGATGGCAAGGTCACGGTGGAAAGAACTAAAGTTGAAGGCATGCAGGACCATCTGGTGCTGCCGGTGACGCATCCGTTCATGATGCGTAACAGAGCGGTGATTGAGCAGGTGAAGGTGTTTTTGGCGCAAGGGCGGTTTGTAACGCACTGACTTTTCTGCTTTTATCTTTCAATATACAAATTTCATAAAAAAATATGAAGCCGGCCCGTTCATTGGATATTCGAGCCGGCGTCCTAACACCCGCGAGCCGTGGATACCCATGACCTTTGCTGAACTCGTAGACGGGATAAGGAAAGAACAGGCACTGGGAAGAGAGGTTCCAGGGTTTGATCCAGATAACGGCAATGAGCAGGCGCGCTATCTGTTCTTGTTGGAGGCGCCTGGACCCAAAGCGGTCCATACAGGGTGCATCTCCCTAAGCAACCCGGATCCTACGGCTCGCAACCTTAGGCGCCAATTCCACCAAGTTGGTATCGAAGCAGAAGATATTGCGGTCTGGAATGTCGTGCCCTGGTACCTTGGCGACTCACAGCGTAAGAAGATACGCGGCGCCACATCGGCGGATGTCCTCGCTGGGGTGAAATACGTCTCGGCGGTTGTGGCCGCCATGCCCAACTTGGAGTGTATCGTCTTGGTAGGTAGTGCTGCACGAAAAGCCCATGTATTCCTGTCCGCGGTGACCACGGCAAGAATACTCAGTTGCCACCATCCGTCGGCGCAGGCGCTCAACGCCAATCCAGCGGCCGAAGAAGAGAATATGGCGGTCTTTCGGTTCATGAAGGCGTCACATTAACGTAAACGGCTAACTATCAGAGCACGCGAGCAAGGGCAAGGTCTCCCATTTTTCATTGATTCTCCGCTTCGCTGGAATGGCTAGGTTGTACGTGTCCTCACGTGCTTTTCCGTCGGGGATCATCGCAAAGGTTACTAATCTGGAAACGGTTGAGCTAGATGGGAACAGCTCATAGGGTTCTGATTACGCTACATCAATGGATGCCCAATTTGAAAAAGCCACTTTTGTATTTTGTTGGGCTTATAGGCTCAGGAATAACTTGCCTGTTATCAGGCATTTATTACGCTGTGACATGTCAGTGGGGGTGTGATTATTTGGCAGCTCCGGCTATCTATCCATATTTTTCGTTCTGGGTTTTTCTTGTTGTTTCATTCTATCTTTTGTTCAGGCTCGTCATGCTGGGCTTATTCAGAAAATAAGCTCGAAAAATAAGGCACGGAAGATTCGGATATCCAATGAATCAATAGGGCTAGGTCTCCCATTTCCCATTGGCTCTCCGGATTTTGTGAATAAAGATGTTGAGTCTCCCTGCGTTATGCCCTGACCTTTCGCCAGGAGATAAACGTTGTCGGATTACGCCTTTCAGGCTAATTCGACCTACCTGAGTGTGTAGGAATGTGGGGTTGCCGGCTCTGGCGTTGCGAATGAAACCCTGCCTTGTTGTGGTACAGTGGCCACAAAATCTCAACCCGGACCCTCCCTATGCTCGTCTACCTTTTGGTCGCCTGTGATCGCCTTGATGAAAAGCAGGAAAAGAAGCTCAAGCGGAACCTGGCGGATCTGCAAGCCGCGTTGCAGGCGTATGCCGAAACCAATGAAGCGGCCACGCTGATGGATGACTGCGAGAGTGAGGAGTGTGAGGACTGGGTGCTGGGCATTAGCTTACCGGTGAAGAAAAAGATCCAGCTCAAAGAGCCGGTGAATCTGTTTAATGATCTGGCCAAGCAATACCACATTGATTGTGAGGTGGGTTCCATTGAGGACGATCAGCGGGACCCGGTGAGTTACTTTGGTAAGCGAGAAGGCGTTGGCGACGCGTTTTTGATTGCGGAGTATTTGGGGGTGTAGCGTACTTGTCGGATTACGGGAGTTTATGTGATTTGTCGGATTACGCCTTTCAGGCTAATTCGACCTACAAAAACCGTGCTTCGTAGGTCGGGTTAGGCGTAGCCGTAACCCGACACCTGCGCCGCCTTTAGGCGGCGTTTTCCTGTCTGCTTTCCTGCGCTATTGGCGCATATTGATTGGCGTCGGTGGTGTATTCCGCGTGGCCATATTCCACCAGTAGTTCCTTGATCCTTTTCACCAGTATCTTGTCCGCCACTTTGTTGGCCACCGGGATATCCTGCAGTGTTCGATAGGCGATCAGGCGGGGCACGACGAACAGGTTGCCCACGGTGAACAGGGCGTAGTCGATCAGGTGGGCTTCCACGCCCATTTCTTTGGCTTTCGATTTGTCTTTGCGACCTAGAAACGCCTGGCTAAAAAATACCTTTGAGAAACTGCGCTCTACGCGATTGTGCAGCTGGCTAATCAGTTTCTTATTTTTAGGGCGATAGACGGCCATGGTGGCACGGGTGAGCTCACCACAGGTTTCGTTGTCATAGCCTTCGCGCAGGGTGCCGGAATAGGTGAGCATGGTATTGATGATGTCCGGCGCGTCGGCGGGCAGCAGCTCTTCGGGAAGGCCCAGCAGGAAACATTCATAGCGCGACAGTTCGACGATGGCGCGCTCGTTGGCGGTGAAGTGTTTGCGACCTTTGCGCAGTGCCTTAAAGGCGGTGAGGTAGGCGGGCATGGTGCCGGCCGGCATCTGGTCTACCTGAGGAATGGGGATGCCATATACAGCGGGATCCCAGGGCCCCCCTTTGTCGGTAGTGGCCCGTTTGATGATGTTGAAGCGCACCATGGAGTGCATCAGGCGCACCATGGCGGCGGCCTTGAAGCCGGGACCAAACCGTTCCAGCGCACCGGGCAGGGTGGCGGTGGTGAAAAAACTGGCCGTTTCGTTGATGCGCTGATTCACCGAGTCGTTGGCCAGGGTGCCGGTGATCGCCATGGGCAGGCCGGAGTACTTGTTCATGAAGGTGGCCACAAAGGCGCCACGAATCACGTAGGGGGCCAGGTTGGCCATCTGGTTACGGCTGAGGCGCGCGCCTTCGCGGACCAAATCCATGTCCACCCAGTCCGGGGTGGCTTCCATGGCGGAAATGAAATCGATCAATTCCTGGGGGGCATCTTCTACTGCGTCCAGCCCTTCATCGCAGGCTTTCTTGAGCATGGTGATCAGGTTGCGAAAGCCGTATTCCGGCATCAGCGCAGCATAGGCATCGGAGACGGTGTCGCCCAGCAGGGTGTAGGCCCGAGCCCGTTCCACTTTTTCCTTGTCGGCAAGAATGTCTGCACGGTATTTGCGCGCGAAATGTCCCGGGAGCGAACTGCGGGTGTTGATGTCATCGGTAAAGCGTTCCGGGGTGATATCGAAATCGATATCGCCGTACAGGGACGGAATACGGGTTTTCTGTTCGCGGACCTTTTCCCAGAGTGCCTCAAGTGACAGTGCCATCAGGAACCTCTAATGCGCCATTCAATGAATGTATACATTGGGTTTACTCCTTGCTGATGACAATGGCAAGAAAGCGAAATCACCACAGGGTGTGGTGTTTTGGCCTGAATCGACAGAGCCGACGCCATGTGGAGGAAACACGGTGAGGGCGTTTGTTTTATTGCGGGAAACGGTTGAGGTGAAGATGTTTATTTGAGCGGCATGGCCTCCCGGTCGAGACCGGGAGCCATGGCTCCGTTGGTGGCGGGGAAGCGGTTAATCCTGCTCGGCCATGGCCTTCTTGTAGAGTGATTTACGTGGCTCGGCAAACACCTTGCGCAGCATGGGTTCGAAGTAATCCAGCGGCAGGGTTTCACCGTCCGGGTCAAACGCGGGGGAATCGTACTTGCTGACGAACTCTAGGGTTTGGCGGTAGTGAGGGTGATCCTTGAAGTTCTCACGCATGTCGCGGTCCATGCCGAGATAGTGGAAGAAATAGTAGCCCTGGAAAATCGCGTGGTGCTTCACCATCCAATGGTTGGCGTCACTCACAAAAGGTTCCAGTAGCACGGCGGCCACGTCGGCGTGGTTGAAGGTGCCGAGAGTGTCGCCGATGTCGTGCAGCAGCGCACAGACCACGTACTCGTCATCCTTGCCATCACGGTGAGCGAGGGTGGCGGTTTGCAGGCAATGCTGAAAGCGGTCGATCTTGAAACCGCCGAAGTCACCTTCCAGCAAGCGCAGGTGGGCCATGATGCGATCGGACAGGCCCTTGCTGAAGTCACCGAAGGATTTGGCGATGATTTGCCAGTCTTCCCCGGTGCCGTCCTTCATGTGGGTGAAGTCAGCGCGGGGGGCAGTCATGTCATTCATGTTGTGCTCCTTATTCCGCGTAGCCGGGGTTGTTGCGGTCCAGCTTGCGCAGCAGACCGGGCCAGGCCAGGTTGCCGCCCATGCCTTTGGTTACCTGTGATGCCTGCTGTTTAATGGTATCGACAATGCCAGCAGGGATCGGGGTCAGTGGTCGGTTGCCGGACAGGGCTTGCAGCTGGATTTCACAGGCGCGCTGGAGGATGAACATGCCCAGGAAGGTGTCGGCGATGGTGCTGCCCACGGTGAGCAAACCATGGTTACGCAGGATCATAAAGTTGGCATCGCCCAGATCGGCTTGCAGGCGCGCTTTTTCATCGTCGCGCAGGGCCACGCCTTCGTAGTCGTGGTACGCCAGGCTGGCCAGCGGGAACAGGCTCTGCTGAGACAGGGCCAGCAAACCCTTCTGCTGGGCGGACACGGCAACGCCGGCGGTGGTGTGGGTGTGCATGACACAGGCGGCATCGTCACGCACCGCGTGGATGGCACTGTGGATGGTGAACCCGGCCGGGTTGATGTCGTAGTCGCTGTCGTCCAGCTTGTTACCTTCCTGATCCACCCGCACCAGGCTGGACGCGGTGATCTCGTCGAACATCATGCCGTAGGGGTTGATCAGGAAATGATGCTCGTCGCCGGGGATACGGGCGGAAAGATGAGTAAAGATAAGATCATCCCAGCCGTGCAGGGCGATGAGTCGGTAGGCGGCGGCGAGATCCACGCGCAGCTGCCATTCTTCGGCGCTGACGCTGCCTTTCTTGGAGGGGACGGTGGCTGGGTTAATGTTGACCTGGCTGTTCATTGTGGTGCTCTCCCGGTATGTGGGTCTTATTTGGGTCAGGGACCCTTATTTAAGGTTATCGGTTTTCCAATCTCTTGAGTGTAGGCCCGGGGTTAGGGAGAAAACTGTCAACTGGTTTACAATTGCTCCATGACGGATGCCTATACGGTGCTGCGGCACTGCCCCTTGCTTGCCGGATTTCCCGATGTTGCCCTGCATGAAGCGGCGCGGCACGCCCGGGTGCGTTCGTTTCAGGCCAACCAGCCGATTTATGAAAAGGGCGAACCCCAGTCTAACCTGTGTGTGATTGCCGAGGGACTGGTGCGGATCAGTTCGGTGAATGCCCAGGGTCAGGAAGCCGTGCTGATCATCTTCGATCAGGGCACCTGGTTTGGTGATGCGGTGTTTTCGCCGGGCACTGGCCGGGTTTATGGGGCAACGGCGCAGGAAGCCGCGGTGTTGGTGGAAGTGCCGGGACCCTTTTTCCGCGACCTGTTAAAGCGTTACCCGGAAAGTTACCCGGTGGTACTGGATCTGATCAGCCAGCGCTTGTGGTCGGCCATTTCCATGATTGAAGAAGATGCGTTGCGGGGTACTCAGGCGCGTATAGGGCAGCGCTTGCTGTTCCTGTCGCAAATGCAGCGGGGTGGCAAGCCGGAAAGCGGACCGGTGACGGTGCGCCTGACCCGTGAACATATTGCCAACATGATGGGAATGACCCGCCAGGGTGTGCACCGAACGCTCAAGGCGTTTGAGGCGCAGGGCCTGATCACGCTGGGCTACGGGCGTATTACGGTTGAAGATGAGGCGGCCCTGCGGGAGCACCTGGCGACGCTGAATTGATGCTGAGTGCTGCTTGTCGGATTGCGCCTTTCAGGCTCTCTGTGCCCTTGGGTGAATTCGACCTACTTACAGTATTCCCCACATACGACTCGTAGGTCGTGTTAGGCCGAAGGCCGTAACCCGACATTCCTGCCGTGGTTTGATTTCAACAGACATAAAAAAACCGGCGCTAGCCGGTTTTTTTATGTCGCTAATTAGCGCACTTCCATGCCCGGTGTGGCGCCGCTGTCCGGGCTGAGGATGTGGATATCATCCCCGCCGGGGCCGGCGGCCAGCACCATGCCTTCAGAGACACCGAACTTCATTTTCCGTGGCGCCAAATTGGCGACCAGGACCACCAATTTGCCTTCCAGTTCTTCCGGTGCGTAGCGGGCTTTGATACCAGCGAACACGTTACGCTCGCCCAGCTCGCCCACGTCCAGTGTCAGTTGCAGCAGTTTGTCGGCGCCTTCCACATGGGCGGCCTTGGCCACACGGGCGACACGCAGTTTCACCTTGAGGAAATCATCAATGCTGATGGTTTCGTCGTCTGCGTCTGCTTTCTTAGGCTTGTCGGCAACCGGTGCAGGCGTGCTGTCTTTGGAATCCGCCAGCATGGACTCGACTTGTGTCATATCAATGCGGCTCAGCAGCGGCTTGAACTTGGCGATTTCATGGCCCAGCAGTAGCTGGTCGGCATCGGCCCAGGTCAGCGGTTCCAGCTGCATGAAAGCTTCGGCGCGTTCTGCCAGGGCGGGCAACACGGGTTTCAGGTAAATCACCAGCAGGCGGAACACATTGATGGCGGTGCTGCAGATGGCCAGCACTTCCTGTTCCTTGCCGTCTTCTTTGGCCAGGCTCCAGGGCGCCTTGTCGGCAATGTAGCCATTGGCGTGATCGGCTAGCGCCATGATTTCACGCATGGCTTTGCCGAATTCACGCTTCTCATAGAATTCAGCAATGCGTGGGCCCGCTTCTTGTACTTCGCGTACTAGCAGCATGTTGTCCAGGTCGGCACTGAGCGTGCCGCCGAACTTCTTCACGAAGTTGCCGGTACGGCTGGCGATGTTGACCAGCTTGCCGACCAGATCCGAGTTCACCCGCTGTGCGAAGTCTTCCAGATTCAGGTCGAAATCATCCACACGGCTGGAAAGTTTGGCCGCGAAGTAGTAACGCAGGTACTCCGGGCTCAGGTGATCCAGATAGGTGCGGGCCTTGATAAAGGTGCCGCGGGACTTGGACATCTTGGCGCCGTTCACGGTGACAAAGCCGTGGCTGTAGATGGCGGTGGGTTTGCGTAACCCGGCGCCGTCCAGCATGGCGGGCCAGAACAGGCCGTGGAAGTTGATGATGTCCTTGCCGATGAAGTGATACAGCTCGGCGGTGGAATCTTTGCCCCAGTAGTCGTCGAAGCTTAGCCCTTCGCGATCGCAGTAGTTTTGGAAGCTGGCCATGTAGCCGATGGGCGCATCCAGCCAAACGTAGAAATACTTGCCCGGGTAGCCGGGGATCTCGAAGCCGAAGTAGGGGGCTTCACGGGAGATATCCCAGGGCTGTAGATCTTCAATCCATTCCTGCAGCTTGTTTGCCACCTGTTCCTGGAGGGCGCCGGAGCGGGTCCACTCGCGCAGAAGGGGCTCGAACTTGGGCAGGTCGAAGAACAGCTGGGTGGTTTCTTTTTCCACCGGCGTTGCGCCGCTGACGGAGGAGTAGGGCTCGATCAGTTCTGCCGGGGTGTAGGTGGCACCGCAGACTTCGCAGTTATCCCCGTACTGGTCTTCGCTTTTGCACTTCGGGCAGGTGCCTTTGACGAAACGGTCCGCCAGGAACATCCCTTTTTGTGGGTCGTACAGCTGGGTAATGGTCTTTTCCATAATATAGCCAGCATCTTTGTTGCGCTGGAATACCATTTCCGACAGCGCTTGGTTCTCGGGGCTGTGGGTGCTGTAGTAATTGTCGAAGTTGATCTGGAAATCGGCGAAATCCCGTTCGTGATCCGCTTTCACCTGAGCGATTTGCTGTTCCGGGGTGACGCCGTTTTCCTCGGCCTTGAGCATGATGGCGGTGCCGTGAGCATCGTCAGCGCAGACATAGGTGCACTGCTGACCACGCAGTTTCTGGAAGCGAACCCAGATGTCGGTTTGGATGTATTCCAGCAAATGACCCAGATGAATGGGGCCATTGGCATAGGGAAGGGCACTGGTGACCAGTATCTTGCGGGGAGTGTCACTCATGGGAACGGCGTCGTTTTCCAAAAAATGGGTGGCCTATGATACGGGGGCTGCCGGGGTTTTTCATCCTGTGTTATTCATAGGCTGCGCAGGCCATTTTTACCCCACTCTGACGGCCAACGTGCTGGCGGTGGATCGCCAGCGTTGTCTGGACGCCGGTTGTGATGCCTTTTTGGGTAAGCCAGTAAGGGTGAGGGAGCTGCTGACGGTATGCTCGCAGCTCTTTAATCAGTCTGACGTTTCTGTTAGCCAGTAATGTCCCTGGAGACCTGACCGCGTTGGAGCGCATCGCGGACTTGTTGCTGGGAGACCGGCTTGCTGAGGTAATCATCTACTCCGGCGTCGCGGGCTTTCTGCACATAATCGCCGGTGGCATGGGCTGACAGGGCAATGATCCAGCAGTGTGGCGGCTCTTCCTGAGCCGCTTCCAGGGCTCGAATTTCCCGGGTGGCCTGGTAGCCGTCCATGACCGGCATTTCGCAATCCATGAAAATGATATCCCAATGATTCGGGCGGTTGCGGACTTGCTCGACGGCTTTGGCACCGTCGCTGACCAGCGTGGCATGGATACCTAGCGACTTGAGGATGCTGTCGATCACCAGCTGGTTCACAGCATTGTCTTCCGCCACGATCACCTTGAGCATATTGGCCCGGTCCAGCCGGACTAGCGGTTCTTTCGTGGTGGAGGGCGCGCGCGCTTCATCGGGGCCGGTGAGCAGACTGCGCTTCAGTGCCTGGCAGGAGAAGGGTGTTTCTATCAGTAGCAGGTCTTCCGGCAGGGTGTCGCTGAGAGGCCGGCCGGTGGGGTGTAACAGCACCAGTGCCGGGTTCTCGAAGTGAGCGCGAAGGCGCTCCACGTAGTGAGGGTCTTCCAGTACCGGCAGCTCAGCGATGAGATAGTCCACGGCTTGGCCGGGATTGGTTGGATCAAGCGCGGTTACGACATCACGGTATTCCAGCGTTCTGGCGCCCCAACGGCTGAGAATCTGTGACAGGCTTAGCAGTTGCGGGGCTGTGCTGGAAATGATGGCGGCTGTGCGGTTTGCCAGCACCGGTTGCTTCTGATTTTTTTCCACTTCCACTGGCAAGGATAACCAGAAGGTGGCGCCGCGGCCCAGCGAGCTGGACACGCCAATGTCGCCGCCGAGCAGTTCGATTAATCGTTTGCAGATCACCAGCCCCAGGCCGGCGCCATTGTGTTTGCCCTTGGCGGACAGATCGCTGAAAGCTTGAAATAGTGACGACTGTTGGCCTTCATCCAGGCCGATCCCGGTATCAACCACTTCAATCATCAGCACGCACATGCCCTTGTTATTCACCGGTTGCTTCAGGTTCACGTGCAAAGCGACGTGACCCCGTTCGGTGAATTTGAAGGCATTGCTGAGCAAGTTGGTAATGATCTGCTTGAGGCGGATGGGGTCGGTTTTGATGCGTTCCGGTACCCGGCTGTCGATATGAATATACAGCGGCAGGGCTTTTTCGCTGGAGCGCAGGGCAAACAGGCGTACGCAATCATCGACAATGTTTTCCAGCGCGATGGGCTGATAATCCAGTTCCAGTTTGCCGGATTCGATTTTCGAGTAATCCAGAATATCGTTGATGACAGTCAGCAACGATTGGGTGGACTGATAAATGGTGCCGACGTACTGCGCCTGTTGTTGCGTCATGCTGGTACGTCGCAACAGGTCGGTCATGCCCATAATGCCGTTCATGGGGGTGCGGATTTCATGGCTCATGGTAGCCAGGAATTCGCTTTTGGCGTGGTTTCTGGCGCCAGCCTTGAATGCTTCCATTTCCGCAATAGCACGGTCGCGCACGGAATCGGAATGGGCTTCCTTCAAGCGATTGATGCGCCGGGCTAACGCCAGGGAAAGCAACACCACCTCTAGAGAGACGCCTATTTGCACCAGGTTTTCGGTCAGCGCATTGCGTGGAAAAACACCGTATTTATTCAGTGCCATGGCAGCGGCGCCAACAATAAAGCAGGACCAAGCGATGGTGAAAATTCGAGCATCCGAATCGCCGGTGCGGGCCCGGATTAAACTGACGAAGAAAATACTGAAATCCATTAGCAAAATGGCACTGACGGAGATCGGGATTAGAAAGGTGCGGCTGGTGAAGGGCGCGGCGAGGAAGAGTACGGTGCCAATCCCCACCAGTAGTTGCAGCCACATGGCCAGTCGCGGCGCCTTCTCCCGCAGTGACAGAAAGTGCAGTGTAAACAGAGGCGGAAGCAGAACAATCAGCGGCAGCAGGTAATGGATTATGTACTGGCTAATCAGGGTGGAATGCGGCCACAAATACCGGTGGGCATAGCCGTGCAGCACCGCCATGAACAAGGTGACCACAGCGGACCAGCAAACGTACAGCAAGTACACTTTTTCGCGAATGGAAAAGAACAGCGACAGGTTATAAAGAATCATCACCAGCATGCCGCCGAAGAAAATTCCTTGCACCATGCTTTGCGTTTGGATTGAGGCGTTGTAACTGTCCTGCGACAGCAGCTCCAGTGGCAACTGGATGCTGTGCGCTGAGGAAACCTTGAGATAAATATCGTTGTCGGTACCGGCGGGTAAGGTCAGCGGAAACGCTGGCGTTGGGGCTGTGCCAGGGCGCACTGAAAAATCCCGGTCCATGCCTGCCTGAAAGTGGGCAATCAGCGTACCGCCGGCATCGATCTGGTAAACATCCATTTCACCGAGCATGGCGTAGTCGATTTGCAGCTGCCAGTCAGCATGAAGTCGATTAAGATTGCGGATTGAGAAACGGAACCAGCAATGATCCGTGGTAAAGCCTAAATTCGGTGTGCTGGTACCGGACGGTTGCCAGGGCAGGTCGGTGCGTTGAAGAATGGCATTAATGCCGGGCGACTGGTCCGCAGGCGTGCAGAAGGTCTGCAGGCCCTGATAGGGATGCAAATGTTCCTGCTGTTCGCCGATGATCTGGGTGTCCGGGCCATTGGCCGAGGCCAGTGGGGGCAGGCAGATCGAGAAAAAAGCGACAAGCAAAAGCAGGGCGGCTTTCGAGTCCTTGAACAAAGTGTCTTTATCCTGAATAGACGGGGTGACATCACCTCTTCTCAGTGATGCTAGCAGCGTGAGCCGGGGGGCTCAATGCAGGGGGAGAATAACAGATGACAGGGATAGTGAACCGTTTTGCGGTGGGGCCGATTACGGGTGAGTCCGGCGAGAGCCATGTGCGCCTGTTTGGGGCATTGCCCAAAGGCGAGCTGGGCGCAGGCAATAAATTCATGTGGGGGCGGGTTCGCTGGCGCAAACGGGGAGAGGATAGCTGGTCTGAGCCCCGTAAGTTCCGCCTTAATGGCAACTTCGATGGCTCCGGGGTGGTGGTGATCAACGGGCTTGAGCCTGGCACCCGCTACCAGTATCAAGCCGGTTGGGTGCACAGCGAAGAGGATGGTGCTCCACTGGACTGGCACGCCATTGAGAGCGGGTGTTTTTCCACCGATCAGCCCACGGCTGATCAGACAACCTTCTTGTTTGGCTCCTGTTGTTACCGGTTTGTGGGGCTCGATGGGATTATCCAGGATGATCGTGCCGACAAGATTTTTGCGGAAATGTCGGTGCAGGCGGAGCAACACAAACCGGACTTTGTCCTGTTCGGCGGAGATCAGGTTTATGCCGATTCCATGTATAGCATTGGGGCCGCGGCAACTCGTGACGATTTCGATTCCCTCTATCGGGCCAGTTTTTCCCAGAAACACCTGGCCAAATTGCTAAGGGAAACCAACAGCTACATGATCCTTGATGATCATGAAATCGAGAATAACTGGCCCGCTAAGGCCGACGCCGAGTTGTGGACAAACAAGTATCCGGCAGCGATCAAGGCATACCAGATTTACCAGGCGTCCCATTCCCCGGCAGCGCCATTGAATGAAGCCGGTACCTATCTGGATCGTGACCCGGATAAATTCTGGTACACCTTTTCCCGTGGGCCGGCAGACTTCTTTGTCATGGATGTACGCACCGAGCGGGTGCTGAGCCGCTGGCCCTGGCAGCGCAAGATGATCAGCGAGATTCAGGAGCGGGCGTTTGTTGAATGGTTGGACCGTGACCCCGAGCGAATCAAGGTGCTAGTGACCTCGGTGGTCATGTTTCCTGAGCAGCGGCGCCCGTTTCGCGGGAAGGATGCCTGGGAAGGGTTTCGGCATCAGCGCCAGCGATTACTGTCTGCCATGGCGAAGAGCGCCAGCCAGAAGCTGGTGGTGCTCAGCGGCGATGTGCATGCCTCGCTGTACGCCAGTCTGACCTTGAACGGCGGTAAAAAAGTGCACAGCTGGACGTGTTCAGGTTTGTTCTGGCCTACCGCACTGTTCGCGTTTCGTTGGTACCGGCCGATGATTCGGGTACCGGGGTTACTGTATAGCGGCTGGGGGCGTCCGTTGGGTCAGGTTAGCGTGCCGGGCGAGGTCTTTAGTGATAATGCGTTTTCGGTGGTGTCATTCGATGACAAAGGCGCCCAGTTCGCGCTGTTCGACCGACGCAATCGCGCTGTACCGCAAGCAAGTCGAACCATCGAATGGTGATGTTGTTGTGAGAATAGCAGTGATGCTGCTGGATTTCTCATGCCTCCCATGGCGAAACGCTTACATGACTTGGGGCTTTTCTCGCCTTACCCCGGCTGGGCCGTTTGCCTAAAGTGGATCTCGCAAGGACGCGATGGAACACGGATGTTCGATTTCGGCCCGGTACAGCCTACGCCCGCCAACCCCAAATGGCGGGCGTTTCTTTTTCTGCCTTTCGCTCCTCTCTCTTTTTACCGCTCTTCCTTTGATTGCCCGTAACAGAACACCGATAATGCCCCGCTTAACAGTAGGAGTCGGTCATGTCTGAGCAAGCGGAACAGCGGGAAATCCTCAAAGCCAAACTGAACCAGGAAACCGCCAAGGCCAGCTGGCAAGAGCTGCAGCCGTTTTTCGCCCGTGGGCAGACGGTCTATGTGGCGCCAGAGCTGGATCTGATCGAGGTGGCGCTGGCGTTTTCAGACGATCAAGCCGAGATGATTGCCCTGTGGCGTGATAAAGCTCAGGTGGACAAGGTCACCGATGAACAGGCGGCGGCGTGGTTCGCGGATGATAAAGGCCTGTGGACCGTGGTACTGCCGCCCTGGGTTCTGGTGCAGCCGGAATCCGTGCAGTAACCCGACTTGTCGCCTAAGGGTACGTTGGCAATAACGGTTCCGTAGCGCGATAACGTTGCCCAGTGGGTAGCGTTATCGCGTTTGGGTTGCCGTCCTTTTCTATTTTCTCCTTTCTTTCTCGCCCCTGGTTTTCGTCCCTCTCTGCGACTTATGCGGTGGGGGGCGAGTCCTGATGCCGCGTCCGGTATTCGCCGGGGGGCAGCCCAAGCCATCGCTTGAAGGCCTTGTTGAATGACGAGGGGTCTTCGTAACCCAGCTGCTGAGCGATTTCGGCAAAACCTGACTCGCTGTAGCGGACCAGTTGCTCGGCCAGTTCTGCGCGGACTTGATCCAGCAAATCCCGGAAGCGGGTGTGTTGCGCGCTGAGCCGCCGCTGCAGGTTACGTACGCTCATGTTCAGGCTGTTGGCTAGCGCCTGCTGGTCGTAATGACCTTCCTCCAGTTGATGGCGGAGGCGGTCGCGAATCAGTTCAATCAGGTTGTGATCGCGCAGGGAATTCAGGGTCTTGTCACAGTGAATCAGTGCTTGCTGAAAACGCTCGTCATCGTGATTGGGGTTGAGCGTATCGAGAATACGGGCAGGGAATAGCACCTGATCGTGCTCGCAACTTGCGGTGACCGGGACCTTCAATAAAGCGCTGAATAGCTCCGTGTGGGCGGTACTCTCCCGCAAGTGAACATGGACGTCGTCGCTGGCCTGCACGCCCAATGCCACATCTGCCAGCCGCAAAAAACCACTCAGAACGGCATGGGTTTGCATGGTATGGAGTGGAGCATCACCGTTGGCACCGCAGCGCACCGCCACATTCTCGCCTTGCAGGTGAATGGTGACTTGCTGGGCTTCTGTGAGTAACGACCAGTATTGCTCCAGGACTTTCAGTGCCTGCCAGCCATCGCGGTAGTAGTGCAGGGCATCACCCAACGGGGCGATATCGGGGAGGAGAATTTGTTGGCCAATGCGAATGCCCATGGCGGGGTCGCCGAGCTTTCTTTCCGACTGCTCGAACAGCCGGTGAATGGCTGATACGTCCAGGCGCTCATCATTCTCGGTCAGTAGTGATGCCGGCAAACTGGCGCTGGTGAATAGTTCAAGCAGATCGAGCCCCTGGCGCTGCCAGTAACGCAGGTCACTGCGGAACATGGATATGTGTTTGCTGAACATGGGTTGCCTCTAATCTTTTATTCTTATGTCGTTGTTTTGAAACGGCATTGGTTTTTGGCGACACACTCCCTGTTTGGCTGGCGTCTGGCGCCATATGTTGCGTTTTCTCTCCCTCGTAAAGTAGCCACTTCGTACGATAGTACATCGAGATGTGCGTGATAACGCACCATTTTGCGATGTTTGTGGCGCGAAAACCCTCAAAACGGTGACTTACGTCACGCTTTTGTCCTGATGTTAGGGAGAGTGATAATAATGAAATTAGATAAGAATAAATTCGTATCATCGCCGGCGGTGGCCATGTTGGCGCCACTGGCGCTGGCCGTATCTCTGGCGGCCTGTGGTGGCGGTGGCAGCAGCAGTGGTGGCGGTGGCGCTACCGACGGGGGGGAGAATCCGGTGGGATATCAGTTCCCCCAGGATATGCCTGCCGATGTACCTCAGCAGGAGATCGCCTGTGGCGGTGAAGATGCCATCATGCTGGACACCAATAACCTTACTGATAGTGCAAAGATTGCTTTCCTTGATGCTCAGGATGGTGACGTTATCGTATTCCCGGAAGGCCGCTTTGATCTGAACGATACGCTGACGCTGGATGGGGAACTGGGTGGGGCTCGCATTGCCGATATCACGATTTGTGGCCAAGGCATGGACAAAACCATCCTGGATTTCAGCAATTCCGTGGGTGATGACGGCCTGTTTATCACCAACATCAATGATGTTGAAGTCTACGGACTGGCGGTGGTGGAAGCGGCTAACAATGCCATCAAGTTCCAGCATGCCGATGGCGTGCGTATCAACTACACCGCGACTGTATGGCAAGGTGAGCCGGACAAGGGCAATGGCGCTTACGGTCTGTACCCGGTAGAAAGCAGCAATGTGCTGGTGGAAAACAGCTACGTTCGCGGCTCTGCGGATGCTGGTGTCTATGTGGGGCAGTCACAGAACATTGTTGTGCGCAACAACGTGGCCGAATACAACGTGGCGGGGATCGAAATCGAGAACTCCACCGGTGCGGACATGTACAACAATATCGCCCGTTTCAATACCGGTGGTTTGCTGGTATTCGATCTGCCCATCGGTAATGGCACCTATGGTTCTGGTGTGCGGGTCTTCGGTAACACCGTGACTGAAAACAACACCAAGAACTTTGCGAATAGCAGCAGCAACCCAGGTGGCGTTCATATCGTACCGCCGGGTACCGGTGTCATTGTTCTGTCCACTGATGATGTTGAAATCTTTGATAACGAGATTGCCGATCACGACACCCTGGCGGTGGCAGTGACCAGCTTCTTTATCGCCGATGAAAACGCAGCGGGTCCCGATTATCAGTCCATCATCGCCGACGGTTGGCTGCCGCTGGTGCGCAATATCCATGTGCACGATAACGCTATCACCAATGCCGGTTCCGCACCGAACGGGGCGTTGATTCAGGACATGATTACGCTGTTCACGCTGACTCCGGAACTGCAGTGGCCGGGCATCCTGTATGACGGTCTAGGCGAGCAGCTGGCTAACAGCAGCGCTTTGCTGCCAGTGGCCGACGCTTATGAAGAGGGCGAGAAGGTTTGCTTCCAGAACAACGGCGACACCTTGATCGGCTACCCCTACGACCCGGCCACCGCTGCCACCATGTCCGGCCCGACGCTGAGCCCGTCCGTGGGCACTGATCTGCTGAATTGCAGCCAGCCCGCGCTGCCTGCGGCTACCTTGACCTTCAAGGGTGAGCAGTTTGGTTGTGGCGTCGATGACACCACCAGCGAGCACTGCAAGCCGGCCCCTGTCCTCTAACGTTTGTTTATCTTTTCTACCTGTCTGATTTCGGGGTGGCCCTGGCTGCCCCGAAGCAGGAGTTATGACATGAAAATCTTGATGCAGATTTCCCTGCTTTCTACCGCCGCTGTGCTGTCTGCCTGCGGCGGTGGTGGTGGTGGTGGTGGTAGTGGTGGCAGTGGTGGTGGTACGTCGGACGGCGGCGACCCGGTAGCCAAGAACTGCCTGATCAGTGACAGCGCTGATGTAAACTGGGATGCACTGGAAAACGACAACCTGGAAAAGCTGTCGGATTACAACCTCTTTGCCAGCAGCTGTGACCCCACCCGGAATGCCCATGGTGGCATGCCTTACGATTTGAACACGCCTTTGTTCTCCGATTACACCAGCAAATACCGCTTGGTGTTCGTGCCGGATGAACAGAGTGCGACCTACAAGGAAAACGATGTATTTGAATTTCCGGTAGGTACCGTCATTACCAAAACCTTTGCCCTGCCGGCAGATACTGCCTACCGCGGTTACGATCCGGAGACGAACACGGAAACCCTTCTGGAAACCCGTTTGCTGATCCACCGTGCCGGCGGCTGGACCGCGTTGCCTTACGTATGGAACGAAGCAGGTACTGAGGCGACTTATCGGATTCAGGGCGCACAGCTGCCCGCGACACTGGTACATAACGGCGCCCAGGAATCGTTTACCTATTCCGTGCCCGATAAGGCCCAGTGCAAGCAGTGTCACAGCCATGATGACGGCGACACCAATGTGTTTATTCCCATCGGGCCCAAGGCCCGCCATCTCAATGGAGACATGGATTATGGCAGTGGCCCGGAAAACCAGCTGACCCACTGGGGCTCCGCAGGCATTCTCAGCGGCTTGCCGGCTCTGGATCAGGTGGACAAGGTGCCAAACTATCACGATGCCGATGCGGGCTTGATCAGTGGTTACAGTGATGAACAACTGATGGCCGCTGCGAAAGGCTACCTGGACGTGAATTGTGCCCATTGCCACGGCGTGGGCGGGACCGCGGCCTATACCGGTTTGCAGCTGGAGTTCTGGCGAGACTATGACACCGAGAAAGAAAAGCACGGTGTCTGCAAAGGCCCTATCGCCTATGACCAGGGTGAAATGACCTACGACGTGGTGCCGGGCAAGGCGGATCAATCGATTCTGCATTTCCGTATGGATACCACCAATCCGCAGGACAGCATGCCACGCCTGGGGCGTGCACTGATTCATGAGGAAGGTGTTGCTCTGGTGGAAGCCTGGATCAACAGCCTGCCTGACGAGTCCTGTTCTTCGAAGTGAAGGTGATGCAGTGATAACAAGAACCGGCCTATATAGCGTCTTGTTATTGCTGCTGACGGCGTGCGGTGGCAGTGGCGGCGGTAGTGATACGGCCGCCACTGCACCAGCGCCGGAGCCGGATATCACCGACCCGCGCTGTCTTGCCGACATCGACGGGCCTAATTGGGAGGCGCTGGCAGACGTGAACTGCCCGCGCTTGTCTCAGTACCAGCTTTTTTCCGATGGCCGTGATCCTCGTGTGGGCCCCACTGCGCCGGGGCTAGAGTTTGCCCCGGCCAGTGGCCTTTTTAGTGATCATGCCAATAAATACCGGTTTGTTTTTTTGCCAGAAGATAGTGCCGCGCAATACCGTGACACTTACGGTTTGGTTTTTCCGGTGGGCACGGTGATGGTGAAAACCTTTGCCCTGCCGGTCAGCCCGGGCAGCGGTAATGATCGTTTGATGGAAACCCGCCTGCTGATCCACCGGGAGGCCGGTTGGGTGGGGTTGCCGTACCAGTGGCAAGCCGATGGGCAAGACGCCACCCTGGCCCGCACCGGCAAGGTCATCGACACCTATGTCATGGTCGACGGTGTGCAGCAGGATTTCCGCTACCAGATTCCCGATGTGTTGACCTGTCGCAAGTGCCACCAAGGCCGTACTGACAATGAAGTCATGACGCCGCTGGGCACAACCGTTCGGCAGCTAAATCATGATTTTCCCTATCCCGCTGGAACAAAGAATCAGCTGGTGTACTGGCAAGCCAACGGCATGCTGGACAACGCGCCAGCGCCAGACAGTTGGCCCCGCGCGGCAGACTGGCATGACACCAGCGAACCGTTGGGCCTGCGGGTGCGCTCCTACCTGGATACTAACTGCAGCCATTGCCACAGTGATGTTGGCAGCGGCGCGCTGTCCGGGCTGAGGCTGGAAATGTGGCGTGACCCGACCGATTACACCTATGGTATCTGCAACCGGGCGCAGGGGTATTACGGTGGGCCTTTGGGGCTCACCTTCGATATCGTGCCGGGTAATGGGGCTGAGTCCGTGTTGCCGTTCCGGCTAGGTGCCGAGCGCCATACCGACACGGCCAAAGACATGATGCCGCCACTGGGCCGCAGCCTTGCGGACCATGATGCAGTGGCATTGGTACGCCAGTGGATTGATCAGTTACCCGCAAAAGAGTGCGCCACACTAGACTGAATTGACCGGCCGACCGTTCCCTTCCTTCTCTTACTCGCAGAGCGATCCCCGACAGTCACCCTGTTGTCGTGATGGTTTGTTTTTATTACTTGAAACGGCAGGCTGGTATTGGTCGCAGCCACCGGTATAGAGTGAGCGAAAGGGCCTGCGGGGCGTGCCCGGCCGGCCTGGCGACATTCCGGAGACTGTGAGTTCTCACATGACCCGGCTTTGCGCAGTCACTTTGCGTAGTAACAAGGACGCCGGAGGTTTCGATGCAGGATGACATCGCTCAACGCCAGGCGCTGTTGCAGGCCCAGCTGGAAGGGCAGGTCACTGCCCACATTGGGGCTGACCATCAGTCTCTGTTTCGCAGTTTTCTCGCTGCCTATTATGAAATGAGCAGCTTGGCGGCGTTGACCGCCCGTCCCCCTGAACAGCTGTTTCATATCGCCCAACAGCACTGGCTGATGGCGCACCAACGCCACCCCGGCGAAACTCTGATTCACCTGAAACCGCCATGCCGGCCCGGCGGGCTTGCGGCCCTGCGTACGGTGACGGACGACATGCCGTTTCTGGTGGATTCCGTGGCCATGGCGGTGCGTGATGCCGGTACCGCCATCGACTGGACCGTGCACCCGGTGATTCAGGTTCGCCGCGATGCCCACGGGCATCTCACGCAAGTAGCGGGCGTGGGCGATGGCGAACAGCCAGCGGAATCCCTGATTTATGTGGAATTCGAGCCGTTGGCCGACGATGAGGACTACGCCCGTCTGCAGGATATTCTGGAGCGTGTGCTGGGTGACCTGCGCGTGGTAGTGGAAGACTTCGAGCCCATGCTGGAAAACCTGGAGGCCACCCGTACCAACCTGTCAGCCAGTTATCCGGAGCGAGACCAGCAGGAGCTGAACGAAGCGACCGGCTTTATCGAATGGTTGTCCGAAGACCACTTTACCTTTCTGGGCTATGCCCGGTCCGAAGCGCAAGCGGTGGACGGTGGCATGCAGCTGCATCTGGTCGACGAGGCGGGTCTTGGTCTGGCTCGGCCCACCAGCCCCTACGCCAACGCGGATGAATTTATTGCCCCCCACGACGAGATGGCCAAGTACATTCGTCATGGCCGCTTGGTGGTGGTGACCAAAGCCAATGTGCGCTCGCCCATTCATCATCCGCACTATATGGATGTGGTGTCGGTGAAGCGCCTGGCTGCTGATGGTTCGGTGGAAGGCACTGACCGCTATATTGGGCTGTTTTCCCTGGATGCCTATATCAATCGCCCCCGGGATATTCCGCTGATTCGCCGCAAGGTGAATTACGTGCTGGACCGCTCCCGGCTGCCGGAACGCTCGCATTCAGGCAAGCACCTGCGCGATATCATTTACCAGCTTCCCCGCGATGAGTTGTTCCAGTGTAGTGAGGAAGAGCTGTACGACATCTGCATGGGTATTCGCGCCCTGCGTGATCGTCATCATCTGCGGGTATTCATGCGCCGGGACCGCTATGGGCGTTTTTATTCGTGCATGATTTACCTGAGCCGCGAACGCTACTCCCGGGAATTGCGCGATAAAGTCACCGTCGAGCTGATGACGCTGTGCAACGGCCGCTCGGTGGAGCGTACGGTGGATTTCCTCCGTGAAGGCTTAGCCCGTATTCACTGCATTGTGCGCATTCCCCAGGGGATGCAGCTGGCCATGACCGATAGCCAGGTGGAGCAGCGGCTGATTGAAATTACCCGTTCCTGGTCTGACCAGTTACGGGAAGTGTTGCGGGAAAGTGACTACCAGGATGAGCAGGGCGATAAAGTGGGCAGCCGGGCCGATGACGGGGCTGCCCTGGCTCTGCGTTACGGAGAAGCCTTTCCCCTGGGTTACCGGGAAGCACACAGTGCAGTGGAGGCGGCTGCCGACCTGCAATACCTGACGCAGCTGTCTGCGGACCAGCCGGTGTTGCCCAGCCTGGCCGTCACCGATGCGGATGGTGCAGCGTGCCCGACCAGTCTGCGCCTTTACAGCCTTAGCAATCCCATCGGGCTGTCCGATGTCTTGCCGGCCCTGGAGAATTTTGGCTTGCGGGTGGTGCGCCAGAACCCCACTCGGGTGACGCCCCGTGACGGCGAACCTCGCTGGATTCAGGTATTCGACGTGCAGGTCCATGGGGAGTGTTCGCTGGGGCCGGTGCAGCAAAAGCGTTATTTCGAAGAGGCCTTTCTGCAATGCTGGAATGGCCATACCGAAAACGATGGCCTTAATAGGCTGGTGTTGCTGGCGGGCCTGAATGCCCGGCAAGTGGTGTGTTTGCGCACCCTGACCAAATACCTGATCCAGACTGGGTTGCCGTATTCGCAAAACTACATGGAAGAGTTGCTGGCGGAACATGCGCGTATTGCACGCCTGCTGGTGCAGCTTTTCGAGACCCGCTTTGACCCGCAATTGACCGACAGCCGCCGCGATAGTGAGGGGCTGAAACTGGCGCAGAATCTGGATCATGAGCTGGACAGCGTGGCCTCGCTGGATGCGGACCGGGTGCTGCGTGCGTTCTTGAGTGTGGTACGGGCCGGGCTGCGTACCAACTTCTACCAGCAGGATTCGGCGGGTCACGACAAGCCCTATGTCAGCTTGAAACTCGACCCAGAGAAAGTCTCCGAGCTGCCGCCGCCGCTACCCATGTACGAGGCCTTTGTGTATTCACCCACCATGGAAGGTATTCACCTGCGCGGTGGGCCCGTGGCCCGTGGTGGCTTGCGCTGGTCCGACCGGCGCGAGGATTTCCGCACCGAGGTGCTGGGCCTGGTCAAGGCGCAAATGGTCAAGAACGCCATCATCGTCCCGGTGGGCGCCAAGGGCGGTTTTGTGGTGAAAGGCGGCACACCGGGTGACCGCGAAGCATGGCAACAACAAGGAATCGCATGCTACAAGCAGTTCATCCGAGGCTTGCTGGATATCACCGACAATCGCGAAGGCGACGCGATCGTGGCGCCGGAACAAGTGGTGCGACATGACGGCGATGACCCCTACCTGGTGGTGGCGGCGGATAAAGGCACCGCGACCTTCTCGGATATCGCCAATGGCCTGGCCGACGAATACGGTTTCTGGCTGGGCGATGCTTTTGCGTCCGGTGGCAGTGCCGGTTACGACCATAAGCAAATGGGGATTACAGCCCGCGGCGCCTGGGAAAGCGTGAAACGTCACTTCCGGGAACAGGATAAGGACATTCAGGCCCAGCCGTTCACCGTGGTGGGCATTGGCGATATGGGCGGTGATGTGTTCGGCAACGGTATGTTGTTGTCAGAACAGATCCAGCTGGTGGCAGCCTTTAATCACTTACATATTTTCATTGATCCCAGCCCCGATCCGGCGGCTACGTTTGCCGAACGCCAGCGCCTGTTCACCACCAAAGGCGCTACCTGGGATGACTTTGATCGCGCTGCCATGTCTGAGGGTAGCGGCGTCTGGTCGCGTAGCGCCAAGAGCATTGAGCTTAGCGAACAGGCCTGCGAGGCCTTGGGTATCAGCGAGCGGACGCTGACCCCGGCCGAGTTGATCATGGCCATTCTCAAGGCCCCGGTGGAGCTGCTCTGGAATGGTGGTATCGGCACCTATGTGAAAGGCAGCAACGAAAGCCATGGGCAGGTGGGAGACCGGGCCAATGACGCCATCCGCGTGAACGGCAAAGACCTGCGCTGTCAGGTGGTGGGTGAGGGCGGCAACCTGGGGCTGACCCAGCTGGGCCGTATTGAATTTGCCCTTAACGGTGGGCATATCAACACCGATGCCATCGATAACTCCGGCGGCGTGCACAGCTCCGACCGGGAAGTGAATATCAAGATTCCGCTTAACCAGCGTTTGCGTGATGGCCGGTTGGACCGCGATACCCGTGATCCTTTGCTGGTCAGAATGACCGACGATGTGGCCGACGCCGTGCTGCGCGATAACTACGTGCAAAGCTTGGCGCTTAGCTTGCTGGAATATAACGCCGCATCACGATTGGATGAACATGCCAATCACCTGCGTACCCTGGAACGTCAGGCCATGCTGGTGCGCACCGTGGAATTCCTGCCGGATGACGAATCTCTGGGTGAGCGCCGCACCCGCGGAAAAGGCCTGACGCGACCAGAGTTGTCGGTGCTGTTGTCCTATACCAAGAACGCGCTGTTCGATGCCTTGCTGGCCTCGGATGTGCCCGACGACACCTTCTTCGATAGCGATGTATTGCACTACTTCCCCCAGGAACTGGTGGAGTCCTACGGGGACGATCTGCTTAATCATGGCCTGCGACGGGAACTGATCGCCACGGTGTTGGCCAATGCGGTGGTTAACCGCATGGGCTTTGCGTTTGCCCATCGCTATGCGGATGAACACGGCTTGTCGTTGCACCGACTGGTGAAGGCTTACGCCATGGCTCATGCGGTGTTCGATGGTGATCTGTATTGGGCGCCGGTGGATGGCCTGGACGGGCGCGTGGACAGCCAGGTACAGCTGCGGCTTTATGGCCGGGTGATCGGGTTGATGAAACACGTGACCACCTGGTTGATTCATTACAAGTGGGGGCGGCGTCCGGTGGCAGAAGCGGTGGCTCGCTACCGCGAGGCCATCGCCGAACTGGAGAGTATGCTGCCGGCGGTACTACCAGGCAGTTATCGGCAGGAATGGGATCAGGCCGTGGAGGGCATGAAGGACGACGGCGTGCCAGAAAAAGAAGCAAAACTGTTGGCCAATACCATGGTGTTGGGGTGCGCACCGGATATTGTCGAGCTTGCCTCGCTGGCACAGGTGCCGCTGAAACTGGCGTCGGAAGTGTACTTTCTGGTGGGGGACAGGCTGCAGATTCTGTGGCTGCTGTCGTCGATTCTGGATCTGTCTGTGCAAGATCGCTGGCAAGCACTGGCCCGTGCCAACCTGCGCGAAGATTCCTACCGCCTGCACCGCCAAGTAGCCGCCAAGGTGCTGGAGTATGAGGGTGACAACGCCGCCGCACGCTTTGCCGCCTGGGAAGAAAAATCCCGCCGCAAGGTGGCCTTTGGTATCCACCGTTTGCAGACCCTGCAGGCGGATGGCCCCCACGACTTCATGACACTGGCGGTGGGGGTGCGGGAACTGCGTAAACTGCGAAGCCTGTAACTCGCGGAAGTCGGTACCACACGGAATGCACTTGAGTTGGCTGGCCTCTGCATATACTGTACAAAAAGACAGTATATGCAGAGGTGAAGTTTATGCGCGCAGCGAACCGGGGCACCCTGAGCCAGCTACCTGGCCGTTTTGCCGTCAGCCATTCTGAATCGGATAGCCCTCCGGTGAGCCGGCCTACCCGCTATCATCGCGAAAAAGCCAGCAGCATCATCATGACCAATCGTAGCCCGGACCTGCCGTTCGAGCAGAGTATCAATCCGTATCGGGGCTGCGAACATGGCTGCATTTATTGCTATGCCCGTCCCAACCATGCCTATGTGGATTTATCACCCGGTCAGGATTTCGAGAGCGAGATTTTCTGCAAGGACAATGCTGCGGAGGTGCTTCGCGACAGCCTTCGCAAACCGTCTTACCGCTGTCGTCCCATTGTGCTCGGCACGGTGACTGACCCTTATCAGCCCATTGAGCGCGAGCGACGCCTTACCCGCGAGTTATTGCAGGTGCTGGTGGATTGTCAGCATCCCTTTAGCCTGATTACCAAAAGCACCCTGGTGCTGCGGGATCTGGACCTGATTGCGCCCATGGCCCGGGCCGGGCGTGCCTCGGTGGCTGTTTCGGTCACCACGCTGGATAACCGCCTGAAAGGGGAGTTGGAACCCCGTGCTAGCGGCGGCAAGGAGCGGCTGAAGGTGGTCCGCGAACTCAGCCGTGCCGGCGTGCCGGTAACGGTGCTGGTGGCGCCGGTGATTCCCTTCATCAATGACCATGAGCTGGAAGACATTGTGCATCAGGTCGCCATGGCAGGCGCCCAGCAGGCGGGGTATGTGGTGCTGCGCTTACCCCATGAAGTCGGGCCGCTGTGGCAGGAATGGCTGGCGGACCATTATCCGGACCGGGCCGAGAAGGTCATGTCGGTAATGCGTGATCTGCATGGCGGTGCTATCTATGACAGCCGCTGGCACCAGCGCCAAAGCGGGCAGGGCGCTTGGTCGCATCTGTTGCGCCAGCGTTTTGATTCTGCCTGCCGCAGTGCTGGCCTGGTGGGGCGGGAATCGATGGAGTTGGATGCCAGTGGTTTTATTCCGCCGGGCCCCCACGGGCAGTTGAGCCTGTGGGGTGCCGTTTAGTGACTCTGGGTTATTTACTTTTAGTGGCCTGTCCTTTACTTTAGTAACCCGTGGTCACTAAAGTTATTGATGGCACGCGTATTTCCGTTGTGTCTACAAGGAGAGTCCGATGAAAGCCGTATTGATTACCGGGGCCAGTGCCGGCATTGGTGAAGAGTTTGCTCGCCAACTGGCCACTCAAGGGCACAATCTGGTGCTGGCGGCTCGCCGGCTGGACCGGCTGGAAGCGCTGGCCCGTGAACTTCGTGAGCGTCATAACCTTGAAGTCGTCTGCATTGCCTCAGACTTGGCTCAGGCGGGGGCCGCAGAAAAGCTGGTGGCGGATATGGCCACTCAAAAGGTGGAACTGACCGGCTTGATCAATAATGCCGGTTTTGGCGACCGGGGTGATTTTTCCGATCTGTCACTGCAGCGTCAGTTGGACATGATTCAGGTGAATGTGACGGCGTTGGTGGATCTTACCTGGCGGTTGGTGCCACAGCTGAAAGCGTTCAGCAACTCCACTACGGCAGGGCAGGGGGCATTTGTGATCAATGTGGCCTCCACTGCGGCGTTCCAGGCCGGCCCGAACATGAGTATCTATTACGCTTCCAAAGCGTTCGTGTTGTCGTTTTCGGAAGGCCTGCACGAAGAGCTGAAAAAAGAGGGCGTGGCGGTCAGTGCACTGTGCCCCGGTGCCACCGCGTCTGAGTTTGCCCAGGAAGCCAACATGACCAACACCTTGCTCTTCAAGGCCGGCGCTATGAGCACCGAAGCGGTGGTCAGCAAGGCGCTTGCCGGCCGTCATCGCGCCATTGTTATTCCTGGCTTGAAGAACCTGTTGATGGTGTGGCTCGGCAAGCTTTCGCCCCGTATGATTACCCGCCGACTGGCTGGATTGTTACAAGCGTGAATTCTTGTCCTTTTCAACGTGCCCGTTCCCCGGAACAGAAGGCGGAGCGGCGCGCACAAATTCTCGAGGCTGCGGCCCTGTTTTTTGCCGAGCAGCGATTCGCGGCCATCAGCCTGGCGGCCATCGCCCGCCAGTCCGGTGTGACCAAGGCAGCGTTGTACCGGTATTTCCCTTCTAAAGAAGCGCTGTTTCTGGCGCTCTATCTGAGTGAACTGGATGCCATGGTTGAGGCGCCTTTGCCGCAGGAGGGGCCCGCCTGGGCGGCGATCAGTGAGCTATTAATTGCCCGCCCGTTGTTCTGCCGGTTGACCTCTATTCTGCATACCGTGCTGGAACACAATCTGGATGAATCACAGGCACAGGAATTTAAGCAGGCCTTGCTGGCAAGATTTGCGCAGCTGGCCGCGCGCCTTCAGGGCGATTTTTCTCTGGAGGGAGATCAGGCCATACGTTTCCTGATGCAGGTGCAGCAATCGGTGATTGGTTGTTGGGCGGTGAGTCAACCGGCGCCGGTGGTAGCCACCGTGATCAAAGCTCCCCCGCTGGATGTATTTCAGGTGGAGTTCGGGGATGCATTGCGCATCCAGCTACGAGCGTTGCAGGCAGCGTTATAACTCTTTGGCAGGGGAGCGCCAGTATGGCTGAGCGGTTTGGTGCGGATTGCCTTTACGACCGGGCGCAGAAGCCTGCGGCGTTATTGTTGTTGGCGCATGGAGCCGGAGCGCCCATGGACAGTGACTTCATGAACGCCATGGCGGTGGCATTCGCGTCGCACTCAGTGGCCGTATTGCGCTTTGAATTTCCCTATATGCAACGCCGTCGTGACGAACAACGGAAATTCCCGCCGGACCGTGCGCCCAAGCTGCTGGGAGCGTTTGCCGAGCGCGTCAGAGAAGCCCGGGCACTGGCGGCTGAATTGTCTGGGACTCCCAATGGCGCTCTGCCACTGTGGATCGGCGGTAAATCCATGGGCGGGCGCATGGCCTCCATGCTGGCGGCGCAGGGCAATGGTGTGGCCACGGTGGATGTGGCTGGTGTCATTGCGCTGGGCTACCCCTTTCACCCGCCCGGCAAACCGGAGAAAACTCGCATCGATCACCTGCCGGCCCTGACGGTGCCCATGCTGGTATGCCAAGGTGAGAGAGACCCCTTTGGCAAACCGGATGAAGTGGCGCGTTATGGTCTGCCTGAGCAGGCGAAATTACACTGGTTGCCCAGTGGCGATCATGACTTTAAACCACTGAAGCGCAGTGGTTTACAGCAGCAGGATCTGATTATTGAGGCGGCAAGCGTGGCGGCAGCGTTTGTGGGGGGAGCCGGCAGGACTACCGATCTCTGAGGCGGTCTACACCTCTTTTTATTGCAAGCTGGCAACAGCGTTTGCTACCAGCTTGCACCAGCGATTTGCATCGCGTTCTTTCTTTTCTGGCCGTTTATTTCTGCGGCTTCTCACTGATCCACAGATTGATGGTGCCCTCTACCACTACGGTGCCATCGTCGCGCATGGCTTTAACGGTTACCGGGAGGTTTCCGGGTTTCCAGTCTTCTGGTTTGGCTTCTGCAGTGGCGGTGATGTCGGTGGTGGCCTTGGCGGTGTAGTTCACATCCATGCCTTTGGGGATCCAGCGCAAATGCTTGGGTACAGAGGCTTCCGCCATGGCGCCCATGGCGCATTCCAGCGCATTACAGATAGCGATAACGTGGACGGTCTGGATGTGGTTCTCCACCCCTTTGCGCTTCTTGAACGTAACCTTGCAGAAATTAGGGCGCAGTTCAGCGATGGTCGGGGTGATGGTGGCGAAATAGGGGGCTTTGCGGCTGAAAACCATGGAGAAAATCTTGCGGCCGGCGGGCAGCTTCAAGGCTTTTTCGTACATGTTGAGTAGGTAGTTGTTGCTCATGGGGCGGACTCCTGAAATCAATGGGCTTAGGGAGCCTCTGAATAACTCCTTGCATGCTCAGTCTTTCAGGCTGGCACGCCCCCTCGGCCAAGGTAAAGAGGGGCGCAATGTTGAAGGTGTGTGTCCACCCATCGAGACATTGCAACAACGAGTGCGTGCCAGCCTGAAAGACCCGGAGGGCGAGGCCTGAAGGGCACATCTGCTGCGCTTTGTCGCTAGAAAAGGGGGCCACCCTGTCCGTCGCGACAAAACACAACAGCTCTACCCTTCAGATCACGCTGAGTACGCAAGGAGTTATTCAGAGGCTCCCTTATTCTCCACAGCCCGGGAGGCGCTGCAATGGGTTTTGGGGCGCCACGGCCCGGCCCAACTGCTACCATAGCGTCAGGATTTGAACATCAGCGGTATCAGCGGGAGGAAGGGCGTGAAAGTCACACAGGCATGGAAGCGCAGTAGCTGGAAGATCAAGACACTGTTGATTCTGGTCAGCCTCTATTTGTTATATGCACTGCTGGGCTTTTTTGTCGCTCCCGGGCTGGTGCGTGATAACGCCCGCGATGCGCTGGCTGAGTTGACCGGCCGTGAGGTGGTGATCAGTGAGGTGAAGATCAACCCGCTGGCGTTGAGCACCACGGTGAAGGGGTTTGCCATCAACGATGAGCAAACTGAGGTGCTGCTGGGCTTTAACCAGCTTTATGTGAATTTCGAAATGTCGTCGCTGTTTCGCTGGAGCTGGCATTTCAGGCAGGTCGATCTCGATGGCCTGACGGTGCGTGCCCAGCGCAATCCCGGTTCTGTTTTCAACTTTGACGATGTGCTTCAGCATATAGAGGCGCAATTGGCGGACAGTGCCGAGGACGTTGAGCCGGAGCCTGCTGCCCAAGACGATGGCGCATTGCCCAATATTTCCGTGGGTGAGCTGGCCCTGACCAATGGCGATTTGCGCTACACCGAAGCGGCCGGTAAGGAGCCGCATCAATTGGTGCTCCCTGTGGCGTTTACGGTGACCAATTTTTCCACCGTGGCGAAAGGAGAAAACCAGAACGGTTATGCGATACGCCTGGAAGGGCCGGATGGCGGTGCATTCGATTGGGATGGGCGCTTTGAGTTTTCGCCGTTCCTGGCCCAGGGCCGCTTGAGCATCGAGAAAGTGGATCTGGTGTCACTGGCCAAACTGGCCCGCGACGAGGTGCGTTTTACCGTGCCCTCTGGTGAATTGGACCTGCAAACGGATTACCTGTTCACCACGGAGCCGGGTACCCGTGTGGAGGTGAGTAATGGCGAGTTGACGCTGCGTGAATTGCAGATCCAGAAGCCGGGTGAAGAAGCCCCCAGTGTCAGCGTGCCTGCGTTGACGATGACAGGAATTTCCGTGGACAGCGACAAGCGGGAAGTGTCGCTGCCGGAGGTGAACCTCAGCCAGCCTGAAGTGAATGCGGTATTGAATGCTGACGGGCTGGATCTTGCCACGCTCTTCCTGCCAGTGGATCCGGAGGAGGCCGAGCAGCGCAAGCAAGAGGTGAAGGAAAAAGCACAAGAAGCCGCAGAACGGATTCAGGAAGCAGAGACGGTTTGGGTGACCCGCCTGGGAACGCTGAACGTCGATGGCAATACCTTCCGCTTTACGGACCGGACTTTGAATCCGGCGCAAACGGTGAGCCTGACTGAGGGTGAATTCACGCTGAAGAATTTAATTCTGGGTGAAGAGGCCACCTTTACCTGGGAGGGCAAGGCGCAGATTCAGGAGCAGGGGGCGTTAACGCATTCCGGTGAGGGTCAGTTGGCGCCGTTGTCGGTAACGGCCAAGGCGGCACTGTCCGGTCTGCCGTTAACGCCGTTGTCACCGTGGCTAGAGCGCGAAGCCCCACTTAAAGTGGCTAGCGGTCAACTGGATCTGGATTTGCAGTCAGCGGTGAAAGGCGATGGTCCGAACATCACCGTCAATGGCACTGCGAGCATGGATGGTTTTAACCTGCTGGAGGGCGGTCGTCCCCTTATCAAGGTCAACAAGGTACAGGTGAAAAAGTTGTCGCTGGACACCGCTGCACAGCGGGTGCGGGTTGGCGAAATCGGATTGACCGGCATGGACATGTTGCACCGGGTGGATTCCCAGGGGCGGGATGCATCTACGCGCATCGAGGCGGCGATGCCATCGGGCAGTGGCTCATCCAGTTCGTCTGCGGCGGCTTCTTCATCCAAACCCTGGCAAGTGACGGTGGATCGGGTCCGGCTGGTAGGCAGTCAGGTACGCCATGAGGATCTGTCCCTGAGCCCCAATTTCCGTATTGGTTTGTATCAGCTGTCGGGCACGGTGAGCAATCTGGATACCCGTTCGGGAAGTACGGCGAGGCTGGATCTGAATGCGCAGGTGGATCGCTATGCACCGTTTTCCATCAAGGGGCGTTTGTCCCCGGAACCGTTGTCCACGGACATGGTGGTCTCGCTGCACAATTATGAAATGACGAGCCTGACGCCCTACACAGGCCTGTATCTGGGCTACAAGGTGGAGAAGGGGCAGCTGGGGGTGGATACGGAGGTCACCGTTGAGAAAAATCACCTGAACAGTGTCTCCGATATTCTCGCCGACCAGTTTTATCTGGGTGAAAAAGTGCCCAGCGAGGAAGCCGTGAGGGCGCCGGTAAAACTGGGTCTGTCGGTGCTGCGCAGTCGCTCCGGTGAAATTACCTTGCCGGTGAAGATGTCCGGGGATCTGGATGATCCGAGCTTTAGTGTTAGCGGCATGATTCTCAAGGTGCTGACCAATATCGTGGTCAAGGCGGCGACGGCACCGTTTTCTGTGCTGGCTGGCCTGGCCGGCGGCGAGAACCTGGAAACGATTACGTTCGAGGCAGGCAATGCTGAAGTGGAGGCGCAAACGACCGGTTCTTTGCAGGCGCTGGCGAAGGTGTTAACGGCAAAACCGCACCTGCAGATCGGGTTGGTGGGCACCACCAGCGCAGAGGATCGCACGGCCATTGCCGGTCAGGCGATTGGTGAGGATGTAGCGGGAGATGACTGGGCGGATATCGATGTTGCCGTGCAGGAGAAGAAATGGCGCCGCAAGCTGATTCGCCGATATGAATCGGATTATGACCGTGACGTAGAAACCCTGGCCAGCGCGCCGTTACCGGAAGATGACGATGAACGCGATGCGGTGCTGGCGCGCAGTGCCTGGGATGCCATGGTGACTGCAGAGGCACCTTCAGTGGATAAAGCACAGCTGGTGGAGCTGGCGCGTTTGCGTTCGGAAAATGCTAAAGCGGCTCTGGTGCAGCAGTTCCAGATTGAGCAATCCCGGGTGTACTTAAAAGAATCCAAAGTGGATGGCCCGGTGACAGGGCTGACGTTGACGTTGGAAAAATAATCGGTGGCATCGATCTGGGAAACGGAGAAGGACGGTGTGCGCTACGAGGTTAAGCGCGCGGGGCAGACGCTGCGACTGTATGCCAACGGCGTTCAGCATTCGGAGTTTCATCCTAAACGCTTGCTTACCGGCAGTGTGTGGGATTTGTTGTGGCTACCGGCCCTGTTGCATGAGCCCGCGACGTTTCGTCGAGTGCTGGTGTTGGGGCTGGGTGGCGGCTCGCTGATTCCTCCGGTTCGCAAATTGCTGGATCCGGATGTGCTGACGGCGGTAGAGCTGGACGGCGCGCACCTGCAGGTGGCCCGTGAGGTGTTTGGCATTGAGGCGTTCGGGGTGGAGACTTGGCAGGGTGATGCGCAGCAATGGCTGCGTGACTATCAGGGGGAGCCGTTCGACTTGATCATCGAAGACCTGTTTGCGCCGAGCAATGAGCAGGTCAGCCGGGCGGTGCCCGCCGATGCGGACTGGCTAGGTTGCTTGCGCAAAAACCTGTCGGACGCCGGCACCTTGATTATGAATTTCGGTGATTGGCAGGAATATCGCGACAGCCCGGTCTTCGGGCGTCGCGCCATGAAAGGTTTCAGCAGCCGCTTTCGCTTATCCTGTAGCGATTGCCATAACGCGGTGATCGCCTTTACCCGCGAGCCGGCGCGCAGTATCCACCTGCGCCGACGCATCGCCGCTACGCCGGCATTGAGCCATGCGAAAGCGGCGGCACGACTGGATTACCACATCCGCCAGCTGGATTGAAGCAGACGCCAGCTGCGAGCGTCTAGCTGCGAGTAAAACCTAACGAGCTCTATTACTAGAAGCTGGTAGCTCGCAGCTAGACGCTCGTATCTTTTTAATCCAGCAGCGACACCGAATACAGATCGTTGCGTTCTCTTTCGGTGAGCAGCTGTTTGCTACGTGTCTTCCCGTCGTGCATGCCGACAAAAAGCGCTCGGTAGATGAGTACCGCCTGCACATAATCCCGGGTTTCGCGGAACGTGATGGACTCGATCCAGACATCCGCAGGCAGGCCTTCTTCGGCATTGTTCAGCCAGCGGGTCACTCGGCTGGGCCCCGCGTTATAGGCGGCGAGTGCCAGTAGCCGGTTGCCGTTGTAGTCTTCCAATAGTTCCGCCAGATAGCGGCTGCCGAGGGTGATGTTGGTGTGTTTGTCCTGCAGGGTTTTGGTGGTGGGTTTGCCCATGTTGGCGTCGTTGGCTACCTTGCGGGCGGTGGCGGGCATCAGTTGCATTAGCCCCATGGCGCCCACTGGTGAGCGGGCCCGCGGATTGAATGCGCTTTCGCGCCGGGCCACGGCCATTGCCAGCCAGGGGTCCAGGTCATGGGGTTTGGCTTCTTCCTGGAACAATGGCAAATACGCGGGTGGAAAACGCCATGCCAAGGTGTTCCAGGCCTTGGCCTGAATAGATGCCTGTACGGCCAGGTCGTACCATTTTTGCGTTAGGGCGTAATCGGCCAGTTCCGCCAGCTGTTCTTTGTTGCTGTGCCACATCAGCCACATCCATTCTTGATGCGCCAGGTAGGGTTCATCCTGTGCTCGCAGCATGCGGATACGGGTGATAGCCGGCGGCGGCGTGAAAGTGGCAGAGGGCGTGTGTTTTTGTTCAGAGAAACGGTAGGGCTCGCCCAGGCGGTCTGCGGCCAGGAAAGCGAAGAAATTACGTTGCTGGGCGGCCTGCTGGTAAAGCTCACGGGCCTGATCCGGCTGGCCGGTGTTTTCCAGGGCTCGGGCGCGCCAGTATAGCCAGCGGGAATCTTCACGGTCGCCTTGGGGCAGGCGCATAACCCACTCATCCAGGGCTTTCCAGTCCTGTTCTATCACGGTACGCCGGGCCCGCTGTTCTACCAGCTGGGTTTCTGGGTGCGTTGCCAGCCAGTTATCCAGCCACTGGCGATTGTCTTCCACCCCGCGAATGGTGGAGTACCAGGCAATACGCTTGCCGGCCCGCTCGCGTAGCGCCGGGTCGGCGAGGCCCTGTTTTTTGCTTTGCGTGTCGAACCATTTTCGCGCGGCTTCGGTGTCTTTATAGGCCCAGCGGCGCAGGCCGGCGGAGAGCAGCGCCTGGCGTTGTGGGGCCGGTATATTGCGGGGCAGATCAGCGACCTTGTCCGGGTTACGGTACAGGGTTTGCAGCCATTCGCTGGCGGTGGCGTAGGGGCTATCTGCCAACATCTCATCCAGATAACGCATCAGCCCGGCGCTGTTGGCATCAAAGGCTAGTTGTTGGCGTTCCCAGATTTGTGCATCGCCGATGACGCCGGCATCACGGGCGGCGTTGAACAGTGGGTCGCAGTTGTTGGGGCGGGACTGGCCGGTGGCCCAGAGTTCTTTGCCCGCCTGCAGGGCCGCTTTTTTAGCGGCATGGTCGCCGGTTTCCCATTGTGCCTGGTGGTAATAGCAGCTCAGTGCCACCCCGTTGGGGGCGCTATCGGTAATGGCCAATAGTGTTTGCCATTTTTCTGCCTTGCCGTAGGCGACAATGGCAAGCTGTTGAATATCGTTTGGTAAAGGTGAGTCCGGGTATTGTTCGGCGTACTGATTTACCTTGTCTGCGTCTAGTTGGGGCAGGGCGGCGCGCAGCCGGTGGAAGTCCAGATAGGCTTGCAGGGGGTGCTGGTCCCCCAGGGCCTGTTGCTGCCGGGACAGGGTTTCCCAGTCATCGTTGCGTGCTGCGTCCAGTGCCTGGTGGAAGTTATCGCTTTCCGTAGCGGTAACCACCAACGAAGAAAACAGACAGCAGGCAAACAGTGCAGCGCGAGTTAATGGCGCAGTGCGAACCATTTGAAGCCTCCACATCGTCGGAATAATCTGCTGATTCTAACGGCAGGTTTGCCCGGATGGCGTGGCGATTATGTAAAACTTACGAGGGCTGGTACTTATGGGTCAGGACTTGGGGGGTGAAGGGAGCGCCCTTGTCCGGACAAGGCTGTTATGCACTATACTGCCGCCGCTGATTCTTTGAGCCGAGCCCATGGAAAATACAACACAACTATTGCTGCGCCAGTCCGATGCCTTTGCCGGCAGAAATGTGCTGGTGGTGGATGCCAATGATCCTGCCCTGAAAACCCTGGCGGTGGACGCTACGGTGCATGTGCATGCGGACGACTACACCATCGGTGCACAGCAATGGGCGCCTGCGCCGACCGTGCCGGAAGGGACGGACTTGCTGGTGCTGCCCTTGCCCAAGTCCATCGACCGGTTACGATTTTTGCTTAACTGGCTAGCCGGTGAAATTACCGCGCCCACCGAGTTTTGGTTGGTCGGGCCGGCGAAGGGCGGCATCCGTGGTGCACTGAAATACCTGGATGCCCATGTGGATGCGTCCGTGCTCGAAGACAGTGCCCGCCACTGCAAGCTGTATAGCGGCTTGTTACAACCGGGCGAAAAGCAGTCCCTGCAAGCCTGGGGTACTGTGCTGGAGGTGGCTGATCAGGAAGCGATCAGCTATCCCGGAGTGTTCAGCCACGGCCGCCTGGATGAGGGCAGTGCGCTTCTGTTGGAGGCCATGGAGTCGCACACACTGGGTAAGCCGGGGAAAGTGATTGATATGGGCTGCGGCGCGGGCGTGATTAGCGTCTGGCTCGCTCGGCATGGCTGGCAGGTGCAGGGCGTGGATGTGAGCGCCAGCGCGGTGGCGGCCAGCACTGAAAGCCTGGCGCGTAATGGGCTGCAAGGTCGGATTATGGGCGGTGACCTGTTTTCCCCGATTCAGGGGCGTGTGGATATGGTGGTCACTAACCCGCCGTTCCATGACCGCCGCCAGCGCACCACGGATATTACCCGCCGCTTGATTGCCGACGCGCCCAAGTACCTCAAGTCCGGCGGGGTACTGTGGCTGGTGGCCAACCGTGAGTTGCCCTATGTGCAGTGGCTGGACGATGCCTTCAGCCATGTGCAGGTGGCCAGCGAAACCACCCGATTCCGTGTCTACCGGGCAGTGTTGTAGCTTTGGGCTACCGCCATTGCGCGGTGAGCAAATTTCAGGGGAAGTTTTTCTATCCAGTCTGGGCGAGCACTGGATGCCTGAATCCTTCCTCAGAAGGCATTCCGGGATAGCGGCAGCCTTTCGCGCAGTGTGTTGTCTTACCTCAGGCATCTGGCGCACGGAAAACTGTTAGCAGGCGCTTACAGCATCCGCTCCCGGGCCATCCAGGCGATGCAGTTTTCCAGCATGGTGGCCAGCGGCACCTGATCATTAAAACCCAGTTGTTCTACGGCCTTGCTGCCGTCGGCATGTACGCGGCTGGTGATCAGGGCGACCTTTTCCGGGGTCAGGTTGGGCTCTTTACCGGTGAACAGGCTGCCGATGGGGTAGAGTTGGCCAGCCAGTTTCAGCACGGCGGGGGGCACGGTGCGGTGCGGTGCCTTGCGGCCAAGTTGGCCGGCAATGGTCTGGACCAGCGTCAGGAAACTGGCTTCCACGCCGGCCAGAATATAACGCTCACCGCAGACACCGTGCTGCAAAGCTGCAATGTGGGCCCGGGCCACTTCTTCCACCGCACAGAAATTCCCGCCCCCTGGCGGCACGCCGGGCAGTTTGCCGTCGTTGATCATGCGGATCATTTGTGACCAGTTATGAGTGTCGCCGGCGCCAATGATGCCGCAGGGATTCATGATTACCGCGTCGAGCCCCTGGCGAATCCCGTTTTCCACTTCCTGCTCGGCGAGAAGCTTGGTGCGGTTGTAGCCGATCCAGTCACTGGCGGCATTGGATGGCGTCAGCTCGTTGATCGGGTTTTCCTGAATACCCCAGGCGGAGATGGATGAGGTATGGATAAAGCGACCGGCCACGTTTTTCAGGGCGGCACTGACCATGGCCTGGGTACCGAGTACGTTGTCACGGTATTGCTGGGCATTGCCGCGGCGCCAGAGGCTGGTATTGCCAGCCACATGGAAAACAGCATCCGGCGCTGCAGGCATCACCAGCGCCAGCTCGGTGGCATTATCCAGGGGCGCCTGCACCACCGACACGCCTTCTTTGGCATGTAGGGCACTGGCATCACTGTTGGGCCGCACCAGTGCAACCACCTCCCACTGTTTGTCGAGCAGCTGGTCGATGATATGTCCGCCGAGAAACCCCCGGCCCCCACTGATAAATGCCATTGGCATGGTGTGTATCCTTCTTTTGCTGATGCTTGTCTCTTCTATACGCATCGAAACGGACGCTGGCAACTGCTTTGTCTGTGCGCCGACTCGCTTTTAAAGGCTCATCGCGGGATTGAGTGATGAGCCGATTTCAGGATTTGTTTCATTATCCAACTCTGACAGCCGCAGGACGCCGGATGCCCGACGACGCACGCTTGCATTCAAAACCTGAAAACCTTGGCTTCTATGCGCTCTTCTCAAAACGTACTACCCGACTATGCCCTGAATGATTGCCCTGAATGTCCCTCAAAATAGGCACCGCAATAGCGATCAGACACTCAGGGTATTGGGTTTTGCGTCAGGCATCGGGCGCCGAGCGTCCGGCAAAATGCAGGTTATTTGCGATAAGCTAATCAAACGGCTAGAAGCCAGTTATTCACGTTAATCCGTGATGCACTTTTTAAACAGCGACTTGTCGAAACCTTGGAGACTTTGTTTCAACACTGGCCAAGCCCGCGGCTTTTGACTATATTGCCGTTTCAAACAGGCGGGTGTAGTTCAATGGTAGAACGGCAGCTTCCCAAGCTGCATACGAGAGTTCGATTCTCTTCACCCGCTCCAGACATAAAAAAAACCGCCTTTTGGCGGTTTTTTTATGTCTGGGCCAGATGCAAAACGCTTGATGCCAGGAGCAATGAATCGAAAGTCACATGACTGCTACCCTTGTTGACGGGTTCCCTGCGTCCCTGACCTTTATGCCCACAGGGTCGCTCCAAAAAAATGGCGATGGGATTTTGACTTTAGGTTTTAAGCATCCAGCGTTGAGCTCCGGGCGTCTTGCGTTGAATCTACAGTCCCTTGGCCACACCCAATCACACGGAACAGGACAGGTGACGGCCGTCGAGCCGGAAAAGCGCGCGAATTTCATATTCGCTGCCCAGCATGCTGGCGGCGTCGCTGGCGTGCATGATGCAGGGGTAGCAGTGGGCCCAAGCGCAGGGTTTGACCAGCTGCTGATGCGAACCTTCCTGGTGGTGTCTGCTGGTGGCGATAAAGGCATTCTGCTTCAGGTTGAATAGAACATAGCCCTGAAATTCGGCCCGGGCGGGGAGCCCCATTTCTTCCAGAAAATCGGACATCCAGCGGTGATGGTTATTGTTGCTCATGGTGGCCTTCTGCTTACTTCGTGCGGTTGCATAACGTGTATCACCGTAAGTTACGTCTGCCGGTGCAGCGGATGGATAGGCGTTGCTTGTCGTTTTGTCGCGTTATTGTGATTGATTTCGCGTGTGGGGAGTACTACCGGATGAGCTTTGGATGACATGATAACTGTACATAATGACAGTATTTTGCCATGCTTGTCCGACTGTCGATTTCCGGTGTGTTGTTATGTCTGCCCTGCCTTTTTTCAGTGAACGCATTTCTGCGGGGTTTCCGTCTCCGGCCCAGGGGTATCTGGATGAGCACCTGGATCTGAACCGGCTATGCATTCGCCGGCCAGCGTCCACCTTCCTGTTGCGCGTGGAGGGGGATTCCATGGTTGATGCCGGTATTTTTTCTGGCGACATCCTGATTGTGGATCGCTCACTGGAAGCCGTGGCCGGCGATGTGGTCGTTGCCTCGCTGCAGGGCGAGTTCACCGTAAAGGAACTGCAGCTACTGCCGACTCCCATGCTTAAACCCCGCAATGCGGCCTATGCGCCGATACCTATCGGTGAAGGCGGTGTCGATTTTTTCGGCGTGGTGACGTTTTGCCTGCACGCCTTGCGGGGCGGCAATCGGGCGGCGCCGGAATCGGGAGTCATTGGGGGAGAATAAGGAGAGTAACGCGGTGTTTGCCCTGGTCGATTGCAACAGTTTCTATGCTGCCTGTGAGCGCTTGTTCCGTCCGGATCTGCAGGGACGACCTGTGGTAGTGCTCTCCAACAATGACGGCTGCATTGTGGCTGGGTCTGCACAGGCCAAGGAGCTGGGAATGAAAACCGGTATGCCGGTACACCAGGCCCGTGATTTGATTGCCCGCCACAAGGTTGAGGTTTTTTCATCCAACTATGGTCTGTATGGCGATATTTCCCAGCGGGTGATGGCGACTCTGGAAACCCTGGTGCCCCAGGTTGAGGTGTATTCCATCGATGAAGCGTTTCTGGACCTGTCGTTGGTTAGGGAGGTGGAGCTGTTGCCACTGGCGCAGCAGATTCAGGCGCGGATTGCTCGCTGGGTGGGAGTGCCGGTGTGCGTGGGGGTGGCGCCTACCAAGGTGCTGGCCAAGCTTGCCAACCACGCGGCCAAGCGCTATCCCGCGACGCAGGGCTCGGTGGTACTGACCGACCCGCTGCGCCGGGAAAAGCTGCTGGCACTAACGCCGGTGTCCAAGGTGTGGGGAGTAGGGCGTCGGTTGGCAGGGCGTCTTGAGGCCCTCGGTATTGAGACGGCGCAGGATCTGGCTCGGGCCGATAGCGGCATGATTCGCCGCCGTTTCTCCGTGGTCCAGGAGCGGCTGGTGCGGGAGTTGAACGCAGAGCCCTGCCTGTCTTTGGAAACGCAACCCTCGCCGCGCCAGCAAGTGATCCATTCGCGTTCTTTTGGTGAGCCCGTCGCGGCGTTGCCTCCGTTGCGTCAGGCGCTGAGTGATTTTGTGTCGCGGGCAATGGAATCCCTGCGCAAGGAGTCGTTATACGCAGGCCGGGTGACGGTGTATTTACGGACTGCCCCAATGGGCAAACCACAACAGCTGTTTCCCGATACGCTCGGTGCGCCACTGGCGACGGCCACGTCAGACACCCGAGTGGTGGTGCATCAGGCGCAGGGATTGCTGGCTCAGTTATGGAAGCCGGGATACCGCTACGGGAAAGTTGGGGTGATTCTCACGGATTTGCGCGGACGTGATCAGATCCAGGATGGATTGTTTACGCAGCAAGAAGAGTCCGGTGATCGGGGCGGCGCCTTAATGGCGGTAATGGATACGATTAACCAGAGCGGTGCTGGCAAGGTTTGGTTGGCGGGCAGAGGAATGCCCAGCGGCCCACACAGTGTCTGGGCCATGCGCAGGGCGCACCTGTCTCCGGCATACACCAGCCGCTGGTCTGATTTGCCGGTGGTGCGCTAGGCGTCTTGGTCTCTGTGTGTCAGGGGAGAAGCCAGTTCTTGCAGGCACTGCAAGAGCGTATCGCGGCGAATCGGTTTGTTGAGGATTCTGTCGATGCCGGCGTCGTGGATGCGGGTGATCTGGCTGCCGAGTGCATGGGCTGTGATGGCGATGATCGGACAGGGTGCTTTCTCTGTATCCCGCTCAAACTGGCGAATGGCCTGGGTAGCCGCGAGGCCATCCAGCTCCGGCATTTCCACATCCATCAGGATCAGGTCCAGCGGGGTCGGGTGCTGGCAGTAGGCTTGCACCGCTTCGTGGCCATTTTCACAGATGAGTGGGGTGATCCCCAGAGAACCAAGCAGGGCCCTCAGTACATCCCGGTTAACACTGTTGTCCTCTGCCACCAAGACTTGCAGTTGATCAAGGGCGGGGGCTTGGCTCGGTTTTGATGCGGCTGTTTCATGTCCGGAGTCTGGCGCCAGGGCCAGAAAAAGGGCGCTCCGGGTGACGGGCTTGCGGAGCACGGGCACTGCGTCGCTTTCTTCGTGCAGATCTCCGATCAACAGTATCCGGGCCTGGGTGTCCGGGGGGATGGCGCTGAGCCCGGCGGCGCCGAGCAGGGTCTCGTCAATCAGCGCATGGCTGAAGGGGCCGGGCAGGGAAAGCAGGTTGATGGTGTCGCCTTGCAGGGTGGTGCCGCCGGCGTGTTCCAGCATGCGGCTGAGTGTTTGCCGCAGTGGAAGGTCGTGGCTGAGTATCAGAATGCTGGCCTTGGGAAGCTGCGGCAGTGGCGGTTGCTTTTCCTGGGGTTGCAGGGGCAAGTCGAGCCAGAAGCGTGCGCCCTGGCCTAGTGTGCTGGAGACGCCCAGGGTGCCGTTCATCAGCGAGCATAACGAGCGGCAGACGCTCAGCCCCAGGCCGGTGCCTCCAAAGCGGCGGGCAGTGCTCTGGTCGGCTTGGGCGAAGGCCTGAAAGATCACCTCTTGATGGCTATCGGAAATACCGATGCCACTGTCTTCAATTTCAATATGTACGCTCAGCCCGGTGTCTGTCTGCGATTTGTCGCGGGCGCGAATAATGACATGGCCTTGCTCGGTGAATTTCAGGGCGTTGTTGATCAGGTTCATCAGGATTTGCCGCAGTCGCACTTCATCGCCGACCACGGCCTGCATGCGATCCAGTTGCAGCTCACAGGCCAGTGTCAGCTGCTTCTTGTGGGCGAGGCCGGCGTAGGCGCTCATGGTGTCTTCGATCAGGGTGGCAAGGTTGAAAGGTTGATGCTCCAGTTGCAGTTCACCGGCTTCGATTTTCGAGAAATCGAGGATGTCGTTGATGATGGCCAGCAGGTTCTCGCTGGATTGCTGCATGAGCCGGAGATAGTGCGCCTGTTGATTGCTCAGCGTGCTGTTCTGCATCAAGTCGATAATGCCGATGATGCCATTGAGGGGGGTGCGGATTTCATGGCTCATGGTGGCCATGAAGCTGCTTTTGGCGTCGTTGGCACTTTCTGCCCGAATGCGGCGTTCTTCGTTATCCAGGCGCAGTTGGCGTTCCTGTAGCAACGCGCGGTCGCTGTCGCGGCGGGCATTGATATCTTGCAGGAGTCGTTCGCGCATGGTGTTGAGCGCGGCGGCAATGTTGTCCAGCTCGTCCTGTGGTTCGCCATCGGTGGGGATGGGTAACGGCTCGCGCAGGGAGGAGAGAGACAGGTGGCGAGTGTTGTCAGCCAGCTGGCCGAGGCGCCGGGTGAAAAGCAGACGCATGAGCAGAATGATAAGGATGGCGCTGGCTAGCGCCTGCAGGGCGAGGAACACAATCAGGAAGAAGGTTTGCTGGCCCACGTATTGATAAATGGTGCTGTGGGATATCCCCATTTCCAGTTGGCCCAGTGTTTCCCGGGTGCCGTCATTGCGTTCGTAGACCAGTGGCAACTCGCGAATAGCAAGCGGCTTGGGCAGTTCCACCATGCTGCTGCCCACGGATTTGGAGCGGCCATGCCTGTCGGTCCATTTAACGCTGACAAAGGCCACGTCGGGAAGATGCAGCAAGGCGTTGACCTGCACCCGTAATTGCTCTTCATCGAAATTCCACAGAGAACGGGAGAGGCCGGGCAAGGCGGTCAGCTCCACCTGTTGCAGGCTTTGTTCCATGCGCTCCATGCCCTGATGATATTCGCGGACCATGAAGACGAGAATGCTGATCAGCATGACCAGAGTACTTACCAGCAGCACCGCGCCGGCCAATTTAAAGGCCAGCGGGTTCTGTCGGTAATAATGGCGTACGCGATAAGGCAAGCACGGTCTCCCGGAGTGGTTGCCGTGCCGGGGTGCGGTTTACTGGTTGGCCACCGCTGTCATGTTTACCCGATCCAGCATGCGTTCTTCGATACGGTCCAGGCGTGCGCGGCAGTCGCGGAAAGTGCGGCTGATGCAGGTGGTATTGGCCACCATGTCCAGTTTGGGCCAGGTGGCTTGTTCGCCTTTACGGATATAGTTTCGCACATCTTGCAGCGTGGGGTTATTCAGAACACGCAGGGCGTTGAGTGGCTGGCGGGGCGGGATCATGTTGATGTCGCCGATATACTTCTGCGTCACCATGCTTTTCGCTTTGTCGATCATCAGTCCCATGTCGTTGGACGCCACCCGGCGCTGTACCAGCTGCAGGCCATAGCGCAGGTTCATGGACACATTGCGCAGAGCCCAGTCGCCCAGAGTGCTCAGGGAGCTGTCAGTGTTTTCGTTACGGGACAGAAACGGCACTACATGCGGGTTGGTCTGGCTGACGATGGAGTGGTTGACGCCATAGAGGCGTGCCAGTCGACGGATGGGCAGGTCGTCGACGATGGAGCCATCCACGAATTTGCGGCCAGGGATGTAGGGAACCCGCTCACCGTCGATGTTCTTGGCCCACAGGGAGACCGGCGGATAAATACCGGGAATCGCACAGGAGGCCAGCGAGGCCTTGCGGATCAACACATTGGGCGAGGTGCGCCAGTTCAGCAGGCGGGCATGCTGATTTCGGTCGTAGGGGCTCACGGTGATATTGATTTCACGGCCGGTGTGCCGGTAGGCCTCTTCGAAGGTCATGTCGGTGATGTTTTCTTCGAGGCACGCTTCCAGGTGGTCGCCATCCAGTACCGGGGTGCCGCGGACCAGGCCTTTCCAGCCCAGCACCTTGAAGGCTTCCAGGTAAATGTTCTCTGGCTCCAGTTTCACCTTTAACTCTTCGTCGTTGTGGGTGCCGACTACCGAGCCAATAATGCTGCCGGCGCTGGATCCGGAAATCACTGAGGGCAGCAGGTTTTGTTCCCATAGGCAGCGGGCCACACCGATGTGGAACAAGCCAAGAGCCGCCCCGCCAGAGAGCATCAGACAGCTTTGCCCGAAGGCGTTGCCGGTGGTTTCAAAGAAATCGAGCTTTTCTTTGAGTCCGAATTCCTTGAGGTTGCTGTCGCACAGGTAGTTCAGCGCGGTGGAGACTTCGCTCAGATAGTTTTCGATCAGGCGCTTGGTGCCCACGCGGCTGTGCTGGTAAAGGCGAGGGTTGGAAATATTGCCCAGATTGCCGTGCAGGCCTTCGTGCAAATGGAAGACCAGCTTGTTGACGTCGTTGCGCTCGCGGGCCTGACGAATCTGCCAGAGGCGGTTACGAATCAGCTCGTAATCGTAATAGGGTGAACGGTCGACTTCCTTCCAGTCATCTGCGCCGGAAAGGCGGTCGTGTTCCTGGCTGGCTTCGTACCATTCGTCATAGCTCGTCGCGTTATCGATGGCGCGTTCAAGCTGTTTGAGGGTGCCTTTCATTGAGGCTCTCCGCCATTCATTGTTGTCATTGAGTGATGTCAGTATAGACACGGGAAGAGGCCAGGTTTAAGGGCTTGTAGGACAAAAAGTACTGAGAGACAGATAAAAGTGTCTGTTTTTATGAGTGTATTTGCTCATTGCCGGGCCTGGCCCGGTATTGACCCGGGGTCATGGCGGTGTGGCGTTTGAAGCTACGCTGGAAGGAGCGGATATCGGAATAGCCCAGGGCGGCGGCGATATCGGCCTGGGGTAGAGCGGTGGTGGTGAGCAGGTGTCGCGCCTGTTTCAGGCGCACGTCATCGAGCAGCTTTTGCCAGCTCTGGTCTTCGTCGGCCAGCCGACGATGCAGGGTACGTACGTTCATGCCCAGCCGCTCGGCAACGGTTTCCTTGCGGGGCAGGGAATGGCCAATGGCATCCTGAATGCACTGTTTGACCCGCTGGCTGAGCTTGGTGTCCACGCCTAGCTGGTTCAGCTGCTGGATAGCGTGAGCTTCCAGGGTACAGAGCAGGAGTGGATCGGGTTGGCGTATGGGTTGCTGCAATAATTGCGGCGCGCCTACCAGGGCGGAGCAGGGTTGTTCGAACAACACATCGCAGAGAAACACACGTCGGTATTCGTCCACCTGTGCGGCTGGTGGGGTGGGGTGTTCCAGCCACACCTGGTCTGGCGCGAGCTGGTCGTTACCGGTGAGCCAGCGGGCATAACGCACCCAGGAGCCCAGCACGTTATCGATCAGGTGCTGGCGAGCGGGTTGCTGACGGTACAGGCAATCCCAACGGATGGCGACCTGGTGGGCATCGACGGTGGTGTCGGTGGTGCCCATGTCGCCTACCAGTTTTTCGTACAGGCTGACTTTCGACAGGGCTTCCTGCAGCGTACTGGCGCTCATGGCGATATAGCCGATCACATTGTAGGAACCGGGCTGTACAAACTCGGAGGTGTGCAGCCCGAACAGGGGGTCGGCGGACTGTTTAATCAGGGCGTGCAACAGGGTCTGAAAATCCTGCCCATGGATGCGGGTATCTGGCTTTTGGATATGTGTTGGGTCCAGATCGGCAAGCTGCAGCGCCGCGGCGGTATCCAGCCCACGGGCTTGCCCGTGAGCCAGATACTGCTGAAGTGCTGCGCTACAAATCTGGCCCAGTGCGTCCATAGGGATGCTCGATCAGTTCAGTTCAAAGGTGATTTGTACCTGGGCGGAGATTTCGGTTTCGCCAGCCCGGTAGCTGTCTGCCGCACCGCTTTCCTTGCTGCGCGCCATCATCATTACCGGTTGTGGATGGTGAATACCCTGAGCGGTGATCTGGAAGGCTTCCCCCAAGTCACGGTCTGCGGCTTCGGCAATGAGTTCTGCCCGTTGGCGGGCATCCGCCACGGCTTTCTCCAGGGCCTGGTTACCCAGTTCATCGCGGTTGCTGACTTCCGCGCCAGCGGGGCGGATGTTGCGTACGCCCTGTTCCGCCAGCCCTTCCAGTAGTTCGGCATAGGTGTCCAGGCCGTTGACCTTGAAGCTCACGTCGCGGCTGACCTGGTGGCCAATCAGTTTGCGCTCTGGCTGATATTGCCATTGAGGGGAGACACGCATGGTGCTGGCTGTGATGGATTTTTCTTCAATATCCAGATCATCGGCCAAGTCCAGCATATTACCGACGGCGTTATCCACACTGTCTTTCATGCCAGCAATGTCATCGCCGTTTTCACTGGCGGTGGCGACTACGAGGAAGCGATCCGGCTGGGCATTGATTTCACCGCTACCGGATACGGTAATGCTATCGCGGGTGGTATTGATGGTGGTGTTATCACAGCCGGTCAGGGTCAGTGTGCCGGCGATCAATAGCGCCGCGGCGGATACAACTTTCATGATATCTCCTTGGGAGCCGTGCAGGCGGCAAAGCTCTATTTTGCTTATCGGTCAGGTTTACGCAACTCATGTTGTACAAAGGGCCTGTGCAACCGTTTCGCATTACAAAATGCAGGGCAATGGCCCCCTTGGTTGTTGGTCCGTTAGCCCCTATCATCGCAGCTCGTGAGGCAGAGGCAATCGGTGAGTACGGTAATGAGTTCAGCCATGGATAAATCGGAACAGCAGATTCGACAGCACCTGGGCGATTTTATTCCCGAGGACCTGGGTGTCAGCCTGAATCAGATCAATGGCATCAGTGCGTTTGAGTTAAGCGAGACTGCCGTGACGACCACGGTGACACTGGGGTACCCCTGCGCCAGTATTCGTGACGCGCTGATCGACGCCATTCACGCACATATGGCACCTGTGTTGGAGCAACGGTCCCTGTCGGTGACGGTGGCAAGTCACATCGTGTCGCACCGGGCGCAAAGCAGCCTGCCGGCGCGGGACCAGGTCGCCAACATCATTGCGGTGGCGTCCGGCAAGGGCGGGGTGGGCAAATCCACCTCGGCGGTGAATTTAGCGCTGGCGTTGCAGGCAGAGGGTGCACGGGTGGGCTTGCTGGATGCGGATGTGTTCGGCCCCAGCCAGCCGTTGATGCTGGGGTTGCCCGATGGCACGCGCCCAGAACTGCTGGAAGGTAAGTTCTTTGTGCCGGTGGATGCCTACGGCTTGCAGACCATGTCCATGGGCTACCTGACGACACAGCAGACGCCAGTAGTATGGCGTGGCCCCAAAGCCAGTGGCGCGCTGGTACAGATGATGGAGCAGACGCGCTGGCATGAGCTGGACTATTTACTGGTCGACTTGCCGCCGGGAACCGGCGATATCCAGCTGACGCTGGCCCAGAAAATTCCGGTGGCAGGGGCGGTGGTCATCACCACGCCGCAGGATATCGCTTTGCTGGATGCCATTAAGGGCGTGGAAATGTTCCGCAAGGTGGATATCCGGGTGCTGGGAATTCTGGAAAACATGGCCATGCACGTTTGCAGCCAGTGCGGGCACCAGGAAGCTATTTTTGGTCAGGGCGGTGGCGATAAAATGGCGGCGGACTACGACACTGAAGTGCTGGCGGCGTTACCCCTGTCGCTGCGTATCCGCGAGCAGGCAGACAAGGGCGAACCGGTAATGCAGGCGTTCCCCGACAGTGATGAGGCTGCCCTCTACCGATCGGCTGCCCGGCGTCTGGCGGCGCGGCTATCACTGACCGAAGCCGGCAAGCGGGCGTTTCCCAATGTGACGCAGCATTGAATAAACGCCGGATGTGGGAGGCGGGTTGGCTGCGTCCGGCATCTGGCGTCCGGCGCCCGGCGTCTATACCATTGGCCGCTTGAACGCTCTAACTACTCTGGAACATTGAGGCGTAAATGACTATTAAATCGGATCGCTGGATTTCCCGAATGGCCGCCGAGACAGGCATGATCGAGCCATTCCAAACCGGGCAGATTCGTGCGGATGAGAACGGTGAAAAACTGATCTCCTACGGCGTGTCCAGCTATGGCTACGATGTGCGCTGTGCCGACGAGTTCAAGGTGTTCACCAATATCCATTCCGCTACGGTGGACCCGAAAGCGTTCGATGAGCGCAGCTTTGTGGATGTGAAAGGCGAGTATTGCATCATTCCGCCGAACTCATTTGCCCTGGCGCGCACGGTGGAATACTTCCGTATTCCCCGCAATGTGCTGACCATCTGCCTGGGTAAATCCACCTACGCACGGTGCGGCATTATCGTTAACGTCACGCCGCTGGAACCCGAATGGGAAGGGCATGTGACCCTGGAGTTTTCCAACACCACCACCTTGCCGGCAAAAATCTATGCCCACGAAGGGGTGGCGCAGATGCTGTTCTTCGAATCCGATGAGGTGTGTGAAACCTCGTACATGGATCGGGGCGGCAAGTACCAGGGCCAGCGTGGTGTGACCCTGCCACGGGCCTAGTGGGCCGCTTGCAAAATTAGGCGAACAGTTCGCGTCGCCAAAGCGCCCAACTCTGCGTTGGAAAAGTTTGAAATAAGCCCACTATTCCTGCTCTTTCCGCCTGGATTTGAACGCGTTGGCTGTGCTCCTCTGCTACCGAATTTCACAAGCAGCACACTAGTCTGACGGGGGTACTGAGTTCGGGGCGAGCTCCGGGCCGTTGTAGTCGATCATGATCATTTCGGCTTTCAGCAGGGTGCTTTCAATGTGCTTGGCCTGTACCACCATGTAATCCAGTTGCGGCGCTACCCAGAACAGGGTGCGCCGTTTTTCTTTGCTGTCACCGGTGCGTTTCTTTTCCACCAGCAGGGTGTCCAGTTTGCCTAGTGGTGTTTTCAGGGTTTCCCGGTCGATCACTTCAAAATGATGTTCGCGCACTTTGTCGCCATACACGCTGGTCACGGAGTAAGACTTGTCGCCGGTGGCAAATACGCAGCGCCCGCGTAGCAGAATGGTCAGCTCATCCAGTGTGTTGTTGGGGATATTCAGGCTTTCGCTATCGTCTTCGGATTCGTTGTGTACTCGTGGCGGATTCCACTCAAAATCCATGTGATGAAAACGCCGCTGACCGAAGCCCTTGAACTCGTGCACATAGCGAGCTGTGCGCGGCTGGCAGTCACGCCAGTGAAAGTAACTTTCCTCGGTGTTGCTGAGCAAAAACGACTTCGCCTTGAGCAGCATGTGGTAGTAGTCGTCGCCCTCCGCTGGTTCCAGTACCAGCTCGGCCTTGACCGGGGTGGGTAGCTTGTTCACATAAATACGAAATTCGGCAGAAAAGGGGGCCAGCGGTTCGCTGGCGGTGGCCAGACTGCTGGCCAGCACCAGCAAGAGTGAAATTAACCGCACGCTCAGAGTCCTTTCAGTGATTGCAGGGTCATCAGGTGTTCGCCGTCGTCGTTCTTCTGCATCAGTTGCACCAACGTATAGTCATGGCCAGGTGCGAACCACATGTAGGTCTGTCGTTCGCTGTTTTTGCCACGCTGGCGTTGCACTTTCAGCGTTTCTATCTTGTCGCCGTCGATGGTTAGTGTTTCCGGGCCAGTGACGGTGTAGTGGTGAGTTTTCTGCGCGCGTTCATCGGCCACTTGCAGCTCTACCTCTTTTGCGCCGTCGCGCAACTCACACTGCAGGGCCAGTGAGACCGAGAGCTCGTCGGTGGCGTTGTCGCTTACGTCATAGCTACGCATGGGTTTGTCGGTGCGTTCGCTGGCGGCCACGCCGGTTTGGCGATCGATATGCAGTTTGGCTTCTTTAACCTTGCCCAGGCCGCGACGCTCGTAACCGTAGTAATTGCTTAGCGGGGTGCAGCCTTGCCAGTTGAACAGGGCGGTTTCGCGAATTTCGCCGAGCCAGTTCTTGGCGTGGACTTCCATTTTCCAGAGTCCGTCCTGAACTTGGCTGAGGGAGCGGGTGGCGACGATGCTGAACGGGATACCTTCGCTTTTCAGGCGGTAGTCCAGGCGAAACGTTGATGGCGTTTCGTCCGCGATGGCTGCGGAAGAAACGGTCAGGGTTGCCAGCATGATGCCGGCGAAAATCCGGGGGGTGCGTAGGAGGTTACGCCAGTGCGTAACCCTGCGCAGGGAGTGGCTTCCCATCCAGTACGACTCCGTTGTCAGTCAGCGCCAGTCTATCTTGTGCGCGCCATTGCAGCACTTGGGGATAGAGCAGGTGTTCGCGTTGTTGTACACGCTTGGACAGAGAATCAACGGTATCGTTCGCATGTACTGCAATGGGGGCCTGGGCAATCAACGGTCCGCCATCCAGTTCTTCGGTGACGAAGTGAATGGAGCAGCCGTGTTCGCTGTCGCAGGCTTCAAGCGCGCGGGCATGGGTATTCAGCCCCCGGTATTTGGGCAACAGGGAGGGGTGAATGTTGATAAGTCGCCCGGCGTAATGGCGGACAAACACGGCTGACAGAATGCGCATAAAGCCGGCCAGTACCACGGTATCCGGGGCGTAGGGTGTGAGCACCTCGATCATGGCCTGATCGAACTGCTCCCGGTCCGGGTAGTCGCGGTGATCCAGGCTGGCCGTGGGTATGCCCGCCTGCGCGGCCCGTTCCAGGCCGGCAGCACTGGCGCGGTTGGAGAAGACCACGGCAATTTCGGCGTCGAGGGTGCCTGCTTTTTGGGCATCCATGATCGCTTGCAGGTTGGTCCCTGAGCCGCTGATCAATACCGCCAACCGGTGTGTCACTCTGGCAGCCCGTCCAGCACTACGTCTGCTTCGCCTTCACCGGTCTGAATTTCGCCGATCAGGAAGGCGTCTTCGCCTTCGGCTTCCAGCAGGGCGAGGGCGTCGTCAACGTGGCTGGCAGGCACGGCAATGACCATGCCTACGCCGCAGTTGAAGGTGCGGTACATCTCAAAGGCAGGTACCTGGCCTTCCTGCTGCAACCACTGGAACACGGCCGGGAATTCCCAGCTCTTGGTGTCGATCACGGCACGGACGTTGTCCGGCAGCACCCGCGGCAGGTTTTCTGGCAGGCCACCGCCAGTGATGTGTGCCATGGCGTGGACTGGCACCTGTTCAATCAACTTGAGTAGCGACTTCACATAAATCCGGGTGGGTTCCAGCAGGTGCTCGATCAACGGTTTGCCGTCCAGATCGATGTCAGTATCTGCCTGGGCCATGATGCGGCGTATCAGGGAGTAGCCGTTGGAGTGAGGGCCGGAGGCGCCCAGAGCAATCAGCTTATCGCCGGCTTCCACCTTGCTGCCATCCAGTACGCCGTCTTTTTCCACCACGCCCACGCAGAAGCCGGCCAGATCGTAGTCTTCGCCTTCGTACATGCCGGGCATTTCCGCCGTTTCGCCGCCGATCAGCGCACAGCCGGCCAGTTCGCAGCCTTCGCCAATGCCGGTGACCACGCTGGTAGCGATGTCCACGTCCAGCTTGCCGGTGGCGTAGTAATCCAGGAAGAACAGGGGCTCGGCCCCGCCCACGATCAGGTCGTTAACGCACATGGCGACCAGATCGACGCCCACTTTTTCATGACGGTTGTGGTCGATGGCCAGTCGCAGCTTGGTACCAACACCGTCAGTGCCTGCCACCAGAACCGGGTTCTTGTACTTGGTGGGCAACTCGCACAGGGCGCCGAAACCGCCGAGACCGCCCAGCACTTCCGGGCGACGGGTCCGCTTGGCAACAGGGGCGATGCGTTTAACCAGCTCGTTACCGGCGTCGATATCGACACCTGCGTCACGGTACGTCAGTGGCCGTTTCTGTTCGGTCATGGGGGGCTCCGGGTTGGTGAAGGCGCGTATTCTAGCAACGGGCCTGCCTGCTGGGGAACCTCTGCGTGACGCCTTGGCGCGTTAAACTCAGGGAAAGCGGGTTTCGTGCGACAGAGAAGGTCGCTTCGCTCAGTGATTTGCCCGGTAATTTGCCGGAAACGGGTTCGCGTGGTTGAGGTGAATAGGTGATAATAGCGCGCTTGAATTTTCGGTTGGAATGAGCGCCCATGCGTTTTATTGGATTGTTGGCCTTGTTGTTGGGATGGAGCCTGCTGGCCCAGGCGGAATCGCTGGATACAGTGCAGGTGCCGGTAGATGGCCGTGGCGATGCGCAGCGGCAGGACGCGCTGGCCGAGGGCCTGGAGCAGATGCTAGTGCGTCTGAGCGGGCAGCGGGATGTACTCAATGAGGCGGTGGCCAGTGAAGCCGCTTCGCAGCTGGATCGCTGGGTGACCCGCTACGATTACAACACGCTGGATGATGGCAGCAGTGCCTTGCAGGCCCGTTATGACGTGAATGGCCTGATGGCCTTTATGGCAGACCAGGGCGCATCAGTGTGGGGCATGCCCCGCCCCCGGGTGCTGCTCTGGTTGGTGGATCAGGGCGCAGGCCGTGGCGAAATGGTGGTGGAAGGCCACCCGCTCTATGCGCAGTTGGTTGCGCAAGCCCAGCGACGCGGCCTGACCCTGGTTATCCCGCAGTGGGATAGCCAGGATCAGGGGCGCCTGAATGTGGCCGACATCCGTGGCCGTTTCGATCAACAATTGCGTGATGCCTCCCGCCGTTATCCCCACGAGCTGATTGCTGCTGCGGTGCTGTACCAAGGGGAGCCGGCCACCGTGAGCTGGCGAGTCCTGAAGGACAAAAGCACACTGGAAGATGGCCGGGAGAAAACGGCGAACAACGAGGAGGCGGTCACTGCGTTGATCGACAGTGTCACCGACCAGCTGGCCGCCCGCTATGCGGTGAAAGGGGCAGTAAGCGATTTGCGTACCCTGTTGGTGGTGGATCAGGTCGACCAGCTGCAGGACTGGTTCACGTTACAGCAGTTTCTGGCGGGCCTGAGCGGAATGCGTCGAGCTTCACTGGTACAGGCCTCCGCTACCACGCTGACCTTTGGGCTGGATTTCAGTGCCAGCGACGAGCAGCTGCGCAACCTGCTGGAACTGTCTCCTCAGTTGCGCGACTGCCCGGATCCGGCGGTGGCCGGCCCCCAATGGCATTACTGCTGGCGTTGATTCGATGAGTGCGCAACTTCCCCTGGCCCTGCAACTTCGCGAGGGCAATGCCTTGGATAATTTCCACGCGGGCCCCAACGGCGCAGCGGTTGCAGGGCTGCGTGAGGCGGTGCAGGGCGCTGACCGGCAGGCTTTTTTCTGGGCGGGTGATGGGCAAGGGAAAAGCCATTTGCTGGAAGGGGCAGTGCGTCTGGCTCAACACAACGGCCTAGATGCCTGCCTGCTGCCCGCCAGCGAAATTATCCCACTGGTTCCCGATGTGCTGGAGTCCATGGAGCAGTTTGGCCTGTTGGCCATTGATGATTGCCAGTTGTTTGCCGGTCTGCCGGCCTGGGAAGAGGCCCTGTTTCACCTTTATAACCGGTTGATGTCCCTGGGTGGGCGGCTGCTGGTTACCGCCAATGCGTCTCCCGGCGCCATGGGCCTGATGCTGCCAGACCTGGCCACGCGCCTGGCGGCGGGGCCGGTTTACCGGCTGATGTCACTGGAGGACGAAGATTTACAGGCGCTGCTGCAGGAAAGGGCCAAGGCGCGAGGGTTGCGGCTGGAACCGGAAGTGGCCCATTACATTGTCTTGCGCAGTGAGCGTTCCGCTGGTGCCTTGATGGAGTTATTGAGCGATCTGGACCATCTGGCCCTGGCGCAACAACGCTCTGTCACGATTCCCTTTGTCAAGGATGCGCTGGGGTGGTAAAAAAGGGCGCTTAACGAATAAATAACAGTTCGATACCTAAATTGGCGATATGTTTCGCTTTATTACATTGGGTTGCACGCTCGTGACTCGTTCGGCAGACGACACGATGCAGATATTTGTGTACCCGAAAGCGCAAGATCCACATTAGAACAATAACGCCAGGCAAAAAGCCTGCAGGAGAACAAAATGCGCCACTTTGGGCTACAGCAGTGCCTTGCTGGTTGCGCCTTGGTTTTTGCGGCCACCTCCCATGCGACCGTTTATCAAATCACTAACACTGCTGATGCAGCGGTTACGGTTGTGGCCGTGGATGGCGATGGCACCGACGGCGTTTGGGATAAAGATACCCACTGGGACGTGACGACTAGCAACGCCGGTGGTACCTGCACGTTGCGAGAAGCCCTTTATGCCAGCAATTACCGTATTGCCGTGGGGGCCTGTGAGGCTGGTGGCGCCAGCGACACCATTGAACTCCAGGAAGGCAAGGTTTATACGCTGACCGAGGGTGAACTGCCCATCGGCAATGGCGAGCAAATCAAGTTCACCGAAGACACGTCGGTGGATCCGCCCAAGACTACGGCCGATATCGAGCCCCAGTCCAACCAGGTCAAATTCGACCTGATTCTCGATGCTTTCGAAGAGCCGGAAGGCAAAACTCTGCCGGTAATTACTGCAGCCGGTAATTCCCGTTTGATTCATGTCTATGATGGCGGCGCTATGTCGCTGACCAATCTGGAGCTGACCGATGGCAATGCCGGTGCGGACAACGGCGGGCTGATCTATGCCATGGGCCCGGTCATCATTGCGTCGAATGTGTCCATGAATCAGGGCATGGCAACGAACGGTGGAGCCATGTACCTGGAGGAAGGATCCGGCGTTGCCTTTAGCGCCGGGGGGCGTTTTGAAAATAATGTGGCCACCGGTGTGGGTTCTGTAATTGCCTCCTCGGATACCTTCAATGGCTCGATTATTGGCTACGATTTTTATATGGCCGATAACGAAGCCGGGGTCGGCGCTGTCGATGCCGGCACCATTCACCTGAACGGGGACCCGGATGCCACGGTGACTTTGGAATTGGCCAACGGCATGGTGGTCAATAACACCGGTGGTGTGCTTAACGTGGTTTCCACGGATCATGTGGCTATCTTGGCCAACATGACAATTGCCTTTAATGACGGGGTCGCCCTGACGTTGGCGCAAACCCAGTTTGATGACCCTGCCGATGCGGTTAGCCGCGATATCATTCTGCACACTGTGATGGTGGGCAACAGCGTCGGGGGTATTGCTGCCGCGTGTGCCGGCCCTGTGCTGGACGGCACGGCCAGCCCGGCAGACGCGGCAGCGCGCCTGTTGTTCACTATTACCGACGATGTTAATTGCCCGGATCCGGAAGAGCAGACCCTGGGCACGCCGGTAACCAATAACCCCAACACCGCACAAGCCGATGTGTTTCTTGGTAAGGATCGTGATGCCTGCACGGGCACCGGTGCGGGTGCCTGTGAGCTGATGACCGCTGAAGAAATCGGCGGGCCTTATCCGGGCTTGCTGCCCAACCCGACGCCCGCCGCGTTGATGGGTGACCCCATGGCGCCCAGCCTGTTTGATCGTGCCAGCCCGGAGACGGCGACGGTGGATCAATGTGAATCCACGGATAATCGGGGTAATTCTCGCGGTGGCCCGGGCGGCCGTTGTGATGTGGGTGCGGTGGAATTCCTGCGAGCCCAGGCGCAACCGGATGAGATCGATCTGATCAGTGGTCAGTCAGTGTTAGGTGATGTATTGGAAAACGACCGCAATGATACGGAGGTGGATTGCGGGTTGTTGGAAGACGTGGTGGTGAGCGACGGGGTGTGTAATGTCGGCGAGACGGCGTGTATTACAGACGCCATTCAGGACCGTTGCTTGGTGGTGGTTGCCCAGCCAGATCGAGGGAGTGCCCGTGTGGAGATTGATGCGCAGGGTTACCCTCGCATTCGTTATACCCCGGAATCGTCTTTCCATGGGGTCGACCAGCTACGTTATGAGGTCGACAAGGACGCCTTTTTTGGTGGCACGGACCTGGGGCAGAACCAGAGCGAAATTACCAACCTGGTGGCTGAACCCGCCAGTGGATTAACCGAGAAAAAAAGCATTGGTGCCCAAGGCGGCGTGATGCTGGTTATTCTCGCTCTGGCAGGGCTGATACGTCGCTATCGATTGTCTGCCAAAGGGATGCTGGCGCTGGTGTTTGCCTTGTTCAGTGGCCCTGCGCTGGCGGTGGATATTGAGGTTAACTCTCTTGCCGATCAATTTCCGCCCATCACCAATGATGGTAAATGTACGTTACGCGAAGCGCTGGAAAATGCCGGCGGGTCGGGCAGCCCGGACTGCGCCTATGGCGGGAACTCGTCTGACCGGATTCTTATCCCCGCTGGCGAGATTAACTTGGCGACAACCCTGATTGTTGAGGGTGGCAGTGTCGAGTTGGTGGGTAAAGGTGTGCGCGATGAAGACCCTGCTGATGACGAAGAGACGCAGACACGCATTATCGGCAATGGCACGGAACGTTTGTTCGAAGTAGAACCGCCGAATCTGAGCTCCGGCCATCCCGGTGTCACGTTCCGCTATTTGACCCTGGAAAACGGGGTGGCCACAGGCAGCGGTGATACCGGTAGTGGCGCGGTGATTACCACCGGTGGCTCGGTGATTTTCGATCGTGTGGTGATTACCAATAACCATGCCGATGCCTCAGCCGGGGTGGCCTTTGTGCGCTCCAATGCGGGTAATGAAAAACTGGTGACCTTCAATCGCGCCTATGTGCATAACAACACTGCTGGTGTGGCTGGCGGTGTGGTCTCGACCACCACTCAGAACAATGACAGCGTCAAGGTGGTAATGGTCGACAGCACCTTTGAGGGCAATACCAGTGTCACCAAAGGGGGCGTGCTGGATGCCAATATCAATGCCGGTTCCGTGACGGTTTCCAACAGCACCTTTGTCGATAATATGTCGGCCCAGGGCGCGGCGCTGGATCTGTCCAACATCGTGGTGGGCGCCACGATCATGAACAGTACCTTCATGAATAATGCTGGCGGTGGCTTAGGGGTTGATCTTGGTGATGCCCCTTCGGACATCCAGATGGCCAACAGCATTTATTTCGACAGTGGGGCAGCGTGCACCAGCGGTACCACCGTCTTGCATGAAAGCCACTACAACGCCTTTTCCGATGCGGCCTGTGGGGCAACAACGGAAAGCAATAATCAGCCGTCGCTGGGTAGTGCCGATTTGGACGCTGCAGTGAGCGGCGAAGATGGGGTGGCGGATGATTATACGCCACCGTTCCTGTCCATGAGCGACCCTGAGAACGATGCGATCTTGGTGGACAAGGGGAATGATGAAGCCTTGGTTAGCGGGACCGGCACCCCTTTACGTTGCCGCGCCACGGATTTGCGCGGTATTTCCCGGACGTCCGGTGGCCGCTGTGACCTGGGGGCTTTCGAGTACCAGAAAATCACTGCCGGTGATGACGAAGCCAGTAACCAGAATCGCCCGGGTCGTCAGGTGGCCGTGGATATTCTGGATAATGATCTTGCCAGCGATGGGGCTGAGATTGTCTACCTGGATGACGTGGACCCCTCCCTGTTTTTGGATAATGTTTTCACCTTTGAACATGCGGAACCGAATGGCGCGGACCCAGTGGAATATGTCGGTACCGGTGATCCCTATCAGCAAGATATGAGTGAACGCACACGTTTTGAATTGAGTAACCCAGCCAATCCGGATGCGGACGGCGCGGTCATCGAGTTCGTCTGGCTTTACTATAACCCGGATAGGGACGGTTATGATTTGCGCTGTGGCGAGCCCATTTCCCAGAAAGTCATTGATGCCAACCCAGACCTGCTGGAGGACGGGGATGTGGCCGATGAATGTGTAGTGCTCTTTACGCCACCGACCACAGCGGGCTTTGAGACCAATGTATGTCAAAGTACCGACGATAACCCGCTGAAAATGGCCTTCCTCTATACCTTCACAGACAGCAATAATGTATCCGTGAATACGAGCGACGCGGCAACGGTGGTGATGACCATCAACGACAAGGCGCCGACCCTAGACAGCCAGTCGAAAATGAACGAGCCGGGCGCAACCGTCGTGTTTAACCTGACGGCCTCAGACCCGGATGACCCGGATGCGGAAATTGATTGGAGCAATTACGATATTTCCGTCAGCCAGGCGCCCAGCTTCGCGAAAAAAGATGAAAACGGCAATGTGGTAGGCGCCGGTTTGTTTATCGACAATGACAACGGCACCGTTACCTATATTCCGCAAAGCAACTTCAACACCTTCAAGGATGTGTTCACCCTCACGGTGGAAGACACCGACTGTGGTAGATTGTCCCGACAAACCACATTTACGGTGTCTTACCCCAACGATGAAACCTCCGCCGGTTCAGGCGGCAGTATCGGTTGGGCCATGCTGGGCGGCTTAATGCTCTTGCTTCGCCGTCGAGTGGCGGCGTAGTACCCGGCGCAGGGTCTCCCATACCAGCGCCCCAAACAGCATGCTGGCCATCAGCAGCACGAGCTTGGGAATGTCCACCAGTGTCCAGAACAAGATATCGATACTGGTGGGCTCCAGGTTTTGAAACACGACAATGATGGCCATAACCACCAGTAGAATCTGCAACGCTCCCATGGGATGCGTCATCAACCAGTGCCCGGTTTTGCGGCCGCCGCGGGCCACCAGTGAAGGTTTCTTGGCGTTTTTGTCATCCATGTTTTATCTCCTTGCTGTCTCTCGACTCTAGTCCAACTCGTGCTTGTCTCGCTACCTCCCTATACTCTGTCTATCAGTAGAAAGGAGAGGTGAATGGATATCAGTGCCGGTTGGGATCTTGTGGTGATTGGTAGTGGCCCTGCGGGTGAAGCGGCGGCCATGCAGGCGGCCAAGAAAGATCTGAAGGTGGCGATTGTCGAGGATCAATCGACGTTAGGCGGGAACTGCACTCATTGGGGCACGATCCCCTCCAAGGCGTTGCGGCATCAGGTGCGTCAGGTGATTCGCACCCAGCGAAACCCCTTGCTACGAGGCATTATCAAGCCACGTGAAATCCGCTGGCAGGACTTGATTGCCCGAACCCAGGAAGTGATCGACTCCCAGGTGCAGGTGCGGACCGACTTTTATGTTCGCAACCGGGTCACCGTGTTTACCGGGCGTGGTGAGATTCTGTCTCCGCAAGAAGTTCGGGTCGATGACCATGCAGGCCGTCAGCACTTGCTGAAAACCCGCAATATTCTGGTTGCCACGGGGTCGCGTCCCTACCATCCGGATGATGTGGACTTCTCGCACCCGCGCATCTACGACTCCGATAGCATTCTGACCATGGATCATACGCCGCGGCATATCCTCATTTATGGCGCCGGGGTCATCGGCTCGGAATATGCCTGTATCTTTACCGGGCTGGGCATTCGGGTGGATCTGGTGAACTCTCGTGAGCACTTGCTGGATTTTCTGGACACAGAAATTTCCGATGCGCTCAGCTATCACCTGCGCGAGCAGGGCTGCACGATTCGGCAGGGTGAGCACTACAAACGGGTGACGGCGGACGAAGAAGGCGTGACCCTGGAATTGGAATCCGGCAAGAAACTGCGCGCGGATGCCTTACTGTGGTGTAACGGCCGTTCCGGGAATACGCAGAAGATTGGCCTGGAGAATGTGGGTGTTGAAGCCAACAGCCGTGGGCAGCTCAAGGTCAATGAGCGCTATCAGACAGAGGCTGACACTCTCTATGCAGTGGGCGATGTGGTGGGCTGGCCCTCACTGGCCAGTGCCTCCTACGATCAGGGGCGCTTTTGTGCCGCCGCTATTGCGGGTGATGAGGTACGCCAGGTCACGGATGTACCCACGGGCATTTATACCATTCCGGGTATCAGTAGCGTTGGGCGTACCGAACAGGAGTTAACGGAAGCCAAGGTGCCGTATGACGTGGGCCAGGCTTTCTTCAAAAATCTGGCCCGGGCCCAGATCACCGGCGAGCGGGTGGGGATGCTGAAAATCCTGTTTCACCGTGAAACGTTGGCGGTGCTGGGTATCCACTGTTTCGGTTACCAGGCCATGGAAATTGTCCATGTGGGGCAGGCGATCATGCGCCAGCCGGGAGAAAATAACACGTTGGAATACTTTATTGACACGACGTTCAACTATCCGACCATGGCAGAGGCCTATCGGGTGGCTGCGATTAACGGCTTGAACCGGATCAAGCGGTAAAGAGAGTTGAAAGTTCAAAGATGAAAGTTGAAAAGTGCGAGGGTTTCCCGGTTTTACCGGCAGGCCCTTTGCCCACGACTGCTTGCGTAAAAGTCGCTAACAAAGAGTAGAGCTTTCCAGTCAATAGCGCGGCTCAGGCGGGGTGCATTCGGAGTGACCACGGTCCCCGCGCTTTTCAACTTTCAACTGCGCTATCTCTGGTGTTTCCCCGCTTCAATAAAGAATTCCCGGTTGCGTTGCCGGGCCTGGCCGTTCTTGCGGACCAGTACTTGGGTGGCGCCGCTGCCGCCGCGATTGGCCGGTGTGCTGTGAAAGGCCAGCACCAAGCGGCTTTCTTCCAGCCAGTGCATGACATAACTCTTCAGAAAACCGGGGCGTTCGCTATGTAATCCCTTGCCATGGCTGATCAGCACGGTGCGCATGCCATTATTGTGGGCATTCTCTAGAAACTGCTGCACCAGGTTGCGGGCATCCATCAGGCGAACGCGGTGCAAGTCCAGCACATCCTGGGCTTCATACTTGCCCAGCCGTAATTTGCGGTACACACCTTCCTGAACGCCATCCTTTTTTAGTCCGACGATGTCCAGTGGCCCGATTTGCGGCACTTGTTCAGGGACCGTCAACGGATTGTTGTCTTTACGGTCGTCCACGGCGGCGGCACGGCGCAATTGTTCACGGATGGACGGTTCGCGACGGGGCGCGCGTTCCTGGACCCGGTTGTCCGGTTTTATCGGCGTCACATCCGCCATTTCCTGACGAAACAGATCATCGTCGGAGGCCATGGAACTGCTCCACAAAATTCATCGTATCTCCCTTGCATGGTACACAAAGCCGGCGGAGACTGGGAGTAACAGGCTCCCTGAGAAGGAGGGATGTGATGGAACGACGACGATTCAGCCGGCCCAGGCTCCGCGTTAATGTGCGGGTGTGTGCCGATCAGCGGCCGATTGGCCATATCCTGAACATTACGGACCAGGGTGTTTGCCTGGCGGGTAAAGGCGTACCACCACAAACGGTGCAAGAGATGGTGCTGAAGTTGCCTTTCAATCTGTCCGGGCAGCGCGAGTTGCATGTGAATGCGGAGCCGCTATGGCACCGCTATCTGGATAATGGCCATTGGCGAGGCGGGTTTCGTCTTGCGACGGATGAGGAGACGGCAACCATGCTGTCTACGCTGGTAAGCCGTTACGGGGATTAGCGGGAGCGGGTGAGCAGTGATTGCCCACGAGGCGAACGGTTGCTGCAAGGGCGACAAGCCATAGCAGCAACCGGGCCCCATTTATTCTGTCGCCCTTAAGAGGTCTAAATTCTCAAGTGGTCCAGAAGGAGACGTAATCAGTAGGCCTGTGGACGTTGGCGGTCCCGGCTTTCCTCTCCTCCCTCATCATCATGTCTGTGACGCTTGGCGTCTCGTTTGCGGCGCTCACGTTCTGCGCGCTTGTGTTCTTCTTCCCACTCGTTCGGGTCGTAGTCATCAAATTGGCGACGACTCATGGTGCCACTCTCTTTACAACGTTAAAGGATGCTTGCCGTTTTGCAGGCCAGCCCCGTAGGTAATGCTACGAACGCGGCCTGACATTGGGATATATAGCACTAAAAAGTGGGGGGTAGAAGGGAAAAGGGGCACCATTTATCGGTGCCCCGACATCATTGGGCGATGGCGCGGGAATCAGCCGCCGTAAGTCTGATCCAGATAGTCGAGAATGGCCTCGGATTCGAACAGTTCCTTGCCGGTATTCGGGTCTACCAAGTAGGGCACCGCGATTCTGCCGGCCCGTGCCATCAGATCCACCCGGTTGCGCTGGCTGGGGGCATAGTCCATATCGAGGCGTTTGCGCATGATGGGCAATACCCAGTCCTGCCATTGATCGCGGCCGCACTGGCGTAGCAGATAGGGCAGCTGCAGCTCCGTTAATCGTTCACGGACCAGGCGGGCAAAGGGGCTGGCTTCGAAGGAATACAATTCCAGCGGTTTCTTCGGCGCCTGGCTGTCCAGGCAACGGATGCCGTGGCTGCCACGAGGGGCAGAAGCGGCCACCGCAGCGGCGGTGCGCAGGCGCATTTGCCAGCTCTTGGGGGCAGGGCGGCCGCCATATTGCTGGTAGAGATAATCGATGATGGCCGCGGATTCATACACGGCTTCGCCGGTGTTGGGGTCCATCAGGTAGGGAAATTGCTGTTTGCCACCCAGCCGTTCCACCAGGGGGCGATACCGGTCGCCGCCTTTGGGGCAGGGGAACACCATGACGTCCAGGTCCAGGTCGGTGAGAGCTTCGCGAACCAGGCGGCAGAAAGGGCAACCTTCCATGTCGTAGAGCTCCAGCGGCTCCTGCGGGCGGTTACTGTGGCCCTTGCTGGCAATGCCTCGGCCCTGTTGCAGCGTGGAAGACAGCAATGAACGAAAAACCTCTGTGCCGTGTGACATACCGGATACTCCTGAAACGAATTGCCGCGACCTTACCATGTGTTTGCGGGCATTCATTGGCCGCACTGACGCGTGTTTTTTCAACGACTTGCCGCCTTGCCCGTTCCGCTCATGGGCACTGTTAACTCATGTCATTGAGACATTGGAGTGGCTGGGGCACTCTTGCCACCCTATACCGGGCAACAAGGGAGTGTTCAGAGACTCCCACGCCCTTCATAACCCGTCAGCCCAATGCTGATACATGCCTGAGGCAAGAGGAAGGTTCCATGACCGAAGCCTATATCTATGATGCCATTCGTACTCCCCGTGGTCGGGGTAAGAAAGATGGTTCTTTGCATACGGTTAAGCCGCTGGATCTCGTAGTAGGCCTGATCGATGAAGTAAAAGAGCGTTTCCCGAATATGGATACCAACCGCATTGATGATGTGCTGTTGGGTGTGGTGACTCCGGTCGGCGACCAGGGTGCCTGTATTGCCAAGACAGCGGCCCTGGCCGCAGGCCTGCCGGATACTGTGGCGGGTTATCAGTTAAACCGTTTCTGTGCGTCCGGCCTGGAAGCGGTGAATACCGGTGCCCAGAAAGTGGCATCCGGTTGGGATGACCTGATTCTCGCCGGTGGTGTGGAATCCATGAGCCGTATTCCCATGGGCTCTGACGGTGGTGCTTGGGCGATGGATCCGATCACCAACTATGAGACTGGCTTTGTTCCCCAGGGGATTGGCGCCGATTTGATCGCCACTATCGAAGGCTGGAGCCGTCGTGATGTGGACGAGTTTGCTGCTCAATCCCAGTCCCGTGCTGCTAGCGCCTGGGAAAAGGGCTATTTCGAAAAATCGGTAGTGCCGGTGAAAGACCTCAATGGCATGACGGTACTGGCCCAAGACGAACATGTTCGTGCGGGCACCACGGCCGATGCACTGGCAGGCCTGAACCCGTCTTTCGCCATGATGGGCGAAATGGGCGGTTTTGATGCGGTTGCTCTGCAGAAGTACCACTGGTTGGAAAAGATTAACCACGTTCACCACGCGGGTAACTCCTCCGGCATCGTAGACGGTGCTTCCCTGGTGGTGCTTGGCAACGAGAAAGTGGGCAAGGATTACGGCATGAAGGCCCGTGCCCGGGTTGTTTGCACGGCGATCAGTGGCGCCGATCCCACCATCATGCTCACGGGCCCAGGCCCGGCTGCCAAGAAGGCGCTGGCAAAAGCCGGCCTGAAAGCTAGCGACATTGATCTGTGGGAAATCAACGAAGCCTTTGCGGCGGTCGCCATGCGCTTTATGAAAGACATGGGTATTACCCCGGACATCACCAACGTCAATGGCGGTTCCATCGCCATGGGCCACCCGCTGGGTGCCACCGGTGCCATGATTCTGGGCACCGCACTGGATGAACTCGAGCGCCGCGACAAGAAGTTCGCATTGTGCACCTTGTGTGTGGGCGGTGGCATGGGTATCGCCACCATCATCGAGCGTCTGTAAGCCGCGTTGAACGATTTCGGAGTAAAGATATGAGTGAACAAACTGCAATTCGTTGGGAAAAAGACGCGGACAATATCGTCGTTCTGACCATGGATGATCCCAACCAGTCCGCCAACACCATGAACGAGCTGTACGGCAAGTCCATGGCGGCGGCGGTCGAGCGTCTGGAAAAAGAAAAAGACGAGATTGCCGGGGTGATCATTACCTCTGCCAAGAAAACTTTTTTTGCCGGCGGTGACCTGCGTGATCTGCTGAAGGCGCGCAAGGAAGATGGTCCGCAATTTCTGGCCGGTGTGACCGAGATCAAGGGTCAGCTGCGGGTCCTGGAAACACTGGGCAAGCCGGTGGTGGCTGCCATGAATGGCACGGCCCTGGGTGGCGGCCTGGAAATCGCACTGGCCTGTCATCATCGCGTTGCCATCAATGACAAATCCGCCCAGTTCGGTCTGCCGGAAGTGACTCTGGGCCTGTTGCCCGGCGGCGGTGGCGTGACCCGTATCGTGCGCATGCTGGGTATCCAGGATGGTTTGATGAAGGTGCTGATGCAGGGTCAGCGCATGAAGGCGGACAAGGCGCAGAAAACCGGTCTGATCGACGAACTGGTTGAAGACCGCGACGCGATGATGGCCAAGGCCCGTGAATGGATCAAGGCGAACCCGAAAGCCCAGCAACCCTGGGACCAGAAGGGTTACAAGATTCCGGGCGGTGACCCGAAGAACCCGAAATTTGCCGCTAACCTGCCAGCCTTCCCGGCTAACCTGAAGAAGCAGCTCAAGGGCGCTAACTACCCGGCTCCGCTGGCTATCATGTCGGCAGCTATCGAAGGGGCTGCGGTGGATTTCGATAACGCCTCGCTTATCGAAGGCCGTTATTTCGTGTCACTGGTAACCAGCCAGGTTGCCAAGAACATGATCACCGCGTTTTTCTTCAACCTGCAGGCTATCAACGGTGGTGCCAGCCGTCCCGATGGCATTGAAAAATTTCGCGCCGAGAAAGTGGGTGTGCTGGGTGCCGGCATGATGGGCGCTGGTGTGGCCTATGTAACAGCCCGTTCCGGATCGCAAGTGGTGCTGAAGGATATTTCTGCCGAGAACGCCGATAAGGGTAAAGATTACTCCCGTAAGCTTCTCGACAAGGAAATCTCCAAGGGCAAGATGACTGAGGAGAAGAAAGAGGAAATCCTCAGCCGCATTACCGCCACTGCCGATGCGAAAGATCTGGAAGGCGTAGACTTCGTGATTGAAGCCGTGTTTGAAAACACCGAGCTGAAGCACAAGGTGTTCCAGGAAATCGAAGACGTGGTTAACCCGGACGCGGTATTGGGTTCCAATACTTCTTCCTTGCCGATTACCGGCCTGGCCAAAGGCGTGAAGAAAAAGGATAACTTTATCGGTATCCATTTCTTCAGCCCGGTGGACAAAATGCCGTTGGTGGAAATCATCTGTGGCAAGGACACCTGTCCGGAAGCATTGGCCAGGACCTACGATTACTGTCTGCAGATCAAGAAGACCCCGATCGTGGTCAACGACGCCCGTGGTTTCTTCACCACCCGCGTGATCGGCACCTTCGCCAATGAAGGGATTGCCATGCTGGGCGAAGGCGTGAATGCCCAGTCCATCGAACAGGCGGCCATGCAGGCGGGTTACCCGGTGGGTACCTTGAACCTGATCGACGAGATCAACATGGAAACCGCACTGAAAATTGGTAAAGCGGCCCGTGATGATGCCAAGCGTGAAGGGGCCGAGCCGCCGGCGGAGCACCCGGCTGAAGTGGTCATGAAGAAGATGGTCGAAGAGCTGGATCGCCCGGGCAAACTGCAGGGTAAAGGTTTCTACGAGTATCCGGAAAAGGGCAAGAAGCACCTGTGGTCCGGCCTGGCCGATGCCTTCGGTGGCAGCAAGGATATGCCGTTCGAAGACATCAAGGAACGGATGATGTTCATTGAGTCCCTCGAAGCGGTGAAGTGCTTTGATGAAGGCGTGATGGACTCAGTGGCGGATGCTAACATTGGTTCTATCTTCGGTATTGGCTTCCCGGCCTGGACCGGTGGCGTTATGCAGTACATCAACCAGTACGAAGGCGGTTTGCGTGGTTTTGTCGCACGCGCCCAAGAGCTGGCCAAGCTTTACGGTGAGCGCTTCAACCCGCCGGCCTCGTTGGTGGAAAAAGCGGAAAAAGGCGAAATCTACAAGTAACCCTTGAGATGACGCACCAAAAAAGCCCGGCTTACCCAGCCGGGCTTTTTTGTGGGTGTCCGGGGGAGGCTCGCTGTTTGATGCGTAAAGCATAGGGCCTGAGGCATCGAGCCTAAAATTCTGGATAAATTGTTATCGCGGTCCAGCCGAGAAATGCGGATTACAGACCTCTTGCCAAAGGTGCTCGTCCGGGTTGGCTGCCATTGAGTTCGAAGAAGGCCACTGGAGCATTGTCGGTCATGGGGCGTTTAGGCATGCCCAGCGCGGGTTCATAGAAGGTAATTGTCCGCGTCAGACCACGAACTCCCAAGGTGATCATGCGGATACGTGGATCCATGAACGCTCCGCAAGGAGCTGCTAACAAGGTAGGGATCAGTGGTGACTGGCTTGAGGCCGGGTCAGCCAGCGGCGGGGGAGATGTGGGGGTTGTTGTTGGTGACAAGCCTGCTGTTCAGCCAGGCGCGTAATTCGCTGGGGCGCAAGGGTTTGGGCATCAGAGTGTCGCCGCCAGCATCCAGGCACTGCTGGAAGCAAGCCTCACTGCTATTGCCGGAAATAAACAGGATCGGGATGTGAGCGTTGCCGTTACGCACGTCTCTGGCCACGGTGAACCCATCCAGAATGGGCAGTTCCACATCCAGGATCAGCAGATCGATGTCCCGTTGATGGTACAGACGCAGGGCCGCCTCACCGTCTGCGGCCAGCACATACTGGTGGCCTAGCTCTTCGATGATGCGGCAGATGATTAGGCTGACAGCCTTGTTGTCTTCAACGACGAGAACATTCATTAGTAATTTTTATCGTAGACAGCGCGGGATAACAAGGGTGAAATCAGTGTGAAGAGAGGTTTTTCCGGCCAGAATCATGTTGCAACGGTTTTGAAGCGGTAGACAGTATGTTAATTCCGGCCAGTTTCTTTATGATTGACGCTCCCGGGCGCTTTAAAAACAGCCGGCCGGCAAACAACAAACGTGCCGATGACAATGCTGACGGGTACGGTTTCGCTTAATGGCAATGCCTAAGGTTTGAGGGTGGAGGTCGATGTACCATCGCAGAACGATCAATATTAACCGTGTGGTGAAATTGCTGCAGGGCGCTGCCCGTTCCGGCGCCAGCATTCCCGAGATTCTGGATAAGTGTGACATTCCCCGGAAAATGCTGGATGACCCTGAAGGGACCATCGAACGCGATACCTTCATCCGCATGATGCTGCTGATCATGACCCAGACTCAGGACGAATTCCTTGGCTTTGGTCAGGGCCGTAAATCCAAGCCCGGCACCTTCTCCATGATGGCCCACGCGGTGATCAACTGTCCGAACCTGGGGTCAGCGGTGGAGCGGGGCATCCGTTTCTATGACCTGTTTGAGTTGAGCCTGCAGTCCCGGATTGAGCGCGATGGCGATATGGCCCGTTTGATTGTGGTCGCCGATCCGCGTCTTGATTTCCGCGAAGTGATTATCGAAGCCTCCCTGTTTATCTGGCTTCGCTTTATGTGCTGGCTGGTGGGCAAAGCTATTGAGCCACAGAAGGTGACGCTGGATTATTCGGACGTGCGTAACGACGAGGAGCACCGGTTCCTGTTTGATTGCCCCATCGAGTATATGTCCGACCAAAATGCGGTGACTTTCCGGGCAGACTTTCTGGAATTGCCTTTGGTGCAGAACGAACTGTCCCTGTCTAAGTTTCTTAAGGATTCGTTGGCTCAGCTATTCGATGGCAATATTCACAATGTGGGCCTGCCTGCGCAGATCCGAGCCATTATTTCCAATGAATACGGCAACAGTTTCCCTGATTTCACGGAAATCTGCGGCAAATTGAACATGACCCCGCAGACCTTGCGGCGGCGGCTCAAGGAAGCGAATACCAGTTACCAGGAAATCAAGGATGCCATCCGCAAGGATGCGTCCGTGTACTACCTGTCCAAGCCGGATCTCAGTATCGATGAAATCGCACTGTTGATGGGGTTTAGCGAAGCCAGTTCGTTCCATCGAGCTTTCAAAAAATGGACCGGGAAAACACCGTCCAATTTCCGTCGGGAGCATTTTGGAGTCACCCTGTAACTGGGGCGGCATGCTGGATATTTCACTGACGATCAGCCACGAGAATTTCCATGACAGCCAATGACGCCGACACGGCGCGCTTGCTGGTGACCTGCCCGGACAAGCCGGGCATCATCAGTGCGGTGAGCACCTTCCTGTATAACCATGGTGCCAACATTACCGATTTCGACCAGCACTCCAGCGATGCCCACGGCGGTACTTTTTTTCTGCGACTGGAATTCCAGACCCCGGAGCTGGATTGCTCCCGGGACGCGTTGCGAAACAACTTCGCCAGCCGGGTAGCCGAGCCCTATGGCATGCACTGGAAAATCAGCTACGCCAGCGAGAAAAAGCGTATGGCAGTACTGGTGTCCCGGCACGACCATGTGATTATGGACCTGCTTTGGCGCACCTCCCGTGGTGACCTGCCAGCCATCATTCCCATGGTGATCAGTAATCACGACGACCTGCGCGACGAAGTGGAGCGCTTCGGAATCGAGTATCACCATATTCCGGTCACGGCCGACAACAAGGCCGAGGCGGAAGCCGAGACCCTGGCCAAACTTGACGGCAAGGTGGATGTGGTGGTGCTGGCCCGTTATATGCAGATTCTCAGTTCGAATTTTGTCTCGCATTACCCGCATCGGGTGATCAATATTCATCACTCCTTCCTGCCGGCCTTCGTGGGAGCGAACCCTTATCAGCAAGCCCACGACAAAGGCGTGAAACTGATCGGCGCCACCAGCCACTATGTGACGGAAGATCTGGATCAGGGGCCGATTATCGAGCAGAACGTGCAGCGAGTGAGCCACCGTCATTCAGCGGCGGAGTTACGTTCACTGGGGCAGGATGTGGAGCGGCAGGTGATGCTGCGCGCGGTGCGCTGGCACCTGGAAGATCGTGTGATCGTGGATGGGAACAAAACGGTAGTGTTTGTTAAGTAAAGCTGGAGGCAAGATGCCTGATGCTTGACGCCAAGGACAACGGTCGCACGCTGTCAGGCATCAGGCATCAGGCATCAGGCATCAGGCATCAGGCATCAGGCATCAGGCATCAGGCATCAGGCATCAGGCATCAGTTGGTATAACGCAGGCCGATGCCCAGAGTGCCGTAGGCTTCTGATTCCAGGTTGGTGTACTGGTATTGGGCGGTCAGGGACAGCTGGTCAAGAATAGGCACGGCCACGCCGACTGTTGCAAAGGGTGCGATACCGTTCTGGTCGTTGCTATCGGTGCCGTCATTACGTCGACTAATCTCGGCACCGGTAGGGTCCAGAAAAATCCTTTCCTGCTCTTGTTCCAGTTTAAAATCGTACAAATAGCCGCCGCCTTTCAGGTAGAGCCAATAAGGACTCTGCCAGACAACCCCGAGAGTCAGGCCATTAATCGTCAGTGAGTTTTCTTGTTGGACTCGCACTGAAGACGCGATAGAGGCCTCAGAAGTGCCTTCAGGTGAGCGTACAAAATCGAGGTTATCACTGACATCGCTTTGGCTGACAAAACCGGCTTCCAGCCCGAAACGACTGTTTTTACCTAGCTCGACACTGTTTAGCCACAGGCCGATATTAATATTCAGCCCGTCCGCCGTATCGAACCCGTACGGATCCATATCTGCGCGGATCATCTGGGCTTCAGCGTAGAAATCCACATCCGGTGGGGCCAGTTCTTCGTCAGCGTGGGCGAGGGGAATCAAGGCACAGAGGCCCAGAGTCAGCGGCAGTGTTATTTTCATTATTGATCCAGCCGTTGTGATAAGGACAATGGGCCACATTGTAACCAGCGCGAGACCTTCATGCACAGTGACTTGTTGAATTCCCAGTCCGAGACCTTGCTGGCCCTGTGCCGGCCGGGGTTTGAAACGGACCTGGCTGCCGAACTGAACTTCCATGCGGCAGACCAGATGGTGGCGGGCTACCCCCGCGCCACCGCTAACAGCGGGTATGTGTTGTGGCACAGCCAGCAAGGCTCGCTGGCCGATCTGCAGGATAGCGGGCTGATTTTTGCGCGCACCTTAAGCGTGTGCGAGGGTGAGTTTTCCGACATCGGTGATGACCGAATTACCGCCCTGTGGCCTTTGCTTGAACAAGCGGCGCCGTTTTCCGAGCTTTACCTGGAGCACCCGGATACCAATGAAGGTCGGGAGTTACAGCGGTTTTTGCGTGGGTTTCGCAAGGCGCTGGAACCCCGCTTGAAGAAGGCTGGTTTGTTGCGCCCCAAGGCGAAACAACGGATTCACCTGTTCTTTAGCGATTCCCACAACGGTTGGGTCAGCACCAGTCCCAGCGCGATTGCGCTGGTGGAAGGGGGCGTGCGTCGCCTAAGGCTACCGGCAGAGGCACCGAGTCGCTCCGCGCTGAAAGTGGAAGAGGCTTTGATCCGTTTCTTCGGCAGTGCTGATGCATTACATGCCCGAACTGCGGTGGATCTGGGGGCCGCGCCGGGGGGGTGGAGCTGGCAGCTGGCCCGGCGGGGCATTCGTGTGCAGGCGGTGGATCACGGCAAGATGGATCCCCGTTTGCTGGATGAATACCCGGTACAGCATGTGTCCGGCGACGCCTTTACCTGGCGCCCGCGCAGCAAGGTGGATCTGGTGGTGTGCGATGTGGTGGACAAGCCCGCCCGTACCTTGCAGCAAATGGAAAAATGGTTAACCCAGGGCTGGGCCAGTGCCGCACTGTTTAACCTGAAATTACCGATGAAACGCCGCTTCCAGGAAACCCGGCAGCTGCTGGAAAAACTCACCACTGCCATGGAGCGCATGGAGCATTTAGGTGAACCGGTGATCAAGGCGGCGCACCTGTATTACGACCGGGAAGAAATCACCGTCTGGGCCAGCTTCCACCGGGATTACTGACGATGGATGCCGGGCGCGGCCGAACCGTTCCCTTGTTTGCCACGTTGGGCATGTTGTATTTCGCTCAGGGCCTGCCCGCAGGGCTACTGGGGAAATCCATGCCCGCACTGGCTCGTGATGCGGGGCTGTCGCCGGAATGGATCGGCTTGCTGGCGTTACCGGCCTTGCCGTGGGCACTGAAGTTTATCTGGGCTCCCTGGGTGGATCGCTGGGGCAGTGGCCGCGCCAATCACCGAAAACGCTGGATACTGGTCTGCCTGAGCGGGGTCGTGGCAGTACTGGCCGTGGCCGCCATGCTGTCTCAAGCCTGGTTGTTCGGCGCCGGTTTTGCCGTGCTGATCGTGATGCTGTTTCTACTCAACTTGTTCAGTGCCACCCAGGATATTGCCACCGACGGCCTGGCCGCCCGGCTGCTGACGCCGTCACTGCGGGGCCTGGGTAACAGTGTTCAGGTCAGTGGGTACAAAGTCGGGATGATTCTGGGCAGTGGTGCGCTATTGATTCTGGTGGGGCAGTGGGGCTGGCAGGCCACGCTGTTTACCATCATCGCCATGCTACTTGTGGTGGCGGTAACCGCTTGGCTGTTTGATGAACCGCGGGAGCCGGCCCGGCGTCGCAGACCGGTGACAGCAAAATGGTGGCTGCGGCAATTGGCGCTGTTCTGGCGCCGCCCCGGGCTGGGCGTCTGGCTGGTGATCCTGCTCGGCTACAAGGTGGGGGATGGTTTTGGCACTCGCATGATCAAGCCCTTTCTGGTCGACAGGCACTGGACTCTGGCTGAAATTGGCAGTCTGGATCTGATCACCTCATTAGTGGGGCTTGCTGGTGCCGGTTTGGCTGGGCTGATCATGTTGCGGCTAAGTCGTCGCGTGGCACTGTTCGGTTTTGCCGGATTACAGGCGCTCTCATTTATTGGCTGGTGGTGGGTAGCGGCGGGACCGGTAACTGTACAGGTACAGTGGATTTGGGCGGTGGCCTTGTTCGAACAATTGGCGGATGGCTTGTCCACCGTAGCGCTGTTTGTCTTGATGATGGATTACTGCCGTAGCGGCCATGAGGGAAGCGACTATACGGTGCAAGCGTCGGTGCAACTGTTTGCGGTTGGTGTCTTTACCTTGCTCAGCGGATTCAGCGTCGCCTGGCTGGGCTATGCGTCACATTTCCTGCTGGCTGCGATTCTCAGTGCAGCCGTTATAATGGCTGCTTTTTTCTGGCAGCCACCGGTGGTTGCCCACGGCGCGCCACGAGGAGAACCTTGATGACACTGGATGCCCAACACGAACTCGATGCCACCGGCTTGCTATGCCCTGAGCCGGTGATGATGCTGCACAACAAGGTGCGGGATATGAAACCCGGTGATGTGCTCGCAGTGCGCGCCACCGACCCCTCTACGGAACGGGATATCCCCAAATTTTGTCAATTCCTTGGCCACAGCCTGGTTGATCAGCAGCGCGAGGGTGATGTGTTCTTGTATTGGATTAAGAAGAAAGAAGGCTAATTGAATACGGATGCATGCAGCTGCAGTGCGTTCGATTAGCACTCTTTTTTCATCGTCCATCATTGCTCAGTTTTTTGCCAGCATGGCCACCGCAGCCAAAGCCTCCGGGTCCCTCTCCTTTAATTTGTTGGCAATGCCGTGTTGGAAGAAATAGCGGAATGCCGGCAGGGATTGCGCGGTGGTCAGGCACTCTGCCCCGGGCAGGATGGGGGTTTCTACCGGGTCATTCTCCTGTGCCACCATGGCGGACAGGGTGCCATCGGCAAACAACGTCCAGCTCACCACTTCCATCAGGCTGATGGTGTGGAAATTGTCTTCAGAGAAGACAGCGTGGGTGCCGATGGTATCCGGAATTTCCTGAATCGCTTGTTCGCCGGGTTGGGGTTTGCCGAAAAACGACAGGGCCGCATCCAGCTCCTGCACCTTGTGCTCCGGCGCATCCGCGAACAGGTAATCGCTGTGAGGCAGGCGGTAGCCCTCCCAGTGGCCATTCAGCGGGTCGGCCAGGGCCATGGCGGATACTGGTTCCTTGAGCCAAGGCACCATAGCTACAGTCTCGCCATTGGCTAATCGCGCCCAGGCCAGAATTTTCAGTGAGAACAGTTTGTCGGGGTGGTGATCGTTGGCATAGAGCAGTTCAATGCCATCGTATTCCGGGGATAAACGCAAAATGGGGGGCTTGGCCGCTTTGCGGCGTGGTGAGAAGGAAACAACATTGCTTCCGCTTGGGTGTTGCCGGTTCGCCTGAGTCATGGGCTTCTCCCGGTACGTTTCCTTGGGGACGCGAGCATGATCACAGCGGATCGTGCGGCACGGCCCGTTAATTCACGTTAGCCTGTCACAGGGCGCCATGCAAGCCAGTGCAGATAACCGGCTTTAGTAGCCAGCAGGCTGACTGCCTTAGGTTGGAGTGGTTTTCTTGAGGACGGCAATCAATCAGGAGTGATGTGTGCAGTGTGACTACTACTTTGCCTATGGGTCGAACATGAACCCGGCACGGATGGCCGTGCGGGGCATGCGCTATCGGCAATCGTTACGAGCGCAATTGCCCGGTTGGCAATTGGCTTTTAACAAGCGCGCCCATGGCAAAGAAGGCATTGCCTACGCCAACATCGTTAGCGCGGAACATGACGGAGCGGCGGTGCAGGGTGTGCTGTACCAGTTATGGGACCATCGGGAAATCGAACGGATGGACCCGTTCGAAGGCCACCCAGTCCGTTACCGCCGTGAGCGACTGGCGGTACAGACTGATGTGGGGGAGTTGCATACGTGGGTCTATATCGCCAATACAGAATGGCAATCCGATGATTTGCGCCCGGAACGCTGGTATCTGAATCATCTTCTCAGTGGCCGGCCTTGGCTCAGTGCCGATTATTACCGGCGTTTGCTGGCCACCGCCTGTGTGGATGATTGCCAGCCACGCTGAATGTCTTCTCGCCGCTAACCGCCGATGGCCAGTGGGGCAGCAGACCAGCTAAGCATTGCCAACACCGGCAAGGCCACAGCCAGTCGCCCTGCCAGCCGTGCCCGATATGGCAGTAAAAACACCAGTGGCAAGCCGGCCACCGCCACCAGGCTCACTGCCATAAACAGGGCCAGCCCCAGAGGCCAGACGGTGAGTGTTACCAGCAGCGATAACCCCAACAACAGCCAACCAGGCCAGCGGTAAAAACGCACACGCTCTGGCTGCAGTTTGCGGCCCATAACCTGATCATGGTGGCGTTTCATGGCCAAGGACAGGCTGGTAAGGCCGGCGTAGGCCAGTGACAAGGCGAGAAAAAGCGACAAAGCCATCGTCATGGTGATTCTCCGGCTGGCTTACTTTGGGGCGTGCTGACGGTAGCTGACCGAGGTGTGCGGGCACGACGCGGTTTGGCCGGTTCGGGTTTGCGCTGCAGGCGCCACAGGGTATAGCCACCCAGGGCGGCAAGAATCAGGCAGACCAGGTCGAAGCTGGCGATGGCTGGGTGCTGCCAGGCCAATGCGGAGAACAGGTGCGAGTTCGTGGTGAAAATATTGACGATTGGCACGGCGAGCCATAACAACGAAGTAGCCGCCACTTGTTCGCTCCAGCCCTGTCGATGCGGGCGCAGCAAACCGTGCACCAGTGAGGCCAGCCAGACCAGAAAGAATACCTGGATCTCACGATCTTCACGGGCCTCTACGGCAACGGGCAACAAGCGATTAGCCAGGAAGTAGGCGGCGATGGCCTGCATCAGCCCGGTGATGGATGCCATATTCAGCCCATTCACCATTTTCAGGGCTCGGTCAGGCTGCTGATCTCGGCGTAACTTCTGCGTCCGTTTGCTCACCCAGAGCAGCATGCCGGTGACGGTCATTGCGGAACCTGCCAGCCCAAACAGAAAGAACAGCCAGCGAGTAATCGGGTCGGCGAAGCGCGCCATGTGAACGCTGGAAAAGAAATTATAGATACGCCAACCGGGCGATACTTCGTCATTGGCGGGTATGCGTGTTTCAATCAGTTCGCCGTTGCTGCCCTGGAAGACTTGCGTCGGATCGCCGCCGCGTTGGCGATCGGTCACCGCCGGGTCACGGTTTACTCGTAAGGTGATCTGCGCGTTGTCCCGGTTCGGGTTGGTGATCTGGATGCGCTCCACGGGTTTACCGAAACGGGCTTCGGTCTGTTCGATCAAGGGACCAATGGCCACCATCTCTGCGGGCGCGCCCGGTCGCGCGGCATCTTCTCCACGGGAGAATGCCTCGGAGAAAAATGCACGGCGATCATTTTCATACGCTGCGTCGATACCCCACGGCATGATCAGGGTCATAAACAGTAACAGCCCTGAATACGTAATCATGAAATGGTAAGGCAAGGCGAGAACGGCGTTGGCGTTATGGGCGTCCAGCCAGGAGCGCTGTCCTTTACCCGGGCGAAAGGTAAAGAAATCCTTGAAGATTTTCTTGTGGGTAATCACCCCGCTAATAATGGCGATCAGCATGAACATTGTGGCCACGCATACCAGCGAGCGTGCCCACAGCCGGTCTATGCCATACAGCTCGAAATGGAATCGATAAAGAAAATTGCCGCCACGAGTAGCGCGTGGCTCCACAATATTTCCGCTATCCGCATCCATTAGTATTTGTTCACCGCGACGGCGGCCGCCACCTTCCGGTTGCTTAGCCGGCTGCCAGCGTAGCTCGGCGGCGGTTTGGCGGGCCCCAGGGAGGCTGATATCCCAGGATTTCGCGTCTGAGGCCTTGGCGTTCAGGGCCGCCATTGCCAGCTCGACAGTTGCTGGTTGCAGGGTAGAGTCATGCAATTCTGGCTGCATCCACAGAGTAATTTCTTCGCGGAAATAAGCGCTGGTACCGGTAATGAAAATAGCCACCAACAGCCAGCCAAGTAATAAACCGACCCAGGTATGCAGCCAGGCCATGGATTGGCGAAAGGATTTATTCATGCGGGCAGGCCCCACAGATATACCCCGCCCAGCAGCAGGCTGGGTGCCAGAATGCCGGCCCAGGCTCGCCACGCTGAACGGGCGGAAAATGCCCAGATTGCCGCGCCGCTACAGAGAAGGAACGACACCATGATGCCGATGATCACGGCCTGGTCGCGGGCCATGGGCAGAGTAACGGCCAATGCCATGGCCGCAAGGGCGCCTAGCCCATAGCCACCCAAAGCCGCGGCCAAGGTGCGGGAAGTAATCGAAAGTGGAGTCATAAGAGCGTAGAGGCAAGCCAGTCAAAATGAGAATGGTTATTATCTACAGAAACGGCGCAAAGAAAATGCAAATGACGCCATGAATGCGATGCCAGGATGTAAACACTGTAAGGAGCGGGGCGTGCGGATCAGGCCGCCAAGTCATCCTGGGCATTAGCTGGCGGTGCCGGAAGGGGCTGAGTGAGTCGCCAGCGCAGGCGCCAGCCAAGAAAAACGGCGGCACTGGTCAGGCCGGCCACCAGTCCGATCCAGAAGCCGGCGGGGCCCATGGGCTCCACCCACCAGTGCGTCAGTGCCAGGCCATAGCCGATGGGCAGGCCGATGCCCCAGTAAGCGAGCAGGGTCATGATCATGGGCCAGCCGGTGTCTTCAAAACCGCGCAGGCAGCCATTGGCGCACACCTGCAGGGCGTCAGACACTTGGTATAGAGCGGCGAACAGTAGCAAGTAGCTGGCCAGAGCAATCACGGAACCATTGTCGGTATAAATGCGGGGAATCCAGTGGCGGGCCAGCACCAAGCTACTGGCAGCTGCGATGCCGACGACCAGTGTAATGGCCATGGCCACCTGCACCGCCACTCGAATACCGTGCCGGTCGCTACGCCCGCGGGCATGCCCCACTCGCACGGTGGCGGCCAGGGCGAAACTCAGTGGCACCATGAAAATCAGGGAGGTGAAGTTGAGAGCGATCTGGTGGCTGGCGACCACCTGGGCCCCCAGGCTGCCAATCATCAGAGCGATGACCGCAAAGATGCTCACCTCAAAGAAAATCGTCAGCCCCACTGGCAAGCCCAAGCGTAGCATGTAGCCAAGGCTGGCCCGATCAAAATGCCGCTGTCGCAGGTTGAGCGGGGCATGCTGATAGACCGGATGGCGGTGGGTGTAGACCATCATCATCAGTGCCATGGACCACATCACCAGCGCGGTGGCCCAGCCACAGCCTACGCCGCCCATGGCCGGGAAGCCGAGCTTGCCGTAGATCAGCACATAGTTACTGGGGATGTTGATCATCAGGCCGATGACGCTGATCAGCAGCACCGGGCGGGTATGATTCATGGCCTCGGTGTAGCTGCGCAGGGCCAGCATAATGGCGGCCCCGGGCATGCCCCAGCTGAGCGCATCCAGGTAACCGCTGACCATGGGGCGAATAGCCGGGTCCACGTCCATCCACACCAGCACCGGGGCGATGCTGCGCAAAATCAGCGCGCACAGAATGCCCAGCCCCAGCCCCAACCACAGGCCCTGCTGGGCGAGGGGGTTGATGCGATGATAAGCTTTGCCGCCCAGATGCCGTGACAGCACCGGGGTGGCGCTCATCAACACGCCGGTCATGAACAGGAACAGGGGCACCCAGATGCTGGCGCCCACGGCCACTGCGGCCAAGTCATTGGCGCTGACCCGTCCGGCCATCATGGTGTCCACAAAGCCGTTGGCCGTCTGTGCCAGCTGGCCACCCAAAATCGGCAAAGCGAGGGTGAGCTGAGCGGCAAGTTCCTGGCGGCGCGATAACATAGGCGAGTGCTACTGTTGTAAACGGAACGGTGTAGTGAACGAAATAGATCAGAATCAGGTTCAGACGAAGGCGGCTACCATACCGCAAAGCGCTTCACAGGTGTATGCCAGTGGTGATCTGGAAGGCCTGTTCCGGGCGACTTTTTTTGCTTCCCACAATACCGTGCTGGAAGGGGGGGGCGCTGAACCTGTGTACCTTCCCGGTAACCCCCATCGGATTTGCTACACCCGTGATTACTTTCGTAGTGCTCTTCATGAAATCGCCCACTGGTGTGTGGCTGGCCCGGCCCGCCGTCAGCAAGAGGATTACGGTTACTGGTACGCACCGGATGGGCGTGACGCGGATCAGCAGTCTCAGTTTGCCCGGGTGGAAGTCTATCCTCAGGCGCTGGAGGCGCTTTTCTGTGCCGCTTGTGGGCATGATTTTCGGGTGTCGCTGGATAACCTGAATGGTGACGGTGGTGATGAAGCGGCGTTTGCGGTGGAGGTCAAAGCCAGGGCTCAGGCCTTGCTGGAGCAAGGCCTTGCCGAACGGCCGGCGCGTTGGTGTGAAGCGCTGGCAACGGCGTATGGGCGTGAGGGCGTGTCTTTGCATCAAGCTTTGCAGTCGCTGTTTTCGTAGGCGATGGGTTGTCGGATTACGCCTTTCAGGCTAATTCGACCTACTTGAACGACTGGGTTTGGTAGGTCGTGTTTACCCAAGGGCACAGAGAGGCCGAAGGCCGTAACCCGACAGCCAGTGCTGGGCTATACGTCTAAAGCCGCCCGCTGCGTTTCAGCGCCAGGTACAGATGGTTCAACTGCTGGGGCATGTTCTGCGGCGTGGCGCTGGTGACCAGGGCGCCTGCGTGGCGCAGACGGGTGTGCAGCTGCTGCCGTTGCTTCTGTTCCTGGGCATCGGCGCACAGCGTTAACGCCTGGTCAAAATCTTCCACCGGCTGGCGCGCCAGAGCTTCCTGCTCTGGCAACAACATATCGGCGATCAATACCAGATGATGGCGACGCATCAAGCCGACGGCGCTGAGCAGGTCATCCAGGTCTTCGTGTTGTAGCCGAGTCACCAGCACCACCAGCGCTCGCCGGCGGCTATGGCGTACCAGTTGGCGGGCGGCCAGGCTGAAGTCGCTGGCGTGCTGGCTGGGGTGCAAGTCATACAGCCCGTTCAACAAGTGGTTAATGCCATTCTGCCCCTGCACCGGTGGCAGCCAGCGTGGTTGATCGCCGGAGAACAGCATGGCGCCAGCCTTGTCTTTTTGCTTGAGCGCACTCCAGGCCAGCAGCAGTGAGGCATTCAGCGCATGGTCAAAACCGGTGAGGTTGCCCACTGGCATGCCTAGGCGGCGCCCCCCATCGAGCATGATCAAAACTTGCTGGTTTTGTTCATCCTGATACTCGCGGCTAATCAGGCTGCGCCGGCGGGCGGTGGCTTTCCAGTCGATCTGGCGCAGGCTGTCGCCGGGGTGATATTCGCGCAACTGGTGGAACTCCATGCCTTCGCCGCGACGGGGCTTGAGGCGAGTCCCGGTAAGCAAGAAGGAATGGTTGGCATCCAGCTGGGTTTGCCCGATGCGGGAAAAATCCGGGTACACCGGCACCGTGCAGCGGGCCGCGCAGATTTTGCGTACCGACCAAAACCCAAGCTGGCTGGGGAACCAAAACTCCAGATCACCGAAGGCCACTGGGCCGCGCCGGCTGGGTCGGTAATGGTAGGTGAATTCGGTGAGCTCATTGTCCGCACGGTTCAGCAGGCAGGGCAGGCCGGTGAGTGGATCATCGTCGGGATGATGATCCGCCAGTGTGGCCTGTGCCGGTAACTCCGTGGAGGGAATGCGCACCTTGATCGGATGAGGCTGCTGCACGGACAGGGCATTGGGCACGATACGCTCCGCCGCTGGTGCCGGGCGGCGCCAGCCATGGAGCAGGTCGAGCAGGGCAAAGGCCGCCAGAATCGCCCCGGCCGCCCACCATAGCAGGCTCGCGATGCTGCCACTGAAAAACAGCAGCGAGATCGCGCTTAGAGCCCAGAGGCCGACGGCGAGAAGCAGGCGCGGAGCGGGCTTCATTGCCGCGGTGCTTCCACCTGATCGAGCAGACGGGCCAGCGCGGTTTCCGGGGTCTGGCCTTCGATTTCTGCGTCCGCACTAAGTTGAATACGGTGGCGCAGCACCGGGCGAGCCACTTGCTGGATATCGTCCGGGGTCACGAAGTCACGGCCTTCGAACATGGCCTGTACGCGCGCTGCGCGGGCCAGTGCAATACTGGCACGGGGGCTGGCGCCGTGGCTCAGGCCATTGAAGTCGCGGGTGGCGCGCACGATACGCAAGGCATAGTCCAGCACTTCGGCGTCGATCAGTACGTCATTGCTGAGCGCTTTCATGGCCTGCAGGCCGGCCGCATCGGTGGCCGGGCTCAGGCTGTCCACGTCCAGGCTGGCGCGGATGGTGCCGTCGAGCACCATGTTCACCAGGCGGGTTTCGTCTTCGTGGCCGGGGTAGTCGATCAATACCTTGAACAGGAACCGGTCCAGTTCCGCTTCTGGCAACGGATAGGTGCCTTCCTGATCCAGTGGATTCTGGGTGGCGAGGACCATGTAGGGCTCGTCCAGCGTGAAGGCCTTTCCCTCGATGGTGATCTGCCGTTCCTGCATTACTTCCAGCAGTGCGGCCTGGGTTTTGGCCGGTGCGCGGTTGATCTCGTCAGCGAGCAGTAGTTGCGTAAAGGCTGGGCCGCGACGGATGCGAAATTGCTCGGTTTTCTGATCGTACATGGCGTGGCCGGTCACGTCCGTGGGCATCAGGTCCGGGGTGAACTGGATGCGGTTGAAATCCAGTTCCAGTACTCGCCCGAGGCTACGCACCAGCAACGTCTTGCCTAGGCCGGGGACCCCTTCAATAAGAACGTGGCCGCCGGAAATCAGTGCGATTAACACTTCACGGACGACCTGTTGCTGGCCAATCAATACCTGATTGAGCCGGCTTTCAATGTCGTGGGCCAGGGCGGCCGCATCGGCGAGGGTGGCGGGTTGGCTCATGCTGTTGTCCTTTTGCATTTCAACTGACGTTGGCGTGGTTGTCTGTGTCACTGGGTCGGTATCTGGCATCAATGACTGCAATTTTTCAGCGATTGTAAGAGTGCGATCTGCTGCGTGAGCTGATCACGGGTTTCCGGCTTCATTTGTAAGGCTGTGTCCAGTTCCCGTACGGACACTGACAGGGTTTTCGCTGCCAGGGTCAGCGCTTTGTCGCGCTGATGATGAAAACGCACCAGTTGTTGCTCTGCCTGTGCGCGCAGCACTTCTACTAGGGCCGCCTGCTGGCCGGTGCGCCACTGGAAATAGCCGCTGGCGTGCAGGTGTTGCAGGTAGTCACGGCTGCTTTCTTCCCGGGCTTGTTGGCGTGGCCCCTGGCGAGGAATGCGGTACCACAGCCACAGGGCCAGCAGCACCAGCAGGGCAGTGCCCAGAGCCGGGGCTTTCAGCCACAGCCACTGGGCCAGCGGCGGCATGGCCACTGAGCGGACAAACCACACCGGCTCATCGGCGGTGAGCCAGGCCAGTAACCAGGCATGATCGAAATAGAGTAGCCGTTCATTGGACCACAGGCTCAAATCCGTCAGCACGGAAATCTGTCCGCTGCCCAGGCCCAGTTGTACCAGCTGACTACCGTAATCGTTATCCGCATAGGCGGTCACTTCTACCGGCCATTCCAGGTGTGGCGCCAGGCCTTCTTCGTCATCCCAGCTGTCGTGCCAGATGACGTAGTCACTGAAAAGCTGCACGCGACGATCGGGCTCGTTGTCACCGACATGCAGTCCCAGTGGAGTGGGTTCCTGAGGTGCGTCACAAGCCAGTCGTGCACAGTCTTCGCGGAGTGATTCGTTGTCGCTATGCAGACAATATTGCAGCGGGCTGTCGACAAAGGTCGGCAGAGCCATGAGCAGCTCGCGTATCGGATCTGCTTCTGCAGATTCACTGGGCACCGGGGAGTCCCACACGGTGATGCCTAACGGGAACAATAGTGGGTCGTTGTCTTGCCAGTCGCTGTCGCTGGCATCGGATGCTTCCAGCATGCCGGGAAGCGGGCGCGCCTCAACCACCAGCTCGCCGCCGTCCTGCACCCATTTCAGCAAGGTATTGACCTGGTTGGACGTCAGCATGCCACGGTGTTTGTCGATCACCAGTGTGGTGCGTGTGTCAGGTAACGGGAACAGGGCCGCGGCGCTGAGAATGCGTTCGGAGGGCTGCCCCCGTTGCGCTAGCCACTGTTGGGCGGCGCTGTAAGGATTGCGAGTAATGCTGCTGTCCGGGGCGGTCCGTTGCATGTAAGTGACCGGCTCGGTCAGCGCGTAATAACCCGCGATCATGGCGACTAGCAGGGCAGCAAGGAGCCAGGGAAAGGCACGGCGCAGGCGAGCTCTACCCATGGTCTGCCTCCAGTCTGTCCATTTGCTGCCAGTGCTGGGCCAGGGTACGTACCTGTTCAGTGCTGACCGGGCGATGGGCCCAGGCGGTGCTGATCCAGGCCTGGGTTAGTCGCTGGAGATAGGCAATGGGTAGTGGGTCGCCGTGGTGCTGTTGCAGGGTGCGCAGGCATTGTTGTTCGGTACTGCCAGCGGCCAGGGGCACGGGATATCGCGCCAGAATGCCGGCCAGGGCGGTACGCATGAGCACGGCGAGTGCGCCGCGTATGTCGCCGGTTTTAAGTGCTTCTTCCACGGCACGATTCAGATTTTTAGGCAGGCTGCGTTTGCGAATATCCAGCCCGGCCACGTGAGTGGGAATCACCGGGCGGTTGCGGGTGCGGTGCCCGCGCAGGCCGAACTGGTCGGCTACCTTGACGATCAGCCACAGTGCCAGGGCAATGAACAGAACCCAGAAAATCGTCCACAGTAAGGCATCCGGGATGTTCAGCGGCGAGCTGTGAGTCTCGGCGTCCTCATCATCGAGATTGTCAAAGAGGAACCGCCAGATTTTCTCCATCAGGCTGTCGGAGTCGCTGTCGTCCTGGTTGATCCATTGCCGCTCGGTGCGTTCCTCCAGGGGCATGAACTCCGGGCTGGCCAGCAGCTCGATGACTTGCTGCTGCTCGGTTTTGGGGTTGGCGGCAGGCGCTGCCATATCGGCGTTGGCTGGCTCCATCAACGGCACCAGTACCATGATCAGCAAGGCGCCGACTGCTCTTTTGGCCGCACTGGCCGCCCGGCGGCGTTCGCCCAGACGGGTGAGCCCCAGCTGCAGATCCCAGCCTTCCAGCCAGGTGCGTTTGTTCAGGTACAGGGCAAAGCCACAGGCCACATAGAGCGGCTCGGTCACACACAGCACCAGGTAAAAGCAAAGCCCGGAGATGGCCAGTTGCAGCGCGCTCTGATCGTAAAACCAGTCGCTCAGCTCCAGATTGAACTGCCAGGGCACCAGCATATACAGCAACGCCATCAGCCCGAGCGTCATGAACTGTTCCAGGTGCAGCACCAGCAGGGTCAACATGCCGGCCCGGTTGGAGGGGTAGCTGTTGAGTACTTTCAGCCGTTGGCTGGCCGTCTCGCCTTTGACCTGCTCCAGTTGCCAGACACTGGCATTGAAACTGCGCAAGGGGCTCAGCCGTCGCCAGGTGAGCTGACCGGCCAGGCCCGGCAGGGCGTACTGGCGCCAGCGTTTGAGCAAGGCTTTCAGGGAGAGCGTTTCACCGAATAGGGCGTGGCTGTAATAGGCCAGCAGCGGTCGCTCCCACAGGGGTTTTAGCCACCAGAACACGAACAAGGGCCAGAGGCTGTTGTCCAGGGCGGCAATGCCGAGCAGCAGGGCATAGGGCACGGCGGTAAAGAGTAGCCAGACACGGGTAATGGGCCCGGCCCAGTGGCGGTAAAACTGGGTGCCCAGGTCCGCCGCTTGCCAGGGGCTGCGCGGCGCCAGCCGGGCGCTAGCCTTTTCGAGTTCCATCCCGCCCCCCGAACATAAGATACAGATACAAAAGGGCCCAACAGGCCGCACCCACGCTGTATTTGATGGTTGGTGCCAGGTCCCGTGGTGACCAGAACGCTTCGATAAAGGCGGCCAGTAATAGCAGGGCAAACACCCCGTACATGGTGGGTAGCGCATCCCGGGCCGCCAGGCGCAGGGCGTCCAGCCGTGACCAGGGGCCGGGCGCAATAATGGCCCAGCCCAGCCGTAATCCTGCGCCACCGGCCAGTACGATGGCTGTCAGTTCCGGGGCGCCGTGGGCGATCACAAAGGTAAAGAACGGTTCCTGTGCGCCCACGTTGATCAGGTGCCCGGCGGCGGCGCCGAAGAAGCTGCCGTTGAATAGCATCACCACCAGCGCGCCTACGCCCAGCAGGAGCCCGCTGGCAAAGGTACGGAAGGCGATGCCGATGTTGTTCTGGATGTAATGGCCAAACATCATCACATCGTCATCGCCGCTGCGGTCCTCCTTCATGTCCGCCTGGTTTTCCGGCTGATACATGCTTTCCAGATTGGCAATGCTGGCTTCATCCACCACGGTGTAAATCATTTCCGGTTGTTGATGCACCAGCACCCATACCAGCCCCATGGAGAGCACAAAGGCCAGAGCGCTGACCAGATGCCAGCGCCATTGGCGACGTACCGCCTGGGGAAAGCCGCTGGCGATAAAGGTGCCGATGCGATCCGCCAGGGATGGGTTGTAGCGGTACAACTGACGATGGGCTCGCAACACCAGGTTGTTCAGGAACTGTTGCAGCTGCACGCTGTAGCCCCGTTCCCGGGCCAGCGCCAGCTGGTGGCAGAGTTTGCGGTAATCGGTGACAAAGGTGTCCAGGGCGAGCTTGTTCTTCTTGCTCACATGCAGGGACTCCAGTTGCTCAAGCTGGCGTTCCAGCGCTTGCCATTCCGGGCGGTATTGTTGTTCGAAACGGGCCTGTTTCATGCGGGCCCTTGTACCAGATAACGGCTGACGGCATTCAGACGCTGCAAAGCCAGCGGTGGAGCCAGTTCGGGGTACGCCAGTTGCGCCAGTTCCTGCTGGCGTGCTTCGGAAAAGCGGCCATGACGTTCATGGAAGGCGAGTAAGGCAAGCTGGTCATCGCGGTTCAGTGACCAGTCCGGGGCGAGGGTGTCGCCTTGGGTTCGCTCTTGAACCTGCGGCGTTTCCTCGATGTGAACGACCAGAGTATTGGCAGCCATGTCGCCCAGCCGTTGATGGCGGGGGCTTATCAGCGTGCAGATAAACCCGAGCAGGTAAAACAACGGGAAGGCGTCGGCGGTGCGCAACAGGTTGCGAATCAGGCTGCCGTTAAAGCTCAACGGGCTGCCATTGGCATGGACCACCACAATGCCCATGGCTTTCTTGCCAGGAGTCTGGCCATGGCGGAAGGCTTCGAACAGAGTGGGGTAAAACCATTCCAGCACGAACGCCAGAATCAGCAACAGCCCCATGCCCGCCTTGCCCAATGCCGCGAAGACACCGGCCAGGGCACCGTAAATAATCAGCCGAATGACAAGGTCGATGGCATAGGCCAGCGCCCGGGGCACCGGCCCGGCCAGCGACAGGCTGAGCATGGCGCCTTCCGGTGTTTCTACTTCCAGGCGTTCATCAATCAGCATTCTGGCCCTGGCGAATTTGTAGCGCGGCAAACACGAAGACCATGATGGTCAGCGTGGTTTTGGCGATGGCCAGGGTGCGTACCGGCGGCGGATCGAGCAGCTGGACGGCATAACCACAGAAATAGAACAGTATCAGAAAGCAAAGCCAGGTGGCCTGGCGCCGGTTGCCGCTGATGACAGCAGGGATCATCAATATCAGGGGGCCGTACAGCACCAGGGCGATGATCAGGCTGGAAACGATGTGAGCGTCCGGCGGTGCCAGGGTGAACAGGCCGCTGATGCCGACAAGCAGGAGTAACGCATAGCTGATACGGAGTAAAACAAGATTCATCAGGAAGCCTTCAGTTGACGCGCCAGTAGTGCCAGGCGTTTGCCCAGTGCGCGGGCCAGGGTGATTTCGTGTTCCGTCAGTGCCGGGTCGCCCTGGCTGCCGGAAACGTGAGTGGGGCCGTAAGGGGTGCCGCCGCTTTGGGTGTCCAGCAAGGCCGCTTCGGAGTAGGGGACACCGGCCAGCACCATACCGTGGTGGAGCAGGGGCGTCATCATGGAAAGCAGCGTGCTTTCCTGGCCACCGTGCAGGCTGCCGGTGGCACTGAACACGCCTGCCGGTTTGCCGATCAAGGTGCCTTTCATCCACAGCTCGCTGGTCTGGTCGATGAAATACTTCAGTGGCGCGGCCATGTTGCCGAAGCGGGTGGGCGAGCCCAGTGCCAGGCCTTGGCAACCGGCCAGGTCATCCAGTGTGGCGTAGGGCGCACCCTGATCCGGAATGCCCGGCTCGGTGGCTTCACAGTTGGCGGACACCGCCGGGACGGTGCGCAGGCGCGCTTCCATTGCGGTGCTTTCGATACCGCGGGCCACCTGTTGCGCCAAGTTGGCAACGCTGCCGTTGCGGCTGTAGTAAAGCACCAGCACATAATCGCTCATGGGGGATTCAGTCCAGTAACTGTAGGGCGTTTTCCGGGGGGCGACCCAGCACCGCCTGGTCGCCTTTGACGACGATGGGGCGTTCAATCAGTTTGGGGTACTGAATCATGGCCGCGATAACGTCGGCATCGCTGCTTTGCGCAGACAGGCTGGCAGTTTTGTAATCCGCTTCCTTGTGACGTACCAGATCATGGGCGCTGCCCAGCCCGAGTTTGCGAATCAGGCTTTCCAATGTGGCGGTATCCGGTGTGTCGTCCAGATACTTTACGATAGTAGGGGTAATGCCGTTGTCTTCTAGCAAGGCCAGCGTCTGGCGTGATTTTGAACAGCGCGGGTTGTGGAAGATAGTGTAGTCGCTCATGGGATTGCATATCCTGTTTCGTAACGCAGCCATTGTAAGCTGCACAGGTGTGGTGGCAAGGGCACGGTGATTAATCAGAGAGGATGCGTAGAGCATGGAGAATGAGCAACCGATCATTCCGGTGCAGGCCCGGTTCGATTCCATCAAGGCGTTTTTTGCGCTACTGGTGCGCCAGTTTAATGAAGACGGTTGCCGGCAAAGTGCGGCGGCACTGACTTACACCACGCTGTTCGCCATCGTGCCGGTGATGACGGTGAGTTTTGCGGTGCTTTCTTCTGTGCCCGCCTTGAAAGACAAGGGCACCCAGTTTCAGGCGTGGGCCTTTGAGTATTTTGTGCCGTCCGCCGGCAACATGCTGCTCGATCACCTGCAGTCCTTTGCCAAGCAAGCGGCGAATCTCACCGGGCTGGGGATTGTGTTTTTGGTGATTACTTCGATTTTGATGCTCAGTACTGTTGAGCAAAGCCTGAATCGAATCTGGAAAGTAAAGACACGCCGTAAAGGGCTGACCAGCCTGTTGATGTATTGGGCCGTATTGTCTCTGGGGCCGATTTGTTTGGGCTTAGGTCTGGCGATCTCGTCCTATCTCACCTCTCAGGCTATTTTCAGTGACACCGTGAGTTATCTGGGCGGTGTACGTTTGTGGTTGTCCTTGCTGCCGTTCCTGTTCACCACCGCCATGCTGACACTGATGTACACGGTGGTGCCCAATACCAAAATCCCGTTACGACAGGGCGTGTTGGGCGCGGCGGTGGCGGCTCTGTTGTTTGAGCTGGCGAAAGGCGGCTTTACCTTTTTCATCAAACAGGCACCGAGCTACCAGGTGGTGTACGGCGCCTTTGCCGCCGTGCCGGTGTTTCTGCTGTGGATTTATATTTCCTGGACCATTGTGCTCGGGGGGGCCGAGCTGGTGCGTGCCTTAGTGGTCTTCCAAGAACATCGCCGGCAGGTGCCACGCATGCATGCCTTGGTGCGCCTGCTCAATGTGTTCTGGCAGCGCCAGCAGAATGGCAAGGTGCTGCGCAGCAAGGAAGTGCGCAAGGTGATGCAAGAATCCGGCATTAGCCAGTGGGATGAATTCCGTAACCTGCTGGTGGACGCAAAACTGATCCGGCGCACGGAAGAAGGCGGCTACATGCTCAGCCGGGATTTACGCAACCTGTCGCTAGGCCAGTTGGTGGCGATGTTGCCTTGGCCGGCCCATACCCAGTTACGGGTTAGGCAACAGCAGGAACCGCTGCCCTGGGAAGCGGCGCTGAAAACGCGAATGGATCAGGCCCGGGAAGGCATGATGGCGCCGTTGGATATAAGCCTGGATACGCTATTCAGTAAACCGGCAGTTACAACACATGATAACGCAGAGCCAGAGCGGGCTTCTGCCAACATTGACCAAGAGGGCAAGCATGACGGTTAAGCATGTACTGGTGAGCGGTATTGTGCAGGGTGTAGGCTATCGAGCCTGGACGCGCCAGGAAGCGGTACGTCGCAATCTCACCGGCTGGGTACGCAATTGTGCAGACGGCCGGGTGGAAGCGTTGCTGGAAGGCGAAAGCGGCGCGGTGGACGACATGCTCGATGCCATGCACCAGGGGCCGGCTTTGGCTCAGGTGGAAAGAATTTTGGTGGAAGAGGGTAGCGATCATGATGATACCCCCTGTTCCAATCACTTTGAGGTAACCCGATGAAACAGGTTGAGCTGGTCAATGGTGACCTGCGTTTTCCTGCCTTGATGGCCGGCAATGGTGAGCCGGTGATTTTGTTGCACGGTTTTCCCGATACCTACGAAAACTGGGCGGTGCAGATCAATGCTCTGGCCGATGCCGGTTATACGGCTATCGCCCCGGCCTTGCGCGGGTATGCACCCAGTTGTCAGCCGGGTAACGGCGATTACTCTCTGTATGCCGCTGTGGATGATCTGATGGTCTTTGCTGCGCAGCTGGGCGGCCGTGTGCATTTGGTTGGGCACGACTGGGGTGCGGCGGTGGGATATCTGGCCTGTGCCCAGTCCCCGGAAACGTTTTGTTCGTTCAGCGCACTGTCGATTCCGCCCGTACGGCGTATACCTCAAGGGCTGTTGAAAGTGCCAGAGCAGGTATTGCTAAGCGGCTACATGCAGTTTTTCCAGCTGCCGCTGGCACCGGAAGCCTGGCTCAAGCGCGGCGACCTGGATGGCGTGGAAGCCCTGTGGCGGCGCTGGTCGCCAGGTTGGGAGCCGGAACTCTATCTGGATAACGCCAAACATACCTTGGCAGAGCCGGGCGTAATTAGTGCGGCACTGGCGTGGTACCGGTCCCTGTTCAAGGTATGGAAGAAAGAACACCGTAAGGCACGGGCCTGGCTGGGGCAGGATATTGCCACCCCGACCCAGGTCCTGTTTGGCGAGAACGATGGCTGCATGAGCCCCAAACTGCTGGAGCATACGCTGGTAGAAAGTGACTTCAGTGGTGGCGTGGAGCTGCAAACTTTGCCCAATGCCGGTCATTTCCTGCATCTGGAGCAGCCGGAAGAGGTCAATCGTCATTTGATTCGGTTGCTCAACAACACCCGGTGCGACTGAAACCACCGCGATAAAGTGGTCAGCGGCAAGGGGGGGGCAGGGAACCTCTGAAAGACTGAGTACGCAAGGAGTTATTCAGAGGTTCCCTAGTCCAGTGCTCCCGCCGCCGATTTCGCCCCCTTCACAGTCGCGCTATACTACGCGCCCCTATTTTCCCAGCAGGAGTAATCCCATGACGGTGATTCGCCAGGATGACCTGATTCAGAGCGTGGCAGATGCCTTGCAGTACATCTCTTACTACCACCCCGTGGATTTTATCCGTGCGGTGAAAGAAGCGTATGAGAAGGAAGAGAGCAAGGCCGCCAAGGACGCCATGGCGCAGATCCTGGTTAACTCCCGCATGGCCGCCATGGGCCGTCGCCCGATCTGCCAGGACACCGGCATCGTGACCGTGTTTGCCAAGGTGGGCATGAATGTCACTATTGAAGCGTCCCCTGAAGGTGAAAGTATGAGCCTGGACGACATGATCAACGAAGGGGTGCGTCGCGCCTACAACCACCCGGACAATGTCCTGCGTGCCTCGGTGCTGGCGGACCCGGATGGCAAGCGTGCCAACACCAAGGACAACACCCCGGCGGTGATCAACTACTCCATCGTCCCTGGCGATACCCTGGAAATCGACGTGGCGGCCAAAGGTGGCGGTTCCGAAGCGAAATCCAAGTTCGCCATGCTCAACCCGTCCGATTCCGTGGTGGACTGGGTGCTGGAACAGATTCCCAAGATGGGCGCCGGCTGGTGTCCGCCGGGCATGCTGGGTATTGGCATCGGCGGCACCGCCGAGAAAGCCATGCTCATCGCCAAAGAATCCCTCATGGACCCCATCGACATCCACGAGCTGCAAGCTCGTGGTGCTAAGACCCGTTCGGAAGAACTGCGTCTGGAACTGTTCGAAAAAGTGAACGCCCTCGGCGTGGGCGCCCAGGGCTTGGGTGGCCTGACCACCGTGCTGGACGTGAAAGTGGTGGATTACCCCACCCACGCGGCCAACAAGCCGGTGGCTTTGATCCCCAACTGTGCCGCCACCCGCCATGCGCACTTCATTTTGGACGGCACCGGCCCGGCAGACCTGAAAGCACCGGACCTGGAAGAATGGCCGGACATCGCCTGGGGCAACGACGAAGGCGCCATCCGTGTGAACCTGGACACCGTCACCCCGGAAGAAGTGCAGACCTGGCAGCCCGGTGACACCTTGCTGCTATCCGGCAAGCTGCTCACCGGCCGCGATGCGGCCCACAAGCGTATGGTGGAAATGCTGGCCAACGGCGAGAAACTGCCCGTGGACTTCACCAACCGCTTTATCTATTACGTGGGCCCGGTGGATCCGGTGGGCGACGAAGTCGTTGGCCCGGCAGGCCCCACTACCGCCACTCGCATGGACAAGTTCACTCGCACCATGCTGGAAGAAACCGGCCTGATCGGCATGGTCGGCAAGGCCGAGCGTGGCGACACTGCCATCGAAGCCATCAAGGACAACAAGGCCGTGTACCTGATGGCCGTGGGCGGCGCTGCCTACCTGGTCTCCAAGGCCATCCGCAAATCCCGCGTGGCAGCCTTTGAAGACCTGGGCATGGAAGCCATCTACGAATTCGAAGTGGAAGACATGCCCGTCACCGTGGCGGTAGATTCCACTGGCGAATCCGTACACAAAACCGGTCCGGTCATCTGGAAACAGAAGATCGCCGAAAAGAGCGCGTAGAGGTAGTACGTACTACACGCTCAACAAAAAAGCCGCGCATCGCGCGGCTTTTTTGTGGGCGAGCGGCTGCAACACGTCTCACGCCTAACGCAAAAAACAACGCGGAAAACCTAAACCGTAGGAGCGTCGCTCGTGGCGCGATTCCAAACTGTAGGAGTCCCACTCGAGGGACGAACCCAGCGCCAGATAACCCAACAAACCTGGCAATCATCCCTCTAGACTTAATTTTCTCACCCGCCTGGTTATCCCGCCCTAAATTCTCTTTTTCACCCGCACACAAGTTGAATATGTAGGATATGGCTTACAGATTTTTGTAAGTGGCTGAGATAAGGTGGGTTTTTAGAAAAGCGGATGAAGAAAAGTCCGAGTAAAAATTCCCGTTCAACACGCAAGTGCAAGAAAAGTCTGTTGAGAGTGGTTCCTGCCTGTGGGGTAAGTCACTGATTGGATGATGGTTTTATGTGGCTCTTGAGCAGGGCCGGGTCGGGGATATACAGCAAAGTGATATATCGCATCTGCAATTGAATTAACTGTTAGCATTCTCCTATTAAGAGGATCGTGATGAACACTAAACCTCAAATATTATTTTTGTCTCATGGCGGCGGGCCGATGCCACTTCTAGGTGATGTTGGGCATAAAGAAATGATTGATTGCTTGCAAAAAATCTCATCTATTTTGCGTAAGCCATCAGCCATTTTAGTGGTAAGTGCGCACTGGGAAGAAAAAATCCCAACCATTACTTCGGGCGCCAACCCTTCCCTTATTTACGATTACTATGGATTTCCAGAAAAGTCTTATAGTATTACCTATCCTTGTCAGGGAGAGCCATCACTGGCGGAGCAGACCTATAAGCGGCTGGAGCATTCAGGTATTTCCGCAAAACTTGATGAGCAGCGCGGTTTTGACCACGGTCTATTTATTCCTCTGAAAATCATGTACCCGGAGGCAGATATTCCGTGCATTCAGCTCTCTCTTGTCGATAATCTCAGTCCAGCAGCTCATGTCGGGATAGGGCGAGCAATCCAAGACTTGGAGTATGAAAATTTACTTATAATTGGTTCTGGTTTCTCCTTTCATAATATGAAAGCATTTTTTTCATCTGAAACCAGTGAATCAAAAACTTTAAATGAATCTTTTGAAGCGTGGCTGCTAGAGACTTGCACTAACAGTAGTATTACTGAAGAAGAAAGAGAACAAAGATTTATCCAATGGGAAAAAGCCCCCGGTGCTCGTTACTGTCACCCAAGAGAAGAGCATTTATTGCCGTTGCACGTTTGCTATGGAATAGCTAATAGTGTTTGCACTAAGTCGTTTGAGCTAAAGATTCTAAATAAAAAATCGAGCATGTACATCTGGTCATAAAATGCTAACAAACGCGTCAATTAGGACGCTCGCAAGCTCTCGCCTATTACCCGGGCGTTAGGCGCCTAGAAGAACATTTATGCAAACTGTGAAGTCTGAAGAAAGGCACATCGAAGTTCCGGGCGGACAGATCTTCGTCAGTCGTTGGTGGCCGGCCGAATCATCCGACAAGTCAGCCATTGTGCTGTTGCACGATTCGCTTGGTTGCGTGGCACTTTGGCGGGAATTCCCGGCTCAACTCTCAGAGAAACTTGGGCGCGAGGTCATAGCCTATGATCGGCTCGGCTTTGGGCAGTCATCTGTAGTTTCGGAGCCGCCATCGCTCCGATTTATCGATGAAGAAGCAGAGTCAGTGTTTCCGGCATTGTGTTCCTCGTTGGGGTTGGGAACCGTTGTCCCGTTTGGGCACAGTGTCGGTGGCGGCATGGCCATTGCTATTGCCAGCATTCATTCGCAATCGAGCCTCTGCTCCAGCGTCATAACAGAATCGGCTCAGGCTTTCGTTGAAGAACAAACTCGGCGGGGCATTGAGGCCGCAAAGCAATTCTTCAACCAGCCCGGCCATCTGGATAAGTTGTCGAAATACCACGGTGAGAAGGCTCGGTGGGTCTTGGAGGCATGGACGGAAACATGGCTGCATCCCAACTTCTCAGATTGGAGCCTCAGCTCTCATCTCAAAAATCTGAGTTGTCCTGTTCTTGCAATTCACGGGGACACTGATGAATACGGTTCTGTGGCATTTCCGAAACTCATAGCAGAAGAATCCTCGGGCTATTCCCAAGCCCTAGTTTTGGAGGGTTTCGGACATGTACCACACAAGGAAAATCCAGGCGTGGTGTTGGCTGCTACCGAGCGTTTCTTGTTGGAGGTCGAGGAGCCAAGCGTTGTCGCAGTCGGCGCCTAACAAATCGCTGCAGCGGACGTTTGACCCGCCACCCATTTTTGCTGCCGCAAAAACGGACGTCGCCTCAAACGCCGCTGAGCTCAGGCGTTAGCAATCAAACGAGTAATCAGCATGAAATGCTTACTTTCTTTAATCGCGATTGGTCTGCTGCCCTGTTTGGTCTATGGCGAGGATCTGGGGTATACCGGTCATAATAAAGAAGGTCAAAGTGTTGGTGAAAAATTAAACGATTTAAAAGGCGATAAGTCTTTTAGTGTTTACGAGAAAAACGGGTGGACTATCGCCAGCTCTCAAGAGGGTGTGATTTACAGTTTTACTCCAATAAATCATCCAGCTCATCCAGCATATGTTGAGAGACGAGTAATTGAGCGCGATGCCACTATCTATATAGATATGTCGGCACGTTGTGGTGCATCAAAGGTGGCCTGTGATGATCTTGTAAGGTCATTTCAGGAATTAAACAAAAAAATCATCCAGAGCATGGGTGGCTAAATGCATAAAAAAGCCATTAAAAACCGGTCGCCAAATGATGGGCGAATGGGGTTAGGTCTTGCACTTTGCTCCAACCCTTCTTCGGCAATGAGTAAACCATGACCGATATCACCTTCACCCCAGACCAAAAAGCCCGCATGGTCAGCAAGATCAAGACGTACTTCGAAGACGAGCTTGAGCAGGATATCGGTGGGTTCGAGGCGGAGTTCTTGATTGATTTCTTTGCCAAAGAGCTGGGGCCGTATTTCTATAATCGTGGTGTGTTTGATGCCCAGCAGGTGCTCACCGAGAAGATGGATGAAGCGGGCTATGTGATGCAGGAGCTGGAGAAGCCGGAGCCCTGAGTGGTGCAGGGCAAGATTGCAAATTATCAGGTGGATGTCCTGCTTTGCACGGTTCGCGGCTCAAGCGCCGCTCCTACAAAGGACACACGATTTATTTGTGTTTGCCTTTAAGAAATAAGTCCGGGAGCCCGGCCCCATCCTTGGGGCGCGGAGATCAATCGTCAGGCTTTCCTGGGGTCACAGTAATGAAGGCCTGGGGCTACCCGGACGATCAATATACTGTTCATTTGGTCAGTGGTCAATTTTTAGATAGCCCTGCAAGCGATTAACGGTTGGGTAATCGCTTGCAGGCAAGCTCCCACAGTGAATTTGCCTACTATTGAATGAGTTCGCAGGCGATGTGGGAGTATTTCTTTTTCACCTGGCTGCGGCAGATGTTGGCGCCGAAAGAGGGGATCTGATCGCAGGCTTTGAAGGCGGCATAGCGCTTGGCGCACTGGGCGGCGATGTCTGTCATGCCGCTCTGTGCTGCGGGTTCTGCCGGTGTGCCTGCGGGTTGTGCCACTGCGCTGGCAACGGCGGGTGCCGTAGGTGCTGGGCCGGATTGGCTATTGGCACTGGCATCAATCATGGCGGCGATAAGGCTGGAGGACAGACCGCCTTCCTTGAGCAGAGCGATTTCGTCCGCGTTGAAGACTCGGTAAGGCTGTTTGGCGGCACGGATGCGTGAGGCCAGCAGGGCGTTGTCTTCATCGCGGGACAGACGAAGCACCTCGTAGACCTTCATGTCTTGTGGCCCCAGGAACCAGATGTCGTATTCATCGGGCAGGTAGACGATGTAAGCGCTGTCGAGGGCGATGTTGCCGCGATGGTAGGGCAATGCATGGGTGGCGGGGGCCAAGTCGGCCAGCCTACGCAGGGTTTCCATGCGGAAGAAGGATTGCGGGTTGTCTTTGAGGTACTGACGATAGGCGTCGACGGTGCCCGCGGATACGGCACTTTCGTAGCCGGCCTGCTGGGACTGAATGAATTGCTGCAGGGCCTGCTTGTGGCGGTTGAGCTGGTCGTTGGCCATGACCTCATATTGTGTTTTTCCGGGGCTGCCTAGTGCATAGGCCGTGGGTATCATTGCCAGTGATGATCGGTACGCCACAGGCTCTCGATTTTGAAACAACACCTGGTCTCCGGTTTTTACTTCCAGAACGGTTTCCCCTTTGGTGTTGATCCAAGAAGGCAGTATGCCTAGCGTCAGAAGATAGGTGATGATAGTTAGCGAGCCACTATCTTTGATGTTCTCGTTACGCATGCTGACGGTGAGGTCTTGTCCTGATTCCGCAAACCAGCGATTCACTTCCGCGGTGGCGATTTGGGTCGGGTAGTGGCGAGCACTGGGTGAGGCGAAACCACCGGGTACGTTCAGGCGGATATCGGCTGTGCCTGCGAAGCTCTTTAATGCTTCGGGCGCCAGTGCTGGACTGGCCAGTTGGCCCTGTTGCGGCATGTAGCGGGTGCCGGTGCAGCCGGTGGCGAGTACGGAGATCAGCGCTATCGACCAGAGCAGCACCCTGCAATCTGCAATATGAAACATCTTGATGTACCCCTTCCCTCTGTTGTATTCCGAGCCCCCGCCCGGTCCCTATTGATGGCATTCTGCCATTTGTTGGGCAAAAAAACCGCTTAGTGCTGCTGTCATTGTGGCGGGGATTACTTGTGCCATTTCCGCCCTACGGAGGGGCGTGGTTTAGAGGGATATTGAGGGGCAGTGGGATAGGAAGGGCGAGGGAGCTTGCAAGCAAGCTCCCTCAGTGGCCGGCGGAGGGGTTAGCCCGCTCTGAGTTTGGGTTTGACGGTGATCAGCAGTGCTGGCAGCAGGGTGAGATTGCTGAGCAGGGCGACCAGCATGGCCAGGCCGGTGAGCAGGCCGAAGTAGACGGTGGGGTTGAAGCTGGACAGGGCCAGGATGGAGAAGCCGGCAATGATGGTGAGCGAGGTGTAGTACATCGCTTTACCGATGGAGCCATGGCAGCGCTTCATGGTGGCCACGTAGTCGTTGTCTTTGGGCAGTTCTTCGTGGAAGCGGTGGATGTAATGAATGGTGTCATCCACGGCGATGCCAATGGTGATAGCGGTGATGGTGATGGTCATCAGGTCCAGCGGCAGGCCGATCCAGCCCATCAGCCCGAGCACCAGGGATGCGGAGATCAGGCTGGGTACCATGCTGATCAGTGCCACGGGGAGGCTGCGGAACAGGATCAGCAGCATGAACAGAATCGCCGCAAAGACATAACCCAGGGTCTTGATCTGGGAGTCGAACAGGCTTTGCAGCATGTTGTTGTAGAGCACCATGGCACCGGTGAGGTGCACCTGTTCCGGCTGCAGGCCAAAGTCGTTTTGCAGGTCGGTGCGGATCTTGGCGAGCAGTTCGTTACGGTTCAGGTTCTTGTCGGAATCGATTACCCGTACGCTGATGCGCACCTGGTCACCGTCGTCAGACAGGTAGGGCTTGACCAGCTGGTTGCGCAAATCATCCGGGATAAAGCTGGCCAGCAGCATCAGCTGCACATAGCTGAGCGGCCGCCCGTTCAGTTTTTCTGCTACCTCGTAGGTGGTGGCGATGGAGAGCACTTTGCCGGTTTCCGGGAGGGATTCCAGGTAGTCCTGAATGTCCACCAGCTGGCCCAGCCGGGCCGGGGTGAACCAGTAAGCACCCTTGAGCGGGTTGGGTTCGGCTTTCTTGGGCGTGGACGCGAACGGATCGGCACCGGCGTCGCTGGCAAAGGGGTCGCTGTCTGCGGTGTCGGCGGCGAAGGGATCACTATCGGCAAACGGATCGCCGCCAGCCTCGTCAGGGCTGTCAGAGGCAAACGGGTCGCTGGGGCTGTCCTCTATGCTGTCACCGTCCCAGCCGGTGGCGGGTTGCTTGAGGGCGGCTTTTTGCGCGGTTGTGGCTTTTGGTGCATCGATGACGATATCCAGCGGGGTGGTGCCGCCCAGTTTGCGATCGATCTGCAGCATGCCCTGATAGATTTCCGTGTCTTTCTGGAAGTAATCAATAAACCGGTTTTCCACGGTCAGGCGGCTGACGCCCCACAGGGAGGCGACGATCACGGCCAGCGCGACGATCAGCAGAATGGGCCGGCGGCGCTCGGTAAAGCCGGCGAAGGCCAGGGTCAATTCCCGGCTGAGATCACGCCCTTGCCGGGGTTGGCCGGCGGATAGCGGGGCCAGCAGGGCGGGGAACACCAGAAAGCAGACGATCAGTGACACGCCCAGGCCCAGGGTCATCATCCAGCCAAAGTCGATCACCGGGCGAATGCCGCTGATGACCAGGGAGGAGAAGCCCACCATGGTGGTGAGAATCATGTAGATGCTGGGGCGCATCATGTGGGCGGCGGTTTCGCGGATCAGCCATTTCTGGCTGGCGTCCGGGTTCTCTTCATGCAGCTCGCGGAAGCGCACGGTGAGGTGAATGGTGATGGACATGGTGATGATCAGCAGCAGGGAAATATAGTTACTGCTGATAACGGACACCTTCCAGTCCATCCAGCCCAGCCAGCCAGTCACTGCCAGCACAGTGACGCCGCAGCAGGCCAGCGGCACGATCACCCAGCGGGGACGGCGGAAAATCAGGAACAGTGTGAGGATCAGGAAGACCAGTACGCCGACGCCGAACACTTTCAGGTCCGAGCGAATAAAGCGCACCAGGTCGGTGGTGATCATGGGGACGCCGCCCAGGAACAGGTTGGCGTCGTCCCGGTAGCTGTCCATGATCTCACGCACCTGGTCGATTTCCCCGGCGGTGCGTTGCTGGATCTGGCTGCTGTAATCACTGAAGGCGCGAGTGGCGTCTTCCAGCGCCTGCTGGCCTTGTTCGTCCAGTTCGCCGTTGCGTTCCTGATCGCGCAGGTCGTTGCGTTTGTAGAGCAGGTCGTAATATTTCTGGTCGCGCTCGAAGCTCACCAGCAGGGCGGTGGTATTGCCGTCGTCACTGACCAATAAGTCTTCGTAGAGTGGGTTTTCGTCGGTAAATTCCTTTTCAGCCAGCGACAGGTCCACGCCGTCACTGGTGAGGGTGCGGTATTCATTGGCCAGGTCGCTGAATTCCACCTGGGGGCTGAACAGCAGGGGCACATCCAGCATGCTGTAAACGGAGCTGACCCGGTCCACATCCTTGAGCGATTGCTGCAGGGATTGCAGGTGATCCAGGCTGTTCTGTTGAAACAGGGGTTTGTCTTTGGGGCTGTAGGTGATGATCAGGAAATCACTGCCGCCATATTGCTTGGAGACCTTGCGGTAGTACTCCAGCGCTTTGTCGTTTTCCAGCACCATGGAATCCGCTGACGCATCGATCTTGAAGTTGCGGGCCTGCGTGGCGGCGACACCACAAAGCAGCACCAGCAGCACCAGCCAGAAAACAGGGTGTGCCAGTACAGCCCGGCAATAGGCGTTAAACAATCGATGGGTCATGAGGTATCCGGTTTGCGTTACAGGGGGTCTGCAATCTTGTTATGTCTACAGCGAACAGACGGTTTCAGAACATGGCTGCGTATTCTGCCGCGAATCGCGTATCGAAACGGTGAATCAGTTTGCCGGCGGGCCAGGTCAACAGTGTCAACAAGCCCTCAGTCCATTCTTCCTGGTGTACCCGGCAGCCGCCCTGGCCATCGTCGATAAAGGTGAAGCGATGGGTAATGCGGGCGAAGGGCAGTTGCAGGCCCCAGGTGATGCGTTCGTTTTCCTTGTACTCCAGCACCTTCACGACCACCGGCGCCGGCGGCAGGCGGGGCAGGTCCGCCACAAACAGCAGCAGGGCGCCGGGACGCCAGCCGCCATTGAGGAGCCGGGCGTGGCGGACTACCGAGCACCAGTTGGCCCAGTTGTTAGCGTCGGCAAACAGCTTGAAGGCCTGTTTGCGGGAGGCGCGGGTGTCGGTGACTTCGTCGACCAGATAACGTTTTAGCATGCTGTATCCGTGTTTTTATTGGCAGAAGGCGCCTGCGGGAAGCGCAAACGCAGGCCATTGCGATTACGCAAAAGCCATGATTCCAAGGGGCCTAGATTACGCACAGTAAGGGGCAACCTCCAGTCGGTAAAACGGGCCAATTCGGCGGGCGTTGTTGACCTGTCAGAGGGCTTTGCCTAGTTTCGGGTGATTGCGAGGAGTCAGCATGACAACAACACTGTTACCGGCGTCCATATTGCCGGGGCTTCTTGAAGTCTCGTTACGTAACCAGCTGGATGTGCAGGCCCTGTTCGAGCAGGTGGGCATTGATGCGGATATTGTCGGCCGCAGCGATCGCTTCATCAGCCTTGAGCAACTTGATGCGTTGCTTTATGCGGCCTTTACAGAAAGCGATGATCCGCTTTTCGGGCTGCATGTGGGGGCGGATAACCACTATGGCAACTTGGATCTGTTGGGCAACCTGATGGCCACCGCCAATAGCCTGGAGCAGGGCATTGGTATGCTGTTTCGCTACAAGGACCTGGTGGTGCCGTATCTGGATTTCTCTCTGGATCTGTATGGCAAGAGTGTGCAGTTGTCGGTGATCAGCAAAGACCCAACCTTGCGCTTTACGGCGACGCGCACCCACAACGAAGTGGTGGTCGCGACCATGCTGTCCATTGGGCGCTCCCTACTGGGCGCAGACATGCCGCTCACCGGTGCCTGTTTTCTGCATGCTGAACCCTGCGCCGACGAGCTGGAAAGCTATGGGGCATTTTTTCAGTGCCCCTTGTCGTTTTCTGCCGGGCAAAATGCCATCCGCTTCAGTGCCGAGTTGCTTGGCACCGCGCTGCCCCGTGCCTACCCGAAATACAACGAGCGTTTGCGCAAATCTGCGGACCAGGTGCTGGCCGGATTATCCCGGGCCGGTGGGGTGACTGGGCAAGTGGTTAAGCAGCTGGAGCGTTTGCTCGGTGAGTATACGGTGACCATGGAAGCGGTTGCCGATGTGCTGGCCATGACTCCGCGCACACTCCAGCGGCGGCTTCAGGAAGAGGGGGCGCGGTTTGCACAGTTGCGCGATCAGGTGCGCCATCAGCATGCCTGCAAGGCGCTACGCCAGCCGCGCTGTGATATGCAAAGCCTGGCGACGGAGCTGGGTTTTTCCGATACGGCCAACTTCTATCATGCCTTCAAACGCTGGCAGGGTTGTGCGCCGGGCCAATACCGCAAGGAGTACCAGAAAGACTTCCATCAGGAACCTGGCAAGCCTCCCGTTCAGGGTTCCCACGCCTGATTGGTGTGACACTTTGCCACATTGGCATTTCCCCCCAGCGCCGTATCCTTGCGGGCGTTGATTCAATGCCGGGGAAATTCCATGTCTCGTATTGCCTGTTCCGCTGTTGCTCTTTCTCTCATTACTGCTAGCCCTGCTGCGCTTGCCCACTATGACGGCGCGCGCGCTGATAGCCATGCGCCGATCTCAGTGATGGGCGATCACACCCATAACAAGGGCGAGTGGATGCTGTCTTACCGTTATATGGGTATGGGCATGAGCGGCGCGAAATCCGGCAGCGAGTCCCTGAGCACCAATGAAGCCTTTGGTGAAATCCCGGGCATGGGCATGATGAACATGAAAGCCCTGCCGTATGAGATGACCATGCAGATGCACATGCTTGGCGCCATGTATGCACCCACGGACAACTTGACGCTCATGGCCATGGTGCCCTACAGCACTAAGGAAATGACCACCAAGACCCGCATGACCATGATGGGTAACACCACCCAGAGCGAATTTGATACCGAAACCGCTGGGCTGGGCGATGTAAGCGTAGGCGGCCTGTACAAGTTTCTGGATCAGGATGGCTACCGGCTACATCTGAACCTGTCCTTTGGCTTGCCGACTGGGTCGATCACCGAAGAAGATTACGTTCCCATGCCGAATCAGGATGTGCAGCTGCCGTACCCCATGCAGCTGGGCTCCGGCAGCTATGAAGTGCGCCCGGGGTTGACCCTGAACAAGCAGTATGACAGCTGGAGCTGGGGCGCTCAGGTGGGGGCCAGCATTCCCCTTGAAGAGAATGACCAGGGTTACAAACTAAGCTCTCGGGAGCACCTGTCCGTGTGGGCGGCTAAGCCAGTTGCCCCCTGGGCGTCAGTATCCTTGGCCGCATACAAGCGTTGGTGGTCTGATATTCACGGTGCCGCTGAAGACCTGACAATTTCACCCATGATGAACCCGGCAGCGGACCCGGATGCCAAAGGCGGCCAGCGCCTGGATATCGGTGTGGGCGTGAACCTGCTGGCCCGCCAGGGCAGCCTGAAAGGCCATCGCCTGGCACTGGAATACCTGGCACCAGTGCACCAATCCCTGCATGGCCCGCAGATGGAAACGGATTACACCTTTACGCTGGGTTGGCAGAAAGCCTTCGGCGGGAAATAAACCGTGTTGTAGGAGCGACGCTCCTACGGATAAGTGGTGGCGATTTGCGCCCACAAAAAAGCCGCTCCTGATAATCAGGCGCGGCTTTTTTGTGGAATTCAAAATGGTGCCGGAACGCGGAATCGAACCGCGGACCTACTGATTACGAATCAGTTGCTCTACCGACTGAGCTATCCCGGCATGCCCGTTGTGCGGGGCGGGCGCTATTCTAGCAGGACGCCCCGCGCTGGCAAGCAGGAATCAGCCTTCCTGTTTGATGCCTGCCAGCTTGCGGGCGTGCCACTTTTTGGTTTCCACATCCATGCCCCGCAGTATCTGAATACGTTGGGCCTGGGGGCTGCCGGCACCGTGCATGGACTCGGTGAGGTAGCCCACCGCGTTGCGGCCCAGGGTCATGTTCTCAATGAGTCGCAGGATGCGCATGCGGTCTTCGGTGGGGATGTCTTCGCGGCCTTTCAGGAAGCGGCGGATGATGTCGCCGGCTTCTTCATTTTCCAGATCCTGCTCGCTGGGCATGGTCACCATGATGCCGCCGGCCAGGTCTTGGGCGAGTCGCGAGATTTCGTAGGGGAAGCGGGTCACGTTGTGCTTGCATACATTGGCCAGCATGGTGTCGTTCATGAAGATGCCGCTGGGCATCTTCTTCGCTTCGTGGGAACTGGCGATGCCGGAGGAGTAGATGGTCTCGTTCAGGTGGGTCATTTCCACCAGCTTGTCGCGGATATGGCTGACTTTTTCCAGACCGTTGTATTCCACGATGGACGCTGCTGCCCCCACCATCACATCGCCCAGGCCGGTTTTGCAGACATAGCTGGCGCGGTGGTAAGCGGTGAACCGAGTGACCAGCTCCTGGGCGAATTCGTATTCGCCGTCCATGAACACGTGTTCGTGGGGAATGAAAACATCGTCGAAGTACACCAGCACTTCCTGGCCGCCGTATTGGGCGTTGCCCTGATCGATGTCGCCGCCTTCCATGGCGCGGGTGTCGCAGCTTTGGCGGCCGTAGATGTAGGTGATGCCGGCGGCGTCACCGGGGATCATGCCGACTACGGCGTAGTCCTTGTCGCCTTCGGTGAGGTTCATGGTGGGTAGCACGCAGATCCAGTGCTGGTTCCAGCCGCCGGTCATGTGCGCCTTGACGCCTTTTACGTAGATGCCCTTGTCGGTGCGGCGGGTAACACGCATGAACATGTCCGGATCTGCCTGTTCGGCGGGGCGCTTGCTGCGGTCACCTTTAGGATCGGTCATGCCGGCGGCGATCAGGATGTTTTTGCGCTGGGCTTCTTTGAGAAAATCCAGATAGCGCTGGTGATATTGGGTGCCGTGTTTCTCGTCCATTTCGTAGGTAACGGAGTGCAGCACGCTGATGGTGTCCAGGCCGGTGCAACGCTGAAAGCAGGTGCCGGTAATCTGGCCCATGCGCCGTTGCATCTTGTTCTTTTTCACCAAGTCGCCGGGGGATTCCACGATGTGCAGAAAACGGTTTACCTGAGCGTCGATCAACGGTGACCAGGCGGTGGCCAGCTCCGGGTCGTCGATGGCCAAATCGTAGCTGGCTCGCAGGGCATTGATACTGGGTTTGATGATCGGGTGATCCGCGGGCTCATCAATCAGCTCGCCGAACAGAAACAGGCGTGTGCCGCGATTGCGCAGGCTGGCCAGGTAGTCGTCACCGTTCTTGATGACCGGGATGCGGTCCCATCGGGTCTGGGCGGATTCTTCGCGGGCTGGGGCCGGGGCTGCGGCGTTCATGGTGCCTCCTGGGATCGTATTGTTCTGCTCTGCGGCGTAAGCGGCGCAGGCAATATCATCGGAATTGGGTGACTTGGGAGTCATCTCCGATGGTAAACAGTGTGTAATCCAAGGCAATGACAGAAAGTACCGCTGTGCTCTGTGGTCAAGTCAGGGTGGCGCTGAGGGCGGCGAGAAGTAGGAGGGCGTCGCTGGCGGGGCGATTAAAAGCAGTTGAAAGTTCAAAGTGTAAAGTTCAAAAGCGCGGAACCACGAGGTCTCGCTGGCGGAGGCTTGGCTTCGCGTTTCAACTTTACACTTTGAACTTTCAACTCGCTCTTTCGGCGGAGATCGGCGTTGCCGATTTCCGCCCTACGGTTGGCGGGGGCTATTGTCCCTTGAACACCATGGAGGCCGAGTTCAGGCAATAGCGTTGGCCAGTGGGGGGCGGGCCGTCGGGGAAGACGTGGCCCTGGTGGCCGTCGCAGCGGGCACAGCGAATTTCTACGCGCACCATGCCGTGGCTGGTGTCGCGTATTTCGCGGATGTGTTCCGGGTCGCTGGGCTGGTAAAAGCTGGGCCAGCCGGTGCCGGATTCAAACTTGGCGCTGGAGCTGAATAGCGGCAGGTCGCACAATTTGCAGTGGTAGGTGCCGGCGTCCTTGTTATCCAGCAGGCCGCCGCAGAACGGCGCTTCTGTGCCCTGGTTGAGCAGGATGCGGCGTTCTTCTTCGGTTAGCGATTGTGCGCGGGCCTGTTTCTCTTCTTCGCTCAGGGGCGTCAGGTCGAAGCCGCTGGCGGACAGTGCTTGGGTCATCAGGCACTCCCTTCGGTTTTTGTCTGGTTAACGTGTCTGGGCTTTAAGTTTGTTAGGGAAAGCCTGGATCAGCTTTTCCACTTTCGGTTTGGCCACATGGGTAACATAGCCTTGCGTCGGGTTTCTGCGGGCAAAATCTTGATGGTAATCCTCGGCGCGGTAAAAGGCGTCCAACGGTTCCACGGTGGTGGCAATGGGGGCGATGAAAGCGCCAGCGTCGTTAAGCTGCTTGATGTATGCCTCAGCCACGGCTTTCTCGGTGCTATCGTGATAAAAAATCGCGGAGCGGTATTGCGTGCCCCGGTCGTTGCCTTGCCGGTCTTTCTGGGTGGGATCGTGCGCGACGGAGAAGAACACTTTGAGTAGCTCGCCAAAGCTGATTACGGCGCTATCGTATTCCACTTCGATCACTTCCGCATGGCCGGTGGTGCCGGTGCAGACGGCTTCGTAATTGGCTCGGGCGGCGTGGCCACCGGCATAGCCGGATACCACTGCATTCACGCCCTCCAGATTCAGATAGACCGCTTCCACACACCAGAAACAGCCGCCACCCAGTACCGCTTTGGTGATGCCATTGGCGGGCAGGTTTTCGGCCACATCGGGGAATTGTTCCGGGTGAATGGCCAGGGATGTACCGGGGATTACTGCGTTCATGGTTTCTCCAGTGGGGTCGATCGACACCCGCCAGGTTTGTGGCCCGGCAGGTGTGTTTCGTCAGTACGGCCAGAGGAGAGGGCAGGGGTCAATCCTGCCTCACGGCACCACTGGCAATCAGGGTCTCAATGTCGCTGTCGCTGAAGCCGGCCTGGCTCAATACCGCACGGCTGTCTGCGCCGGCGGTGGTGGCCGGTTTGACTTCCCCGGCGCCACTGCGAGAGAAGCGCGGGGTGGGAGCCGGTTGTGCGGCGCCGTTGACGGTAACAAACGACTCTCTGGCTACGTTATGTGGGTGGGAGGGCGCTTCTTCAAGGCTGAGGACCGGCGCAAAACAAACGTCGGTGCCTTCCATCAGCGCGGACCACTCGTCCCGTGTCTTCTGTTTGATGACAGCAGCGAGCTTTTGTTTCATTTCCGGCCATTTGGGTGGGTTTACTTGATGGCCGAAGTCGTCTGCGGGTAGCTCGGCGATTTGGCAAAGCTGAGCATAGAACTGGGGTTCAATGCTGCCGATGGAGACATATTTGCCGTCAGCGGTTTCATACACTTCATAGAAGTGGGCGCCGGAATCGAGCATGTGCGTGCCGCGATTATCGGTAAACATGCCCTGGGATTTGAGCCCGTAGAACATGGCCATGAGGGCGGCGGAGCCTTCTACCATGGACGAGTCGACCACCTGGCCTTTGCCGCTGCGCTGGGCTTCCAGTGCGGCGCAGACCATGCCAAAGGCGAGCATCATGCCGCCGCCGCCGAAATCGCCGACCAGGTTGAGCGGGATGGCGGGCTTTTCGCCTTCACGGCCCATGGCATGCAGGGCGCCGGACAGGGAGATGTAGTTCATGTCGTGGCCGGCGGCCTGGGCCAGTGGCCCGGTTTGGCCCCAGCCGGTCATGCGGCCGTAGACCAGTTTCGGGTTGCGGGCGAGGCATTGCTCCGGGCCCACGCCCAGGCGCTCGGTGACGCCGGGACGGAAGCCTTCGAACAGGCCGTCGGCGGTTTCGCAGAGTTTCAGAACGGTTTCGATGCCTTCGGCGCTTTTCAGGTCCACGGCCAGGTTCTGGCGATTGCGGAAAAGGACGGTGTGGCCGATGGCGGAATGCGGGTTACCGCCGGGGCGGTCGATGCGGATAACGGTGGCGCCCATGTCGGCAAGCATCATGCCGCAGAAGGGGCCGGGGCCAATGCCGGCCAGTTCGATGAAGGTCAGTCCGTTAAGTGGGCCTGTCATAATGTTCATGTCCGTTGTCAGAGTCCGTTTTACCGTTCCCCGACGGACATTGGCCGGTCAGGGAACAAGGGTTTGTTCACGCAAGCTGCGACGCAGGGCCGAGCACTGGCTTTTGGCGATGGCAACGGCGTTGCTGGCTTCGTGGGTGGTAGCGATACCGGTCCAGAGAGGTTTGCCGTCGGCATTGATCAACTCTGCGCCATGTTGCCGCAGGGCGTCGGGTACCTCGTCTTTGGCCAGGTCGCCGCCGATCCCGATTTTCCAGGTCGGTTGTACGTCGCCGGCGGATTGCTCCATGGGGTTGAGCTGGTTGCCGGCCGCAGGCGGTGCGGCAGCGTCTATCAGCAAGTGGGTCAGCTCGACCACCAGAATCCGCTCTACATCGTTTTCTTGCGCCCAGTCGAGGATGCGTTCTTTTCCGCCTTCATACCATAACGGTAATTCCTGATGGCTGAGCAAAACGGTCAACGAATCACTTGAAAATATATCCCTGCAGGTTAATTCCCAGGTTTCGCGGATGTTGCCTTCCGGGGTGTGGGCGACCAGCAGCAGGGTATCTTGCGGCGGGTGGTTGCCCTCATCGGTGAAGCGAGTGGTCACGTCCGTGGTGCTGGCGCAGCCGGCAACGAAGAGGGCGGGTAACAGGTATCGAAAAAGCGGTCGCATGGAAATCTCCGGCGGCGAATGCGGTGCCTTCAATGGCTGCGCCCAGTGTAACAGCGCCACGCAGGCGCCACATCAACTGGTGCACAATCTCTTGTGTTCTGGCGGGCCTTTAGCCGCCCACTTTTAATCGCCCGCTAGGGGATCGGCGGAGAGTGCTGTGCCGGAGCTGCGGCCGGGTCGGCTGAAAAAGCAAAACGACAGCCTGTTTGTGGCTGCCCGGGAGCGGGATACCAGCGAACCTCGTATTGGCCTTGACTGTCTTGTTGTTGCTGCCATTGCAGTTGCAACGCGGCGCTGTCATCGGTGGCCGTAAGCTGCCCCTGGCAGTGAATAGCAAGCTCCAGCGTGTCGAGGGCCAGCTGTTCGGCGGGAGCGGCCAGCAGGGAGATTCGCCAGTAAGGGCCGGTGGTGGGGTCGCCGGGCTCGTGGGCAGGATGGCCGTGCCACTGGGCCGCCGTGTGAGAGGCGGGCGCTGCGGTTTGCTGTGCTTCTGGAAAGTACTGATGCGAAAGCAGGGAGAAGGTCTGCTTGCGGGGAATGTCGCTGATGTCGCCGCTCTGTTGCAGGTCGCGGCTCAGCTCGCTGCTCTGGGCAATCAGGAAATCCAGTGTATGGGGGCCATAGAGGGTGTGGCCACCTTCGTAGTATTGCCGCTGGTATTCCTCGGGGGTGACGGCATAGCCGAAATAGCCGTTGGCCAGGCTGGAGACTTCTACTTTCCAGTTCGTGCCGGCGGGCAAGGTATCGGTAACGGCATTGCGCAGGCGATTGCCGCTTTCCAGGGTGATTTCCCAGGGCAGCGGCACGATGACCAGCTCGTTGATCCGTACGATCTGGAACAGGGCCTGATGGGGGAAGCGTTCTGCGGGTAACAGCAGTTGCAACTTGGACAGCATCCACTGTTTCACGCCCTGGCAGTTGTCGGTGAAAAAGCGTCGAGGCCAGTCTTCCTTGAGAAAGGGCAAGTAGGAAATCGGAAACACTTCATCGCCATTGGCGGCCCCGGCGACGGCGGCCCCGGCAATGGCACGCTCACAGAGTCCGAAGCGCCCTGTGTCGATCTGGTCCAGCAGGTTCAGTTGGCGACTGGCGACGGCGGTGTCCAGTTTATTGGTGAGCTGCCCATCCAGTGAGTGAAACAATTGGATGGCGTGTTCGCCCAGGGCCATGCCGATACGCTGTGCTTCCAGGTCGCCACGCTGGTCTGTGTGCCAGGCCGGATTGTTGTCCGCGTGGGTGGCCTGGGCGGCGCCATGGATAAAGCCGGGGGCTGTGCCTGCCAGTTCATTTTCCAGAGCGCCACTGATCCAGTGCCAGACGTCGGCGTGGTAAGGGTGGGTAAAGGGGGGAATGGCGGTGCCATGAATGGAGTAAAGGCTAAGCGCACCGGCAGGAACAAAGCGGTCACCTTGCTTCTGGTCAATGCGCAGCAGGGTCATGGTGGGGTTGACCGCCATCATCGGATCGTCGTCCAGATGATGGCCGTCAGGAAAATTATTCGCCCAGGCGCCCATGGAACGGTTACGGGTATAGCCCCGGATGTCACTTTGGCCGACCGCGAAGCGGGCTTCCTGCCGGGATGCATAGGCCGCGATGACCGCGTCGGCAATCTGTTCGCTCAGGTATTCAAACAGGGCCGGATCGAAACCGGGTTTATTGCTACCAAAGACATTATAGAAGTCACTGCCCAGATACTGCCCCGGGCCGGAGTGGGTATGGGTCACCAGTAAAGACAACGCGTGTGCGGGCACGTCGGTTTTCTCTGCGATGCGTTCTGCCACGCGATGGTGAAGCGGCAGAGAGCCGGTGCCCAGGTCCAGTTGCACAATGGCCATGGGTGTCTGCCCGGGAGCATGCAGGTAAAACGCTCGTGCTTTCAGGCGGGTGCGAAAGCCGTCAGCAACCTTGGCCCAGGCGGAATAGCCGAACTTGGGTATTCCTGTTGGCGGCGTAATGTCCCGTTCGGCAATGCCAGCCACAGCAGTGCTGCCCGGGTTGGGCGCAAGCGGTGCGTTAAGGTGAATATCGACCTGCTGACGGGGGAAAAACAGAAACGGCCAGGCGGTATGAGTCAGGGCGGCGATAACGATGAGAGCGACAATGGCGAGCAGCCAGCGGCGCATACGACGTGAGTGTGTGGGCTTCATAATCCGGCTTTCTTGTAATTTGTACTAAGGTACCAACTCGGTGTCATTGGTGCAAACGGGTGCATTTTGTTGCTGAGCGGGCGTGAAGGATACGAAAAGATACGCTTAGATACAGAAAGCAGGAACATGAACGGGTTCACAACAATATTCCAACGCAACGGCACCGGACGCCTATTTTTTTTTCTTTCCCCACCTATTCCAATGGTTGCACAGATCATTCATACCCAAGGGGGGTAGTCATGAAAGGAAGCACGCGTATATCCATGCTGGCAGCGAGTGTCGCGTTAGCGACGCAAGCGATTGCCGCAGAGGACATGGATGAATCCAAAACCCGTCACTATGTGGCGCCCATGTTCCACGTTTTGCAGTTAGACGATGACCGTGATTTGTCTGACAACGGCCTGGGTGGCGGCTTGATCTACGGGCGGCAGTTGTCTGATCACTGGTGGTGGGAGACGGAAGGTGCCGGTTACACCATGGAGACGGGCAGCAATGCTGGAACGGACTATTACCAGTATTCATTGACCACCGGTTTGGCTTATGCCTTTGGCGATCGTGAAGGTTTCACCCCGTTCGTGGTGGGTCAGATTGGTGGCATCCATAACGACGTTGTGCCCGATGATGATGATGGTATCAGCTTGCACGCCAATGTTGGTTTGGGTGCGGTGAGTGGCCCGCTTTTTGATAGCGGCCTGAAACTGCGCGCTGAAGCCCGTTACATGTACGACGACTTTGATGGCATCACTGGCACCGCCTCGGAGGATGAAGGCGGTTTTAACGACTGGCGTTTTTCTGTTGGGCTTGAGCTGCCTCTGGGGCGCACCAAAACCGTAGAAGTCGAAAAAATCGTCTACGAAACCCGTGAAGTCGAAAAGGTTGTAGAGGTTGCCGCCGCCGATAGCGATGGCGATGGTATTCCAGACAATCGAGACAAGTGCCCGAATACCATTGCCGGTGCCAAAGTGGATGGCGATGGCTGCCTGTTAACCAACCAGACCATTACATTCAACAACATTGGTTTCGAACTGGACTCTGCCAAGATTACCGCGACCTCACGTCCGGCTCTGGAGCGTTTGGTGAAAGGTCTCAAGTCACAAACCAACTTCAATGTTGAAATCGCTGGTCACACCGATAGTACAGGTAGCGCAGAGTACAACGAGAACCTGTCTGATCGTCGTGCCAATGCGGTGCGTGAGTACTTGATTGAACAAGGCATCTCCGCCGAACGCCTGAGCGCTCAGGGCTATGGTGAAGTGGTTCCGGTAGCCAGTAACGAGACCTCATCCGGTCGTGCCATGAACCGTCGCGTTGAGTTCCGCGTCAGCGAGCAGTAGGAGCTGTGATTATGAATAAGCAAATGAAAACGCTAAGGAAAGAGGTGGGGATTATGAATGTTAAATTGAAAACACTGTTCGCCCTGTTGCTAACAGCTGTTCTGGCCTTTGGGTTGGCCGGCTGTGGTGCAGATGGGGATGGAAGCAGTAATGGCGGGAATAACAACCCCGCTACCCGTGACACTGATCAGGATAATGACGGGATTCCTGATGACGTCGATAACTGTCCCGCTAACCCCAATGCCATGCAGGAAGATCAGGATGGTGATGGCATCGGCGATGTATGTGATGACGACCGTGATGGTGACGGCGAAGATAACGATACCGACAACTGCCCGCTAATCGCTAATCCTGCTCAGGATGATAGTGATGGTGATGGTATTGGTGATGCCTGTGATCAGAACAATGATCAGGACAATGATGGTATCGATGGTGGTGTCGATAACTGTCCCGCTATCTTCAACCCGGAGCAGGGTGATGTGGATGGTGATGGCAAAGGCGACGTTTGTGACGACGACTCCGATAATGACGGCGTTGATGATAGCAGCGATAACTGTGTATTTACGGCCAACAACGATCAAGAAGATGCTGATACCGATGGTGTTGGTGATGTTTGTGACGATGATCTTGACGGTGACACGGTTCTGAACGATGACGATAACTGCCTGAACCTGCCTAACACGGACCAGTCCGATATCGATATGGATACTATTGGTGATGTTTGCGACGACGACCGTGATGGTGACGGCGTAGATAACGATACAGACAACTGTTTCGATACTGCTAACACCGATCAGGCTGACGTAGATAATGATGGCATTGGTAATGTCTGTGATGATGACTTCGGTGGTGGTGGCGATCCCACTGACACTGATGGTGATAGCATTCCGGATGTCACCGATAATTGTCCTTTGATTGCTAACACTGATCAGGCGGATGCTGATGGCGATGGCAAAGGCGATGTCTGTGACGACGATGGCTTCACGTGCGCCGCTACCACCACTTATCAGCAGTTGGCGAACACCGATTACACGGCAGACAGCGGTGTGCTGGGCGTGTGCCTGGGTTGCTCCGTCGATGACGAAGGCAATGCGATTGACGGAAATAACGCCACCTTCGCACAGATCAATATTGGCGCGGCTCTGCTCTACGGTGGCGGGTTTGTGGCTGCGGACGCCATCGACCAGTCCGTGGATATTGCAGACAGCGTTGTTGGCTTTGTGATCAGCGATCCGACCTCTCAGCTGCTCAATCTGGAACTGCTTGGCAACTTCACTACCATTCGTTTCTTCAATGACGGCGTGGAAGTGGATAGCGCGACTGTAGGCGGCGGATTGCTGGATCTGGATTTGCTGGGCCTGGGTGCCAACTCGGATCAGCGTTTTATTGCTGCCCCGGCATCTAGCCAGCCATTCGATTCCATTCAGCTGGACTATGCTGGCCTTGTTAATGTCAACAAGTCGTTCCGTGTGCACGATGTTTGTGTCGGTACGCCCTGATCGGCAAAGCAGGTAAATAAGGAAAGGGCCCCCACGGGGCCCGGCCCCGAACGCTAGAGATAGCGCCTCGGGGCAAGAGAAAGGCCTGAACCAAACCGGTTGCAATGATTCTGAAAAGAATGCGTTGTCACCGGGGAGGTTCAGGCCTTTTTTTGTGCTGCGCATTGCAGGGAAATCCGGGTGTATCGGCCTTGAGGACAAATCGCGTACCGGTTAACCGCTTTTGGGGTGCCCAATCAAGCGCCGTTCTCGTAGGCAAGTACAGATTACCTAAAAAGTATCGCCTGATGGGCATAGGCTGGTACCCTGAGCTAAGAAATAAACACTAGAAAGAGAGGGGGCGCCAATGCGAACAGGCATAGTTATGCTCATATGTCTCGGTTTCACGCTGCTGGCCGGTTGTGACAATGAGCCGGAGGTAGGAGAGGTCGTCAGCACCTTTGAAAACTACCAGGAAACCGGTGATTTGCCTGCGTTGAAGGAGCGGGGCTTTGTTCGGTTGCTGGCCCCCCGGTTTGACGAGCCCTCAGGGCTGCCCCGCGATGGCGTCCCAGCCAGCGAATACCAGCAGCAAGCGGAAGCATTCGTCGAGCACCTTGGGCTGGAGCCGCGCTGGGTGTACGCCGACAATTTTGGTGAGTTGAGCGCCCTTATCAATCAGGGCATGGCTGACATCATTATCACCAATTATTCGGTGACCAAGGAGCGTCAGAAGAACCTCGCCTTTTCCACCCCGGTAAACGCTGTACAGGAGCGTATGGTGGTGCCGCGGGCGCTGGCGGACCTGCCGCTCACGGAGATGGGGGAGGTGATGCTGTCGGTACCGGAAGGCTCCGCCTATCAGGAAACCGCCACCAAACTGGCCAAGCGCCACGACAACGTCAGCCTGGAAGTGCTGGACAGCAATATTTCAGATGAGGAATTGGTTAACGGTGTGGCCAATGGTGAGCTGGCGGCAAGTATCGTCGACAGTAATATGCTCGATGCCTTGCTTGAAGAGGATGGCGAGGCCGTGGCCGGACCGGTGGTCAATCGCAAACGCCGTATCGCTTGGGCCGTGCGCCCGGATAGCAGCGAATTACTCGATCAGATCAACCAGTACATCACCAGTGAGCGGGTGATTACCTCCGTGGACAGTGAGGAAGCGCGCGGCTGGGCGGAAATTCGCGAAAAAGGGGTGTTGCGAGTCATCACCTCCAACAACCCGGCCAGCTATTTTATGTGGCGCGGTGAATTGATGGGTTTTGATTACGACCTGATCAAGGACTTTGCCAAGCAGCATCGTTTGCGTGTGCGGGTTATTGTGCACGATACGCCGTCCTCCATGTTTGCGGCGCTGGAAGCGGGGGAAGGCGATGTTATCGCCGCCTCCATGACCGTCACGCCAGAGCGCCAGAGCGCAGGCTGGTCCTTCAGTGAACGTTATCTGGAAGTTAATGAGCAGCTTATCGGTGAAGCCGGCGAGAGCTCGCTGGATACGGTGGAAGGACTGGCCGGGCGCACGGTGGCGGTGAACCCGGAAACCGCTTATTACGACACGCTCAAAGCGCTGCAAAAGGCGGGGGGCACGTTCGAGATTCTGGAAGTGGAGAACGCCAGTACGGAAATGCTGATTGATGGCGTGGCCAACGGTGATTACGACCTGACCATGGCCGATAGCCATCTGGCTGCCATGGAGTCCACCTACCGGGATGACATCGCTGTGTTATTTCAGTTTGAGCCAGCCAAAGAGATTGCCTGGGTGACCCGTGAAGCCCAGCAGGCACTGCGTGACCAGCTCAATCATTATATAAAACGTGGTTATCGCGGGTTGTTTTACAACGTGACCTACAACCGCTATTTCAAGGAAAAGAAAACCATTGCCACCCATGAGGCCTATCGGGTGGAAGCGGGCCGGGATATTTCGCCTTACGATGAGCTGGTGCGTGGTGAGTCGCTCAAATATGGCTTGGACTGGCGCTTGATTACTTCCCAGATGTACCAAGAAAGCCGTTTTAATCCGAACGCTCGGTCTTTCGCCGGTGCTCAGGGGTTGCTGCAAGTGATGCCCCGTACCGGTCGGCAATTTGGCTACAGTAATCTGACTAACCCGAAAAATGGCGTGGAAGCGGGACTGGCCTATATTGACTGGTTGGAGCAGCGTTTTCCTGCGCGCCTGGACTTGGCGGAAAAACTCTACTTTACGCTGGCCGCGTACAATGCCGGTCATGGCCATGTGGAAGATGCCAGGCGCCTGGCCCAGCGTCTTGGCAAGGATCCGGACAAGTGGTTTGGCCATGTGGAGGAAGCCATGTTGCTCTTGTCCAAGCCCCAATATGCCCGCCAGGCCCGCTACGGTTATGTGCGTGGCTCAGAGCCAGTCAAATACGTGCGGCAAATCAAGAACCGGTATTTGGGCTATGTCGCCGCGCTGGGCGAGCAGGAGCAGTCTCAGCTTTAACCGGGATTTTACAACCTGGCCATGGAAAAGCCTGAAATGAGTCCCATAGTCTGGGGTACCACTCATTGAAGGAGATTGTGATGGATCGCAACACTTTCATCGAAAAGGTAAAAGGCAAACTGGACGAACTGGACAATGAATTCGATCAGTTGCAAGTCAAAGCGGACAAAGCGGGTGAGGATGTCCGCCATCAGTGGGAAACCCGCAAGCTTGAATTGAAAGAGAAACGCAAGGAATTGGCGGGTCAGCTGGACGAAGTCCGTAACGACAGCAATACACGCTGGGAAGAAGTGAAAGACAGCGTGGAAAAAACCTGGGACAGCACTCTGGATGGTCTCAAGGACATCAAGAACAGCCTGTTCAAATAATCCCAGGCTGACATAAAAAAACCGGGCTTCGTGCCCGGTTTTTTTATGTCAGCGCAAGACGCCGGATGCTCAACGCCAAACGCTCAAGACAACCCCCCGTTTGTGGCCGCGGCTTTCGGCATCAGGCGTCGAGCAAGGCGCGTTCTTATACGCCGAATTTATTCGGTGTGCTCAGACAGCCAGTCGGTGATTGCCTGGTGCACTTCGTCGCGGCAATGGTCGTTGAGGATTTCGTGTCGGCCGTCCGGCCAGAAATGGGTCGTTAGCGGTTGTTCCATGGCATGCAGCACCTTCTCCAGTGCCATCATCCCTTTGCCATTGTCACTCATGGGATCCTGCTCACCGCCCAACAACAGCACGGGCAGGTTTTCAGGCAGCTCGGACAATCCCGAAATGCTCTGGATGCGACGCATGGCGGTAACCAGCTGCACCCAGGTTTCGGTACTGCAATCAAACCCGCACAGCGGATCTTCAATATAACGTTTCACTTCTTCGGCATTGTTGCTCAGCCAGTCGAAATCGGTGGCGGGTTCCGGTACCTGGGTGGCCCAGGCACCAAAGGTCAGCTTGCGTATCAATGGGCTGGGGTTGCGCTTGCCACGGCGCATGCGCTCGAAGAGGATGGGCAGAGACATTAACCGGTAGTAGGCACCAGGATGATAACTGCTGGCACACAACACCAGGCCGGCGAGGGCATCACCGTGTTGCTCTGCTGCGGCCAGTGCAATAAAGGAACCCATACTGTGGCCACCCAGTACAACCGGTAATTGCGGGTGCTGCTCTTTGGCCAGATGAAGGACGCTGGCGGCGTCATTGACCAGATGTTGCCAGCCGTGCTGATCGCCAATGTGCCCCGCAGGGCTGGTCTCACTAATACTGTCGCCATGACCGCGATGGTCCGGGCAATACAGGTGCCAGCCGGCAGCATTCAAGGTACGGGCCAGATTCTGGTAACGTGAGCCGTGTTCGGACATGCCGTGCAGCCATATTACCGTGCCTCTGGCCGCTGCGGATTCGCAGGGCCAGTGGTGGATGGCGACAACATGGTTATCATCCGTGGTGTGATGGATCATCTGTTCGGTCATAATAGTCTCCGGCTGCGCAAAACGTGCGTCATTGCCGAGGCAAGGTCAAGAAACTCAACGAGGAAGAGAGATGATAGCAAGAATAAAAGGTCTCCTGATGGTTTTCGTGGTGGCGATGTTCGCGACCGCCTGTAGCACGACGCATAACACCACGGTGAGCACCGCCGCTCGCGCCAAGGATCACCAGGCCGGTGAACATGTGAACAAGGTATTGGTGGTGGCGGTGGTTAATGACAAGCAAGCCCGTGACTCGCTTGAGGCCAACGTGGTTGCCGCCTTGAAAGCACGCGGCGTAGAGGCTGCTGTGTCAGCGCCGGTGTTGGGTGATAATTACAGTGAGGGCAAAAACCGCAAGCAAATGGCGGCGGACATCGCCTCCAAAGGCTATGAGGCGGCGTTGGTCGTCAGTGTTATCGATATCAAGGAAGAAATGAATTACACCCAGGGTGGCACCAGTTTCGCCCCCGATATCGCGGTATCCGGCGCCATGGGCCAGTCTTACTATGTGCGCCAGAATGCTACCTACGAGGCAGGCTATTTCCACAACGACAAGAAATACTTTTTGGAGTCCAATCTGTACCGTCTCCAACCGGAGCAGCTACTATGGAGAGCCAAATCCACCACGGTAAACCCCAGTGACCTGCAGTCAGGCACCACCGGTGTGGCTGATGCCGTTGTGGACCGGATGGCCAAGGACGACATGATCTAACGTGCGGCCTGCGCCATTCACCGGGAGCCCTTGGCTCCCGGTTTTGTTTGTGGCGCGCCATCCCAGTGCCCCGGTTTGTGTATCGGTGCTCTGTTGTTTTGAGCGATATATTGAGAAAGACACCTGTCAGGAGTAACCATGATTGAATACCGGATTCGCCCGCTGCGCCCCGAAGCCCATTTGTTTGAAGTGGCCCTGACAGTGGCGGACCCGACGCCGGAGGGGCAGGCGTTCAGCCTGCCTGCCTGGATTCCTGGCAGTTATATGATTCGAGACTTCGCCCGCCACATCGTGCATGTGGAGGCCAGCAGTCATGGCGAGAGCCTGCCTGTGGCGAAGCAAGATAAACAGACCTGGCAAGTCCCCCCCTGCGATGGTCCGGTACAGCTGCTTTACCACGTGTATGCCTGGGATCTGTCCGTGCGCGGCGCGCATCTGGACACGAGCCACGGTTATTTCAACGGCAGCTGTGTATTCCTGGCCGCCATGGGCCATGAAGACCAGCCTTGCCAGGTGGAGATCGAGGCGCCGCAAGGGCATGCCTATAACGGTTGGCAGGTGGCCACCGGGCTGCCGCGTCAGTCGGGTTCCGAGCTGGGTTTTGGATTGTTTAAAGCAGAAAATTACGATGCGTTGATCGACTACCCGGTGGAAATGGGTCCGTTCGAGTACGCACAGTTTGAGGCTTGCGGGGTGCCCCACTGGGTGGTGTTGGCAGGTCGCCATAAAACTGACATGGCACGTCTGTGTCGTGACCTGAAGCCGATCTGTGAGCACCATATCCGCATGTTCGGCGAACCGGCCCCCATGGATCGCTATGTGTTCATGACGCTGGTCACCGGTAATGGTTATGGCGGGTTGGAGCACCGTAACTCCACCAGCTTGATGTGCCCCCGTGATGATTTGCCGCGGCGCACCGATGAGTCGGGCAAAGTCCGCGACGGTTACCGTTCTTACCTGGGGCTGTGCAGCCATGAATATTTCCATACCTGGAATGTGAAGCGCATCAAGCCTGAGGCGTTTACGCCTTTTGATTTGTCACAGGAGGTGCATACCGAATTGCTGTGGGCGTTTGAAGGGATTACCAGTTATTACGATGATCTCTCCCTCACTCGTACCGGGCTGATCCCGCCGCAAAGTTACCTGGATCTACTGGGACAAACGCTAACGCGGGTGTATCGGGGGCAGGGACGTCATAAACAAACGGTGACCGAATCCAGCTTTGATGCCTGGACCCGTTTCTACAAGCAGGATGAAAACGCCCCCAATGCCATCGTCAGCTATTACACCAAAGGCTCGCTGGTGGCGTTGGCGCTGGATTTGACCCTACGTAACCTGACCGGTGAGAAAAAGACCCTAGATGACTTGATGCGAGTGCTGTGGCAGCGCTACGGCCAGACCGGTGACGGCGTGCCGGAGCAGGGCATTCAGCCGCTGGCCGAAGACATCGCCGGTTGTGACATGAGCGATTTTTTCAATCAAGCCTTGTACAGCACAGAAGACTTGCCGCTGGCCGAATTGCTGGCCGAGCGCGGTGTGGAACTGCACTGGCGCAGTGCTGCCGGCCATGGCGATAACGGTGGCAAGCCCGCGAAGGATGGCATTCCCCATCTGGGGGTTCGGTTGGCAAGTGATCCCATGGGCGCCAAAATTGCGGTGGCGTTTGAGCAGGGGCCGGCCATGGCGGCGGGACTGTCTGCCGGTGATGTGATTATTGCTGTGGATGGACTGCAAGCCACCACCGGCAATATTGATAATTTACTGTCCAGCTTCTTGCCCGGTGAAACCGTGGAGATTCACGCGTTTCGTCGAGATGAGCTGATGCGCTTCAAGGTCGACGTGGCGCCTACCGAAGCCAGCACGGCTTACCTGACCGTTGCCAAGGGTGGGCTTACGGAAAAGGGCCGTGCGTGGCTGCAGGTAAAATAGTTACCCGTAAAATACCTTCTGACTCCGTAGGAGTGCCTCTCGAGGCGCGAACCTACTTGCGAGACCGTTCCCTGATACATGGTTCGCGCCTCGAGAGGCCCTTCTACGCAATGGCGCTTAAATGACAGATTCGTTGAAACCGCTTTACAACAAACTCGATCAGGTGCGTCGGGCCGATCGCTTTCGTCTGAAGAAGCGGGTTGATGGTTTGGCGCGACTGACCGCCGAGAAGCGTAACGACAAAGCCGTGGATAAAGTGGCGCAGGCTTTGGCGGCCTCCATGGCGAGCCGTGACAAGCGCCTGGCGTCAGTGCCGGCACTGGAGTGGCCGGATCTGCCTGTGGTGGCCAGTCGGGAGGAGATTAAACAGGCGATCAATGGCCACCAAGTGGTGGTGATCGCCGGTGAAACCGGCTCCGGCAAGACCACCCAGTTACCGAAAATTTGTCTGGAGCTGGGCCGCGGTATCGAAGGCACCATAGGCCACACTCAGCCCCGGCGGTTGGCGGCCAGAGCGGTGGCAACCCGGGTGGCAGAAGAGCTGCATAGCCCATTGGGTAGCACCGTGGGTTTCAAGGTGCGGTTTTCCGAGCAGGTCAGCGAACATTCGCTCATCAAGGTGCTCACCGATGGCATGCTGCTTAACGAAATTCAGCAGGATCGCTTTCTTAATCAGTACGACACGCTGATCATCGATGAAGCCCACGAACGCAGCCTGAACATCGACTTTTTGCTTGGCTACCTCAAACAGTTGTTACCTCGCCGGCCAGATCTGAAAGTCATCATTACCTCAGCCACGATCGATCACCAACGGTTTGCCGAACATTTCGGTGGCGCCCCGGTGCTGGAAGTGTCCGGGCGCACCTTCCCGGTGGAAATGCGCTACCGGCCGCCTGCCGACGGGCAAGAATTGTCCCGCCAGATAGAAGATATCCTGCTGGAGATTCAGCGTGATGAGCGCCGCGATGGGTTACCCATGGCACGGGACGTGCTGGTGTTTCTTGCTGGCGAGCGCGACATTCGCGATGTGCATCATCATCTGAAACGCTGTGCGACCCATGGCTCCAGCCTGCGCGATACAGAAATTCTGCCGTTGTATGCGCGCCTTAGCCAAGCCGAGCAGCACCGAATTTTTTCCGCCCACCGTGGGCGCCGTGTGGTGCTCAGTACTAACGTGGCTGAAACCTCGCTCACGGTTCCTGGCATTCGCTATGTGATCGATGCCGGCACCGCACGCATCAGCCGTTACAGCGTGCATTCCAAGGTGCAACGTTTACCGGTGGAGCCGGTGAGCCAGGCCAGTGCCAATCAACGGGCCGGTCGTAGCGGGCGGGTGATGCCTGGCATCTGTTTCCGGCTGTTTGACGAAGATGACTTTGTTAACCGCCCGGCGTTCACTGACCCGGAGATCCAGCGCACGAATCTGGGCGCGGTGATTTTGCAGATGGCGGATTTGCGCCTGGGAAAAGTCGAAGACTTTCCCTTTATTGAGCCACCGGATGGCCGCTTGGTACGTGACGGTTATCGGTTGCTTGATGAGCTGGGAGCGCTGACAGAAAAACAAACGCTGACGGCACTGGGCCGGCAGCTGGCGCGTTTCCCACTGGACCCGACCCTGGGGCGGATGCTGGTGGCGGCGGCAGAGGGGCAAGTACTGCGTGAGGCCTTGATCGTGGTGTCTGCTCTGGCCGCGCAGGACCCCCGCGATCGTCCCCACGATAAGCAGCAACAGGCGGACCAGGCCCATCAGCCTTTTACCGACAAAGAATCGGACTTCCTGTTCTTTGTGAAGCTGTGGCAGTGGGCAGACGCGCAGCGCGAATCGCTGAGCCGCAATCAATATGAGAAATTGCTCAAAAAAACGTTCCTGTCCCCCACGCGCATGCGCGAATGGCGCGACACTCATCGCCAGCTTTTGTTGCTGAGTAAAGAGCAGGGCTGGGAATTGAATGCGCCGGTGGATTCGGGCTTGCAATTAACAGACAACGACAAGGGAAAGAACCAGAAGGGCGACAAGGCACCGCCGTCTCCCCTGTATGCGCCCCTGCATCAGGCATTACTCACCGGGTTGCTGGCCAATGTCATGCAGCGCACGGAGGAGGGTGAATGGCTATCGACCCGTAACCGCAAACCGCTGGTGTGGCCGGGCTCGTCCTTGTCAAAAACCAAGGCCCGTTGGTTGATGGCAGCAGAGCAGGTGGAAACCAGCCGGTTGTTTGCCCGGACCGTGGCAAAAACAGATCCATTGTGGATCGAACAGGCGGCGGGACATTTGCTTAAGCGTCAGTATTTTGAGCCGCACTGGTCGAAAAAGCGTGGCTGCGCTATGGCTAAGGAACAGGTCAATTTGTTTGGCTTGATTTTGGCCAGTGGCCGGCCCGTTAACTACGGACCGATTGATTCCACACAAGCCCGTGAGTTAATGATTCGCGAAGGGCTGGTGATGGGACAACTGACCCGTGAGCCGCCGTTTGTGAAAGCCAACCGCGAGCGATTTGAAACCCTGGAAGAGATGGAGCACAAGCTACGCCGCCGGGATATTCTGGTGGATGAAGAAACGCGGGTGGCTTTCTACGATGCGCGCCTGCCCAGTGACTTGCATACCGTGGCCGGGCTGATGAACTGGTACAGCAAACAGGCCAGCGAGGAACAGAAAACCGCATTGTTTATGGATGAGAGTTTCCTGCTCTCGCGTAGCCCCGATCTGGGCAATGACCAGTTTCCTGATCAGCTGAAACTCGATGGCCTGCGCCTGCCGTTGGAATACAGTTTCGACCCCACCGGAGAGCGCGACGGGGTTACCCTGATCGTGCCATTGGCTGCGTTGAATCAAGTGTCGGAAGCGCGACTCGACTGGTTGGTGCCCGGCTTGTTGCGGGAAAAGCTGGAGGCGTTAATTCGCGCTTTGCCGAAATCTCGCCGTCGCAACTTTGTTCCTGTGCCGGATTATGTCCGTGCATTGATGGACATCCTGACGCCGGATGAGCCGTTGTTGCCGGCTATGACCCGGGAGTTGCAGCGCATGACCGGTATTCGCGTCGAATTGGAAGAATGGCAGGCCACTAGCCTGCCGGACCACCTACGCATGTTTATTCAGGTGGTGGATCGTGTCGACGGTAAACGCAAGGTGCTAGCCCAGGGACGCGGCCTGGACGATGTGAAAGACCGGCTAGCCGGCGTCACCCGTGATCTGCCTAAACCCAAGGATGATGCGCCGGCACTACGTGGCCAGGAGTGGTTATTTGGTGATTTGCCGGACACCGAGGATCAGGATCTTGGCGGCATGACCGTACGCCGTTTCCCGGCTCTGGTGGATATTGGCACGGAAGTAGAGCTGCAGTACCGGGACGATGAAGTCGAGTGTGCCTGGGCTCACCGTTGGGGCACTGCCCGTTTGTTGAGTTTCAAGTTGTCGGTGCAGTTACGGGATCTGCGCAAGCAGGCTTCGCAAATGGCGGGTTTCCAGAAATTGAAAACCGAGAAGGGCGCCATGGCCCGTAATGCGTTGGACCACGCTATGCTGCGCTTGTTGGCGGAGCATTTCCGGCTGGATGATCCCGTGCGCAACGAGGCGGCGTTCCGCGATCGGCTCAATGCCCACCGTGGTGATTTTGTCCCTTGGGCTCAGCAGCAACTGGCCATGCTGGGTAAGCTGTTTGCGCATTATCGACAGTTAATGGGTTCGCTGGAAAAGAATTTTCCGCTGGCCTGGGCCCATGCCCATCGCGACTTGAAGCAGCAGTTAGGCCAATTGTTCCCCGAGGATGTGCTGTTACAGGTGCCCTGGATGTGGCTACAGGAATACCCGCGTTTATTGGGGGCGATCGATCACCGCCTGGATAAATTGGGTGGGCAAATCGGCAAGGACCGTACTCTCAGCGCGGAGTTGGAGGCGTACAGCAAACAGCATGCAACTCGCGCGGCCGGCGCGCCGCTATGGACGCAGCCAGAGCCCTTGCAGCAATTTTTCTGGATGCTGCAGGAATACCGGGTCAGCCTGTTTGCCCAGCAACTGGGCACAACACTGCCGGTATCAGCAAAACGACTGAATAAACAATGGGAGCTGTGCTGATCGGGAACGATATGCGCCGAACGTCTGCCTTCGCGACGGTTTAACGTGGAGCGGAAGACGCAAACGGGCCTCTTTACGACCGTAACAACCAACAAAATGGGCCCTGATGCCTTTGCGCCGGGCCCGTTGAACCCGGATAATCGGCCCATTATCTAATTTGATGTGGCAGGGCGGCTGGCCCTGCACTAGTGCGAGGACTCGCTTGTGAGCTATTCGGTAGTAATCAGTGGTACCGGCCTGTGGACCCCCGGCCAGACCATCACCAACGATGAGCTGGTGGAATCGTTTAATGAATACGTGGTGCGCTATAACGCTCGTAACGCACAAGCCATCGAAGCGGGTGAATTGGAGGCTTTGGGGCCATCGAATAGTGCCTTTATCGAAAAGGCTTCCGGGATAAAGCAGCGCTATGTGATTGATAAAACCGGCATTCTAGACCCGGATCGTCTCGCCCCCTGCATTGATGAGCGCACTGATGATGAGGTATCCATCCAGGCTGAAATCGCCGTTAAGGCGGCCAAACAGGCGCTGGAAAACGCAGGCCTGACCGCCAATGATCTGGATGCCGTGCTGGTCGCTTGTTCCAATATGCAGCGCGCCTATCCCGCCATGGCGGTGGAAGTGCAAGCGGCGTTGGGGATGGATCACGGTTGGGGTTACGACATGAACGTGGCGTGTTCCAGTGCCACTTTCGGTATTCAGGCCGGCGTCGATGCCATTCGTAATGGCAGTGCCCGCCGGGTTTTGATGGTAAACCCGGAAATCTGCTCTGCGCACCTGGCCTGGGAAGATCGCGATTGCCACTTCATTTTCGGGGACGTGGCCACGGCCGTGATTCTGGAACGCAAGGAAGACGCCACCTCCAGTAACCAATGGGAAATTCTCGGTACACGCCTGCAAACCAAATTCTCCAATAACATCCGCAACAACTTTGGTTTCCTGAACCGGGGTGATGAGCGCGGTGTTGGCGCACGCGACAAGCTGTTTCGCCAGGAAGGGCGCAAGGTGTTCAAGGAAGTCTGTCCCATGGTGGCTGAGCAAATCAGCTCGCATCTGGCTGATACCCAAGTGCCGGTGGAGTCTGTTAGCCGCATGTGGCTTCACCAGGCCAACCTGAGCATGAATGAGCTGATTTCCAAGCGAGTATTGGGGCGCCCGGCGACCCGCGAGGAAGCCCCTGTCATTCTTGATGCTTACGCTAATACCAGCTCGGCGGGATCCATGATTGCATTCCATAAATACAATGAAGACCTGCCGGTGGATACCCGGGGTGTCATCTGCTCCTTTGGTGCGGGTTATTCCATCGGTAGCGTTATTGTGAACCGCATCAAATAATCACGTCTGTGTTCACTCCCCCTTCACGAAGGCCGCATTTTGCGGCCTTTTTTCTTTTTTATCGCCTGTAGTCGTAACGTTTACCTCACGCCAGCATCTCTATATTGTCTGTGTCAGGTGCTCTTGATTTGAGCGGGTGCCTGAGCCCTTAAAACGGCTTCGGACATGACATTCAATAATGTACACCCTCAATAAAGTAAGTATGGAGACTTAACATGGCTAAGCTGACTAAATTGAACCCCCTCGCTGCTACCATTGGTGCTGCTGTTGTCGCTTCTGCACTCTCTGCCCCGGTTGCTCAGGCGGCGGAAAATCCGTTTGCTGCTGCTGACCTGACTGCTGGTTATCAGTTGGCTGCAGATCACGCTGAAGGCAAGTGCGGTGAAGGCAAGTGTGGCGAAGACAAGAAAGCCGAAGGTAGCTGTGGTGAAAAAGGCGCCGAAGGTAAATGTGGTGAAGACAAGAAAGGCGAAGGTAAATGTGGTGAAGGTAAATGCGGCGGTGACGCATAAGGACGCCTGACCATGAGAACTGAGACACCAGTGTCCGGAGTGGGCCTGGGTCTTCGGCGGGCCCTCATGGGCCCGCTTTCACAGGCCCATGATTCCGCACCTGGCAGCATTCCGCTTGATTTTATGGAAGTGGCTCCAGAGAACTGGATTCCTATGGGCGGTCGTTTGGGCAAAGAGTTTCGTGCCTTTACTGAGCGGTACCCCTTTGTTACCCACGGATTAAGCCTGTCGCTAGGTGGGCCAGAACCGCTGGATTTTGAATTGCTGAAATCGGTGAAATCGTTCCTCAAGGAACACAATATTCGCCGTTACACCGAACACCTGAGTTCCTGCAGTGACCACGGCCACCTGTATGATTTGATGCCGATCCCGTTTACGGAAGAGGCAGTGCATTATGTGGCAGACCGTATTCGTCAGGTGCAGGACTTTCTGGAACAACCCATTGGTATTGAACACGTCAGCTACTATGCACAGCTGGGGAATGCCACGCCGGGTTCTCAAATGTCGGAAATCGACTTTGTAAATGCCGTATTGCAGGAAGCGGATTGTGAGCTTCTGCTGGACGTGAATAATGCCTATGTGAATGGCATTAACCACGGCTATGACCCGCGTGATTTTATTTCTTCTCTGCCGGGCGAGCGTATTTGCTATTTGCACATCGCTGGCCATTTTGATGAAGCGGAAGATCTGAAAGTGGATACCCATGGCTGTGATGTGATCGAACCGGTTTGGGCATTGCTGGACCATGCCTACCAAACGTTTGGCTCGCTTCCCACGTTACTGGAACGAGACTTCAATATTCCGGATAACGAGACATTATTTGCTGAGCTGCGCAAAATTGGTGGTTACCAGCAGCACTATGCCAGTGCGGGTATCACGGCTTCCAGCCTTGGCTCTTCTGTAAAAAAATCAGTACAGCCATGAAAAACACAGACTTCCAAACCTTGCAGCGGGAATTCGCCGCTCACCTGCGTAATCCTGACATTCATCCTGCGCCGGAAGGTATAGAAGAGCGGCGTCTGGATATTTACCGCAATCTTTTTTTCAACAACGTGAATGGTTTTTTGCGTCAGGGTTTTCCTGTATTGCACAGTCTGTTGGACAGTGATCGTTGGCAGCGATTGGCCCGTGCTTTTTTTGAACAGCATGCCAGCCAGACGCCTTATTTTCTGGAAATTCCCCAGGAGTTTGTCAGCTTTTTAGCCAGTGGACAGGGTAGTGAAACCGGTGATCCGGTTTTCATGTTGGAGCTGGCGCATTACGAGTGGATGGAGTTAGTGCTTGATGCCTCCACCGAGGTATTCCCGGTATCGGGCTTTCATCCGGAAGGCGACATGCTCCGTGCTATCCCGCAGCTCAGCCCTTTGCATGTGGTGTTGAACTACCAGTTCCCGGTGCATGAAATCTGTTTGGAATTTCAACCGGAAGAGCCACTGCCTCAACCCGTCTGGTTGCTGGTGTATCGTGACCGGGACGATGACGTTCGCTTTATGGAAATTAATGCCCCTACCGCCAGGCTGTTACAGCTGATTGATGAGCACTCTGACGAGACGGGTAAAGCGGTGGTGGGGCGTCTTGCTGAAGAAATGCAGTTTGCTGATGTCACCGCCCTGGAAACTTTTTCTCGGGATATTCTGCAACAAATGCGCGAGCGCGACATCCTTATAGGGACAACATTGAAACGCTGTTGAAGCCCCGTTGGAATACCTCCAGAGGGTTGCTGACAAGCAGTCAAAGCCCCTTTTGGAGAGTCTCGAATGCCTGCCTTCCTGTACAAGATACATCACGCCTTGAACGCTTCCCGTGGGCTGGATTTTCTGGCGCCATTGGCGTTACGTCTGTTTCTGGCGCCGGTTATGTTCAGTGCCGGTTACAACAAGGCCATGAGTTTCGAGAGCACCGTGTCCTGGTTCGGCAATACAGAATGGGGGCTTGGTTTACCTTTTCCCGCTTTGCTGGCGTTTCTGGCCACTGCGACGGAGCTGGTAGGTGGAGTGTTGCTGCTGTTGGGGCTTTTTACTCGCTATATCAGTATTCCCCTGATCTTTACCATGCTTGTCGCTATTGCCACGGTGCATTGGGGTAACGGCTGGTTTGCCATTGCGCCGAGTAATCCGGCCACCAGCATGGCTGCGCCTTTGGCGAAGGTGAGCCTGCCGGGTGCGGCAGAAAGCCTGCAAAACAGCGAGGCAGTGGGGGAGCGGCTGGCGCGTGCGCGGGGGGTCTTGCGTGAGCATGGGCATTACGACTGGCTCACCGCCAAAGGGAACTTCGTGGTGCTGAATAATGGCATCGAATTCGCCACTACCTACCTGATTATGCTGTTGGTTCTGTTCTTTGGCGGGGCTGGGCGTTATTTAAGTCTGGACTACTGGATAGCCCGTCGTTACTGGGCTCAAGGCAGTCGCTATGTGTAAAACCTGTGCGGGTTGGGTAACGGTTTGCCGGTGGCCCTGTTCGTAGGGGCCGGGGCATCGCTATAATGCGGCGTCCACTACTGTCCGGGGTGTCCGTGCGTTATCTATTGTTGAGTTTGTTGTTATGTCTGCCGTTCGCTGTTCAAGCGGAAGAAGACTGGGGAGATGCGTCCACGGCATTTGATTCCCCTAACAGCAAACCCAAGTACGAAGACCCTTGGGAAGATATCAACCGCAAGATTTTTGCTTTCAACGAAGCACTGGATAAATACGGCCTGAAACCCGTTGCCAAGGGTTACGACAAGGTGACGCCGCAGTGGATGAATGACACGATTACCCGCTTTTATGAAAACCTGCGTGATTTTCGTAGCGGCTTGAACAGTGTGTTGCAGTGGCGCTGGGGGCATGTGGGCCAGAACTGGGGCCGGTTCGCGGTGAATACCACACTGGGCATTGGTGGCCTGTTTGATGTGGCGAGCAAGGTGGATCTGGAAAAACGCAATACGGATCTGGGCCTGACGTTTGCGCGCTGGGGGGTGCCGGAAGGCCCGTTCATGATGCTGCCGTTCTTTGGGCCTTCTACAGGCCGTGATGCTGCCGCGATATTGCCCGAAGACTACATGCGCCTGCGCCACTATATTCCCCATGACTTGACCCGCCACAGCTTTACTGCCGTGTATGTGGTGGATCTGCGCGCGGACTTGCTGGATTTGGAACGCAATATTGTCGGCGACCGCTATACCTTCCTGCGTAATGCCTACCTGCAACGCCGCCGCTTTGAAAGTGGTGACCGCCCGTCACTGCGTTTCCCTGAGATCGAAGCTCGGGATTCGGAGTTGAACGATGAGTACGAAGACGACGGCTGGTAAGGTTTGGCCGGACGCTGGATCCAGGCTCAGCTAGCGGGCTAATCTGGATCGGTGGCCTTTAATTTCGCGCGGATGTAGTCGCCGTGGGAGACGTAGAGCAGGTCGCTGACCCGGCGGATCAGGTTCTCTTCGTGCACATCCGCCTTGCCGTCCGCCGCTGCCATGGCCCACATCTCATCAATCAGCGTGACTCGCTGCTCTGGCCCCCAGTGCTCGCGTAGCGGCAGAGTGAACTCGAACAGGTCAGTAGCCTGATCTACCCGGCTTTCCAGCTCGGCTACGATATCCTGCATTTCCTGGGCATCCAGCTGCCAGCGTTGCTTTACGGCCGCGATCAGGCGTTGGGTTTCTGCCTGATCCACCGTGCCATCGGTGCGCGCGACTTCGAATAGCAGGGCCGCAGCAGCACGGTGCAGGTCGTGTTTAGAATATTGTGGTGTATCGCTTTCAGGGCGAAACAGTCGGTTCAGCCAGTTCAAATGACCCCCTCGTCAATCAGTAAGCTTTCCAGTGCCTGCTGGTCCTTTGCAAAGCGGCGGATTCCATCGGCAAGCAAGTCGCTGGCCATGGCATCATCGTTGAGCTGCCAGCGGAATGTTGCTTCGTTCACCGGGGTCCAGTCGTCTTGCGGGGTCACCAGTTCAGGATCCAATACCCGGATAAGACCACCGTTATCGCCTGCCAGTTCCTCAAGCAGGGCCGGGCTGAGGGTGAGCTTGTCGCAGCCGGCCAGCGCTTCGATTTGTCCGGCGTTGCGGAAGCTGGCCCCCATGACAATGGTATCCAGGCCGCGGGCCTTGAAGGTGGCGAAGATCTCGCGCACGGAGACTACGCCGGGGTCTTGTTCCGGGGTGTCGATGGTCATGCCATTTTTGCGGTGCCAGTCGAAAATACGGCCCACAAAGGGCGAAATCAGTGTGGCGCCGGCTTCGGCGGCGGCCAGGGCCTGGGTCTGGTTGAACACCAGCGTCACATTACAGCGAATGCCTTCTTCTTCCAGAATTTCTACGGCGCGGATCCCTTCCCAGCTGGCCGCGACCTTGATCAGGATACGGCTCGGGTCCACGTCCAGTTCCCGGTAGATGGCCATCAGGCGGCGGCCCTTTTCCACGGTGGAGCGAGTGTCGAAAGACAGTCGCGCATCGACTTCGCTGGATACCAGACCGGGTACCCGGTCCAGAATGGCCTGGCCAGCCAGGCACGCATAGGTGTCAGTCAGCCAGTCCATCTCGCCTTGGTGACCCAGTGTGCGACACAGGTCAGCGGCTTGCTGAAGTAGATCGCGGTAACGCGGGTCACGGGCGGCGGCCAGTAGCAGTGAGGGATTGGTGGTGGCGTCTTCCGGCTCAAGCTGAGCGATCATGTCCAGGTCACCGGTATCGGCAACCAGAGAGGTCCACTGGGCGAGTTGTTCGCGTTTGTTCACGGTATCCGTTCCTTTTGATGTCATGGCGGACGACAGGGTAGAGGCCAACTATGACAGGGAGTTTTCTGTGCCGTAGGAGCGGTGTTTGAATTCCCTGGCTGCGAGGAGCGAGTTACGAGTTGCGAAGACCCGTACCCGTTTTATGCCTTTCGAAACTCGCGACTCGTAACTGGAAATCGTTTACTTGCGGCACAAGCGCCGCTCCTACGGAGATATAAGGTACTAACAGGCTAAGGCAGTTGCGCCAAGGCGTCCATGAGCACTTGCGGCGTCGTCTCCGGCTTGTGCATGTTTTCGCTGAGGTGGCGGCGGAAGCGGCGGGCGCCGGGCTGCCCTTGAAACAGATTGAGGATATGCCGCAGGGAATGTTTGGGGGCATGTCCCAGGGCGTAGCGACGCTCCACATAGGGCAGGAATTGTTCGGCAATGTCCCGGCGGCTGGCAACGGGAGAGTCATCGCCAAAGACCACCCGGTCTGCCTCTGCCAGGAAGTAGGGATTCTGGTAGGCCTCGCGACCGATCATCACGCCATCCACTTCACCCATGTGCTGGTGCACTTCCTCCAGCGTTTTAACACCGCCATTGAGAATGATCTCGATGTGCGGAAAAGCCTGTTTGATGGCATAGGCGCGCTGGTAGATCAGCGGGGGAATATCACGGTTTTCCTTGGGGGAAAGCCCGGACAGGATGGCCTTTCGGGCATGGATGGTCAGACTGGTACAACCAGCGGCTTCCATGCGGCCGACAAACCGGTAGAGGAAGTCGTAATCATCTTGGTCATCAATGCCAATACGGGTTTTTACCGTTACCGGCACAGTGACCGCGGCCTGCATGGCGTCCACACAGCGTGCCACCAAATCCGGTTCGGCCATTAGAATGGCGCCGATCTTGCCTTGCTGAACCCGGTCAGATGGGCAGCCTACGTTCAGATTGATCTCGTCATAGCCGTAATCCCCGGCGATGCGGGCCGCTTCGGCCAGTTGCTGCGGGTCGCTGCCGCCCAGTTGCAGGGCAAGCGGGTGCTCTTCGTCGTTGAAGCTCAAGAAACGGTCACGGTCGCCGTGGAGAATGGCCTGGGCCACCACCATTTCGGTGTACAGCAGCGTATGACGGGTAATCAGGCGGGCCAGAAACCGGTAGTCCCGGGTGGTCCAGTCCATCATCGGGGCAACGCTCAGGCGGCGGTCCAGTATCGAAGACGGGCTGTTGGCGGCGGTGGACTCGGTCATTAACACGGTATCGGGCACATCATTAGGGCCTTTGCGGATGCCGCGCAGGCGGTACAGATAAGCGGGGATTATCGCATGTTGTTGTCTCGGGGCGTAGTGGGGTGGGGGCGTGGCTTCTGGCACTGCCTGTAATTGGCGGAACGGTTCTGCTAGAATCCGCGCCTTTCCTCACTACACCGGGTGTTCACATGACCCAAACACGGCTGAGTCCGCCCTAGCGCGCCCTCCTACATGGCTTTGCCGTGCGGTGCCTATTGTCGGGTACCGTTCTCTGTATTTTATTGCTGCCGCTGCGCAGCCATTGCTTGTTATCTCCAAACACAGGATTGAAATCCATGCTTCGAACGATTCAGCAGGACTGGTTCAGTAACGTCCGTGGTGACTTGCTGGCGGGGGCCGTTGTGGCGCTTGCGTTGATTCCGGAGGCGATCGCCTTCTCCATCATTGCCGGTGTGGACCCGAAAGTGGGCTTGTATGCTTCTTTCTGTATTGCCGTGGTGACGGCCTTCTTTGGCGGTCGCCCGGGGATGATTTCTGCAGCCACGGGGGCCATGGCGCTGGTAATGGTGACACTGGTAGCGGACCACGGCCTGCAATACCTGTTGGCGGCCACTGTGCTCACGGGTGCACTGCAGATTATCGCCGGGTTTCTTAAACTCGGTAACCTGATGCGATTTGTGTCCCGATCTGTTGTCACGGGTTTTGTGAATGCGTTGGCTATTCTCATTTTCATGGCGCAGTTGCCCGAGTTGGTGAACGTGACCTGGCATGTGTACGCCATGGTGGCCGCAGGCCTGGGGATTATCTATCTGCTGCCGCTGCTGACCACCGCAGTGCCGTCGCCGCTGGTTTGCATCGTGGTGATTACCGGTGTGGCGATGTATTTGGGCATTGATGTGCCCACGGTGGGGGATAAAGGGGAGCTGCCGGACAGTCTGCCCATTTTCCTGCTGCCGGATATTCCGCTGAATCTGGAAACCCTGAAGATCATCCTGCCGTACTCCCTGGCGTTGGCTGTGGTCGGCCTGCTGGAATCCATGATGACGGCTACCATTGTTGATGATCTGACTGACACAGACAGCAACAAGAACCGGGAATGCAAAGGCCAGGGCGTGGCGAATATCGCGTCCGGTTTCCTCGGTGGCATGGCTGGTTGCGCCATGATTGGCCAGTCGGTGATCAATGTGAAATCCGGTGGCCGCAAGCGGCTGTCGACCCTGTTCGCCGGCTGTTTCTTGTTGGTGTTGGTGGTGTTCCTGGGTAAATGGGTGTCGCAGATTCCCATGGGCGCGCTGGTGGCCGTGATGATCATGGTGTCTATTGGCACATTCAGCTGGGAATCCATTACCAATATGGCCAAACACCCGGCCAGCAGCACCGTGGTCATGCTGGCTACCGTTACGGCCACGGTGGCGACCCACAACCTGGCCATTGGTGTGGGGATCGGGGTTGTGCTGAGCGCACTGTTCTACGCCAATAAGGTGGGCCGTATTTTCTACGTCAACGCCACAGAAAGTGCGGAAGACGGGCACCGGGTTTACGACGTGGTAGGGCAGGTGTTCTTTACCTCATCGGACCAGTTCATTGCTTCGTTTGACTTCAAGGAAGCCATCGATAAAGTCACTATTGATGTGCATCGCGCCCACTTTTGGGACATCACTGCCATCGGCGCTCTGGACAAGGTCGTCATCAAGTTCCGTCGTGAGGGCACCGAGGTGGACTTGATTGGCCTTAACGAAGCCAGCGCGACGCTGGTGGATAAATTCGGTGTGCACGACAAGCCCGCTGCTGTTGAAAAAATGATGGGCGGCCATTAAGCGTCGCAAACAATTGCCGCGCTAAGCGTCAAAGGAGAACAACAATGACTAACGTCATCGCCTGTATCGACGGCTCCAATGCCGCCACGGCCGTGTGCGATTACGCCGCCTGGGCGTCACAGTGCCTGAGCGCGCCGCTGACGCTGTTGCACGTGCTGGACCATTCGCGCTACCCGGTCAGTGCCGATTTCAGTGGCAATCTGGCATTGGGTGGTCGCGAGCATTTGATGGAAGAGCTGGCGGATCTGGATGCCAAGCGAAATCGCCTGGCGTTGGAGCAAGGTAAAATGATGCTCGAAGCCGCCGGCCAACGGACTATTGCGAACGGCATCAGCGAGCCTCAGCAGCGCCAGCGTCATGGAGATCTGGTGGATACGCTTGCCGAGATGGAAGAGGAAATGCGTTTGCTGGTCATCGGCAAGCAGGGTGAAGAGCACGACGGTATTGGCGCGCAGGTGGGCGATAATGTGGAACGCGTCATTCGCGGCCTGCATCGTCCTATTCTCGTCACCGTGGGGGAGTTTCAGGCCCCTAAAACCATCATGCTTGCGTTCGATGGCAGCGCCACCGCCCGCAAGGGCGTCAGCATGCTGGCGGACAGCCCGTTGTTTCAGGGGCTGGATTGTCATCTGGTGACGGTCGGCAACAACCATGACGGTCTCGAAGAGGCTGCCCGGCAGCTGGATCAATCCGGCCACAACGTGCAAACCGCCACGCTGGATGGCGACGTGGAGCCCGCCCTGCATCAGTACCAGCAGAGCCACAACGTGGACCTGGTGGTGATGGGCGCCTATGGCCATTCCCGTATTCGCGAGTTCTTTGTGGGTAGCACCACTAACAAGATGATTCGGGAAGCGAAGGTACCGCATTTGTTATTGCGCTAAGTAAGAGGCCGCACGCTTCACGCCAGATACCTGACGCTAAGAGCAAGGTGGGCTGTGCTTTCTGGAATTAGGCGTGCGTTGTTTTTCGATCCAGTCGCTGAGGTCCCTTGCTTCGTGGCGCTCTACGGTTGCACATTGATTGGGTGAAAATGCGTGATGTCGAACTCTCCAGCCAACTAAAAGAACGGTTGGTTGGTAAGGTTAAAGCCTACTTTGATGAGGAATTGCAGCAGGACATCGGCGGGTTTGAAGCCGAGTTTCTGATTGATTTCTTTATCCGTGAACTGGGTGCATCGTTGTATAACCAGGGGCTGTTTGATGCCCAGCAGGTTTTTAACGAAAAAATGGACGAGCTCGGTTACGTGATTCATGAGTTGGAGAAACCGGAGCTCTGAGGCCGGCGCGATCATGAGGCTGCTGACTCAACATATTGTCTTTCTCAGGAAGAAGGTGAGAAATGGATTTTCAGGCGATACCCGTCATCCGCATTTTCGACGAAGACAAAGCAAAAGACTTTTATCTGGGGTTTCTGGGAATGACCCTGGATTGGGAGCACCGTTTCGGGCCGGATTTTCCTCTGTACATGCAGGTGTCGAGGGAGGGGCTTGTTCTGCATCTCAGTGAGCATTCTGGTGACGGCTCCCCTGGTACCAAGTTGCTCGTTAACATGGATGCACTGGACGCACTGTTTGCTGAGGTGTCGGCCACTGCGTACCGCTACTCACGACCCAGTATTGAAACGGCACCGTGGGGAAATCGGGTGTTTGAAGTAACAGACCCGTTTTCAAACCGTATTCTTTTTAATGAAAGGTGATGTTCGGCCTGAGCAATCACGTCGTGCCGGCAGGCAACATTGAAACAAGAAAGGGCCTCATTTGAGGCCCTTTCTTGTTTTCGTGGTACCGGGATTACTCCACCGTGATGGTGATTGTCTCCGACACTACCGCTGGCTCGTGGGGCACATGGCGGTAATCGCCTAGCAGCAATTGCAGGGTGTGGGTGCCCGGTTCCAGTTCCAGTTCGGTTTCCGTCTGGCCTTTACCGAAGTGGACGACCTGGTCGTTGGCCGGCAGGGGCATGTTCATGTCCGGCATTTTGTCCAGGTCGATAAGCAGGTGGTGGTGACCACTGTTTTCCTTTTCCTTCCCGGCTGGAGATACGTCCATGCCTTCCAGGCCAAAGACAACCTTCACCGGGCTGCTGACGGTGGCGCCATTGGCCGGGCTGACGATTTCAGCGGCGGCGCCTTCCGGCGCTGAGCTGCGGGTAATACCGCTGCCTGCGGGTTTATCGGCGCTGTCATCAGTGTTCATGTGATTGCTATGGTCAGCGGTGGCGGGGGCTTCTGCTGCGGGGGCAGCGGCTTCTTTGGTGGTTTCTTCGCTGTTGTCGGAGCACGCCTGAAGCAGGGTGGTGCTGGTAATCAGCGCGACGAGAAGGGAGCGTTGGAACGGAATACGCATGGTCTTTTCCTTGATCAGTTGAATCCAATGAAGACCTGCTGCCGGGCAGAATGCGGCAACAGAATGAACCGGAGTCATAAAGTTGCCACAACCATAACAGAAACCCGGGACTTGGTGTCTACATGGGCGGGGCTTTGGCAGGTATAATCCGCGCCAGTTTGCATTATTGGAGTCAGCATGACTGTTCGTACTCGCGTTGCCCCGTCGCCCACCGGTGATCCTCACGTCGGCACGGCCTATATCGCCCTGTTCAATCGCTGCTTTGCGCAGCAGCACGGTGGCCAGTTTATTCTGCGCATCGAAGACACGGACCAGACCCGTTCCACGGACCAGTCCGAACAGATGATTCTCGACTCCCTGAAGTGGCTGGGACTGACCTGGGACGAAGGGCCGGACGTGGGCGGCCCCCATGGTCCGTACCGCCAGAGTGAGCGCAAGCACATGTATCGGGAGTACGCTGAGACGCTGATTGAGAAGGGGCACGCGTTCAAGTGCTACCGCACCAGTGAGGAGCTGGATGCGCTGCGCGCCGGTCTCAAAGAGAACGGTGAAAACCGGGCGTTGAAACCGCAGGACCTGGAATTGCCCACTGACGAGCAGGCCAAGCGGGACGCGGGCGGTGCGCCGTATGTGATACGCATGCGAGTGCCGGTGGATGGCCGTTGTGAAATTCAGGATATGCTACGCGGCCCCGTTGAGTTGGATTGGGCGTTGGTGGATGCGCAGATTCTGCTGAAATCCGATGGCATGCCCACGTATCACCTGGCCAATATCGTGGATGATCACTTGATGGAGATCACCCATGTGATTCGTGGCGAGGAATGGCTTAACTCTGCGCCCAAGCACAAGTTGCTCTATGAATATTTTGGCTGGGATATGCCGGTGCTGTGTCACATGCCGCTGCTGCGTAATCCAGACAAATCAAAGCTAAGCAAACGCAAGAATCCCACCAGTATTTTGTTCTATAAACGTATGGGCTACCTGCCTGAAGCGCTGGTGAACTACCTGGGTCGCATGGGCTGGTCCATGCCGGATGAAAGCGAGAAGTTCTCGCTGACGCAAATGCAGGACGCCTTCGATATTCAGCGCGTGTCGCTGGGCGGGCCGGTGTTCGATGTTGAAAAGCTGAGTTGGTTGAACGGCCAGTGGCTGCGTGACCAGAGCGATGAGCAATTTCTGGATTCGCTGCTGGACTGGGCCTACAACCGTGATTACGCCATGAAGATTATCCCCCACTTGCGTCAGCGGGTGGAGACATTGTCGGAAGTGGCGGACAAGGCGGCTTTCTGTTTCAACGGCATGCCGGCGATTAACGAAGCCAGCTTTACGCACAAGCAGTACGGGCCGGAAGACATGAAGGTATGGCTCCAGTACCTGCTGTGGACCTATGAGGCGCGTAACGACTGGAACCGCGATGGCTTGTTTGCGGATGCCAAGGCTATTGCCGATGCGCAGGAAGTGAAGATCAAGGACTTTCTGTTCCCGGTGTTTGTGGCCATTGCTGGCACCAGCGCCAGCTTTTCGGTGGTGGACTCCATGGAGATCATCGGCTCTGACGTAAGCCGCGCCCGCATCCGCCACGCCATCGAGGTTCTTGGTGGCGTGTCCAAGAAACAGATGAAGAAGCTGGAGAAGGCCTACCGGGATCTGCCAGTGGGCTGAGTTGAAAGTTGAAAGTTCAAAGTTGAAAAGGCGCGGTGAGGGCCATGATGACGGGTAAGTTTCCTCCGCGGACAGACCCGGAATCGCGGCAACAAGACGGCAGTGTTGTATAGCCGTTCCCGCGTTTAAACTTTTCACTTTGAACTTTAAACTGATTTTCGCCCAGTTTTTCAGCAACTTGCTCAGGATGTAGTCAAATCAGACTTCATTCTGAAAAAAACCGCTGGCTGGCGCTTGACAGGGTAGGGGTGGCCGGTAGAATACGCCGCACCTACCGGGATGCACCTGATCCCACTGGTATTTGGGGCTATAGCTCAGCTGGGAGAGCGCAACACTGGCAGTGTTGAGGTCAGCGGTTCGATCCCGCTTAGCTCCACCAAACACGTCCCCTTCGTCTAGTGGCCCAGGACACCGCCCTTTCACGGCGGTAACAGGGGTTCGACTCCCCTAGGGGACGCCAAATAGAAAAGCCTCACTCGAAAGAGTGGGGCTTTTTTATTGCCGCTTTGCGGCCGCATCATGGTTCACGCAACACGCTTGGCCTGATCTAGGGGGTGAGCGAAGAGAGACGGGTCTTCACATCCCGCTGATTCTCCCCGACTCACCTTCTTACCGCAAAGCACAGTTTCTTGCGTCAGGCCCGTATTGCCCGCCAGCCCATATCCAGCGCCAGAATGGTGACGAAACTGGCACCGGCCAGCGGAAAGAGAAGCATCAAGGTGGCGGTGATCAGTGCCAGGTTCCGTTTCTTCCCCGGCGCCAGTTTCTTCGGTGCGCCAAGGCTGCCTTGGGGGCGGCGTTTCCACCACAGGGTGAGCCCACTGATAACCAGAGCAATGATGGCCAGGCAGGGGAATAGCATAAGCAACTGGTTGGCCAGGCCGAAGTAATTTCCCATATGCAGAGCGACCCCCCATTCCACGGCTTTGGCGATCGGGCCGTAATCATCGAAGCCGGCTTTGCCAATGAGATCACCACTGTGAGCATCGATATGAAAAGTCCGCTGGCCTTCCGGTTGGTCGGGGTAGGTGTAGGCGCTGTAAATGTCTCCGGGAGACTGTGGCAGCGAGAGCCGGTAGCCCAATGGAACGCCCTGGTCGACCAGGGTTTGATGGACGTGGTTCGCGCCGATGTTGGTGGTGCCATGATGGCCATGGGGAATCGGGGCTGCGTTGAGTGTCCAGGGGGCTTCTCCATGGGTGTCGACAAGGGTTTTGCTGTCGTCACTGTCGTGGTGGCGGAGAAATGAGGGATAGCCCATCCCCAAGGCATTACTGACCGGGGTGAGGAACTGGCCTCCCCACAGGCTGGCCCAAGGCAATCCCGTGATAATCAGGAACAGGATTAGCACGGCGGAATACAGGCCGGTGAGGCGGTGCACCTCGCGCCATAGCGGTCTGCCCTTTTTTTGCACGTTGGGGTGAAAGCGATAGCGTTGATCTGCCTGTTTGCGTGGCCACCAGAGGTACAGGCCGGTGACCACCAGCACGAATCCCCAGCACGCCATCAGCTCGACAATGGCATCGCCGGTTTCGCCGAGTAGCAGGGAGCCATGGGCCACATCGGAAAAACCGACCAGGGTGCTGGTGTATACATAGCTGCCGAGGACCTGCGCGTTGCTGGGGTCGACAAAAACGCGTCGGTCTGGTCCGTCGACGGGGCTGATGTAGACCTTGGCGGTGCGGCCTTCCTCAGTGGGCATATCGATGCGGGTGAGTGCTGCCGTGGGATAGGCGTGACGAACGGCCTCCAGTAACGGCTCAGGCGGCAGGACGGTCTCGCCGGAACTCGCAAAGCGAAGTTCCGGGTAGAGGGCGTCGTTAATTTCGTCATTGAACAGGTAGATAGCGCCTGTCACGGCGAGAATCAGCAGAAACGGGGCGGTGATCAGCCCCGCGTAGAAATGCCATCGCCAAACGGCCGCATACAGGCGGTTGTCTTGCGGGGCGTCGGGACGCGTTGTTGCCATCAAAAGTGGCCAGTCCAGCCCAGCTCCACGGTGCGTGGGGCACCGACGTAAACCTGGGTGGCGCTATACCCGGACCAGTCCGCGTAGAATTCGTCGGTCAGGTTGCGGCCTCGCAGAGTCAGGGTGCCTTTGCCTAGAGGGTGGCTGACCCAGGCATCCAGCAAGGTGCGGCTGGCCACCTTGTAGTCATTGCTGCTGCTGGTATAGAAGTCGCCGGTGTGACGAATGGCGCCGCCCACGGTGAGTGCGACAGGCTTGAAGGTGTAGGCGCTGGTGGCTGTGTAGGTATCATCTGGAACATTGGTGGGGCGATTGCCAGCGAGGTCGTTGCCACTGCCGTCGTTGAGTTCCGTGTATTTTGCGTCCACATGGGCGGCGCTGAGTCGCAGCCACCATTGAGGCAGCAGCTGTAGGGTCAGGTCCAGTTCGCCGCCTTTGGAGCGCTGGCTGCCGCCCTGGACAGTCAGTGCGGGATTGCTTGGGTCCCGGGTAAGAATGTCATCCTGGTCGATGCGGTAAACGGCCGCCGTCAGGGTTGCCCGGCGATCCCAGAAATCGGTCCGAACCCCGGCTTCCACGGAGCGGCCTTTGGATAGATCAAAAGCCGCCCGTGATTCGCTGCTCAGTACCAGGGAGGTAATGGGGGTGGCGGCACGGTTATATTGGGCGAAAAGTTGGGTGTTGTTGCTCAGGTCATAGATGGTGCCCAGTCGCCACGAAAAAGATTCGTAGGTCTGGCCGAAATCGGTGCTGGTGGCGGTGCTCAGATCATCAATGGTGCGATCAAGATCAGAGTAGTCATAGCGAGCTCCACCGACCAATAACCAGTTAGGCGTTAGGTTGAGAGCGTCTTCGATAAACACGCCTTGAGTGGTGACGGTGCTGTCGTAATTCACCCGATACGGATAATTGCCGGCGTTATCCACTGGCAGGCGACCGCGATCCGGGTTGAAAGGGTCCACGGAGGTTGTGTCGCCGAAACGGCGCTGAGAAAAGAAGTCGGTATAACGCAGATCGATACCGGCCGTGAAGCGATGACGCAATTCTCCCAGTTTGCCGTCATAGGCCGCGTAAAAACGCTCGGAGGCAGATTTCTGGCGATGCGTAATGATGGTGGTCAGACGATCTAATTGACCGGTGCCAGCGTTATACGTGAAATCTTCAGAATTGGCCCAGTTGCGGTCAGCATTGTAGAAGCCCATTTCGTTTGCCAGCTTCCAGTGCTCATTGAGCTGGTAGTCCACCCGGGCTCGGAACCACTGGCTCTCGGATTCCATCACGCCGTTATTCACGTTGTAATTGTTGTCGCGGATCGATTCATCTAGCACCAGGTCACCGGAGACCGCATCGCTGGGGGCACGGGCCACGGATGCGGGCAGTAATGGCGCCCCCTGATAGGGAGTACGGTATTCGTCACTGTACAGATCCAGATCAAATGACAGCGTCAGTTTTTCGGTAGGGGTTAGCAGCAGCCCGGTGGTGAAGGCATCTGTGCGGCTATTGGTGTCGTCGACAATGCCGTCGCTTTCATCGTGGCTGAAATCGGCACGCAGGGCGGCGGTGTCGGTCAGTACCTTGTTGGCGCCCACGCCCAGGTTAACCGTATCGTTACTGCCGTAACTGATCATGCCGTCATAGGAGTTTGCGGTTACGTCGGGGCGCTTGGTGACCAGGTTAATACTGCCCGCCAGTGCCCCGGTACCGTGTAATACGGACGCTGGGCCTTTGAGGATTTCAACGCGTTCCAGATTCCAGGTATTCATGTTGCGGGACATAAGCCCGGGATCCACGGCACGGGTGCCGTTGAATAGATAGCCCACATCGGTGAAGCCGCGCATGCTTACCGAAGCGGGTGAACCGGGAATGTTGCCGGCACTGACGCCCGGCGTGTTGCGGTATAGCTCGATCAGATTGCGCAATCCTTCCTGTTCTATTTCATCACGGCCGATGATGTCCACAGTGGCCGGGGTTTCGCGCATGGTCAGCCCGAGTCGGCTGGCCGTGGCGGCTTCGGGCAGCGGATCCGTGCTCTGATCGGGAGCAGAGGCTCTCACCGACACGGTGTCCAGCTGGTTGCTGTCGTCTGCAATGGCTAAGGACATCCCGCTACAGGCCACTATCAGGCACAGGGGCTGTGAAAAGCGCAGGACTGGGTGTGACGCAGGACCAAAGAAGCGACGTAAAGGCATGATTTCCCCGAACCGGATTGAGTTGGGGTCGCAGCATAGTCTTGTGGCAGAAAAGGGAAATGCGGCATATCGCCACATGGGCTACGGTGCGGTTCAGCTCAGGCGGCGGATGGTAAGGGTGTGCGCGATTTTTTCACCGTCCCAGATGTATTCGTAGTGAGCGCTGGGGGTGATGCTGGTGATGAACTGTGGGGTTAGCAGGGCGTAGCAATGGCTGCCGGCGGACCGTACGGATTCGTAATGGATGCCGCTGTGTTGTTCTCTGTGCTGCTGGTTCCGTAGTTGTTGGCCGAGTTGCTGGGCAGCGGTGTAGTCATGGGGGGCGTGCCAGTGCGGATGATTACTGGCGGGGGTGATGTCGATAAGTGTGGCGGTGAAATGGACCTTCAGGCCACGCATAACGATGCGATCATATTTGAGCCCATCCACCTGCTGAAAATAGCGTTGCTGGTGATAGCGAGTCTCGGCAATGGCCGTTGCCATGCGATCAGCGCAATAGAACACCCCGTAGTGGCCAGCAGAGAAGCGTGAACCTTCCGGGTTGACGTGCACGAAAGGGCCCAGCGCATAGTTGCAACCGGGGATGCCCCACGGGCGCTGGTCTGGGGGCACTCTATTCAGTTCGCCAATATCATTTTGCAGGCGTGGATTGGTTAGCGCCTGCACCGCAAATAGTGAATCAAAATCAGTCTGGTCCGCCACATCATCGAAGATGGCGATGGGGGGATATTTGCCATTCACCAGCCGGTAGGCGGTTTGGCCGTGAAGCGTAGTGCGCGGCAGGGCATCGGTATCCGGTTCGCTCAACCCCATTGTCCGCCCCGCAGGCTGTCGAGCTGGCGGTGCACTTCATAGAGGCTGGCGACCCGGCCGTTGCTCATGATACTCATGGGGGTAGCGCCATTGAAAAAGGCGTTATGGTTGGCCATGCGAATAAAGCCGTACACGTTTTCCTTGTTGCCAAACAGGGTGCGTAAGGCTTGGTGGATATTCAGCAGGTAGCTGAGTCGTTCCAGTAGATCCTGGCTCACCCGGGCGCTGTCCGGCTGGCTCTGGTATTTGTGCAGGGTGGAGCGGCCGACGCCGAGTAGCGCCATTTTCTCCTTTTCACTGCACTGCCAGTGTTCCAGCAATTTCAGTACCGCACGCAAGGCGGCATGGCGGGCGCCATCGTCCAGGGCTTGTGGGGTGTAGGCTGTTGCGGGTTCCATGTTTTCCTCCTGCTTGCCCGATAATGATCCATATTTACATAATTGTCTACCTAGAGACATTCAGGGTAATAAAGTGTCATATCCCTGAACATCCAGGAGTGGCTGTAGTCACTGTATTGCGATCATTGGATGGTCATTACACTGTGTCGGCGGACGGTTACCGGAGAATCTGGATGGAAAACAGGGTTAAGGCGCTGGGTGGCGGGGTGCTGTTGTTGGCTGCACTGTCGGCAGGCTGTGCCAATGCGGGGGACGTTACTGATCGGCAATGGACCGACGCGCATCTGCACTACGTGGATTTTATGCAGGACAGCGAGGGTGCGCAGGCGATGATCGCCGCCATGGATAAGGCAGGGGTCGAGCGGGCCTGGGTGTTTGGCCTGCCGGTGATGAAAAAATGGCAGGCGGAGGCGCCGCGTCGCCCTCGCTACTACCTGGGCGATGAGGCGCCGTTGTATTACTACAGCGCCACAGATGACATTGTCGCGCAGGCAGTATTGTCATTGCCGGAGGATGAGCAGGCCCGGTTGCAGCCGTTTATTAGCGGTTTTAATCCTACGGACATGCACGCCGCGGAGCAGATAGAAAGCTTGATCGAACGCTATCCGGGCCTGTGGCAAGGGGTGGGCGAGGTTCTCACCCGCCATGATCAGCTCACCGCCTTGACGGAAGGGGAGACGCCCCGAGCCAATCACCCTGCGTTGATGAAAGTGTATGAGATGGCGGGGCGCTATGACCTGCCTGTGTTGCTGCATAGCAATTTGACCTCCTTGCGTGAAGAAACGCCGATCTTTTTGGGGGAGCTGGAAGAGGCCCTGGATGGGAACCCGGAAACCCTTTTTTTACTGGCCCATGCAGGCACCAGTGGTGGGGTCGAAGAGAGTCAGCCGCCGCTGGGGACCTTGCCGCCCATTCTGCGAGCGTTGTTGAGCCGTTATGACAATTTGTACATCGATTTGTCGTGGAGTGTGAAAGATCACTATCTGATTGACGAGGGGAAACCCAGTGACGAATGGCTGGCGCTGATTGGTGAATTTCCCGACCGTTTTACCTTGGGAACCGATCTGGTGGGCCACTTCGGCAGTATGGAAAGGGTGCTTGGCGAGTACGAACCTCTGCTTGAGGCGCTGCCCAAAAAAGTGGCGGAGCAGCTCACACACGGGAATGCGGACGCTCTTGTGCCCAAAAAGGGGGCAGAAAAATTGCCTTGAATGAGGGTTTTTCGTGGATTTAAGGAAACGTCACGTTTTTTGATAAGTGCTGTTTTTTGCGGAGTGCCTGGCGCCTAAATCCAGGATCACATCGGTGGTGATGTGGGTTCCGGTTTTATTGCGTCAGGCATGAAACGTCAGGCGTCAGGGCATCAGGTGTCAGGCTTTCTCTGCAATCGACGCAGCAAGGCGGATGTATCCCAGCGCCCACCCCCCATGGACTGAATATCCCGGTAGAAGTCGTTCACCTGCTCAGTGATGGGCAGGCGAGTACCGTTGCGGGCGGCTTCGTGAAGACAGATATCCAGGTCCTTGCGCATCCAGTCCACCGCGAAACCGTGCTCATACTGGTCGTCGATCATGGTCTGGTGCCGATTCACCATCTGCCAGGAACCGGCGGCGCCCTGGCTGATGGTGTCGAAGACTTTGCGGGCATCGAGGCCGGCATTCTGGGCAAAGGCGACGCCTTCAGATAACGCTTCCACCAGGCCGGCCACGCAGATCTGGTTAACCATCTTGGTAAGCTGGCCGCTACCTGCCGGGCCCATCAAATTGGCGGCTTTGGCGTAATGCTGAAGGGTGGGTAGCACGCGTTGATAGACCGCGTCTTCACCCCCGCACATGATTGACAGCTGGCCATTCTGGGCGCCTTGCTGGCCGCCGGAAACCGGTGCATCGATAAAATAATTTCCCTGCTTCCGGCAGGCGGTATCCAGCTCACGGGCCATTTCTGCGCTGGCGGTGGTGTGATCGATCAGAATCGCGCCCTTGGCAAGGCCCTGCAGGGCGCCGTCATCGCCGAGCGTCACCTGATGCAGGTCGTCGTCGTTACCGACACAGACAAAAACCAGATCAGCCCCCTGGGCGGCTTCAGCGGGGGTGGCGGCATGGTTGCCGGGGTAGTCCCCGGTCCACTCCTGTGCCCGCTGGCCGGTGCGGTTGTACACCGTCATGGAAATACCGGCTTCGGCCAGGTGCCCGGCCATGGGGTAACCCATGGTGCCGAGCCCGATAAAGGCTGCGTTTAGAGTGCTCACTTTCCGTTGTCTCCGACATTGTTTTCAGCGTGCGTGGCATCGGGCAGGGGGTAAGCGGCAAAGCGAGGCTCGGTCAGGCTGCCCAGGTACAGAGTGTTGCCGTGTTGCTCGGCACTGGTGATCGGGGCGAAGGCGCTGTCACTGTTGTCCTGTAAATTGTGGGTGATCTCACCTTGCTCGTTGAGGCCCAGTACAAAGCCGTGATGCACCGGTTGCGGCTGCAGGAAGCTGGGCATGCGGAAGGCAACTTTGCGCAGCAGAGGTTTGTCGGAAAGGCTATCGAGCATGGCGTTACGGGGGCTGAACAGGGCCAGCCAGAAGGTGCCGTCACCATTGGCCGAGATGCCATCAGGAATACCGGGCAGGTTATCCATAAAGATGTCGTGGCTGCCGGCTTTGTCGCCTTTGAGCCAGTAACGGACAATTTGATAGCTGCCGGTTTCGGTAACAAGAACGAAGTCTTCATTCTTTGACAGGGCGATACCGTTGGCGAACTGCAGGCCATCAAGAAGGACTTCTGTCAGTTCTGTGCTTGGATCGTAACGCAGCAGACGCCCGTGACCACCGTGTTCCATGATGTCGTCGCGGGCATGCATGGCCGGGCCGAATTTGCTGGAGGCGTCAGAGAAATAAGCGACGCCGTTGCTGTCTACATCCACATCATCGGTGAAACCATAGGGTACGCCACCGGCAGTGTTGCTAAGCGTGGTGATTGCCCCGCTGGGGCTGACGCTAAGAAGCCCCTTGTACCCGTCAGCAATAATCAAATTGCCATAAGGATCAAAATCCAGCCCCAGCGGCCGGCCTTGGGTGTTGGCAATCAAGTCCGGGTTCTTGCCGTCGGGATCAAAGCGAACGATGCGGCCATCCACATAACCCACGTACAAGTCGCCCTTGTTATTAATGGCCACGTCTTCCGGGCCAGTGCCTTCATCTTTGCCGAGAATACGGCTGTCAGCCAGCACTGTATTGGTGGCATAGGGGCCTTCCAAGGCAGGGGCTGCGGGTGCTTGCCAGGCGACTGGCTCGATGCTGACGGGCCAGAACAGCAGATAAGTCGCGATGGCTGCGATGATGATAAGTGCGAGGATTTTTTTCATTGTAATGTCTGCGTTGGCTAGCGAGACAACGATGCTTGCACGCACGGCGCGGCCACGCAAATGCAGGATGGTAATAACGTTTAATCAGCGGGATGACACCGATGTTGGCAGGTGGGCGATCAGCGAGCTTCGAGGAGGGAAAGTTGAGATCGCGACAGGGTTTCGTGACTCGCAACGTTTAACTCGCTACTGCTTTTTCAGGCATAAAAAAACCGCCCGAAGGCGGTTTTTTTGGCGATAACGAGGCGTTTACTTGCGCTCGTTGACCGGCACGAACGGGCGCTCGGCTTCGCCGGTGTACAGCTGGCGCGGACGGCCAATCTTGTACGAGTTGGAGATCATTTCGTTCCAGTGTGCAATCCAGCCAACGGTGCGAGACAGGGCAAAAATCACAGTGAACATGGAAGTCGGGATCCCGATAGCTTTCAGGATGATACCGGAGTAGAAATCTACGTTCGGGAACAACTTCTTCTCTTTGAAGTAGGGGTCGTTCAGGGCGATTTCTTCCAGCTTCATGGCCAGCTCAAGCTGCGGATCGTTGACACCCAGTTCGGCCAGCACGTCGTGGCAAGATTCGCGCATTACGGTTGCACGCGGATCGTAGTTTTTGTAAACCCGGTGACCGAAGCCCATCAGCTTGAACGGATCGTTCTTGTCCTTCGCTTTGGCGATGTAGGCATCGATGTTATCGATGTGGCCGATTTCGTCGAGCATGTTCAGCACAGCTTCGTTGGCACCGCCGTGAGCCGGACCCCACAGGGCAGAGATGCCCGCAGCGATACAGGCGAACGGGTTGGCACCGGAGGAGCCAGCCAGACGCACGGTAGAGGTGGAGGCATTCTGTTCGTGGTCCGCATGCAGGATGAAGATGCGATCCATGGCCTTGGCCAGGGTCGGGCTGATCTTGGACTCTTCGCAAGGGTTGCCAAACATCATGTGCAGGAAGTTTTCTGCGTAACCCAGGTCGTTGCGCGGGTACATGAAGGGCTGGCCCAGGGCGTACTTGTAGCACATGGCCGCGATGGTGGGCATCTTGGCGATCAGGCGGTACGCGGTGATTTCACGGTGCTCGGGATTATTGATGTCCAGCGAGTCGTGGTAGAAAGCGGACAGGGCGCCCACTACACCGCACATGATGGCCATCGGGTGGGCATCACGGCGGAAACCGTTGAAGAAGTTGCGAATCTGCTCGTGCACCATGGTGTGGTTCTTCACGGTGCTGATGAAGTGATCGCGTTGTTCTGCGGTGGGCAGCTCGCCGTACAGCAGGGTGTAGCACACTTCCAGATAGTCGGATTGACCCGCCAGCTCCTCGATGGAGTAGCCGCGGTGCAGAAGTTTACCCACTTCACCATCGATAAAGGTGATCTTGGATTCACAGGAAGCGGTAGAGGTGAAACCGGGGTCGAAAGTAAAGACGCCGTTAGCTACCAGTTTGGACACGTCGATAACGTCGCGGCCCAGAGTCGGGGTGTAGATCGGCAGGTCCAGGTCCTGACCCTCTACCTTGAGAATGGCTTTCTTCTCGGTCATGGGAATCTCTCCATTGGCGGACGAGGGAACGTTCCTCAAGGTAAGGAAGGTCCTCCAAAGCGCGGGGGAAGGTAAAGTTTTGACACACCTTTGTCAACGCGCAGGCGCGAACCGGGGAGTCAGACTTTTGTAGGGTAAACAGCTTGTTACGATAAAAAGACGGTTTTGCCTCAGCATGGTGCAACACAAATTCATTGCGTTCACATCAGGTGCATCATTGTAAATCAAGGCGTTAGCCGGTAAGTGAACAATAATTGTCGCTCGGAGCGTTTGTTTTGCGTAAGGCGCGGAGATATACTGCCGCCCGGCAGAAACCTCCTGCTGGGGGTTTCACACGGGCCCACCCCGGCCCGGGCAGATTTATTGAGATCAGGCTTCACGTTCTGATCTCAATGACTCTGCCAAGTTCCCGACAACCGCCTCTAATACAGAGGCCCGGCTATAAGTAGGCTACCGTGAACGATAAGCGACCCGTTAACCTCGATCTGAGCACGATCAAGTTCCCGGTCACGGCTATAGCATCTATCACCCACCGTGTAACCGGCGTTGCCATCTTTTTGGCACTGCCGATTTTGCTGTGGATGCTGGATCGCTCCCTGGCGTCTCCCGAGAGCTTTGCGGACCTGAAAGAACTGATGACCTCCCCGCTAGTGAAGCTGGTGGTATGGGCCATTCTGGCTGTATTGCTGTATCACTTGGTGGCGGGTATTCGTCACCTGATTATGGATACCGGTGTTGGTGAAAGTTTGGAAGGCGGCCGTCGTGGCGCCAAGCTGACTTTCATCATTTCTGCGGTATTGATTCTGCTGGTAGGAGCGTGGATATGGTAACCACTGTAACGAGCCTAAGCCGTAATGGCTTATCTGATTGGCTCATCCAGCGCGTTTCCGGTGCCATCATCGGCCTGTACATGATCGGCCTGCTGGGCTACCTGATCCTTGCGGGCGATCTGGATTACGGCAGCTGGAAGGCCTTTATGGGATCTATCTGCATGCAGATAGCCAACACCCTGCTGGTGATTTCTGTCGCAGCACACACCTGGGTAGGTCTGTGGGGCGTAACCACTGACTACCTGACTGGCATGACTCTGGGTAAAGCCGCCACCGGCGTGCGCCTGATTGCTCAAGTGGCAATCGCATTGGCGCTGGTTGTGTACCTGTTATGGGGTCTTGTTCTGATCTGGGGAGGGGCGTAATCCATGTCCATTCGCACTATTACGTTTGACGCTATCGTCGTAGGTGGTGGTGGTGCCGGTATGCGCGCCTCACTGCAAATGGCCCAGTCTGGTTTCAAGACTGCGCTGATTTCCAAAGTCTTCCCGACCCGTTCGCACACCGTGTCCGCCCAGGGCGGTATCACCTGTGCAATCGCCTCATCCGATCCTAACGATGATTGGCGCTGGCACATGTACGATACCGTGAAAGGCTCCGATTACATCGGTGACCAGGACGCGATTGAGTACATGTGTAATGTGGGCCCGGAAGCGGTGTACGAGCTGGACCACATGGGCCTGCCGTTCTCCCGTACCGAAGAAGGCCGTATTTATCAGCGTCCGTTCGGTGGCCAGTCCAAGAACTTCGGTGAAGGTGGTCAGGCTGCCCGTACCTGTGCGGCGGCTGACCGTACCGGCCACGCGCTGCTGCACACGTTGTACCAGCAGAACCTGAAGAACGGCACCCAGTTCTACAATGAGTGGTATGCCGCTGAGCTGGTAAAAGACGCGGATGACAATGTTTGTGGTGTAATCGCCATCGACATCGAGTCCGGTGAGACCGTGTTCTTCAAGGCCAAGGCAACCGTGTTTGCCACTGGTGGTTCCGGTCGTATTTACGCTTCCACAACCAATGCGTTGATCAATACCGGTGATGGTGTTGGCATGGCGCTGCGTGCCGGTGTGCCGGTGCAGGACATTGAGATGTGGCAGTTCCACCCCACCGGTATTGCTGGTGCGGGTACCCTGGTGACGGAAGGGTGTCGTGGTGAGGGTGGCTATCTGATCAATAAGGATGGCGAACGCTTCATGGAGCGCTATGCGCCGAATGCCAAAGATCTGGCATCCCGCGATGTGGTAGCCCGCTCCATGATGATGGAAATCCTCGATGGCCGTGGCGCGGGTCCTGAAGGCGATCACGTGTTCCTGAAATTGGATCATTTGGGTGAAGAAGTGCTGCACAGCCGCCTGCCGGGCATCTGTGAGCTGGCGATTACCTTTGCCCAGACCGATCCGGTTAAAGAGCCGATCCCGGTTGTGCCTACCTGTCATTACATGATGGGTGGCATCCCCACCAACGTTCATGGCCAGGCGATTAAATTGTCCCAGGGTCACGAAGGTGAAGAGCAGTTTGTAAATGGCCTGTTCGCCGTTGGTGAAGTGGCTTGCGTATCCGTCCACGGTGCAAACCGTCTGGGTGGTAACTCACTGCTGGATCTGGTGGTCTTCGGCCGCGCAGCCGGCCTCTATATCGAAGATGCGCTCCGTCAGGGTATGACCCAGTACGAGCCTGCAGATTCTGATGTTGAAGCGGCTTTGGCCCGCGTTCGTCGCTGGGATCAGTCCAGTGGTGGTGAGTCTGTCTCCGCGCTGCGTAAAGAGCTGCAGAGTGTGATGCAGAACCACTTCGGTGTGTTCCGTAAGGGTGACCTGATGGAAGAGGGTGTCGCTAAACTGGCAGACCTGCGCGAGCGGATTGCCAAGGCGCACCTGGATGACAAGAGCATGCCGTTCAACACCGCGCGGATTGAAGCGCTGGAGCTGGATAACTTGCTAGAAGTGGCGGAAGCCACCGCCATCGCGGCCGAGGGCCGTACCGAGAGTCGTGGTGCGCATTCCCGCTACGATTACCCGGATCGTGACGATGAGAACTGGCTGTGCCACTCCATCTTCGACCCCAAAGCCAAGAAGCTGGGCAAGCGTGACGTGAACTTCAAGCCGAAGACCGTTGACACTTTCCAGCCCAAGGCGCGCACCTACTAAGGGGAGCTAACGATGAAAGTCAGTATCTATCGCTACAATCCGGAAACGGATCGCGAGCCGAGCATGAAGGAGTATGAGGTCGATACCCAGGGTAAAGACCTCATGGTGCTCGACATTCTCGCTTTGGTGAAAGAGCAGGATGAGTCCATGTCCTACCGTCGTTCCTGCCGTGAAGGGGTGTGTGGCTCCGATGGCATGAACATCAATGGTAAGAATGGTCTGGCGTGTATTACCCCGTTGTCTCAGGTGGCCCCGGGTGTATTGGACGGCAAAAAGCCGCTGGTTCTGCGTCCTTTGCCGGGCCTGCCGGTGATTCGTGATCTGGTGGTAGACATGGGTATGTTCTACAACCAGTACGAAAAAGTGCAGCCGTACCTGCAGAACAGCTCGCCGGCTCCGGCCATCGAGCGCCTGCAGAGCCCGGAAGAGCGTGAAAAGCTGGATGGCCTGTACGAGTGTATTCTCTGTGCTTGTTGTTCAACCAGCTGCCCGAGTTTTTGGTGGAACCCGGACAAGTTCCTGGGTCCGGCAGCCCTGTTGCAGAGCTACCGCTTCCTGGCGGACAGCCGCGACACAGTGACCGAAGAGCGTTTGTCCAAACTGGATGACCCCTTCAGCCTGTTCCGTTGCCACGGCATCATGAACTGCGTCAGCGTTTGCCCGAAAGGGTTGAACCCGACCCGGGCCATCGGCCATATCCGTTCCATGCTGTTGGAGCGGGGCATCTGACCCGAAACAAAAAAAGGCGGCCTGATGGTCGCCTTTTTTGTATATGGAAAGTCGAAAATGCCGCTTTGTGCTGTCTATTCGACGTTTTGCCAATGGCAGAAACATTCAGAAAGAGTCATAAGTTACTTTATAAATTCGGTGCCTAACAAAACCGAATTAAAAGGGCTACACTAGATAGCAGTTCGAGGTAATCCCTCGACGAGAGGTAGCAAGCTTCTACCCAGACCCGACCCGGTATGGGCGAGATAGCAGGTTGCATCTCATGGGTGGAACAGGGCTTAAAAGGCGTTGTTCCGAAAATACGAGCGTACGGGAACAGGGTCGCCCCCCTGTGGTCGCAGTTACTCATACCACAGAGTGTGACAACCTCCCGCCGAAGGAACGAGCTAACATGCAAGACAGTTCCATGCAGCGGCAATGGCAGTCCTCCCATATCGGGGGAGCCAACGCTGCCTATGTCGATGAACTGTACGAATCCTACCTGACCGATCCTAATTCCGTGCCGGAAGACTGGCGCGTTTATTTCGAAAAACTCCCCAGTGTTGATGCCGCCGTCGAATCCGACGTGCCACACGCCGCCGTGCGTGAGTACTTCCTGCTGCAAGCGAAGAATCGTTCGCGTGTGCAGAAGTTTGGTGCCGGTGCCGTCAGCACGGAACATGAGCGTCGTCAGGTCCGTGTGCTGCATTTGATTGCGGCCTACCGAAACCGGGGTCACCAGGTGGCCAAGCTGGATCCGCTGGGCATCATGGAACGCGAAGCCGTTCCGGACCTTGAGCTGGCGCATCACGGTCTCAGCACGGCTGATCTGGATACCGTATTCCAAACGGGTAACCTGTTTATTGGTAAACCCGAAACCTCTCTGCGCGATATTGTTGACTGTCTGACCAGCACCTACTGTTCCAGCGTGGGTGCCGAGTACATGCACATGGTTAACACCGCGGAAAAGCGCTGGTTACAACAGCGCATGGAAGGCGTGCGTTGCCATCCGGAATACGGGACGGACACCAAGAAACATATTCTTGAGCGCTTGTCCGCTGCCGAAGGCCTGGAAAAATATTTGGGCAGCAAGTACCCGGGCACCAAACGTTTCGGCTTGGAAGGCGGCGAATCGCTGATTCCGTTGATGGACGAAATTATCCAGCGGGTTGGCAGCTATGGTGCCAAGGAGCTGGTGATCGGCATGGCCCACCGGGGCCGTTTGAATGTGCTGGTCAACACCCTGGGTAAAAGCCCGAAAGATTTGTTCGAAGAATTCGATGGCAAGAGCTTCAACGAAAGTGGCTCCGGTGATGTGAAGTATCACCAGGGCTTCTCGTCCAACGTACAGACGTCTGGCGGTGAAGTGCATCTGGCCATGGCCTTCAACCCATCACACCTGGAGATTGTTTCTCCGGTGGTGGAAGGGTCTGTACGTGCCCGTCAGGATCGTCGCGATGACCAAGGCGGCGAGCAGGTCGTTCCGATCATATTGCACGGCGATGCGGCCTTTGCCGGGCAGGGCGTGGTCATGGAGACATTTCAGATGTCCCAGACCCGGGGTTTCCATACCGGTGGTACCCTGCATGTCATCATCAACAACCAGGTGGGCTTTACCACCAGTCGACGTGATGATGCCCGCTCCACCGAGTACTGCACCGATGTGGCAAAAATGGTGCAGGCGCCGATCTTTCATGTGAATGCGGATGACCCGGAAGCGGTGTATTTCGTCACTCAGCTTGCGGTGGATTACCGCATGCAGTTCAAGAAAGACGTGGTGATCGATCTTTTCTGTTATCGCCGCTCGGGGCATAACGAGGCGGACGAGCCGTCCTCGACCCAGCCGATGATGTACAAGAAGATCAAAAGCCACCCGACCACTCGCACCCTGTACGCCGAGCAGCTGATTAACGAGAAAGTGGTCAGTGAACAGGAAGCCCAGAAAACCGCCGATGATTACCGCGACATGCTGGACGCCGGTAACCATGTGGTGAAATCCCTGGTGCGTGAGCCTAACAAGGCCCTGTTCGTGGATTGGTCTCCTTACATCGGGCATCAGGTGCAGGACGACTGGGATACGTCGTACCCGCTGAAAAAACTGCAGGACTTGGCCACCCGCCTGGAAACGCCACCGGAAGGTTTTGTTGTCCAGCGTCAGGTGAAGAAGATCCTGGAAGACCGCCGCAAAATGACCGCTGGTGCGTTACCCCTGAACTGGGGTTACGGCGAAACCATGGCCTACGCGACCTTGATCGATCAGGGCTTCGCCATTCGGCTTACCGGTCAGGATAGCGGCCGTGGCACGTTCTCACACCGCCATGCGGTGCTGCACAACCAGAAAGATGGTGAGCAGTATGTGCCGCTTCAGCACCTGTACGAGGATCAGCCGCGCTTCGATATCTACGATTCACTGCTCTCCGAGGAAGCCGTGGTGGGCTATGAATACGGTTACGCCACCACCACGCCTAAATCCCTGGTGATCTGGGAAGCCCAGTTTGGCGATTTCGCCAACGGTGCTCAGGTGGTGATTGACCAGTTCATTTCCTCCGGCGAAGCGAAGTGGGGGCGTTTGTGTGGTTTGACCATGCTGTTGCCCCATGGTTACGAAGGGCAGGGTCCGGAGCATTCCTCCGCACGCCTGGAGCGCTTCCTGCAGCTGTGCGCTGAGCACAATATGCAAGTCTGTGTGCCGAGCACGCCTGGCCAGATTTATCACCTGCTGCGCCGTCAGGCGGTTCGGCCATTGCGCAAGCCGCTGGTGGTGATGAGCCCGAAGAGCCTGTTGCGCCACAAGAAGGCCACATCGGCACTGGAAGATCTGGCCCATGGGACGTTCCATTCGGTGTTGGATGACCTGGCTGACCTGGATCGCGAGAAGGTCAACCGCGTGGTCATGTGCTCCGGCAAGGTCTACTACGACCTGCTGGAAAAGCGCGATAGCGATGACCTGAGCGATACGGCACTGGTACGGATCGAACAGTTGTATCCGTTCCCGGAGCAGCGCTTGCAGGAAATCCTGGAGAGTTATCCGAACCTGAAGCATCTGGTCTGGTGTCAGGAAGAACCGATGAACCAGGGTGCCTGGTATTGCTCTCAGCATCATATGTACCGTGTAGCACAAAAAGCTGGCGTGGGGCCTGTGCATTACGCTGGCCGCGATATGGCGGCCGCCCCGGCGGCAGGTTCAATGTCACTGCACGTGGAACAACAGCAGCGTCTGGTTCAGGACGCCTTCGAGATTAAGTAACAGTTAAGGATTAGGCATGGCGACTGATATCAAAGCCCCGCAGTTCCCGGAATCAGTAGCAGACGGCACCGTAGCCACCTGGCACAAGCAGGAAGGTGAAGCGGTGAAGCGTGATGAGCTGCTGGTCGATATTGAAACCGACAAGGTTGTGCTTGAAGTGGTGGCACCGGCCGATGGCGTGATCAGCAAGATCATGGCGGCTGAGGGTGAAACCGTAGAGAGCCAGCAAGTATTGGGTACCTTCGACGAAGGGGCCAGCGGTAGTGCCGGCAAGAGCGATGACAAGCCGGAAAAAGCAGAGAGCGATGACGACTCTGCGGATAAAAAGGACGACAAGCAGGAAGAAAAAGCGGATGCGAAGTCCGAGCCTGCAGATGACGATGACAGTGCCGGTGATCAGGCAGGGCCTGCAGCCCGCAAACTGATGAGCGAGCATGGCATCGCCGCAGATCAGGTAAAGGGCTCCGGCCGCGGCGGCCGCATTACCAAGGGTGATGTGGAGAAAGTGATTTCGGACAAGGCAGAGAAGCGCGCGAACCAGCCTGCTCCCCAGCAACCGGCCACCCTGGACGTGCCTGGCGCACCGGGTGAGCGCGAAGAGCGCCGTGTGCCGATGACGCGCCTGCGTAAACGCATCGCTGAGCGTCTGGTGTCTGCGCAGCAGGACTCCGCCATGTTGACCACCTTCAACGAGGTCAACATGAAACCGATCATGGATATGCGCAAGCATTACCAGCCGGAATTCGAGAAAGCCCATAACGTGCGTCTCGGTTTCATGGGCTTCTTCACCCGTGCCTGTGTGGAAGCACTGAAACGCTTCCCGGCGGTGAACGCCTCCATCGATGGTGAAGACATCGTGTACCACGGTTACTACGACGTGGGTGTGGCTGTTTCCACCGAGCGGGGCCTGGTTGTACCGGTACTGCGCGATGCCGACCAGAAGGGTTTGGCGGAAGTGGAATCGCAGATCATTGAGTACGGTCAGAAAGCTCAGAAGGGCAAGCTCTCCATCGAAGAGATGACTGGCGGCACCTTCACTATTTCCAACGGCGGGGTGTTTGGCTCGCTGATTTCCACTCCGATTCTAAACCCGCCGCAAACGGCCATTCTGGGTATGCACAAAATCCAGGAACGCCCCATGGCGGTGGACGGCAAAGTGGAAATCCTGCCGATGATGTATCTGGCCCTGTCCTATGACCATCGTCTCATCGATGGCAAGGAAGCGGTGCAGTTCCTGGTCGCAGTAAAGAACTTTATCGAGGACCCGGCGCGCCTGCTGCTGGATATCTGAATGTACGCCTGCACGGTTCATGCTGGCACGCACACGCGAATATGGCGTGCCAGCGTGTTGCGTGACGCGTGCCAGCGATAGAAGGAATAGAGCATGAGTGACAACTACGACGTCATCATCATTGGTGGTGGTCCCGGTGGCTATGTGGCTGCCATCCGGTGCGCGCAGCTGGGTTTGAACACGGCTTGTATCGAAAAGCGCATTAACAAACAGGATGAGCCTGCACTGGGTGGTACCTGTCTGAATGTGGGCTGTATTCCGTCCAAGGCTTTGCTGGATTCCTCCTGGAAGTACCACGAAACCGAATCAGCTTTGGCGGATCATGGCATCAAGATCAAAGGTGCAGACTTGGACCTTGAGACCATGCTTAAGCGCAAGGACACCATCGTCAAGAATTTGACCGGTGGTATTGCCCAGTTATTCAAGGCCAACAAAGTGACCTGGTTGCAGGGCACGGGCCAATTGAAAAGCGGCAAGCAGGTGGAGTTCCAGCCTCTGGATGGCGACACACAGACCTTGCAGGCCGAGCACGTGATTCTGGCTGCGGGCTCTGTGCCAGTGGATATCCCGGTGGCTTCCGTTGACCAGAAAGTGATTGTGGACTCCACCGGGGCACTGGATTTTGACAAGGTCCCCAAGCGTCTTGGTGTGATCGGTGCCGGTGTTATCGGCCTGGAATTGGGCAGTGTCTGGGGCCGGTTGGGCAGTGAGGTTGTGGTGCTGGAAGCAGTGGATGATTTCCTGCCTGCGGTGGACAAGCAGATTGCCAAGGATGCCCAGAAACAGTTTACCAAGCAGGGCCTGGATATTCGTCTGGGCGCCCGCGTGACCGGTTCTGAAGTGAAAAAGGATCAGGTCGTGGTCAGCTTCACCGACAAGGATGGCGAGCAAGAAGAAACCTTTGACCGCCTGATTGTGGCGGTGGGCCGTCGCCCTTACACCGAAGGCCTGCTTAGCCAGGATGCTGGTGTCACCTTGGATGAGCGTAATTATATCTACGTGGACAGCCAGTGCCGTACCGATGTGCCCGGCGTTTATGCCATCGGTGATCTGGTGCGTGGCCCGGCGCTGGCCCACAAGGCCATCGAAGAAGGCGTCATGGTGGCGGAAGTGATCATGGGTGAAAGCACCCAGCTGAACTACGACACCGTTCCCGGGGTGATTTATACCCACCCGGAAGTGGCCTGGGTTGGCAAGACCGAAGAAGAAGCGAAGGATTCCGGTGATGCCTACAAGACCGGTGCCGTCCCATTTGCCGCCAACGGGCGGGCCATGGCTGCCGGGGAAACCGGTGGCATGGTGAAGTTTGTGGCCGACGAAAAGACCGACCGCATCCTGGGCATGCACGTGGTAGGTCCGCAGGCGTCCGAGCTGATTCAGCAAGGCGTTATAGCCATGGAGTTTGGGGCGACTGTAGAAGATTTGCAGCTGATGGTGTTTGGTCACCCAAGCCTGTCAGAAACCGTTCATGAAGCAGCCTTGGCCACGGACTTTAAAGCAATCCATGTGGCGCAGCGTCGTCGCAAGAAATAGCGGCATATGAACGGTAGCGATAACGGCGTCTGCACAGGGCGCCACTAATTCATTGATGATGGAAGTATTGGCATGAATCTCCATGAGTATCAGTCAAAACAGCTTTTTGCTGATTATGGGTTGCCTGTCTCCCCCGGCTTTGCCTGCGATACCCCGGAAGAGGTCGCAGCGAAGGCGAAAGAGATCGGTGGTGACAAGTGGGTTGTGAAGGCCCAGGTACACGCCGGTGGCCGTGGTAAGGCCGGTGGTGTGAAGCTGGTGGAGACCCCGGAAGAGGCGGCAGCGTTTGCCAAGCAATGGCTGGGTAAGAACCTGGTGACCTTCCAGACCGATGAACACGGTCAGCCGGTATCAAAAATTCTGGTGGAAACCTGCACCGACATTGCCAAAGAGCTGTATCTCAGTGCGGTACTGGACCGTGCCAGCCGCCGTGTTGTTTTCATGGCCTCCACCGAAGGTGGCGTGGACATCGAAACGGTGGCAGAAGAAACCCCGGAGAAAATCCTCAAGGCAGAAATCGATCCGCTCGTGGGCGCACAGCCCTACCAGGCCCGTGAGATTGCATTCCAGCTGGGTCTGGAAGGGAAGCAGGTTAACCAGTTTGCCAAGATCTTTGTGGGTCTGGCCAAGCTGTTTATCGACAAGGACCTGGCGCTGATCGAAGTGAACCCGCTGGTGATTACCGATGAGGGCGATCTGCACTGCCTGGACGCCAAGATTAACGTGGATGGCTCTGCGTTGTATCGCCATCCGGACATCAAAGCACTGGACGATCCCAGCCAGGAAGACGAGCGCGAGCGTCGTGCGGCTGAATGGGACCTGAACTACGTTGCCCTGGACGGCAACATTGGTTGCATGGTCAACGGCGCAGGCCTGGCCATGGGCACCATGGACCTGGTGAAGTTGAAAGGCGGTGCGCCGGCCAACTTCCTGGACGTGGGCGGCGGTGCCACCAAAGAGCGTGTTACCGAAGCCTTTAAGATCATCCTTTCCGATGATCAGGTTAAGGGTGTTCTGGTGAACATCTTTGGCGGTATCGTCCGCTGCGACCTGATTGCCGAAGGCATTATCGGTGCCGTGGAAGAAGTGGGCGTTACCGTCCCGGTTGTGGTTCGCCTGGAAGGCAACAATGCGGAGCTGGGTTCCCAGAAGCTGGCAGAAAGCGGCATGAACATCATTGCCGCACAAAGTTTTGATGATGCTGCCGAGCAGGTAGTGAAAGCAGTGGGAGGTGCCGCATGAGCGTATTGATCGACAAGAACACCAAGGTTATCTGCCAGGGTTTCACTGGTAGCCAGGGCACACTCCACTCCGAACAGGCCATTGAATACGGCACTCAGATGGTGGGTGGTGTCACCCCGGGTAAAGGCGGCCAGACTCACTTGGGCCTGCCGGTATTCAACACCGTAGCAGAAGCTGTGGCTGAAACTGGCGCCACTGCCAGCGTGATTTATGTGCCCGCTCCGTTCTGCAAAGACTCTATTCTGGAAGCTGCGGACGCTGGCATCGAGCTGATCGTCTGCATCACCGAAGGGGTTCCGGCTCTGGATATGCTTTTCGTGAAAGAGTATATCTCACGCATGGACGGCGTTCGCCTGGTCGGTCCGAACTGCCCTGGGGTAATTACTCCTGGTGAGTGCAAGATCGGCATCATGCCGGGCCATATTCACAAGCCAGGCAAGGTAGGCATTGTGTCCCGTTCCGGTACGTTGACCTATGAAGCGGTTAACCAAACCACCAAGTTGGGTTTTGGTCAGTCCTCCTGTATTGGTATTGGCGGAGACCCGATTCCGGGCATGACATTCATTGACGCGCTGGAGTTGTTCCAGAACGACCCGCAAACCGAAGCCATCGTGATGGTGGGTGAGATTGGCGGTACTGCGGAAGATGAAGCGGCGGCCTATATCAAGGAGCACGTTACCAAACCGGTGGTAAGCTACATCGCCGGCGTTACCGCTCCTGCAGGCAAGCGCATGGGCCACGCTGGCGCCATCATTGCCGGTGGTAAAGGGACGGCTGACGAGAAATTTGCTGTTCTGGAAGCGGCGGGAGTGAAAACCGTGCGCAACCCGGCAGAAATCGGCAAGGCTGTGAAAGAAGCGACCGGCTGGTAACCCGCCGTTAGCAACACAAAAAAGGCCGGCAAATGCCGGCCTTTTTTGTGGGCTTAGTGGAGTAGATCGTCGTCCAGCTCAAAGGACTCGTATTCATTGAGTTCCTTGTTCAGGCGGCGCTCTTCCAGCCGATCTTCGATGCGATGGCGCATGTCCATATTGAAAGAGCGGCTACGAGCACTACGCTCTTCCTGCTCTTCCTCATCCACACTGTCATCCAGGATATCGAAATCTTCGTTCATCAGCAGATCTTCCGAATCAAGGTCTTGCTCATTACGATGGTTACTCATGGTGGCCTCCTTTCTGACCTCCTCAAACAACCTGTTACATGGGCCAATCAGGTCCGGACCCCCGGTTTCCTCATGTCCTCAGCGCCTGTATATCCTCTGGTTTTCAGCCTGACAAGTTTTTTTTCCTTTTCAATGATGAGCGGCGTTGAACGTCCGGGCGGAAGGTCCGGATGTTGACGAATAACCGCTTGCAGCGGGCGGTCCGGGAAGGCTAAATGTGATGCATATCATGCCCTTCACTCTAATAGAAAAATCAGTAACTTAAGTGCTGGAATGCCTGCAAAAGGCTTTGTAAAGTGGGGGATGTTCGCCAGTTATTGGTAGGGCGACGACCCGTGGAGAGAATAAGAATATGGCAGAACTGCTGATCATTGTTGGGGTAAGCGCGCTCATCATCACCACGCTGGGGCTGATGCATGAAGCCGGTAGCCGGGGCCACAGCTCGCTTTTTTTCCTGGTGCCACTGGTTAGCCTGGGACAGGTGCAAAGCCACTGGGAATATTATCGTTGGTGGGCGCTGGGCCGTGTTGCGGCCGTGTTGACCACGGCGGTAGGAATGGGTCTGTTCGTGATTACCGGTGGCAGCCTGGCGGGGGATGTGTCCGTGCAGCCGGTATCCAGCCAGAGTGGTCAGGTTCTGCGTGGCGAGAAAAAAGCCAGCAGCACAGCGTTTGTTTCCTCGGAAGAGTCCGCTCTGCTGGTCGTGGCGGGGCAAGGAAAACGCCTGACCGGGCGTTTGCATGGCGAGGCATTCCGGTACGACCGTGTTGCCTTGATTGACGGGGTGTTAACCCTGAGCCAGGGCGAAGGGTTTCTGGCCGACCTGGAAGTGCGTGTTCTACTGGGCTGGAACCCGGAAGACATCACCGAACGCCGGACGTTGATTGTGGGACCGTCGGATGAGGATGGACCTGTGGTCCATCTGTCCTGGAAACCGGAGAACCAGGATTATCCGGAGACGCGAATTTTCGAAGGTGGTTATCGCATGGAGCTGGCGCTGGCGCCGCTGGACACGGGGCAGCTTTCGGGTTCCCTGACGCTGGTCATGCCAGATAGCTTCAAAAGCTATCTGGCCGGGGATTTTACTGCTCATACTAATCACCTGCGCTACCGTAACGGTCAGGTTGATCTGTATTTTGATCACGAAGATACCTTGGCCCATGTGACGGAGGAGTTTCTGCAAACCCAGTTTCCGGAAGGCGCTGTGCGTAAGGTTCAGGCTCGGCATGTGACCCTGCGCCGCTCGGAAAACAGCGGTCAGGTAATGGCTGTGGTGGCATTGAGCAATGGCGCCGTGCAGGAGCGTACGGTGCGCCTGGAGAAGAGTGACGTGGGCTGGGCAGTGGTTGCCGGTTCCATGGAAACCCGGGTGACCACCACCGCAAAGGAAGGGGGCGTAGAGCTGGAGACGCCGAGTTTCGAGAAACCGGCTGAAGCAGAATCGGGTACGCCGGAACCGGTTACGCAGACGTTCCCGGAACTGGTGGCGTATGAGAATCAGTCGGTAGTGCTGGAAACCATGAGTGGTCGCACCCTGGAGGGTGTGTTGCGCAAGGTGAACGGCGATCGCCTGTGGTTGGTAATGAACGTGGGCAGTGGCAATGTGGAGCGCAGCGTGGGGGCCGACGAATTGATGTCCTTGACCCTGTCTTCCGGTCAGAAAGTATTGCTCACGGAGCTTGACGGTGAGCCGCCGGCCACGGTTGAGCCGGCGGAAGCGGCGTCCAGTTCGCGCAATAGCGTGGAGGAGGCGCCCACCGAACAAACCCCAGCCGCGAACAGCGAACTGAAGGCTCTGATAGGACAAAATGTGACCATTGACGCTAACGAAGGTCCCCGGCGCACCGGTATTTTGCAGGCTGTTGCCGACGATCACCTGACCTTGAGTGTGCCCTTGGGCGCGGGCAGTATGGAGTACTTTTACGATATCGACAGTATTCGACATATTGAGGCTGCCCGTTGAAGGTACTGATAACCGGTGGTAGTGGGTTCATTGGCCAGCATCTTTGCCGGCGATTGGCAGCCCATGGCCACGATCTAACCGTCCTTACTCGCAAACCCCGAAAAGCGGCCCGCGTGCTGCCGGAGGGGGCGCGCCTGATCACTTCACTGGACGATATTGAGAGTGATGCGGCCGTTGATGGGATCGTGAATCTGGCCGGCGAAAGCCTGTTTGCTGGCCGCTGGACTGAGCGGCGAAAGACAACCCTGTTTGCGTCACGGGTTGGGATCACCGAAGCGCTGGTGAGCTTGGTGTCCCGGATGGACCGTAAACCGGCCGTACTGGTTTCAGGCTCTGCAGTGGGTTTTTATGGCAACGCTGATAACGCTGAATTGTCGGAAGAAAGTCCGGCACGCAAGCGTGATTTTGGCTATTTACTCTGCGATGCCTGGGAGCAGGCCGCCCGGCCGGTATCGCGGCAGGGGGTACGGTTATGCCTGGTGCGCACCGGTATCGTGCTGGGTAACGATGGCGGCATGTTGAGTAAGTTGTTACCAGTGTACCGGTTGGGGCTTGGTGCCATGCTGGGTGACGGCAACCAGTGGCTAAGCTGGATTCATATTGATGACATGGTGGCGGTGCTGGTCCGTGCTCTGGAAACCCCCGGAGTGGATGGTGTATTCAACGCCTGTGCGCCGGCTCCGGTAACCCAGCGCGAGTTTCACCATAGCCTGGCTCGGAAAGTGAAACGTCCAGCGCTGCTGCGTGTGCCATCTTCAGCATTGAAGGTGGGCCTGGGCGAGCAATCGACTATGTTGATTGGCGGGCAACGGGTTTATCCCCGGCGTCTGGAGCAGCAGGGGTTCATTTTCCGTTTCCCGGATCTTGATTCCGCCTTGTCTCATTTGACCAAGCGTTGATCTGAGCCAGGCAGGCTCGCGGGTTATCTACCCAGCCCTATGGGCGATCTCCGAGCAGAGAGCCTGAGCATCCCCCTTGAAAAACCCCGTTTTGCCCATATCTGTTCCTCAACATTACCCGCAGGTTCAGGAGTTAACCGTGTCAGCAGAAAAACAGACCCATGGGTTTCAGGCAGAAGTATCCCGTCTTCTGCACTTGATGATTCACTCCCTCTATAGCAATCGTGAAATCTTTTTGCGTGAGCTGATCTCCAATGCCTCCGATGCGTGCGACAAGCGACGCTTTCAGGCACTGGATAATCCAGCACTGTTGGAGCAGGGCGATGAGCCGAAAATCACTCTGAGCGTAGACAAGGACGCCGGCACACTGACTATTGCCGATAACGGTATTGGTATGAGCGAGGAGGAGGTGATTGATAACCTGGGTACCATCGCTCGCTCAGGCACGGAAAAATTTCTCGCGAATCTCAGCGGTGACCAGAAGAAAGACGCCCAGTTGATCGGTCAGTTCGGGGTGGGGTTCTATTCGGCCTTTATCGTGGCTGATACCGTCACCGTGGAAACCCGCAAGGCCGGTGAAGAGGCGGCCAACGGAGTGCGCTGGGAAAGTGATGGCAAGGGCGAGTTTTCTGTCGAGACGATTGCTCGTGATGAATCGGGCACTGCAGTGATTCTGCATCTGCGTGATGATGCTCGTGATTTTATCGACGATTTTAAAATTCGCCAGGTGATTGGTCAGTATTCAGACCATGTGGCTTTCCCGATTGTGCTGGTGACGCTCCAGGACGGTGACGATGAGGCCAAAGAAGAAACCCTGAATTCCGCCACTGCGCTATGGCAGCGGCCTCGCAGCGAAGTCACGGATGAGGAATACCAGAATTTCTACAAGCACATCAGCCATGATTTCCAGGACGCCCTGACTTGGAGCCATAACAAGGTGGAAGGCAAGCTGGAGTACACCAGCCTGCTTTATATTCCGGCCCGTGCACCGTTTGATCTGTACCAACGCGAAGCCAACCGTGGCCTTAAGTTGTATGTCCAGCGCGTGTTTATCATGGATGATGCAGAACAGTTTCTGCCCCAGTATTTGCGCTTCATCAAGGGGGTGATTGATGCACCGGATCTGCCCTTGAACGTGAGCCGGGAGTTGCTACAGGACTATGGTCCGGTGCAGAAAATTCGGGCCGCGCTGACCAAGCGTGTACTGCAGATACTGAAGAAACTCAGCAATGATGATGAACAGTACGCCACGTTCTGGGCCCAGCTTGGCCAGGTGATCAAGGAAGGCGTGGCGGAAGACCGTGACAACCAACAGGCGATCGCCGCGTTGCTGCGCTTTGCCACCAGCAGTAGTCCGGATTCGGTGGCCACCTCCCTGGATCAATATCTGGAGAACAAGCCGGCGGAGCAAGACAGCATTTATTACCTGTTAGCGGACACCCCGTCCGCCGCACGGCAAAGCCCGCACCTAGAAGTGTTCCGCAAGAAAGGGATTGAGGTGCTGTTGCTCAGCGACCCGGTCGATGAGTGGATGGTGGGTTATCTGGAAAGCTATAAGGATGTGAAGCTGGTCAACGCCGCCCGTGGTGAGCTGGACCTGGGGGATGATGAACAGGCGAACAATGATGATCCCCTGATTCAGCGCCTTTCAGGTAGCCTGAGTGAGCACGTGGAAGCGGTGAGAGCGACCACGCGCCTGGTGGACTCCCCGGCCTGTCTGGTTCTGGCGGAAGACCAACTTGGCCCGCAGATGCGTCGCATGCTGGAAGCCGCAGGTCAGCCCATTCCGGAGAACAAGCCGGTACTGGAGGTAAACCTGAGCCATGATCTGCTGGCCAAGCTGAGTGGCATCGATGCCGGTGAGCGCTTTGATGATCTGGCGGCACTGTTGCTGGATCAGGCTATGCTGGCGGAAGGTCAGTTGCCGAAAGATCCCGCGGCAACAGCGCGCAGAATGCATGAGATGCTGGTGAAGTCAGTCGGTAGTTGATGACGGACCACTGATCACAAAACCTGTACGCCCCCTCTTTTATCTCAAGAAAGAGGGGGTGTTTCTTTGCGGCCAGTGATTAACTGTCAACTGTCCACGGCTTCAATTATGATGCCCGAAAGCCGTAAAAAAGGCGTTCCTATGACGCAGAATAAACATAATGCCGCGATTCTTGGCGGTGGCAGTTTCGGTACTGCCATGGCCAGCATTCTTGCGGCCAATGGTCACAGCGTGAACCTGTGGGTGCGCGATCCGGAAACCGCAGCGGCGATCAATATCGACCGCGAAAACAGCCGTTACCTTCCTGGTGCCGAATTGCCGGAAGGGGTGACGGCCACTGATAGCCTGGAAGAAGCCTTAACGCATGCCTCTATGGTTTTTGTGGCGATTCCCAGTAAAGCCTTTGCTGAGGTGCTGGAACAGGCGCGCCAGTGGGTGCCGGACGATACTCTGGTAATCAGTTGCACCAAGGGGATCTATGCGGAGGGTTTCCTGCTGATGAGTGAATTGCTGCATCAGTATTGGCCGCATACCCGTATCGGCGTTCTCAGTGGCCCCAACTTGGCCAAGGAAGTGGTGGAACAGAAATTCACCGGCACCGTTATCGCCAGCCCCGATGAACAGCTACGGCAGACTGTGCAGGACGCCCTGAGCTGTGATTATTTTCGAGTGTACGACAACCCGGATATTTATGGGGTTGAGCTGGGTGGGGCGCTTAAGAATATTTATGCGGTGGCATCCGGTATGGCCGCAGCCATTGGTGTCGGTGAAAACAGTCGCAGTTTTCTAATTACCCGTGCGCTGGCCGAGATGAGCCGTTTTGCGGTGGAGCTTGGCGCCAACCCCATGACCTTCCTGGGGTTGTCCGGTGTGGGGGACTTGATTGCTACCTGCACATCGTCGCTGTCACGTAACTATCAGGTGGGCTTCCAGCTCGGCGAAGGCAAGAGCCTTGAAGAGGCGATTGCGCATCTTGGCCAGACCGCCGAAGGGATCAATACCATCAAGCTGGTGGCGGACAAAGCAGCGGAACTGGATGTGTATATGCCTCTGGCCACTGCGTTGTACAAGGTGGTCTATCACGGCAAGCCTCTGGAATTGGTCATCCAGAATCTGATGAGTGGTGAGTACAAGCACGATGTGGAATTCCAGCTGGGTGCGTTCAGCTCATGAAGCTTTATCTTAGCCGCCACGGCCAAGCGGTCTCTCAGGCGGCCACTGATGCACTGCGGCCCTTAACGGAAGCCGGGCGGGCGTCACTGCTATCGCATTGGCAGTCCTTGCAGGGCCGTGGCGTCCAGATCAGTGGCCTGATCGTGAGCCCGTACCTGCGCGCACAACAGACCGCAGATTGTATCGCCCAGGTGTATAGCGGTTTGTCACGGCAGGAATGCCCCTACCTGACGCCGGATAGCCACCCACAGGCACTGTTTGACTGGCTGCTTGCGAATCCGCCGGCGGCGAATACGGTGCTGGTGAGCCACATGCCGCTGGTGTCGCAGTTGACCGCCAAGTGGATCGGGGTGCCAGAACGAGTGGGCTTTAATGTGGGAACGGTTGCCTGTTTTGATGTAGATGTGACCGCCGCCGATGGGGCGCAATTACTGTGGTTATGCAGCCCAGGTGAGGAGCTCACAAGCCGTTAATCGGCGATTTTCCACCCTTGATAGCCACTTCTGCGCCGTTCACCGATTAGGTCTTTGCAACAGCGAAACGGCATCGTAGCCTGAACTTGGTGACACAATGAACGCATGGCAGACTCCTGAACCGTGTCACCGGAACCACACCTGAGGGGGGAATCATGGTGTCTCCTTGCACCGTGAGGCTTAGGTCGAATTAAGCACCAACCATTGGTTGGTGCTTTTTTTATGCCGCTCTGCGCGGCTGCCCCATTGCCCCATGCGTCAGGCCTCAGGTATTTGGCGTCATGCGTGGCTCAATATCAGGATTTTTCGGTGTCCCTGGTGCTGCTTTCCATGGGCCCCCATGCGAGTTTTTCGATGGGGTCACCGTCGGAGCCGACCAGGTTGATGGCCATGGGAATGCGCGCCAAGAACTCTAGCCCTTCGGTCTTTCTTAGCTCTTTCAGGTATTGCTTAACGCGGCCGCTGATCCAGGGGTGCAGTGTCGCCTTGATGGTGACGGCCTTGCCGCGTGCGCCGCGTTGCTGGAACCAGTCGATCAGTGCGGAGCGCATCACCGGGAAGTGAGACTGGAACTGCTCAAAATCATCGGCGACCAAGTAGATATCGTACTGGTATAGGTTTCCGCGCCAACTCAAACCCAATTTGGATTCTTTCAGGCGCAATCGTGGTGCCAGCGGGATTGTTGCGCCATGTTCCTGGGGCCGGTAGCGCGAGCGATCGGTGGCATAGTGCTGCGGCCCCGGTTCCAGATTGTCCAGCAGGGCAATCAGCGCGTTGCCGCTTTCTGGGCGGTCGGCCGGGTCTTTGGCCAGTAACTGGCGAATCAGCGGTTGATAGCGGCGCAGGGCTATCGGCAGAAGGGGAATCGGGTCGCGCAGGTGAGCCAGCCCCATGCTGCGTGCGTCCGGGGCGCTAAACGGAGGTTTGCCCGCCAGCATTTCGTAGAACACGCAGCCCAGGGAATAGAGGTCCGATTGGGGGGTGAGGGGCTGAGAGCGATGTTGCTCGGGGCTCATGTACTTGGGCGTGCCCATGATGGCGTTGGACTGGGTCACGCTGGTGTCGCGGAGCACGTTGGAGGCGATACCGAAATCCACCAGCAGAGCGGAACCGTCAGCGCGGAACAACACATTATCGGGCTTGACATCGCGATGGATGAAACCGTGTTCGCCGGCATAGTTCAGTGCGCCGGCAAGCTGGCGAAGGATGCTTTGTGCGGTACTTTCTTCAAGAGAACACTCACCCTGTGCCCGCTGGGCGAGTCGCTGCTTGAGACTGCCGCCGGTGACGTGTTCCATGGTGAGGTAATAGTAGCCTTGGTGTTCACCCACGTCGTAAACCGGAACGATGTGCGGATGGTTGAGGCTGGCAACGGTACGCGCTTCCTGCATGAAGCGCTCTGCGAAGCGGGGTTCCAGCGCCAGCGCTGGCGCCAGGATCTTGATGGCAACCTGTCGCTCAAAGGAGTGCTGGGTGGCAAGGAACACGTGGGACATGCCGCCTTTGCCCAGCCGGCTGGTCAATCTGTATCCGGGAATTGAAATGGCCATGATATTTTTTTATTGGTCGTCCTGACCGTCGCAGTATAGCCCGGCGCTATTCGGGTTGCTCACCGTACAGGGCATTCATTTCTGCCTCTGATCGGCGCGCGCGCGCTAATTTGGCTTCCAGCCGCTTTTTTTGCTGATCCAGGCCCAGGAAAAACGATACCTTGCTTTGTAATAGTTGGGGGTCGATAGGCTTGAACAGATAATCCACCGCGCCACTGCGGTAGCCCTGTTGCACAAAGCGGGTTTCCTTGGAGATGGCAGTAACAAAGATGATAGGCACGTTCTGGGTACGCTTGTGGGAACGCATGATACCCGCGACTTCAAAGCCGTCCATGTCCGGCATTTGTACATCCAGCAGCACTAGGGCGTAGTCTTCCTTGAGCAGTTTGGATAACGCAGCGTTGCCGCTGGTCACACTATCCACCTGGCAATCCAGATCTTCCAGTACGACTTCCAAGGCAACCAGATTCTGTGGGGTGTCGTCCACCAGAAGAACCCGGGAAGCAGGGAGCTGAAGATCGTCGTCGCCAGTGGGGAGGGTGCTGTTCATGCTGTGGTCCGTACCGTGCCTGTGTTGATACTTTTATCTGACACGAGCGTATCAACTTTTTCCTGATTCGTCTCCTTCTTCCAGCTTCCACTGCTGAACGGCAACCTGGTTTTTCACCTGCTCGAGAATGTCCAGCAAGGTGTCACGAACCAGCGCATCAAGTTGCTCACCTTCACCGCCGGCAGCATCTATCAGGTCGTGCAGCAGTTGCTCCAATTGGGGGCGATTGGCGGGGGAGGCCAGGTCATCTACCAGTTGATCTACGAAGGCGCTGCCGGTTTCGCGCACGGCATCGCCGAGTAGTGCGATGGCTCGGGGGCCGGCGACGGGAATGGCGGCCAGGCGCCGGCCGGCCTGGGTGCGCACCAGGGATTCGTCGGTCAGGTGAGAAAAATACTCGGCAAGTTGATCGCGATACTGGCCATGACTTTTCTGGGTGGCGTTGGCGATGCGTGTGGCGACAAAACTCACCAGTTGTTCCTTGCGTGGGGCCAGCACCTGGGATTCGATGCGGTGGAGGAGGGGGCTGCCGCCGCCGACTTCCCGCTGAGCGCCGCTGAGCACATTGACTACCACGCGGTCGGAGATTTCTTCCACGATGATGCCGTAGTACTTGAGAATGGTCTGCCCAAGCCAGGTTTGCGACAGGTCGACAATGCCCATGCGTTGCAGGCGTATAAGTAGGCTGATAACACGAAGAATTCGTAGCCACCTGAAGCTGCCAACGGGAATGCAACCGAGCAAATCGTACCAGTGCGCAAAGGGGTAGAAGAACCAGCGGTGGTAGGTTTTCCGGGCGATGGCGACGATCCAGCGGATGGTGAACTCGGTCAGGTAGACCGCTACAAAGCACAGGTCGTAGAACAGGAAGTCGTCGTGAATGGTGTCACGATAGAAGCTATGGAATCCCGGTGTCAGTGACGCTAGCAGCTCCTGAACGAGCGGCACCTGAAACAGCCAGTCGAACAGGATCAGGCCCAGATTGGCGAGAACCAACACAATCATGCCCAGGTCGATGATAAAGCCAACGGTATCCAGGTTGGCTTTCAGCTTTTCCGGGTGCAGCCTGATCTTCATGGGAGGCCCTGTTCAGCCGTTAAAACGTGCCCATACCGGGCAATGATCCGAGGGTTTTTCCATGCCGCGCATGTCGTAATCCACCCCGGTGGTGCCCAGCTTGGCCATTAGCGGCTGGGTTGCCAGCACGGTATCGATACGCAGCCCACGGCGGGGTTCCCGGTCAAACCCTTTGGACCGGTAGTCGAACCAGGAGAACACATCGTCAGTGTTGGGGTTCTGGTGACGATAGGTGTCGGTCAGCCCCCAGCCCACCAAACGCTCCCACCATTCTCTTTCTTCCGGCAGGAAGCTGGTTTTGCCTTCGCGCAGCCAACGCTTGCGGTTGGCTTCGCCAATGCCGATGTCCAGATCCGTGGAGGAAATATTGAAATCCCCCATCACCGAGACCTGATCACCAGGTTGGTGGTGGTTAATCAGGTAACTCTGCAGGTCGTCGTAGAATTTTTTCTTGGCCGGAAACTTTGTTGGGTGCTCCCGGCTTTCCCCTTGAGGAAAGTAGCCATTGAGTACGGTAATCAGGCTACCGTCGCTATGTTTCAGGGTGCCGATAATCATCCGCCGCTGGGCATCGTCCTCGTCGGTGGGGAAACCGTACTGCACCGATTCCAGCGGTTCGCGAGTAATCAATGCCACCCCGTAGTGGCCTTTCTGGCCAAAAAAATAGGGGTGGTAGCCCATGTCCCGAACCGCTTGCTCCGGAAATTCCGGATCGTGGACTTTGGTTTCCTGCAGGCCAATCAAGGCGGGCTGGTACTTGTCGATCACCGCCTGCAGCTGATGCAGACGCGCACGAATACCATTGATGTTGAATGAAATCAGGGTCATAGCACCTCCTTTGTGCGGGCATTGTACACTACCTGAAAAGTGCCGGCCGCATACGTCTTGCCTGGAAGTATGGCGTTATCGGCCATGGTGTGGCTGTTGTGAGTGCCGCTATGATGTGCCTTTTGCTTGGGCCGGACACCTTGGCCCCTGGGAGAGTTCATGCCTGAACAATCAGGTCAACGTCAGGTGCTTGCCTTCGCTCACGCCAATGGTATACCCGGACACAGTTACGACACCTTTCTTGCGCCGTTGGCGGATGATTACGAGCTAGTGGTATTGGATCGCGCCGGCCATGATCCTGCCTTTCCGGTGGATAATGGCTGGCACAGTCTTAGCCTGGAACTGGAGGCACAGCTGGCACCGCTTCCCAAGCCCATAGTGGGGGCCGGCCACTCACTGGGTTCGGTATTGATGTATCTAGTGGCGCAACGCCATCCAGACTGGTTTTCTTGCTTGATTATGCTCGACCCGCCGATGATGAATGGCCTGCATGGAGCGTTGATGCACGCAGCAAAACTGACGGGACAAATCGATAAAGTGACACCGGCAGGTAAAAGCCGTGGGCGCCTGGATTACTGGCCAGATTGGGACTCCGTGGTCAGCTATTTTTCTTCCCGGGGCTTGTTCAAGGCGTTTGATCCCCGTTGCTTGTCCGACTATATGAAGGCCGGTGTGGAGCCCTGGCAAGACGGTTGGCGGCTGCGTTTTCGGCCCGAAGTGGAGGTGGATATTTTTCGCCATACCCCCACTAACGCAACGCGGATGCCCCGGCTGAAAGTCCCGGGGGCTATTGTTACCGGCAAAGGCTCGCCGTCCCCCTTCTATGACAGTGCCAAGCGCCATGTGAAGCGCCATCGCATGCTGCATCGCATGGCCGAAGGTTCGCACATGTACCCGCTGGAAAAACCGGAACAAACATTGGCGTTGTTTCGCGAGCTGCTGGATGAACTGCAACCGAAGGGGGGCTGAGGAATGGACGGCATCGAACGACAATTCAGCGTGTATGGCCAGACTCTCAGTGCGCTCGAGTGGCCGGGCCGTGACGATGACGAAACCGCTGAGCCGGTACTGGCGCTACACGGATGGTTGGATAATGCGGCGTCGTTTTCGCCGCTTTCGGCTTATCTGAAGCGGCCTTTGCTGGCGCTGGATGTGTCCGGCCATGGCCATTCTGATCATCGCCCGGACGGTGTGGTCACACACTTGGTGGATCATGTGCGTGATGTACTGGCGGTGGTGGATCAGCTGGGCTGGAAACGTTTCACGTTGATGGGGCATTCCATGGGCGCGGGCATTGCTTGCCTGTTCGCGGCAGCTTGCCCGGAGCGAGTTTCCCGGCTTGTGTTGATCGAAGGGCTGGGGCCGCCCAGCACCGATGGCAAGGATGTGGCTAGCAACTTGCGTAAGGCCTTGGATGATTCCGTCTCTCTGGCGGGAAAGCGCAAGCCGGTTTATCCCCACGTTGAGGATGCCATTGAAGCGCGTACCAAGGGTTTTGGTGGGCTGAATCACGCGTCGTCCGCGTTGCTGAGCGAGCGCGGCTTGATGCCGGTGGAAGGGGGCTGGACCTGGCGGGCAGACAGCCGCCTGCGGCTCACTTCTTTTCTGCGCCTTACGGAAGAGCAGGTGGAAGGCTTTATTCGCGCGATCAAGGCGCCCACCTGTTTGATTATTGGTGAACAGGGCATGGGTGGAAATGGCATGTTTGATCACCGGTTGGGCTGGTTGAACGGTGCCACGATTGTACGATTGCCCGGGCGACACCATTTGCATATGGAAGCGCCGGACAGCGTCGCGGCCAGCATTAGTGATTTTCTTTGCGACACGGACGCCGCCATCGAAGAGTGACCAAAACCACCAGGGTATGCATTGATCCGGTTTTAATCGGTCATGGTGCTGTGAGTCTGTGCGGTTATCCTCGAAGAAAATCGTGACAGATTCCGTTAGGAGAGCAGCATAATGAAAGTGGTTGAGGTAGCAGCATTGGCCGATTACGTTGGCAAGGAATTGGGTGCTTCAGACTGGTTTCAGATTGATCAGGAGCGCATCAATGCGTTTGCCGATGCTACCCTGGATCATCAGTTCATTCATGTGGACCCGGAACAGGCGCGCAATACACCGTTTGGCACCACCATTGCTCATGGTTACCTGACGTTGTCGTTATTGCCCTATCTTCAAGCCTCCATCGACGATTTTCTGATGCCTAAAGGCATGAAAATGGCGATGAATTATGGCTTCGACAAGCTGCGTTTCATGGCCCCGGTGAAAGAAGGTAAACGGGTGCGTGCCCGTGCCACCTTGCTGGAAACCACCGAAAAACGGCAGGGGCAGTGGTTGCTCAAGTTTGCATTTACGGTGGATATCGAAGGTGAGGAGAAGCCTGCACTGGCCGCTGAATGGCTCCTGATGTATTTCGTCTGATCGATCTTGCCTGCGGTCTGTGTCAACGATGCGCCGCAGGCAGTCTTGCGCATAGCACTGCGGGGCAAGCGCCCTGGGTTTTCCGCCTGCTTTTCACTTCTGTGACCTCTATTTGGTAATTTCCTGCTATTCTTGGTCTGCTGATTTCGTCGTATTCTGGTGTGCTGACAGCGCTAGTGCCTCTCCAGGCTTTGACTTTGCTATGAGCGCGAACAGATAACCTCGGCACATAAGAAAAACAGAACACAAAGGCAGGGCAGGAAGATGTTGCACCGTCCCCGACAGTGGTTACGCCACGTCATCGATAACCGTTCCGCCATTCAGCGGGATTTGCGCCTGAGCCTGAATCACATCACCGACATTCCCCGGATGGTGATACCGGCAGGGGATGAGCCGGGCGTCCGTTCTGAGCTTTCCTGGTCGTCCTATTCCAGCCGTGGCGAAGCCCTGCTGTCCTTGCTGCAACTACTGGTTCCTGCTACTCGCGAATCTATCAGCCAGGGCACGCTGGTATGCCATCCGCCCCGATCCGGGCGCGAGAACACGCGCAGCCGTTGGTTCTTCATTAACGGCATGGGAACGGCCGGGCCAGTGGCGTTGCTCAATGCGTCCGAAATCGCGCGTTTGTTCGGGCGCCCGGTGCACCTGATTCATACCCCGACTTGGGGCTTGCTGCGCGATGTGGCCGAATCGATTACGGCCAGAACGCTGCGTAAGGATGGCAAACTGTCACGGCCAGCAATGCACATTCTGGTGGATGCGCTGGAGAATAATGATCGCGTGGTGCTGGTGTGCCATTCTCAGGGTTCCATCGTTGCCAGTTACATCGTTCGCAAGCTGTTGCGTCATCCCAGTACCCGCCCTCTGGTCAAGAAGCTGGAACTGTATTGCATTGGCGGCGTGGCAGACAGCCTGGATATCGATCCGCAGCTGACCCTGGCGGCAGGCCATCCGGTGCCCTATGTGGAGCATTTTGCCAATGGGCGGGATTACCTCGCCCAGTTGGGCATCCTCTCCCATCTAGATAGCACCGCCGGTACGGTTTACTGCATGGCCGCCCGGCCGGGACATCTACTCAACGAACACTATTTGCCTGCCATTGTGCGGGGGGATTTCTGTCAGCGCCGGTCACGGCTTTATGGCTACGTGCGCGGGCGTGAGCCCGGGCCTCACGGTGCGCTGGCGCTTCTGGAAAAGGAAACCGGCAATCATGGATAAGGCGCCCAAACCTTTACTGCTGTTTGTGGATGATTCCAAGGTAATGCGCCTGGCAGCAGACAAGATGCTGGGCGGCGAGTTTCGTGTCGAGGTGGCTGAGGACGGGCTTCAGGCCTGGACCATGATTTGCAGCAATCCGTCCATCAGTGTGGTGTTTTCGGACTTGGCCATGCCGGAGATGGATGGCTTTGCGTTGCTGAAAAAAATTCGCACCAGCGAGGATGAAGGCATCGCCGGGTTGCCGGTCATCATTGTGACCGGTGCGGAAAGGGATGAAGAAGCCCGAACCGAAGCCTTGCGCCTGGGTGGTACGGATTTTATCAGTAAGCCGTTTAATTCCACGGATTTGCTGGCCCGGGCCAGAGCCCATGCCAATTACCAGAACGAGCGCAAGGAACTGGCCAAGCAGGCAATGATGGACCCGCTTACCCGGCTTGGTAACCGCCGTTATCTGGAGCACCGCATGCGCCAGGAACTGGCATTGGCGGCGCGCCAACAGTACAAGCTGTCGATGGTGCAACTGGAGATTTACCAATTTAATCAACTTTTCGTACAGCTTGGTAAAAAGCGAACGGATATGGTGTTGTTGAAATTGGCGCAATTACTGCGGGGGGTGATCCGCAAAGAGGACTCCCTGGCGCGTAGCAGCGTGGCACAATTTACGGTGCTGTTGCCCAGTGCCGGGCCTGCTGGTGCCAAGCGTTTTGTGGAGCGAGCGCTGAAAGTCAGCGAAAAACTGGCTTATCAGTTTCGGGGCAAGGTGCAGCGTTTACCGCTGACCGTGATTATCCAGACCCCAGCTGCTCATGCGGGATTGACGCCGCGTCAGGTACAACTGACGCTGGATGAACAGTTGAAACAGGCCCGTACCCTGGGGCCAGGTGCCGTATTGAGTGATGATGCAGACACCACCTTGTCGGTGGATGACGCTGCACCCATATTAACCATTGAACAGGCACTGGCGCTGTTACGTGCCGGGAAATCCCGCGCCGTTGTCAGTGCCTTGCCGGATTTGAAACGCCAGCTGACGCCACTGCTGCAGTTGATGAAGCGCACGGCGTCAAGGCAGGAGACAGTATGAAAGTGATGGTTGACCGCCAGTACCCCGTCGGTGTGGATCGTCTTTACGAAATCCTGACGAGCAAAACGTTTTATGAAACCCGCTATGAATGGGGCAAGGTGGATAATTACCGTTTTGGTGCGTTTGAGGATACGCCGCGGGGAAAATTAATTCAGCTGATCCAGCCGATTGAAATCCGTACGGATAAGGTGCCGTCCATGGCGCGCCGTTTCCTGCCGGAAAGTGCTGATTTGCTAACGGAATTCCTTTGGACACCTACGTCACAAGCGGGCCGTTATCAGGCCGAATACCGGTTTGAATTAGGCAGTGTGCCCATGAAAATCTGTGGCGTGATGGTGCTTACCGGGGATGACAAGGCGTCGGTTCAGCACACCGAAGTGGAAATAAGCAGTTCGGTACCGCTGGTGGGGAAAAAGCTGGTATCGCTGGTTGCCCCGAAAATTGACGATGCGCTGGCTGGGGATTACCGGCACACACTGCGCTACGTGGAAACCTTTACCTGATTGATGCCAGGTCTGGGTTACGGCTCAGGCTCCCTGCGGCGATAGCGCTGGCCGCGTCGTTGCATATTGTCGTCCCAGCGTTTTCTGAACCAGCGCTTGAGGCGCCATTGTGCTCGGGTCGGGGCTGAGGGCAGATGTAAGGTTACACTTTCGGGCTTGCCCAGCATGGCCATAATGTCGGCACTCAGCGAGCGGGCGGTATCCAGACTATCACGTGTTTTGCGCTCAAAGCGGGCCTGGCTGAGAGGGTCTGTGGCATCCAGTTGTTGAGAGAGTTCCCGGTAGAGAGGCAAGGCAATCAGGTTGGCACTCACGGGGCTGTTGGCCAGTTCGCTGTTCAGGCTTTCGGTGAGCGCGACGATTGCCGCGTAGGTGGCACTGCTTGCGGATGTCAGGGGCCCGGCCAGTAAACCGCAATCGGGCACTACATTAATAATCCTTCCGTTCCCTTGTTTCTTCATGGCGGTCAGTGCGCGTTGGCAACTGTGCACCACGTGCATCATTTGCTGGCTGGCCAGCCCTTGCCACTGCTGTTCCTGGGTGGCTTCAAAAGGCCCCACCAACAAATTGCCTGGCAAATTAATGATCACATCCAGCTGTTGCCAGCGGCGCAGCACTCGATTTATACCCCGTTGAATACCCTGTGAATTGCCCACCACTGTCTCAATGAAGAGGGCTTCGTGGCCGTCTTCATGCAAATCGCGGCATAGTGCATTGCCGGTGCGTGAGTCGTCACTGGCGATGGCAACCCGGTAGTGCCCGGCAGCGGCACGGGCCAAGGCCTGGCCGAGCGGGGTGCAGCCTCTGGTGATCAGGAGGGTGGGTGATTGTTTCAACGTGTCTCCAGGGGATGGAAATAAGAACAAAACTATTTTAGTGAACAAGTGTTGACTTGATCAAGTATGGAGTTAACATGTGTTCACATAAAGCATTGAAGGGAGCAATTTTTATGACTTTATTCTCACGTTTGTTCAAAGATACCTTGGCCCTGATGATTGCGGTTTCGGTGACAGTTATGCTCGTTGCAGGCCTTGAAAATAATGGTGAAAGCCTGTTTTTCGCAATGCTGGCGTTTGCCTGTATGGTGCCGGTTATTGCCAGTGCCGCTGTATCCATCAAGCGCGATTGGGATAATGTTGGTTCCCGGCACGCATTCTAAGGCTGTTCACTAACGGTTGCATCACGGCCCTCATGCCCGGCTGTTGTCGTTACCTTCTCCATTTCTGAGACCGGTAGCGACAATACCTCGTCTTCCCCCTCGCTTCGCGCCAGTACCACGGTGACGACACTGTCCCCCCACACGTTGACGGCAGTGCGGCACATATCCAGTACCCGGTCGGTGACCAGAATCAGCCCGATGGCTTCTGCCGGCAGGCCGATGGCGCCGAGAATCACTGTAATCGCCACCAATGACGCAGCAGGAATGCTGGCCACGCCAATGGAGGTGAGCAGGGCGGTGATCACGATCATGAACTGGGTGGTTAGCGACAGCTCCAGGCCATAAGCCTGGGCAATAAACATGGCGGCGACGCACTCATATAAGGCGGTTCCGTCCATATTGACGGTGGCCCCCAATGGCAGCACAAAGCTGCTGGTGCGGGTCGAGACACCGGAGCGTTTCTGTACACATTCCATGGTCAGTGGCAGCGTCGCGGCTGAACTGGCGGATGAGAAGGCGGTGAGTAGCGCCGGGGCCATGGCGTGAACATGGCGAAGTGGTGACCGCTTGGTGGCCAACGCAATGAGAATTGGCATGAACACAAACGCATGCAGCGCCAGTGCGACCAGTACGGTCAGGAAGAACCAGGCGAGAGGCTCAATGGCGTCCATGCCGGTGCGAGTGACGGTGGCAGCGATAAGGGCAAATACACCCAGGGGGGTGAAGCGAATGACTAACATGGTGATTTTCATCACCACCTGATAAATGCCGTCGATGATGTTGCGCAAGCTCTGGCCGGAGGGCGAGCGCTCGGTTCGCAGGAAAAAACCGAACAGCAGTGAGAAGATGATAAGCCCGAGCATCTGGCCATTGGCCGCAGCCGCGATCAGGTTGGGCGGTAGCATCTGGAGCAGGATGTCGGTGAAGTCGCCGGCCCCGCGGCCTTCGATTTTGGCCAGCGCATCCTGGGTTTCGGTGGCCAGGCCGAGCAGCTCCCGGGCGGGTTGGTCATTGATAATGCCAGGGGAGAACAGGTTGACCACGGTGAGACCAATCAACACGGCCACCAGAGTGGTGGTCATGTACAGGGCCACGGTTTTCAGGCCCATTCGGCCCAGATTCTGCCCATCCCCCACACCCACCATGCCGTTGATAATGGCCGTCACAATCAGCGGAATCACGACCATCTTCAGGGCATTGATAAACAGGGTTCCCACCAGATCGTAGCCGCCCAGCACAGGCAGCCCAAACAGCGTGCTGGATTCAGCGGTAAAGCTGCCGGCCAGTGCGCCGGCGAGCATGGCAATGAATATCTGGTGGTGTAATTTCACTGTCCCCCCTTGGCAGGCTGCAAGTGGCAATCCGTGCCGGTATTTATTCAATCCTTGAGGGTACCTGATCCTGTCTCTGTGCACAGCGGGGGAGTGTTACATCAGTGCTTGCAGGGCCTCCCTGTGGTCCAGTCGAGCCAACGTTGTCTGGTAAGCGCACTTGAGCTGCCGGTCCGCCTCGACGGGACCCAGCCGTTCGCATAACAGGATGTAGGTGCGATTCAGTTGATCGCGCAAACTGGCCAAGGGCAGGGGGCTCAGGGGTTTCTCCGGTGATTGCAGCCAGTACTCCATGGTCAGGCGGGTTTCGGGGCTGACACTGCTCTGGCGCAGTTGCGCACCCAGATCCAGCTGTAACTGGGTGGCCGACCGTTTGCCAAGCCCTTGCCACAGGGCCTGGAGCAGGCACTGAAAGGCATGGGTGCAGGGGTGGGCGTCGGTGTCGTGTTCGTTGCTGTCGGCGAGAGGGTCGGCGGTCAGCTCACTGTCGGAAAGCGTCATCGCTTGCACCAGGCTCATGTGGATGTGGTGGCGACGCTCGCCCATGTCGAACAGGCGGCACAGATCGCTGACAAAGCCCTGCAAAGAAAAGCTGGGCCGCTCCGCGTAGTGCTGTTGCCAGTGGCTGATAGCCTCCAGCAATACAGGTTCATTCATGTAGGGCGTCAGCCCGGTGACGATGGCGCGTCGCCGGCGCTGAACGCTTTGGCTGATGGGCGCTGGGCTCATGGATGCTGCTCCTGACCGTGGGCCCTGTCCGCATTGTAGGTTTCATTGTTGTAGAGCGTGTTCTGGGGGAATTCCGGGTACCCGGTTTCGGCGTGTTCGCTCAGATCCAGGCCGCGTTGTTCGTGCAGTGCCGGGGCCCTCAGGCCGGCGAGAATGGACACCAGCATGTACATGATTAGCGCGGTGAAGAATGCCCAGCCAAAGGCCACGACAACGCCGAGCAGTTGCACCATCACTCGTTGGCCATTGAACAAATCACCATCGTAGAACATCCCGGCGGCCAAGGTGCCCCAGGCACCGGCGAAGGCATGCACAGGCACAGCGCCGACCACGTCATCCAGGCGGAACGCGAGCAGAATACGGGCGCCGAAGGCGGCCAGCGCGCCGGCCACCAGGCCAGTGATGATGGCGAACCCTGGTGACATGACGGCGCAGCCGGCAGTCACTGCCACCAGCCCAGCCAGGCTGCCGTTGACGGTTTCTGTCAGTAATACCGGGCGACGGCTTACCATGCGGTAGATGACGCTACCCACGGCACCGGCCGCAGCGGCCAACTGGGTATTCAGGTTCACCTTGGCGATATCCACGCTGGCAGACAGGGTGGAGCCCCCATTGAAGCCAAACCAGCCGAACCAAAGGATGAAGCCGCCCAGTGCCACATAGGAAAGGTTGTGGCCAGGAATGGTGCGTGGGTTGCCCTGGCTATCGAAACGCCCGAGACGCGGGCCTACCACCATAATCCCGGCCAGCGCACACCAGCCACCGATACTGTGAACAACCGTGGAGCCGGCGAAATCAATGAAGCCCATTTGTGCCAGCCAGCCGTTACTGTTCCAGGCCCAGTTGCCAAACAATGGGTAGATGAGCCCGGTGATCACCACGGCGCCGAATAAATACCCCACGTAGCGGGTGCGCTCTGCCATGGCGCCGGAGGCGATGGTGGCGGCGGTGGCGGCAAACATGATCTGGAACAGGAGCATAGCCCAGGTGCTGCCATCGGCGTGGTTGAGCATGAACTGGTCCTGCCCGAACCAGCCATTAGTGCTGGTGCCGAACATCAAGCCAAAGCCTACGGCCCAGAACACCAGGGTGCCCACACACAGGTCCATGTAGTTCTTCATGACCACGTTTAACGAGTTCTTCGCCCGGCTTAGGCCGCTCTCAAGCAGTGCAAAACCTGCCTGCATGAAGAACACCAGCGCCGCGGCGATGGCAATCCAGACGGTATCGGTGGCGGTCAGGGTGTCGGCATTGGCGAACTCGGGAAGAATCAGCAGAGAAAGCCAGTGATAGCGTCGCAGCAGCATAACGGTGAATCCCATTCGTTATTGATTATGAGAAGGGATTGCAACCGCTGTGCCAGTACGTAAAGCCGATGGAATCAGGGGTTTTTAGTTCTTTTGTATTAACTGGTGCCCTGTTGTGGTGCTGGTGTTTTTTGTGGTGCGTGGTGTGCCCTATGCGGTGGCGTCCACAGGTTGGCTTATTTGCCGAATGAGCTGGAGTTGCCGTTCGGACACTTTCTGTACCGACAGGCGAGGCCGAACCACAAGCTCCATGTCGGCAAACTCAGGGTGGTGTTTGATCTGTTTCAGCGTCAATGGCAGCGGATAGTGGCAGGCAAACTGTATATCGGCCTGATACCAGCGGGGCATTTCCCGGGTGCTACGTGGATCATAGCCATCCGCTGCAGGGTCGAACTGGGTCGGATCGGGGTAGGGGGCGCTGGTGACGCGGGCTTCGCCAACAATGGCGGGGACGGCACAGCTGGAATGGTAGATCAGCACGGTATCGCCGGCTTTCATCTCGTCACGCAGGCGGTTGCGAGCCTGGTAATTGCGCACGCCATCCCAGCCGCTGGTGGCGTTCTTGCTGTTGCGCAGATCATCGATGCTGAAGGCATCCGGTTCTGTTTTTAATAACCAGATAGTGCTCACTCCTGTGGGTGATGTTTGAGAAGGCACTCCTTGGCCTGGTTGATGCTGCCACAAATGTAAACTGGAAAGGCGGGTTTGTTAAGTTTCAACATCATATTGGCAAAGGTTCGGTTGAGTATGCTTTCCAGCACCATGGCCTTGGCTTCAGTTATTTGCGCAAAATCCTCGCCGCAGGAATAGCGGGCGGCGGTATAATCCAACCCCTTGATATGGCCAACATAAATGGTGAGCTGTTTATGCTGCTGGTACTGGTTGAACAAGCGAAGCCGCTGCCGGTAAATGGATAATTGAACACGCATGTCCACCTGGGTGCCTTTCTTTAGCTCGACCAGGGCAAAGGGCCCGTCTTGCGTTACCGTAACCGCACTCATTACTGTCCTTTTACTGCAAGCGTGACAGGCTTTTATAACCGATTCTGTGCTAATCTTCAGCGCTTCTTTTTACGGGTGTTCGTCAACGGTGCAGGATCACAGGTGATCGGCGCCATTGTCGGTAACGTGTTGTCGGTGGAGGTGGATGCGTGATCAGTTCGCAACAACAGAATGAGGCCATGGCCACCCTGCAAACGGTTCGCGATTGTTTGCGTTTCGGGGAAAGTATGCTGCGCAGTGGCGGGGTGTTCTATGGCCACGGTAACGATGATCCCTGGGACGAGGCCCTGGCCCTGTTGATGCACCAGCTGGCATTGCCACTGCATAGTGATCCCCGGGTGCTTGATGCCCGTTTGTTGCCCTCTGAAATCAGCAGCTATGTAAGTCAATTGGTCAAGCGAGTGAATGACCGGGTCCCGGTTCCCTATCTGACCCATGAAGCCTGGTTTTGCGGCCTGCCGTTCTACGTGGACGAGCGGGTGCTGATCCCGCGCTCCCCACTGGCTGAGTTGATCGAACAATCGTTTACGCCCTGGGTGGACCCTGAGCGGGTACATCGGGTGCTGGATTTATGCACCGGCAGTGGCTGCATCGCGATTGCCTGCGCCTACGCCTTTGAGCACGCGCAAGTGGATGGTAGTGATATCAGTGCCGAGGCACTGGCCGTGTGTGAGGAAAATATCCAGCGTCACGGTCTTGAGGAGCAGGTGCGGGCGTTGCAGTCCGATGGGCTGGCGGCGGTGGATGGTCCTTATGACCTGATCGTGTCCAATCCGCCCTATGTGGATGCCCAGGATATGGCGAGTCTGCCGGACGAGTACCGCCACGAGCCAGAGCTGGCGCTGGCGTCTGGCGATGACGGTCTCGACTTCACGCGCAGGCTGTTACTGGATGCTCCGGAACAGCTCACGGACGACGGAGTGCTGATCGTGGAAGTGGGCAACAGTTGGGAGGCCATGTTGCAGGAATGGCCCCAGGTGCCGTTCTTCTGGTTCGAATTCGAGCGAGGTGGGCATGGGGTGTTCATGCTTACCCGCGCGCAGCTGCTAGAATACCGTGACGCCTTCTTGGCGCATTGAGCCAGCTTCGCTGAAGGGCCCGCTTTTTAGCCTGAAGTGATTTGGCTGGTTTTGGTGGCAGTACATTGATTTTATTAATTTTGAAAGAGGGGCAGCATGTCCGGCAACAGTTTTGGTGAGCGTTTTCGCATTACCACCTTTGGTGAAAGTCATGGCCCGGCCCTGGGCGCTATCGTGGACGGCTGCCCCCCTGGCCTGGAAATCAGCGAAGCGGACCTGCAGGTCGAGCTGGATCGCCGTAAACCGGGCACTAGTCGCTACACCACCCAGCGCCGCGAGCCGGATCAGGTGAAAATTCTCTCCGGCGTGTTCGAAGGCAAGACCACAGGTACCTCCATTGGCCTGCTGATCGAGAATACCGACCAGAAATCCAAGGATTATTCCAATATCGCCGGCACCTTCCGCCCCGGCCATGCGGATTACACTTACACCCAGAAATACGGTTTCCGGGATTATCGGGGTGGCGGGCGTTCTTCCGCCCGGGAAACCGCCATGCGTGTGGCCGGCGGCGCTATTGCCCGCAAATTTCTGGAGCAGCGCCTGGGGATTCGTATTTACGGTGGCTGTACTCAGATCGGTGAGGTTAAGGCGGAATCCTGTGATTGGTCGGCAGTGAACAATAACCCGTTCTTCTTCCCGGATGAGGGCAAGGTGCCGGCCCTGGAAGATCTGATCAACGCATTGCGCAAAGACGGCTCTTCGATTGGGGCCCGCGTGGAAGTGTTTGCCGATGGCGTGCCGCCTGGTTGGGGAGAGCCGGTTTTTGATCGCATTGACGCGGATCTGGCCAAGGCGATGATGTCCATCAATGCGGTGAAAGGGGTGGAAGTCGGTGACGGCTTTGCAGTGGTGAACCAGCGCGGTGAGCAGCATCGCGATGAAATGACCCCGGACGGTTTTTTGAGTAACCATGCGGGTGGCGTGCTGGGCGGTATCAGTTCCGGGCAGACCGTTCGCGTGGCCATGGCGCTCAAGCCTACTTCCAGCATTCTGATTCCCGGCAAGAGCATCGGGCTGGACGGTGAGCCCGCAGAGGTGGTGACCAAGGGGCGCCACGATCCATGTGTGGGGGTCCGTGCGACGCCCATTGCTGAAGCCATGCTGGCCATTGTGCTGATGGACCATTATCTGCGCCACCGTGGCCAGAACGGCGATGTGGTGCCGCCATTTGCCCCGATTCCGGGCTGAGATAGCGCAAGACGCTGGAGGCTCGAGGCCAGGCAAAGAAAACGAAAAGACGCTTGAGGCGAAGAAAGGCGATTCTATGCTGATTAGCGTCAGGCGTCAGGCGTCAGGCGTCAGGCGTCAGGCGTCAGGCGTCAGGCGTCAGGCGTCAGGCGTCAGGCGTCAGGCGTCAATCCAGTCAAGCGCAAGGTTCCTCTTCCATGCCGTATTACTGGCGATTGTCAGGCTTCTACTTCTTTTACTTCGGGCTGCTCGGCACGTTGGTGCCGTACTGGTCCCTGTACCTGAAAGACCTGGGCTTTAGCGCGGCCGCCATCGGCGGTCTGATGGCCATTCCCCAGCTCACCAAAATCGGTGCTCCAAATTTGTGGGGCTGGTTGGCTGATCGAAGCGGCCAGCGTCTGCGTATCATTCGTGCCGGTAACCTGTTGGCGGCCATCGTGTTCCTGCCCGTGTTCTGGGTGGACACGTTCTGGTCCATGGCAGCGTTGCTGGTGTCTTTCAGCTTCTTCTGGAATGCGGTATTGGCCCAGTTCGAGGTGCTTACCCTTCAGTCGCTTGGCTCACAGTCGCACCGCTACAGCCATGTGCGGCTGTGGGGCTCGGTGGGCTTTATTGTGGCAGTGTTAGTGTTGGGCGAAGTGCTGGACCGGGCCGGAACGGCGGTGCTGCCCTGGGTGCTCAGTGGCCTGTTGTGGCTGCTTTGGTTGGGGACGCTTACGCTTCCGGCGGGTAATGCGCCTCGTGCGCAAGCGGCAGGGCAGGGGGCATCCGTGTGGCAGGTGCTCTGCCGTCCGGCGGTAAGCTTGTTTCTGGTGGCGTCCTTCCTGATGCAGCTGTCCCATGGCCCGTACTACACCTTTTACAGCATCTATCTGGAAGATCTGGGTTTCAGCAAATTCATTGTCGGCTTGCTGTGGTCGCTGGGGGTGGTGGCAGAAGTGGGGTTATTCCTGGTGATGCATCGCCTGCTATCGCGCTTTTATATTCCCTGGATTCTGGTGGCCAGCCTGCTCTTGGCGTCTCTGCGCTGGTTGATGATTGGTGTGGCCGGAGACTCGTTGTGGTTGTTGGCGCTGGCTCAGCTGCTGCATGCGGCCAGCTTTGGCAGTTTCCATGCGGCCAGCATTGCCTGGGTTCACCGTCAGTTCGGTGAGGCGCTGGGCGGCCAGGGACAAGCCCTGTATTCCAGTCTGGGTTTTGGTGCTGGCTGGGCTGCCGGGGCAGGCTTGTCGGGCTTGTTATGGCAGCAATGGGGCGTGCTGCTGTTTTTCGTGGCGTCAGCGGTGGCGGCAGTGGCGGCGTCGCTTTTGGTGGTCGGGGGTGTTACCCGGCCGCACCGCTAGCCGCCTAACGTCGTTCCTTCAGATAATCTGGCTGCGCAGGGCGCGCAGGAAGGCTTGTGCTGCATTGGACTGGCTGCGCGCCGGGTGCGTGACGACACCAAGCTGGCGCTGTGGCAGTGGCGCGTCCACAGGTAGTTGCACCATTCCTCGATCGACCATGGTGGCGGGGAGCACGCTCCAGCCCAGCCCGATGGAGACCATCATGTGGATGGTCTCCAGGTAGTTAGTGGACATGGCGATATCCAGCTTGAGGTTGTGCTCATCGAACAGCCGTTCCACGATGCCGCGAGTGAAGGTTACCGGTGAGGGCAGGATGGCGCTGTGGTTGGTGAAGGCCTCCAGCGTCAGGTTTTCCTGCTTGGCCAGCGGATGCTCTGGTGCACACATGAACACCAGCGGGTCGTTCCAGATTACCTCACTGTGCAGGCGTTCATCCGGTTGTGGGGGCAGGGTGACCACGCCCATTTCCAGCTCCCCATGCAATACGCCTTCCCAGGCTTCTTCGGAATCAATGAAGTGGATATCCAGCTTCACCAGCGGGTAATCGCGGGAAAATTGGCGTAGAACCGGCGGCAATCTGTGCAGTCCAATATGGTGGCTGGTACCAATTCGCAGTTTGCCGCCCACTTCCCCGGATAAATCGTGGATGGCGCGGGCCATGTCTTCCACGTCCATCAGTACCTGGCGCGCCCGCGGTAGCAGTGAGCGGCCGGCTTCTGTCAGTTGAATTTGGCGACCCACACGATCAAACAAACGGGCTTCAAGCTGTTGTTCCAGCAGGGCAATACGTTTACTGATGGCGGGCTGAGTAATGTACAGGCGCTCAGCCGCGCCAGAAAATGAGCCGGTTTCGGCAACGGCCATAAAGGCGGTTAGCGTTGGGGTGTCGATCATTCCCGGGGCATCCACAGTGTCGGTACGGAGGATAATAATTGGTTATCTTAAAAATGAAAAATATGAATTGGATTTATTGATGGCGTAGTTCTACATTAATTAACAGTGATAAACCAGCCATAGTTGTGACAATACGCTGCGGCAATACGCTACGGTTCAGGAGAAAGGCATGGCAGGCAAGACCCTCTATGACAAATTGTGGGAAGCCCACCTCGTTACCCAGCGCGAAGATGGCTCTGCGCTGATCTATATTGATCGACAGATCATCCACGAGGTGACCTCACCCCAGGCGTTTGAGGGCCTGCGACTGGCTGGCCGTCAGCCGTGGCGGACCAGCGCCAGTGTGGCCACCATCGACCATAACGTGCCGACGACGCCATTCAAGAGTGCCGCTGACATTACCGATGATACTTCGCGGATTCAGGTGCAAACACTGGAAAACAACACGCGAGAATTCGGCATTACCGAATTTGGTATTGGCGATGTGCGTCAGGGCATTGTGCATGTGATGGCGCCTGAGCAGGGTGCTGTGGTGCCCGGTATGACCGTGGTCTGTGGTGATTCCCACACCTCCACCAATGGCGCGCTGGCTTGCCTGGCTCACGGTATCGGTACCAGTGAAGTAGAGCATGTGTTGGCTACCCAGACGTTGGTGGCCAAGAAAATGAATAATATGCGCGTCTCTGTTGACGGTGACCTCGGTGCCGGTGTGACAGCGAAAGACGTGGTGCTGCATATTATTGGCGTGATTGGTACCGCAGGCGGCACCGGGTATGCACTGGAATTTGCGGGTAGTGCCATGCGCAGCTTGAGCATGGAAGGGCGCATGACCGTCTGCAACATGTCCATCGAAGCCGGCGCCCGTGCCGGCATGGTGGCGGTGGATGATGTGACCATCGATTACGTAAAAGGCCGCCCGTTTGCCCCCAAGGGCGCGGATTGGGACAAGGCGGAAGCTTACTGGCGTACGCTGGTCTCTGATGCTGATGCTCGTTTCGATGAAGAGGTCAACATTGATGCGGCGGATATCAAGCCTCAGGTGTCTTGGGGGACCAGCCCGGAAATGGTGGTGCCGGTGGATGCCAACTTACCGGATCCGGCGGCGGAAAGTGATGAAGTCAAACGCTCTGGCATGACCCGCGCTTATGAGTACATGGGCCTGACGCCTGGAATGCCGGTGACGGATATCAAGGTTGACCGTGTCTTCATCGGCTCCTGTACCAACTCTCGCATCGAAGACTTGCGGGCGGCGGCGGAAGTGGCCAAAGGCCGCCAGAAGGCCGGTAGCGTCAAGCAGGTGTTGGTGGTGCCGGGGTCGGGCCTGGTCAAGCAGCAGGCTGAAAAAGAAGGCCTGGATAAGGTTTTTGTGGCGGCAGGTTTTGAATGGCGTGAACCGGGCTGTTCCATGTGCCTGGCCATGAACCCGGACCGTCTGGAAGCCGGGGAGCACTGTGCCTCTACCTCGAACCGTAATTTCGAGGGGCGGCAGGGCAACGGCGGCCGTACGCATTTGGTCAGCCCGGCCATGGCGGCAGCGGCAGCAGTGGCAGGCCATTTCGTCGATATTCGCGAACTCGATCAGGCATAAGGAGCAACACCATGGAAAAGTTTGTGCGTCATGATGGTCTGGTTGCCCCGCTTGATCGTGCCAATGTGGATACCGATCAGATCATCCCGAAGCAGTTTCTCAAGTCCATCAAACGGACCGGTTTCGGGCCGAACCTGTTCGACGAGTGGCGTTATCTGGACGAAGGATTTCCGGGCCAGGACAACAGTGTTCGTCCGCTGAATAAAGACTTTGTGCTGAACCTGCCGGCTTATCAGGGTGCCAGTGTTCTGATCACTCGCCGCAATTTCGGCTGCGGCTCCAGCCGTGAGCATGCGCCTTGGGCGTTGATGGATTTCGGCTTCAAGGCGATCATTGCCCCAAGCTTTGCCGATATCTTCTACAACAACTGCTTCAAAAACGGGTTATTGCCCATTGTGTTGTCGGAAGATAACGTGGAAGCCCTGTTTCAGGCTGTTAACGGCAAGGAGGGCTACCGGATCACCATTGATCTGGAGGGCCAACAGGTGATTCCCGAAACCGGGGCGCCGCTGCCTTTCGATATTGATGAGTTTCGCAAGCACTGTTTGTTGAACGGTTTGGACGAAATTGGCCTGACCCTGAATGAAGCGGATGCGATTCGTGCCTATGAAAAAGGTCGCATGGAGCGCGAACCCTGGGTTTTTGCCGACCATTAAAAGAATAACCAAGGAGGTTGTATGTTGCGTTTACTTTCGTTGTCACTGGTCTCGGCTCTGATGTTGGCAGGTTGTGCAACGACCGGCATGTATGATGCCCCCACCGGCGAGCAGGCGGCCACGTTGAGCGTGGATAACCAGCTGTCGGCACCGGCGGCACAAGGTGAAGATGCGGGTTGGCAGATGCCCACCAGTAGCGATGCCAAGGCATCGCTGTTCAAGGTGGATGGTGAGCGCATTACCGAGCAAGCGGGTACGCAGAGTGTGCAGATTGAAGCCGGCAAACATTCCGTGGAAGTATTTGCCGACCAGGCTGGCATTCTTCGCTTCGGCAAGTTCCGTCACGACTTCGCGCAAGGTGGTATTTATCAGGTTCGCATCAGCGCAGCGCAGGGCAAGAAAGATTACACCCTGGAACTGGTGAAGGCGTCCGCGCCGGATGATGTGCTGGTATCCAAAAACTTTTAATAGCCCGGTAGGGCAGCAGTAGGCAGGAAGCAGTAATGAGCAAGGTGTTGGTGTTAGCGGGTGACGGTATTGGCCCGGAGATCGTGAAAGAAGCGGTCAAGGTGCTGAACGTGGCCAAGCAGAAGTTCGGGATGGACGTGGAGCTGGATGAGGCTCTGGTTGGCGGTGCCGCGGTGGATGCGGAAAATGATCCGCTGCCGGAAGGGACACTGGAAAAAGCCCGTGCCGCCGACGCCATTCTGTTCGGTTCCATTGGCGGTCCAAAATGGGACACCATTGAACGTGACAAGCGCCCTGAGCGGGGGCTGTTGCGTTTACGCTCATCGCTGGGCCTGTTTGCCAACCTGCGCCCGGCCATTCTGTTTCCGCAGCTGGCGGATGCGTCCAGCCTGAAGCCGGAAGTGGTGTCCGGGCTGGATATTTTGATTGTCCGCGAGCTCACCGGTGGCATCTATTTCGGTCAGCCCCGTGGTATCAAGGAAGAAAACGGTGAGCGTGTGGGCTTCAACACCTACGTTTACACCGAGTCGGAAATGCGACGCATCGCGAAAGTGGCTTTTGAACTCGCCATGAAGCGTGACAAACGCGTGCTGTCGGTGGACAAGGCTAACGTGCTGGAAGTCACCGAGCTTTGGAAGGAAGTGGTTACCGAGGAGGCAAAAGCCTACCCGGAGATCGAGTTGTCACACATGTATGTGGACAACGCGGCCATGCAACTGGTGCGTGCGCCGAAACAGTTTGATGTGATTGTCACCGGCAATTTGTTTGGTGACATTCTCTCCGATGAAGCCGCCATGCTCACCGGCTCCATCGGGATGTTGCCCTCCGCGTCACTGGATGAAAACCGCAAGGGCTTGTACGAACCCTGTCACGGCTCGGCACCGGATATTGCCGGCCAGGGCATCGCTAACCCGTTGGCGACCATCATGTCGCTGGCCATGCTGATGCGTTACAGCCTGGAGCGTGGCGACGTGGCAGATGCCATTGAGGCCGCCGTCGAGCGCGTTCTCGATCAGGGGCTGCGTACTGCGGATATCTACACCGAGGGCACTCGCAAAGTGGGCACCGAAGAAATGGGCAGCGCCGTTGCTGATGCTTTGTCACAAGCATGACTGAGGCATGACGCACAGGCGTAACACGCGCATTGATTCACTGATAGAAAGGGCAACCCTTTCAGGAGACAGTTTCTAATGAAGAAAGTCGGTTTTGTCGGCTGGCGTGGCATGGTGGGTTCCGTATTGATGGAGCGCATGACTGCCGAAAATGATTTTGCAGATATCGAACCGGTCTTTTTCTCGACCTCTCAGGTCGGCCAGGCTGGCCCGGACGTGGGCAAGGATATTCCGGCCCTGGGCGATGCCAAAAATATTGATGAATTGAAAGCGCTGGATGTGATCGTGACTTGCCAGGGCGGCGATTACACTAGCGAGGTCTATGCCAAGCTGCGTGAAGCGGGCTGGGACGGCTACTGGATTGATGCAGCGTCCACGCTGCGCATGCAAGACAACAGTGTCATCGTGCTGGATCCGGTGAATCGTTCAGTCATTGATGACGCGCTGCAGAACGGCACCAAAGATTTTGTCGGCGGTAACTGCACCGTAAGCCTGATGCTGATGGCGATGGGCGGATTGTTCAATGAGGGGCTGGTGGAGTGGACCAGTGCCCAGACTTACCAGGCCGCATCCGGCTCTGGTGCACAGAACATGCGCGAGCTAATTGCCCAGATGGGCAAGATCCACGGTGATGTATCCGATAAATTGGCCGACCCGGCCAGTGCCATCCTGGATATTGATCGCCAGGTAGCAGCAAGCATGCGTAGCGATGCCATGCCCCGTGAGCACTTTGGCTTCCCGCTGGCCGGTTCCCTGTTGCCTTGGATCGACAAGGAAATGGAAAACGGTCAAAGCAAGGAAGAGTGGAAAGCGCAGGCGGAAACCAACAAGATTCTCGGCCGCAGCAGCAACCCGATTGCCTTGGATGGCACTTGTGTGCGTATTGGCGCCATGCGCTGCCACGCCCAGGCGCTGACCGTGAAGCTGACTCGCGATGTGCCCATGGATGAAGTGAATGACATCATCGCCAAGTCTAATGACTGGGTGAAAGTGGTGCCCAACACCAAGGAAGAGACGCTGCGTGATCTCACTCCCACCGCTGTGACTGGTACCCTGGGTATTCCCGTGGGTCGCCTGCGCAAGCTGAATATGGGGGGCGAGTTCCTCAATGCCTTTACCGTTGGTGACCAGCTATTGTGGGGTGCGGCCGAACCGTTGCGCCGCATGCTGCGAATTCTTCTCGAGCGCTAAGGCGTCAAATAGAGGTAAGTGATGGATCGGTCTATCAATCTGGCCATCGTCGGTGCAACCGGCCTGGTCGGTGAGGCCATCATCAAATTGCTCGCTGATCGGAAATTTCCGGTCGGCGAGCTTTTTGTTTTGGCTTCCGAAAATGGTGCCGGCAGCAAGATTTCCTTTGCTGGCAAATCCCTGACTGTGCGCACCGCCGAGGGTTTCGACTTTTCCCAAGTGGAGGTGGCGTTGTTTGCGGCGGGCGCGTCCGTCAGCCAGTCCTTGGCGCCGGCGGCGGCGGAATCTGGCGCGGTGGTGGTGGATTTGTCCCCCGCTTATCGCTACGAGGCAGATATTCCGTTGGTTGTGGCGGATGTGAATGATGAGATGCTGGCCCAGGCCCGGGAGCAAAACCTGGTGGCCTGTGCCGACGCATCCACGGTTCAGTTGCTGCGTGCGCTTAAGCCACTGCTTGAACTGGGGCCTCTGCAGGATGTGGTCGTTACCCAGTTCCAGGCGGCATCGGCCACCGGCAAGGCCGGTGTGGACCAGTTGGCTCAACAAAGTGTGCGTCTGCTCAATGGCCTGTCTCCCAGTGAGGCGGCTCAGGCGCAAATTGCCTTCAATGTGCTGCCTGTGAGCGGTCAGGTCCAGGAAAACGGCTTTACCAGCGAAGAGCTCAAGTTGATGCTGGAAACACGCCGCATTCTGGCCGACCAGCCCTTCTCCATTCAGGCGACCACGGTACGGGTGCCGGTTTTTTATGGTTACGGCCAGAGTGTCACCGTGCGTAGCATGCAGGGCCTGTCGGCGGCGCAATGCCATGCTCTGTGGGATAACGGCGGCGATATGTCGGTGCAGGACAGTGACGATCCACAGGCCATGTCGCCGGTGGCCATGGTGGAAGGGGAGCCGGTAATGCGCATTTCCCGGGTCCGCGAAGAGATGGAAGCGGGCGGGGCGTTGAGCTATTTTAGCGTTGCCGATAATGTCCGTTGGGGGGCCGCGCTGAACGCGGTGAAAATAGTCGAGAAGTTGCTAAAAGACTATCTGTAATGGATACTTACTGACATTATGTGACACGGTTTCTAGGTTTTGACTCTGGCCTGAGGCAGAATGTGTGAACGGCGTCATATAGGACAGCTTGCCGCCTCGGGTACATCCGTAAGGCCCGCGGGATCGGGCTGAGCGCGGGAAACATAATAAATAAAGGGTTCGACCATGCTTCGAAAACTTGGGTTTGGCTTAACAGCTGTGGCGATGATGGCGCCTGGCGTAGCAGCAGCATTGGGGGTAGGGGAATACGAGCTTAATTCCTATTTGAACCAGCCCCTGGATATGGATGTCTCTCTGCACGAGGTCGGAGACCTGTCAGCAGATGAGATTCTGGTGAATCTGGCGCCCCAGTCAGAATTCGATGCTGCTGGCGTTGATCGCAGCTATTTCCTCAACCGTCTGGAATTTTCTGTAGAGCTTCAGGGGGGCGACAAAGCCCAGCTGCATATTTCTACGGATCAGCCGGTGCGTGAGCCTTACCTGAACTTTCTGGTTGAATTCCTGTGGCCCACGGGCCGCCTGATGCGTGAATACACGGTATTGCTGGACCCGCCCAGCTTTGCCGATAGCGCTGTGACCGCTGCGCCGACCATCAGTCGCGTACCGCAGCCGGTAACTCGCAGCGAGCCGACGACCCCCGCGCCGGCACCCGCACCTGCGACAGCATCCCAGCCAGACAGAACGCCTGAGCCCGCCATCGAATCGGAACCTCAGCAGGTTCAGTCTGCTCCTGCAGTGGCCGATAGCGGCCCCCGCAGCAGTTACACCGTGCGTTCCAGCGATACCATGTGGCAAATCGCCCTGAATAACCGCCCCTCAAACAGTGTCTCTGTACAACAGATGCTGGTGGCGATTCAGGAAATGAACCCGGATGCGTTCATCAACAATAATGTGAATCTGGTACGCGAAGGCACCGTTCTGCGTATTCCTAACGAACAGGAAGTGCGGACCATCTCTACCCGTTCTGCCATCGTGGAAGTGGCTGACCAGAATCGCCAATGGCGTGACATGCTGGAAAAGCGGGGCATTCAATCCCCGCAGCGTGCGCAGATTGACGGTTCCCGCCAGGTGGCTGACACCGACGATGACGCTGAGGCGCCAACCCGTGGTGAAGTGAAACTGGTATCTCCGGAATCCGCCGCCGGCGTTGATGATGGTGACAGCACCGGTTCTGACGAACAGGGCAATGCCAATACCGCGGTACTTGAGAACGAGCTGGCGATTCGCGATGAAAGCCTGGATCGTCTGGACCGTGAAAATTCTGAACTGAAATCCCGTTTGGGTGATTTGGAAGCGCAAAGCTCCACTAGTGAAGAATTGCTGAAACTGCGTAATGACCAGATCACCCAGTTGCAGGAAGAGCTGCGTAAACTGCGTGAAGAACAGGGCCTTGCATCGCCGGACAATGATCCGTTGATGGAAGAGCCGGCGCCGCCGGAGGTTTCTGCTGAAGGCGAAAACACGGCGGGTGATGCTGAATCGGATGCGTCTGTTGCCGCGGCTGATAGCACGGCTGAAGATGGTGAGCAAACCGCTGGCAATGATGTTGTGGCCCTGGAAGGCTCCGATGAAGACGTGGCGGAAAAAAATGACGGTGCAACCGATGCAGATGCCGCTGAGGGGGCACAGAGCGCTGCTGACAGTGTCGATGGCAAAGAGGTTGCGGCGGACAGTGCGGTTGAACCGGTAGAGCCGGTATCCAAACCCGAGCCTGTGGCGCCTGCTCAGCCGCCGGCTGCCCAAAGTGGTGGCATTGTCGATCTGATCATGGAAAACCTGCTGTACATCCTGCTGGGTGTGCTGGCTATTGTGCTGCTGATTGTTTTGCTACTGCGGGGCAAGAAGAAAGACGACAACGAAGACCTGGATGGCCCACTGTTTGATGATGTTGACGACCAGCAGGACAATGAATTCGGCTTGAATCTGGACGACGAAAGCGCGCCAACTGTTGCTACCGCCGATGAAGATGAAGCTGACGCGCTGCCGGTACAGGGGCAGGGCGGTAGTCAGGATCCGCTGGAAGATGTGGAAGTGTATGTGGCCTACGGTCGCTACCCTCAAGCCGTTGACTTCCTGCGTAACGAAATCAATAAATCACCGGAACGGGCAGACCTGAAAGTGCGTTTGCTGGAACTGCTGAAAGAAATGGGCGATGACGCCGCATTCCAGCAGCAAGCGACGGCCTATGCCGGCACCGGTGCCGATGTAGATGCTGCCATTGCCCGTCTGGGCGGAGCAGTGACGCCGGTAGCTCAGGATGATGATGAGCTGTCCCTGGATGACCTGGAAATGGGCTTGTCTTCTGATCTGGGTGGCGAGCCTGCCAGCGCGCCGACCATTGAAGCGGAAGCGCCGGATCTGGAACCGGAAAGTTCTGATGAGCTGGCGGATTTTGATTTTGAGCTGGATGCTGCTGAAGCCGACAGCGAAGACGCCACTGTCATGCTGGATGCGGAAAGCGAAACATCGTCTTCTTCGGCCAACACGCAGGATGATGAATTCAGTCTGGATTTCGACAGTGAAGACGGCGCGGAAAAAGAACCGGAGATGTCTGACGCGGACAAGCAGTCACTGTCTGCGGACTCGGTGCTTGAGCTGGACGATATCGGCAGCGCGACCCTGGAAGATGACACCGAATTCGGTGATTTGAATCTGGATGAAATGAACGCGGAATTCGACGATCTGTCTGCTGAACCGGCCGCTGATGAAGAGCTGGATTTGTCTCTGGACGATCTGGATTTGTCTGACGAAACCGGTAATGCTCCACAGCTGGCAGAAGACGATACCCTGTCAGATCTCGATATTGATCTGGAGCTAGACGAAGCCGAGAAGTCACTGGGTGGTACCGCCCACGCTGATGATTCTCTTGACGATATCACCGCGCTGGACCTGGATGCAGCGGAAACAAACGCTGCGCCGGTGGCTGACGAGCAGATTGACGCGGACGAAGTCGCCGCCGCTGATGACGGCTCGCTGGAAGACCTGCTGGGTGATGACGAGTTGAACCTGGATGACGACCAGACCTTGTCGTTCGATGCCCCTGAAGCCGCCGATGCTGACGTGGTCGATGCGCAGACGCCGCAGGAAGAAACGGTGTCCATCGAGCCAGTGGCTGTGCCCGACGCGCCCGTGGATGATACGCCTGCTCCGTCCAGTGCGGATGTGCTGGCCGATGAGGATGACTTCGACTTCCTGGGTGAAACCGACGAGAACGCGACCAAGCTGGATCTGGCCAAAGCCTATATCGACATGGGTGATAACGAAGGTGCCAAGGATATCCTCAACGAAGTGATCTCCGAAGGTAGTGACCAGCAACAGTCCGAAGCCCGGGAGCTCCTCAGCCAGGTGGGTTAACCTACCTGTCTCCCTAGGCAAAAAGGGGGCGATGCCTTATGGTATCGCCCCCTTTTTTTATGGCTTCTCTGTACCTGTCGATCACTGAAACCTTTGCCAATACTTTTGACGGGCACTGTGGGGAAGTCGCTGTTTGCGGCAAGCTGCGAAGAAAGCTTCTGTAACGACATGGTGGAACATGGCACGTATTGCGTTGGGTATTGAGTACGATGGCACGGACTTTCGTGGCTGGCAGACACAGCAGCCCGGGGTGCGTACGGTCCAGGAGTGTCTGGAAGCGGCATTAAGTAAAGTCGCGAACCACCAGGTAGCCGTGGTGTGCGCGGGGCGAACGGACGCGGGTGTGCACGGTACCGGGCAGGTCGTACATTTTGACTCTGATGCTCCCCGTGAAATGAAGAGCTGGATCATGGGCGCCAATACCAATCTGCCGCGAGACGTGACCGTACGGTGGGCGGTGCCCGTGGAGGATGCGTTTCATGCGCGTTTTTCCGCGGTGAGCCGTCGCTATCGTTACGTGATTTACAATCACGCCCGCCCGCCGGCCCTGTATCGCAATCAGGTGACCTGGAATTACCGCCCGCTTGATGTGGCCGCCATGCGTGAGGCTGCTGCGCATCTGGTGGGTGCGCATGACTTCACTGCCTACCGCAGCGTGCATTGCCAGGCCAAGTCGCCATTGAAAACAATGCACAGCCTGACCCTCTACGAGCATGGCAAAGTGCTTGTGCTGGAAGCCCATGCTAACGCGTTCTTGATGCACATGGTGCGTAATATAGCTGGAGTGCTAATGAGCGTGGGAGCGGGCAAGAAGCCGTCATGCTGGGCCAAGGAGGTTCTGGAGGGGCGTGATCGCCGCAAAGGGGCCGCCACCGCACCGCCGTTTGGCTTGTACCTGGTGCAAATCGAGTATCCAGACCGCTTTGCATTGCCGAAAGACGCACTGGGGCCCCTGTGGCTACCGGATGACCTTCAGGCATAATGGTGTAAGCGCAACATGCCTCATGCTCAACGTAACACGCTATAATTCTTGATTTTTGTTACACTGGAGTACCCATGACCATACCCCGGGTCAAAATCTGCGGTATTACCCGAATTGAAGATGCATTGGCAGCGGCGAAGGCCGGTGCCGATGCGATTGGTCTGGTTTTTTATGGGCCCAGCCCTCGCGCAGTGACAGTGGCCCGGGCGGCACAGATCTGTGCCAGCTTGCCCCCGTTTGTAACCACGGTGGCGCTGTTTGTGGATGCCCCCCGTGACGAGATCAACCGGGTGCTGGCCACCGTGCCGGTGGATCTACTGCAGTTTCATGGCAATGAAGACCCACAGTACTGCGACAGTTTCGGGCGCCCCTGGATCAAGGCGGTACGGATGAGGGACGACGTTGATCTTCATCAATGCGCGCAGGCGTACCGCAACGCGGCAGGGCTGTTGGTGGATAGCTATGTACCGGGGCTGCCAGGCGGCACCGGAGAAGTTTTCAACTGGGGCAGGGTACCGAAAGACCTGCCCTTGCCCGTGGTGCTGGCCGGCGGCCTGCACCCGGACAATGTGGCTGCAGCCGTGACACAGGTTCGGCCATGGGCGGTGGATGTGAGTGGCGGCGTTGAGCAGAAGAATGTTCAGGGCCGTCGCAGTGGTGGCATCAAGGATGCCTCTGCCATTCGCGCCTTTATCAATAGTGTCAAAACACGAGGAGTAGCTGGTGTCTGAACGCCCTGATTTTTCTGCTTTTCCTGATGCCCGTGGCCACTTTGGTCAGTTTGGTGGCAGCTTCGTTTCCGAAACCCTGATGGGGGCTTTGGACGAACTGACGGCCATGTACGAGCGTCTCAAGGACGATCCGCAGTTTCGTGCGGATTTCGACTATGACCTGGCCCATTACGTGGGCCGTCCGTCTCCGCTGTACCTGGCAGAGCGATGGTCGAAGCAGCTCGGTGGTGCGAAGATCTGGCTCAAGCGTGAAGATCTTAACCATACCGGCGCACACAAGGTGAATAACACCATCGGTCAGGCGCTGTTGGCCAAGCACATGGGCAAGCCGCGGGTCATCGCGGAAACTGGTGCCGGCCAGCACGGGGTGGCTACCGCCACAGTTGCTGCCCGTCTGGGCCTAACCTGTCAGGTGTACATGGGTGCCGAAGACGTGGAGCGCCAGAAGCTCAACGTTTATCGCATGAAGTTGCTAGGCGCAGAAGTGATTCCGGTGACCTCTGGTTCGCGGACCCTGAAAGACGCCATGAACGAAGCCATGCGTGACTGGGTTACCAACGTAGATGACACCTTCTACATCATCGGTACAGTGGCTGGCCCGCATCCTTACCCGCAGCTGGTGCGTGATTTCCAGTGCATTATCGGTCGTGAAGCCCGCGAGCAAAGCCTCAAGCAAGCCGGTCAGCTGCCTGATGCACTGGTCGCTTGCGTGGGCGGTGGCTCCAACGCCATTGGTCTGTTCCACCCGTTCCTCAACGATGACGACGTGGCCATGTTTGGGGTGGAAGCGGCAGGCGACGGAATTGAAACTGGACGCCATGCTGCACCGTTGAACGCGGGTCGCCCCGGTGTTCTGCACGGTAACCGCACCTACCTGATGGAAGATGACAACGGCCAGATTATAGAAACGCATTCTGTGTCTGCGGGTCTGGATTATCCCGGTGTGGGTCCTGAGCATTCCTGGCTAAAGGATCTGGGCCGGGTGAAATATGTGGCTGCGGATGACCAGGAAGCGCTCTCGGCATTTCGTGAGTTGACCCTGGTAGAGGGCATCATGCCTGCGCTGGAATCGGCTCACGCCTTGGCCTACGCCCGCAAGCTGGCACCGACCATGTCGCCGGACCAGAACATTGTAGTGAACCTCTCCGGCCGCGGTGACAAGGATATTCTGACCGTAGCAGCCATCGACGGGATGGACATCTGATCCCGTTATTGCCGGCTGGCTTATTAGAGAAGTTGCTCCATTGCCCCGCGCGCTGGCAGCAACCTGGAAAGGCCCTGCGGGGCTTTTCCTCTACCTGTTTTAAGGAGCAGAAATGCGTCGTATTGAAAGTTGCTTCCAGCGCCTCGCCGACCAGAAGCGCAAGGCCCTGATTCCTTTTGTGACGGCCGGTGATCCGGTAAAAGAAGTGACGGTGCCGCTGATGCACGCCATGGTAGACGCTGGCGCGGATATCATTGAGCTGGGCGTACCGTTTTCCGATCCCATGGCGGATGGGCCGGTGATCCAGTTGGCCTGCGAGCGTGCGCTGGCGCATAACACGTCCACCCGCGATATCCTGGATATGGTTAAGACATTCCGCGAAACCAACGCGGACACGCCGGTGGTGCTGATGGGCTACCTGAACCCGGTGGAAGTCATGGGTTACGAGGCATTTGCCAAAGCCGCAGCGGAGGCCGGTGTGGACGGGGTGCTGCTGGTGGATCTTCCGCCAGAAGAAGCGCTGGATGTGAAGCCACTGATGGACGCCCAAGGCTTGGACATGATTTTCCTGGTCGCGCCCACCACCTCGGATGCCCGCATCAAGCTAATTGGCAAAGCCGGCTCCGGCTACCTCTATTACGTTTCCCTGAAGGGCGTCACCGGCTCCGCAACCCTGAATGTGGATGAAGTGGCAAGCCGGGTTGAAACAATTCGCAACCTTGCTCAATTGCCCATTGGTGTCGGCTTTGGTATCAAAGACGCTGAATCTGCGCAGGCGGTGAGCCGGGTAGCCGATGGTGTGGTCGTTGGTAGTGCTCTGGTGAACCAAATTGCTGAAAACAAGGATACTCCGGACGCGATTAATAACGCGGTTGGCGGTATTCTCAGCGCTATGCGTAACGCCATGGATCAATAACGGGACCTTTGCATGAGCAATAGCAACTGGCTGGAGAAAATCCTCCCCGCCGTACGTCGCCCCCAGGAAAGCCGACGCAACAATATTCCTGAAGGGTTGTGGCGAAAGTGCCCGCGTTGCGAAGGGGTGGTTTATCGGCCAGAACTAGACCGCAACATGGATGTGTGTCCCAAGTGCGATCACCATTTGCGTATTAATGCTCGCCGACGCTTGAAACTGTTTCTGGATGAAGGTGTGCAGACGGAAATCGGTGCTGAGCTGGCGCCGGTGGATCGGCTCAAGTTCAAGGACTCCAAGAAGTATAAAGACCGTCTGGTGGCGGCCCAGAAATCCACCGAGGAAAAAGATGCCCTGGTGGTGTTGAAAGGGGCGTTGCATGGCGAACCGCTGGTGGCCTGTGCCTTTGAGTTTAACTTTATGGGCGGTTCCATGGGCTCCGTAGTGGGTGAGCGTTTTGTTCGCGCGGTGAATGTGTGCCTGGAACAGAAGCTACCGCTGGTGTGTTTCGCAGCCAGTGGCGGGGCGCGTATGCAGGAAGCTCTTTTCTCGCTCATGCAGATGGCAAAAACCAGCGCCGCGTTGGAAAAAATGCGCCAGGCGGGGTTGCCGTTTATCTCGGTGCTCACCGATCCGGTTTATGGTGGTGTCTCCGCGTCGCTAGCCATGCTGGGTGATGTGAATGTGGCGGAGCCCAATGCGTTGATCGGTTTTGCCGGCCCTCGGGTAATCGAGCAGACGGTGCGCCAGAAATTGCCGGAAGGTTTCCAGCGCAGTGAGTTTTTGCTGGATCATGGCGCCATCGACATGATCGTGTCCCGGCATGACATGCGTGACACCCTCCACCGTCTGCTGGCCAACATGATGGGCTGGTCGCCACTGGCGCTGAATGACTGACACCTCTCTGCCTGATTCTCTGCCCGGGTGGCTGCGCCGCATTGAGGCCATGCACCCGGCAGAGATCGAACTGGGCCTGGATCGACTTCACGGCGTTGCTACCCGTCTGGCAGTGGCGCATTTTTCCGTCCCCGTGATTACCGTTGCCGGTACCAATGGCAAAGGATCCACGTTGCGTCTAATGACGGCGGTAGCGGAGCGCCAGGGCCGCAAGGTCTGCCTGTACACCTCTCCTCACCTCCACGTGTTCAACGAACGGGTACGCCTGCCGGAAGGCTTGGCCAGTGATGCGCAGTTATGCGCGGCGTTCGCACAGGTGGAGCAGGCGAGGGCAGAAGTGCCGCTTACCTATTTTGAATTCACCACGCTGGCTGCGCTCTGGCTGTTCAAGGCCAGCGGGGCTGATTTGATCTTGCTGGAAGTGGGCCTGGGTGGGCGGCTGGATGCGGTGAATATCGTGGAGCCTGATGTATCGGTGGTCACTTCGGTGGGCCTGGATCACCAAGACTGGCTGGGTGATACCCGTGAGGCTATTGCTGGCGAGAAGTGCGGCATCGGCCGGCCTGCTAAACCGTTGGTGTTTGGGGAAATGGACTGGCCCGACAACCTGGTTTCCCTGGCTGCAACGTTGGGCGCGATACCAGTGTTTGCCGGTCGCGACTTTCATGTCCAGGGTGATGCGCTGTTTTTGACGGGCGGTCGGCAGCTGCCTTTGCCCGCCTCTGTGCGCCTGGGTGCGGATAACCTGGCCACGGCCTGCCAGGCGTTGGCATTGGCGGGCGTGGAATGCGGGGAAGCGGATGTGATGGCGGTGGCCGAACTGGGCCTGTTTGGTCGTTGCGAACAGCAGTACATCGATGGGGTGTCCTGTTGGTTCGATGTGGGCCACAATCTGCCCGCGGTGCAACGCTTTGTGCAACAGCTCCCGCCTTGTGCAGGGACTCGGCATCTGGTGTTCGGTATGATGGTCGACAAGCCCATTGATGCCGTGATTGGGTTGTTTTACGGCATGACGGCACAATGGCACTTGGCCGCACCGCAGATTCCCCGTGCGGCGCCGACAGCAAGACTGCGAACCAGCTTGCCAGACACGGCGCAGTATCAAGAGTACGCCAGTGTGGCGGCCGCTACCCGTGCAGCCCTGGACGCCGCTTGTGACGAGGATCAGGTGATCATCTTCGGCTCTTTCTATACGGTGGCAGAGGCCCGGGCGCTGGTGCAGTAACGATGGCGTTTCGATCGCAGCAATAATCGACCGTGGCAACAATCGATCTCAGTCATAACGAACGCTGAATGGAGAAACCGGTGGATAATCGAGCGCGTCAGCGCATTGTGGGCATTGTACTGTTACTGGTTCTGGCCAGCGCGCTGGCACCGTTCCTGTTCCGTACCCCTGAGCAGGTACGCAATGCGTTGGATATGCGTATCCCCGAGCCGCCAGAACACAAAACTGTATTGGTTGAACCCGTGGTGCCGCAGGACCGTCTGGACACAGCGGATGAGCGCCTTGTGGCCGACCGCCAGGCGATTCAGGATGCTGCCGAGCAGCAACTGAGCGATGAGGAGCTGAAAACGGTTCCGGAAGACCCGGAGCCGGTCACGCCGATGAAGGAGGATGCACCGGTACCGCCACCGGAAGAACCCGTAACGCCGCCCCAGGTTGATCCCTCCGATGGCCCTGTGCTGGCTGGTTTTGTGGTCCAGACCGGCAGTTATTCCGATTTAGATAATGCCAGTGGCATGGTCGATAAGCTCAAAGCGGCGGGGTATCGGGCTTACATGCAAACCGACAGCCCTGACGGGAAAGTGGTGCACCGCGTCATGGTCGGCCCGGAAATTCGCAAGGACGATGCCGAATCCACTCTGCAAAAGCTAGCCGACGATCAGCGTTTCAAGATAAAGGGCTTGGTTCGGATTTACGTACCCTGATTAGTGCCAGCAGCAGGCCGTGCTCTGCTCCTTGTCGCCGGGGCGTTCAGCGCAGTGGGAAGGCCAGTCATGCATGGGCAAGCGGGTTCGCCTCTGATAAACTGCGCCGTCTCTATTTACAGGGTGTCATGTCCGCCTTTTCCTGGTTCGGCATTGCCCTTTTTCAGCCTTAACCCGCCGGCGAGAGCACGCTTTACATGAATCTGGCAGACGGCATCATTCTGTTTGTTATCGCAGTCTCCGCACTTCTGAGTGTGCGCCGTGGGTTTACCCGCGAAGCCTTTTCGTTGCTCACATGGGTAGCGGCCTTTATCATCGCGCGCCTGTTTAGCCCGGCCCTGGATCTCCTTCTTCAGGACCAGATCACTACCCCCAGCCTGCGGGCCGCTGTCGCTTTTGGCAGCCTGTTTGCCTTGACCTTGGCAGTGGGGGCCCTCATTAATCATTTGCTCGGTGAACTGATTCGCGTCACCGGTTTGAGCAGTACAGACAGGTTGATGGGTATGGTGTTCGGCGCCCTGCGTGGGGTCTTGCTGATGGTCGTACTGGTTGCTCTGGGTCGGCATATGTTTGCCGCTGACCCTTGGTGGCATGAATCCACCCTGGTTCCCCATCTGGTAATGATGGAAGCGTGGACCCGGGACGTGGGCGAGAGCCTTCTCGCCTTTATCATGAATGTAAGCGGCAGCTAGAGGAAAGTACCATGTGCGGCATTGTGGGTATTGTCGGTCATAGCCATGTGAACCAAGGGATCTACGACGCCCTGACCGTTCTCCAGCATCGTGGCCAGGATGCGGCTGGTATCGTGACCTGTGACGGTGATCGTCTCTACCTGCGCAAGGATAACGGCATGGTGCGTGATGTGTTCCGCACTCGCCATATGCGTCGCCTGGTCGGTAACATGGGGATTGGCCATGTGCGCTATCCGACGGCGGGCAGCTCCAGTTCGGCGGAAGCCCAGCCGTTCTATGTGAACTCCCCCTACGGCATTACGCTGGCCCACAACGGTAATCTGACCAATGCGGAAGCATTGGCCGAGCATATCTTCCGTGCCGACCTGCGACACATCAATACCACCTCCGATTCCGAAGTCCTGCTGAACGTGTTTGCCCACGAGCTGCAAAGCCGGGGCAAGTTGCAGCCAGAACCGAAAGATATCTTTGACGCGGTAGCCGCAGTCCACCAGCGGGTGGAAGGGGCTTACGCGGTTGTGGCCATGATTACCGGGTACGGTATTTTGGCCTTCCGAGACCCCCATGGTATTCGTCCGGTCTGCTTTGGCCGCAAGGATACTCCGAACGGACCGGAGTACATGGTGGCCTCTGAATCTGTGGCGCTGTCCTCACTGGGTTTCAATGTGGTGCGTGATCTGGCGCCGGGTGAAGCGATTTACATCACTGCTGAAGGTGAGATGCACACTCGCCAGTGTGCGGATAACCCGAGCTTGCATCCGTGTATCTTTGAACAGGTTTATCTGGCGCGTCCGGATTCCATTATCGACGGTATCTCCGTGTACAAGGCGCGCCTGCGCATGGGGGAAAAGCTGGCCGAGAAAGTGGAGCGTGAATGGCCGGACCACGATATTGATGTGGTCATTCCGATTCCTGATACCAGCCGAACGTCCGCCTTGCAGATGGCTAACCATCTGGGCGTGAAATACCGTGAAGGCTTTATTAAAAATCGCTACATCGGCCGCACCTTCATCATGCCCGGCCAGCATCAGCGGAAAAAATCTGTACGCCAGAAGCTCAATGCCATCGAACTGGAGTTCCAGGGCAAGAATGTGCTGTTGGTGGATGACTCCATCGTGCGCGGTACCACCTGCAACGAAATCATCCAGATGGCGCGCGAAGCCGGGGCCCGCAAAGTCTATTTCGCGTCCGCAGCGCCAGCGGTGAAATACCCCAACGTGTACGGCATCGATATGCCGGTGGCTCAGGAGCTGATAGCACACGGCCGAACCACTGATGAAATCGGCGAGCTGATCGGCGCTGACCGGTTGATTTATCAAGACCTGGAGGACCTGGTGGAAACCTGTCAGGAAGGTAATCCGGATGTGGTGTCGTTCGATTGCTCGGTGTTCAATGGCGAGTATCTAGCCGGCAACATTACCCCGGATTATCTGGCTAACCTGGAAGCGCGTCGCAGTGACGCAGCCAAGGGCGACAGCGAGAAGACCCAGGCGCTTGCTGATAACGAAATTATTGATCTGCACAATCACTGATACAGTGATTAAATCACGTCGGTGGCGCTGCCGCCGGCAACGTTACCTGTAACGCGGAGTCGTGCACCCTGATGAGTGATGATCTGGATCTCAAAACCCTGAATGTGGAAACCTTGGCCATTCGTACTGCGCAGCTTCGTACGGATGAGATGGCGCATTCGGATCCGATTTTCATGACATCCAGTTTCGTCTACGAAAGTGCAGCGCAAGCGGCGGCACGTTTTAGTGGTGAAGAGCCAGGCAACATCTACTCCCGTTTTACCAACCCTACCGTGCGCGCCTTTGAACAGCGTTTGGCAGCTCTGGAAGGTGGTGAGACCTGTGTGGCTTTCGCGTCCGGTATGGCGGCTATCAGCGGCACCTTTTTCGCTTTGCTGGCACCAGGCGATCACATCGTCAGTTCGCGCAGTGTGTTCGGCACCACCAACGTTATCTACGACCGTTACCTGAAAAAGTTCGGTATCGATACTACCTTGGTGGACATGAGTGATTTGTCCCAGTGGGAAGCGGCTATTCGGCCGGAAACGAAAATGCTGTTTCTGGAAACGCCTTCGAATCCACTGGCGGAAGTGGGTGACATCGCCGCGCTGGCCAAGCTGGCCCATGACAACGGGGCGTTGCTGGTGGTGGATAATTGCTTCTGCACGCCGGCTCTGCAAAAGCCCATTGAGCTGGGTGCTGACCTGATTATCCATAGTGCCACTAAATACCTGGACGGGCAGGGGCGCTGCCTCGGTGGTGCCGTGGTTGGCCCGAAAGAGCCCATGAGTGACATTCTTGGGTTTGTGCGCTCTGCCGGTTCCTGCATGAGCCCGTTCAATGCCTGGGTCTTTATCAAGGGGCTGGAAACGCTGAGCTTGCGCATGAAGGCGCAAAGCGAGCGGGCCATGGTGTTGGCTGAGTGGCTGGAATCGCAGCCGGGCATTGCACGTGTCCATTATGCGGGCCTGAAAAGTCACCCGCAGCATGAACTGGCTGGCAAGCAACAGTCCGCCTATGGCGCGGTGATGTCCATAGAAGTCGAGGACGCGGCTGGCAACCGTGATCGCCAGGCAGCCTGGCGCTTTATTGATGCCACTCGCCTGATTTCCATTACTGCAAACCTTGGTGATGTTAAAACAACCGTGACTCACCCGGCGACGACCACCCATGGGCGAGTCAACGAAGAAGAAAAACAGCGCGCCGGTGTGACAGAGAATCTGATTCGTTTGGCCATTGGCCTGGAGGCGGTTGAGGATCTGCAAGCAGACCTGAGTCGCGGTCTGAAGGCGCTGGTCAGCGCATAGCCAAGCTGCAACATCCGATAGGGGAAAGGGGAAAAATTCCGGGTTTTCCTCTTCAACTTTTCACTTTGAGCTTTCAACTGGATTCCTCGGGCAGGACAGTCGCAGTGCGGCATCGCCCTCAACCTGTGTTGTAGCTTGAGGCTTGCAGCTTGCCACCTTGGAACGTGTTTTGGTGAGGAATCCGGGTTTAAGGGGGACATAATGCAGGCACTGGATAAAGCCCTGGCCCAGGTAGGGCGAGTTGTACTGGGCAAAGAAGAACAACTGAAACTGGCCCTTACCTGCATGCTGGCCAATGGCCACCTGTTGATCGAAGATCTGCCGGGCATGGGCAAAACCACCTTGGCCCATGCGCTGGCCCGGGTGTTCCAGTTGGATTACCGACGGGTGCAGTTCACCAGCGATATGCTGCCGGCGGATATTCTTGGTGTGTCCGTATTCGACCCCAACACCCAGCAATTCTCCCTCCGCGAAGGTCCGGTATTCACTCAGCTGCTGCTGGCCGATGAAATCAATCGCGCCACGCCGAAAACGCAAAGCGCATTGCTCGAAGCCATGGAAGAGCGGCAGGTCACGCTAGATGGGGTAACCCGTCCGTTGCCCGCGCCGTTTTTTGTGGTGGCGACCCAGAATCCGGTGGATCAGGCTGGCACTTTTGTGTTGCCAGAGTCACAGCTGGACCGTTTCTTGATGCGTATTTCTCTGGGCTATCCGGCCCCTGATGTGGAGTTGGAACTGCTCGCCGGCGGTGACTTGCGCCAGCAGGTGCGCGAGTTGAAAGCGGTGATTAACGGTGAAGGGCTGATGAAGCTGGCGCAGGTGGTGGGCAAAATCCGGGTGACCCGAGAGCTGCTCGATTATGTGCAGAGATTGCTTGATGCCACCCGTTCCGATGACCGTTTCGTAGCGGGATTGTCACCTCGTGCCGGTTTGGGATTGTTGCGTGCCGCGCGGGCCTGGGCGTTAATTACCGGCCGAGACTATGTACTGCCAGAAGACGTGCAGGCGGTCTGGGCCTCCGTGGCAGAGCATCGTTTGAGTGCTCGGCAAGGCGGCACTGTGGCTGCCATTAGCCAATCATTGCTCCAGTCCGTGCCAGTGGTACGGCGCTAGGGCGGCGCCGTGACGCTCCTTCCTTCAGCTGTTTCTTCCGGACCTCGTCGTCTGTACGAACGGTGGCTGGCCCGCCGTCTGCCGGCGGCCAGTCAGATTGTCTTGAATCAAAAACGTATTTTTATTTTTCCTACCGGCTATGGTTTTTTCTATTTGTTGGTGGCTGCGCTGTTGTTTATTGGCGGCATTAACTATGAAAACAATCTGATTCTTTCCCTGTCGTTTTTGATGGCTAGCCTGTTTCTGGTGGCCATCTTGCATACCTTTCGCAACTTATCTGCCCTGGGCCTGCGCAATGGTACGGCGGAATCCGGTTTTAGCGGCGAAGAGGGCGCGCTGGAGGTGGTGTTATTTGCTGAGCAGCGAGCGCACCACTGCATCTGGTTACGCTGGCCGGGGCAAGATGCACAGCAAGTGAGTGTCATGGCGGGGGAAGAGGAGAGCCTGTGGCTGAACCTGTCTCTGGCCCGACGGGGAAAAATACCGGCACCACGTTTAAAAGTGGAAAGCCGATTTCCGCTAGGGTTACTGCGTACCTGGTCTTACGTGACTTTGGATCATTATTGCCTTGCCTGGCCTCGACCGCAGGAAAATGAGGACTGTCCGGCAGATGGGGGCCAGAACAACCAGCGCGCATTCAGCAGCGGCCAGTCCGGCAATGAGGAATTTCAGGGCCTGCGCCGCTATGTACCCGGCGACTCCTTGCGCAAGATTGACTGGAAAGGATATGCCCGTGGTCGCGGCCTTAACACAAAGTTGTTTGAAGAGCCGGTGGGTGGGCGACTCTGGCTACGTTGGGACAAGCTCGAGGGGCTGGGTGATGAGCAGCGCCTTTCCATCCTCTGTCACTGGGTGCTGCAACTGGATCGGCAGCACCAGCCCTACGGATTGGTGCTGCCGGGCTTGACGTTGGCACCGGACACCGGTGATGTGCATCGCTGGCGCTTGCTGGATGCGCTGGCCTGTTACCCGGAGTTCTGATGGCACGTATTTACCAGGTTCCTTCTCATACCCGGCTTTGGCTAACCCTTGCGGTGACGCTCTGTGCGTTACCTCAATTGCTCAAAGGCCCTCTCTGGCAGGGTGGCCTGTTTGCGTTGGTGGTGGCGATCCGCGCACTGGTAAACCGTCAACGCGTGGCGCTGCCTGGACGTATTATCCGCAGCCTGTTGCTTATGGGAGCGGTGGCGCTCACTTTCTATAGCTTTGGGCGCCTGTACGGCCCGGAAGCCGGGGTGGCCCTGTTGGTGTCCTTGTTCGGACTCAAATATTTGGAAGTGGTTAGTCAGCGCGATGCCTATGTATTGCTGGTGCTGGGTTTTTTTGTCTGCGCGACCTCGCTGCTTTTCTCGCAAAGCCCGCTGATGTTTCTCTATGTATTGTTGTGCATGATGCTCCTCACCGCCTGCCTGGCGGGTATCAACCATAGCGACACCCGTGCCAACGGCCTGCAACACCTCAAACGTGCCGGCGTGATTATGGCCCAGGCAATCCCCTTGATGCTGATTCTGTTTGTGTTGGTGCCGAGGGTGGCGCCGCTATGGAACATGCAGGTGGGCAACGGAAAAGCCCGTACTGGGATGACGGACAGCATGGCCCCCGGACAGATCAGCGAGCTGTCAGAGTCGTCCGCGCTGGCGTTCCGTGTCGCTTTTGACGGCGATATGCCGCCGCCGGCAGAGCGCTACTGGCGCGGCCTGACATTGAGCCATTTTGATGGCCGGGCCTGGCAGCAGGCCATTCCTCGCGGTATGGACGAAGCGACGTACCTGTACAGCGGTCGCGAGCAGGCTCCTGACTGGGTAAAGGCACTGACCGCCGGTCGCAGCGACGGCACCAGCTATGCCTATGAGGTGATTGTCGAACCTACTCAGCGGCGTTGGTTGTTCGCCATGCCGGTGCCATTTGTCCGTGAGGGGGGCGTGAGCCTGGCCCGGGACATGCGGCTGGTGGCCAACAACCCGGTGAGCCAACGGCAGAGCTATCAGGTGGTCAGTGTGCCGGCGGCGACCCGCCGGCTACCCTTGGCGCCACAGGAAAAAGCGCTGATGCTGTCGATTCCTGACGAGAGCGGCCGTCGTGCCCGTGGTCTGGCTCAGCAGTGGCGCCTGGAGAGCAGTTCAGATGCGGCAGTGGTGCAGCAGGCGCTGAGGTATTTTCGCCAACAGCCTTTCCACTATACGCTGCGACCGCCCAAACTGGTGGCCGACCCCATTGACGATTTCCTGTTCCGTTCGCGCAAGGGGTTCTGCGAGCATTATGCCTCCAGTTTTACCTTCCTGATGCGCGCTGCCGGCATTCCTGCCCGAGTGGTGGTGGGCTATCAGGGGGGCGAACAGAATAGCCTGGGTTCCCACCTGCTGGTGCGCCAATACGACGCCCATGCCTGGAGTGAGGTGTGGCTTGAGGGGCAGGGCTGGGTGCGGGTGGATCCCACCGGTGCGGTGGCGCCTGAGCGCGTGGAGCTTGGGTTACGGGCTGCCCTTGAAGAGGGCGACTCCGGGGATGCGCTGGATGGTATTCAACTCGATGGCTTTGCTGGTAGTGGCCTGTTGGGCGTGATGCGCGAGTGGGCAGACTATGTGGATTTCCGCTGGCAGACCTGGGTGTTGGGTTATGACAGCCAGCTGCAATTGTCCGTGCTCAGCAAACTATTGGGGCAAGTGACGCCGCTGCGTGTGGCGGTGACACTGATGGTGTCTGTGGCATTGCTGCTGGGACTGTATGGCCTGTATTTATTCTGGCGCAACCCGGTCCATAGCCAATCGCCCATGGAGAAGGAGTTCTGGCGGTTACATCAGCGTGTGCAGGGCTGCGGACTGGCGTTGTCCCCGGGCGTGACGCCTTCACAGTTGGCTGAGGCCATTGCAGGGCGCTGGCCCCGGGCCGGCAGCCCGGCCCATGACTGGGCCCGTTACTACCAGCGTGCTCTGTACGATCCACGGCAAAAAGCCAGTAAACAGCAAATGCGCCATTTACGTGGCCTGAGAAATCGCTTATACAAATTATTGGACTAGTGTGCTAGCCGGGAGCTGGGTACGCTGGTGTCCGCTGCAAAGATTGCTTTGGGTTGTTATGGAGAACGACGAATGCGCGCCGCAAATTACAAGAAAGCGTTAGAACTGACAGAGCACACCCCCTGGGCTCAGCAGTTCTGGGATGATCTTGTGCCCCTCAAGAACAAGGTAGTGAACCACCCGGTATTCGCGGAGATGGCCAGTGGCCAATTGAGCCTGCCGCGTTTCCGTTGTGCGTTATTGAATTTCTATCCGCTGGTAGAAAACTTCCCCAAATATATGGGGCTGAACCTGGCGAAAACCCTGCCGGGCCGTTTCCCGGGCCACGAGCAGGCGAAGAACTGGTTGATTGGTAACATCAAGATTGAGCAGCGCCATGCTTATTGGTATCAGGACTGGGCCATGGGTTTTGGCCTGGCACTGGAAGACCTGGAATTCGTGGAGCCGCCTGCGGCCATGGATGCCGTCAATCATTTCCTCTGGACCATGGGCCAGCAGGGGACACTGGAAGAGGGTGTTGCCGCCACCAATCTTGCCATTGAATGGGCCACTGGTGAGTGGAGCCAGAGCGTGGTTAAGGGCATGAAGGCCTATCAGGAAGACGGCATCGCCACCATCAACCGCCATTCCATGGCCTGGTTGCGGGCCCATGCCTCTTACGATGATGATCACCCCCATGAAGCCATGGAGTTGATCAAGTTAATCTGTGTGGATCAACCCAGCCGTGACCGAGCCTTCAAGGCCGCCCTGCGCGGGCTGGAGTACTACATCCAGGCACTGGATTATTGCTACCAAACGCCGGAAGCTTGAAGCTGGAGGGCCTGATGCGCGCCTGACCTTCACTTCAACCGTCAGGCATGCTGCGTCAGGCCTCGGGCGTTTCTACATATACACCTTTAACTTGTCGCGAATCACTTTCTGGATGGCCTTGATTTCCATGGGGGAGCGATCCACCAGCTTGGACGGCTGGATGCGATGCAGGTGAAGGCAGGGAAAATCTTTACGGAAAGCGCGAAGGTCGCCTTTGGTAATCACCGGCAGGAAAGGGACTTCCTTGGTTTCTTTTTTCATCAGCGCCCACAGCCCCACTTTCAGTGGCACTGGCTTGATAACACGCTTGCCGTATTTCAGCAGCCGCAACGTCAGATGCAGCCCCTCTTTACCAAACAGATCGCCAGGTACGATGTACATGCCGCTGGCGTGCACACTGTGGTCACCAATGCTGTTGAAGGTATCGTGGTAGGCGTACGGGTTGGGCAGAATGACCATTGAGCGATCATCACCATCGGGCAGCGAGATGTCGTAGTTGGTATACAGCTGCTGCACTGGCGCACTGTAAACACACAGCGTTTCCTGGAACTGTTTGATAAAATTGACCGCCCGCTTGTGGTTGTCAAACTGGTCCAGTTTCCAAATTAGATGCTCAGGGATCCCCAAATCATTCAGCATAAATCACTATCTGACGTAGTTATTAATTATTAGCTATATGAGCAGAATATAGCATAGGTTTTGCTCGTCACGAGCATTAGCGCGTGATGAAAAGTATCAGCGTGACGGTGGTCACGCTGAAACGGCGACGGACGTAACGAATGGCAACATTTTTCCCGGTAGATCAGGCAATTAACCCGCTTTTACAGGCGTTAAAAGCGCACGGCCGTGCCATTCTCGAGGCGCCGCCGGGGGCGGGGAAGTCCACCCGTGTGCCACTGGCGCTACTGGACAGTGATTGGGGGCAGCGCGGGACGATTCTGATGTTGGAACCGCGTCGCGTGGCCGCTCGATCGGTGGCCACGTTTATGGCCTCGCAACGGGGAGAACCGGTGGGGCAGTCGGTAGGTTATCGCACCCGTACCGATACCCGGGTGAGTGGCCAGACGCGCCTGGAAGTCGTCACCGAAGGCGTGCTCACACGCATGCTGCTCAAAGATCCCGAACTGCCGGGCGTGAGCCTGGTGATCTTTGATGAATTCCATGAACGCTCACTGAATGCAGACCTGGGCCTGGCCCTGATTCTGGAAGCGGGTGAGGCGTTTCGCCCGGATCTTGGCCTGTTGGTGATGTCGGCGACCTTGGATTGTGGCCCGCTTGAATCCCTGCTGCAGGCGCCGGTAGTGCGCAGCGAGGGGCAGAGCTACCCGGTATCCGTCACCTATGCGCCGGTGCCTGCCCGCCAGGATTGGCGGGATTATTGCGCTGCACAGATAATGGCGCTATCGGCTGATGCCGGGGTAATGCTGGTTTTTCTGCCGGGGCAGGGCGATATGCGTCGGGTGGCGAGCCAGCTGAATCAGCGGGGTTGTCGGGTACCTGTGGCCACGCTTCATGGGGGCTTGTCTTTGGACAAGCAGCAACAGGTGCTTGAGCTGGCCGCCAGCGAGGCGCGCTTGATCGTCTTGACCACCAATGTGGCGGAGACCAGCTTGACCATTGAAGGGGTGACTCATGTGGTCGATAGCGGTTTTGCCCGTGAGCCGATCTACGACCCTGCCCGTCACCGCACCCGGTTAGTAACCCGCCGCATCAGCGATGCCAATGCCCGGCAACGCAGTGGCCGGGCAGGCCGTCTGGGCCCGGGGAATAGCCTTCGCCTGTGGGGAGAAGCCGACGTACTGGCGCGCTATCAATTGCCGGAAATTCAGCGCGTGGGGCTGGATCGGTTGGTGCTGGATCTGGCTCGTTGGGGCTGCCGCGAGCCGCAACAGATGTCATGGCTGGATGTACCGCCGCAGGCCGCCTGGGACAGCGCGGTAAAACGCCTGCAGCGCGGCGGTGCGCTGGATCACAGTGGTTCGTTAACACCGCGGGGTGAGGCCATTGCCCGGCTTCCCGTAGACCCGGCGCTTGCCACTCTATTGATTGCTGCCAAAGAGGCGGGGCTTGCTGAGCCGGCCGCCCGGTTGGTCGCGTTATTGTCCGAGCGGGATATTCTTCCCGGTGAGGGCGTGGATTTGCGGCGGCGTCTGGAGGCGCTGGAGAATCAGCCACAACGCTTTGCTGCGGTGCTTGCCGAGGCCAAACGCCTCGTAGCAGGAGCCAGTCAGGTATCACACGATTGGCGTGACGCCATGGGCGGTTTGTTGGCCTCGGTGTTTGCGTTGCAGATAAGCCGACTCCGTAGCGGCAGCCGGGGGCGCTATCAAATGGCCGAGGGGCCGGGCTTGTTCCTGCATGACAGCGATACCCTGCAAGGAACGGAATGGTTGCTGGTCATGGATACGGATGGGCAGCCTAAAGATGCTCGCATTCGACTTGCCTGGCCACTTACCGAACAAGAGGTTGAGTCTGTGCTGGCGCAGCATGGCACTTGGCGGGAGCAGATTGGCTGGGACACAGAAAAGCAGCGAGTTACTGGGCGGCGTGAGCGGGTGCTGGGCAATCTGGTGCTGCAAAGCCAGACGCTGGCGTCACTGAGTAATGAACAACAGGTAGCTGGCCTGTTGGCCGGTATCCGCACTCTGGGCCTTGCGGTGCTTCCCTGGGAGGCGCATTGGCGCCAGTGGCAAGCGCGCATTCAGCGTTTATCTGCGATACAACCAGACGCGGGCTTGCCGGATGTGAGTGATGCGGGGCTTATGGCCCGCCTGGAACAGTGGCTAGCGCCTTATCTTGCCGGGATGCGCAGTGTGGCAGATCTCAAGAAATTGCCTCTGGGGGCTGCGTTGTCGAGCCTGCTATCGGTAGACCAACAGCGTCAATTGAAACAATGGATGCCGGAAACGGTGACGATTCCCACCGGCCGCAGTGTGCATCTGGACTACACCGGCGAGCATGTCGTATTGGCGGCAAAGCTGCAGGAATTGTTCGGTTTGCAGGCGTTGCCGTCCCTGGCTGGTGGTGCGCAGGCAATCACTGTTCACCTGTTGACCCCGGCGGGGCGACCGGCAGCCATTACCGATAACCTGGCGCGGTTTTGGGCAGAGAACTATGCGGCAGTGCGTAAAGATCTTCGCGGGCGCTATCCCAAGCATCCATGGCCGGAAGACCCTCTGCAGGCAGTACCCACGGCGGTGACCAAGAAACGCCAGGCTCGTAATGATGCGTCATGAACGCAGGTGCGGATGAGCTGGATTAGGTGGGCGGCAGCCGGCGTTACTTCCCAAGGCGCCAGCCGGCTGCCAGCCCGAAAAAAGGCTATAGCTGATAGAGGAAGGTAGGCCCGGGAAACTCTCCGCCGTTGTCTTCGCCAATTTCATAGTCAATCAGCGTATTGGTTTTTTCATTCATGCTTAGCAGTAGTGCTTTGTGCTGGTCCGGTGTTGCGGCCAGATTGTCCAGTTCATCCGGGTCCTCGTGGGTGTCATACAATTCCAGATCGTTGTTCTGCGTCAGCGTCACCCAGTCTGCCGGGCGGTGATGGCTGTCGGGGCTGAAGTAGCGGACGAATTTATAGCGTCCGTCGAAACAGCCGCGGTGCAGGCCGCGATTGTTCAGTGCAGGGCCCAGCTTCAATTGACTAAAGGCTTCTGTCATCAGCCGCATGGGGGTGATTTCGTCCCCTTTTTCGATCAGGGCCCGGGTGATCTCCGGGTCGGTGTAGAGCGTCACCCCATACGCGAACAGATGGCCTTTGCTGTCCCTGTCCGAGGGGCGCCCATCCAGTGCCGGTGACAAATCAATCCCTGGGGTTTGCGTGTCGTCCTTGCCCTCGGTTGCCAGACTTAGCAGCGTGGGGACCAGATCCACTGAAGAGCCTATATTGTCCACGTCGCGTTGCTGGCGAGCGTCCGGGTGGCTGATGATCAGTGGCACCCGGCTGTTCTCCTTGTAGGCGAAGGGCCCTTTCTGGCGAAGGCCGTGGGCTCCGGCCATTTCACCGTGATCGGCGGTGTAGACAATAATGGTGTTATCCGCTTGCCCGCTTTCCTCAAGGGCCTGCAGTACCTGATCGACTTGACGCGACACGTCACGCAGGCAATTGAAGTAGTAACTCTGGTTGGCCAGCCAGGCGGCTTCGTCATCTTTATCGATATGACCATAAACGTTGTCTATCAGTTTGGCGTAGGCCTGTTGGCACCAGGGTTTGTTGTCCAGTGACGCTCGAAAAGACGCAGGAAGGGAAATGTGGGACCAGTCTTTTGCGTACACCGGGTCATGGGGAGCCGGGCGAAGCGGTGCCATAAACTGTGGATTGGTACGTGAACGGGATTGTTTTTCGCCGGTAGAGAAAAACATGATGTCATGGGGATTGACGAAATTGACCGCCAGGAACCAGGGTTTTTCTTCTGTCTGGCCTTTACCCATGAGCCAACGGCAGGCCTCTGCGGTGACCATTCTGTCGGCAATGTAACCCTGCCAGACACTGCCGTGAACATCGCCTGTGAGGTTGTAGTCACTGAAGCCGTGCTTTTCCAGTGCACGGTTTCTGCTTGGGTAATTGCCGTACAGCAGGCCGGGGCCATCCTCGATATCTGACAGGTGCCATTTCCCCTTGTAGGCCGTGTAGTAGCCCTGATCGCGAAAATGATGTCCCAGGGTTTTCAGCTTGTCGTTGAGTGCGGGAAAAGGGGGCGCATGGAGATTGGCTGTCATGTGGGTGTGCATGGTGTGCTGGCCGGTGTACATAACCGAGCGTGAGGGGGAGCACGGTGAGGTGTTGACGTGATAATGGTTGAAGCTGGTGCCTTGCCGACGCAGCCTCTCGTGGCCGGGAAGATCCAGGGAGCCCGGCAGGTCCAGGCCTGAGCGTTCCTGATCGGAAACCAGTAACAGCACATTGGGGCGCCGGTTCTTTCGCAAGCCTGGAGCGCCTTTAACCGGGTTGGCAACGGCCAGGGCAGTGGCGCCCAGGCCAAGTTGTTTCAGTGCCGTACGGCGATTTATTTTTGTCATCTGTCTCTCCCGTGGTAACCCGAACAGGGCAGCGTGGACAGAGTATGACCGGCTTTGCTATAAGCATGGTTTATATATCCATGCGTGAAGGTAATGCTATGTGGCAATTACAGCAGCTCCGCCATTTCGTGGCGATCTATGAGCAGGGCAGTGTCTCGGCGGCGGCACGGCAACTGGGGCTGTCTCAACCGGCGTTGAGCCGTAGTATGCAGCGGCTGGAGGAGGCGGTTGAATTGGTGTTGTTTCAGCGGGACACGCACCACCTGCGGCCGACTGACTTTGCACAATCACTTTACCGGCAGGCAAACCGGATCCTGCAGGAAAGTGCGGGTCTGGATCGTATGGTGGGTCGCCACCGTGAAGGCAAGGCCGGGGTAATCAGTATTGGTTGTGGCCCCTTTGTACCGGATATTCTTATGCAGATGCTATCCGGGCCGAACGTGCTGGCGCAGGGCCAGCGCCTTGATATTCAGGTAGGGGAATTCCATACCCTACAGAAAGGGTTGTATGCCTACCGGCATGATTTCATGGTCTATGACCTGCGTTTACGGCAACGATTGCCTGATCAGGATGATCTGGTTACACACCCTTTATCGGCGATGCCATTACGGGTAGTGGCGGCACCGCAGATCATGGCGGCGAGTGCCGTCGCCGCGAGCGATAAGCAGGCGTTGAAAACGCTGGCGGTTAAGGCGCGATGGGCGCTACCGAGAGTGTCACGAAACTACCGCCGGGAAACGGCAACCTGGCTGACGGCGTTAATGAATGAACGGGGAGGCCCGGATTATCAGCTGGACACGATCAGTTCATGTCTGGCGCTTTGCCGGGCAGGGAAGGCCTTGACCTTAGCGCCGGATTCCATGATCGCGGGCGATGTGGCGTCAGGGGCTTTGTGTATCTTGCCGCTGGATGCTGGGGTCGATGCGCAGCCAAGCATGTACCGTCTTCGTTCGCACCCCCTGTCGGAACCCGCCGCGCGAGTCTGGCAATTTCTTGCATCCAGCCAGACTTAGGCGGTTCATTGAGTGAGAAGCCCAGGGTAGGGCAAGTCTCACGATTCAATCCATTAAAGGGTCGCAAACGTATTATCTATTCTTAAACTGCAATCAAGCGCCCAAAAAAAGCCCCGCATTTGCGGGGCTTTTTGGTGAAGCAGTTACCGAGCCTTAGACAGACTGGGCAACCGGGATCTTCACGGTGTCTGCCACTTCCTGGTATTCGGCCATTTGGTCGAAGTTCAGGTAGCGGTAGATCTCGGAGGACATGGAATCGATGGTGTTCGCGTATTCCATATACTCTTCGGTGGTGGGCAACTTGCCGAGGATGGACGCCACAGACGCCAACTCAGCGGATGCCAGGTAAACATCTGCACCCTGACCCAGACGGTTCGGGAAGTTACGGGTGGAGGTGGATACCGCGGTGGACTTCGGCGCGATGCGAGCCTGGTTACCCATGCACAGGGAGCAGCCGGGCATCTCGGTACGCGCACCGGCGCTGCCGAAGATGTTGTAGTAGCCTTCTTCGGTGAGCTGGTGCTGATCCATCTTGGTCGGCGGAGCGATCCACAGACGGGTCGGCATGGTGCCGCTTTCCACTTTCTGAAGCAGTTTACCGGCTGCGCGGAAGTGACCGATGTTGGTCATGCAAGAACCGATGAACACTTCGTCGATCTTGGCGCCAGCTACGTCGGACAGGGTCTTGGCATCGTCCGGGTCGTTCGGGCAGCACAGTACTGGCTCGTTGATCTGGTCCATGTCGATTTCGATGACGGTGTGGTACTCGGCATCGGCATCGGCACGCATCAGGCTCGGGTTGGCTAGCCACTCTTCCATGCCCAGAATACGACGCTCAATGGTACGGGCATCGCCGTAGCCGTTGGAGATCATCCACTTGAGCATGGTGATGTTGGATTTTAGGTACTCGGTCACGCTGTCTTCAGACAGGGTGATGGTACAGCCAGCAGCGGAACGCTCGGCGGATGCATCAGACAGTTCGAACGCTTGTTCAACGGTCAGGTCATCCAGGCCTTCAATTTCCAGTACCCGACCGGAGAAGACGTTGACCTTACCGGCTTTAGCGACGGTCAGGTGGCCTTCTTTAATGGCTTGCATGGGGATCGCATGCACCAGGTCACGCAGGGTGATGCCCGGCTGGCGTTTGCCCTTGAAGCGAACCAGTACCGATTCCGGCATGTCCAGCGGCATCACACCGGTGGCAGCAGCAAATGCAACCAGACCAGAACCGGCCGGGAAGGAAATGCCCATGGGGAAACGGGTGTGGGAGTCACCACCGGTACCTACGGTATCGGGCAGCAACATGCGGTTCAGCCAGGAGTGGATGATGCCGTCGCCCGGACGCAGGGAGACACCGCCACGGTTCATGATGAAGTCAGGCAGGGTGTGCTGGGTTTCCACGTCAACCGGCTTGGGGTAAGCGGCGGTGTGGCAGAAAGACTGCATCACCAGGTCGGCCTGGAAGCCCAGGCAAGCCAGATCTTTCAGCTCGTCACGGGTCATCGGGCCAGTGGTGTCCTGGGAGCCAACGGTGGTCATCTTCGGCTCGCAGTACATGCCGGCGCGAACGCCTTCCATGCCGCAAGCTTTGCCGACCATTTTCTGGGCCAGAGTGAAGCCCTTGTCAGAATCACCCGGTTGTTCCGGCTTGCGGAACAATTCGGACGGTGCCAGACCCAGGGCTTCGCGCGCCTTGGTGGTCAGGCCGCGACCGATGATCAAGTTGATACGGCCGCCGGCACGTACTTCGTCCAGCAGTACCTGAGAACGCAGGTCGAATTCAGCGATCACTTCGCCGCCTTTTTCGACCTTGCCAGCGAACGGGTAAACGTCGATGACGTCACCGGTGTTCATTTTTTCCACGTCGCATTCAAAGGGCAATGCGCCAGAATCTTCCATTGTGTTGAAGAAGATCGGCGCGATCTTGCCGCCGATACAGACACCGCCAGCACGTTTGTTCGGTACGAACGGAATGTCGTCACCGAAGTGCCACAACACAGAGTTGGTGGCGGACTTACGGGAAGAACCGGTACCCACAACGTCGCCCACATAGGCAACCGGGTGGCCTTTTTTCTTCAGTTCGTCCATCTGGGTCAGCGGACCGATTTCGCCGTCTTTTTCCGGGTTAATGCCATCACGGGCATTTTTCAGCATGGCGTTGCCGTGCAACGGAATATCCGGGCGGCTCCAGGCGTCCTGTGCGGGGGACAGGTCGTCAGTGTTGGTTTCGCCGGTGACCTTGAATACGGACAGGGTCATTTTTTCGGCTAGGTCGGCACGCTTGGTGAACCATTCGCCTTCCGCCCAAGACTCGATCACTTCCTTGGCTTTGGCATTGCCGGCTTTCATTTTGTCTTCCACGTCGTGGAATGCATCGAAAACCAACAGGGTGTGCTTGAGTTGCTCGGCGGCTTCGTCAACCAGCTCGGCATCATCCAGAGCTTCGATCAACGGGGCCACGTTATAGCCACCCTGCATGGTGCCCAACAGCTGGACAGCACGCTTCTTGTCGATCAGAGGGGAGCTGGCTTCGCCTTTCACAATCGCGGTCAGGAAAGCGGCCTTTACGTAAGCGGCCTGATCCACACCCGGTGGAACGCGGTTTACGAACAGGTCCTGGATAAATTCTTCTTCGCCAGCCGGCGGAGTCTTCAGCAGTTCTACCAAGTCGGCAACCTGCTGTTCGGTAAGCGGCTTTGGCGGTACACCTTCAGCGGCGCGCTCTTCTACATGTTTGCGATAGGCTTCTAGCACAGCGTTTCCCTCGTCGTCGTCTTGGCTGATTTCTTTTGGAAATCAGTCTTTTAGGGTGTTACTGGGGGTTGGAATTGCGCGCGGAGTATAGCGGAATTGGCATCAATTGTTAAGCCAAACTGGGGTTGCAACCATTCATGGCATGAATACTCACAATCACTGAAAGCGGTGAGCCACTGAAATCGTGGGAAGCGGGTTTGGGAAGTCAGGCCTGGTAGGGCGTGTCGACCCCGGCTGGTGGGCGGCGAAAGCGCTTGTAGCTCCACAGATACTGGCTGGGTGACTCGTCGATAAGATGCTCGATGGAGGCGTTCATGGCGGTCAGTGAAATGTCCAGGTCATCATCCGCCACGGCGGAGTCTGCCGGACGCACCCGGATTTCGTAGCCTTGGGTGCCGGGCAGACGACGGGCCCAAGCCATAAACGTGACGGCCTGTGTCTGGCGAATCAACTTGCAGGCGAGCGTGCCAGTGTAAGCCTGATGGCCATAAAAGGGGGCATGCCGTCCGCTGCGGCGGTCGGGTACCTGGTCCGGCAGAATCGCGGTAAGAGCGCCTTTTTTCATGGCTCGCACCAAGCCGGCGACGCCTCGGGCGGTGGTCGGGTACATGGTAGAGCCAAAATGCTCCCGGCCGCTGCGTACCAGGTTGTCGACTTCCGGTAGGCCTGAGGGGGCAAACATGGCGTGCAAGCCAAATTCGGTGGCGAGCCAGAAATTCAATACTTCCCAGCAGCCCAGGTGTGGCGCCAGGATCATGATGGGCTTGCCGTCTCGTACCGCTTGTCGCAACGGCGCCTCCCCGTCCACGGCTACCACCCGTTTCAGTCCCTGCTCAGGGTGGCGCCAGAACAAGGCGATTTCGAAAGTATTTTTGACGCTTTCTATAAGTGACTGGCGTGCCAGCCGGGTCTGTTCTGACTCGGAGAGGGTGGGATAGCAGAGCGCCAAGTTGGTCTTGCTGACTTTTAATGCCTGCGTGGGCAACCAGGCAAGCAACGTACCGATGGCGGTGGCGATAGCTCGATTGATGGCAAAGGGCAGGCTACCCAGCAGTCGCAATGCGATGATGGCCGCCTGTCCTTTTACTCGTTGTACGCGTGGATGTGTTTTTTTGCCCATGGCGCGACAGTATACGGGCGCGACGGGTGAGCACCAGTCGTGCGGATGAGATTGCGTACAAAAACGCTATAATGCTCGCGCCTGTCTGCGGATGGGTCACTTTTAGCCAGCGAGATCCCCATGCACGACATTTCCCATATCCGCGATTTTCTCCCCTGTGTCACACCGTCAGCCTGGGTCGACTGGGCATTACAGCACCCGGATATCCTGCTTATCGACCACGCTCACTGCGAAAAGAAAGCAGCCAGTACGGCGATTAACTTGATGTTTCGCTATGTGGACCGCCCCGACTTACTGGATACGCTAAGCCAGTTGGCCCGTGAAGAGCTGCTGCATTTTGAGCAAGTGGTCCAGCTGATGCGCAAACGTGGTGTGCAGTACGATCACATGACGCCGGCGCGCTATGCCAAGGGGTTACGCCTGAGTATTCGCACGTCTGAACCTGGACGGTTGGTGGACACCATGATTGTGGGGGCGTTAATTGAAGCGCGCAGCTGTGAGCGTTTTGCGGCGCTAGCGCCCCATGTGGATGCGGAGCTGGGGCGTTATTACCATTACCTGTTGAAAAGTGAATCGCGGCATTTCGAGGATTATTTAAAACTGGCGGAGCAATACGCCGGGGAGCCCATTGAGGAGCGAGTGAATTTCTTTAAGGGGCTGGAGCAGGACTTGATCGAATCTCCGGACGAGGAGTTTCGTTTTCATTCGGGCGTACCTGCCTGACGAAGTTGCTGTAGGAGTACCTTTGGAGGTGCGAACCTCGCTTGCGGGCGATCAGGCCTATCCGATAGGTGGCCACGTTAGCATCTGCCCCGTGGGTTCGCGCCTTAAGAGGCGCTCCTACATATTAAATCTCAAAGCTTTCCAGTCGCATGCCATCTTCGCTGTCGACGATAATCTGCCAACCCTGTTCGCCCCAGTCTCCCAGTACCCAGCGTTTACCGGTGCCGTCAGGCAGGGTGACGTCGTGCACGTTCGGGCGGTGGGTGTGGCCGTGGATCAAGTGCTTCACACCAGCGTCCTGCATTTCCCGGACCACTTCCTCGGGGGTGACATCCATGATGTTTTCGGCCTTGTTGGCATTGTTGCCCTGGCTTTGCATACGCATGCCTTGAGCGATCATACGACGCTCTTCCAGTGGTTTGGCTAGCATCCCCTGTTGCCACTGGGGGTTGCGAGCGATGGTGCGGAACTGCTGATAGGCGGTGTCCAGGGTGCACAGGTTGTCGCCGTGCATAAGGATGACGGCAGTGCCGTAAAGATCGACTACAGTGCCTTCGTCGAGCAGGGTGCCACCGCAGGCAGCCGCAAAGTCGTTGCCGAGCATGAAATCCCGGTTGCCGTGCATGAAGTAGAGCTTGCTGCCGCTGTCGGAAAATTGGCGGAAGGCGGCGATGGCATCGAGATTGAAGGGGGTGTCATCATCGTCGCCGATCCAGGCTTCGAACAGGTCGCCCAGTACATAGAGGGCGTCGGCTTTGCCGGCATGTTCTGCCAGCAGTTTTTTCAAGGCATCCAGATGCTCAGGGCGTGCCGGATCCAGGTGCAGATCAGAGATGAAAAGGGTGTAACTCATGACTATTGAGCGTCCTTCTCTTCGTTCGCCTGTTTAGCCGGCGTGCTGTCATCTTCCAGGCGATAGGCCTTGGTAATCAGAATCGGTACTTCCGGAACATCGCGGGCCATCATGCCGTTAAGGCGCTGGCTGGTGGTGCGTTCGCGAGCAATATTGTCGACCACATTCATGCCGTCAGTGACCGCTCCGAAAACGGTATAGCCCCAGCCGCGACTGTTCTTGCCAGTGAAATCCAGATTGCGATTGTCTACCAGATTCACGAAAAACTGGGCGGTGGCTGAGTGCGGGTTGGTGGTGCGCGCCATCGCCAGGGTGCCACGCTTGTTCTTGAGGCCGTTGTCGGCCTCGTTCTGAATGGGTTCGCGCGTGGCCTTGCGTTGCCCGCTCTGGTCAAAGCCGCCACCCTGAATCATGAAACCGCGAATAACACGATGAAACTGAGTGCCGTCATAGAAGCCACTGTCCACATACTGCAGAAAGTTGGCGACACTTTTCGGGGCTTTGTCTTCATACAACTCGATGGTCACCGGGCCAGCAGTGGTGTCCAGGCGGACCACTGGGTTGGCCAGCAACAAGCCGGGAAGCAGGGCGAGCAGGGCAGCAGCAAGGCGCATGGCGATTAGTCCTCAATCAACTCGGCGGATTCGATCAGTACCGGTTCTACGGGTACATCCTGGTGGCCACCTTTACTGCCAGTAGCAACGGCGCGAATTTTTTCTACCACATCCATGCCGTCAGATACGGCGCCAAATACGGCGTAGCCCCAACCATCCTGGCTGCGTTCCTTGTCCAGGAAGTGGTTATCAGCAACGTTGATGAAGAACTGGGCTGAGGCGGAATGGGGATCCGGGGTGCGCGCCATGGCAATGGTGCCGGCCTTGTTGGACAGGCCGTTGCCGGCTTCATTCTGAATGGTGGCGCGGGTGGGCTTCTGCTGCATGTCTTCGGTGAAACCACCGCCCTGGATCATGAAGTTGCTGATAACGCGGTGGAAGATGGTGCCATCGAAGTGGCCTTCCTTGACGTATTGCACGAAGTTCTCGGTGGTTCCCGGCGCTTTCTCTGCGTCCAGTTGCAGGGTGATTTTGCCGTAAGTTGTTGTCAGCAACACTTTCATTGATGTTTCTCCGCAGGGTCGGGCCCGTCAGTTAACGCCTATTTTGCGTGCAGAGGGGCCCTGAGTCTTTGACTGTTGGGGGGGCTACAGTACACTAGCGCACCTTCATTTTCACCGTACCCATTTACCGTATCTCTATCCGGACTGGCCCAGGCAATGAGCGAAACGAAAGCGCCAAGCAATTTTATCAGACAGATCATCGACCGTGACCTCGCAGAAGGTAAAAATGACGGCCAGGTGGCTACCCGTTTTCCGCCGGAGCCCAATGGTTACCTGCATATCGGTCATGCGAAATCTATCTGCCTCAACTTCGGTATCGCGGAAAGCTATGGCGGTAGCTGTAATCTACGCTTCGACGATACCAACCCGGAGAAAGAAGAGGACGAGTACATCCAGTCCATCAAGCAGGATGTGCAGTGGCTGGGGTTCCAGTGGAATGGTGAAGAGCGCTTTGCCAGTAACTACTTTGACCAGCTGTATGACCTGGCGGTGGGTTTGATCGAGAAAGGTCTGGCTTATGTCGATAGCCTTAGCCCGGCTGAGATCGCTGAGTACCGCGGTAATTTCACTACGCCCGGCAAGCCGAGCCCTTATCGTGACCGTTCAGTGGATGAGAACCTGGCGTTGTTCGAGCAGATGCGTGACAACAAGCTGGATGAGGGTGAGGCGGTGCTGCGTGCAAAAATCGACATGCAAAGCCCGAATATCAGCCTGCGCGATCCCATTCTTTACCGGATCCGCAAGAAGACCCACCACCAGACCGGTGACAAGTGGGTGATCTACCCCATGTATGACTTTACACACCCGTTATCGGATGCCATCGAGGGGATCACCCATAGCCTGTGCACATTGGAATTCGAAGACCATCGTCCTTTTTACGATTGGGTGGTAGAAAATACCGCTGTATCGGCTGCCCCCCGGCAGTACGAGTTTGCCCGGCTGAACTTGAACTATACGGTGACCAGCAAGCGCAAGCTCAAGCAACTGGTGGATGAAGGGCACGTGGATGGCTGGAGTGATCCGCGCTTGCCAACCATATCCGGGTTGCGCCGTCGCGGTTACACGCCCACGTCAATTCGTACCTTCTGTGAATCGGTGGGGGTAAGCCGTGCGGATTCCGTGGTGGACATGGGTATGCTGGAAGCAGCGATTCGTGATGACTTGAACCAGCATGGGCCCCGGGCCATGTGTGTGATGAACCCGCTGAAAGTGGTCATTGAAAACTGGGAAGAGGGAAAGGAAGAGTCATTGGTGGCGCCGGTGCACCCGCAGAACGAAACCATGGGCACTCGCCAGGTGCCGATGACTCGCGAGGTTTACATCGACCGGGAGGATTTCCGGGAAGAGGCCAACAAGAAATTCAAGCGTTTGGTGCTGGGTGATCGGGTGCGGCTGCGTTATGGCTATGTGGTCCGTGCCACCGATGTGGTGCGCGACGCGCAGGGTGAGATTGTGGAAGTGCGCTGCACCTACGACCCGGATACCCTGGGTAAGAACCCGGAAAATGCCGAGGATCAGGGCAAGATGCGCGGTGTGATCCATTGGGTGAGCGCGGTAAAGGGCCTGCCCTGTGAGGTGCGCCTGTATGATCGTTTGTTCAGTACGGCCAACCCTAACAAGGCTCTCGAGGAAGGGCAGACCTTCCTGTCACACATTAATCCGGACTCTCTGACCGTGCTGAAGGGTTGCTGGGTGGAACCGGGCTTGCGGGGTGCGCTGGCGGAAACCCGTTACCAGTTCGAGCGTGAGGGCTATTTCTGTGTGGATCAGGACAGCACCGAAGAGCGACTGGTGTTTAACCAGACTGTGGGCTTGCGTGAATCCTGGCCGAAAGAGGCCTGAGCGGTTTTGATAATGAATCACCTGATTGCTGCGCGATAGGCGCAATGGCAGGCTGAAGGTACAAAGGCCGCGCTCTGATGGTGAGTGCGGCCTTTTTTTGCCGCTTTGCGGCCGCATCATGGTTCACGCGGCACGCATCACGCTAAAGGCTTTGCCTTATGGTAGTTATATGGCTGAGTTTCTTGTGTAGCGCAAGGAGCGAGGCGCCTTGAGCGCCCCGCTGGCGTTTAGCCGAAGGCTTTTTCACCGGATTGCAGGGTCTGGAAGATAAGCGTGTTGATGGTCATTGGGCCGACGCCACCGGGTACCGGTGTGTAGGCTGCCACGCGGTCAACCAGCGGTGCCAGTTCAATATCACCGCATTTCTCGGGGTGGAAGCCGGCATCGACCACCACGGCGCCGTCCTTGATCCAGTCCGCTTTGATAAATTCCGGTTTGCCCACGGCGCCGACTACGATGTCCGCTTGCTTAACCAGTTCCGGCAGGTTCTGGGTGCGGCTGTGGCAGATGGTGACGGTGGCGTTGGCTTCCAGCATCATCATGGCCATGGGCTTGCCCAAAATGGCGCTGCGTCCCACCACGACGGCATGCTTGCCTTCCAGTTCCACCTGATAGTGCTCTAGAAGCCGCATGATGCCTTTGGGAGTGGCGCAGCCGTAGGCCGCTTCGCCCATGCTCATACGACCAAACCCGAGGCAGGTGACTCCGTCCACGTCTTTTTCCAGGCTGATGGCATCGAAGCAGGCGCGCTCGTCGATTTGGGCAGGCACTGGGTGCTGCAACAGAATGCCGTGTACATCCGGATTGGTGTTCAGCTCGTCAATTTTGCTCAGCAGCTGTTCGGTGGTGGTGTCGTCACTGAGCTCAATGGCCACGGATTCCATGCCGACACGCTGGCAGGCGTTGCCTTTCATCTTTACATAGGTGGCAGATGCCGGGTCGGCACCCACCAGAATGGTGGCAAGAATCGGCGTGCGGCCGTTGGCCTTGGCTTTCAGGGTATCGACGCGCAGGCGCATCTCCTGTTCAAACTGCTGGGCCAGGGCTTTGCCATCAAGAATCTGGGCGGTCATGTGGGCGGTCTCTCTGAAATGGACTACATATAGGGGGTGGCTCAGCGGAGCTGCGGTAATGGCAGCCTGCCGGGGTAGCCGTGAACGGCGAGATTCTCGCATGCGCAGGCACTGTTCGCAAAAACGAAGCACAAAAGTTGCCTAAAATCTGAACGTTAGACATTTTTTTGCGTCAAACACCGTTGACGCTTATGGGGGCGCCGAGTATTATGCGCGCCTCGCTTTCGAGCTTAGTTGCTAACTTTGCTTTATGAGACGGGGTGTAGCGCAGCCTGGTAGCGCGCCTGCTTTGGGAGCAGGATGTCGGGGGTTCGAATCCCTCCACCCCGACCAGTTAGCTTGATGGCGGAAATCTGCAAGCGCCTGTAGCTCAACTGGATAGAGCAACGGCCTTCTAAGCCGTAGGTTGCAGGTTCAAGTCCTGCCAGGTGCGCCAGGCAGGAAAGAAAGCAGACAGTTTTATGGTGATTGTAGCTCAGTTGGTAGAGCTCCGGATTGTGATTCCGGCGGTCGTGGGTTCGAGCCCCATCAGTCACCCCATATTAAAAGCCTCCGGGATTAAACCCCGGAGGCTTTTTCGTATGGGCCTCAGGTGCTGCCACGTTAGCGTTAGGTGCTGCCATAGTTAGGCAGAGTGTAGGCAGGGAGGCTCCCTTTGATTATAATCTGCGCCCTTAATTAGGCCGTCTTCGCGTTATTACGGCGGCGGGCAGAGATAAAAGTCTTTTTTAAAGAGGATGTTATGCAGGTTTCTGTTGAAACGACTTCAGGTCTTGAGCGCCGTGTGACGGTGGGTGTACCCGCGGAAAAGGTGGATGTGGCAGTAGAAGGCAAGCTGCAGGAAGCCCAGAAAACCATCCGTCTGGACGGTTTCCGTCCGGGTAAAGTGCCCATGCGTGAAGTGAAGCGTCGCTTTGGCGGGGCCGTGCGTAACGAAGTGCTGGCCGACGTCATGCGTGAAGCCTTCATTGAAGCGGTGGAGCAGGAAAAGCTGCAGCCGGCGGGCATGCCTGGCTTTGAAGCCAAGACCAACGAAGCAGGCAAGGATCTGGAATTCGTGGCCACCTTTGAGGTGTACCCGGAGGTTGAGCTGGCGGCGTTTGATACCATCGAAGTGGAAAAGCCTCAGTCCGACGTGACTGACGCCGACGTGGACACCATGATCGAAACCCTGCGTCAGCAGCGTGCAGAGTTTGCCGATGTGGATCGCGCCAGCGAAACCGGCGACCGCGTTAACCTGGATTTTAAAGGTCTGAAAGACGGAGAAGCCTTTGAAGGTGGCACCGCCGAAGGTCAGAATCTGGAACTGGGCTCCGGTCAGATGATCCCCGGTTTTGAAGATGGCATCGTCGGCATGAAAGCCGGTGATGAGAAAGACATCGACGTGACCTTCCCGGAAGACTATCAGTCCGAAGATCTGAAGGGTCAGGCTGTTGTGTTCCAGATCAAGGTGAACAAGGTAGAAGGCAAGGCGCTGCCAGAAGTGGACGCCGAGTTCATGAAAGGCTTTGGTGTGGACGATGGTGATGAAGCCAAGTTCAAGGCTGAAGTACGCAAGAATATGGAACGTGAGCTCAAAAACGCCATCACCAGCAAGGTGAAAGAGCAGGCGATGGACGGGCTCGTGAACCTGCACGAATTTGACCTGCCGGGCGCCCTGGTCACCCAGGAAATCCAGCGCATGCGTCAGCAGATGATGCAGCAATTCGGTGGCGGGCAGCAGTTTGATCCCTCTATCCTGCCGGATGATCTTTTTAAAGAGCAGGCCGAGCGCTCTGTACGTCTGGGTTTGGTGGTGCGTTCAATCATTGATAAAAATGAAATCAAGGCCGATGCCGACAAGGTGAAAGCCCGCGTTGAAGAAATTGCCGAGCAGTACGAAAAGCCGGAAGAAGTAGTGAGCTGGGTTTACAGCAACCCGCAGCAGCTGCAGCAAATTGAAGGCGCTGTACTGGAAGAGCAGGTGGTTGACCTGGTGCTGGAAAGCGCCAAGGTGGAAGAGAAAACCATGGCTTATGAGGACGCGGTGAAGCCGCGCGAACAAGCGGAAGGCTGATTTAAAACCTTCTGTTTGACTGTCAAAACGGGGCCTTCGGGCCCCGTTTTGCGTTATTTATGCGCAATTTGCGCAAGAATTGTGCACTTGAACCCCTCTCCCGCCCGCTTTTATAGACGCCCCTCTAGTGCCGTCATAAGATGCCTGAACACCTATTTGCCGTGGTTGTCTTGCATTCAGGCCCTTTAGCCCCCAAGAAAGCCCAAGGTACTGCCGGTTATTGACCGCCGGCATCAATAAACAGTTGAGAACGTCCGCGGACGATCGACGAGAAGGAAAGCGCTACATGATCGACTTGAGCCGTATTAACTCGCTTACTCCGGAAATGAGCCAGCTGATTAAAGACCCGACGAATCTGGGTCTGGTGCCGGTTGTGATCGAGCAGACCGCCCGTGGGGAACGTTCTTTCGATATCTACTCCCGCCTTTTGAAGGAGCGGGTGATTTTCATGATCGGCCAGGTAGAAGACCACATGGCCAACCTGATTGTGGCACAGATGCTGTTCCTGGAATCCGAGAACCCGGACAAGGATATTCATCTGTACATTAACAGTCCGGGTGGCTCGGTCACTGCTGGCATGTCCATCTACGACACCATGCAGTTTATCAAGCCGGATGTGTCGACCATGTGTATTGGCCAGGCGGCCAGCATGGGTGCCTTCCTGCTTACCGCAGGAGCCACTGGCAAGCGTTTTGCGCTGCCCAATGCTCGGGTGATGATTCATCAGCCGCTGGGTGGCTTCCAGGGTCAGGCGTCAGATATCGAAATCCACGCCAAGGAAATTCTGAAAATCAAAGGGCAGCTCAACAGCTTGCTGGCTCACCACACGGGTCAGCCCATTGAGCAGCTGGAAAAAGATACTGACCGTGACAACTTCATGGGTGCCGACGAAGCGAAGGAATACGGCATCATTGACGCGGTGTTGAGCCAGCGTCCTGTTTAAATAGGACGGGTTAGTACAAAAAGTGTCCTAACGGAACGGCAGAGCGGCCCGGCGGGCTTGAAAAACACCGGGCTTCCCTGCATCTTCAAAGCAAATACACAGGTTTAGAGGCAATTCGATGACCGATTCCACTGGCAAGGGCGACGACGGCAAACTGCTGTATTGCTCATTCTGCGGCAAAAGCCAGCATGAGGTCCGCAAACTGATTGCGGGGCCCTCGGTCTTTATCTGCGATGAATGCGTGGATCTGTGTAATGACATTATCCGCGAGGAAGTGCAGGAAGACACCAGCGACAACGGTGGCGAGCGCCTGCCCAAGCCGAACGAGATCAAGGACACCCTTGATGAATACGTGATCGGCCAGGAGCGCGCCAAGAAAGTGCTGGCAGTAGCGGTGTATAACCACTACAAGCGCCTGCGCAGTGGCGGCAAAGGCCGTGACGAAGTTGAGCTCGGCAAAAGCAATATTTTACTTATTGGTCCCACCGGTAGCGGTAAAACCCTGCTGGCCGAGACTCTGGCGCGTCTGCTTAACGTGCCGTTCACCATTGCCGATGCCACCACGCTTACCGAAGCCGGTTATGTCGGTGAGGACGTGGAAAACATTATCCAGAAACTGCTGCAAAAATGTGACTACGATGTGGACAAAGCCCAGCGCGGCATTGTTTATATCGATGAAATCGACAAGATTTCCCGCAAGTCTGACAACCCGTCTATCACCCGTGATGTGAGCGGTGAGGGCGTGCAACAGGCGCTGTTGAAGCTAATCGAGGGTACTGTGGCGTCTGTGCCGCCCCAGGGCGGTCGCAAACACCCGCAGCAGGAATTCCTGCAGGTGGACACGTCCAACATGCTGTTCATCTGTGGTGGTGCCTTTGCCGGTCTCGACAAGGTGATTCGCGAACGTTCTGAGAAGGGCGGCATTGGCTTCTCCGCCGAGGTGAAGAGTAAGGATAATGCCCGCAATCTGGGTGAGCTGCTGGTTGATGTGGAGCCGGAAGATCTGGTCAAGTACGGCCTGATTCCCGAGTTCATTGGTCGTCTGCCGGTGATCGCGACGCTGGAAGAGCTGAGCGAAGAAGCGCTGATCCAGATCCTGACCGAACCGCGCAACGCGCTGACCAAGCAATATGCCCGCCTGTTTGAAATGGAAGGGGTCGAGCTGGATTTCCGCGATGACGCCCTGCGCGCGATCGCCAACAAGGCAATGGTACGCAAGACCGGTGCCCGGGGCCTGCGCTCAATTCTTGAGGGCGTACTGCTGGACACCATGTACCAGGTGCCGTCCATGGATAGCGTGGCCAAGGTGGTGATTGATAGCCCCACCATCAAGGGTGAATCCGAACCGTTGTTGATTTACGAAAACAACGAGCAGTCTTCCAAGGTGGCACCGGACTAAGACCCGGACACGGTCCCGGTCTGTCCTGCTTTCACCTAAGTCATAGAGGCAATACGTGCTGAAAGATATTCCGCTTTTACCGCTACGGGATGTAGTGGTGTACCCGCACATGGTTATCCCGCTGTTTGTCGGCCGGGAAAAATCCATTGCGGCTCTTGAGGCTGCCATGGCAGCCGACAAGCAGATCATGCTGGTGGCCCAGCGCAATGCCTCCGACGACGATCCGGGCGTGGATGACATCTACCGGGTCGGTACGATTTCTACCATCCTGCAATTGCTCAAGCTGCCAGACGGCACCGTGAAGGTGCTGGTTGAAGGCGGCCAGCGTGCCCACGTTGCCAAGGCTGAATTTGGCGATGAGGGTGCGGTTGCTGATGTGCGTGAGCTGGAAGAAGGGCTCCCGGACGAGAGCGAACAGGATGCACTGTCGCGCTCCTTGCAAGGGCAGTTTGAAGATTACGTCAAACTCTCCAAAAAAGTGGCGCCAGAAGTGACCGGCTCCGTTTCTTCCATCGACGAAGTCAGCCGATTGGCCGATACCATCGCCGCACACTTGCAGCTCAAGCTGGAAGAAAAGCAGGACGTGTTGGAAATGGTGGACGTGCGCGAGCGTGTTGAGCACCTGATTGCGCTGATGGAATCCGACATCGATGTGCTGAAAGTGGAAAAGCGCATCCGTGGACGGGTGAAAAAGCAGATGGAGAAAAGCCAGCGCGAGTATTACCTGAACGAACAGATGAAAGCCATCCAGAAAGAGCTGGGTGATCTGGAAGACAGCGGTAATGATCTCGACGACCTGGAAAAGAAAATCGACAGTGCTGGCATGCCTAAAGAGGCTCGCGACAAGGCGCAGGCGGAGCTAAACAAGCTCAAAATGATGTCGCCCATGTCGGCAGAAGCCACGGTTGTGCGTGGCTATTTGGACTGGATGACCTCGGTGCCGTGGAAAAAACGCAGCCGTGTCCGTCATGACCTGAACTACGCCAAGGAAATTTTAGACCGGGACCACTACGGGCTGGAAGATGTAAAAGATCGCGTGCTGGAATTTTTGGCCGTACAGACTCGGGTCGGCAAAGTGAAAGGCCCGGTATTGTGCCTGGTGGGTCCGCCGGGGGTGGGTAAGACCTCGCTTGGGCAATCTATCGCCAGCGCAACCAACAGAAAGTTCGTTCGCATGGCGCTGGGTGGCGTCCGTGACGAAGCGGAAATTCGTGGCCATCGCCGTACTTATATTGGTTCCTTGCCGGGCAAGGTTATCCAGAAGCTGTCCAAGGTGGGCGTACGTAACCCGCTGTTTTTATTCGATGAAGTCGACAAGATGGGTATGGACAACCGGGGTGATCCGGCGTCTGCTTTGCTGGAAGTGCTGGACCCTGAACAGAACGACACGTTCAGCGATCACTACCTGGAAGTGGACTACAATTTGTCCGAAACCCTGTTTATCTGTACGTCCAATTCCATGAATATCCCGGCACCGTTGCTGGACCGCATGGAGGTGATTCGTCTTCCCGGTTATACCGAGGAAGAGAAGGTCAATATTGCGCTGCAATACCTGATCCCAAAGCAAATCAAAAACAACGGCCTGAAAAAAGATGAGCTGTTTTTTGATGAAGCCGTGTTACGGTACATCGTTCGCCATTACAGCCGAGAGGCTGGCGTGCGTGGACTGGAGCGCGAAATCAGCAAGATTTGCCGCAAGGTAGTGAAGGAACATTTGCTCTCCGGTGAAGCCAAAACCGTCACCATGAGCGACGAGTTGGTTGAGCACTATCTCGGGGTTCGAAAATTCAGCTTTGGTCGTGCCGAAGAGCAGGACCAGATCGGTCAGGTGACAGGCCTTGCCTGGACCTCAGTGGGCGGCGAGCTGCTCACCATCGAAAGTGTTTCCACGCCGGGCAAGGGGCGGGTTATTTCTACCGGCTCTCTTGGCGATGTAATGCAGGAATCTATCCAGGCTGCGTGGACAGTAGTGAAAAGCCGTGCAGGCACGCTGGGGATTCGCCGTCGGGCGCTGGATCGCAATGACCTGCACATGCATGTGCCGGAAGGGGCGACACCCAAAGATGGGCCCAGTGCAGGCGTCGGTATGTGTACGGCGATGGTGTCTGTACTGACCGGTATCCCGGTGCGTGCCGATGTGGCGATGACCGGTGAAATTACCCTGCGTGGGCAGGTGCTGCCGATTGGTGGTCTGAAAGAGAAGTTGCTCGCGGCCCATCGCGGCGGAATCAAGACAGTATTGATTCCGGAAGAGAATGAGAGGGACCTCAAAGAGATCCCCGACAATATCAAGGCGTCCTTGGACATTCGACCAGTAAAATGGATTGACCAGGTACTTGATGTAGCACTGACTCGTCAACCGAGCCCGCTTTCCGAAGCGGAACTGGAAGAGGATTTGGCGCTGGCAGAAGAGAAAAACCAGGAAGGTAACAAACGTCCTAGTACACATTGACGGATCGAATTTAAACCTTTTTAAATTGTTGATCTGTATGGTTTTTCAATATTTGTAACTTGGGTGAGATCGTGCTTCTCCTTTCTTGACGCCCCTGATACCCGTTGGTATAAAGGCGGCTTCGCATAAGGAGAGTGCATCACGCCTCGACCATAAAACCGGGAAAATAGAGAAAGGGGAAC